>Ga0233398_1000003_pt1 | contig 487327 bp, 497 predicted proteins | sample 38DmetaG_FD_182697 | JGI IMG/M metagenome (GOLD analysis project Ga0233398, IMG submission 182697) | Seawater microbial communities from Monterey Bay, California, United States - 38D | ecosystem: Environmental > Aquatic > Marine > Coastal | place: USA: California | collected 2016-10-02
GATTGAGGGTGACGTAGCCCTATCACAGGCAATCATTGACGCAGGTGCGGCTAAGTACGCAGCTGACAACGCCATTGATACTCGTCCTTGTGATGCTAATAACAACGACGACGACTTCGATCTATAATCAAAGTCTATTTCTGTGGGTCTCATGTCGAGGCCCACAGAATTTTTAAGTTAAAACAAGGTTAAAAAAGAATGAGTTCAGAAACTATCCTTTCTATTAAGAACATCGAAGTTCTATATTCGCGTGTAATTTCAGCATTGCATGGTGTTTCGATCGACGTACACGAAGGCGAAATTGTTTCATTACTAGGTGCTAATGGCTCTGGTAAGACCACTACCTGTAAAGCAGTATCAAGGCTACTTGAAGCTGAACGTGGTGAAGTGAGTAAGGGCTCAATCGAATATAAAGGTAAAGATATCAGTTCGATGACTGCTTTTGATATGGTAAAAGCAGGGGTCGTTCAGGTTTTAGAAGGTCGCCATATATTTGGTCACCTAACAGTTGAAGAGAACCTGTTAACAGGTTCGTTTATTCGTAATGCGGATTCAGCATCTGTTAAAAAAGATTTAGAGTATGTTTACGATCGCTTTGAGCGAATTCGTACACGTCGTAAGAACCTCGGTGGCCTATGCTCCGGTGGTGAGCAACAGATGGTTGCAATGGGTCGTGCGATGATGGCGCGTCCTAATTTAATCCTACTTGATGAGCCTTCAATGGGCTTGGCTCCACAGTTGGTTGAAGAGATTTTTGAGATTGTTAAAACCTTGAATGAAGAAGATGGCGTTAGCTTTTTGGTATCTGAACAAAACGCTAATGTTGCATTAAAGTACGCTAGCGTTGGTTACATTATTGAAAATGGACGTGTTGTACTGAAAGGGAATGCAAAAGAGTTATCTGATTCAGAAAGTGTTAAAGAAATGTATATGGGCGGTGGCGGAGATGAGGTCAGCTTCCGCGATGTTAAGTACTACCATCGTCGTAGACCTTGTATGGTTTAGGATCTAGAAAAGCCCGCTTAAAGCGGGTTTTTTTTTAGCTAAAATTTTGTTCCCATGTGATTAATCGATAATGATAAATATGGAAGCTGTGGCCTAATAAATGCCATTTAATCATTTCTCCTTGGAAGCCGATAATATGAAGAAACCACTAAGCTTAATCTGGTCAACGCTATTTCTTTTGAATACCAGTACTGCGTCGGCTACGTTTTACGATGCCAGTACACTGGCGCACTATTGCCAAGAGCATCTTAAATTTGTTCAGTTAGATGCTAGCAGTGACCGCCTTGAGGCGGGCATTTGTCAGGGTTATCTCGCTTCTAAGATCGAGGTTATGACTCTGTCTCAGGAGCTTTGTCAGCGTGACAGTCTTGATATGAATAAGTTGGCTGCTGATTTTGTTGCATATGTTGTGGAAGAACAATCGCGAGCAACTCTCAGTGCGACACGTGCTGTGATTCAGCTGTTACAAGGTAAGCATGGTTGCACTTCTGAATAACGGCTTACAGCAGGTTGGAAGCCCGCTACAAGCCACTTTGATTAGTCAGAACAGTCTTATTTGATTGGCCGCATACTGGTTAGTAGTAATGGAATAATCGTAAAGGTAGCGCAGAGTGAGACGATCATGGCAATGCTGGTAAATAGACCGAAGTAGATCGATGGCATAAAGTTAGATGTAACGAGAACAATGAATCCTAGTGTGATCGTAATTGAGGTGTAATACAGTGCTTTACCCACTGTTGTCTGTACGATCTTGATAGCACTTGGATAGTCTGGGAACACTTTCATTTCACGCATGAAGCGATGAATATAATGGATCGCGAAATCAACACCGACACCAATCGTTATTGCTGCAATTGTGATGGTCATGATATCTAATGGGATACCAAATAAGCCCATCATGCCGAGAATCATAAAGGCGGTGAAGACATTCGGGATAGTACCGATTAGGGCTAGTTTTATATTTCTAAATAGCACCACTAGCATTAATAGGATACAGATGAAAACGGTGCCTAAGGTTAATATCTGAGAGCGGAATAAACTCTGTAGGACATTGTTATAAAGCACGGTGATACCACTTAAACGCATGCTCTCACCATCACTGATATAGTCCGCATTAAGCTCATTATTGATTTGTTTTAATAGATCTGCGCGGACTAATGTATGGTCAGAATCAACGATTCGAGCTAGCACACGTGCTTGGCTGCCCTCAGTGGACACATACGGCGTTATTAATGCTTCTTTGATATAGTCAGGAATCATCTTGTAAACCACTGCGAGATGGAAGTCTTCTAGCTCTTCGCCTTTGTTAACAGTCCGAAAGACCTCTTCTGTACTGGCTATCGAGAGCACGCTACCCACTTGTGGCAAACTTTCTAAATAATCATGTATCGCACGAATCTTGGCAATGCCATGACGGTTGTACCAATAGCTCTGTTGAGTGAAGTTATCTTCTTCTTCAGCATCAAGGTAATCGCCAAACTCATCGTCCAAATCTTCTTCTTCTTGAGCGGCGGGCAGAGGGGCTTGTAGTACGACCTCTAGTGGCACGGTCCCGCCCAGCTCTTTATCAACTGCGACTAAACCTTGATAGATATCGGTATCAGACTTGAAGTAATCAATAAAGCGATTTTCAACAGTGATATTAGTCATGCCGTAGATACTTATAGCGAGTAACGCAAGAAGTGTTGTAGCGGTTGCTTTGCGTTTTGCCATGACAAAGTTACAGGCCTTATCGAGTAGCTCTGATGGTTTTGTTTCTTCTGCTGAACCAACATTGGGTTTAATTAATTGGATCATTGCTGGTAATGCAGTAAAAGCAATTATAAAGGCGCAGGCCAAGCCCATGATCATAATTAGACCAAAGTTAATAACAGGTTTGATATCGCTCACTAGTAGCGATAAAAAAGCAATCGCTGAGGTTAGGATCATGTAAATACAAGGCACTGCTATTTGACGCAAAGCTTGCCCTAGCTTATCCGTACTGGCACCTGAAACGGAGACCTCTTGGTAGCGAATAATGACGTGAATTGCGAGCGTGATGGAGAAGATAATCAATAAGGCAACAAAGTTTGCTGAGATTACGGTTAATTGAATATTCAACCAGCCGATTAATCCAGTGACCAACAAAACATTAAGGCTAGCACAGGCCAAGGGTAGTAAAACCCAAGATAAACGACGGAAGAAAGCGTAAAGCACGATCAGCATAATGCCTAATATAGATAGACCAAAAGTGCGTACGTCGTTTAGCACAAAGAGTTTGATGTCGTTTGCAATCAGAGGGGCGCCTGCCAAGTAAAATTGACCACTATCTGTTCGTTCAGCGATTAGGCTGCGAGTGGCTGCTATCACATTGGCATAGCGTTGTGTGGTGACAGCGCGTTGTTCTTGTATCTGGTCGTCAAGTGCTTCAAGTTGCTGCAGCAATACTTTATTTTCTGGTTCTGCGTTTAGCGCTTGATTTAGCTTGTACTTGTCATCAATTAATTGATCTAGTTCGTTATTCTTTTTAATGTCTACTTTAAGGGCTGTGGTGCTTGCACTTAAGCTGACAAAGTTATTGGCATAGAGAGGGCTGGTGTTGAATTCTTCAGCAGCTAAGCTGAGATCGGTTTCGGCATCACGCAGTTGGCGAAATCCAGGAGCGCCTGTTTCCGGGTCATTGTAAGATTGCTTTAATAACGGCAAATTAATGATGCTAGTTACTGCTGTGATGTCGCTGTGTTTTACCAAGCCTTCAGTTAACTCTTGGATGATATCTAAACTTGCGTCGGTATAGAGTCCGGTATTAGGTTGATAGCCGACAAAGACGAATTCATCACTACCATATTCACGATGGACTTCACGATAGAATTGTAAATCAGGATCACTATCGAGTAAGAGAGAGTCAGCTGAGGCATCTATATTAATATTAGAAATATGCACTGACAGGATTGCTATTAAGGCTATCAATGTCAGTAATATCGTTATCGGTTTTTTTATTATTAGATCTATCATGTTTATACCGTTAGGGGTCGAGCTAGCGCTGTGCTCGCGCTTGGATTTGTTGTGTTGTTTCTTGTCGCGATAGCCAGATATCTAGACCTTGAGCATTAAGATGTAGATCGTTTCTTAGCAAGTTCAATACGGTTTCTTCGTCTTGTTCACAGCCATATTCTTTCAGGTCGATCAGTGTGTGATTGATTAAACTATCTTCTATTGATGCTACGCGATTCTGAGTACTACGGCATGCTTCTGCAATATGCACATAGGCTTGTATATCCGTTTGTAACTTAAGTACGCCGTTTGCAACATTTTTAAAGGCTGAAAAATGCGCTAAAAAAACCTGCTCGGGAGCGGTGCTTAATAATTTTTGTAGACTTTGTTGCCATGCAATAGGGTCGAATTGTACTGGTGTTGTAGTTGGCATGAGGTATTGTTGCGCCCAAGCGTGTTTGCCATTAAGAGTGATATCAGGATAAGACAAGCCAAAGGTATCACCAACAAACCATGCGCGGCTAAGGGCATCATAAATACAAATATGATGACGTGCGTGACCAGGACTGTCGATGACACGTAACCAACGTCCATTTAGGTTGATAATGCTGTCATGGGTAATCGGTATAACGCGCTCTTGATCAATTGGCACAATCTCATCATAGAGTTTGGTAAACAGTGCTGAGCCATAAACACTGCGTGCGCTTTCTACCAGTCTTTTAGGGTTGATTAAATGCGGCGCACCTAACGGATGTACAGCGAGCTGAGCCTTAGGACACAGTTGCATTAAGCGACCAGCGCCACCGGCATGATCAAGGTGGACATGACTAGGGATGATGAAGTCGACGTCTTCTGGGCTAAGGTTAAACTGCTGTAATGCTGCTAACAGTCTATCGACTGAATGATTAGTTCCACAATCAATAAAGGCTGCTTTGCCTTGATGGTGAATTAGATAACTACAGGCAAGCTGTGGCCGCATATAGTCGGTATCGATACAAAGAATATCGTTGCCTAGATTGATGGTCTGCTTAGTCAAATTTGTTTACTAGTAAGCTAAACTAATTTTTCTGCGGATAAGATAATGCCATCTTCATCTGCATACAGATAATGGCCTGGAATAAAGTCAGCATCTGCAAAATGTACGGAGACATCTATTTCACCAATATTTTTCTTTACACTCTTGAGGGGTAGAGTGTCGATCGCCTTGACGCCTAATTCGATGTCAGCAATGACACCTGAGTCACGAATGCAGCCATAAACAACGATGCCAGCCCAGCCGTTATCGGCAGCCATTTGAGCAAGGACATCACCGACTAGCGCACAGCGTAATGAACCACCACCATCGACCACCAGCACACGGCCTTTGCCTGGTTGTTCTAATTGTGAGCGGACGAAGGAATTATCTTCGAAACATTTCACCGTAGAGATGGGGCCTGAAAAACTGATTTCACCACCAAAATCGTTAAACATTGGCGCGGCAATTGTTAGGTTGTCGGCATGGTCATCACATAGGTCAGCAGTCTTGAACATCTAAGGTAAGTCCTTGATAAGTGGTTGTTAGTGCTTATGTAGGTCGATCAAAGCGCGTATTTTATAGGCCTAGCTCGGCAAATTAAAGCGTGTTATGCAACGCATTATGGCGATGGACCGTCTATTTATCAGATCAAACGGGCTATTTGTCTAAGATTAGATGATGATTTTCGCACTAATGGTTAAAAAATAGACAATTTTTGTCGTGAAATGATGAATAAGGCAAGACGCATCTACAAGCTTTTGCTAATATACGTCGCTTTGCGCCAGACCTCAGGGGGAACCCTTTATTAGAGGTGAGCCATTAATTGTAGTTAGCTCTATAAAATTTAGGAGACAAGGTAGTGACTAGAGAAGAACAAATAAAAGCGATTGAGAAGGATTGGGCTGAAAACCCACGCTGGGCCAACGTTAAGCGAAATTATTCTGCTGCCGACGTTGTACGTCTGCGCGGCTCAGTAATTCCTGAGTACACCTACGCACGTCGTGGTGCTGAGAAATTATGGGATCTCGTTAACGGTGGTGCTAAGAAAGGCTATGTAAACTGCCTAGGTGCATTGACTGGTGGTCAAGCACTGCAGCAAGTGAAAGCCGGAATTGAAGCGATTTACCTTTCTGGTTGGCAGGTTGCAGCCGATGCAAACACTTCAGAGACTATGTACCCCGATCAATCTCTATACGCTTACGACTCAGTACCTACGGTTGTTCGTCGTATTAACAATACATTCAAGCGTGCTGATGAGATCCAATGGTCACGTGGTATGGAGCCAGGCCAAGACGGTTATACAGATTACTTTGCACCAATCGTAGCTGATGCAGAAGCCGGTTTTGGTGGCGTATTAAACGCTTTCGAATTAATGAAAAACATGATCATTAACGGTGCTGCTGGTGCTCACTTTGAAGACCAGCTAGCGGCGGTTAAGAAGTGTGGTCACATGGGTGGTAAAGTATTGGTTCCAACACAAGAAGCCGTTCAAAAGCTACAGGCAGCTCGCTTAGCGTCTGATGTTTTAAATGTTCCAACTATCGTATTAGCACGTACCGATGCTGAGGCCGCCAATTTATTGACTTCCGACTTCGATGAGAATGATAAGCCATTCTGTACCGGCGAACGTACGGCAGAAGGTTTCTACCGTGTTAACAATGGTCCTGAGCAAGCGATCTCTCGTGGTATTGCTTACGCACCATATGCTGACTTGGTTTGGTGTGAGACAGGTACTCCAGACTTAGGTTTTGCTCGTGAATTTGCAGAAGCAGTTCGCGCTGAGAATCCAGGCCAGTTACTAGCATATAACTGCTCACCATCATTCAACTGGAAGAAGAACCTAGACGATGCAACTATCGCTAAATTCCAAGACGGTTTGTCTGACTTAGGTTACAAGTACCAATTCATCACACTCGCTGGCATTCACAACATGTGGTACAACATGTTTGATTTAGCACATGACTACGCACGTGGCGAAGGCATGAAGCATTATGTTGAAAAAGTACAAGAGCCAGAATTTGCAGCGGCTGAGAAAGGTTATACTTTCGTAAGTCACCAGCAAGAAGTTGGTGCAGGTTACTTCGACGATGTGACTACTGTTATTCAAGGTGGTCAGTCTTCAGTAACTGCTCTAACAGGTTCTACAGAAGAAGAGCAATTCTAAGGTTTTAGATCTTATTATTGCTGAGCTTAAACGTAAGGTTTAAGCTCAGGTAAAATCGGCGCTCGGCTAAAATCGAGCGCCGATTTTGTTTGTATAGTGGGTGGAGTTAAAATCCGATCGACAAGATCACTAAGTCTAGGTAAGTTTGAGCATGTCAGAAACTGAAATATTTAAAGTTATTTTTCAGAATGAAACTAAGGTCTATGAAGTATTTGCACGTGAAGTGTATCAGTCTGACATGTATGGTTTTATTACTATTGAGCAACTGGTCTTTAACGAGCGCAGCTCGGTATTGGTTGATCCTGGCGAAGAAAAGCTTAAAACTGAGTTTACTTCGGTTAAGCGCTGCTATATTCCGATGCATTCCATCATTCGGATTGACGAGGTTGAGAAGGAAGGCACTAGCAAGATCATTGAAAGTGATAATAAAGTAACACCTTTTCCAACTACGGTTTACACCCCTGGTAAACCTGGGAAAACTGAGTAAATTTCTCAGAGTAGGGCTAGTCTAGCTAGCAAAAAGATATGGAGAGATGCCAGAGTGGTTGAATGGGCTCGCCTGGAAAGCGTGTGTGCGTTAATAGCGTACCGAGGGTTCGAATCCCTCTCTCTCCGCCATTTTAATATCTACCAAGTCAGTGCTCACTTACTTCTTTCTAATAGCGCTAAAATATAAGTCTTAATGAGAGTGGCATATAGTTAGCATCATCTGTTTAACCGTTCCCTATGTTGAATGATTGGTCAATCGATGACCCTTAGGATCTCGACTTAAAATCATCCTAAGGTTTCTCTATCGTAAGCTTTAAGCCGAGGCTCACACTCATTGGTAATCTGTTATATAAAGTATAACGGTCCTGTTCTTGTATGCATATAATTACGCATGCGTGTTGGGATGTACCTGCATTATCGCTGCTGGTGATAAACTTAGCCGTATTAACATGAGTTATAATCTGGCAGATAGTAAATATTATAGATGGTCTTCGCGATACGAAGGAATTTGATAATTTAATTGTAACGTCCTACCCAAAGGATGGTTTCAGCTACTCGAGATATGTGGCATTAATATTATGGCAGTGCTTATCGAGATGTACTGTGCTCGTATTGATTAGTCGGTTAATTATTACCAGTCGCACTGCAATTTGCAGGCCGAATAGGCTAATCTTGATTACCTATATGATTAAAATTGTTTGTTCTTATTAAGTTTGTTTTTAATGAAGGCCTATAAATGTTGATTTACAGAAGTTCAGGTTTTTATGTTGTCTGTTTTATCTGTGTGTTTATGATTTTATTATCAAGCCCTGCTCGGGCGACAGATAACGATGAAGTTTTTTCATTAAAGTTACGTTATGGCTACTATGATCGTGATTATGAGACTAATAGTAAGGATCGTAAGCAGAGTGGATATAGTGGGAGATTGGGCTATCAGTCTGCCTGGTTTGCTGATCGCTTTAGGTTAGGTATTGCCGCGCATACTGCAAAAGAGTTTGCTAGTTCTGGTCTGGCAACAGAGGATCTATTGGCGTTTAATGGGCATGAGAATAAAGACCATAGTTTGATTGCTGAGGCTTATGTTGACTATGCGGCATTTGCCTCTATGAATTTTCGTTTTGGGAGGCAGAAGCATAAGTCTCTATTAATGGCTTCAGCTACTCGTTTGCTTCCATCGACTTTTGAAGGGGCATCATTGCAATGGCAGGTACGCGATAATATCGAGCTATATGCCTCCCGGTATTATAAGTGGTCACGCCGTGCAGATGAGCAGTTCAATGGCTTTGCCACCGATAACAGTGGTGAAGGTGCGATTGATTATGTTGATATCATCGGCACGAAAATTAAATTAGCGAATAGCAGGCTAACTGCCGAATATTTACATTCCGATGATTATCTGAAGAAATGGGGTATAACTACTAATACGCCATGGCAAGGTAATGGCTTTAAATTGAATGCCATGACAGGGCTTTTTGGTGCGGCTGATGCGGGTAAACTCTTTGTTACGGATGCTGAGTCAGGAGATCTAGATTACGATGCAAGTAAAGCATCTAGTAATGGTCGGCAGCAGTATAGTTCGCTAGGTGCTTATTTAGGTATTCAACTCAGTCTGAAAGAATCTCAATTTGCGATCTATCATAGTTGGCTAGGGGATCCTTGGTTAGAAGACAGTTATACCAAAGATCATGGCACTAATCCTTTTCCTCATCGTACAGCAGGCCCAGACCTGTTGAATAAGGATGAGAAAATCCTATTGTTAGAATATAAACAAAACTGGCAGAAGTTATTATCGACGCAACTGACGTCTCGCGTTGCCTATGCTTATGGTTATGATGCAGAGAATTCGGTCTCAAAAGACCTAGGCTATGCAGATGAATATTGGTTTGAAGTCGACTTGCGTTGGCGCCCGGCTCGGTTTAAGGGTTGGATATCACGCCTGCGTTATCGCGATTATGGGTCCTCTGAAACGGGTAGTGTGCGTGGTGTTAAGGAAGACCAAACAGATATTCGTCTAACGTTAGATTATGCAACTTCGTTTTGAGCTGATATACGAAGAAATAGTGGGCTCAGCGAATACCCTATGATGGTTGAAAGAGTAAAATTTAGCGGTCGGAATGTGTGGGAGACTTGTTGAGGCGCTACTTGGGGAGGTAGCGCTCAATTGGTATATACCAGGTTAGCCTTTAACGCGATTCTTTAAATCTAATAGAAAGCTCTGTTCAAAGCCTTCAAAAAATTGCGCTTCCTCTGCGCTGAGAGACTCTTTGAACGTATCTGGAATTTTGGAAAAGCTTTCTAATCCAGCATCCGCTACCTTGGTACCTGCTTCAGTCAAACTTAAGACAGTTTTACGTCGATCGATCGTATCTTGGATACGCACAATGAGTTTTTTCTCTTCCAAATCATTAATCAACTTAGTGACGAAAGACTTATGTCGAGTCATTAATTTAGCGATATGGGCTGGTGAGTTAGCTTCGTTAAAGTAGATGATCTTCAATGCTAACCAATGCTGGTATCGAAGAGAACTTTTTTCTAACTGGCTGTTTAGCTCAGATTTTAACGTGTCTAGTAATTTATTTGAGATGCTTACCGCGCTTAGGTAGAAATTAAGTTGAATATTCTTAAGCGCCGCAGTCGCATTCTCTGTAATTTTGCTGACGGCTTTGCTTTGTGCGCGGGAATTTCTATAATACTGCGAAGATGTTGCCTGCTCTTTCATAGTAGCTCCAGTTTCGATTCCATTCTGTTTAGTAATCTGGCAACACTGTACGTTCCAGTTCAGTTACTAAAATATTCCATTTCTTATGAGCCTTGCTACCGTACTGCTACGGTGTACTGCTATTAAACTCTTAATTTTATAAGTTTATATAACTATTGTAGTTTACGACTTGGCTAGAAAAAATATACCGGTTTAGATGGTAAAAGTTAACTAAATAGCTATTAGAGTATATTGTACATATCATAAACAGGCTAAATTGTTATTTCCAGATGATGTGCTACCAGCCACATTAAGATGAGTTCATGCTTGGTGGTTATGGCTAACTTTTCCATAGCATTTGCGCGATAGTCTTCGATGGTGCGTGGACTCAGCTTTAAATAACCGGCTATTTTTTTATTGGTCATCTCTTCTTTTGTGGAGAGAAGAAGGCCAATAACCTGTTTTTCACGATTTGTTAGAGTGTGTATTCGTTGTTGAATATCCAGAATTAGTGTGCGCTTTAGTTTCCGTTTTCGATCAGTGAGCAATAAGTTTTCAAGGCTGGATTTAATCATATTAAATTCACTTGATTCTGACCAATAATCCAAAATGCCTGTGCGCATATATTGAATTGCTTTGTTAATTTCAGGATGCTTTGCATAGATAATTACAGGGGTATTAATGTGTGAATGTGAGAGTAAAGACTTTAACGCCAGTTGATTATTTTCAGCGACTGATTGCGTGATAATTAATCCATTGGGTTCTTTGCGAGTTGCAAGTTCATTTAGTTTTTCTTGGACATTCGACAATTTGAGATGCTCATCTAGACTGAGGGTAGTGTGCGGTGCATTGTGACTAGTAAGTTGTTTCAATAATGACTTAGGTGCGGATTTGTCTAGTATGGCGATAGTGCTGGTTGAGATATGCGGTGTATATTGCTTTAAATCGGTCTGTGCACCGCTGTCCTTTTTATAGAGATTATCTAAAACATGTTGTAGGAGGTCTGGCATCGCATGTTGGTTGTGTAGTTATCAATGTTAATTATATAGCTACTCAAAGTGGATTTGCGATTACTGAATCAATGACTTATGTCTAGCAATCAAAATTTATACAGTACTAGGCGATAAATATCACACTAACTATAATTTTTTGAAGCGACTTTGAAATGATTAAACTGATGTGATTCAAGCGGCGGCTTGTGAAGCCTTTTTGATTGAATCAAACGCTGCCAAGGCACGTAGTCTAGCTGTTTTGTGATCAACAATTGGGTTTGGGTAGTTGTCACCGAGGCGAATGCCAGCGTTTTGTAACTCGTCAGACGAGGCCTCCCATGGGGAATGGATATAGGCATCTGATAGCTGCTCTAACTCTGGCACCCATTCACGGACGTAATCACCTTTAGGGTCAAATTTCTCTCCCTGTAGCACTGGATTAAATACACGGAAGTATGGCGCAGCATCTGCACCGCAACCTGCTACCCACTGCCAGCTAGCGGAATTGCTTGCGAGATTTGCATCTAACAAATGTTGCCAAAACCATTTTTGCCCTTCTTGCCACGATATTAAAAGATCTTTGATTAAGAAGGAGGCGACCACCATACGTACTCGGTTATGCATCCAACCTGTTTGTAGGAGTTCACGCATGCCCGCATCCACGATCGGATAACCGGTTTGCCCTTGCTGCCAACGATGGAGAGTATCGTTGTCGTCATGCCAAGGAAAATGCTTGAACTCGCTGCGGAAGGGCTGTTCTGGAAAGTCTGGCCAATTTATCAACAAGTTATAAGAAAACTCTCGCCAAATCAGTTCGCGTTGGTAACTGGCGGCACCATGGCTATCAGCATTATCGAGCGTGTTAATTGCAGACCAAATTTGACGTGGCGAAATCTCACCAAAGTGGAGGTGTGGCGAAAGCCGGGAGGTGCCAAAAATGTCAGGTCGGTTACGTAACTCTGAGTATTTCCCTACGCCTTGACGAATGAATGCTTGTAGTGACCAATCAGCACCATCCTCGCCTGGTTTCCATATAGGTGGATATTCTTGCGCCCATGTTGGCGTGTCTATAGCTAGGTCCCAGTCAAACAGATCATCGCTGGCTAAGCGTTCTTTATGTGGCCTGATTTTGTCAGGTGAAGCTAACGGACTTGCTGGCGGTTTGCTTAAACAACTTTTATAGAAGGGCGTAAACACCTTGTAGGATTTGCCTTCTGCGGTCGTATTTTCATTTGGTTCGTAAAGGAGATAGCCTTTAAAACGTTTTACTTCAACTTGCTTATTGAACTTAGTATTTACTTTTTCTTCTAATGCAATGGCCGATGGTTCGTATTGGGCAGAAAAATAAAGACTAGCAGCGTTTGTTTCTTTAATTAATTGGTTTAGTTGTTCGACGCTATCGCCGCGTCTAAGAATTAATTGCAACTTGTGTTGCTGTAGACTGAGGTCTAAGCTTTTTAAGCTTTCCTGCAACCACCAGCGACTAGCTTTACCGGGCGCCCATGGTTGGTCATTGTCTTCATCAAGGATGTAGACGCACACCACCGGTCGATCAGTTTGAGCAGCAGCACTCAAAGCGGCGTTGTCAGTTAACCTGAGATCTTTGCGAAACCAAAAAATTATAGGTTGATTCATGATGGTAATAATTTCCAGAATTTTTTTATAATTATGATCTAAACTTAGTTCAGCAGCGAATCAGGGGGAGGTGTTGTATAGGACATTCTGTACAATTTAGCGCTGATCTGAATTCATTCAGAATGTATTCTTAGCAGCAAGTCCAGCGAGGTTCTTTGTTTTTGTTTTTGGGCGTACATAGATAAATTATTTCTTTACTCAATTTTTTTGTTAGGTATCTGTATATGACATCTACACCAACGTGTTGTCAGAAAAGCGCAAAAAAGAAAGATTGGCTTCTTTGGGGGTCGTTATCTGCTTGCGTTGTATTTTATCTGCTCTCTTTTTTGCCTTTACTGCTTAGCTCACCCTTACCGTTCATAACTGAGATGGCCGAGTCAGTCTATCTGTTGATCAACACCATCTGGTGGGGGTTGTTGATTGGTATTCTGATGCTGTCATTTTTAACACGAGTACCGCGTGAGTTTGTTGTGGCAGCGCTTGGGCCTCGAGATAGTATGCGAGGCATATTACGTGCAACTGTTGCTGGTGTTCTGCTTGATCTTTGTAGTCACGGTATTTTGATGGTGGCGGCAAAACTTTATGAACGCGGTGCGAGTACAGCACAAGTGATGGCTTTCTTGATTGCTTCGCCTTGGAATTCATTTACATTGCTATTGATCTTGCTGACTCTTATCGGTTGGCAGTGGACTCTACTGTTCCTATTCGCTTCAATGTTAATTGCCTTCCTATCCGGTTGTATCTTTATGTGGTTGCAAGATGTAAAAAAGATAGCACCTAACCCTAATGAATTTGACCTTCCCGCTGATTTTCACTTTTGGAGTGAAGCAACTAAGGCTATTTCTGGTGTGGTTTTGACGCCAGCCTACTTGATTGAAACGCTTAAGAATGGTCTTTCTGAATCGCGTATGGTCGTGCGTTGGATTTTGTTTGGTGTACTGTTGGCCAGCGTGTTACGTACGGCCATAGAGCCGGAGTTGTTTGCCAACTATTTCGGCCCTAGTTTGATGGGTTTAGCTCTGACTGTGTTAGCTGCAACGGTAATCGAAGTCTGTTCTGAAGGTTCAACACCGATTGCTGCAGATCTGCTCACGCGAGGGCAGGCGCCTGGTAATAGTTTTGCCTTCCTGATGGCCGGTGTAGCGACCGATTATACCGAGATAATGGTGCTGCGTGAGACCACTAAATCATGGCGTATCGCCTTGCTATTGCCATTAGTGACTTTGCCACAGGTCATAGTGGTTGCCGTGCTCTTGAATGTAAGTTTCTCTTAAGTTCTTGATAAATAAGTTAAAGTCTATTCGTGGCCTGAATTACTAAGGCAACTGAAAAAATGATCAGGCTTGACTTAGGCTAGTTTCCACGTATGTTGCGGGTCAGAAATAGCACAAGTTAGTAACAGCAAAGAGGGCGGTAAGCGTCATCACTTGTGACAAACGTATAGAGTATTGGTAATCTGTGTTGGTACCTTTGCAGCGATAGACTGCGAACCCCGCCAGGCCCGGAAGGGAGCAACGGTAGCTGTTGACTCGGGTGCTGAGATTTCACTGGCACAGATTGCCGCCCATACACGTTTCTTCACCGATTATTTCCTATGTCCCATCAAGTTCTCGCTCGTAAATGGCGTCCCCAGACCTTCGAAGATATCGTAGGGCAAGAACATGTCGTAACCGCCTTGGTGAATGCCCTAAATGCGGATCGTTTGCATCATGCTTATTTGTTTTCAGGTACGCGCGGTGTCGGTAAGACAACGGTAGCACGGGTATTAGCAAAAGCTTTGAGCTGCCAGACTGGTATTAGTGCGCAGCCCTGTGGTGAATGTGATGCCTGTGTTGCCATCAAAGAAAATCGTTTTGTCGATCTCATTGAGGTGGATGCTGCTTCGCGTACTCGTGTTGAGGATACTCGTGAGTTGCTGGAAAACATTCAATATGCACCCACTCAAGGGCGTTTCAAGATCTATTTAATTGATGAAGTGCATATGCTCTCCGGCCATAGCTTTAATGCGCTTTTAAAGACATTAGAGGAGCCGCCAGAACATGTTAAATTTTTACTGGCGACAACTGATCCGCAAAAACTTCCAATTACTGTCTTGTCGCGTTGTCTTCAGTTTACTCTGCGTCATATTTCACAAGATGCGATTGCTAAGCAGCTAACAAAAGTACTTACTGCTGAACAGCTTTCGTTTGATGAGCCTTGTGTAGAGCAGCTGGCAGACTCTGCTGATGGCAGCATGCGCGATGCCTTAAGTTTATTAGATCAAGCTATTGCTTATTCAGGTGGCGAGCTAAACGAGGGCAATGTGAATCAAATGCTGGGCACCGTGCCCAGTCAGCAGTTAGATGGTTTAGTGCGAGTGATTTGTGGCCAGGATAGTGAGCAAGCAATAATGATTATCCAGTCGTTAGCGAGTCTTAACGTCGAGTTCAGTAAGTTATTAGACCAGCTGTCCGTTATATTCCACGCCGGTGCCATTAGCCAGGTGGTACCAGAATACATTGAGCATGTCGGGCGTTATCAGCAAATTATCGATTACGTACAACAAGAAGTAGCTGCGGAAGATCTTCAACTACTCTATCAAATCGCTATTACTTCACGTAAAGAACTTTACTTAGCCCACTCTGCTAAGTCAGGGTTTGAGATGGCAATATTGCGCATGCTGATGTTTCGCCCTGGCGATGATGAGGCCCCACTGCGAGCAAAACGGGTTACCTCTAAGACTGCTACAGAGAGTCCTTCGATGACTATCTCTGAAGCTAAGGTCGAGGTTGAGCCTGAACTCAGCCAGGAGCTGTCAGATCTCACTTCTATTGAGAGTAAAGCCCAGCCGGTCCAGCAAACTGCAAAGAAGGTTGTTGCAGAAACTATTGATAAGAATCAGCACAGTGCAGCGCCACCAATGGTTGACGCGATAAGCCCTAAAGCTGACCAAAATCAATGGCAGCAATTGATTCAAAAGTTGTCACTGAATGGCATGGCTTTGGCTTTAGCTAACCATTGTAATTGCCTAAGCCAGGAAGAAGGCTTGATCCGTCTGGCTCTGCAGCAAGATCATGAGAGTTTAATGTCGACTAAGGCAATAGAAAAATTAAATATGGCACTCGATGCCCATTTTGCTACCAGCTTAAAGCTTATAATTGAACTGCAGGAGGATGTTGTTGCGAGTCCTGCACAGCAAAAGAAAAATCAAGAAACTGCTGAGCAATTGACGGCCGAAACGAATCTAACAGCAGATCCTTTTGTACAAGCTTTACAAGAAGGCCTGCAAGCGGAATTTATTCCGCAATCAATTAAACCAATCGATAACAAAGGAAAAAAATGAAAGGCGGAATTGGCAACATGATGAAACAGGCGCAGAAGATGCAGGCAGATATGCAGAAGGCGCAGGAAGAAATTAAGAGTATGGAAGTGGAAGGTCAATCAGGCGGCGGCATGGTTAAAGTTGCTATGCAAGGCTCGCATGAGGTAAGACGAGTGAGTATCGATGATAGTTTGTTAACGGATGATAAGGAAATGCTTGAAGACCTAGTTGCAGCAGCTGTTAATGATGCTGTGCATAAGATCGAGAGTGAAAGCAAATCACGTATGGCATCTGTCACTAATGGTATGCAGCTGCCCCCTGGTATGAAGCTACCGTTTTAAACGGTTAGCTAAGACAAGAGCAAAAAACGTGGCAGATAACGACCCGCTATTAAATCAATTGATTGATGCTTTACGTATCTTACCTGGTGTTGGTCAGAAGACTGCACAACGTATGGCCTTTCATCTTCTTAAATCTGATGCGCAAAAGGCCTTGCAGCTGGGTGCTGTCATTTCAGAGGCTGTCGAGAAGATTAAGCATTGCAGTATCTGTCGCAATTACACCGAAGAGACTGTCTGTGTAATTTGTGCTGATGCAGGTCGTAAGGCATCTCAACTATGTATTGTTGAATCACCAACTGATTTGCTGGCGTTAGAGAATGGCACTGGCTACCGTGGCTATTATTTTGTCTTGATGGGCAAGCTATCACCCTTAGATGGCATAGGGCCTGACCAACTCGGTTTAGATGTTTTAGAACAGCGTCTGCAACAGGCTGAGGTGGAAGAGGTTATTTTGGCCACTAGTGCCACTATGGAAGGTGAGGTTACCGCTCACGTTATCGGTGACCTGGTGAAGAAATATAATTTGCGCTCGACCCGTCTTGCGCAAGGTGTTCCAGTCGGCGGTGAGCTGGAATACCTAGATCTCAATACATTGTCGCAAGCATTCGATAGCCGTACTAACTATTAAAGAAAGCGCGGCTTGTTTAAAACAATACTTTCACCTGGCTGCAGATCACCTAGCTGCCAATTGCCTACGCGATGACGAATTAGGCGCAGAGTAGGGTGACCTATGGCTGCAGTCATGCGTCGGATCTGCCGATTACGACCCTCTTCAATAGTTACTTCTAACCAGTCAGTAGGGATTGAGTCACGACGTCTTACCGGTGGAACACGAGGCCATAAATCAGCAGGTTGACGGATTCGTTTAATTTTTGCTGGTAGCGTCATACCGTCATTTAATGCAATCCCAAGGCTGAGTTGTTTTATGGTGCTAGTGCTAACAGTCCCTTCTACTTGTACCCAATAAGACTTAGCCAGTTTCTGTTTGGGTTCAGTAATGCGAGCTTGTAGGGCACCGTCATTGGTTAGTAGTAGTAAGCCTTCGCTATCTTTATCTAAGCGGCCTGCTGGATAGACTTTTTTTGTACTAACAAAATGGGCTAACGTTTTGGCGCCGTCTTTATCAGTGAATTGACTGACGACATCATAGGGTTTGTTCAATAAGATGAGTTTTGGCATGTATGCTGATCATGTAGGGTTTGATAGTTTAAATAGCGGCTAGGCGTGATAAGCCCATTATCGACCGCTGCTTTGACCGCGCAATGGGGTTCTTTTAAGTGTTCACAATTTGAAAACTTACAGTCCACAGCAAAGTTTGAGAACTCACGAAAGCCATCAACGATGCGGTCTTCTTTTGCAAAAATAGGGCTAAAACTTCGGACGCCTGGCGAATCGATAATCTTACCTGAGCCGATGTCATAAGCGCTGGCATGACTAGTGGTATGCATGCCCTGTTGAATGCTATCCGATAAAGCAGATACTTTTATCTCTTGTGTGTTGAGTAGGCGATTAATCAAGGATGATTTGCCGACACCGGATTGGCCAACCATGATTGCATAATCGTCATTTAATAACTGGCGCAAACCCTGTAAACCATAACCTAATTTGGCACTGACAAAGAGTACCTGCTGACACAAAGGCTCATAAGTTTGGGTAATCTGATTTACATCTAAGGCTTGTGTATGAGCGAGTTCAGATTTATTAATTATTAGAGAAGCCTTGCAATGAATTAAGCTGGCACAAGCGAGATACTGGTCGACAATCAGTGAGCTGAATTCCGGTAGAGGAGCGACGACAATTAGCATGTGATCAATATTGGCGGCTACGGTTTTTTGTCGTTTGAAATTATCTAAGCGGGTGATTTGATTGTCACGGCTATCGATAGACTCAATAACATCTAAAGATTGGTGCTGTCGTTGGCACTGAACACGATCACCGCAAACCGTTTCTAATGCTTTACTGCGAACGTGGCAGAGATACTGTTTAGCGTCTTCTGTTTCGACTAAATAACGTTTACCTTGGCGCGAAATGACGCGCGCATGGTAACGTGTAGACTTATTTAGAGAAGTGATAAAACTGCTCGTCTAAATACTGACTGACCGCTTTAATTTCAGCATCAGACCATCCTGTTTCAGAGAGAGTAGCGCAACGGTGGACACGAGCGCTTAGGGCTGCTTGATTATGTGTTAAACGGTCCTCTCGACTATACAACAAGCTACCATCACCACCTGTCATGCGGCTGTGGCACTCAATGCAGGACGCGTTGTGTAGTGCTTCTGCATCAATTGCTTGAGCCGTTATAGGGCTTAATCCTGTGATTGTTAACAGTAACCCAATGGCTAATATGGAAGAAAATTTTTTCATGCGCGGCTCTTATTTAAGTCAGGTACAATTTACGAGATGTAATTATACCTGAGCTAATATGACTGTGAATGAAAATAATTTGATTTGGATCGATCTTGAGATGACTGGTTTAGATACTGTTAATGATGAGATTATTGAGATCGCGACTATTGTTACCGATAGTGAACTGAATGAACTGGCGGTGGGCCCGGTTATAGCCATTGCTAAGCAGCAACAGCGACTGGATTTGATGGATCAATGGAATCAGAAACAACACGCTAAAAGTGGCTTAATTCCCAGAGTGTTGGCGAGTAAGTATGGCTGTCAGCAAGCAGAAGAGGAAACCTTAGCATTCCTACAGCAATATTCGGTTGCTGGTAAATCACCTATGTGTGGCAATAGTATTTGCCAAGATCGCCGTTTTATGGCGAGAGAGATGCCGCAATTGGAAGCTTTTTTCCATTATCGTAATTTGGATGTCAGTAGTATCAAAGAACTTGCTTCGCGTTGGTATCCCGATGTCACTAAAGGGTTTTTGAAAGAGTCTGAGCATCTTGCCTTGAGTGATATTCGTGATTCGATCGCGGAGTTAAAGTATTACCGTTCTTGCCTTTTTGTCTGACAGTTTAGGTCGCCACCGCTTACGCTAGAAAGCTTTTCTGCTACTGCCTTGCCAGCTTAGCTTGTGATGGTGTCAGTACGGTGTTCACTTTGTCTAGTTCTGGCTTGGTGTCTGGGTAATCCAAAGTGTAATGTAGTCCACGACTTTCATGTCGCGATAGTGCGCTACGGATGATGAGATCGGCGACAACAGCAATGTTTCTCAATTCAATCAAGTCACGGCTCACTCGGAAATTGCTGTAATACTCCTCAATCTCTTGCTGTAATAAATCAATGCGATGTTTAGCGCGTTCCATACGCTTTGTGGTGCGTACAATGCCGACGTAGTCCCACATGAAGCGCCTGAGTTCATCCCAGTTATGAGCGACCACAATCTGTTCGTCTGAATCGGCGACTCGGCTCTCGTCCCAGGCCGGAATATTAATGCTAGGTAACGAGTGCTGTGCATGTAAATTGATATGTTGGCTAGCAAAGCGACCATAGGCTAGGCATTCGAGTAGAGAGTTACTAGCCATACGGTTTGCACCATGTAAGCCGGTATGAGCAACTTCACCTACCGCATAAAGTTGATCGACATCGGTTTTACCCCTGTTATCGGTCATCACACCACCACAGGTGTAATGTGCGGCAGGGACCACTGGAATAGGTTCTTTGCCCATGTCATAACCGAGTGCTAAGCAACGCTCATAAATGTTGGGAAAGTGTTTGCGTATAAATTTTTCAGATTTATGGCTGATATCTAGATAAACACAATCAAGACCATGTTTTTTCATCATATAGTCAATCGCGCGTGCAACAATATCACGTGGTGCCAATACACCTCGTGAATCAAAATGGTGTAAAAATTCAGTGCCATCGGCTAATACAATCTTACCGCCTTCACCGCGTACTGCTTCGCTAATTAAATAAGATTTGGCATTGGGATGGTAAAGGCAGGTTGGATGGAACTGCATAAACTCCATGTTGGCTACGCGGCAGCCAGCACGCCAGGCCATCGCTATACCGTCACCACAGGTGCCATCTGGGTTGCTGGTATAGAGGTAGACTTTACTGGCGCCACCGGTAGCGAGTACCACGTTGTTAGCACGAAATACTTCAACTTGATCATTGTTACGGTTAAGTAGGTAAGCACCCAAACAACGATTGCCTGCAAGTCCTAGTTTCTGTGTGGTGATCAGGTCGACTGCGATGTAATGCGGTAATACATCAATATTACTGGCCGCTTTTACTTGCTCAATGAGTTGGTTTTGTACGGCATTACCGGTGGCATCAGCAACATGAGCTACGCGCCGATGGCTGTGGCCACCTTCACGTGTTAGATGCAAATCATGGCTGCTATTCGTATTTTTTGAACGAGTAAAGCTAACACCGATAGATAGTAACCATTCAATCAGCTTTTGTCCCTCTGCTACCGTCTGTTCGATGATCTGCTCATCACCCAAGCCGGCGCCAGCAGATAGGGTATCGGCAACGTGCTCTTCAAACGAATCGGTTTCATCCAATACCGCTGAAATACCGCCCTGAGCCCATGCGGTGCTGCCGCTAGAAAGGTCACCTTTTGAGATAACTGCAATTTTCAGTGTGGGATCTAGATGTAAAGCAGTTGTCAGCCCGGCGGCGCCACTGCCTAATATCAGTACATCATAGCTATGTTCAGTTGTGTTCGTCATACGATAGGTTTTATCGGTTATCTTTAAACGGTGGATAAGCTTATTATAATGTTTTATTAATTTTAAATTTAGTATTTTCTGTACAAGCTGTCGAACTTTGAACAAGGTATCTAGTCACAAAACCAGCATCACCTGAGTTGTGCTGGAAGGAGTTAGCCCAATATGGGTGATAAAAATAATAATGATGCTGAATTGGTGGCACGGGTGCAAAAAGGGGATAAACACGCGTTTGATCTCTTGGTCGTAAAGTATCAGTATCGTGTGATCCATTTAGTCTCGCGTTATGTCCGTGGTGACGAAGCGCAAGATATTGCTCAAGATGCGTTTATTAAAGCCTATCGGGGCTTGGCAAATTTTAGAGGTGACAGTGCCTTTTACACTTGGTTATACAGGATTGCCGTGAATACAGCGAAAAATTATTTAAGTTCTGCTAGTCATAGACATGAAGTAGGTAAGGTTGATGCCAGTGAGGCTGAAAGCTATGACGATGCTGGTTTGCTCCGGGATGGGGCAACACCAGAGCAGGTATTAGCTGCAGAACAATTGGAACAAAAAGTATTTGCTGCAATAAAACAGCTGCCACCTGATCTTAAGCGTGCGATTACTCTGCGTGAGATTGAAGGTCTGAGTTATGAGCAAATTGCGACCGCAATGGATTGTCCAATCGGTACCGTGCGATCTCGTATTTTTCGAGCGCGTGAAGCTATTGATTTAGTCATAAAGCCTTTCGTGGAGTAGTTGTGAGTAAACAAATGAATCAAGAACCGAACATCAGTCCTATTGACCCTATTGTGAAGTCTGTGGACAACGCTTTATCTGAATTTGAGTTACATGCTTTACTGAGTAAGACTAATCCTGATTCGGCTGGCTACAAGAAGTTAGCGCGTCTGTACGCAGTCAGTGCTATTTTGCAGAAAGAATTCCCAAGTCAAATTAATATGGGCTTTTCCAGTTCAGTAATGTCGGCAATTGAGCGTGACGAAGTAACGATGAAATCGAAGTCGTGGATGCACTACGCTAAGCAAGTGGCTACTGTCTCGGTCGCTGCTAGCGTGGCCGTAGTTAGCTTACTGGTTTATCAGGGTTCCCTCGATCAGGCTGTTGATGGTGGGACGCAAGAAGCGACTATGGCGCTTGAGTCTGATCGTATGCCACCTCGAAATACTTCAGTTGTACCGAGTTTTCCAGTGGACTTCTCAGCTGTGCACGGTGGTGAAGATCTGCATCAGTCCAGCAGCTCTTTAGAAATAGAAAAAGAGCAAGAAGACCTTATCGTGATCCCGAAGGCTGAACGCTATAGAAAATAATTTATTGGGTTTTATCGTATCCATCATTAATGACGGCAAGCGCTCGTCTAGCAGAGCAAATCAAGGAGAATTGGTCTTGTTAAGCAATCCATTTAAACAGGTTATGAAGACGTTGCTGATTAGTGGCGTATTATTTAATACGGTATCTGCAGAGTATGGTCTGCCTGAGTTTACAGGTTTGGTTGAGTCCAACTCTCCAGCAGTGGTCAATATTAGCACCAGCAAGCAAATGCAGGCTGAGACGGCACACCCTAATATTCAAATGCCCGATTTGCCGCCTGGCAGTCCGTTGAATGATTTCTTTGGAAAATTTTTTGGTGAGCAAAGACCGAATCCTGAGCAACGCAATACGCAATCACTAGGTTCTGGTTTCATTATTTCAGCCGATGGCTACATTGTGACTAATCATCATGTAGTAAAGGGTGCAGATGAGATTATTGTACGTTTGAGTGATCGCCGTCAGTTGGAAGCGACCTTGATTGGAAGTGACGCTAGCAGTGATATTGCCTTGCTAAAAGTGAAAGCTAAAAAGCTACCGATAGTAAAACTAGGGGCTGCGGTAGATCTTAAGGTGGGGCAATGGGTGTTGGCGATTGGTTCACCGTTTGGTTTCGATCATTCTGTGACAGCCGGTATTGTCAGTGCTAAAGGCCGTAGTTTACCAAATGAAAATTATGTGCCGTTTATTCAAACTGATGTCGCGATCAATCCAGGAAATAGTGGTGGTCCATTGTTTAATCTTGACGGTGAAGTTGTCGGTATTAACTCACAGATCTACAGTCGAACCGGCGGCTTTATGGGGCTTTCTTTTGCCATCCCAATAGAGGTTGCAATGGAAGTTGTAGATCAAATTAAGACCACAGGTAGTGTCTCGCGAGGTTGGTTAGGCGTTTATATTCAAGAGGTTACACGAGAATTGGCCGAATCATTTGGGATGCAGAAGCCCAGTGGTGCGCTGGTCGCTAAAATTATGCCCAATAGTCCAGCTGAAAAGTCAGAATTGCGTTTGGGTGATGTGATTACTGCTGTAAATGGCGTAGAAGTCCCTAACTCAGGCGCTTTACCCCCGATTATTGGTCGTGTGCGGGCCGGTGATACGGTTAAACTAGAAATTATGCGCGATGGCAAGAGCCGGGTCTTAAAGGTTAAAGTTGGGCAGTTACCGACTAGCTCCGAAGAGATCGCAGAGGCATCAAAAGCGCCTAAAGCCGATTTGATCCTCGGCGCCAAGGTTTTGCCTTTGACAGACGAAGATAAGGCCTCGACCGGGCTTGAGTTTGGCCTCAAGGTGATGGCTTTATCTGATGGTGCCATGAAGACGGCTGGAGTCAAAAGTGGGGATGTTATTCAAATGCTAGACGGTCAAAAAGTAGACGCTATCGATAGTCTAGCCAGCTTAGTAAAAGCCCTGAAGAAAGGTAAATTTGCCTCTTTATTAGTGCAGAGGCAGCAAGGGCCACAATTCCTCGCATTAAAAATTCCAGAGTAGTACTCATCCTCCTATTACCGCATAATTAGACCTGGTCAGTATTCCACTGATCAGGTTTCTCTGTCTGGTGAAAATGCTTGCCACACGGTAGCAATTAAAATCACTGACGCCCATTTGGTCATCTATGCAGCATATACGTAATTTCTCAATCATCGCCCATATCGATCATGGTAAGTCGACATTGGCCGATCGTTTTATTCAAATCTGTGGCGGTCTCAGTGATCGAGAGATGAAATCACAGGTACTTGATTCGATGGATCTCGAGCAAGAGCGCGGTATCACCATCAAAGCACAGGCGGTTTCTTTGCCTTTCACTTCAAAAGATGGGATCACCTACGAATTAAACTTCATTGATACACCTGGGCACGTTGACTTTTCCTACGAAGTTTCGCGATCACTGGCTGCTTGCGAGGGTGCCTTATTGATTGTAGACGCGTCACAAGGGGTGGAAGCGCAGAGTGTTGCCAACTGTTATACCGCAGTTGAGCTTGGCTTAGAGGTTCTACCAGTACTGAATAAGATAGATCTGCCAGCAGCTGATCCCGATCGAGTAGCGACTGAAATTGAAGAAGTTATTGGTATTGATGCCACTGACCCGCTATTAGTGAGTGCCAAGACCGGTGTTGGTGTTGAAGAGGTATTGGAAGGTTTAATAAAGCATACGCCAGCACCAAAAGGTGATTCTAATGGCCCGCTAAAAGCCTTAATTATTGATTCGTGGTTTGATAGTTACGTTGGTGTTATCACCTTGGTTCGCGTGTTTGAAGGCTGTATTACCCCTAAACAAAAGATTGTTGCTATGTCTACTGGCCGCAGCTATCAAGTCGAAAAGATTGGCGTTTTTACTCCTAAGCGCGAAGAGCGCAGTCAATTATCTGCTGGTCAAGTGGGCTTTGTGATCTGTGGTATCAAAGATATCTCGAGTGCAAAAGTGGGTGATACCTTATCTGGTTTTGATAATAGAGCAGAACAAGCACTGGCTGGTTTTCAAGAAGTTCAGCCCAATGTATTCGCAGGTATTTTTCCCGTGAATGCAGATGATTATGAGAATTTTCGTGACGCCTTAGATAAGTTGAAGTTGAATGACGCTTCATTTTCTTTTGAGCCTGAGACTTCACAAGCGCTTGGCTTTGGTTTTCGCTGTGGCTTCCTCGGTATGCTCCATATGGAAATTGTGCAAGAGCGGTTAGAGCGTGAATACAATCTAGACCTTATTACCACCGCACCGACTGTTGTTTATGAAGTTCATCTTACCGATAACAGTATCGTGCAGATTGATAATCCGGCAGATCTACCAGCAACGAATAAAATCGCAGCGATCCATGAACCTGTTATTACTGCAAATATTCTCGTGCCTCATGATTATGTTGGTAATGTCATTACTCTCTGTATTGAGAAGCGCGGCATACAGCAGAACTTGGTCTATCATGGTAATCAAGTCGCTTTGACCTTTCAGCTACCATTAAATGAAGTGGTATTGGATTTCTTTGATCGTTTGAAATCAGTCAGTCGTGGCTATGCCTCTTTCGACTACCAGCATTCTCATTTTTCACCATCACCGTTAGTTAAATTAGACGTCTTAATTAATGGTGAACGGGTTGATGCCTTATCGGTGATTGTTCATAGTGATCACTCACGCACCTATGGGAATTCTTTGGCAGTAAAATTAAAAGAGCTTATTCCTCGACAGATGTACGATGTCGCTATTCAGGCGGCAATTGGTACTCAGGTCATAGCCCGCACTACAATTAAGGCCTTACGTAAAAATGTGACGGCGAAATGTTATGGCGGTGATATTACGCGTAAGAAGAAACTGCTTGAGAAACAAAAAGCAGGTAAGAAACGTATGAAGCAAATCGGTAGCGTAGAAGTGCCACAACAAGCATTTTTGGCGGTACTTAAAGTCGATAAATAGCTTCCATGTTTTTTCTTAAAATCATTTCTTTGATCTTATGGTGCCTGCGTTCGGCGCCTATATTGCTTGCATTGCTAATGAGTCAGGTCAGCCAAGCTGATTATGCAGAAGTGATTTTATTGGGTACGGGTACCCCTAGGCCTAGTATTGAACGCTTTGGCTCCGCTACGTTAGTTTTAGTGGGTGATCAACGATTGTTGTTCGATGCCGGAAATGGCGTCAGTATTCGTCTTTCGCAGGCTGGAATATCCGCCGATCAAATTGATCATATCTTTCTGACACATTTACACTCCGATCATATCTCTGGAGTGGATGATCTCTGGCTTACCGCTAGGATCTGGCAGAGACAGAAACCATTGCCAATATCCGGGCCAGAAGGCACAGAACGATTTGCCCGGCATCTGATGCGGGCGTACGAAAGGGATATCCACTTTCGTAGCAATAATAAAGCTCAATCTATAGAGCAGGCGTTACTGCAAGCGACAGACTTTGCTGAAGGTCTGGTATTTGAACATGAAAATATCCGTGTAATAGCTTTTGAAGTAGATCATAGTCCGGTTGCACCAGCCTTTGGCTATCGCATTGAGTATGGGCAGCGCGTGATAGTCCTGTCGGGTGATACTACCTATTCTGACAATCTCATTCTGCACGCACGAGATGCTGATTTGCTGGTACATGAAATTGCAGCTGCTTCAAAGCGACTGCAAGACCGAAATCCACGTTTAAAAAGAGTATTGGCCTATCATACCCAAAGCCAGCAAATGGCTCAGATTCTGCAGCAAACCAAACCTAGACTTGCCGTTTTAAATCATGTTTTATTATTCGCAATCAATACTGAACAAGTTTTGCGGGAGATCAGCGATCAGTATGCTGGCCGAGTCGCTATGGGGCATGATTTAATGCGTATTAGAGTCGGTGAAAAGATTAATTTGAGCTCAATGGATTAATACCTTATGACAATTGAAATACTTGCAGGAAAACAGCCTTTGATTATGGGCATCCTTAATGTCACGCCAGATAGTTTCTCTGATGGCGGTCTTTATTCAGGCACCCGTGATGCCGTTGCACGCGGCTTGGAGATGGTCGCTGAGGGTGCTGATATTATTGATATTGGCGGTGAATCAACACGCCCAGGGTCTGAGCGTGTTGCTGCTACCGAACAAAAGCGGCGAGTATTAGATGTCATTGTCGCTCTGCGTAAAGAGATACCAGACTCTATTGCTATTAGTATTGATACAACCTTAGTCAGTGTTGCTGAAGCTGCTTTAAATGCGGGTGCTACATTTGTGAACGATGTGACTGGTGGTACTGATGATACTTCGATGATGAGCTTAATTGCCGAGCGTAATGTGCCGTATTGCATTATGCATATGCAAGGTAGGCCAGGTGATATGCAAGATGACCCGCGCTATCAAGATGTTCAAGAGGAAGTGAAGAGCTTCTTACTAGGGCAGGTTGATAAGGCTTTGGCCGCTGGTGTTGCGAGCTCTAACATTGTACTTGATCCTGGTATTGGCTTTGGTAAACGCACTGTGCACAATTTAGTATTGCTACAACAATTGGCTGATTTAACTGCAACACAGTTTCCGATATTGTTAGGCACTAGTCGCAAACGCTTCATGGGGGAAGTTTGTAATGCCGATGATGCGATGTCACGGATGCCAGCTACCTGTGCGACTACTGCATTAGGTGTCCAAGCGGGTGCGCGTATTTTTCGAGTGCACGATGTGTGGCAAAATCGTCAGGCTGCAGATGTAAGCTTTGCGATCAAGCACGTAAAGTGAGCTTGACTACGACTGTCTGTTGTAGCGCAGTAAAATCTTATCTCTCAAACATCCATTTTCGGTGTAAAAGCTAATTCACAGTTTTTCGTTAATTCTCTATTCATTCAAAAGTAAATAAGCAAGTTAACTGCTTCTGTCTCACCGGGTTACTCCAATCTCAAGTGGAGGCTGGTTAATTAACAAAGGATTAGTGGGCAAAAGGTGCAGTCATAGTAGTGACCTGGTGACGTTATTCCAAGCCTTTGCCTGCGCGCTTTTTTGTTAAGCAAAGTCCTATATTTAGGAGCTGTATAGCCCCCAAATTATTGGGATTGATGTCTTTAGTGTTACTTGTAAGGACTGCCAACTCACATTTTTGTTAAAAATTTTAATTAGTTTTTTAAAAATCAATAGCCTTTATATTAACTATTGATGTCAATTATGTATCTAAAGTTCCACGATAGGCCCATTCCTTAGGTCTTTTCAAAAGCTAAGTTCTTCTTTTAGGTTTTACCGTATTTTTCGCTAGATAATTAATTTACTTAATAGTAATCTAAATTTATATGACTGATTGTCGGTCACAATAGGCTGCACCAAGCATTAAATAAACAAACTTACTATAGTTGGCTAAATTATGGCTGCAAATTATGAAGAAACAATAGTCCTCCTAATCACCACCGCTGATAACGCTGAACACCCACTTACTGTGGTGGTGAATGAGCAGCATGTACTTTCAGCGACTCACGGTGAAACCTATCGATTTGTTCGAGTCATTAATGGTAAGCAGCTGCCCCTGGAGTATGTCATTGCCTCGGGTAAAAATGATGACTTACAACTTCTATTCACAGAAGAAAAGAGTGTCCTTCTCAAGGGCTATTTTGAAATATGTGGTAACAATGAGTGCCAAGTGCAATTATCTTTGCGCGAGGATAACTACTTCATTCTTCCAGCGGACAGTATCAGTTTAAATAGGGCTAATGCTAATTGTCCGGTGTTTGTTTATGACGACTCTCAAACAGCCATGGAATGGGCCGCCGATCAGTGCCCAATAGAATTAAATGCTGTCTCAGACGTGACGGATGGTCATGATTTGATAAAAAACTTTACACTAGGTTTGGGAGCTGATGGCGATAAGTTGGATTTTTCAGATCTGCTCAATTACACAGAAACGGATGTTTTATCTCACTTCTTAACGGTCACCGATACTGGTGTTGGAGGCGATGTGACAATTGCAGTTGACGCTAATGGTGATGGCAGTGGGCCTGACATTACCATCACTTTACTTGGAATTGGTGATGGAACGGTGATGTTGGATGATTTGGCTGATAACCTAAAAGTTTTATGAGGTGTTTATTGACTTACTCATTAGGCTTTAAGCTTTATTAATTTGGTCTACGGCATATCTAGTCCCTTTGCTTAATTTATATTTATAGGTTTTTTCTACCTTGTTTTAGCTGTGCAGTTGTCTCTTTTCTGACAGTTCTACTATTTTCTATTCATGTTAGGTGCGCCTTTGGGTACACTAAGATTGAGTCCTTGTTGAAATTTATCCAGAGATAAAGAAGGCCAATCCAAGCAGACAACGGAGTTCTAGGCATGGAAATTGATGAGTTAATGTATTTTGGCGGTAGTGATGGTAGTCAAGCGTACTGCTTGGCGACTACAGAAAGTGGGCAGGTTTATTATAGCTTGGCAGATGAAAATTCTGAGCCGGTTGGTGAATGGAAATTGGTCAATTTAGACATTCGAGCAATGGGTCAACTGCATTAGATGCTTTTCAACTTCGTAAGCCGTAATTTATTCTAGCATTACTTGCTGTTGATTTATTGTAAGCCAACAAAAAGGGGCTTAGTGCGTAATAAGCGCTAAGCCCCTTTTTGTTGTAGCTTAATTATTTAAGCTTGCAGCGGTCAGTGCTGTTCGCCGACCTCCAACTTAATTGCACAGAATTTAAATTCTGGGATTTTTGCGTAAGGATCAAGCGCATCAGTAGTCAGCAAGTTGGCCGCTGCTTCGTGATAACAGAAAGGCATGAAGACTTGGCCTTCTGCTAGGCCTGAATCGGCACGGGCAAAGCATTGAATGGTGCCACGACGTGAACTTAAGCGAATAGTACTACCATGCTCTAAGCCTAATTTGGCTAGATCGGTTGGATTGACTGAGGCGACTGGTACCGGTTCGATAGCGTCTAACATTGAAGCCTTGCGAGTCATTGCACCTGTGTGCCAATGTTCTAATTGACGACCTGTGATGAGAACTAGTGGGTATTCGGTATCGGGTAGTTCATTCGCATTGGTGAATGGTGCTGGTACAAATTGAGCGCGGCCACTGTCGGTTGGAAAATTCTCAATAAAGATAATGCCTTGGCCTGGGTCTTCAGCATCGTCACAAGGGTAAGTGACTGAATGCTCCTGCTCTAAACGATCCCAACTCATACCTTTAATTGAGTCCATACCCAAACGCATCTCTGCAAAGATGTCATGCGGGCCCGTGTAATCCCAACCACAACCGAGACGATTGGCCATCTCTTGGATAATCCACCAATCCTGTTTCGCTATGCCGGGTGGGTTGACCGCTTTTCGACCCATCTGCACGCGTCGATCGGTATTGGTAAAGGTGCCATCTTTTTCTGGGAAGGCTGATGCAGGCAAGATAACGTCAGCAAATAATGCTGTTTCTGTCATAAAGATATCTTGTACCACAAGGTGTTTCAAAGAGGCTAGGGCATGGCGTGCATGATTTAGGTTTGGATCCGACATGGCTGGATTTTCACCTTCAACATACATGCCTGTAATGTTGTCTTGAGTAATCTGTTCCATGATTTCAACAACGGTTAAGCCAGGTACAGGATCAAGCTTTGCGTCCCATAATTTTTCAAAACGGGCTTGTGCATCAGGATTGTCGACACGTTGATAATCAGGGTAGACCATAGGGATTAAGCCTACGTCAGATGCACCTTGTACGTTGTTTTGACCCCGTAGTGGATGTAAACCACTGCCTGGCTTGCCGATTTGGCCTGTCATTAGTGCAAGAGAAATTAAGCAACGCGCGTTATCTGTGCCGTGGACATGTTGCGATACACCCATGCCCCAAAAAATGATGGAGGCCTTAGATGATGCGTAAACTCGTGCTACTTCATGTAGGGTTTCTGCTGGGATACCACAGATTTTCTCCATAACTTCTGGTGCAAACTCTTCCAAGTGCGAGGCTAATTCTTGATAGCCTTCAGTACGCTCTTTAATAAAGTCTTCGTCTACCAAGCCCTGTTTAATGATTGAATGCATAATCGCATTCAACATCGCAACGTCAGTGTCTGGTTTGAACTGTAAAACATGATCAGCATGGCGTGCGATTTCAGTGCGACGTGGATCCATAACGATTAGTGTCTTACCTTCGCGTGCAGCATTCTTAATAAAGGTTGCAGCAACTGGGTGATTCACGGTTGGGTTAGAACCAATAATTACAATTACTTCCGCATCTTCGACTTCCGCTACTTGATTTGATACCGCACCTGAACCCAGGCCTTCTAGTAAAGCCACTACTGATGATGCATGACAAAGACGAGTGCAATGATCGACGTTATTTGTCTTGAAGCCAGTGCGAACTAGCTTTTGGAATAGGTAAGCTTCTTCGTTTGAACCTTTTGCTGAACCAAATCCGGCGAGCGCGTTGCCCCCTTTTTCGTCACGGATATCACGTAGGCCCTTAGCAGCAAAGTCTAAGGCTTCTTCCCAAGTTGCTTCACGGAACATCTTTTTGACATCTGCTTCGGTCAGTTCTTCAATATCTGTCACTTTGGGTGCATCAGCATTACGAATTAATGGTTTGGTTAGGCGACGATCGTTGTGAATATAGTCAAAACCGTAACGACCTTTTACACAGAGTCGATTCTTATTCGCCGGGCCATCACGACCTTCTACAAAAATAATCTTTTCTTCTTTTACATTGAACGTTAGCAGACAACCAACACCACAATAGGGGCAGGCTGATTCAACCTGACGGTCGGGCTCTTGTAATCCCACTTCTTTCGATGGCATTAATGCACCGGTAGGGCAGGCTTGGACACATTCGCCACAACCCACGCAAGAGCTATCACCCATAGGGTCCGCGATATCAAATACGATAAGAGAATGTGATCCACGATTGGCGTAGCCAATTACGTCATTATTTTGTTCTTCACGGCATGCACGAACGCAACGTGTACATTGGATACAGGCGTCTAAATTAACAGCAATAGCAGGGTGCGATAAATCTTCGACTGGATTATGGCGTGCTTCAAAGCGAGGTTTTCCGATAGCTAAACGCTTGGACCAAAAATCCAGCTCACTATCGCGTGAATAGCTACTTTCGGTAACATCTGATTGCAATAATTCCAAGACCATACGCTGTGAGTGCAGTACGCGCTCATTCTCCGTATGGACCACCATGCCCTCACTTGGCATGCGCATACAGGAGGGTTGCAGGACTCGTTCACCTTCAATTTCGACCACGCAGGCGCGGCAGTTTCCATCGCCACGTAAACCTTCTTTGAAACAAAGGTGTGGGATTTCAATGCCGTTGCGTTTGGCTGCTTGAAGGATGGTTTCACCTTCATAAGCCTCCATTGGAGTGCCATTTAGGTTGAACTCGATGGTCTTAATTTCTGCCATATATTCTGGATTGGCTGCCATTGATTTGCTCCTTGAACCTACTTTAATTCGTCTGGAAAATATTTGAGTACGCTATTCATTGGGTTTGAAGCCGCTTGGCCTAATCCGCAAATCGATGCGTCCATCATGGTTTGTGACAGCTCGTTCATTAATGGCTGATCCCACTCTGCTTTACTCATAAGTTTGACTGCTTTCGATGTGCCGACACGACATGGGGTGCATTTACCGCATGATTCATGTTCGAAGAAACTCATCGCATTTTTAGCTACATCACGTGCTTTGTCTGCTTGCGAGAAAATAATGATGGCAGCGGAGCCAATAAAGCATCCGTATTCATTGAGCGTGTCAAAGTCTAATGGTATGTCACCCATGCTAGCGGGTAAAATACCGCCAGAGGCACCGCCGGGGAAATAGCCATAGAATTCATGACCGTCAGCCATACCATCACAGTATTCTTCGATCAGTTCTTTCACTGTAATACCAGCTGGCGCGAGATGAACGCCTGGATTCTTGACGCGACCTGAAACTGAGAACGAACGTAGACCTTTGCGTCCATTACGGCCGTGCGAGGCGAACCATTCGCCACCTTTCTCGATAATTTCACGGATCCAGTAGAGCGTTTCCATATTGTGTTCTAGCGTTGGTCGCCCGAAGACACCAACCTGTGCAACAAAAGGAGGGCGCAGACGTGGCATGCCACGTTTGCCTTCGATCGATTCGATCATTGCTGATTCTTCACCGCAAATGTAGGCGCCTGCACCCCGTCTCATTTCAATGTGAGGTAGCTCACAAGGTGGGTTGGCTTTTAATTTAGCTAATTCTACTTCCATCGCTTCACGAATACCGGCGTACTCATCGCGCAGATAAATATAGATGGACTCAGTGCCAACGACATGAGCGGCAATTAACATGCCTTCAAAGAAACGATGTGGGTCGCGTTCTAAGTAGTAACGATCTTTAAAGGTACCTGGCTCGCCCTCATCAATATTGATCGCCATGATGCGTGGGGCCTGTTGATCGCGCACGATGCGCCATTTACGACCAGCTGGGAAGCCAGCGCCGCCGAGCCCACGAAGATTGGAATTTTCTAGAGTGCTGATGACCGATTCATCATCAATTTCGCCCGCTATGATTTTCTTCAGCGTGCCGTAACCATCGCTTGCTTGATAATTTGCAAAGTCAATGCAATCGGGCAGTACGGCCTTACTATTATTTGCATTCACTTCCTGCATGACCTGTTTCTCGGTCGCGTGTGCAATCGGGTTCATGCCAACGACAGCTACCGGCGCCTGTTCGCAACGACCAACACAAGGGACACGTTGAACACGGACATCATCGCCGACAATGTTTTCTAGTTTGGCGACTAGATCATTTGCACCATGCATTTCACAGGTAATGGAGTCGCAGACGCGGACAGTTAATTCTGGTGGTGCATCTTGATCTTCACGGATCACATCGAAGTGATGATAGAAAGTGGCAACCTCATAAACTTCAGTCGTTGCCAACTGCATCTCATCCGCTAGTGCGGTGATGTGATCTGCTGAGATATGAGCAAATTCATCTTGGATGAGATGCAAATATTCGATGAGAAGATCGCGTCTTGGTGTTTCATCACCGAGTAAATTGCGAATCTGTTCTTGGGCTGTTTGAGTAACGTGGCGACCACGTTGCTCTCCACGCATTTTGTTGCGCTTACGTAGCACTGGTTTATCCATGGTGTGATACGAATCCTAGTGAGTAATGTAGAGATTAAATTTAGGGGAGTATTCTACGTGATTTCAGAGATAATGCGTACTAGTCTAATGATCTAGTCACATTCATCCTGTGCAAGCGTTGCTCAGGAGTAAATCAGCGAAAGGAGTATACGAAAATGGCGAAATGGAGAGAGCTTCAAGCGGAAGAGGTGTACAGCGAAGAGCAAGTATTGGCTAGGTTGCAAGAAGAGCTACCTCATTGGTACTACGAGAATGGCTGGATTCGCCGCAAATATAAGACAAATAGTTGGAAAGGTACCTTAATGTTGGTGAATACGGTCGGTCATTTGGCTGAAGCGGCATGGCACCATCCCGATCTTACCGTGTCCTATGCCTTCGTTATCGTAAAGCTAATGAATCATGCTGCAAAAGGTGTGACGAATAAAGATTTTGCTTTAGCGAAGAAGATGGAAGAGGTTATTCAGTGGAATCCGGCAGAAACCGAGCCAGATCTTGAAGGTGTGCCTAATGATCAGCGTTTTGCCTATGTTAAATTTGATGACTAAATTGCTTTAAGGTGCTGATTCAGCGATCAATTTTTGAACTTGTTGCTGCAGTATCGGGAAGGGCGTTCTAGGTAATATAATGCTGGCAAGAGCGCCTGTTCGGTTGATTAGGAATAGATTGGCTGAATGTTCTACTTGGTATTTGCCAGCCACTTTAGTGACACTCGCCTTGGCGTGATATTGCTCTAGAACCCGATTAATTTCAGCTTTGTTACCGCTTAATCCAATCACACGTGGATCAAAGTAGGCGACATAGTTGGCAAGAATTTCAGGTGTGTCACGTTCGGTGTCTACGCTGACAAACAACACACGCACATGTTCAGCCTGTTCCTCCAGCGCTACCAGCAGGCGTTTAATTTCGTAAAGGGTATTCGGGCAGACGTCAGGGCAATGGGTGAAACCAAAAAACAGTACAGCGACGTGGCCACGGATATCACTTAAATGAAACTGACTGTTATCCGTCATGGTTAAACTGAAATCACCGCCGAGTTGGTCTTTTGCCTGTAGCGGTGCACTGGTTAGCGCTAGAAGGATAACGATTAGGCTGAAATAGCGTGCAAACATGGAGTTCTAAGATTCCCTCAAATGATGATTGATCTTCCTAACTGTAGCAGACATTGCTGGCGCATCAGAGTTCCACTCGATTTGCAGACTACCCATAAATAGTAAGCGAGATTGTTTTGGTACCTATTTAGAGGGGGGAGGAATTGCACTGGAATTAGGGTTTTTGTGCTACTGAGGCCTTGATCGTCAGCCAAGATGCGGCATAATGACGCAGGCGCTGGGTCAATGGAGAGTCGTCTCCGGCCTAGTGTATTTAATTTGATCATCAGTTAGCTAAGTGAAGCTACTTGCTTGCTGGGATTTTCACGATAAGAAAATAAAGACGGAGTATCTAATGAACAACTTGCTGTCACTAAGATGGGCTCGAGGCGTAATTGCCTCAGCTGTAATCGCAGCAGCACCTTTAACGGGGCTGCTAGGCACTGCGCATGCGGACGAGACTTGTATGTCACCATACATGGCTAAGATCGTAGGCCAGGAAGATTTCGTATACGTATGGACGCTAGGCGTTGAAGGCATGGGCGATGAGCAGGACAAATTAGTCACTGTCTCTGTAAACCCTAAAGCTAAAGATTACGGCCAAGTCGTTCACGTACTATCAGTCGGTGGTCGTAACGAAGCACACCATTCTGGTCTGACTGATGACCGTCGGTTCCTTTTTGCTGGTGGTTTAGACAGCAACAAGATCTTCATCTTCGATATTCATTCAGATCCACGCGAGCCTAAGCTTCATAAAGTTATTACTGACTTTGTTGAGAAGACTGGCGGCATGGTAGGTCCTCATACTTTCTACGCACTACCAGGTCGTATCATGGTTTCAGCACTGTCTAACAATGCTGACCACGGTGGTCGTACCGGTATGGCTGAGTACACCAGCGAAGGTGAGTATGTTAAGTCACACTGGTTCCCAACTGATGATGATCTACGCGGTGCTGAGAAATCAGGTAGCTATGCAGACGGTTATGGTTACGACGTACGCGCACTACCACGTCGCAATGTGATGATGACCTCATCATTCACAGGTTGGTCTAACTACATGATGAACTTTGGCCAAATGTTGCAAGATGCTGAAGCAATGAAGCGTTTTGGTAATACTATGGTTGTTTGGGATTTACACACACGTAAGCCTAAGAAAGTTTTTGACGTACCAGGTGCTCCACTTGAGATTCGTTGTGCATGGTCTGGTACCAACAACTACTGCTTCACTACAACCGCTTTGACTTCTAAGATCTGGTTGATCTATGAAGATGAGAATGGTGAGTGGCAAGCAGAAGATGTTGCTGATATCGGTGATCCATCAAAGGTACCTTTACCAGTTGATATTTCAATCACAGCTGATGACAAAGGTCTTTGGGTGCAGACATTCATGGACGGTAAGACACGTTACTTCGATATTTCTAACCCACACAAGCCAGTACAAGTTTACGAGCACGTAATTGGTTCTCAAGTAAACATGATCTCTCAAAGTTGGGATGGTAAGCGTGCTTACTTCACTACTTCTTTGTTAGGTAACTGGGATAAGACTGGTAAAGACAATGAGCAGTGGTTCAAGCTATACCATTGGAATGGCAAAGAGCTAGATCACCAGTTCACTATCGACTTCTACGCTCTGAAGTTAGGTCGTGCACATCAAATGCGTTTTGGTGCTTACTCTTTATACTCGCAGAAGCCGAACTCTTCAGACACTATGTTGTCTCAAGTAGCGAAGTAGTTTCTAGCGAAGCACGCACCCTTCAAGGTGCGTACTAAAGTTGTACAAAAAGGGCTGCCTACTTGTTAGGTGGCCCTTTTTTATACCCGATTAATTAATTATTGTTTAAAATTAGAAAATGAGATCAATTACACAGATTATCCTTACGGTTGTTATACCTTTAGTTTTGGTGGCATGCGATCAACAGCAGGCCGATCAGAATCGATTAACCGAATCAGTGGTTACGCAGAAAGCTGAGCGTGATCTTGGTATTGCCAGTCATGAGAATAGTGTGCTGGTGCCCGCTGCAGGGTGGGGTAATATGAAGTTTGAGCCACCTGTGCCTGGGACATACGATTTACCGGTTTTTGGTGACGCAGGAGATGGTTGGGTATTAACTCACGAGGGTGAGCGCAAGCGTTTATCAGATTTTTTTGGCGATAAGATTGTCATTATGAGTTTCATTTATACTCAATGTTCTGATCTTAATGGTTGCCCTTTAGTGACTGCCGTTTTTTATAAGATTAAACAACGATTGCTGGATAATCCAGAGTTGGCAGATAAGATCCGATTAATCAGTTTGAGCTTTGACCCAAAACATGACACGCCAGAAATAATGAAATTTTATGGTCAAGGTAGCCACGATATGGGCGGTCTAGAATGGCAATTTCTAACCACTGAATCAGAAGATGAGCTATTTCCTATCACTGAATCTTTCGGCCAGTATGTAAATAAAGAGTATGATGATGAAGGTAATCCAACGAGTAATTTCGCGCATATTTTGCGTGTGTTTTTGATAGATCAAAATGGTAAGAAGCGATCTCAGTACAGCGCTGGGTTTTTACATGAGCAATCGTTACTGAGTGATGTTAAAACGGTCTTGATGGATGATTCTGAGTAAAAATTGTGAAGAAAGAGCGAAAGGATGAACGTATGCGCGATGGAAAAGGAAATGGATATATAGTTTTTTTATGCAGCTTGCTTTCGCTCTGTCTAACACTGTCTATTGTCAATGCGAGTTCAGATAAACGCGTTGAAGTTGATAATGCTCTTCTATTTGGCCCAGGTGATCGTAAGCAAGGCTACGATAGTGAAGACTACCGCACTGACTCAGTCAGTCTAGACAGACGTATAGGCAAGGCTGCTGACCTGTTAGCGATCGCTAGCGGTCAACATCTCGGTTTGCCACCATTACAAGTGCCGGCAGATAATCCATTAAATGCTGCCAAGATTGAATTAGGCCGTATGTTGTTTTTTGATCGTCGTCTCTCTATCAATGATACTTTTTCCTGTGCTATCTGCCATATTCCAGAGCAAGGCTTTACAAATAATGAAATTTCAACTGCAGTAGGGGTTGAGGGCCGCAGTGTTAAGCGTAATAGCCCGTCCTTATACAACATCGCCTTTTACGAGAAGCTCTTCCAAGATGGACGTGAAGACACCTTAGAGCAGCAAGCTTGGTCACCATTACTTGCACATAATGAGATGGCTAATCCATCATTTGGCTATGTGATCCGGAAGATCAAAGGCATCGATGATTATAAAGGTCGTTTTGAACAGGCCTTTGATGGAGAAACCGTCACAATAGCAACGGTTAGCAAAGCCTTGGCAAGCTATCAACGCACCCTGATATCGGCTAATTCACGATTTGATGAGTGGTATTTTGGAAAGCAAGAAAATGCTTTAAATAAGGATGAAAAAGCAGGTTTTGCTCTCTTTGTTGGTAAAGGCCGGTGTGTGCAATGTCACACCATCGGCGCTGATGATGCCTTTTTCACTGACAATAAAATGCATAACACCGGTCATGGCTATGCTGTTTCGATGGGATCTCAAAAAGCAACCACGCGTGTTCAACTTGCGCCCGGTGTTTTTGTTGAGGTGCCAAAAGAAATTATTGCAGAAGTTGATTTGCAGAAAAAAGAAAATGATGTAGGGCTATATCAAGTGACACAAAATCCTTTTGACCGATGGAAGTATAGAACTGCGACTTTGCGCAATATTGCACTGACTGCACCCTATATGCATGACGGTGCCTTTGGCACACTACGTGAAGTTATCGAATTTTATAATCGAGGTGGTATTGAAAATGAATTGCTCAGTGAGTTGATTAAACCGTTGGGGTTATCAAACGTTGAAATAGACCAATTACTCGCATTTCTCAATAGCCTTACTGGTGACAATGTAGATACACTAGTGGCAGATGCTTTTGCAGCACCGATCGGAGATCTAAGCGCAAACGATCCGAATTGGGCTCACGACTCAGAATATACCCCGTAGTAAGACTGGAGATACCCCTATGCCCCGACTGACGACTGCTGTAATGGTTGTATTTTTACTTTCAATGTTAGCGACCGTTGAGGCTGATCGATTGCTTGATCCTATGCCTTCGTCAATGATTGCGAATGATTTTTCGTTACCTGATTTGAAAGGTGAAACACATCAGCTGAAGGAATTTAAAGGTAGCTTTACTTTGGTGAATTTTTGGACCAAAGATTGCACAATTTGCAGAGCAGAATTTGCAACTATGAATGACCTGAAAGCCCAGTTGCAAGAATCATATGACTTTAAAATTGTGGCTATTCATGCAGGTGGTAAAGCGGAAGAGGTCGAAAAAATCTTGGCAACCAACCCAGTCGAGTTTATGGTCTTAATGGATCGTAATTTGGAGTTAGGTTCATGGGGTGTGCCCACACTGCCTACAAGTTACCTAGTGGCACCAAATGGCAGTTTTGCCTATCGCGCAGTAGGTACGCGCGTTTGGAATTCACCAGTAATGGTCGATTTTTTACGGCGGGTATTTGATGAATATCAGCAAGAGCAAGAATCTATTCAGAACTAATTGTGAATCCTAGGCTCTATGATTAAGTAGCTATGGCTTTCTCGAAGGACAGTATTATGCAGAAGACACAGATGTCATTATTTCCAAAACGGCTCGTGATCGCCATTTTACTGGCTTTGCAGCTAGTTCAAGGGACTGTTTTAGCCCGTGAAGGGATGGATCGTAGCGAGCCAGCAGTAACAGCGACTGAATTTACTTTAATGAGCTCAGATGGTACTGACATAAAGCTTTCTGACTATGCTGGACAATTTTTATTAGTTAACTTTTGGGCGACCTGGTGTCCGCCTTGCGTTAAAGAAATGCCTGCCTTGGATAATTTACATAAGCATTTTGTTGAGTCTAACTTTAAGGTTCTTGGTGTGCATGCAGGGCCAGCTTTAGCGACAGTTAAAACGTTTCTTGAAAAAAATCCAGTGCAGTTTGATATTGTCATTGATAAGAAGATGGAGCTATCCAGTTGGGGGGTTACCGGCTTGCCTACCACATTCCTAGTATCACCTGACGGTAAGATTATTTATAAAGCCGTCGGTGAGCGTGAATGGGACTCTGACAATATGATCCAATTTATTCAAGCCATTGTTACTAAGCATAAGCAGCTCGCTAGTATTCACTAAGCAAAATAAAAATAGAGAGTAGTAAGGATGACAGTTTCCGAAGAAAGTATGTGTGATGCTGTGACTGGGTATCTGATGCGAGAGTTTGATGATAGTGAAATTCAGCAGGAGCATCAGGAAGACAGTCTCGGTTTCCGTATCTTGTGTCGCGAGCAGAGCTATTTTTTACGCATTATGCGGAGCGCTATTGCCTCGGTGGAAGTAGGGCAGGTAGCTGACTATCTTGAGTCTTTTAGTGTCATTATGACTTTAAAGAGCCTTGGTGATTTTCCAGTGGTAGTGACGGAGTCTGGTTGTATTTTTGGTAGTCCATAGTGTCTGTTGGATAAAAAAAGCCAGCTAACTGCTGGCTTTTTTGTAAAATCGACCGTTACTCTGACGTTGTTGGGTCGATTACGCTTTTAATTTCATTTATAGCATTGGCGGGGAAACCACCTTCTGCGGCATGTTTGCGAATCTCGTCTTCATTAGGTGCGATATAAGTGCAGTAAACTTTATTCTCGGTAACGAAGCTCTCAACCCATTGGATCTGTGGGCCCATGTTTTTCAGAATGCTGCATGATTTTTGTGAGATACCTTGTAGGTCGTCTGCAGTTAATGCGCCTGCATTGGGAATTTCACGTTCAATGATATACTTTGGCATAGCTGTCTCCTTTCAGGGTGTTTGGTCTTTTTGACAAAAAGTAATTGTTAAGTTTAACAGTCTGGCGTGAATGCTTGAAAGCCTAAATTACCCAAGCGATCTAGCCAATCCAGATTAATATTTCACCTTGGCCGTCGACACTAGCGTCACCCAAATAACGCTGTACGCGGCGACGCATCGGATGTAAGGCTTGAAAGGCGCTTTCTGGTTTGCGTATATCGCGCATCAAAAGGGTCAAGAAACCCAAGCTATGACGTCCGCAATCATTGAAGCCAGTAGCTAAGCTGGCTGGCTTACTAGGGCATAATAAAGTACCTCTGCGCATGCCGTTGCCAGCGTTTTCGCCTACGCTACCCATGCTAGTAATTGTGCCAGCGATCATTCGGTTTGCACAATGATTACCAATATTTCCAGCCACCATGAGCAATCCCCTGCGCATTAAGTCGCCGGTAAAATCTCCGCTGTTACCATGGATCAGTAGACGCCCACCCGCCATTCCACGCTTATTACCGGGTACCGAGCCGCCGACGTAGTCACCAGCGTCAGACATAATCTCGATACTGCCTGATTGCATATTGCAGCCCGCATAATGCAGAGCGCTACCATTACAAACTAAGCGCCCACCACCGAGTTGGTGGCCTAAATAGTGACCACAATCACCTTCCACAAATAATGCTCTGCCAGAGGCTAGACCTGTGCCGACATAGTCCAACGTACTAGCGCTATTCTGTAAAGTGAGTTCCGATACAGAAAGCTTGCCATTAATAGTGAAAATATCGCCAACTTGTACCTGTTCTGAACCCAATTGCAAAGGGCTTTTACTGGCTTCTTTACTGCTTAAATCTTGTTCTAAAGCTCGCTGAAGCCAGCGCATATCGACCCGGTACTGATCGCTGCCTTTGTATTCTAGTGTGGTAGCGCTCATGTTTTATCTCCGCCCATAATCTCTCGTAGATGGAAATGGTGAGGCCCGAGTTTTCCGCCGTAATTACCACCAGTAATTTTTTCAATACCCTGTGCTTTACCTAAATCGCAAATGGCCTCTATACCTCGGCGCATAGCAAGCGTTAAGTCTTCTACGTTAAGTCCGTCAATAACAATCTCCATTACGGCCTCAACATTCTTATCTAAAACATTATCAGGTAAGCCTTTTAATGTAGGGCAATACGGATGATTGGTTGATGCATTCAGTGTCTTATATTTTGAGCCTACCTTTGATCCTGAACGCACACCACCGCCCGGGAATGGCAGAATGATATTTGGGAGCATGCTCATGGCATCGATGGCCGCTTCACAAGCGAGGAGGACTTGCGACAAACTGCGTGCAAATACCAGTAAGTTGCCACCGCCAATCGCAGTTTGGTAACCGGTTGTCTCTTCACAGAGGAATTCACCATCCATTACTGGAATACGCCAATACCTATGATTGTCGACCTGTTTTGATGTTTGATAACCATCACCAAAGTAGCGTAGGTTCTTGCCTAGAGCAATCTGACCTTCACCTTCTAAGCCAGCAAATACCGCCGTTGTAGGGCAGGTCAGTACGCATTGACCAATACGCGCCTGGAGTTGAGCCTCGAGTGTTTTGCGATCAGTCGCAAATAATAGTACCGCTATGCCGGGGCGTCCATCTGGAGTCTCATGATTACCTAGTTCACGTTCTATGCCGGCTTCAACCTTGCAGCCAATTACCGAGGTGGCGAAGCCAGTCATGGTTTCTGCTGCGTGTCGTGCCCATTTGTAATTGATTCCAGTGATAATCACGCGGGTAGCCCGCATCGGGAACGCTTCTGCAAAGGTATCTTCGATAAATACGCCGTTAATATTCATAAGCTTATGGTTTTTTACATGGATGTTCGACCACCTGACTACCGATGCACTCCTCCATTTCATCATTAGAAATCTTAAAATTATCTAATGAGATGGTTTGGAACTTATCGAAGTAGGTGCGTAAGGATTTCTCAATTGACTTATCATAGTCTGGCTTGACGACATGCGTAACGCCTTTCACGGTTTCTATAATCTGACCATCTTTTACAATCATTTTGCCATTTTTAAAGACGTAAGCAGGGCGCGCAAACATCTGTTCAATGTCATCTTGTTTACGGTAGACCGTGATATTGGCTGTCGCACCTGCTGCTAGGTGCCCTTGATCAGCTAAGCCCAATATTTTCGCTGGTGCCGCACGTGTCATGATCGCAATCTCATAAAGAGAATATTCTCTGTCCATAGAGGGCAGGTTAGACATACGCTGCGCTTCTGGACTGAGGTTACTAAAGTGGTCATTTCTGAACGAGCGATTCATTAGTAATTTAATGAGATGTGGGTAACTCGTGAACGGTGCACCATTAGGGTGATCAGTAGTAAGGAAGACACGCCACGGATCATTAACTTGTAGAAAAATTTCTAAACCAATAGACCATTGCAGTGCATTAACAAAACTCTTATCACGGTAACGGAAAGGGACGACACCACAGCCCATTTCACATTCGATATCCATGACTGTCCATTTCTTTGGATTGCCATGTTCATGACCATAGTATTGCATCATGGTATCGCCGGAGGTGGTAACTGTTTGACCAAACATGATTTGGCCAACATCAGCCGTCACGTTTTTATTTTTATTAATTGCTTCTGCAATCTCACAGGCGGCGGATGAGAATTTCATGTCGCCTTCAGTACCATAACTATGAAACTGAATGTGAGTTAAGTGAATAGGCACACCTTCTGCTGCACCCATTGTTGCAATCGTGGTCTCGAAGTTCCCTGGCACGCCCAAGTTACTGGCATGGACATGCAAAGGGTGGGTTACGCCTAGCTCGTATACGGCACGGCTTAAGACATTGACAATTTGTCTTGGGGTTACTCCGCTTGCGGTTGAAACCTCATCTAAATCTAAGCGTCGCTGATTAAATTTGAAGGCATGCACACCACCAGCATTAACCACTTTAATACCAATGCATTGGCTGGCATTTAAGACCCATGCGACATAATCATTGATAGCACTTTGGCTAGCACCATCACGCATCATCTGTAAAAGGAAATCATCGTTACCGAGTAAGACGTAACCGCCTTTATCGATCATTGGTGTATCTGCCATTTCCAAATGTGCTTGGCGTGCATTAACAGGTAATACGGCAGGCTCAAAACCAGCGGTATAACCCATTTCAGCATAACGGTAGCCTGCGGTGAAAGTAGAGGGAACGGCATGGCCACTACCAGAGCGGCACTGATGATCACCATGATGGCTATGAGCTTGATGATCTTCAATCATCATAGTGCGGGCAATATTCACCTTGCCACCACCAATATGTGTGTGCAAATCGATCGCGCCGGCCATGACGATGCAATCACTGATATCAATGCTTTCACAATCTGGAGCTAATGTATCCGCATTACAAATCTGCTCTTGGTCGATACCGATATCCATCTGCTTGCCATCAATTTGATGCACCGGGTCATAGACTTGAGCGCCTACTAGTTTAATTGCCATGTTTATAAGGCCTGAAAAATAAGGTTGAGAACATGATCGGCGGAAGGCAGATCATTTTCACGAATTGAATGTAACGGTAATGTTGCTACTGCGTCGGTTCTGCAGGCAAGGCCACGTTGGTCAATGCCTGGCACTCCAACGGGAATAAATACGTCAGCTGTCTGACTGCACTGCATATTTGGATGGGCAATCATGATATTCGTTTTAGCATACTGTTGCGGCGTATCATCGGGGCTATAAGTCGAAAGCCATACCAGTAGATCAACCTCTGAATTGGCTAACATAGTGTCAGCATTATAAATAGTTGGGTTATGTTCAGGTGTGCCAGTACTGAAGGCAACCGGTAGCGGGAAGCCTGTTTGCCACGTTGAGACTTGGTTTGCTGTGATCTCGCCACGTGAGCTGCCTAAAGGTAGGCCAACACAACGTTTAATTTTCATCGTTTCTTTGATGAAGAACGTTAGATTCTGCAAGGTCTGCTCTGCCGTAATCTTCGCGAATAGTGAGGCAGTCCACGCTAATACAGAATAGTTACTGGCTAATATATCTTGGTGAATCTGACGTATTGCTGGCTCTATCTCGGCTTTTTCACTAGCGCGTGGGCTAGCAAGGTACTGCAGCTGTTGAATGGCAGTTTCTAGATTTGGCAGAGGAAGATGGAAAAACTCAATTTCCTTATCTGCGGCTAATTCGGCATTAGCAACAACGTCAATGATAATGATCTTACGCGCAGTGCTACCTGATAAGGTTTCAGCCGGCTTTAGAATACGTTCACGTAGTCGTGGGAATTTGCTTAACACCTCGGCGCCAAATAACACAATGCAGTCTGCACGATTGCGTGTTTCCGATAAGGTCGTTCTCACCTCACCATAGCGTTGCATGATTGCGGTTGAGGCACGCATGCCTTGGCCATTGGCGTGATCAATCACACCGCGCGTTTTTTCGGCTAATGCGAAGGCTGAGCGACACGCTTGAACATCGGCGATTAAACCACTAATGACGCTTTGTTTGGCCTCTGTATACAGTTTGGCAGCATAGGCGACGGCCTCATCTAAAGTGCAGGGCTTGCCCTGGATCTGTGGTTGTAGCGCGCTCTTATCGGTTAGTTTTGCATCAATAAAAAATTGTTGACAAACCGAGTTGGAATTACTGTTTAAAGTGACATCTTGATCATTGACGCTAACGTCTAAATCGTCACAGAGTAGCCCGCATTGGGGACAGGTAACATGTTTAAATTGCATGCTGATAACTTTGATTTACCATCTAGTTTTTAGGTGTAGGCGCTTGCTTTGAAACAATTCCTTAGGAAAGACGTAGATTTGACCAATGTAATGGCTAGTTTGAGCCATGTACTTCAGTGTAGACTACCTATCCGTCGAGTTGGACGCCAAGCTTAAGGTTAGTCTCTTTCTTGCACGGATAAAATAAAACGAACAATAAATGATCAGTTCTAAACAGCGAGAAAGCTAAAGCCCGTGTTATACCATAAAATCGAACATGTTACCGTATCTGCGCCTGCAAGATTACACCTCGGATTCGTCGATTTAGGGGGTTCTTTGGGACGAAAATTCATCAGTGCCGGCCTCTCTATCGAAGGTTTTAAAACCACCGTTACGGTTTCACCAGCAGCAAAATTTTCAGCGAATGGCCCAGCTTCTGAACGCGCATTACAGTATGCGCGAAGTTTGTTTGAAAAAATTAATCTCAATGGCGCTTGTCATGTCGAGGTGCACTCGCTAGTACCGATGCATGCTGGTCTTGGATCAGGTACCCAATTGGCTTTGGCAGTGGGTGCTGCAATTGTCAAAATGGCGCAAGTCGACCTAGAGATCGATGAAATTGCTTATCTGCTAGGCCGGGGCGCTAGATCAGGTATCGGAGTTGCTGCATTTAAACACGGTGGCATGATTATCGATGGTGGGCGTGGTAAGCAGACGCGGGTACCACCTACATTAGCACAGCATGCGTTTCCGGAAACTTGGCGAACGCTCCTAATTCTTGATGAAAGTGATGCAGGCTTGCACGGAACGCATGAGGCAGATGCCTTCTCTACGCTGCCTGAATTCTCTGATCAATGTGCTGCTTACTTATCTCGTCAGGTGCTAACACGCGTTCTTCCGGGTATCGTTGAAAAGGATGTGCATGAGTTTGGTCTTGGCGTACGTGAGATTCAGCAACGAATCGGTGATTATTTCGCGCCAGCGCAAGGTGGCCGTTATACTAGTCAGGCGGTCGCTGAAGTTATTGAATATCTCATTGAGGAAAATATTCCTGGAGTAGGACAAAGCTCTTGGGGGCCTACCGGCTTTGCTTTCTTTGATAGTGAGACCAATGCACATACGATGCTACGTTTGCTACAACAAAAATTCGCTCATTTAACTCAGCTCAGCTTTAAAGTTGTTGCTGGCGACAATATAGGTGCAAGCATTGCAGTAAAACAATACGAATCAAATTCAAATTTAGAACAACAATCACAATAAGCACTGAGCTTAATTTTATATAGGTGTTAGAGAATAAAATCATGGAAAAACCTTATATCCTTCATATGGTCACTGCGGCCAAAAATCTTAGCCCTTTTGACGTTAACATGGCGGTGGATGCCGGTTGGACAAACTGCATTCCCTATACTTCTGTTGAAGCTGAAGAAGTCCAAGCACTAGTACAAGATGCTATTTTTTCACGGGGTCCTAGTGGTGTTAAACGCACTGGTATGTTTTTTGGCGGACGTGATATGCACATTGCGATGGACATGCTAGAAATTTGTCAGAACTCAATGGTGCCGCCATTTGAGGTGTCTGGTTTTGCTGACCCTAGTGGTGCTTTTACAACAGCTGCTGGAATGGTTGCGAAAGTAGAGAAAGCGCTGAAAGATATTCATAACACAGATTTTAAAGATAAATGCGTACTCTGTTTGGGTGGTACTGGGCCAGTCGGTATGGCAGCGGCATTAATTGCTGCAAAAGAAGGCGCCAAGGTTAAGATTATGGGTCGTCAAAAAGACAACGCGCAACGCGTCGCTGAGCTGTGTAATGAGAGATATGGCTCCAATATGACTGGTATCCAAGGCGAGGCCGTAAATATGTTGGATTCTTTCTTGGATGAAGTCGATGTGGTCTTTGCAACCGCCGCTGCTGGTGTTCAAGTAATGAGTGCCGAGCAGGTTAAATTGGCTGCTAAGTTAAAAGTTGCAGCCGATGTTAATGCAGTGCCACCTAGTGGTATAGCGGGTGTTGGTGTGATGGATGACTGTGTTGCTATTGAAGGTTCTGCAAGTGGTGCGGTAGGTATTGGTGCTCTTGCAATCGGTAACGCAAAATATCAAACACAACATCGTTTATTGAAAGCGATGTGTTCAACCGATAAGCCGGTCTACTATCATTTTGAACATGCGTTCGAAATGGCACGTGAGTTTGTTGCTGAAAAATAAGACTTTAATAGTCCTCGCGCATAGCGCGAGGACTATTGCGCAAGCGGCAGAACAGGCGGGCTATAAAGTCATCGCTATTGATGGCTTTAACGATCTTGAAACGCAAGCAGCCTGCCTCATCAGCTATCGAGTGCCCTTGCGTAAATGGCGCTTTGACTTCCCTGTCTTGATCCAAACTCTGGATCAACTCTACAGGCATTATCCACAGGCTGAAATTGTATTTGGCGCGGGTGTTGAATATGCCATAACCCTTTTTGAAAACTATCCGCAATGGAATCTTTGTGGTTTTAGTAGTGCAAGTATTCAGTTATTACGAGATCCGCAGCACTTCTTTATAGAGCTGAGGAAGCTTTCCATTCCCTATCCCGAGGTCTGTTTTGAAATAACAGATTCAGTAACACAAAAGGGGGGGCGATGGCTGCTTAAAAATGCGCAGGGTAGTGGCGGTTGCCAGATTCAGTTTGCGACAGAGAAAGCTCTTTTACTGCTGGCATCATCGCCATCGAGCACGTTTAATAAAGGCCAATATTTGCAACGCTATATCGAAGGTAATGCTATCTCGGTACTGGCTTTAGCAGAGCTTGATAAGGTCAGTATTATTGGTTTTAATCAGCAACACCATCAAGCAGGGACTGACGATCTTCCTTTTATTTATTTGGGGCTGGAAGCCAATAGTGCTTTGCCACAGAAGGATAGTGATTTAATCACTGAATATTTACTAAAACTGGCTAACAAATTTGAACTCATTGGCCTATTTAGCTTGGACATGATGTTATCTAGCGAAGGTCTGAAAGTGTTGGAGCTGAATCCACGCATCCCAGCAAGTTTTGAGCACTATCAGCAGCTATCTCCTGAATTCAGCTTCATTGAAGCTCATCTGCAAGCCTGTCGCGGGGCTACCGTGCCGAGCCTGCCCAAGATCATTGGACGGCTTGTCAATCGCGTTCTATTTGCGCCTTTTACTGGGCTATTAACAGCTGATATGGAATGGCCTGAATGGGCGCTAGATCGTCCAATTCCTGGCAGCATTTTTCAAACAGGTGAACCAATCTGTAGTGTCTATGCAAAAGATCACTCAGAGAGCTCGAATGAACAGAGCCAAATGCTTGTTGCTTTGCTAGAATCACGTGCGCAGTTCATCCTGCAGCAACTGAAGCGCATAGACTAATCACTAAATAACAGAACCAGACGGCCGAATATTATGAATAAGCTCCCTAGTATTAACGAATTAACCGCACCCTTAGTTGATCATTTGATTACCTATGCAGATGCATTGCGCTGTAAAGTAACTGCCGATGCGAGCGGAGTCACTATTGTCGATGCTGGCATTAATTGTGAAGGTGGCTTGGAGGCAGGGCGTTTAATTAGTGAAATATGTTTAGGTGGCCTTGGTATTGTTGAATTGACCCATACCAACCATGTTGAAAACTGGCCACTATCGGTTTACGTGCACACTAGCAATCCTGTATTAGCCTGCTTAGGTAGCCAATATGCTGGCTGGCAACTCTCTCATGGTGAAGGTAAAGAGGCCTTTTTTGCCTTGGGGTCTGGCCCAGGTCGCGCTGCTGCATTACGTGAGCCACTGTTTAAAGAATTGGCTTACGAAGATAAAGCGGAAGAAGTGTGTTTTGTTATGGAGGTGGATAAGATGCCGCCTACCGAACTCTTACAAAGTATGTGTGAGACCTGTGGTGTTGAAGCAGAAAACATGACTGTTATTCTAACTCCAACCTCAAAACTTGCTGGCGCAGTCCAAGTGGTCGCACGCGTTTTAGAAACCGCGTTACATAAAAGTCATGAGCTAAAGTTTCCACTAGAACGAATCATTGATGGCGCTGGTTCAGCACCGATCTGTCCACCAACACCAGATTTCATTCAAGCAATGGGTCGCACTAATGACGCGATTTTATTTGGTGGCCGTGTGCAACTATATGTCACCGGACCTGATGATGATGCCCGCGAGTTAGCGAAAAACCTTCCTTCCAGCACCTCTAAAGATTATGGCAAGCCATTCGCACAAATCTTTACTGATGCAAAGTATGATTTCTATAAAATAGATCAAATGCTATTTAGCCCAGCACAAGTGAGTGTGACCGCAGTTGACAGTGGTAACACTTATTTCGGCGGTGCTGTTGATATTAAACTGCTTAGCCAGTCTTTCGGTGGCTAAGCAGCCATTTCAAGTTGCGATTATCACTGATGACCCCGGTTGGCATGGTCGTCAAATAGCGGATCATCTGAGCGCTAGAAATTGTCAGACGACCTTTGTGCGCTTGCAGGATTGTCATCTTTCTGCAGGTGCTGAAGCACGTATTCATATGCCAGGGTTTGATCATCTGCCAGATGGTATTTTTGTTCGTGGTGTGCCAGGCGGTAGCCTAGAGCAGGTGGTCTATTACCTTGATGTACTGCATGCCTGTGAAGCAATGTCGATACCGGTTGTAAATAACACACGTTGTGTTGAACGCAGTGTAGATAAAGGGATGACTTCGTTTTTACTCGCAAGAGCTGGTATCGCGACGCCCGAAACAATCTTCAGTAGTGATTTCCATTATGTCCGCGGTCAATTGCGCACAGGCTTTGCAGCTGGCAAAGAGTATGTCCTAAAACCATTATTTGGCTCTCAGGGCAAAGGGGTGCAACGTGTCCGCTGTGCGGCGGATCTAGCTCAATATCATCCTGCGCAAGGTGTCTTATATGCGCAAGAATTCATCGACAATGGCCAAGGGCACGGTATCGATTATCGCGTTTTTGTGGTTGCTAATAAGGTAGTGGCCATGATGCAGCGCAGTAGTGAAGGCTGGCTCTGTAATGTTGCGCATGGAGCTGAAGTCAGTACGGTGCATTTGGATAGTGAGACGCAAGCCATGGCGATAGCTGCCGCCAAGGCTTTGGATATGGACTACGCCGGTGTGGATCTAATCTCTGATCAGAATGGCAAGTTTTGGGTCAGCGAAGTGAATAGTGTGCCGGCATGGCATGGCTTGCAATCGACCACTGAAACACCAGTTGCAGCAGCGATCTGTGATGATTTTGTGTCGCGTTTAAGTGCTCAAAGATAAAGCTATCAACAGTATGTCATTGAGCCCAAATTTCATCCGTAACTGTTTCCAACGGGCCTGCTTATTAGAGCTACATGCGCTGAAGCCGGGTAACGTCGGTTGGCATGGTGATGGTCATGGCATGCAATTGGCACAGTTTGTTGTCAGCGCCAATAATGCGTCGTATGCCTTAATTAAGCCTGCTAATGGAGTTGGTCAACGGCTGCTACATGCTGTCGAGGCGACCTATGCCGCAGTCGGTGATAATACAAACCTTGGAATTTTGCTACTAGCAGCACCAATAGTGCAGGCTTTCATGGAGGGCTCTCGAATAGAACACTTGCCGCAAGCCGTTGGAAAAGTACTAGCCAAGCTCTCCATTGATGATGCCGACTATGCCTATCAGGCCATTCAATTAGCTAATCCAGGGGGGATGGGCGAGGTTGCGGAGCACGATGTGCAGTCTAAACCTCAAATTACGCTATTAGAAGCGATGCAAATGTCTGCATCGCGAGATCAAATCGGATATCAGTATGCACACGGTTTTGAGCGCATATTTAATGAAAATATTCTGACTTACCAGCATTATTTAACGCTTTGGGGCAGTATGGAGTGGGCTGCCAGCGCCGTTTTTATGAAACAACTGCGTGATCAGGCCGATAGTCTGATTTTACGTAAGAAAGGTCTATTAAAAGCACAGGAAATTAGTGCTATGATTGCCCCGCTCGCTGATGACCTATTAGCGTCTAGTGATCCGAATGTTTATCGATCTCGGTTGCTGTCTTTGGATGGCCATCTTAAAAACATCGACATCAATCCGGGCACGACAGCGGATCTGACAGTGGTAACGTTATTTGTAGCGTTGCTGCAATCGGCGAACGAATGAGCCTCATCTAGGCTGCGGTCTTAATCGATCGTGGTTCCGTTGGGGTTTTGTATTTGAAATTATTTGTTAACAAATAAGTAATATTTTAGGAGAAATAACAATGGCAGTAATAAACAAAGTAATGGTCGGTGAGTCATTAGTAAATGACGCTGATCCAGCTGGTAACATGGCAGAAATTGCTCACATCGACTTACTAATGGGCCCACGTGGTTCTGCAGTTGAAACAGCATTCTGTAACAGCCTTTGCAACAACAAAGATGGTTTTACTTCGCTACTAGCAGTAGTAGCGCCTAACCTTCCTTGTAAGCCAAACACTATGATGTTCAATAAAGTGACCATCAAAGGTGGAACTCAAGCTGTTCAAATGTTTGGTCCAGCTCAAGCCGCGGTTGCTAAAGCAGTTGCTGACAGTGTTGAAGACGGTACTATCCCTGCTGATGAAGCTGACGACATCTTCATTTGTGTTGGTGTATTCATTCACTGGGAAGCAAAGAGCGACGAAGCTATCTACACTAACAACTACAAAGCTGTGAAAGAGTCTATCGAGCGCGCAATCGCTGATGAGCCTAAAGCTGCTACAGTTGTTGCACAGAAAGATTCAGCTGCGCACCCATTCAAAGGTTTCTAAGAAACTTTTGTTGGCAGTTGCCGAAAAACCTCGCTCTTTCGAGAGCGGGGTTTTTTTTGGCTTGAAATTAGGCGCAAGTGGCCTAAAGTATAGATATTCACACACATTTTATAAATTCATATGCAATGTTTAGAGTGCTCAGCTGAGCTAACAACACTAGATAGCAAACATCTTCAGGACTGTTGTGGTCTGACCTTGCAAGAGTACGCCATACGCCATCATATGCCGTTAGATCTGTTACTTAGTAATGAACAGATCAACCGCGTCGAATCGACTGATGATTACCCCGCTATTTCGGCTAAGCCCAGCGGACGCGCACAAACGCTACTCAGTGCCTTGTTATTAGCTGAAAGCCTGCATCGGCACGCTGAGTTCAGTATCATTGAGAGCGGTGTACGGCGCTTGGAACAGCTGCTTTGGTACCTACAAGCACTGCGCCAATATGGCTTCCAATTTAGACAAGAATACAGTTATAACGATGATAGCCATCGTGTCATTGCTAAAAATCGCTTAAAGACCCCTAGTAGCTACCTACAGGACGCTGCGCCTACGGTGCTCGATCATGCGCTGTTTAGTGCTGTTCTACTCGCTGAGATTGGCGAATTTCATGCTGGTTATGTGTTCTTGCGTTTACCTAAGAACAAACTGGCGGAAGAGTACATAGAGGGCTTGCGTGATAACTTTCAGATTCGCTGTAAGGCATTAGATGCCGTTTTAGGTCCGAATAAGGGACCCGGTAATGGACAAGAGTCGACTGAAAAGCAATTATATCGCACCGAATCATTGCAGGATGCCCATCGTTTACTGCAACTAATCGAGCCTGAGTTGAGCCAGATTCCTTGTGCTAGTGAGCGTTTTTACGCCGATGTGCCAGTTGCCATGGTTAGTAAGGAATTAGTCTTTGATTCAGCCCATTTCATCAGTGATCACCCAGGTAAATGTGAAAATCTTCATGGTGGGCGTTATAACCTGCAGGTTAAGCTGCAAGGCCGTATTGACCCGCTTGACGGATTCGTCATTGACTATGGCTATTTGAAATCAGTTGTTAAGCATCGCGTAATTGATCAGCTTGATCATCAGACGTTAAATTATGTTACCTGTGATTTGGCTTGGCGCTCTAGTACTGAGTTATTGAATGTTTTTATCTGGGAGCAGTTGATCGATTACTTGCCAGGACTGCTCGAAGTGCAGACCTATGAGACCACACAATCCTATTGTGTCTATCGTGGGTCTACGCTTGAAGAAATGCAGAAAATGGAAATAAATAAATCACTAAAATACTTTAGTAATCAGGATCTTGGGAAGTCTTCTTTGCGTGGATTATTGAATGATAATCCAGCTGAAAAGTTAAAAGTTGTTAGCGATTAAACAGCGTTATGTCAGTCTTACTGATAGTGCCGTCATGTAAGGCTCTGGCCAGAAGTACGCCCTTAGCGCCGGCTTTAGCCAGGGCCTGGATATCTTCACAATGGCGTGTGCCGCCACCGCTATAAACAGTTAGATTGGGATCGCTGCTAAGCGCTGCTAACTGCTCAAATTTGGGCCCATCTGCGGTACCAACCCGTTCTAGCGAGAGCAAAATGACCTCTGTTGGCCAATCCTTACGTATTTCCATGATATCAGTCACACCTAAAATCCGATCATGCTTCATATCGATGGATAAAATGGGCCGATAAGCGTGTAACCGGTGAAGGGCCTGCTGTAAATCGGTAAGGCTGCTAAACAACTCGGTTCCAATGATCGGCCGGATATGAGGACACTGCTTTGCCAATTGTGGCCAAACCTTTACTTCCAAGCCTACGTCTAGCCAAAACTCGATTGTTGGGTAACTATTTAATAGCCCAGCCCATAGTTTGAGATCAATTGCTTGTCCACGAATGGAATCAAGGTCAGCGATATACATATTATTAAACGGATACAGCGTAAGATAGCCATCGATCACTGCTGGCATAGAGTGATCGCTAACCAGCGAGCTGTTATCTTTGCCGACAGCCTGATAGCTTGCGCGCTGGCCACCTTGGGCGAGCACAACGCGGCCATCCATATAATCGAGTACTGGAATAATTTTCATCAACAATGCGACTTTTGATTAGTGAATTTATATGCGGTGGTGGAATGTTGCATGATCCCTTACCACCCAGTTTGAAACAAGAAGGTTTGGCTATGCTACAAGCCATACTGCGTGACTGCCTGGAAATTGAAGGATTAGAGCTGGTTACCACATTAGATCCGCGGATTGAATTGGCACAGGACTTAATGTCGGCAGAAGTTATTAAGAGCACGATACTGCGCGACGCTGATGATTATCAAGTCATCGTGCAAGGATTAAGCCGTGAAGTTGATGGCGTCTTGTTAATAGCGCCTGAGAGCGAGGGTTTGCTGAGTGGATTTATTGCAGAACTCGAAGATCGACAGATTCAGCATTTTAACAGTGATAGCCAGAGTATTAAGATTTGTGCCGATAAATTGCAATGTGAGCAGCACTTACGGGCAGCCGGTCTTGCGGTAGTGCAATCTTTATCGGCCGTTGAAATCAAACAAGCGGTCGGTACCCATATCATTAAACCGCGCTCAGGTGTTGGTAGTGAAGGTTTAGAGATTATTCCAGCAGAAGATTTGGCTGCGCGTTCAATTGATCTTGATGAAACACTTGTACAGCCACTGTTACGAGGCCAGCATGCCAGCATGTCCTTACTTTGCTGGCGAGGAGCGGCTAGAATACTCAGCTGTAACGAACAGTGTTTCTCGCACGGCATAAGCCCTCGGCTACAAGCGTGTCGGGTTAACAGTGAATCGATTTCGATAGCGCTAGAGGAGTTGGCTTCAGCGATTGCTAAGGCGTTACCAGGGCTGTCTGGTTATGTTGGTGTTGACTACATAGAGACAGAGCAGGGGCCTGTGCTAATAGAGATTAATCCACGGCTAACCAGTTCTTATGTTGGACTGAGTGCGGCCATAAAACAAAATGTAGCTGCGCTCTGTTTGCAAACGGTTACGCAGAGGCGGCTACCGAATGAAATTAAGCGTACTGAAAAGGTAGTAGAGGTTGTGATTGGCTGAGCAACAAACAAATAGGCTTGCATTGCAGCAGCAATGGGTTGGTTGGGATATTGGTGGCGCGCACCTTAAGGTGGCTTATCTGACAGCGGGTAAGCTCCATGTCCAACAATATGCCTGTCCGCTATGGAAAGGTATCGATCAGCTACAAGCCAGCATGCAAGCCGTACTGCATGACGCATTGGCTGTTGGCGTTGAGCTGCTGCAGCGCAGCCATGCAATTACCATGACTGGCGAATTAGTCGATGCATTCCCAAATCGCAATGCAGGCGTGCATGCCATTATTGATAGTGTGCAAAGTCAGTTAGGGCAGAGTGTCGCTGTGCGCTATTTTAATGGCCATGACTGTGTCCCTGAAACCGATGCCAAGCAACAGGCAGCAGCAGTAGCTTCAGCAAATTGGTTGGCCAGTGGCTGCAGTGTCGCTAATGCATTCGAGCAAGCCCTTTTTGTTGATATCGGTAGTACCACTACGGATCTATTAAGGATCGAAGGTGGCCAATTACAGCGTCGTGGCGATAGTGATTATGAACGCATGCGGAACGCCGAGTTAGTCTATACCGGCGTTGTTCGTAGCTGTCCTAATACACTCGGTACGAGTGTTTTATTCGAGGGTCAAGAGATGCCATTAGTGGCAGAGCAATTTGCGGTCACTGCAGACATCTACCGTATTTTAGAGCAGCTACCAGCGCATGCTGATTACAGTGGCACTATGGATGGCGCAGAAAAAAATAAACGCAGTAGTATGCGGCGTCTTGCACGAATGGTGGCGTGTGACTATGACGATTATGACGAAACAGTCTGGCACCAACTAGCCACTGAGTTTGCTGTGCGACAACGGCAGTTAATTCTAAAGGCAGTGAAACAACAACTGCGTATGAACCTTAGCTGTAAAACTTTAATTGGCGCCGGTGTCGGTCGCTTTTTATTGCCAGCAATAGCCGATGAATTAGGATTGGTCTACTTGGATTTTACTGCTGCCGTATTACCAGTAGGCACACGGTTGAGCGCGAGTGCTGACGATTGTGCGCCGGCGATTGCGTTAGCGACCCTGCCACACGCTATTGTTGAGATGGCGACACCAGTCGAGGCATAAATATGCGTATAGCAGTAAAATTAGAGCGCAAAGAACTGCCTTACGTCGAAAATGTTGCTGATTTATTTGCACGTTTTGCAGAGTCACCATGGGCTGTGTTGCTCGATAGTGGGCGACCTCATAGTAGTTATGGTCGCTATGATATTTTTAGTGCATTTCCGCGAACCACCTTAGTGACTCGTGGCGCCCAAACAATGGTCTCAACACAGAATGAAAAGCAACGAATCCCGCAAGACCCATTCAAGTTACTGGAGAATGAATTACCCAATCTGAGCCATGCGTGGGATGATTTGCCATTTGTTGGTGGTGCCATGGGTTACTTTGCCTATGACTTGGGCAGGCGTATCGAACGCCTGGCGAGCATTGCAGAAGATGATCTACAGATGCCGGATATGGCGGTTGGTATCTATCATTGGGCTTACATCGCAGATCACGTTAATAAGACAGCTCATTTGGTCGGCAACTTAGCTGATCCACGAGTGCGCTTGAACTGGCATGATTTGATCGAGCAATTTAGTCGACCAATAGCCACTGCAGTGGCTAAGATCGAAGACTATTTCGCAGTCAGTGACATCCAGTCGAATATGACAGAGCAGGAATACAAGCAGCAGTTTGCCAAAGTAAAAAGCTACATCGCAGCGGGTGATTGTTATCAAGTTAATTTAGCGCAGCGTTTTACAGCGCAAGTGCAAGGTAATCCATGGCAGGGTTACCAAAAGCTGCGAGAGATTAATCCAGCCCCTTTTGCCGCTTTTATGAATGTGCAAGAGATCGCGGTGTTAAGCGCATCGCCTGAGCGTTTCCTGCAAGTGCGCGAGCAATGTGTTGAAACGAAGCCTATTAAAGGCACGCGACCACGTGACACTGATTTGATTGAGGATCAACGGCAAGCTAATGAACTGGCCAGTAGTCTAAAGGATCGGGCAGAGAATCTGATGATTGTGGATCTGTTGCGCAATGACCTCAGTAAGAGCTGTCAGCGTAATTCTGTTGCGGTACCTAAATTATTTGAGATTGAGTCATTTCCAACCGTGCATCATTTGGTCAGTACCGTTACTGGCCGATTGGCGCCAGAGCAAAGTCCGCTGCAATTACTCAAATCTTGTTTTCCAGGTGGTTCAATTACCGGTGCGCCAAAGATTCGTGCGATGGAAATTATCGAGGAATTAGAGCCACATCGACGTGGGCTATACTGTGGCTCTATCGGTTACCTAGGTTTTGATGGGCAGATGGATACTAATATTGCAATTCGTACGGTTTTACAAAAGCAGGAGCAAGTCTATTTCTATGCTGGTGGCGGTTTAGTATGGGATTCTGAAGCTGATGCGGAATATCAAGAAACCTTCGATAAGGCGGCAGCGATGATCGCTTTTCTTAAAAAAGCATGATTGTCGTCAAAATAGGCGGCAGTCTCTATCAAAATGATGTGCTACCGCGCTGGTTGACGATGCTAGCTGATCTCTCAACCGATATTGTCATCGTTGCGGGTGGTGGGCCATTTGCCGATCAAGTGCGCGCAGCCAATCAACGCTGGCCACTGAGTGAAGCTGCAGCACACAATATGGCACTATTAGCGATGCAGCAATTTAGCTATTTGATGCACGATCTAGAGCCACGCTTGAGCATTACCGACGATCCGCGCTTAGGCACTGGCGCTAGGCTCTGGGTACCCAGCCAATTACTTGTTCGTGGCGGCCTGGCAAGCGAGGCCTTAGAACGCTCTTGGCAGACAACGTCTGACACTATAGCGGCTTGGCTTGCAACCGATATAGACGCCAATAGGCTCTGCTTAATTAAGTCGAAAAAGATTGAAGAAAATAATGTAACTCATTGGTATAAAACGGATTTAGTGGATGAGAATTTTAGTAAGCAGGCGGCTAAGTTGAACGCTCCGATCGATCTATATCACGCCTCAGATGTTGACGCCTTTGCGCATGATTGTCGTTGCAAGTGGCATCCTAATGACTGATCAGGATAGTACTGAACATCCCTTTGCCAAACTCAGTCCTGATTTTATTCTAAGCGCGATTGAAGATAACGGCTTGCGTTGTGATGGCCGGATTCTTGAGCTCAACAGCTATGAGAACCGGGTCTTTCAGATCGGAATTGAGGACCAACAACCTGTAATTGGCAAATTCTATCGGCCACAACGTTGGAGTGATGATCAAATCTTAGAGGAACATGCTTTTACCTCGGAATTATTCACTGCCGAGCTCTCGGTGGTACCGCCAGACTATAATGAAGAGGGTAAAAGCTTACTTAGTTTTGAAGGTTTTCGCTTTGCCTTGTTTGCGCGAAAAGGTGGCCGTGCACCAGAGTTAGATCGCGATGAGAATCTTGAAGTTATGGGCCGTGTGCTAGGCCGGATTCATAATATTGGCGCCAGTAAAATATTCAGTCATCGTCCAACCTTAAGCTTGCAAAGTTTTGGCTTTGACAGTGTTGACTATCTCCTAGAAAGTTGGATACCGATTGAATTAATAGAAGCTTATCAGTCACTTAGTAGGGATCTTTTATCTATTTTAGAGGATAGAATCGCGGCTATTCCTGATCTTAAACAAGTGCGTGTACACGGTGATTGTCATATTGGTAACGTCCTATGGCGTGATAATGTAGCTCACTTTATCGATTTTGACGATTGTCGCAGCGCGCCGGCGGTGCAAGATATTTGGATGCTGCTTTCTGGCAGCCGGGAAGAACAACGCCATCAATTAATGTGTATTTTGGATGGTTATGACGAGTTTATGGATTTTGATCGTCGCGAGTTGGCGTTGATTGAAGTCTTACGCACGCTAAGGATGTTTCATTTTACGGCATGGTTAGCTCGACGCTGGGATGACCCGGCTTTTCCTCGTGGTTTCCCATGGTTTAACACGGCACGCTATTGGGAAGAGCACGTTCTGCACTTACGTGAGCAGTTAGCCGCCTTGCAAGAGCCTGCTATCGAACTGTTTCCCTAATGTTTAGGGGTTATCCTAGCTCTCCGTGTTAATGGCTCAATTAAGCATTTAGTGGGCATTTAGGGCGAGTTTAGTCAGTCAATGTTGGCAATTCTGCTGACAGGCGCCATTTTCTATCTGAATCGTGCTGTGATCGATTTGAAACTGTTGTTTTAACTCGTCGGTTAGCCGACGCAAAAACGCATCATCTATTTCTGTGCAATCGCGGACAATGTGGGCACTCAAGGCGACTTGTGTCGTGCTTATCGCCCAAATATGCAGATCATGAATTGCGCTAACTTGGTTTTGTGCTAATAGATGCTGTCTTACTCCGGCTATGTCGATATGTCCTGGCACCGCATCGACTGCTAAATCAAAGGAATCGCGTAATAGACCCCAAGAGCTTAGGCCGATGACGATGACGATTAAGAGCGATAATAGAGGGTCAATAAGATTCCAATCTGTGAAGTAAATGACTGCGCCACTGATCACTACGGCAACAGAGACCAAGCCATCAACCAGCATATGCAAAAATGCGCCTTTAACATTCAGGTCATCATTTTGGTTGTGCATAAAGAGGGCAGCGGTAATAAAGTTCACAGCAATACCGATGCCAGCTACTAACATGATGGTGACACTGTCTGGGGCGGTAACTACGTTAAAGCGCTGAACGGCTTCTATCGCAATCCAAGCCATAGTCGCAAATAGAGATAAGCCACTAAAAAATGCAGCAAGGATGGTCGCCCGTCTATAGCCATAGGTATGGCTAGCGCTTGCCTTCCGGCTAGCCAATATATTCGCACCCCATGCTAAAAGCAGGACTAGAACATCAGTTAGGTTATGCCCGGCATCCGCAAGTAAAGCCAATGAATTAGCGAGAAAACCATAAGCTACTTCAATAATTACAAAAGCGATGTTAAGTAACGCGCCGAGCATGAATGCCCGATTGTTTGGATTTGGCTGCTGCTGATGATGATGGTGATGATGCATGCCTTAGCTTACCTGAAAAAAAAAGGGCAGGAGAATTGCCTTGTTACATTAAGTGGATTTTTTCATTGTGTAATACAATTCTAGGTGAGGTCATTAATGTATACTACCAGCGCGACTTTTGATACGTTTCTAACTATCTAATTTACTTTGATAAAGCTATTATTACAGCGTTGTTAGGTATCCATTCAATCACGAAGTAACTGACCATTTTTAAATGAAGTTTAAGATTCGAAAAGGCCTAGATTTACCTGTTACAGGCGAGCCTGAACAGCGTGTTTATGCAAATCCTAAAATTACTCGTGTCGCCTTATTGGGACGTGAGTATGTCGGTATGAAGCCTTCGATGCGGGTGAAAGAGGGTGATCGCGTAAAGTTAGGTGAGACCCTGTTTACCGACAAAAAAAATCCAAGAGTGCGTTATGTTGCGCCTGGTAGTGGTGTGGTGGAGTCGATCCATCGCGGTGCCAAGCGTGTTTTCCAAGCCTTGATTATTCGCTTGGAGGGTGATGAAGAAATTAATTTTTCAGCGCATGATGCAGAACAACTTCTTTCCTTGAGCCGTGAATCAGTCGTTGAGCAGTTATTGCAATCTGGACTGTGGGTCGCTTTTCGCACACGCCCTTACAGCAAATCACCTGATCCAGAACAGTTGCCGCATTCCATTTTTGTGACAGCTACCGACAGTCGTCCTCTAGCCGCTGAGCCAGATGTGATTATTGCCGACTATGCTGATGACTATGCGAATGGTCTGAAGCTATTGACGCGTCTGACAACAGGCTCAGTTTATGTCTGTGGTGGCGAGCAACAAGCTTCAAGCGAGGAACTGGAAGCGTTATCTGATCAGATTCGCTGCGCCCAATTTAGTGGTCCTCATCCTGCTGGGATTCCAGGCACTCATATCCATTTGATTGATCCGGTGCATAGTAAGAAAACCGTTTGGCACATCAGCTATCAAGAAGTGATTGCGATCGGGAAGTTATTTACTGAAGGTCGCATCTGGACCGATCGCATTATTTCTTTAGCTGGGCCGGCAGTTAAAAATCCTAGATTAGTGCGTGTCCGTTTAGGCGCAAATACAGATGATATCGTTGATCATGAGTTATGGCCTGGTGAATGTCGGGTCATTTCTGGGTCGATTTTTGCTGGTTGGCGAGCCGCTGGCTGGGCAAGTTATATTGGGCGCTTTAGTCAGCAGATCACGGTTTTGCACGAAGGTCGTGAACGTGAATTTATGGGCTGGATTGTTCCAGGGCGGCATAAATTTTCGAAAACTAATGCCTTGCTATCGAGCTTTGCGCGTAAAACTTTACGTTTTCCCTTCGCTACCTCACAAAACGGTAGTGAGCGTGCGATGGTTCCAATTGGTGTCTATGAGAGTGTTGTGCCTCTGGATATTCTGCCTACTCAGCTATTGCGCGCACTGTGTATTCAAGACACGGATATGGCACAAGCACTTGGGTGCTTAGAATTAGATGAAGAAGACTTAGCACTATGCACCTTTGTCTGTCCGAGTAAGTACGAATTTGGCCCCATGTTGCGTGACAATCTTGCACTTATTGAAAAGGATGGCTGATGTCTAGAGTTCGGAAATACCTTGATCGCATCCAACCTTTGTTTATTAAAGGTGGCCGTCTTGAAAAGTATTATGCCTTGTATGAGATGGTTGATACTTTTTTGTATACCCCTTCAAAGGTTACCGCACACGCGCCGCATGTGCGCGATGCAATCGATATCAAACGTGTCATGTCCTATGTTGTTGTGGCTACTTTGCCATGCATCGTGATCGGTCTTTGGAACATCGGTTATCAAGCCAATACGGCGATGTTGCAGATGGGAATAGAGGCGGTTCCTGGGTTTCGCGGCGACTTATTATCCATTATTCCGGGTGGTTATGACCCCCATAGTGCCATCGCTAATTTTTTCCATGGTCTTTCCTATTTCCTACCCATTTACTTGGTTACGATTTTAGCAGGTGGTTTCTGGGAAGTGCTTTTTGCTAGTGTCAGAAACCATGAGGTGAATGAAGGTTTTCTCGTTACTTCGATGTTGTTTGCATTAACCTTGCCACCGGATATACCGCTATGGATGGTTGCGCTGGGTATCAGTTTTGGTGTTGTCATTGGTAAGGAGGTTTTTGGTGGTACGGGTAAGAATTTCTTGAATCCAGCTTTAACCGGTCGATGTTTCTTATTCTTTGCATATCCTGCCTATATGTCAGGTGATGCAGTGTGGACTGCAGTCGATGGTTTTTCTGGGGCCACTCCACTAGGACTGGCGGCTTTGGAGGGTATGCAAGCCATCTATGCTAGCGGTATTACTTGGAGCCAAACTTTCCTTGGCACTATTCAAGGTTCGATTGGATCAACCTCAACCTTGGCCTGTCTCTTGGGCGGTATTTTCCTTATTTACACGCGCATTGCCAACTGGCGCATCATCCTTGGTGTCTTTGCCGGTATGGTCGCTACATCATCCCTATTCAATCTGATTGGCGGCGATAGTAACCCGATGTATGGCATGCCATGGTATTGGCACTTAACCCTTGGTGGCTTTGCGTTCGGCATGATCTTCATGGCGACTGATCCCGTGTCAGCTGCGATGTCGAATACCGGTCGGTTAGCTTATGGAATTTTAATTGGTTTCATGACGGTCTTGATTCGAGTTGTTAATCCCGCTTATCCAGAGGGTATTATGCTAGCTATTCTATTCGCTAATATTTTAGCGCCATCGATTGATCATTTTGTTGTGCAAGCGAATATTCGGAGGCGTCAACGTCGTTATGACTAAAGACAGTCCATTTAATATTTTACTAACGGCATTTGCGCTCTGTTTAGCGTGCTCTGTCTTGGTTTCAACTGCGGCTATTGGTTTGAAACAAAAGCAGCAGGATAACCAGGTGCTTGATCAGAAGGTTAAGATTTTAAAAGTGGCAGGGCTCTGGCAAGAGCAAGCGACTATCGACGATATGTTTGAGTCTGTTGAAACACGTTTAGTGGACCTCACCAGCGGCGAATACAGCACGCGATTCGTCGCTGATGAGTACGATCAGCAGAAAGCCGCCAACGACGAGACGCAGAGTGTGGTGTTAAGTCAACAGGAAGATATTGCTGGTATTGGTCGACGAGCTAATCTTGCTAAGATTTATTTAGTGCGCGATGAAGGCGAAATTACACGTGTCGTTTTGCCGATCCATGGCTACGGCCTGTGGTCGACTCTGTATGGTTATGTGACCTTAGAGCGTGATATGAATACAGTCTATGCGATTACTTTTTATGAACATAAGGAAACACCGGGTCTTGGCGGTGAAGTAGATAACCCGAAATGGCAGGCGTCGTGGCGCGGCAAGCAAATCTATGATGAGCAGGGGCAAGCACGAATTGCTCTAATAAAAGGCAGTGTCGATCGCAATAACGAAATGCAGAAGTACCAAGTAGATGGATTGTCTGGTGCGACTCTAACTAGTCAAGGGGTGAGTAATATGTTCGCTTTCTGGATGGGGCAGCAGGGGTATAAAAAGTACTTGCAAAATTTAAGAGGGGATAAGGCATGAGTAAGACAGCAAAGCGTGTAGTCTTAGACCCATTAGTTGATAACAATCCGATTACACTTCAAATATTGGGTATTTGTTCGGCGTTAGCAGTGACGACAACGGTCTCAGCTGCCTTGATTATGTGTCTGGCTCTAACGTCAGTAACTGCTTTATCTAATGCCTCGATCAGTATGATTCGGCATCGCATCCCCAGTAATATTCGGATTATCGTACAAATGACGATCATTGCTTCATTAGTGATCGTGGTTGATCAGCTGCTTAAGGCCTATGCCTATGAAGCAAGTAAAACGTTATCCGTATTTGTTGGTTTGATTATCACTAACTGTATTGTGATGGGACGAGCCGAGGCCTTCGCTATGAAGAATTCACCCGGTATCAGTTTTTTGGATGGCATTGGTAATGGCCTAGGTTATAGCGTGGTATTACTAGTAGTCGCTGTCGTGCGGGAACTATTTGGTTCGGGCAGCATTCTTGGTATTACCATTTTACTGCCAGTTAGCGACGGCGGCTGGTATGTGCCAAATGGGTTGATGTTATTACCTCCAAGCGCATTTTTTATTATTGGTCTGGGTATTTGGGCGATTCGCTCACGTAAGCCTGGTCAGGTTGAGCCCGCTGAATTTCGTATTAAGCGTGTGCACCGTACTGAGGTGTTTTGATGGAAGCGCTACCTAGCCTGTTTATTAAGGCGGTCTTTGTCGAAAACTTGGCACTATCCTTTTTCCTTGGTATGTGTACATTTCTCGCGGTTTCGAAAAAGATCCAAACAGCTCTAGGTCTCGGCACTGCAGTGATTGTGGTGCAGGCAATTACGGTTCCAGCAAATAACTTGCTATATCAATATGTCTTACAAGAAGGGGCCTTGACGTGGCTGGGTCTGCCAGAAGTAGACTTAAGTTTTTTAGGTTTAATTACCTATATTGGCGTGATTGCAGCGATTGTTCAGATTTTGGAAATGGTTTTGGATCGATTTTTCCCAGCACTGCATAGTGCGCTAGGTATTTTTCTGCCATTAATAACAGTCAACTGCGCCATCCTTGGTGGTTCTTTATTTATGGTTGAGCGTGATTATAATTTTGCTGAGAGTGTTACCTATGGTTTAGGCAGTGGCGTTGGGTGGGCTTTGGCCATCGTGGCACTCGCAGGTGTGCGTGAGAAATTGAAATACAGTGATGTACCCGCTGGTCTGCAAGGCCTGGGTATTACCTTTATAACAGTTGGTTTGATGTCGATGGGCTTCATGGCCTTTTCTGGCATTCAGCTCTAGAGGCAAACAATAACTATGTTAGAGATCGCATTAGGCGTTAGTTTTTTCTCCGCAATTGTTTTGTCCTTGGTTGTGATTATCCTGTTGGCACGGTCGCGCTTAGTTGCGAGTGGTAATGTCACTATTCGAATTAATGGCGAAAGAGAAATTAGTGCACCAGTTGGTGGCAAGTTACTGTCTACCTTAGCCGACGCACAATTGTTCGTGTCATCAGCCTGTGGTGGTGGCGGTACCTGCGCGCAATGTCGAGTTAAAGTTTGTAGTGGGGGTGGTAGCTTGCTGCCAACCGAGGAAGGACATATCAATAAGCGTGAAGCCAGAAATGGTGAACGGCTATCCTGTCAGGTCGCGGTTAAGCAGGACATGGATATCGAAGTGCCGGAAGAAGTTTTTGGCGTCAAACAATGGGAGTGCACAGTGTTATCGAATGATAATGTCGCTACTTTCATTAAGAACTTAGTGCTAAAGCTACCTGAAGGCGAGCAGGTCAACTTCCGTGCTGGTGGTTATATTCAAATAGAATGCCCAGCGCACCATATTCAGTTTTCAGATTTTTCTGTTGGTGAGGAATATCGTGAAGATTGGGATCGTTTTAATCTGTGGCAATACGATTCAAAGGTCGATAACGTGGTTACACGCGCATATTCGATGGCGAATTACCCAGAAGAAGAAGGCTTGATCATGCTCAACGTGCGTATTGCGACGCCACCACCAAAGGCGGGGAAGGATATCCCACCCGGTATTATGTCCTCTTATATCTACAGTCTAAAGGCCGGTGATAAGGTCACAATCTCGGGGCCCTTTGGTGAATTTTTTGCCCGTGAAACGCAGAATGAGATGATCTTTATTGGTGGAGGTGCTGGCATGGCGCCCATGCGATCCCATATTTTTGATCAGTTGAAACGTTTGCATAGTCAGCGCAAGATGAGTTTTTGGTACGGCGCGCGCAGCAAGCGTGAAATGTTCTTTGATGATGATTTTGATCAACTGCAAGCGAATAACGAAAACTTCGATTGGCATGTTGCGCTGTCAGATCCGCAAGATGATGATCATTGGCAGGGGTACACCGGTTTTATCCACGAAGTGTTGTATGAAGAATATTTGAAAGATCACCCGGCACCCGAGGATTGTGAGTTTTATATTTGTGGTCCGCCAATGATGAATGCAGCGGTAGTGAATATGTTGGAAGGTTTGGGGGTGGAGAAAGAGAACATTCTGCTTGACGATTTTGGTGGTTAATTGATGCAGATCATACTTATCAGCGCATTAGTGTTTATCCTAGTATTCCTAGCCATGTCAATTGGCGTAATATTTGCGAATAAACCCATTCAAGGCTCATGTGGCGGGCAGAAGTGTTCTTCATGTAAGAAGCCCTGTAAAGATAAGGTGAATTAATAATGACAACCTCATTTACTGTTAGAGATTATATGAGCGCGAGACGCCTCAGCTTCTCACCCACTATGGATGTGTTAGAGGCGATTGACCTGTTGGTCGAGCAGAATATTTCTGGTGCGCCAGTGATTGATGATCGGGGTCGCTTGTTAGGCTTTTTTTCAGAAAAAGACTGTATGTTTTTGGCGAGCCAAGTTGGCTTTCATAACGAACGTGCCGGTGAGGTTGCCGATCATATGACTTCACCCGCGGTCACTGTTGAAGCCGATAGTAGTGTGCTTGATGTCGCCAAATTATTTCTCGATAAAACACCGCGGCGTTATCCTGTGGTTGAGGATAATCGGTTAGTAGGCCACATTAGTCGCCGTGATGTCTTACGTGCGATGCGTGATTTTTCGAGCAAAACTTAGCTTTTTAATCAGAAGGCTGTTCTGGATAACACTTATGAAGGCGACTGTAGTTTAGCCAAAGATCGATTTGTGTTCGATAAATACTCTATGAATAGCCCCCGATAAAAGAACGCTGCTGACAAATAAGCTGAGTATCACAAGGGTTATTTCTAGCGAAAGCAATTGATCAAAGCGCCTTGATAGCGTCGGGATTTTATTAGCTAGGTGCTTAATCTCAGCCAGCATTGCAAACATGTTTCGCTGTCTTAGGATTAGATAATAGCTGACTAAGATAAATGCACTGCCCATAATAAGGTTGATCGGGTATCCACTAGGGTCGTTTTTAATACTAATCAACGTGAGTGAGCCAATCGCCAACCAAAGCAAGGTGGATAAGCGTGAGGCTGTTTTATGAAATACTATTTTAAGATTCATTGTCCCTAGTTAGCAGCCTATTTGACTGCAGAGCTGTATGCTAAATTTGTCTGGCAGCTTAAAAGGATCATTGTGTTGTAATTACCAATTAATAACAATGGCAACTAAGATTTTTATTGCTGAAGTTGATTTGAATCAAATAGCAAATTAAAGAACGCACGTCGTTGCCGCGGATCTATATCACGGTCCATCCGGTAATCAGCATGGTCTTTAGGGTCTGCCTCGGGTGATAGCCAAATACTCCATAAACCCAGTATTTCGTTTGGCATTAGTGAATAACGAATATCAATAATACGCAGCGGTCGCTGCGGATCTTGTGCGATATAACCTTGCGAAAACCAACGGAATCGTTCGATATCCTTCGCCTGTTGGGAGTGTTTATCGAGCCAAGGGAAATCGCGTGCAATGTCGAGATGGCGAATAAAGTGGCCTGGAATGATCTCTGTCTCTAATCCCAGACGTATGGCGTCGACGTAAAAGCCCTCATCAGTTTCGTAGATCAGACGCCATAATAATTGGTTGGCAAAGCTAGGCTTGGCATTTAAGCGTTGCACCTGATGTCCTCTCAACTCCGCTAGCTCATGACCGATTAGGCTGGCTCGCTGATTTTGAATGAAGCCAAAGCACTGTATTAAGACGATCCAAGCCACAGCAATGATTGAGATGCGACGGCTTCTTTTTATTGCAGCGAAGATTATTAAGAATACAAGCGGTAAGGTTAAAATTGGGTCGATTATTGAAATTGTATCCCATGACACACGATGGTTGCTAAAAGGCCAAAGCAGCTGTGTGCCGTAGCTAGTGCAGCTATCTAATAAACCGTGGCTAGCATAAGCAATTGTCGCGTAAAGGTAAGTATAGCGAAAAGCGACGTCTGTTTTGTTTCGGAATAAAAGGTGAAAAAGGCCTGCACAAAGCAAGCCGCCTATGGGGATAAACAATAAGGAATGACTGAATTGGCGATGAAATTCAAGAAATAACATGGGGTCTTCATTAGAGCGGATGAAGACATCGAGATCAGCGGCCATCCCCGCTAAAAAACCAAGGATAGTGGCACTAATAAAATGTTTCTTGTTGCTGAAAACCTGTGCGCAACTGGCACCGACAACCGCTTGGCTTAACGGGTCCATGCGTAAGTCCCTCGTTTCTGTAATACCGTTTATATCATGATGTTTCTTAACTGAATGCTTATAGCGCTATATTGGGTCGTAAGCTGGTTTCGCTTACTGGGATCAATTGACGCACCCGACGTACGCTTTCAACGCTGATACCAGCAGTACGTGTTAATCCTTTACAGAGTGCTGTTCTGAAGCCGATATAGTCAGCTGCCAAAGGTAAAAGAGTAGTGATATCAGTTTCTCGTAACGAGCCGGCTAATCCGGTTAATAGGCCTGCGCTGCGAGCAGAATCTGTAAATTGTTGTAGTACATCTAATTCCCTATGCAGCAATAAACTACCAGCAGATTTTCCGGCGGTATCGATCATGATACCTTTCAGTTGAGCTTTCTTGGCAATTTGTATGGTCCGTTCGATATCAAATTCAACATCGGCAAAACACACTGCAATGATGTTAATGCCTCTGCGGGCATGATGTTCAAATGTTGGTAGGCATTTATCAATATGTTCTTGGCTAAACATGCCTACTTTGACGTAATCCACACCTGTATCTGCAACGGCTTGGATGCGGTCTAAGATTAAACTCACGTCTGCCTCTAAGTCTCCAACGGTTGCACTAATTACTGCGCTTTCCCAAAGTTGATCCACAACTTCGCTAATGAGTTTGCAATTGAGGCCGCCCAAAGCGCCTTGCTTAGGGTCTTTTAGGTCGATGATATCGGCGCCTAATTGATTGACCGTAATGGCGTCGTCTAAGTTATCGACACTCGCTAAAAATCCACTCATGTTGCATCCTGTTCTTTAAAATCTGTTACGCGTTGATAAAGCCATTGCCAGGCTTCCAGTTCACGCTCACCGGCGCATTTATCTAAGCCGATAGTGAGGTATTCTAATTCACTCTCAATTTTTTCCGGCGGCAACATGTGTAGGCGGCTGACTAAAATCGCAAGCTCTATGACAGCTGACTGCGCGCGGTTAAAGCCATGGAAGGCGGCATGCTGTTCACTGTGTACTAACTCGCAATAGAAGCGCGGCCGCTCAGTATCGTCTTCCTCTAGTGTGATGCGTACTTCATCGTGTGCCAAAGAGTCCTGCAGACGCAGGCCTTTTATCTTGCTGGTGGCAATACAGGGCCAGTCTCGGCGACCAGTCATGCAGCCAGCAAATACACGTACATCGCTAGTATAGTTAATAGTAGCCACACCGTTACGCAGCAGGTTGTCCAAAGTGGCTGACGGTTTAAACGGCGCTAACATTAAACCTTTATCGGTTTCGTGTACGCCCATAGGCGCAATATGTGCGCTACCGTCTTCGCGTACTGTGGTAATGATGCTTTCCCTAATAAAAGGCATTTATGTCTTATCCATTTTAGTCGCGCGAAGCATTTCGCTGACTAGTGTCTGTTGAGGCTAGCGGCCTGCTTAGCAGCGCCTAGCATCGTTCTTTTTATCTTTAATTTTTTTGTCTCGAGCAGCGCGCCTATCCTCACGCGTCTTCATGGTCGAACCTTCCTCCTTGAAGACTTTTAAGTCTTGCGCCTGCCGTTCTACTGCAACCCCCCAACTAAGTTCTTCATCCTGGTCATAGCGTTTACCCAATTGCCAGGCAACCTGTGCTCTGGCTAGTTCGCAGCCTAGATAGAAGGCGTGACCGGCATCGTCAGAGACACTGAGATGAGGGTAGAGGTCAAAAGGATCAGTCGCATTCCAAATACCGTCGCGATTATAGATGAATACACCCTCATCACATACCTGAATTCGAAAATTAGGGTCTTTTACATCGGCCGCAAACTCTAAAATCTCGGCTTGGCTGTATGGAAAAGGTTTGCGTTCATGTAAGGCCATTAAGCCATTGTCATAACCCTTGGGTGGAATGCTATCTTCGCGCGAGGCATACATGATGCGGCGTGCAAGGTCTGCTTCACGAATCGCCTTGCGGCAATGCTCACTCACTTCAGTGGCTAAAATGGCCTGAATATCTAACTCTGAGATAATGCCCATTAAAAGAGCGTTAGTACCGGCACTATCGGCATGGGTCAATTCAGTCAGATTGCCGACTCCCATCATGATCTGTATTTCGGGGTAACGTTTGCGTAAATTGCGATAACGTACGATTGATTCAGTGAAATTAAAGTTAATCGGGTCGAGAATAGGGTCTGCAATAAAATCGACTCCCTCTTTAAGCAAGCGATCGATAGTGCGGTAAAGTGAGCGCAGGTTAGTCGGAGGTGTGCCAATAACGATGGGGGTAGAATCAACTTTTTCCAAGACCCAAAGTGAAGCCTCTTGCAAGCTCAGTAAATAATCTGCACCAGCTCGGCCACCGGTTACTAAGTCCTCTGCTAGCAGTGAATCCACACTGACTTTAAAGCCTTCATTTTTTAGGGCCTGTACGGTTTCGGCTAAATGCCCAAAAGGCGTGTTTGGTAGGCAGCCTAAATCAATCACATTGGCGCCATCGTTACGGTAACGTTCGGCACGTTGAATAATTTCTGGCACGGTCATGTTTGGTGCATCGACAATCTCACCGAAGATCTGCACCGTGTACTTACTTAAATCAGCTTTCTTTGTGGCGTGACCAAAATGCTGCGGTAGGTCTTTTAATTCTTCAGGTCCGCGTTCAGCTTCGATACCCAGTAACGTTGATAGTTCTTCAATGTCGCCGCGACAGCGACCGGGCAGAATGACCTTGTCGAAGCCAACGCAATCGGCCATTTTTAGGCGGCGCGCAATTAAATCGGTAGTCATCAAGGCGGCAACACTGACACCGATTTGTCGAATCTCATAGTCAAACTCGCGATCAGCGAGACCATTTAGCACTTTGTGCAGACTTTTCTCGGCTAATTTTCCAGTTAAAAAGAGGTATCGCTTATTCATACTGTCTCAAACCCAAGCACTGTCATGGCTAAATCATAGAAGGGTGGCTTTCGGCATTATAGCCAATCGCCTAGCCGCTAACAGCAGCAGTCTTTGCTACACTGGCGTTATGTCTATCCAAGTTGTTCGTCGTCCAATACCTGCCTACACCGCTACTGTAGAATCATCTGCTACAGAGATGCCATGGCCACAGGTAATCCGCAGAGTATACGCTAATCGAGGCGTTACTGAGGCCTCGCAAGCTGAGTTGTCCATGCAACATTTATTGCCGCCACAGAGTCTTTTACAGATAGATGCGGCGAGTGCGCTACTGTTTGACCATATTAAAAGGCAATCATCGATTGTGATCGTTGGTGATTACGATGCCGACGGTGCAACCAGTACGGCTATAGCGATGCGTGGTTTAAGCGCTTTAGGCGCAAAAAAACTGCATTATATTGTGCCGGATCGCTTTCTCTATGGGTATGGTCTGACTCCTGAAATTGTTACTTTAACTGCACAATTTGAGCCGGCTTTAATTATCACCGTCGATAATGGTATTTCCAGCATTGCTGGAGTAGCGGCAGCGCGAGCGGCTGGCATGCAAGTTTTAGTGACCGATCATCATTTACCAGGTGCTGAACTACCAGCAGCCGATGTTATTCTTAATCCCAATCAGCCGGGTGACCAATTTGGCAGTAAGGCACTCGCAGGTGTTGGTGTCATGTTTTATCTATTGGTCTCGCTGCGCGCCTTGATGCGTCAGCAGGGATGGTTTGAGGCACAAGGTCTAGCGCAACCGAATCTCGCTGATTATTTGGATCTAGTCGCTCTTGGTACGGTCGCGGATGTTGTCACGTTGGATCAAAATAACCGCATCTTAGTCGAGCAGGGCTTACGTCGGATTCGAGCTGGCCAATGCAGCGTAGGTATTAAAGCGTTACTGCAGGTAGCGAACGTAGAAGCGAAACGCTGTGCCGCTAGTGATCTGGGGTTTTATGTTGGACCTAGAATTAATGCTGCTGGACGGCTTGAAGATATGGCTATGGGTATCGCCTGTTTACTGACAGACGATGGTAATCAAGCGCAGCAGATCGCACAGACTTTGCATGACTTAAATAGCAAGCGGCGCGAAATTGAAGGTGAGATGAAAGAACAGGCGCTGAAAGATTTAGCAGCCCTGGATAAGACCATGCTGTTACCCGCGAAAGGCAGTAAAGCTAAAAGCGATAAGACAGTGGAAGCCTTAGGCATTTGTCTGTATCGAGCGGAATGGCATCAAGGTGTTATCGGTATCCTTGCTGGACGCATTAAAGAAAAGGCTTATCGCCCGACAATTGCCTTTGCCGATGGTGATCAGGGCGAGATTAAGGGGTCTGCTCGTTCGATCCCGGGGGTGCATATCCGAGATGTATTAGCTACCGTCGCTGCTCGTAATCCGGGTTTGATTAATAAGTTTGGCGGCCACGCGATGGCGGCAGGATTAACCTTATCACGTCAGCGCTATGAAGAATTCGCCGCCGCTTACCAAGCAGTTCTAGCAGATTGGATTAAACCAGAAGACTTACAGGCACAGGTGTTATCGGATGGTGAACTCAATGCAGAGGAGATAAATCTAGCTACCGCTAAGGGGCTACGCAATGCTGGACCTTGGGGGCAGGGTTTTCCGGCGCCAGTGTTTGATGCTGAATTTATTGTTACGCAGCACCGCATATTGGCTGAAAAGCATCTCAAGTTGACCTTGAAAGCGGATCTAGATGCCGCTGAACTTGATGCTATCTGGTTTAATTTCGACCATGAGGCTTGGTCTAGTCGGGCGCATAAAGTGCATTTGGCATTCGAGCTGGATGTGAATTTCTTCAGAGGCATTGAATCTGCACAGCTGATGATCAGGCATCTGAGGGTCTGTGAGAATCATTAATTGTTGCCTTTGCGCACATGCACAACAGGCCTGAAAGCGTTATTATAACGTCCTTGTATAGAATCCTTTAATTCACTACCAATCTAGTCGAGATCATGGAACTCAATCCCTATTACCTCCAACTTAAACAATTAAGTGAACGCGTAAGTGATTTACGGGGGTACCTTTGACTATGAGAATAAGGTTGAAGAATTAGAAGAAGTTGTCCGTGAGCTTGAGCAGCCTGAGGTTTGGAACGATCCTGAACGAGCACAGGGACTAGGTAAAAAACGTTCACAATGTGAGGCTGTAGTCGATACCGTTCATACCGTAGAGGCTGGCATTACAGAGGCTGAAGAATTATTACAGATGGCTGATCTTGATAACGATCAAGATACTGTCGATGCAGTATTGCTCGATATAGAGCAGCTTGAGACAGGTGTTGCCAAGCTAGAATTTCAACGCATGTTTTCGGGTGAGATGGATGCGAATAACGCCTTCCTAGATATACAGTCTGGCTCTGGCGGAACCGAAGCCCAAGATTGGGCGGAAATGATCTTGCGTATGTATTTGCGCTGGGGTGAGATGCATGGTTTTGGTGTTGAGTTAATCGAGGTTTCAGCAGGTGAGGTCGCAGGTATCAAGAGCGCAACGATTAAGTTCGACGGAGATAATGCCTTTGGCTGGTTACGTACCGAAACTGGCGTACATCGTTTGGTTCGAAAATCACCTTTTGATTCTGGCAATCGCCGACACACATCCTTTGCTTCGGTATTTGTTTCGCCGGAAGTGGATGACGATATCGCAATAGAGATTAACCCGGCTGATTTACGTATAGACGTTTATCGGGCAAGTGGTGCGGGTGGTCAACATGTCAATAAAACCGAATCTGCGGTCCGCATTACGCATTTGCCAACTGGTGCTGTAACTCAGTGTCAGAATGATCGGTCACAGCATAAGAATAAAGAGGTTGCGATGAAGCAATTAAAAGCAAAACTGTATGAGTTAGAAATGCAGAAGCGCAATTCAGAGCAACAGATGTTAGAAGAATCCAAATCGGATATTGGCTGGGGAAGTCAAATTCGATCTTATGTATTAGATCAATCACGCATTAAAGATTTACGTACCTCGGTTGAGACGGGTAACACGCAAGCCGTACTTGATGGAGGCCTAGATATGTTTATCGAAGCCAGCTTAAAACACGGACTTTAATATGACGGACGAAATTCCTAAGCAAGACGAAAATCAACTGATAGCCCTGCGTCGTGAGAAGTTGGCACTATTGCGCGCAAATGGTAATGCTTTTCCCAATAATTTTAAGCGCAGCCATTATGCGGATGATTTGCAATCAACTTATGCTGAGAAAAGCAAAGATGACCTAAAAGCGCTTAATCAAGAAGTCGCTGTTGCTGGACGCATTATGGCGCGGCGCGGACCTTTTTTATTGCTGCAAGATATGTCTGGACGAATTCAGGCCTATGTCGATCGCAAAGCTACAACAAAAGAACATCTGCTAGAAATCGATAGTTGGGATATCGGCGACATTATTGCCGCCAAGGGAGCGCTGAATAAATCCGGTAAGGGTGACCTCTATGTACATGGTGATCAACTTCAATTGCTGACTAAATCATTGCGTCCATTGCCTGAGAAATTTCATGGTTTAACCGATCAAGAGCAACGCTATCGTATGCGTTATGTCGACTTGATCATGAACCAAGAAGCGCGCGAAACGTTCAAAATTCGATCTAAAGTCGTTGCTTTTATTCGACAATACCTGGGTGCACAAGATTTCCTGGAAGTAGAAACGCCGATGATGCAGGCCATTCCGGGTGGCGCTACTGCAAAGCCATTTGAAACCTTCCATAATGCCTTGGATATGCAGCTCTATCTGCGTGTCGCACCAGAGTTATACCTTAAGCGCTTGGTTGTTGGTGGCTTTGAGCGTGTCTTTGAGATTAACCGCAACTTTCGTAATGAAGGCCTATCGACACGTCATAATCCTGAATTCACCATGCTCGAATTTTATGAGGCCTATGCTGATTACCATAGCTTGATGGATCGCACTGAAGATATGCTACGTAAACTTGCTGATCATCTCTATGGTCGGTTTACGATTCAATATCAGGGTTCGGAGTACGACTTTGAAAAGCCTTTTGCACGCCTATCCGTAGCGGAATCGGTCTTACATTATAATCCAGAGTTAAAGCCAGAGCAGTTGGAAACTACCGAAGCGCTGCGTGCAATCTGTGCTGAGCTTAATATCAAGATTGAAGATAACTATGGTAACGGTAAGTTGTTGATTGAGATCTTTGAGAAGACGGTCGAGCACCGGTTAGATCAACCAACTTTTATCACTGAATACCCAGCAGAAGTATCACCATTGGCGCGTCGTAATGACACTCGTCCAGAGGTAACTGATCGTTTTGAATTTTTTGTAGGTGGTAGAGAATTGGCTAATGGCTTTTCTGAGTTAAACGATGCCGAAGATCAAGCGGCGCGGTTTCAAGAACAGGTCAAGCAGAAAGACGGCGGTGACGATGAAGCCATGCATTATGATGCCGACTATATTCGTGCTTTAGAGTATGGCCTGCCGCCAACAGCAGGGGAGGGTATCGGTATTGATAGGCTGGTTATGCTTTTCACTGATTCGGCGTCTATACGGGATGTGCTGTTATTTCCACATATGCGTCCTGAATAGACGGTTTGTTACTCATAGAGTGACGTAAAAATCTTATAGTTTTCCATTCTATTTTTTGCAAGACTGCTAGGTTCTAATCGAGCATGAGATCCTAGCAGTAGCATTGTGCTGCACTTTTCGTTAAGCCTCTTTTTGTGATTTTTTGTCGAATATTCAAGCTCAAATACTGATTTAATACTAGAAAACAATCAGAATTTTGGTAATTATTAACTTTATTTACTAACAAAAAAATAGTATTTTATTCGCTCATCTGCTCTTGAGTTTTTTCATTTAAGTCATATTCAAGTGCTCATATTTAGTTGGTTTTTTAAAGTTTTTGCAGTCATTCGGAGCGAATCCATGGAAAAAGAATCAAGATTATTATTCGGCAAGATATTAGGCGAAATATATCGATTTCAACGGGCTTCAGATGTTGTTGTTTGCCCAGCTAGTCAGGGGCGGATCTATGCCTTACTTAATGGTTTCGAGGGAGCGCTGGAGCGAGAGCTGGAAGTTATGGGTTGAATTTCTGATCAGCAGGTTAAAGCAGTAACTGATTCGCTATTAGCTGTTTGGCAAGATAAAAACAGACTGAATCATTTCAAAGGCTATTACGATTTAGAAAATGAATTACAACGACGTAACATTAGTCGGGAGGAGGCGATTAAAATACTCACTTATCTAAAGGCTAACCACCAATTTGTAGAACTAATTGAAAAAATGAATAGCCCACATTCACCTTCGGAATGTAAATGTTTTGATTTGGATGAGCTTTATTCATCACATATTTAAGTGAAGTGGGTATCAATCTTTTACATAAAAAGTGGGTGCAAAATAACCGCTTAAGTCTAGCGCTAGATAACTAAGGTCACTAAGAGCGGGTTGATAGGTAGCAAGTAAGTCGTTGGATTATGCGCTTATTATTGGTTGCAGTCGGGTAGCTTAAATAGTCCAACCCATTAAAACGTCGCGGAGCCAATTACTCCATCACAACGGCAAGACCCAAAATGATTAAGAAGGCGGCTGAAAGAATGAGCAATGCATTAGAGATCAAGCGGCTGTTAGCTCGAATGATGTAGGCAGCAAGTAGTGCTAAGGCGGCGATAGCAAAGTAAATAACGATGGCGCGCATTATGTCTCTCCAGTATTGTCTTCGGTTTCATTTTCATTGGCCAGGCTATAGGGTAATGCGATCTGTTCGATATGGCTTGAGTACTCTGTGTGTAGCAGATCACTGTTGGCATGCTCAACACGCAGAACAGCCAATGCCTTGTAATTGCCTGGTGTTAGTTCTACTGCATTCACAATGCTACCGATGGCCTGTTCAGAGCCCTCATCAAATAGGCTGGCATTAATTTCTGGTTTCTCACTTGCGGTAATCGCTAAGCCATACATTCTGCGTTTAGCAGTGCCCAAATAATGCAGTCGTGCAACGACTTCCTGCCCTGGGTAGCAACCCTTGCGGAAATTAACGCCATCGATTAATTCTAAATTGGTCATTTGTGGCACAAAGCATTCTTGGGTCTCGGCAAAGAGGTTGGGGATGCCGGCCTCAATATCCGCTAAATGCCAATGATCATTGCTGGCTAGTAGGCTTTCATCATTACTTAATTCTGTCGCTAGCTGATCGCTCGCCAGTACTAGCAACCGTGAGGGTTGAGAACTGATGCGTAGGCTTAAGTTGTTACCTTGGCTAGCACTGGCGTAGGCGTTAGCGCTTGGCGTTAATTCTTGACTAAGCAGACTATCGGCTTGATGGAGGCCGAGTAGGGAACAATTATCCACTAGGGCGTTGATCTCGACTTTTGAACGCATGATAAACATTTGTAGACGTTGAAAAACAGTCTCAGCGATAGCGCTAGGCATGATCGCGATGTAGTCGTTTGCGAGTCTTACTAAATAGAAAATGGCCAGCATGCGACCTTTAGGCGTGCAATAACTTGTCAATTGGCCGTGGTGGCCATCAATTAATTGTTTGACGTCGTTGCTTAACTGACCCTGTAAAAAAGTTTCTGCATCATCGCCGCTGATGCGGTAGGCGCTGTACTGGTTCAGTACAGACACTACTGGCTTCGCTTTATGAGTAGCAAATTGGGGTAGTGTTGGGGCTATTTTTTTGAGTTTTTCGAGCACAGTTTAGTCCTTGTACATCTTGACGCCGGGTATCGTCGTCTATTCCATCTGTCAAGCTGGTTTCGTAGCCTAAATTAAGGTACTTTGAGCTCCTTTGTTATACCTCCTCTGGGTGTGCTGTTGTAGCTCCCAGCATCGTTAGCGCCATGACTTTAAGGCCCTTCGATGGTAAGATTTTCAAAAGCTTACAGACAATAATCAACTACCGGAAGTGTAGTCGCAGCGACCAGCTGTTGCTAACTTACCGCTAGACTAGGAGAACATGCTGAATGAGCGTTTCACAACGACCTCTTTCACCCCACCTGCAAGTCTACAGTTGGCATCTAACGATGGCACTGTCGATTTTGCATCGTATGACTGGGGTATTTTTAAGTTTTGGTGCGGTCGCACTGATCATCGTTTTAGCCAGTATGGCAACCAGTGCTGATGCCTATGACTGTGCACATGATGCATTGACCCATCCAATCGGTTTACTATTTTTATTTGCCTGGACCTTTGCGCTTTACTTTCACCTGGCCAACGGCGTACGTCATCTAATATGGGATGCAGGTCTGGGTTTAGGTAAGAAAGTTGCATCGTCGTCAGGTTGGTATGTATTAGCATTTGCCGTACTGGCAACTGGTGCTAGCTGGTTACCAATGGCACTGGGAGCATTAGCATGAGTTTACGAACACCTCTTTCTAATGCGAAAGGTTTAGGTTCAGCTCGCGAGGGTGCCCATCATTGGTGGATGCAGCGCCTAACATCGCTGGCATTGCTGCCTCTAACTGTATGGTTGGCAATTTCTATCGTTATGTTTCCTGCGATGGATTATGCAAGCGCCATCGCGTGGATGCAGATGCCAATTACAGCGATCGCTATGAGTTTGCTTGTGATTAGTTTGTTCTATCATATGCAACTTGGCTTACAAGTCATTATTGAAGACTATGTTGGTGGTGCACTGAAAATTGCATCGCTGATCGCACTCAACTTCACGTGCATCGTGATGGTTTTCATCGGTTTATATTCAATCATTAAGGTTTCTTTCTAACGTTATGGCGAACAGTTACGAGATTACCGACCATACCTACGACGTATTAGTAGTTGGCGCTGGTGGCGCTGGACTGCGTGCGACGCTCGGTATGGCCGCGAGCGGTCTATCTACCGCATGTATTACTAAGGTCTTCCCAACCCGAAGTCACACTGTTGCTGCCCAAGGCGGTATGAGTGCATCACTGGGTAATATGGGTGATGACGATTGGCGTTGGCATATGTACGACACAGTTAAAGGTTCTGACTGGTTAGGTGACCAAGATGCAATCGAATACATGTGTCGTGAAGCAGTGCCTGCGATTGTTGAGTTAGAGCACTACGGTGTTCCTTTTTCGCGTACTGACGACGGTAAGATCTACCAACGTCCATTTGGCGGCATGACAACTCATTATGGTGAAGGTATCGCACAGCGCACCTGTGCAGCGGCTGACCGTACTGGTCATGCAATCCTACATACACTATATCAGCAGTCGTTAAAGCATAACGCTGAGTTCTTTGTCGAGTATTTTGCGTTAGATCTGTTGATGGCTGAAGACGGCACGTGTTGTGGTGTTATGGCTATCGATTTAGCGACCGGTAAGATTCACCGCTTCCGTGGACATGAAGTACTACTAGCCACAGGTGGTTATGGTCGCACCTATTTCTCTTGTACTTCAGCACATACCTGTACCGGTGACGGTAATGCAATGGCATTACGAGCAGGGTTACCGTTACAAGATATGGAGTTTGTGCAGTTTCACCCAACCGGTATTTACGGCTCAGGCTGTTTGATTACGGAAGGATCGCGAGGTGAGGGTGGTTACCTAACCAATGCGAATGGTGAACGCTTCATGGAGCGTTATGCACCTAATGCAAAAGATTTAGCCTCACGTGATGTTGTGAGTCGTTCGATGACCATGGAGATTAACGAAGGTCGTGGCGTTGGCGCTGAGGGTGATCATATTCACCTTCATCTAGAACACTTGGGTGCTGATGTTATTGCTGAGCGTTTGCCAGGGATCGCCGAGAGTGCACGCATCTTTGCTGACGTCGATGTCAATAAAGATCCAATTCCTGTCTTACCTACTGTGCACTACAATATGGGTGGCGTGCCAACGAATTACCATGGTGAAGTAGTGAGCTTAGTCGATGGTAATCCAGACCATGTTGTCCCTGGTTTGATGGCTATTGGTGAAGCGGCCTGTGTTTCAGTTCACGGTGCAAACCGCCTAGGTTCAAACTCACTATTAGACTTGATTGTCTTTGGTAGAGCTGCTGCAAAGCGCGCTTCTGAGCTCGTTAAGGCTGATACGCCACATCGTTCATTACCGGATCATGTTACTGACAAGGTGCTCGATCGCCTTGATGGGATCCGTTACGCTGAAGGTGGTACGAGTACGGCAGAGATTCGTTTGGGTCTACAAAAGACAATGCAAACCCATGCTGCTGTTTTCCGTACCGGCGAATCTTTACGCCAGGGGATGGATAAAGTGAATGGACTCAACGCCAGCTTCTCTGATGTTAGCGTTGCAGATAAATCAATGATTTGGAATACCGATCTGATTGAAACGCTAGAGCTATCTAATTTGCTACCACAGGCAGTTGCGACAGTGGCTTCGGCGCTGAATCGCGAAGAAAGTCGTGGTGCTCATGCGCGTGATGATTTTAAAGATCGCGATGATGAGAAATGGATGAAGCACTCACTCGCTAGCGTTTCAGCAACAGGTGAGGTGAAGATGGAATACCGACCAGTTCACATGACTACCATGAGTGACGAGGTCGAAGTGTTCCCACCTAAAGCGCGCGTTTACTAGTCGCGTAAGGATTTTAAGGAGTTATTGAATGGCACAGTTTAATCTTCCAGCAAACTCGATAGTTAAGAAGGGTAAGGAATTTCCAGCCCCTGCTGGCGCAACCAATGTGAAGCGCTTCAAGATCTATCGTTATGACCCAGATAGTGGCAGTAATCCACGTGTTGACAGCTATGATGTTGACTTGGATAGCTGCGGCCCGATGGTGTTAGATGCGCTGATTAAAATTAAGAGTGAAATTGATCCAACCCTGACCTTTAGACGATCATGTCGTGAAGGTATTTGTGGTTCGTGTTCTATGAATATTGATGGTGGGAATACATTAGCCTGTATTAAAGCGATCTCTGATGTGAAAGGAGACGTAAAAGTCTACCCGCTACCGCACATGGATGTAGTTAAAGACTTAGTTCCTGATCTGACAAATTTCTATGCGCAATACGCATCAGTTAAACCTTGGATGCAAACAGATACACCCCCGCCACCCGATCGTGAGCGTCTACAATCGAAAGAAGATCGCGAGCAGTTAGAAGGTTTGGAAGAGTGTATTTTATGTGCCTGTTGTTCAACTAGCTGCCCATCGTATTGGTGGAACAGTGATCGTTACCTGGGCCCAGCAGCGCTTCTCGGTGCCTATCGCTGGATCGCAGATAGTCGCGATGAAGCAACTGGCGAACGTTTAGATGAGCTAGAAGATCCGTTTAAATTATATCGTTGTCATACCATTATGAACTGTACGAATTCATGTCCTAAGGGCTTGAATCCAGCGAAGGCTATTGCTGAGATCAAGAAATTGATCGTTAAGCGCAAAAACTAAATGTCTGCTGATAGCACGCCAGCTCTTGCTAAATTACGCTGGCGTTGCCGTCGTGGCACAAAAGAACTGGATCAATTGACCACCCGTTATCTAGACTCCTTTTATGCTGACGCGCCAGTGGCAGAACAGCGGGCTTTTGAGCATATGTTGACCCTACAAGATCCTATTTTGTATGACATATTAACGGTCTATACTGAGTTTGATGATCCGATGGTCGAAGCCATCGCTGTCAAATTAAAGCCCTGATATGCAATACCGTTTGCAACATTCGAATCAGTTTCGAGTTTTGTTATCGGCTTATTTTGTACTGATCCTTTTCTGTCTGCTTCATTTCAACTTGAGTGCTGCTCTGTTGTTATCGCTGTTAAGTCTGCTGGCTACCCTAGTTGGCTATGAGCTTCAGCAACAGAAAAAACCCTTAGCCACACTAGTGCTCGGACAACACTCATTTTCTGTCTGTAGTCCGCAAGGGCGTTGGCTCCAACTTAAAACTATTAGCCTGCGACCCTTAATGTGTGGTCTAGTGCTTCTGCGTGGTCGTCGCTACGAAAGCCATAAGCACTTTTGGCAATCCCCACACTGGGGTTTAATCCTTGCCAGTGATAGCTTCAGTAAAAGTGATTATGTGTCATTCCTTCGTCATTGCATCGCATTACAAGAGCAGGAATTAGTCGTTGTCGAACCGGCAGCTAAGCCTTGTGCGTGAGCCGGCTAACGTCGCTATGATTCCATCACCACTACCCAATACCTTTGCCGGCTTGATGGAGTTATATGAAAGTAATTACATCAAAATTAGAAAGCTATGCGATAACATCAAGCCTAATATCGGACAGTATTTATCCGTTTCAACGGCTGATTTAGACCTCCATATGCAGATCATAGAACGTAGCCGCTATACCTACACATTGATCTTAAGCTACCATTTTCATAGTGATCAAACGACTACATTGGCTGATTATCCTCAGCTGACAGTACGTGTTTATCATGATGCGAAGCAAGCAGAAGTACTACCGGACGCCACCTATGGCACTGGTGAGCTGATGCAATGTGATACTAAACGCTTAGTACGGCGTTGGCGAGATAATCGTTTTTTATCGAAATGGTTGAGTTTTTTGTTGCACCGAGGGCACGGTTTTGATTGATAAGCATACTATTTATATTTTTGCTGGTTTAGACTGGCAGTGAGTCCAATCTATCTACCACAGAGTAGAAGATTAATTTTCAGGAGGGTTATATAGATGAAACAACTAATAAAAATCGGTGAGCAAGAACTCACTATCAATATTGAAGCCGTAGGCACCGGTAAGACAACTTTGCTTATGGTGCACGGTATTCCTACCAACGCACGCCTATGGCGACATGTGCAGGAACACCTAAAAGATGATTACACATGTTTGGCGATGGATATGGTTGGTTATGGTCAATCTGACATGCCATTGGATGGCTTCAAACATACTTTAACTAATCAAGCGGAAGCTATTCGGGGTGTGATTGATGCGCTAGGCTTGAAAGGTAAAGTGATCTTAGTAGGGCATGATCATGGCGGCGGTGCCTGCCAGATTTTCGCGAGCAAATACTGTGATTATATCTCGCGTCTGATTTTAATAAACCCGGTTGCTTTTGATTATTGGCCAGTGCTCGAAGTAGAAGCATTTAATGCCTTGGTTGGTGCTGATGAGGCAACTTTGCAAATGGGCTTAGGCCAGGCAGCTGCTTCTTTCCCAGGCTTATTGCGCACCGGTAGCTACGACAAGATGGCTTTTACCGATCAAAATGTTAAACAAAACTATTTACAGTTTTGGGGACGCGGCCCAGATCTGCTTGGGTTTAAGAGCTTAGTTAAGATTTGTGCTGAACCGAGTAATGAAGAGACAATGAATGTTGATCATTCAAAGATTACCTGTCCAACTATGGTCTGTTGGGCACGGCATGATGCCTGGATGCCAGTAGAGTCAGGTCGTCGTTTGAAGCAAGCGATTGCGGGACCAGTACGTTTCCAAGTGATTGAACGCGCCGGACATTATGTGCAAGAAGATCGCCCAGATGTGGTTGCAGAATATATTGATGATTTTGTAACGGAATGGGCGGGGGTTTCGATTGCCTAATGCCGTAACTAAAATACGGAGTTAATAGTAACTGGAATTGTGTTCTGACCATAAGCGGGTAGCCTAGTGAATCTAGTCTGCCCGTTTTACTTTTGTGAAAGGCCTTCTTAACGTGGATGCTTAATGCAGGAGATCAAGAACCATATCTCGTTCTTTTATTAGCTCTTTTTCTGAAGCTTGAATCATGCTCATAGAATAGTCATCTAGCTCAAGCCCAGCGACAATTTCAAAGCTATTGTTTTTGCATTGACAGGGGAAAGAGAAGATTAAATCTTTACCAACACCATAATGGCTACCATCAGTCATAACACCCATGCTAACCCAACTCGAGGGGTCAGTTCCTAAGGCCCAGTTGCGCATATGATCAATGGCTGCTGATGCCGCTGATGCTGCAGATGAGGCGCCACGTGCTTCAATGACCTGTGCACCGCGATGTTGAATCTTATAAATGTATTCAGTGCGATACCACTCTTGATCCACTAAATCCGCTGCCGCTTTACCATCGACTATGCAGTGTTGTAGATCTGGAAACTGGGTGGTCGAATGGTTACCCCAAACGGTCATGTTTTTAATTACATTGGGATGAACTTGCAGTTGTCTAGATAATTTGTTGATTGCTCGATTATGATCGAGGCGCATCATCGAAGAGATTTGAGAGGCTGCTAAATTTGGTGCGTTGTGCAAGGTTATTAAGGCATTGGTGTTAGCTGGGTTACCAACGATTAGCACTCGAACATCTTTGCTAGCACTGCGATCTATCGCGGCACCCTGCGGTTTGAATATAGCGCCATTAGCAAGCAAGAGGTCCTGCCGCTCCATACCTTTTGAACGTGGCCGTGAACCAATTAGAAAAACATAATCGGCATCTGCAAAGCCAGTGTCTAAATCGGCGGTTGCGACGACGTTATTCAAGGTTGGAAAAGCGCAATCGTGCAGTTCCATAACAACACCCTCAAGCGCTGGAAGAGCGGGCTCGATTTCAATCAGGTGTAAGTTTACTGGTTGCTCGGGGCCAAATAGGCCGCCTGACGCAATGCGGAAAGCGATCGCATAACCGATGTTTCCAGCGGTGCCAGTTATCGCAACAGTGACTGGTTTTTTCATACTTCTCTAAGGTGCAAATCTGCATCTAATGATAGCGAACTAGCGCTGTTATGTCACAGGGATTTATGCTCTTTTGCTAAGTATTCTTTTGAACGCATTTCAATTAGACGGCTGACCGTCCGCTGGAATTCAAAAGCGAGTTTTTTGCCCTTATAGAGCTGATCAACCTCTGCTGAAGCAGATATAACCAATTTCACAGATCGATCATAAAATTCATCGATTGCAGTGATGAAACGGCGAGCACTATCATTATTATTAGTTAAGTCTGGCAGGTTAGAAATCAATACAGTATTAAAGCAACGAGCTATTTCGATGTAATCAGCAGCACTACGTGGGCCATTACAGAGATCATCGAATTCAAACCAGACAACACCGTCTGCACTACGTTTAGTTTGAATATTGCGCTCTTCAATTTTGAGTTGTTCATTTTCCTTGCCAATATCCGGTGCGATATGAAGGAAATTATCAAGCATAACTTGTTCAGCACGATCGTCTAATGGGTAGTGGTAGATATCTGCCTGCTGTAAATATTGTAGTCGGTGATCAGTGTTTCCACCAAGCTCGATCACGTTAGTGTTACTTTTTAGTAATTCAATGGCGGGTAAAAAACGGGCACGCTGTAGGCCATCTTTGTATAAATTGTCAGGCATGCAGTTACTGGTGGTAACCAAAGTTATACCACTTTCAAACATGGCTTCTAACAGTCCACTAAGAATCATAGCGTCACCGATATCAGCGACAAATAATTCATCTAAGCAAAGTATGCGTGTACGTTTGCGAAAATGCGCTGCTACTTGTTTAAGTGGGTCTTGTTCATTTTTAACGTGATTTAAGCGTTGATGAATTTCATGCATGAAGCGATGAAAGTGCATACGCATTTTTTGTTCAGTTGGTAGGCAGTCATAAAATAGATCCATCAAATATGTCTTACCACGACCTACTGTGCCATAAATATAGAGTCCACGAATGGCAACTGTGGTAGGTTTTTTTTTGCTTAATAATTTTTTTACACGGCTGCCCAAACCGGTATCACTAGCCGGTAGATTTAGCAATTTGTGTTCTAGCGCATGCAGCTGCTCGACCACTAACATCTGTGCAGGGTCGGCGGTGAATTCCTCCGATTGCATTTCTTTTTTATAACGGTTTTTTGGCATAAATAGTTTTAATTTTTTTAATTTATTGCGTCAAAAGTGAACCTTATTTCGCTTAAGCGCAGGCTTCTAATTGAGGCACCATCTTGGAACAAGCCTCCCTATTTGTAGCATTAATGACTGATAAAATGCGATTGATAGGATGAATATCTCTCTAAGCCATTGTTTTATCTGCTTATAATTTTTTTGGCATCAAAAGTGCAGTTATTTAGACAGGAATAACACAGTATTGTAATCAATTTATTTCTTGTGTGTTGTTATTCTCTACTCCTCCTATGTTTGGGGCATTTCAAATTGCCCCTTTTTTAATTCTGCAGGCTTAATTCATCCTCGAAAATCAATAAACTAATACAAAATTGCCCCCCGTTGTAGCATTATTAGGCTTAAATGAAAGGAGCCACTGTTTTTCCAGAGTGCCAGTTTAATGCGTGAGTTATGGCCATAATGCAGTATGTTGACAGCTTTGCGACAAGCAGTTTTAACTAATGACGTTACCTTTGAGCGAATAATATGACTATCGGTCCATTAATGATTGATCTGGCGGGTACTGAAATGAGTCCGCAAGAACGCGCTTGGCTTGAGCATTCTGCTATTGGTGGGGTTATTTTATTCACACGCAATTATGCCAACAAGACGCAATTTACAGATTTAGTGGCAGAAATCCATGCGATTAAGGCGCCCCGTTTACTGGTTGCTATCGACCAAGAGGGTGGGCGTGTGCAACGCTTACGGGAAGGATTTACTGTTTTTCCAGCATTACGAAATTTAGGCCATGCTTATGATGAAAATGCGGCTAATGCGCTACGCCTAAGTCATTTGTTTGCACAACAATTAGCCTCTGAGTTACGTCAGATGGGTATCGATTTTAGCTTTGCGCCGGTCGTCGATATTGATTATGGGTTGAGTGCAGTGATTGGTGATCGTGCGTTTCATCGCAACATTGATGCCTTGTCACGTTTAGCTATTAGTTTCCAATCTGGCTTACGTGAAGGGGGCATGGAGAGTGTAGCTAAACATTTTCCGGGTCATGGTGGAGTGATAGGGGATACCCATACTGAAGCCGCGATCGACACCCGATCGGAGGCTGAAATTTGGGAGGCTGATATTGTGCCTTTTCAACGTCTGATCACAAATGACCTGGCTGGCGTTATGAGTAGTCATGTTATTTATCGAGAAGTGGACGATAAACCAGCCAGTCTCTCATCCATTTGGCTGAAAAATATTTTACGTCAACAATTATCATTTCAGGGTGTCATTTTTAGTGATGACCTGAGTATGCAAGGTGCGCTTGCGCAAGGTTCGATTGAATTACGGTTAGAGCATGCTTTAGAAGCCGGTAGTGACATGTTATTGATTTGTAACAGACCACAAGATATTCCTACTGCATTAGAATATTTGAGCGATTACAATGCGCCAGCTTCACAATTGCGCTTGGCACGTTACCATGGGCGTAGCTCAAAATTGTTGACGCAGGAAGCGCAGCAGATATTAAACACATGGATAGATGACCTAGGGAAAAATGAAAGTTTGTCCCTTAATCTGGAGCCTTAAGTAATGAAAGAACAATTAATTGATCCCTTGGTTAACTTCCTTCAATTTGAGGGTGTTAGCTTATGGGTCTACCAAGTTTTCATCGTCGTTTTATTGGTTTTAATGAGCTCGTTGATTGCTCGTCACTTGATAGCAAAGCTAGCTGTGCGTGCCTCTAAAACGAGTAATCCATGGGATGATGCCTTGGTTGGTGCGTTGCGCACCCGTGTTAACTATCTGATTCTGGTTGTTGGTATTTCATTTGCCTTTGGGATTACTAATCAAGGTAATGCTAATGGGCTAGATGAGCTGGTTGCCACCGTGCGCTATGTCTTGATTGTTATCATTTTATCCTGGGGCCTGACTGTTTTTATTACTGGTGTACAACAAGCCAGTATTCAGCTAGCGGTAGAGAAGGGTACCGGTGCTGATGCAACGACTATGCGTGCCATTGGTAAATTACTGCGCACCGCGGTAATGATAACGACAGTATTAGTTATCATGCAGACACTTGGATTTAGTATCTCTGGTGTCTTGGCCTTTGGTGGTATTGGCGGTATCGCCATTGGTTTCGCAGCAAAAGATTTGCTGGCTAACTTTTTTGGTGCTTTGACTATCTATTTGGATCGTCCCTTTAGTGAAGGTGATTGGATACGTTCACCGGATCGTGAGATTGAAGGCATAGTGGAAAGTATTGGCTGGCGTTTAACTGTTATCCGTTCATTCGATAAGCGACCTATCTATGTTCCAAATTCGGTTTTTGCTTCAATTGCTGTCGAGAACCCATCGCGAATGTCAAATCGTCGGATTTATGAAAGTATTGGATTGCGCTATGCCGATATTAAGCAAATGGATGCTATTGTTGCCGCGGTTACTCAGATGTTACGGACACACGAAGAAATTGATCAAAGCCAAACACTGATTGTCAATTTCATTGAATTTAATGCATCTTCAGTTGATTTTATGGTCTATACCTTTACCAAAACCACTGATTGGGTGCGCTTCCATCAGATTAAGCAAGATGTCCTACTACAGATTGCGGCTATTATAGAACAGCAGGGTGCTGAGATGGCTTTCCCATCGCGCTCACTCTATATCGAAGATAGTGCAGCGATTAAAGGCTTAGCCACACAGTCATCGACACAGTCATAAAAACTAAGGCTGTATTACTAAGGTTTATATGATGTTGAAGCAAGCAGAATTGCAGCAGATTATAGATCATTCTGATTTGATCTATACGCAGACAGAGATTGCCACTGCCATCACTCAGATGGCGGCTACAACCGATCAGTTATTAGCAGGTAGTCAACCTATAATCATTGCGGTGATGAACGGTGGCATGGTGTTAACGTCTGATTTAATCCGTCAGCTGAAGACACGCAGTCGATTGGATTATCTACAGGTTGCACGCTATCAAGATAAAACCGTGGGTGGTCAGTTGCATTGGCATAAACAGCCACAACAGTCCTTGGCGGGTGAAACGGTCTTATTGGTTGATGATATCTTTGACCAAGGCGACACCCTGCAAGAACTTGTCTCGTATTGCAAAGCACAGGGGGCTAAACAAATTTTCAGTGCGGTTCTATTGTACAAACATAAAGCACAACGAGAGCATAGTTTAATGCCGGATGTGATCGGCCTGGAAGTTGCTGATCGTTTTGTCTACGGTTATGGCATGGACTACCAAGGTTATTTTAGAGACGTAGCTGAGATCTACGCATTGAGAGAAAAATGAGCGCAAAAATCGCAATTATTGGTGGCACTGGATTAAAACAATTCCCTGGACTTAACATCACTAAACAAGAGGTGATACGAACACCTTATGGAACACCTTCAGGCCCTATTAGTCATGGTGAATATGCAGATTGTGAGGTCATTTTTATTCCACGGCATGGCTCGGCACATACTATTCCACCGCATATGATCAATTACCGCGCCAACCTCTGGGCACTGCGAGAGAAGCAAATTGAGGCTGTGGTCGCGATTGCTGCTGTGGGTTCGATTCATGCTGAAATTTACCCAACTCGTTTGGTGATTCCAAAACAGATTATTGATTACACCTACGGTCGTTCGCAGACATTTTTCGAGCAAGACCTGCAGCAAGTTAAACACATAGACTTTTCGCAGCCTTATGACGAAAAACTGCGTCAGCGACTGTTAGCTGCAAGTTTGAATGCGAATCTTGATTGCTATGATGGTGGTTGTTATGGCGTAACACAGGGGCCACGTTTAGAGTCTGCAGCCGAGATTGATCGATTAGAACGTGATGGTTGTGACATTGTTGGCATGACGGGTATGCCTGAAGCCGCCTTAGCCCGTGAAATTGATATGGCCTATGTGCATTGTGCGATGTCGGTCAATTGGGCGGCTGGTCGTAGTAAAGAAGAGATCACTATGGCGTTAATTAGTGAATGCACAGAGACAGCGACGAAGAAAGTGCAGTCATTAATTGGTGGCTTACTGCAATCCAGCTAGCTGCTAATTAAGCCTTGATCGCTTTTAGTGATAGGCCTGCCGTTATTGTGGCTTAACAGGTTGGCTAGCTAGTAGGCTCTGATAGTAACTTTGCTGGCTTGGGTTCACTGATTGGCGTCGCCTGGACTAATATTCCAAGCAGCGGATGGTCTAAATAATAGATTTGCCGACTGCGCATACGATGATGATTTTTAATTCGGAAATCATCCATCGCAGCAATGCAGCAAGATACTTGCTGCTCATGACTACCTTCTATCTGTTCGATCCTGAAGACGAGATCGGTATACAAATGCAGATAGCGTCCTACCTCAACCTTTAGGCTGCCCTCAAGCTCATGAATAACATCAGTATCTGCATTCAAGGTAGCAAGCGCACTCAATTCATCGTAGCTTTTGTGCAATAAGCCAGTGTGTTCAGTGGCGTCAAAATCGATCACTTGAGGTTCGTCTAGGGCAATGCTGACAACTTCAGGAGACTTAGGCTGATTTAGCTTTTCTGCACCTAAAAGGTCACTTGGCTCATTATCAACCTCTGATTCAACGATAGCGGTCTGATTACTTTCAACTGCATCCTGCTGATAATGAAAACCAGCACGCACTAAAATAGATTGACTATTACTGGCATCACTTGCGGGTTGTCGCCAAGCCATATGATGCAAGACACGATATTCAGCCTTTTCCTCTAACTTTTCTACTAATGAGCCTAATTGCTGATCATCAGTAGCCAGAGGTAGCCATTGTCCAAAAGCTTCAGGCGCTTCGAGTTTAGGTAAGGCGACTTCGAAATTTTCAGCTAAGTCGATTGGTAATGGCTCTAAAATTGCTCTAGGGATCTCTAGCGCTGGAATTATCTCCAGTACGTGCAAATCTTCTGCAGACGGCGTTTGGCTGCTGTTAGAGCTTAAGCCTATGGTTGGCAGTTGGTGCAATGTTGGCGTATGCCTATTGACCGGTATTTCTTCAAGCGGTGTGATTACGGTTTCAACAGAGGCTGTCTCGCTATCAGCAATTTGGCTCAGTTCTTTTTCACTAGGCTGTGGTGGTAGTGCACTAATTTCTTTAAATATTTTTTGTTCTGATTTTTTTAGCAGTAGTCTGCGCAGAGACTCTAAATCAATACCCTTTGCTAGACTGGGTACAGCCTCTAGGCTGGGTAATTCTTCGTATGGCTGTTGGATCTCGCTAGGTGTGAAAAAGATAATCTCAATTGCATAGTCTTTTTGCGCGCTGGCGTACTCGCTGAAGACGAGTAGGGCAATGCCTATGGAAAAGAGTACTTTATTCACGCAGCTTCCCGAATGGCGATGTTATTGATCAGTTGCAAGATATAGTCAATGCGCTGCTCAACGGTTTCTAGTTCTAATGTGAAGTATAACTTCTCGTTACCAACCAGTTTGAATTCGGATGGTTTGTTTTGCAATAAGCTGAGTAGCGCTGTTACATTTATTTTTGGTTCTTTATCAAAGACGATACGGCCGCCATTGTCATGAAGTGCAATTTTATTTATGCCTAAACCGGAGCAGTAGAGCTTCAGTTCTGTTGTAGCAATGAGGTTTTTTGCGGCGTCAGGGAGTAAACCAAAGCGGTCGATAAGCTCGATTTGCAGCTCTTTTAGTTGTTCGGCCGAACCAGCACTAGCGATACGCTTATAGAGTACTAAGCGCATATGAACGTCGGGTACATAGCTATCTGGTAGCAGAGCAGCTTCGCCCAAATCAATCTCTGAGCCGTGGTCTAGTGGTCGGTCTGTTTCTGGCAGCTGACCTGAGCGTAGGGCTTGTACCGCTCTGGCAAGTAGTTCGTTATACATGCTATAGCCAACTTCTTGAATTTGCCCGCTTTGTTCTTCACCAAGCAGTTCGCCAGCACCACGTATTTCCAAGTCGTGCGTAGCGAGTGTAAAGCCAACACCAAGTTCTTCCAACGATTCTATTGCTTCTAATCGCTTAACAGCATCTGCCGTCATCAGTTTGCGCGGTGGCGCTAATAGGTAGGCATAGGCCCTGTGATGTGAGCGACCAACCCGACCTCGTAACTGATGTAATTGGCTGAGACCCAGCTTATCAGCGCGATTTATAATCATAGTGTTAGCAGTCGGCACATCAATTCCACTCTCGACGATGGTGGTGCAAACAAGAATATTGAAGCGTGCATGATAGAAATCAAGCATCACTTCTTCTAGTTCACGTTCTGCCATCTGTCCATGAGCAGCGCGTATTTTTGCATGAGGTATCAGCGCCTCTAATTGTTTAGTGATTTTCTCAATTGTTTTAACTTCATTGTGTAAGAAATAAATCTGGCCACCACGTTTGAGTTCACGCGCACAGGCTTCAGCAATGGCCGCATCATTCCATTCTGAGACGAAAGTTTTGATTGCATGCCGGTGGCTAGGGGGCGTCGCAATAATGGAGAGGTCACGTAGACCACTGAGTGACATGTTCAGTGTGCGTGGGATAGGTGTTGCCGTTAGCGTCAACATATCAACTTCTGCACGCAACGCCTTAAGTTTCTCTTTGTGTCTGACACCAAAGCGTTGTTCTTCATCGACTACGATTAAGCCTAGATCCTTCCATTCGATATCGGCAGAAAACAGTTTATGCGTACCAATAACGATATCTACTTTGCCCGCTTTTAGATCAGCCAGTATCTCTTTTTGTTTTTTGGCAGTATTGAATCGAGAAAGTGCTTCGATACGAAATGGCCATTCGGCAAAACGATCGGAAAAGCTTTGATAATGCTGTTGAGTCAATAGGGTGGTTGGTGCTAACACGGCGGCTTGTTTGCCATTACTGGCGGCGATAAAGACTGCGCGCATGGCGACTTCAGTTTTGCCGAAGCCAACATCACCACAAACCACGCGATCCATCGGTTTGTCAGAGCCCATATCGGCCAATACATCATCAATTGCCGACAGTTGATCAGGGGTTTCTTCATAGGCAAAGCTGCTAGCAAAAGTGTTATATTCTAACAATTGAGTATCGAAGAAAATGCCTTTTTTGGCTTCACGCCGGGCATAAACATCTAATAATTCAGCAGCCACATCTCGTGCACGTTCAGCGGCTTTCTGGCGAGCACGTGACCATTGTTCGTTTCCTAATTTATGCCAGGGTGCATTTTCAGCACCACTTCCGGTGTATCGGCTAACTAGGTGAAGATTGGCTACAGGGACATAGAGCTTGTCACCGCCGTAGTACTCAATCGTTAGGAATTCAGTGCCGTCACCCTCGATATCTAACGATTGGAGACCAAGATATCGGCCGACACCATGTTCCTCGTGAACGATTGGTGCACCTGGAGTTAGTTCACTGAGATTTTGTACGATCGCATCGGCGTCGCGCGTACGGCGTTTACGCGTGCGTTGACGTGCTTTATTACCAAATAAAGCACTCTCACAAATAATGGCGATACGTTCGTTTTGTAGATAAACAGATTCTTCAAACGGTGCGACCAATAAATGGGTCGATTCTGGGCTTTCACTAAAGCTAAACCAATCACTATCGATTGTCGGCTTAATACCGAAACTACGCAGGGTCTCGTTTAAAAATTCACGTCGACCGAGTGACTCGGCAATGAATACTGTCTTATCAACACGTTTATCTAAAAAGTCTTTTAATAAGCCTGCAGGGTCTGCTTGACGGCTATCGATTTGAATTGCTGGAATCGCTGAAATCGGGAAATTAGTATTTGGTGTCAAATGTTCGTCGATCTTATGTCCGTGTACCTGAATGCAGAGGCCCTGTTTAAATACATCGAGGCTATCTGCTGCACTGAGATAGAGCTCTGCCGGTGGCAGCACTGGACGTTCAATATCATGTCGGCGTTTTTCATAACGCTGAAATAGCTCTTGTTCGAATTCTTCTGCTACCTGTGCTATCCCATCAACTAAGATGAAAAGGGTGTTTTTGGGGAAATAGTCAAACAGGCGAACTGTCTGATCAAAAAACAGTGGTTGATAGTATTCAATGCCGGCTGGAAAATGGCCGTTACTGACTTCCTGATAAATCAGACTTTTATTTGGGTCACCGGCGATTTTGGCCCGATAGCGCTGACGAAAGGCCTTGATAGCTTCTTCATTGGTTGGGATCTCACGCGCTGGTAAAATCTCGATGCACTCGACCTTCTCGAGAGAAATTTGCTTTTCGATATCAAAAGTACGAATGGTATCGATCTCATCATCAAAAAATTCAACCCGGTAAGGCAGTGATGAGCCCATCGGAAAGAAATCAATAATCGAGGCACGGCTAGTAAATTCACCCCGCGTCATGACCTGGGAGACGGGATTATATCCGGCACTCACTAAGGTGCGTTTAAGTTTTTCAGGCTGGATATGCTGACCGACGTTAAGACTGACTGAGAAGCCCGCAACGAATTCTTTGGGTGGCACGCGTTGCATGCAGGTAGACATCGGTAGAACGATTACGCCTTGTTCGATCTTGGGAAGCTTTTGCAGGGTAGCTACTCGTTCAGAGACAATATCTTCATGCGGTGAAAATACGTCATAGGGTAGGGTTTCCCACTCAGGAAAGCTGAGAAAGTTTTCCATGCTGGAATGAATGAACCGCAGTTCATTGTGCAGTTGATGACTAGTAGCAGAGTCTTCAGTAACGACAACCACTAAACCTTGGTGTTGCTTAATGGCATTACTGATGGCGAGGCTTTTTGAACATCCATAGAGCTGGCCCCAAGACTGCTTTGCCTCTTTGTCGTTTGGTAATTGAGTGTCTAGATAATGCATGCGTCTACTTTTTATTTATATCTGGAGATCGCTTTATTGCTGATCTCTCTTAAGAGTGTGGCTGTTTACAGTTTGGGTATGGTGACTAAGCCATTATGGCTAACGGTCATTATAGGAGATTACTAGGGTGGGCACAGGATTTCATAGTGTTTTAATACTGATTACCTGCTATTAGTACAAAGTCAGCGCGCTTTCAAGATCGAGCACTAAAGGGGCGTAATAAAATCACCTTATTAATATATAAATTTAACTATAGTAGAAATTAATCGCGAGCTATACTGCAGAGCCTTTATTTCCAAAAAAAGAAAAAACATGCAGGTTTTATTATTTGGCGGCATAGTCTGTACGGCAGCACTTCTTTTATCCGCTTGGCTAATGACTTTTGCCAAATGGTTTCCTATAGCGGGAATTGATGGTGATTTCTTGAAAGACTTCAAAACCATGGTTCGTGCGCATGTTGATTACGCGCTAATGGCATTATTTAACTTTGGCTTCTATGCCGCTGCTGTAGCTTCAGGGATTGAGTTGCCGCTACTGGCGTGTTGGTTGGTTGCTGTCAGTGGATTTAGTAACCCCACGGTGTTCACGATTGCATCCTTCGATGTTAATTTTTGGGATAAAAAGTTTTGGCGAGTCTACTCTGCCGTTTCTTTCTTAGTCACCACCGTAGGCTTTTCAATTGTATTACTCAGCTTTACGCAGTACGCGCTGGAAAGTTATCGGTATTAAGCACTTTACCAATGCTGTAAGCAAAAAAAACGGGGCTTAAGCCCCGTTTTTTTAGCTTGCGATAGTGCTTACTTAACTAAACATATCGGCAACGATATTGTCGTACCAGCTGTAGGCATACTGTACTTCACGTTGTAAGGCTTCTTGGCTCGCATCGCTAGGGGTTAGGCCACCAGCAACTTTAGCGATCTTCGAACGGTCTTCAGCTAGACGATAAACCGCTGCGACTGAAATACCGTAATCCGGTGCAATCAAGCTGTAGCAGGTATTAACGTATGACGGGTCTGTCATCTCAATATCATTCAATGAGGCGACGACTGCGGTAGCACAAATTTTACCTTGTGAGTTTGCTGCGTAAGCTGACTTAGGCATTCCTTTTGCTGCGCTGGCATCGCCAATCACATAAACGCCTGCATGCATCTTAGATTCAAAAGTACCTAGATCAACTGGGCACCAGCCTGAGTCATCAGTGACGCCGGCAACATGCGCGATATGGCCTGCATGTTGAGGTGGAATGATGTTGATAACATCACCTTGAATATCATCAAAGTCAGTGGACACCACCATTTCAGCTGCATTGACTGAAGTAACACCTCCCCCAGTATCAGCTGCAGGCACCCAATCAATCATACCCTCATAACGCGCTTTCCAGCCTTGTGTAAATAAGCCTTGCTTAGAAAACTTATCTTTCGCATCGATCACTAAGATCTTTGATTTAGGCTTGTTGTGCTTGAGGTAGTGCGCAACCTGACAAGTCCGTTCATAAGGTCCTGGAGGACAGCGGAATGGGTTGCCAGGGGGTGCAATAATAACTGTACCACCGTCTTTCATTTCGACCAGCTGCTTACGTAATAAGCTAGTCTGTGGGCCTGCTTTCCAAGCATGTGGCATTATTTCAGCAGCCGCTTCGTCATAACCTTCGATCACATTGTATTTCAGTGAAACACCTGGGGAAAGCACAAGACGGTCAAATGCAAAACTATCACCAGCATCAGTGACTACTTTCTTGGTGTCGTGATCAACACCGGTTGCTTTCGCAATAACAACGTTGATTCCGTGTTTCTTAAGACCATCATAGCCGTGACGAATTGTGCTGATGTCACGATCACCACCGATTACTTCGTTACTCATGAAGCAGGTGTAATATTCTTTGTTGGTTTCGATTAGGGTGACATCGATAGAACTATCTGCTCTCTTGATGTACTTGGCGGCAATCGCGCCACCGGCACCACCACCGACAACGACAACTTTCTTAGTTGAGCCTAGTGCGATATTCGGCGCACCAAGAGTGACTGCGCCAGCAGCGACTGTGCCACTACCATATTTAATAAAATCTCTACGATTTAATTTTTTCATTACTTGCGTCCTCGGCTAGTCAGTGATACTTGCGTAGTAATGCGCAAGTTGTTCAAAGCCAGCGTGACCTACACTGTCTTGGATTTCCTGAAGCTTGATCTTCATTTTTTTCGGCATATCACGATCGCCGTTTACGAAGTCCGCCATGCTGTATAGAAAGTAAGGGGCCCATTGGCCTGCAAGTACGCCAGTATCATCTTCAGCGACACGGCCTTCATCTTCATGGCACTTTTCACAGTACTTAGCGTGAAGTTTTTTGCCTTGCTTAGCTTGTGCAGAATCAAAGTCTTGCTCTGGACGATGCATTTCTTGGTCACTGAAGTAAGCAGCGATCATTTTGATTTCTTCGTCGGTGTAGCCACTAGCGAGACGATTCATAATCGTGCCGTAACGAGAGAATGCTTCAACATCTTCAAATGCTGGGTCGGCGTCAATTACTGTTTCTAGTTCATCGGCATCCGAATACTTGTAGGCTAACATCGCTCCCATCAAGTAGTTTGGTGATAAGCCAGCAAGGGTGGGGATGGCTGGACCGACGCTATTACCGTTATCACCATGGCAAGCGACACAGGTATTCACTAGCATCAACTGGCGAGCAGGATCCGCGCTAGCGGTCGTACCCATCAGCGAGGCCAGGCAAAGCAAGGCCGTTGCAGTAGCTTTTATTGTCATTATTAGGACTCCTCAGGTTAGAGCAATAGTATGCTGTAGATAGACGCCTATGGGCAACACTTTAGGCGCCTAATTTGATGATTTCTCGCAACCATAACGATTGTGGCTAGCATTCACTTTAGCAGTAATTAGCCTTCATCGCTGTCTGGTTCGGTCGGCTCTTCGTGGGCAACACCTTTGTGGCATTCGATACAAGTCTGACCCCGTTTCTGAGCTTTCTTATGTTTTTTCCGAGATGTCTTTTCTTGTTCTGTTAAAGCCATTGCGTCAAACGTATGGCAGCTGCGGCACTCGCGTGAGTCGGTTGCTTCCATTTTCGCCCAAACGCGATTGGCCATCACCCAGCGATGCTCTTCAAATTTTTCTTCAGTGTCGATATTGCCCATGATTTCGCCCCAGACATCTTTTGCTGCCATCACTTTGGCAACTAACTTGGGGCCCAAGGAATGGGGTACGTGACAATCAGGACAGCCGGCGCGAACACCAGAGGCATTCTTATAATGAACTGACTCCATCCATTCTTCTTTAACCCATTGCATTGAGTGGCAGGAAGTACAAAATTCAACGGTGTTGGTCTTTTCTAATGCCACCGATGAACCGAGGGCGGAAAAGAAACCAAGACCGATAAGAGCGATGAAACCGAAAACGGAGATGAAGCCTAAAGTGTATTTTTTGCGATCTGACATTATTTTGTATTGGGTGCTAGTATGCGAATTCTTAAACGGCATTTTAAGTAATATTGAGCCGGGTAACAACGTGAATCCACAATTTCAGTGATGTGAACAAGAAGCATACAGGGCTTATTTCCTTGTGTATGTATTAAAGCATTAATGTCCAAGTACAAAACATCCAATTCTTTACAAACCACAGCACTGCAATGTGAGCGTGGTGCTCGTCTGCTATTTGACGATATTGCGTTTGAGCTAAATTCAGGGGAAGCCTTGTTAGTGCAAGGCGCAAACGGCAGCGGTAAAACTAGCTTATTACGGATCATTACTGGTCTAACCCCACCAATAACAGGCGAAGTGCGCTGGAATGGTGTTGCAGTTGCCGATGATGAGCAGGCCTATCAGCGCGAACTCTTATACATTGGCCATCAAGCAGCGATTAAGCAGGAGCTGAGTGTGCGTGAAAACTTACGTTTACATTACGCATTGAATGGCTATGAGACGGATTCCATGGTCGATCTAGCGGAGAAGATAGGCCTGCGGCAACGGCTTGGAGTCATTTGCTCGCGTTTATCGGCAGGCCAACAGCGCCGTGTCTCCTTAGCCCGTCTGTTTTTGTCTAATCAGGCTCTGTGGGTATTAGATGAACCATTGACGGCGCTTGATGTCGACTTTATCGCAGTTATTGAAGCGCGTTTACAAGCACACCTTGCGAGTGGTGGAATGTTGGTCTTAACGACCCATAGAGGTTTGGACTTAGGGACTGCAAAAGTGCGTAATTTAAACCTCGATACGAACTAAAGAATATAGTCTATGCGGTTGTTTTTATTTATATTTAAGCGAGATATCCTGTTAGCAATAAGGCGCCGACGTGAATTGGCTAACCCGCTAGTTTTTTTCATTATGGTGGTGAGTATGTTTCCATTGGGGGTGACACCTGATCACGCCTTTCTTGCTGAATTGTCAGCTGGGGTTATCTGGGTTACCGCCTTACTCGCCGCCTTGATGTCGATGGATAACATGTTTCGCTCAGATTACGATGATGGCTCGCTTGAGCAACTATTGCTTATGCCTGGTTCTAAAGTGGTGTTAATCAGCGCAAAGATTGCTGCTCATTGGGTCAGTATCGGTTTACCTTTAGTCATTATCGCGCCTCTAATGTCTTTCTTGCTATTTTTACCTGCGCAAGCCTTACCGAGCCTGATCATTACACTACTAATAAGTACCCCTATTTTAAGTCTTTTAGGCGCGGTCGGAGTAGCATTAACCTTGAGTCTTCGGGGGGGTGGTGTTTTATCTTCTCTGTTAACACTGCCGTTTTATGTTCCTGTACTGATTTTTTCCACCATGGCGATCAATGCAGCAGCTGTAAATCAGCCTGTCAGCGGTTATTATGCGTTGCTCGCAGCGTTCTTAATTATTTCAATTTTATTGGTGCCGTTTGCTGTCGTGGCGGCCTTACGAGTTTCATATAACTAAGATGTTTACCTTTTTGCACAAATACGCGTCACCCCAGTATTTCTATTCTTGGTCTGCCAATTGGCAGAAATGGTCTAGTGTTATTGCAGTGTTACTGATGAGTGTCGGTCTCTATTACTCCTTGTTAAATTCTCCTGCCGATTATCAACAAGGAGAAACCGTACGCATTATGTATGTGCACGTGCCCGCCGCCTGGTTATCGATGTTTACTTATATGGTGATGGCTGCAGCAGCTATCGTGGCTTTGATTTGGCGTATAAAAGTGGCTGAAATCATGATTGGCCAATGCGCGTTTATTGGTGCTTCTTTCACCGCTCTTGCACTGATCACTGGTATGTTATGGGGCAAGCCGATGTGGGGTGCTTATTGGGTTTGGGATGCGAGACTTACTTCTGAGTTAGTCTTGTTGTTTCTTTATTTTGGTGTGATTGCTCTTTCTGGCGCATTTGAAGATGAACGCACGGGTGCTAGGGCAGCAGCTATTTTGACCTTGGTCGGTATCGTTAATATCCCAATTATTCATTATTCAGTGGAATGGTGGAATACCCTGCATCAAGGGCCAACGGTGAGTAAGTTTGATTCACCATCAGCACATCCAAGCATGCTTATTCCTTTGCTATTAATGGCTCTGGCTTATAAAGCTTACTTTTTCGCACTACTGTTTAAACGCGCGCGAGCTGAATTGATCTTTCGGGAGCGCAACACGAGTTGGGTCAAGGCCTTACTCAAGGAATCAGTATGAATGAGTTCTTCCATATGGGCGGTTATGCCTTCTACGTTTGGGCTTCTTATGGGCTTACTGCTGGGGTATTACTTGCCAATCTAATCTTCGCGACAATGCGTCGCAGGCGGATCCTGCAACTGATTCAAGAACTAACGGAAGAGGATTAATTCATGGCGACTAAACGTAAGCAACGAATGATTTTTGTGATTATTTTGATCAGCGGTTTTGCTGCAGCTACTGCGTTGGCTTTGTTTGCGTTTCAAAAAAACCTGCTCTATTTTTACAGCCCATCACAACTGAGTTCAGCCGACGTGACTGAAGAACAGTTATTTAGGCTCGGTGGCTTAGTTGTTGAAGGCAGCGTTGTTCGCCTGCCTGACGGTATTACTACTCAATTTGGTTTAACCGATACCAAGGGACAAGTTCAAGTGCAATACACCGGTTTACTGCCTGATTTATTTCGAGAAGGTCAGGGCATAGTCGCGCAGGGTAAATTAAATGCAGATGGCTTGTTTGTTGCTCAGGAAGTTTTAGCGAAACACGATGAAAACTATATGCCGCCAGAAGTTGCTGAGGCATTGAAGGAAGCGGGCGGCCAACATCCAGTCTCTATTTCCAAGACAATGGTAGAATAAATATGATTCCAGAGATTGGTCATTTTGCTTTAGTCATGGCGCTTTGTTTAGCCATCGCGCAGGCGAGCATCCCATTGATTGGTGCTAGCACCAATAATGCAAATTGGATGGCGGTCGGTCGTAGCACAGCGATTGGACAATTTTTATTCCTTCTACTGGCCTTTGTATGCCTAGCTTATAGCTTTGTTGTTAATGACTTCTCAGTACTTTACGTCGCTAATAATTCGAATACCGAGTTACCAATTTACTATCGAATTTCTGCCGTATGGGGCGCGCATGAAGGGTCTTTATTGCTGTGGGTTCTTGCGTTAGCCGGCTGGGGATTTGCAGTCGCTATCTTTAGCCGTAGTCTGCCGCAAGATCTATTAGCCCGTGTGCTCAGTGTCATGGGCATGATTAGTATCGGCTTTTTGTTGTTTACTTTAGCGACGTCGAATCCTTTTGATCGTTTGTTTCCAGCGGCATTACAAGGACGTGACCTTAATCCCTTGTTACAAGATCCAGGCTTGGTTATTCATCCTCCCATGTTGTATATGGGCTATGTCGGATTTTCAGTCGCTTTTGCTTTCGCAATTGCTGCTTTAATTAGTGGTGAGATGGATTCGGCTTGGGTTCGTTGGTCACGTCCTTGGGCTAATCTCGCTTGGGTCTTTTTAACGATTGGTATTGCACTAGGTAGTTGGTGGGCCTACCAAGAGCTGGGTTGGGGTGGCTGGTGGTTCTGGGATCCAGTTGAAAATGCCTCTTTCATGCCTTGGTTGGCTGGCACTGCACTGATTCATTCACTAGCGGTAACGGAAAAGCGCTCGACCTTTAAAAGCTGGACAATATTACTATCGATTATTGTTTTTTCATTAAGCCTATTAGGAACTTTTTTAGTCCGCTCCGGTGTACTGGTGTCGGTGCATTCATTTGCCAGTGATCCGGCACGTGGAGTGTATATCTTAGGATTCCTCGCGTTAGTGGTTGGTGGTTCGCTCACACTTTATGCCTGGCGAGCGATGCGTTTCTCTTCGACCAGTCAATACGAGATTGTCTCGAAAGAGACTATGCTACTAGTAAATAATGTGCTGTTAATCGTTGCCATGCTGACGATTCTGATTGGTACTTTGTATCCTTTGTTTGAAGATGCTTTAGGTATGCCTAAATCATCGGTGGGGCCTCCATACTTTGATGCCGTCTTTGTACCATTAATGCTGCCGTTAATCTTTATGATGGCCGTCGGCCCGGTGGCTAAATGGCGACGCGATAAACTGAAGGAGCTTTTCAGTCGACTTAAAATATTCGCGATACTAGCCGTCGTCGTTGGTGGCGTTTTGCCATTAGCTATCTATGGCAACAATACAATGATGACTGCCATAGGCATTGCTGCCGCGGCATGGGTGATGTTAAGTTCTATTTACGCCGTTGTTCGTTTAGTGGCTAAACGAGATGCTCAAACAGCGCTATTAAAAGCCTATGCGAAAGTGCCTAAGGCAATGTATGGCATGCTACTAGCGCATTTTGGCATGGGTATTTTCATTATCGGTGTTGTCTTTACTAGTTCGTTTAGTGATCAAGCAGAGCAGGCCGTCAAAGTAGGTGAGAAGCTTACCGTGGCAGGATATGACTTCACCTTAGAAGGGGTAGCGCCTGCAAAAGGGCCAAACTATGACGCGATGCGTGGTTCGGTGAGGGTAGAGAAAAACGAACAGCTGCTAACAACATTGCTACCTGAAAAACGTATTTATAACGTACAACGTAATGCAATGACCGAGGCGAGCATTCATACCGGCGTATTTGCAGATTTATATGTCGCATTAGGTGAGCCGATAACACTTGACGAATGGGGCCTACGTGTCTACTACCGGCCGTTTATTCAGTGGATCTGGTTGGGTTGTTTGTTGATGGCTCTAGGCGGTATTGTCGGTGCCTTGGATCAGCGTTATCGCGCACAACGAAAAACTAAGTCCGTTAACGCATGAAAGCTTTGATCCCAGCTTTGCTGTTCTTTGTGATCAGTGGCTTTCTCTTTGTAGGCTTATATAAAGATCCAACATTGGTGTCATCACCTTTAGTTGGGAAATCGATACCTAGCTTTACAGCAGCGACTCTATTTTCTCCGGATAAACAAATCACACAAGCAGATTTAATCGGGGAAATTGCTTTAGTTAATGTCTGGGCGACGTGGTGCCCAGCCTGTAAACATGAACATCCAGATTTAGTTGCCTTAGCGATGAAAACTGATATTCCAATTTATGGCTTGAATTACAAAGAAACTGATAAAGCCGAAGCACGGGCTTGGCTGCGTCAAGAGGGTAATCCCTACGTCTTATCGATTGCCGATGATGATGGTCGTATCGCGATTGATTTTGGGGTCTATGGCGCACCTGAGACGTTTTTAATCGATGCTCAGGGTGTTATTCAACATAAGCGAGTTGGGGTCATGAACGACAAAATTTGGCAGCGTGATTTTTTACCCATAATTCAACGCTTACGTAGAGAAGCCTTATGACTCGTATTGCAATGTGGTTACTCCTGCTTTCGATCGCTTCTGCACACGCTCAAATTGTCAGTGTTGCGCCTGAGTATCAACAACGCTACAACAATCTTTTACATGAGCTACGCTGCTTGGTTTGTCAGAACCAAACGCTAGCAGATTCTGGTTCTGGCTTGGCCGATGACCTTAGACTTGAAGTCAAGCGGATGCTGGAAGAGGGCAACAGTGATCAACAGATTTTTGCTTTTATGTCTGATCGCTATGGTGATTTTGTGCTGTATAAGCCTCCATTGAAACCACGAACCTGGTTACTCTGGTTTGGACCTTTTGTGCTACTGCTTGCTGGTCTGATTGGTATCCGGCGGGTTGTACAGGCTAATAATAAAAGCGCTGACAGCACACAACTATCCGACGCTGAAATGAAAAAAATAAACGATGTAATACAAGATAGAGATGATTAAACAATGACATTGTTTTGGTTGGCTGCAGCCGCGATAACCCTAGCAGGCCTAGGCTTTATTATTCTTCCTTTATTAAGGCAGAGTACATCCGCGCAGGTATCGCGGATACAAGTGAATAGAGCGCTTTATGCGAGCAAGTTAGAAGAGTTGAAGCTCGATCTCAAACAAGGTTTATTGGATCCTTCTGAATATCAACAAAGTGAACGAGAGTTACAACGAAGTCTGCTCTCAGATGTGGCTGTGAGCGATCGCTCTAATGTGTTTCAAAAGCGTAGTAATCTCGGCATGACCGCAGTGCTTATTATCACTTTACCGCTGTCCACAGTCTTGCTTTATCAACAATTCACTACTTATGTAGCGACTGATGAGTTGAATGAACAACAAAAGCTGGCAGAGCAGGCGCAAACGATACAACAATCGATCATTGATCTAGAATTACGTTTACAAGATAAGCCGGATGATATTGAGGGATGGAAAATACTAGGTCAGTCTTACGTCGTAATGCAGCAATTTGATAAGGCGGTAGCTGCTTATTCGCAAGCTGCTGCGTTAACGGATTATGCTGACCCTGATTTATTGGTGTTGCTCGCAGAAACCTCATCGTTTGCTAAGGATGGTGTCTTTGCCAGCGTTGAGAATGCCTTGCTTGAGCAGGCGCTTGCGATTAACCCTAAGCATGAACGCGCGCTTTGGTACGCCGGTTACGCCGCTTACAGTGAGGATGACTATCAAACAGCGGTAACATACTGGCAGAGATTACTTAGCTTAGTACCCGCCGATCGAAATGATGTCCGTGATTCACTAGAAAAATTCGTTAACGACGCACGAGAAAAGGCGGGTATAGAGCCAATAGCCGCAGAACTAACCGCCCTGAATCGCGTGATTCATGTGCAGGTAACAGTTGCTCAAGAGCAACTGAAAAACTACCAAGCTAAGGATACAGTGTTTATTTATGCGCGTGCTAAGAACGGTCCTAAAATGCCCTTATCGCTAGTCCGCGTAGCCTTATCCGCATTACCGATCCAGGTGCAGTTGACCGAAGCGACATCGATGTTGCCCAATATGAATCTCAGTAGTTTTGATCAGGTCGAAGTATTGGCACGAATTTCTCCTAGTGGGCAAGCGATCAGCCAAGTAGGTGACTTAATCTCAGCGCCTGCCAGCGTTGATTTTAATCAGCGCTCAGAGCACAAGCTTGATCTCATAATTAATCGCCGAATTGATCAGTAGCACGTGAGAGCGATACATCTAATACCAATAAAAGTTAAATAAAGTCTATGCTATTACGTTCTTTTTTATTTCTAATCTGTTTCAGCTATGTTGCAGGGGCCCTTGCTGAAGATAAATTTATCTTATTGCAGTCCACCACCTCCACTAAAAACTCTGGTCTATATGATTATTTGATTCCCTTATTTACTGCTGATACTGGCATTGATGTGCGAGTAGTAGCCGTTGGTACTGGCCAAGCATTAGGTAATGCACGTAATGGCGATGCCGATATGCTTATCGTACATTCCAAGTCGCGTGAGGAAAAATTTATCGCAGAAGGCTATGGTCTGCAGCGACATGAATTTATGTATAACGACTTTGTCATTGTTGGTCCAGCCTCTGATCCTGCTGAGGTTGCTAAATCTGAGACGGTGAAAGAATCACTGCAACGGATTGTTAAGACTGGCGGTAGTTTTGTCTCGCGTGGTGATGACAGTGGCACGCACACCAAAGAATTAGAATTGTGGCAGCTAGCAGGCCTGAGCATCAGTGGCGCCAGTGGTGGTTGGTACAAAGAAGTTGGTGCCGGTATGGGAGCGACCTTGAATGCTTCAGTGGCATTACAAGCCTATACGCTCTGTGATCGCGCTACCTGGCTGAATTTTGGTAATAAAAAAGACTATCGCTTGTTGTTTGAAGGTGATCCACCATTACACAATCAATACAGTGTGATTATCGTCGACCCAGCACGGCACCCCCATGTTAAATTGAAATTGGCAGAGACCTTTACTAATTGGTTACTTTCAGCACATGGGCAACAGTTGATTGCTAGCTATCAGATTGCTGGTGACCAATTATTCTTTCCAAACGCTAGCCAATAGTGACGCGAATAGCATTAACGCCTAATTAATCCTCCTTGCCGTGCGTGGCCAGCGTGCTATAGGCATCGACGCGACGATCGCGCATAAATGGCCAGGTACGTCGTGTTGCCTCTGACTCAGCAAGGTCTATATCAATAATTTCGCTCTGTTCTTGATCCTGTGAGTAGCGCAGTAAAACCTTACCCATTGTGTCGCAAGCGAAACTATTCCCCCAGAAATCGATCGCAGCGGCGTCTTTGTCAGCAGTTGCCAATTCACGTCCAACGCGATTAACAGCCAACAGAGGGAGGCCGTTAGCAATTGCATGGCCACGTTGAACAGTTTCCCAAGCATTACATTGTCGTCTTTTTTCGGATGGCTGATCAGTAGGATCCCAGCCAATTGCAGTTGGGTATATCAACAATTCAGCACCAGCCAAGGCCATCAATCTTGCGGCTTCAGGGAACCATTGATCCCAACAGATCAAAACACCCAAACGACCAACACTGGTCACGATCGGCTCGAAACCGGTATCACCTGGCGTGAAATAGTATTTCTCATAAAAGCCCGGGTCATCAGGTATATGCATCTTGCGATAATGGCCTGCCAGTGTGCCATCAGATTCGATAACTAAGGCCGTATTGTGATAAACACCACTTTGGCGTCGTTCAAAAATAGAGCCGACTATTACTACTTTTTGGCTTTTAGCAACCTGCGCTAAGGTTTCAAACGTAGGGCCTTGTAAGGCCTCTGCTAGATCAAAGTATTGCGCTTGTTCAGTCTGACAAAAATACAGTGAGCGATGCAGCTCTGGTAGCACAATTAATTCAGCACCAGCCGCTGCAAGCTTTTCTATCTGTGTGATCGAACGCTGAAGATTGTGCTCGCGGTCAGCTTGGTTGGCTTGCTGAATTAATCCAATTTTCATGTGCTTCCCATTTAAAAAAGGTTTGCTGGTAGATGTAATGTGGCGCAATGGATACTGCCAAATTGCTCAATCAATGCTGTTGCATCAATCCCAATGATGGCATGCTCTGGCAGTAATTTTTGAAACTGAGTTAGCACAGCAGCGTCAGTGGTTACATTATACAGAGGCAATATTAATCCATTATTGATAAATAAAAAATTAAGGTAGCTTGCCGGTACGATCTCGTTAGTGGCGTTATGCAGTGTCTCTGTAGGCGCTATCACAGCAGTCAGTTGTAGGTCATGCTCGGCTGCTAGTTTGTTTAGATCGCATTCTAGTTTTGCTAAGGCGGCATAATTAGTATGATCTGTCTGATCCATCTTCGCGTAGAGAATATGCTTTTCACCAATAAAGCGGGCGAGGGTATCGATATGGCCACCGGTATCATCGCCAGCCAAAGCGGGAACATCGACTGGCCACACGTTCTGAACTGCAAACTGCTGACGAAGTTGCTCACATATTGCTTCTTTTGATAACTCTAAGCTAGGATTATTTCGTATAATGCAATGGATGTTAAAAAGCAGCCCACCAGCACCGTTGAATTCTAAATTACCGCCTTCTAATGTCCATGGTGTTGGCTTTAAAGCCGCTGCTAGCTTGCTTGACTGCTGGCTTTTTTTCGCTGTCAGTAATCGGCGATGAAAGGTTTCAGCAAAGGCTCTGTCTAAGGCATTAGCGTATTGGTTACCCCATGCATTAAATTGTAGATCTAGCCCTTGCTGCGCAAAATACTGTGGCCCAAAATCACGCACCCAAGTGTCGTTTGTTCTGATATTAAATATCGTGTATTGACCCTCATTTATGGCCCGGCATTGGCTACGAATATGCCGTTTATGAGCTTCATCATAGGCGATAATAATAATTTTCTGATGATTTGCTATCTGTTCACAGAGATTGCGGTATAACTGTTCTATCGCATTGTCTTGGCTGCATGATAGATAGTTTACCCAGTCTGATTGTGAATGAGGCCAAACAAGGACGATAGCGCTTTGTGGCGCCCATTCTGCAGCTGGATATAAAGGCATGTTTTGATTAAATTAGCTTACTTGCAGTTATTATTAAGCTTATGGCGCGAAACGCAAGCCTTGTTAATAACTAAATGTGCGTGCCTACTTAGCGGCGTTAAATACTTAAAGTTTTATCATCTAGATCTGGCCTAGGCGATCACGCCTGCGGTACACTGCTAACCAGTTATGATGTCACTTATCCCTATCTTATGCCGCGCTTGCTGCCAGCAACTAGAGCTAGTCCGCAACCATGTTTAAACCATTAGAGCTATTTATTGGTCTGCGCTATTTGCGTGCAAAGCGACGCAATCATTTTATTTCATTTATATCATTAAGCTCAGTGATTGGTATTAGTCTCGGAATTATCGTTATTATTACCGTCTTATCGGTTATGAATGGCTTTCAAAGCGAGATTCGAGACCGTATGTTGCAGATGACAGCTCATGCGACTTTATTGGAATTAGACGGCTCGTTAGCAGACTGGCCAGCAGTTGCCGAAGACTTGCAACAGCATGAAGAGATTATTGCACAAGCACCTTTTGTTGAAGGTCAGGTAATGTTGGTTAAAGGCAAGCAGGTTACTGGTGTGATGTTGCGTGGCATTGAGCCCGAATTAGAAGCAGCGGTTTCTAAGCTTAACGATTTTATTATTGAGGGTGAAATAAATAGCCTGCAAGATCGCCATTTCAATATTTTCCTCGGTGCTGAATTAGCAGCTTATTTAGGTGTCTCTGTCGGTCAGCGTATTACCTTAATCACACCCGAGGCCTCAGTTACACCTGCGGGTATCATGCCAAAATTAAAACGCTTATATGTTGCTGGCATTTATCAAGTTGGTATGAATCAAATCGATCGCAATACAGCTGTCGTTCATCTGGCGGATGCACAACGATTATTCCGTATGAAAGATCAAGTCAGCGGAATTCGACTAAAGCTTAATGACTTATTTCAAGCGCCTTTGTTGGCTAGAACCTTAAATCAATCATTCGAAGGCAAGTACTGGGTGACTGATTGGACGCGTAGTAATCGGAACTTTTTTCGCGCGATTAAGATGGAAAAAACTATGATGTTTATCATCATGATTTTAATCGTTGCGGTTGCTGTATTTAACGTGGTCTCGATGCTCGTCATGGTGGTGACTGATAAGCAATCTGATATTGCTATTTTACGTACCATGGGTATCTCACCGCGCAGCGTAATGGCGATCTTTATTATTCAAGGCAGCATGATAGGCTTGGTGGGCACCCTGATAGGGGTCTGTGGGGGGCTTGCACTAGCTGCCAATCTACAAGCAGTAGTGGCTGCTATCGAGAGCTTGCTACAGATTAAATTCCTCGATGCCAGTGTTTATTATATTAGTGACCTGCCATCTAAAATTATTGTAAGTGATGTCATCATTGTCGCTAGTTTATCTTTCTTCTTGACCGTTATCGCTACTTTATATCCGGCCTTGCGTGCAGCTAAAACACAACCAGCTGCCGCCTTGAGGTATGAATGACTGTGAATATGCAGAGCTCAATGCTTAAGCCGTTATTGTTAGTGGATGCGATCAGTAAGCGCTTTAGCGATGGTCCATTAACGGTCGATGTGTTGCGTAATATTTCATTGCAGGTGCATCAGAATCAACGGCTTGCGATAGTCGGTGCTAGTGGCAGTGGTAAAAGTACATTGCTACAAATAATGGGCGGATTGGATCATGCCAATAGTGGTCGGATAATTCTTGATGGGCATGATTTTGCACAATTAAACGCACAACAAGCAGGTGAGCTGAGGAACCGTAGCCTCGGTTTTGTCTACCAATTCCATCATTTATTACCCGAATTTAGTGCGTTAGAAAATGTCTGTATGCCATTGCTGATTGCAGGGCATTCCTGTCGTCAGGCTAATCTTCGCGCCTCTGATATCTTACAGCGGGTCGGTTTATCTAAACGCTACAAACATAAACCACATGAATTATCTGGCGGTGAACGCCAGCGTGTAGCGATTGCACGGGCAATGGTCATGCGACCTCAATTACTACTAGCGGATGAACCAACCGGCAATCTTGATCGTAGCAGCGCCGAGCAAATTTCGTTGTTATTGGATGAACTGCAACAAGAGTGTGCTACTGCAATTGTCCTCGTTACACATGATACTGAGCTCGCTCAACGTATGGACCAAGTGATTACTTTGAGTGATGGCGAGATCGTCTAAGCGGATTTTTTGCTTTTAATTTACGTAGTATCGAGCGTTTCTTCCATTCTTTTGAAACGTGGTAACGCCAATATAGATTCACTAAGCCTGCAGCTATACCACCCACCAGTGCGCCCGCGCACAAACAACCCACTAGAAACGGTTGCCAGCGATGTAACAACTGCGTAAACAACCAATTAAAGCTCATTTCAATGTGTATTGGTTCTGGCTGCACATCTAACAAGTACGCACCCAGACGATAAGCCCAATAAAAAAATACTGGCATCGTGATCGGATTGGTGATCCAGACCAAAATCACAGCAATCGGTAAATAAGCCGAAAAAGCAATAGCGAGTGCGGCCGCTACAACCATCTGTACTGGTACTGGCAGAAAGGCAATAAACAAACCAATGGCGATAGCGCGCACGACGGAACGTCGATTGATATGCCATAAGTTGGGATTATGGGCGAAATCTCCAAAATAGCTGGCGGCTTTCTTAAATTGAGAATGGTCTGAATTACTCAGCCATTGTTGGAATAGTTTCTTTGGCACTGCACTATTTTATAGGTTAAGTGTATGACCTATTATCCCACGACTATTAACACAACGGCAGCGCTGATTTTCATTGGTGGCTATGTTTTTCAATTCAGTTGGGAACTGCTACCCATTGAAACGACTGCTTTACTCTTCTTGCTACCCCCAGCATTTGTTTTTTTAGCTCGATTTAGAGCGCTATGGTGGATGTTGTTTGGTTTTTTATGGAGCTTATTACTGGTTCATGCTGTGCTTAATAATGAATTGAATACAGATTGGCCGACAACAGACATTATGCTATCGGGTGTCATTCAGAAACTTCAGGTAAAAAAAGCGGGTTATAGTCGATTTGTCTTTCTACTACACCAAGATAGCAATCTTGATAAGGCTGAAAAAGTTGATTTGCCAGCTAAAGTTGTCGTCAGTTGGTATAAACCACCACACGAACTACTGGTAGCGAGCAACTGCCGCTTACAATTGCGGTTTCGTAAGATCCATCGGCTTGCGAATCCGGCCAGCAGTGATTATCAGCGCATCTTGTTTGCTCAAGGTTTAGGGGCTAAAGCATATGTGCGCAAGGGTAGTTGTGAAAAGCCGAATTCAATAGCATTACGTCAAAAGTTTTTACAAGAATTCAGTGCATTATCTTATCAACAGATGCCTTTAATGCAGGCTTTAATCTTTGGTCAGCGAACGGCTATCGATTCGGCTCAGTGGAAAAGTTTACAACAGACTGGAACTACTCATCTATTAGCCATATCAGGCCTGCATATTAGCATCATAGGGGTTTTCAGTTACTTCTTGATATTCCGATTATTACGCTGTCACGCGCGTCTATGCAGCCGCATTGCGGCACAACGGCTAGCTGCTTTTGGCGTTATTCCAGCTATTCTTGCGTATGCTTATCTCGCGGACTTTTCGATTCCAACGCAGCGTGCTGTCATGATGGCGACCGTTGCTGCCTGCTTGATTATGCTCAGTCGTCGCTGTGAGGGTCTCAGCGTTCTTGCTATAAGCTTTATTTCTCTATTTTTATTTCAGCCATTTTTATTGCTACAAACTGGCTTCTATCTTTCCTTCAGTGCTGTTTTATTGATTTTAATGATTTTGCGGATAGCGCCAAAGCAATCAAAGTTGCGACTAGCTATTTATCTTCAACTGGTATTAAGCAGCGCGATGCTGCCTATCAGTCTCTATTATTTCGAGCAGGCCTCGCTGTTAGCACCTATCGCTAATCTCATTGCGATTCCTTGGATTAGCTTTGTTGTCTTACCCTTATTATTTGTCAGCGTTTTGTTATGGCTATGCGCCATTCCACTGTATAGCATTTTATTAACATGGTCAGATGTATCGATCTCCCTATTGATGCAGTTTTTGGATGCATTAAGTGCTATTCCAATCGCGAGTTTTCATGGTTACAGCAGCTTATTTACTCTTATCTGCTTTCAGCTAGGTTTAGGTTTATTGCTGCTGCCGGTGCCAGTACGTTATAAATTTCTGAGCTTATTATTGATCATGACCCCATGGTTCTATCAATCAACCAATTTGCCGTCTGGTCAACTTAGATTAAGTACCTTTGATGTGGCACAAGGCTCAGCCGTATTGCTTGAGGTGGGAACAGAGGAGGGTCGAAAAGTTTTATTGTATGACGCAGGCGCTAAGTTTCGATCTGGCTTCAGTATGGGGAAGGCGGTTATTGCGCCTTTCTTACGTCAAATGGGGATAAGCCAGATTGATCTAGTCATTATCAGCCATAACGATAATGATCATGCTGGTGGCTTAGCCGCCTTGCTAGAGGCTGGTTTAGCCAACCAGGTCATGCGTAGTCAGTTTGATAAAGACCAACAAGACAGCACATTATGTTATGCCGGCTTAGCCTGGCACTGGGGGCAAGCGCAGTTTGAGATCTTACATCCAAGTAAAGAGTGGCAAGGCAGTGAGAATAATCGGTCTTGCGTCTTATCTATTACACACCCGGCAGGGCGTATATTGTTAACTGGTGATATAGAGAAAGCAGCTGAATACGAACTAGTACGACGATACGGTAAGGATCCGAATCAGCCCTTGCGCAGTGCTATTTTGCAAGTGCCCCATCATGGTAGCGCCTCCTCATCAACACTCGCTTTCTTGAAAGCAGTACAGCCGGAGATCGCCTTATTCTCTTATGGTCAAGATAACCGTTACCATTTCCCTCATGCTACTATTCTAAAACGCTATCATGACTTAGCAATTGATTGCGCAACAACCGCTGATGCAGGCATGATTCGGTTATTGATGGATGCAGCAAGGCCTGAGCATGTTGTCTTAGATACAAATTATAGGCAGCGCAGTCGTCGGTATTGGAATCGATCAGATGCACTTGCACAATGTAAATAATAGACCTACTTAAGAGACCAGATGTTAGAGATTATTCAATCAGGTGGCTGGATGATTTGGCCGATATTACTGTCTTCAGTGATTGCGCTTGGTATTATCTTTGAGCGCTTTTGGAGTTTGCGACAAGATCGTATTATGCCGCCAAAATTAATTGAACAAGTGCGCCAATTAGAACCATCATCTGTGCAAGATGCCGATATCGATGCTGAATCAGTCTTTGCCTCTGTGGTAAAGGTTGCGATCCAACAGCGCGCTGCTAGTAAGGCGATACAACGAGAACGCCTTGAAGAGGTAGGACGCCAAGTGATGCATGAGCTGCAGCTCTTTCTGACTACTCTAGGTACGATTGCAGTCATAACGCCACTACTTGGTTTACTGGGTACGGTGCTCGGTATGATCGATGTATTTATGGCTATGAGCAGCACCAACATGACTGAACCAGAAGCTTTGGCTGGTGGCATTGCAGAAGCCTTAATCACCACTGCGGCTGGTATTTCAGTAGCAATACCGAGCTTAATTTTTGTGCGTTATTTCCGTAGAAAAGTAGCTGGCTTAGTGCTGCAAATGGAAACGCAGGCGATTTTATTAATCGATCGTTTGGTCCTTTAATCGCTGAGTTATAAAACATGAGATTTTCTACGCCAGATGAAGAAAATGACGAGATCAATCTAACACCGCTGATTGATGTTGTTTTTTTGTTACTGATCTTTTTTATGCTGACCACTACATTTAAGCAAGAAGCTGCACTAACTATTGATTTGCCCGAGGCTAATGCCATACAACAGCAAGAGGTCTCGCTCAACATTGAAGTATTGATCGATAAACAAGGGCGTTATGCTCTAAATGGCGAACCATTACAGCGCTATTCGCCGACACAATTGCGCCGCAATCTGGAGCAGTTACGCACCGAAAATGGCGATCTAAAATTGGTTATTCGTGCTGACGGTGCAAGCAGCCATCAATCAGTGGTCCGCGTATTGGATGCGGCAGCAGCGGTCGGTCTTTTACATATTGCGATAGCCGCTAACTCAGAGCCATTGGAGGACCTTAAATAGTGCGCAAGGAAAGGCTGGATCAGCTACACTAGATCCACCTCAACCTAATTTCGTGAAGCTTAAGATGGATACAAAAATACTCGAAATCCTAGCCTGTCCTGTAACCAAAGGTCCGTTAATCTTTGATAAAGAAAAGTCTGAGCTCATTTCGCTTAGCGCAAAACTAGCCTATGCAATAAAGGATGATATTCCAGTCATGATCGAGCAGCAGGCGCGCGAGTTGACTGATGCTGAATATGAGGCATACCAGAAGCAACGGTGATGCTTAATTTTCATGTTGTTATACCGGCACGATTTAATTCTAGTCGTTTGCCCGGTAAGCCCTTGTTAGAGTTCGATGGTGCGAGCATGATTGAACATGTCTATCGTCGCGCCTTAGCCGCCGATCCGCAATCTGTCTTAATTGCCACTGATGATCAACGCATTGCAGAGTTGGCAGAGAGCTTTGGTGCTGCTGTTTGCATGACCTCAAGTGAGCATAATTCGGGGACTGATCGCATTGCGGAAGCGGTTGCGATGCAGAGCTGGGATGAAGATGCCATTATCGTTAATCTACAAGGTGACGAGCCCAAAATGCCTTCCGGTAATATTCAACAGGTCGCACAGTTGTTACAGGATACGCCAACGGCTCAGATAGCAACTCTCTGTCAGGCGATCACTGAATTGCATGAGTACCAAGACCCAAATGTGGTTAAGGTGACGCAAACAGACCAAGGCTTAGCGCTCTATTTTAGCCGCTCCAGCCTACCTTACATCGAGACTGACAAACTGCCTGAGCTAGCTAAGCTAGCGGTCTTTAGACATGTGGGCCTATACGCGTATCGTGCTGATTACTTACACAGTTTTGTCGCAAAACCGGCTTCATTTTTGGAAAAATATGAGCGTTTAGAGCAGCTGCGCGCACTGCAAGCAGGTGATGCAATCGCGATTGCAATGGCCCGGGAAGACAGCGGTATTGGTATCGATACCGCAGCAGATTTTCAACGTCTACTTAATGGCGACTAAGGCTTTAAGGCTGAAAACAGTATTTAACGGAAGCAGTCGAACGGCCATATTTCAACCAAAGCACCGGCTGCCACACCGTCACTTTCCAATGGTAGGAAAATAAAGCAATTCGCATCAGACATTGAACGTAAGATGCCAGAACCTTGCGCACCGGTTTTGCTAACGCTGTAACTACCATCTGCATTGATTTCAAAGAAACCCCTTTGATATTCAACCCGTCCCGGACGTTTACGCAATTGATTATTACAACTAGCTTGTAGCCGCAGGCGCTGTCGTGCTGCAGCACCCATCATTTTTTCTATTGCCGCTTGAACAAAGATATAAAAAGTCACCATCACTGATACCGGGTTTCCTGGTAGCCCAAAGAAATAAGCTTGCTCCACTTGGCCAAAGGCAAGAGGGCGGCCTGGCTTCATTGCCACTTTCCAGAAATTAACTTGACCCAGTTTAGTCAGTGTCTCTTTTACAAAATCAGCCTCACCTACAGATACACCGCCTGAAGTAATGACGACATCGGCCACTGAAGCAGCCTCTTTAAACGCTTGTTCTACTAGCTCGGGGACATCCCGCACGACGCCAAGGTCGATAATCTCTACGCCAAGCTGATTGAGCATGCTCCATAACGTGTAGCGATTACTATCATAAATCTGACCAGTCTCTAGTGGTTGGCCAATCGATACCAATTCATCACCCGTGGAAAAGAAAGCGACTTTAAGCTTACGCATAACACTGACCTCTGCGATGCCTAATGAGGCCAACAGGCCAATATCTGCAGGACTCAGTCGACGACCAGGCTGAAATACAGCATCACCTTTAGCGATGTCTTCACCCGCCAAACGGACGTTCTGGCCTGCCTGTTGCTTATCATCAATACTGATACTGTCCGCTTCTTGTTGCACATGCTCCTGCATGACGACACTGTCACAAGCTGACGGCATCACGGCACCAGTCATAATGCGTACACATTCTGCCTCCGCTACAGGTCCATTAAATGGTCTACCTGCAAAAGCAGTACCGATCACTTTTAAACGTTTTCTACCACTGTTGGGCAAATCAGCACTGCGCACAGCATAACCATCCATTGCTGAATTGGTATGACTCGGGACATCTAGAGTAGAGCTGATAGAAGTAGCCAGAATACGGCCTAAAGCAGTACGAATAGCCACAGTCTCGGTTTCTTTAATAGGTTCTACGCTATCTAAGATATGTTGCTGGGCAATCTCAGCATCCATAGAAGAAGGATCGTAATCATCCATGCAGCTGGCTTGGTATTGAATCGGTTTTTCACTCATAATTTTTCTTACTCTGATCTTTATTTTGCCCTGGCTAACACGTTTACTGACTTAATCAATAGCTGAAGTTCGAGGCTAGATGTCGTTAAATTATTATTTTTACTGGTGCCTAATTGAATCATGGCAGCACCTTAGCGTTTAGAACGCAGGAGTACATAGACGGCACCAGTACCACCATCGACCGGTCTAGCAGAGCAGAAGGCAAGTACGTCATCACGACGTTGCAGCCACCGATTAACTAGAGGCTTTATTACTGGACCGGTATTACTGGAGCCTAGGCCTTTACCATGAATAATGCGGACGCAACGGAGGTTTTCATTCAACGCATAACTAATGAAATCGGTCAGTTCTAGTTCTGCTTCAGGCCGTGTTAAGCCATGCAGATCAAGCTCACTATTAATCGAATACTGGCCACGTTTCAATTTACGAAACACTTGCTTTTGAATGCCCGCTTGGCAATAGCTAAGAACATCACCAGCCTGCATATCCTCATCTTCTATGGCAGCATAGGAGAGTTCTTGCATTACACGGCGTTCGTCTAACTCTTGCTGTCTTGGTGTAGGATAAGGTTTAGGTTTGTTTGAAACCACACGATCGCTGGTTATGAGTTTGATATCACCCATCATATCGGCAAAACTGGCTTCCTTATCATCGTTATCTCCGTTTGCCATAATTAAGCCTCATACTTATACATTTTCGGCATACCCTCAGCGGTAAGCTGATAGTATAATCTTTAGCAATTTCATGCCAAGTGTAAAGCCTGCGAGAATTAGAACGAATGCATCTTTTGTTAAGTAATGACGATGGCTATCAAGGCCATGGATTAATCGAGCTGGCTGCAGCTTTGCAAGAATTAGCGACGATCACAATTGTTGCGCCTAATCGTAATCGCAGTGCAGCGAGTAATTCCTTAACACTTGAACGCCCGTTGCGAGCACAAACTTACGCTGAACGCAGCTATATGGTCGATGGTACGCCAACAGATTGTGTCCATTTAGGCCTAACTGGGCTAGTAGAAGATGTCCCTGACATGGTGGTTTCTGGCATCAATGCTGGCGCCAACTTGGGTGATGATGTGATTTACTCGGGTACCGTGGCGGCAGCTATGGAAGGGCGATTTTTAGGTTTACCTGCGGTAGCTATTTCACAAACCTCATTCAAACCTAAACATGTTAAAGCTGCAGCCAGCTTAAGTGCACGCTTGATCGGTAGTCTGTTACAGAATCCGATTCAGGAAAACATGATCCTGAACGTAAACATTCCCGATCTGCCACTAGCAGAGATAAAAGGCTTTAAGACCACACGTTTGGGTAATCGACATAAAGCTGAGCCTGCAGTTAAAGCCTATGACCCGCGCGGTAAGCCTATTTATTGGGTAGGGGCAGCCGGTCCAGAACAAGATGCAGGCCCTGGCACCGATTTTCACGCAATCAATGAAGGCTATGTTTCAGTCAGCCCGATTCATGTTGACCTAACCCGATACCATAGTCTTGATTCCTTACATGCTTGGATCGAACAATCGGAACTCAGTAAATGAACCAGGCCAATGCTGGTATCGGGATGACCTCGCAGCGAACACGTGATCGTTTGATTGCGCGCTTACGAGCCAAAGGCATTGAAAATGAACAGGTATTGCAAGCCATGCGCGTCTTGCCGCGTCATTTATTTGTTGATGAAGCCTTGGCATCACGGGCTTATGAGGATGATGCATTGCCTATCGGTTATCGCCAAACCATCTCACAACCGTATACTGTTGCAAGGATGACAGAGGCATTGCTTGCTAATGATGCGCCACAGAAGGTACTAGAAATTGGTACCGGTTCTGGTTATCAGTCAGCCTTACTAGCGGCCTTAGTTAAGGATGTCTATACCGTAGAGCGGATTCCTGAGTTATACCAACAAACACGCAAGCTGCTGCATTCAATGAATTTACATAATGTGCACTGCAAACTTTCAGATGGAACCTGGGGTTGGGAAAACTATGCACCCTATGATGCGATTATCGTTACTGCAGCGGCTAATCAGATCCCCGATTCTTTGATGCAACAACTCTCAATCGGCGGTCGTATGATCATTCCAGTCGGCGAACAAAATAATAAACAGCAACTACTCACGTTGACGCGGACAACCGCAGGCTTTGAAAAAAACAAACTGGAAGATGTCGTCTTTGTGCCTTTCGTTAGTGAAAGCAATGCCTAGAAAGCTTAACAGATGAGTCTATTTGCTAACTTATATCAACGCGTAATGTCTTGGGCGGGACACCGCAGAGCAACGTTTTATCTCAGTCTATTAAGCTTTTCAGAATCATCTTTTTTCCCAATCCCTCCTGATGTAATGCTGGCTCCCATGGCTTTAAAACAGCCCCATCGTGCACTATATTTTGCGTTCCTTGCGACATTGTTTTCAGTTCTTGGTGGTATTGCTGGTTATTTCATTGGTTTCTTTGCCTTGGACCTAGCCGAACAGTTATTGCAGAATAGGGGCTACTGGGAGGTCTATCAGCAGGCTAGAACATGGTTTGAAGACTGGGGCCTGTGGGTGGTGCTAATGGCTGGATTTTCACCCATCCCTTATAAGTTATTTACCATAACAGCCGGTGCCATGGGGCAGCCGTTGTTCGCATTTATATTGGCGTCAATAATCGGTAGAGGTAGCCGCTTTTTCCTACTCGCATTATTACTCAAATTATTTGGTCGCAAATTAGAACAACAGGTTCTACGCTATATTGAGTATCTGGGGTGGTTGTTGGTTTCTGCGATCATAATAGCAATTATTTGGTTAACCTTAAGGTGAAGATGATTCTTCCAAAAATACTCTTGAGTCTAATGTTAGCGATCGGGCTAAGTCTGAGCGGTTGCTACACAGGTGTCGTTAAACCAAGCAAACAGACGCGTTATCACATTGTGCAAAAAGGGGATACCTTATACGCCATTGCATGGCGTTATCGGATCAACGCCAAGAGCATCGCAAGATGGAATAATCTTAAGGACCCCTATGTTATTCAGCCGGGACAAAGACTGCGCCTTGCCTACACATCTGTAAACAAGACCAGAGTCACTACTGCAAATTCAACTAAAAAGTCAGCCAGTAAACAGCAGAGCAAGAAAACAAATAACAAGCAGCCGGTCGTTAAGGCGCCAGGTTCATGGGCTTGGCCAGTTAAAGGTAAGTTAATCAGTAGCTATTCAGCAGATCGTAACGGCATTGATATTGCTGCGAATAGCGGGACAATGGTGAAAGCCGCCGCTTCGGGGCAGGTCGTCTATGCCGGCAATGGCCTACGCGGTTACGGCAACCTTATTATCATCAAACACAATGCGACCTATTTCAGTGCCTATGCACATAGCCGAAAATTATTAGTGGCTGAAGGCCATAAGGTCAAACTGGGTCAGAAAATTGCTGAAGTCGGCAGTACCGGCACTAATCGTGACAAGCTGCATTTTGAAATCCGCAGAAATGGTGATCCAGTCGATCCACTGCGTTATTTACCACGTTAAAATGGTCAGATCAGTGCTGAAATCGCGCAGATAGAGTGCATTATTGGCTGCTCTCCCGCTGAGCTTACGTGACTACTGTCTCAATCTGTTGCATTTTGGCACACACTAGGGCCGAAAACGCTTTCATGCCATGGCTACAGCAGAAAATTTGAGACGGAAGTTACTTATTTATATTGGCTTATTCGCGTATCATGTCGCCTTTGTTTATATGAAGTGCTGACGCATGGACGATTTTCCAAGAATTAAACGCCTACCACCCTACGTTTTTAATATCGTAAACCAACGTAAAGCTGACTTTCGAGCGGCTGGTGAAGATATTATTGATTTCGGCATGGGTAACCCCGATCAAGGGCCACCAGACCATATTAAGAACAAATTGGCTGAAGCGGCTTTGCGTGATGATACCCATCGTTACTCGTTATCGCGTGGTATTCCCCGTTTGCGACAATCAATCTGTGATTGGTATCAGCGCAAATTTAAGGTCACGTTAGACCCAGAAGAAGAGGCCATTGTGACTATTGGCTCAAAAGAGGGCTTGGCGCACTTAGCGCTGGCTATCCTCGGGCCAGGTGATGCCGTATTGGTACCAAATCCTGCTTATCCAATTCATCCGTATGGCTGTGTCATAGCTGGTGCTGAAGTAATTTATGTACCGGCACGTGAGGACACCGACTTTTTTACTGAGCTTGAAAAGGCCATTAATGATTCATGGCCAAAGCCAAAGTTATTAATCTTAAACTTTCCTGGTAACCCAACGACGGAATGCGTCGAGCTAGAGTTTTTTCAGCGCGTTATTGCTATTGCAAAAGAACATAATATTTGGGTTGTTAATGATATTGCTTATGGTGAGATTACCTTTGATGGCTATGAGCCACCATCGATCTTACAGGTCGAAGGTGCGCGTGATATTGCGGTAGAGTTTTATTCGCTATCAAAGACATACAATATGCCAGGTTGGCGGGTTGGATTTATGTGTGGCAATAAAACATTAGTGGCCGCGCTAGCACGACTCAAGTCCTATTTAGACTATGGCATGTTCACACCAATCCAAATTGCTGCTATCGCGGCATTAGATGGCCCACAGGACTGTGTTGACGAAATTCGTGAGATGTATAAATCGCGGCGTGATGTTTTAGTTGATGGTTTGAATGAATTAGGATGGCCGGTAAAGCCTCCAAAAGCGACTATGTTCGTTTGGGCGAAGATTCCTGAAGCGTTCGCCGATATGGGGTCACTTGATTTTTCCATGCACATGATGGAGGTAGCTAAGGTAGCGGTATCTCCCGGGATTGGTTTTGGTCAATACGGTGATGACCACGTTCGATTTAGTTTAATTGAGAACGAACACCGCATTAGACAAGCGCTACGTGGTATTAAAAAAATGTTTAGACAAACGGATAATGAATGAATAAGCAAGATGAACAGATCAAGCCAGTAAACGTTGGCATACTCGGCTTAGGCACAGTGGGCGGTGGTACCGCTACAGTCTTACGTCGTAACGCAGATGAAATTGCACGTCGTGCCGGTCGTGAAATTACATTGCTGGCAGCCAGCGTGCGCGATATTAATAAGCCACGCGATACTGATTTGGACGGTATTTTACTGACTGAAGATTCAAACGAAATTGTTAATCATCCTGATATCGATATCGTACTTGAGCTGATCGGCGGTACTGATCTCGCCCGTGATTTAGTGTTACGCGCTATTGCAAATGGCAAACATGTAGTCACTGCAAATAAAGCTTTAATTGCCTTGTATGGCAATGAGATCTTTCTTGCTGCCCAGAAGAAAGGGGTGACGGTCGCGTTTGAGGCAGCCGTTGCTGGTGGCATCCCTATTATTAAAGCGATCCGCGAAGGGTTGGCCGGTAATGAGATTGAATGGTTGGCTGGCATTATTAATGGCACTGGTAACTTTATTTTGACCGAGATGCGCGACAAAGGTCGTGACTTCGATGATGTCTTAGCGGAAGCACAGGCCTTAGGCTATGCTGAAGCTGATCCCACTTTTGATGTTGAAGGAATTGATGCCGCACATAAGTTAACAATCCTAGCGTCAATTGCATTTGGATTACCGCTACAATTTGAAAAGGTCTATACCGAAGGTATTTCAGCGATTCAAAAAAGCGATGTCGAGTATGCCGCTGAACTCGGCTATCGGATCAAGCATTTAGGTATTGCTCGTCGTGTAGAGGCTGGTGTTGAGCTCCGCGTTCATCCCACGTTAATTCCAGAACGCCGTTTAATTGCAAATGTTGATGGTGTTATGAATGCTGTGTTGGTTAATGCCGATGCCGTTGGGCCAACGCTTTATTACGGTCCTGGCGCGGGTGCTGAGCCAACAGCATCGGCTGTGGTAGCCGATCTTGTTGATGTTTGTCGGGCATTAACTAGTGATCCGGGTAACCGCGTTCCACATCTCGCATTCCAACCAGACGCGATGAAAGATCTACCGATATTACCAATGTCAGCAGTCGAGACTGCTTTCTATCTACGTCTGCAAGTCAGTAACGAGGCGGGCGTCTTAGCTGACATTACCCGTTGTTTTGCCGATTGCGATATTAGCATTGAGGCGATTGTGCAAAAAGATAAAGAAGACGAACAAGGTTGCGTATCCTTAGTGATGCTCAGCCATGAATGTTTAGAATCCAACATGCAGATTGCGTTGGATGCCTTGCACAAGCTGAATTCGGTACATGCTGACATCGTCCGTATCCGCGTAGAATCTTTGGATTAAATTATGACTACAAATACAACTGAAAATCGTTATACCGGGCTTATCAATAATTACATCTCACGTATGCCAATTGATCCTAAAGGCCGCATTATCAGTTTAGGTGAGGGCAATACGCCCTTAATCGAGTGCCACAACATCGAGCTCTTGAAAAAGCACGATGTACGCCTGCTGCTGAAGTATGAAGGGCTTAACCCAACTGGCTCATTCAAAGATCGAGGCATGACGATGGCTGTAACTAAGGCGGTGCAAGACGGCAGTCGCGCCATCATTTGTGCCTCTACTGGCAACACTTCAGCATCGGCCGCAGCCTATGCCTCACGCGCCGGCATTGCTGCCTTTGTCTTGATCCCTGATGGTAAAATTGCGATGGGTAAACTGGCACAAGCGATGATTCAAGGTGCGGTCGTGATTCAAGTGAAAGGTAACTTTGATGATGGCATGCGTTTAGTTAAAGAAGTGGCCTCGGAAGCACCAGTGGATATCGTTAACAGTATTAATCCATATCGTTTACAAGGCCAGAAGACTGCCGCCTTTGAGATAGTTGATGAATTAGGTGTCGCACCAGACTTCCACTGCCTGCCAGTGGGTAATGCCGGCAATATTACAGCGCATTGGATCGGCTACTCAGAATACGCTAATGAATGCACCCAAGCCTGTAGCCTCTGCTCTGGCAATTGCCAGTTCTTGCAGGGTATGAAAAGTGCTAAACGACCGAAGATGGTTGGCTATCAAGCGGCGGGAAGCGCACCCTTTATGCGCGGTGGCATGGTCGATGCGCCGGAAACTGTTGCAACTGCGATTCGTATTGGTCATCCACAGAGTTGGGATAATGCGTGGAAAGTGAGTAACGAATCAGGCGGTTGGTTTGATGAATGTAGCGATCAAGCAATCCTTGCTGCTCAGCGCTTACTCGCTGGTTCTGAAGGGGTCTTCTGTGAGCCAGCGTCAGCCGCTTCTGTCGCCGGTGCATTGCGTGATATTGAAACCGGAAAAATTCCAGCTGGGAGTACTGTTGTTTGCACTCTCACGGGACATGGTTTGAAAGACCCGGATACTGCGATCAAGCAAGCAACCAGTAAATTGATTACCATTGATGCCAAGCTCGCTGACGTCAAGGACGCCATTCTGTCGAACATGGAATAGCGGTTAATCTGTTTTGGTTGAGCTTACTGCCGGCGTTTGACGGTTCGCTAACCACTGCCTCACATTGATAACTTGCCCAGGCTGCCAGGCTTGGGCTGTAACGCGCTGGCTGAGTGCAGTTTGCAGCATCAGTAGAAAGCTTTCTCGCTCGATAGCCCGTCCACCTAAGCTCGTTAAATGAGCGCTTGGAAGCTGTGTGTCGATCAGCGTGTAGTGCCACTGATCGAGATAGGCCGAGAGGTACAATAGGGCAATTTTAGAGCCGCCTGATTGCCGTGAAAACATCGATTCACCAGCAAATAATGAACCTAGGGCAAGGCCATAAACGCCACCAATCAGGTGCTCTCTATCCCATACTTCAACCGAGTGTGCCGCTCCAAGCGCATGCAGCTGGCAATAGGCTTGAATCATTGCTTCGGTGATCCAAGTTTCATCACTGTCTGCTCTAGGTTCTGCACAAGCGCGGATAACCGCTTCAAAGGCTTGGTCATAGCTCACTTGCCAAGGCTTATTTATGACACGCTTTAAACTCCGATGGGCAATAAATTCACGAGGTTTAAGCACTCCCCGTGGGTTCGGTGACCACCATAAAATAGGTTGGTCAGCGGAATACCATGGAAAGATTCCCGCTTGATAAGCTCGCATAATACGGGCTGGCGACAGATCACCACCAAAAGCCAATAAGCCTTCTGGATCAGTCAGTGCCTGTGCCGGCTGTGGAAAAGCTGCTGACGCATCTTCAGGATCTAACCAGGTTAGATCATCGATGCTCATGATGCTTCGCGAAACGGTAGCATGGTTGAAAGCTCATCGACTTGATGCTGCATGCCTTTTTGCTCTCGTTGGCAGAAGTTTTCTAAAACTGGACGAAATTGCTTATTTTCAATCCAATGTGCTGACCAGGTTTTAGTTGGTTCAAAGCCCCTAGCAATCTTATGTTCACCCTGTGCTCCAGGCTCAAATCGTTGCAATTGATGTTTAATACAATAATCAATACCTTGGTAAAAACAGGTTTCAAAATGCACGCTGTGGTATTGCTCATGACAACCCCAAAAACGGCCATATAGAGTGTCATCACTACGGAAACAGATAGCACAGGCAATCGCTTGCTCTTGGTTGTAGGCAAAAAAGAACACTACTTGTTGTCCCATTGTGCGACAGATCTGTTGGAAAAAGCCTAGTTGCAGGGTAGGGATACCTGATTTGCGATCGAAGGTGCTGACATAGAATTCATGCGCGCGAATGATCTGTTCAGCATTGGCTTCATCGCCATGAATTACCTTAATCTCTATGCCTTGTTCAGCCACCATGCGACGTTCACGTTTGACCTTTTTCCGTTTTCTGGAAACAAAGCGTGCAGTGAAATCATCGAATGAGTGATAGTTTCGATTAAACCAATGGTACTGACAGCCCATGCGTAACATCAATCCTTGTTCTTCGCATAAAGCGGTATCTTCAGCCAGCGTGAAGAGCCAATGCATGCCACTCATTTGCATCTTTTCAGCGATCGCAATAGTTTGCTGAATGATTAGGCTTTTTAACGCCGGATCTTGACTTAGAATGCGCATGCCAGTGGCTGGGTTATATGGCACTGAGCAGACCATCTTTGGATAATACTCAAGCTTGGCCTGTTCGTAAGCCGAGGCCCAATTCCAATCGAAAACAAACTCACCATAGGAATTGGTTTTAATATAAATAGGACAAGCAGCAACTAGCTGCTGAGCCGAGTCGCGCACGGTAATATGATAGGGGAGCCAACCAAAATCAGGGCCAACGCAGTTATTTTCTTCTAGCGCATGGAGAAATTCATAGCGCATAAATGGATCAGAAATACCCGCCAAGCTATTCCAATCGGCGGCACTAATCTCATTAATAGATCGATGAAAACTGATGTCTAACGTTTGTTCCTGTGTGTTGGCCACTGCTATTTAGATCTTCTGCTTATTTAAGTTGATCCAGGTAACGTTCTGCATCGAGAGCCGCCATACAACCAGTGCCGGCAGAGGTGATTGCTTGACGATAGGTATGGTCCATTACATCGCCCGCTGCAAAAACACCCTCAACACTGGTTGCAGTCGCATTACCTTTCAAACCACTTTGCACGGTCAGGTAACCACCTTCCATCGCTAGCTGCTCAGTAAATAGGTCCGTATTTGGACGGTGACCAATAGCAATGAAGACACCTTGGCAATCGATATCTTGCGTCGATTCATCTGCAGTACTCTTAATCCGCACACCAGTGACACCAGTAGTATCACCCAAGACTTCATCCAATTGATGATTCCAGGCAATACTAACCTTACCTTGCGCTTCTTTTTCAAACAATTTGTCTTGCAGGATCTTCTCAGAGCGTAGGCTGTCACGACGATGGATTAAGGTGACATGCTCGCAGAGGTTAGAAAGGTATAAGGCTTCCTCAACAGCAGTATTCCCACCACCAACAACAACGACACGTTGGTTCTTATAAAAGAAACCATCACAGGTCGCACAGGCTGAAACGCCTTTACCTTTAAATGCTTCTTCAGAGTCTAAGCCTAGATACATAGCTGATGCACCGGTGGAGATGATTAGAGCATCACAGGTATAGTTGCCATTCATGTCGCCTTCCAACTTGAACGGACGCGAACTGAAATCAACCCGGTTAATGTGATCAAAAATCACTTCAGTGCCGTAACGTTCAACGTGTTGCAACATGCGTTGCATCAAATCAGGCCCCTGTAAACCATCAACATCACCAGGCCAATTATCAACATCAGTGGTTGTCATCAACTGACCACCTTGCTCCATACCTGTAATAATAACCGGGTTTAAATTAGCACGCGCAGCATACACGCCAGCGGTGTAGCCAGCAGGGCCTGATCCTAAAATGATTAATCGATGATGTTGGCTTTCGCTCATGACTAGCTCTCCGAGGGACTTGTTTTTAATTCGTAACGTGGCGCTGTCCACGGTGCCAATAAGGTGTATATTGAATACCCAACAGCGTTTTTTCGACTGCAAAGAATAACATTCAAACCGTTTCAGGACGATAATAATATTCTTGACAGTAAACGGGAAAAAATCAATTATTTACGTTATATTTTTCATATACAGAATGAATAGTGGCTCAAGCAACTAGCAAAAAATCAAAGAGAACGACGAAGAGCGCTAACGCACATCTTGGTCGTGGTATCCGTGAAGCCATGCTAGTTATGCTAGTTGCCATTGGTGTCTACCTGTATTTGGCGCTCATTAGCTATGATCGTGGCGATCCGGGCTGGTCTGTCAGCAGTACAGATGCCGTGGTGCATAACCTCGGGGGCTCTGCTGGTGCTTTTTTTGCTGATCTATTCCTATTTCTTTTCGGTTATTTAGCATATATCGCTCCTCTAATGGTGATCTATAGCGGCTGGTTGCTGTATCGTGGCGTCGATCTTGATGGACAGGCGAACTATCGTGTCATGTGGCTACGTTGGTTTGGTTTCTTATTGACTTTGTCAGCAGGCTGCGGTCTCTCGTCGATGCATTTTGAGCAAAGTTTCCTACCGGCGGACGCGGGTGGCGTGCTCGGTAGAGTGCTCAGCGATTTATTTATTTTGGCGTTTAATTACTCCGGTGCGACGCTGCTACTTTTAGCCATATTTTTAGCTGGTATCTCGATCTTTTCTAGTTTGTCTTGGCTCAAAATAATTGATCTCATTGGCAAACTGACAGTCTTATCTGCACACTGGCTGAATGTGAAATGTAGCGCTATCTATCAGCAGATTCTGCAACGTAGAAATCAAGCTGCATTAGACAAAGCACGCACACCTAAATTTGAAGCACGCATTGCTAAACCGCGTAAGAAGCCACGAATCGAGCCGACCGTGAACACAGTCAAGGTTAGCAAACGCGCTGAACGCGAAAAGCAGATCCCACTTTTCGAAGGCAAAGGAAACAATGATCTGCCGCCGCTAGCCATGTTAGACAACACAATCAGCGAAGCAGCCGGTTATTCGGAGGCTGCGTTAGAGGCCTTATCAAGGCAAGTAGAACTTAAACTATTAGACTTCAATATTGAGGCTGAAGTCAGTGAAGTGCATCCTGGGCCAATTGTGACCCGTTTTGAGTTGCTACTCGCACCAGGGCTAAAGGTGAGTAAAGTCACCGCACTGGCGAAAGATTTAGCGCGTGCTTTATCTGTCATCAGCGTTCGGATTGTTGAAGTGATTCCGGGTAAACCCTCGATTGGTCTTGAGATTCCGAATGAAAGCCGCGAAATGGTGCGTTTAAGCGAGATCTTGAAGTCCAAGGTCTACGACGAATCCAAGTCACCGGTATCTATGGCTTTAGGCAAAGATATTGGCGGCTTGCCGATAGTCGTTAATCTTGCCGCCATGCCGCATCTGTTAGTCGCTGGTACTACTGGCTCAGGTAAATCAGTGGCCGTTAACGCCATGATCTTAAGCTTATTGTACAAATCGACAGCTGAAGATGTCCGGATGATCCTAATCGATCCAAAGATGTTGGAGCTCAGTGTCTATCAGGGTATTCCACATCTGCTGACGCCAGTAGTCACCGATATGAAGGAGGCCGCTAACGCCCTACGCTGGTCGGTTGCTGAAATGGAACGTCGTTATAAACTGATGTCGGCCTTAGGTGTGCGCAACCTTTCAGGCTATAACAGCAAGATCAAAGAGGCACGAGCGAAGGGTGAGCCTATTCTCGACCCTATGTTTAAAGCCGAGGATCAACTTTCAGCTGAAGTGACTGCGCCAGAACTAGAACAACTGCCACTACTCGTCATCGTGGTTGATGAGTTTGCCGATATGATGATGGTTGTCGGTAAGAAAGTGGAGGACCTAATTGCACGCTTAGCGCAAAAAGCACGAGCTGCTGGCATTCATTTGATATTGGCGACACAACGACCATCAGTGGATGTGATTACCGGTTTAATCAAAGCTAACATTCCGACGCGTATGGCATTTCAGGTGTCATCGAAGATTGATTCACGCACCATCCTCGACCAGATGGGTGCAGAACAACTGCTAGGTCATGGTGATATGTTGTATCTGCCCCCTGGTACTTCAATCCCAGAACGTGTCCATGGAGCTTTTGTCTCTGATCAAGAAGTACATAATGTTTGTGATTTCTTACGTCAACGTGGACAGGCAAACTACCTGGAAGAAATTTTGCATGAGCCAGTTACTGGCATTCCAGGTTTAGACGATGCCAACGGTGATGCCGACAATGAAATGGATCCACTCTATGACCAAGCGGTTGCAATCGTGACAGAGACACGCAAAGCCTCCATTTCCTATGTTCAACGGCGTTTAAAGATTGGCTATAATCGTGCTGCTCGTATGATCGAAGAAATGGAAAGTAGTGGTGTCGTTTCTAGTGTTCAATCTAACGGTAGTCGTGAGGTATTAGCACCAGCACCTCCACGATAGAAATCGCTCGCTTTTAGGGCCTCTGATCACTATTCTTAAAAAGCCTTCAAACCTTGGAAACCTCGCAGATGTCTGCCTATTTAAGTCTTCTCTTTTTGATTTTATGGTCTTCATTAGCGCAAGCTGAAGATAACTTTGTGATCGATGAAGCGGATCAAGACCTAGAAGCTATTGTTGCCTCAATCGAAACATTACAGGCTAATTTCTATCAAGAAGTACGCAATCAACAAGGCGATCTGATCCAAGAATCTAACGGCACAATTAAAATAAAAAAGCCTGGACGCTTTATCTGGCATTATGAAATGCCGGAGCCACAAGACATCATTGCTGATGGCAAGAACCTATGGCTGATTGACTACGACTTGCAACAAGTTAGCGTACAGCCACTGACACAGGCCTTAGGCAGCTCACCAATTTTACTGTTAACCAATTACCGATCGATCAATCAGGACTTCGAGATACGGTTGATGGGTGAGGCATTTGGCCTGCACTGGCGGGCGCTAGTCCCGCGAGTCCAAGATACTGAATTCTACCGTGTTGAAATTGGACTCAAAGGCAATCAAGTACGCGAGATGAAATTACTAGATCAGTTTGATCAAACCACGGTGATTCGATTTTCACGCGTGCTAACGAATCACCGTATCGCCGACAAAGTGTTCCAATTTTCAAACAGTGAACATCTTGATGTGATCGGCACAGCGATCAAATAGGTGAGCACGATGGATGATCTTTTTGCCAATAATGATGCTTATCGACCGCTGGCCGATCGAATGCGGCCGCAAAGCTGCACTGAGTTTATTGGTCAAGAACATCTCTTTGGCGAACAATCAGCCTTACGAAAGGCAATAGATTCTGGAAAACCTCATTCAATGATCTTATGGGGGCCACCTGGCACCGGCAAGACTACTATTGCGCAAATTATTTCAAAGCAATGCAAGCTACCCTTTGTCGCAATCTCTGCGGTATTAGGGGGTGTTAAGGAAATTCGTGCAGCAGTAGAGCAAGCGCAGCAGCAACAAGCAGCAGGGCAGGCCACCACCATTTTATTTGTCGATGAAGTTCATCGCTTTAACAAATCTCAGCAAGATGCTTTCTTGCCACATATCGAAAACGGCACCATCTGTTTTATTGGTGCAACCACTGAAAACCCATCATTTGAATTAAATAACGCCTTACTCTCACGTGCCAGAACCTATGTTTTAAAATCATTACAAGTAGAGCATTTAGTTAGCTGTTTGCGCACTGCGGTAATAGATGAAACCAATGGATTAGGGACAGAAAAGATAATGGTCAGTGATGACGACTTGAATCTACTGGCCGCGGCGGCTGATGGTGATGCTCGGCGAGCACTGACCATGTTAGAGGTAGCCTTTGATCTCAGCCAGCAAGATACGCAGGGACGGCGTATTATCGATCGGGAACTAATCGCACAAGTGACCCAAACCAGCTTGCGCCGCTTTGATAATAAAGGTGAGTATTTTTATGATTTAACCTCGGCCTTACATAAGTCAGTCCGTGGCAGCGACCCGGACGCGGCGCTATATTGGTTTTGTCGTTTATTGGATGGTGGCTGTGATCCCAATTACATCGCACGCCGCATACTACGTATCGCTTCCGAGGATATTGGTAATGCAGATCCGAGGGGCTTACAAATCGCTCTGCAAGCATGGGATAGCTACAACCGCTTAGGTAGCCCGGAAGGTGAATTGGCACTGGCTCAAGCGCTTGTTTATCTTGCCTGCGCACCGAAGAGTAATGCGGTCTACATGGCCTATAACGCCGCTTTGCGTGACGCCAAGCAAGCCGGTACCTTAGAAGTCCCCAAACACCTGCGTAATGCGCCTACTAAACTGATGGCAGAGTTAGATTATGGCAAAGACTATCGCTATGCCCATAATGAGGAGGGTGGCTATGCTGCCGGTGAAAATTATTTTCCTGATGAACTTTCAGGCACAAGATACTATGATCCAGTCGATCGTGGATTAGAAATTAAAATCAAGGAGATGTTGCAGCGTTTGCGCAACTCCAAAGCAACCTAAGGAAAGCCCTATGTCTGATGAGTTACAACTATCTAAAAGCCTGATTGATGATGTCATGAAGGTTGTTATTGCCGCCGATGAACGTGCGACAGACCCTTTTATTGGTAGTCAATATTTAAGCGCTATTGTGGGCTTTATTATTGGCACCTCAGGAGCGCCAGAAAAGGACAAAAAAGAGATTATTGATGAGCTGTCGGCCTTTATGATTCATGTCTTAGAAGATGTCTCAGAGCCTGCGGCAGCACCAGCAGCACCAGTGGCACCACCAGGATCCGCATTTGGTATCTGGAAACCCAGCGAATAAGCTGATTTTTCAGTGTATTACGATTGAACTCATGCCCAGGCTGAGTATAAAATGGCCGGAATAAAGCCAAAAAACATATAGGAGTAGGACTATGGACGAAGAAGGTATCAAAACCGCAATTACCGTGATCATAATGATGATTCCAATTGGATATCTAGCATTCACTGTTGCTAATCTTTACCTGTTTTAAGCAACGTCATAGCATCATGTAAAAGGCCGCTTTTTAGCGGCCTTTTTTGTGTTTGAGTCGTAAATTTTGTGACAAATGAAACAGAGCTCATTGGTTTACATAATAGATCGATAGTATACTTTGGTATCTCAAGTAAACTATTAAATAAAACAATGAAAGCAGACTTATATAACAAGCTTGGTGCAAAAGATGGTGTCAACAGAATAGCTCACCACTTCTATGTCAATTTCCTGCAAGATGAACTACTCAAGCCCTTTTTTGAAAATATCGATATAGATCAGCAAGAACGTAAGATGAATGCCTTCCTGACCTATGCTTTTGGTGGTAATTCGCTCTATACCGGTAAGACCTTACGACGAGCACATAGTGGTTTAGTTGTAAAACAAGGTTTAAGTAGTATTCACTTTGAGGCGATGATCGCCTGTATGGAAAAGACACTTAGACAGCAAAAAATTGCTGACGATCTCATTCAGCAAGTGATCGCTATCCTTGAATACCAACGAAATAACATCCTCGGAACCACGCCATAGCAAAGCCTCATCAATCCAACAGCAGGGATTAGTCCGGCGCCATGACATGCGTCATGTTGACGCAGTGTCACGCTCCATCTGTTAAGGTAGAATCTCGTCGTCAGAACTATTTGCAATAGAGCCTGCTTTAATGGATCAAATCCTTAATTTACTCGGTATTTCCTCCGAAATTCAAAACCTATTCGATGCCGGTGGGCCGGTACTCGTCATTTTACTCATTATGTCAGTATTAGGCATCGCCACTGTGCTGCTAAAGATTTGGCAATTCAGTCGTCTTGGCGTTATCGGTAACCAAGATATCGAATCTGCACTGCAAGCTTGGCGCCAAGGTAATCAAGCTGAGGCCCAAAAGACACTTTCAACAATACCTAGTCCGATTGCTAAAATCGTGCTGCATGCGATCGAATTGCACTGTCAAACCAGTTTCAATGCCGAACTAGCACGGGAAGAGATCCTTCGCTTGGCTAGTATCGAATTGCAACATGCCCGTAAGTATTTTCGTATTCTTGAAGTTATTGCCACTTTAAGTCCACTACTTGGCCTCTTTGGCACCGTACTCGGCATGATTGATGCCTTCCAACAATTAGAGGGTGCCGGCTCAACGGTTGATCCTGCGATTCTATCGGGCGGTATTTGGGTCGCTCTATTAACCACCGCAGCTGGTCTCGCAGTTGCCATCCCAACCATTATTCTGCTCAATTATCTGGAGGGTGTAGCTGACCGATATAAAGCAGAATTGGAAGACAGCATTACTCGAGTATTTACTGCGAACAGCTATCGCGTTTAGTGTCAACTAAGGCTTACGTAACGAACTGCCCCGCATGCAATTACCTAGTAAAAAATCTAAACTAAGGGTCAATTTAACGCCGCTAATTGATGTCGTTTTTATTTTGCTTATTTTCTTTATGCTGGTTTCAAGTTTCCATCAGTGGCGAGAATTACCCTTGAACCTGAGCACTGCTTCCGCTGTCGATAATAGTAATCCAACGATTAGCTTTGTCGTCCTGCGTCAAACAGATGAGATTACCCTCAATCAACAGACAACAAGTCTGAAACAATGTCTTCAAACATTGAGTCAGCAGTTAGCAAAAGATAGTCAGCATCAAATAGTGCTGAGTGCCGAGCAGGGTGTCGCCTTGCAACAACTCATCTATGTTCTTGAAAAACTGAAGGCTTTAGCAGCCAATAACGTTTCACTCGCAAAAAATCCGCTCATTAAATAAAATGCACCTAAAACAGGAAAAAAAAGAATATCACTTTGAAACGCTTTTACCGCTGGTAAATATCGTTTTCTTACTGTTAATTTTCTTTCTATTAGCAGGCTCATTTCAAAGTCCTGAAGCATTTGAAGTCAACTCACCACAGGCCGATAATTCGCAACAGGAAGATCAAGATAGCGCTACATTTTTGCTCAGTGCTGATGGTCGTTATGCTTATGAGAACAGTATGATTAGTAAACAAGAACTGCTCGCTTTAGCCTCTCAGTTAGAACCCATTAACGGCAAGAGGGCACTACGTTTAAAAGCAGATGCAGCGGTCTCGGCAGAGACAGTAATTAGCTTACTAGACGAACTTGCCCGCTTAAATATCACAGAAGTACGGATTGTGACCCTCGCTAGCGATGAGTAAACAGTTATCATCATCCCCACAAAGGCCTAGTCCAAGCGCCTCGATGGGCCCTGTGCGATGGCTAGCGGCGATATTGCTGGCAGTGTTGCTGCATCTAATATTACTGCCTCATTTTGGATCCGACGAGGTGGCAATAAAGCAGCTCGGCGAGCAGCAATCAATTACCTTAAGCTTAAGTAAGATCAATGCTAGGGCTAGCAACCCGGTACCCGTGGTAAGGCCTGAACAGAAGACAATTAAGCCAAAGCAATCTGAAAAAAAGAGTGCAAAAAAAGAAACACCTAAACAACCGCCAAGACCTAAACAAAAGCCAGTCAAAAAAATTGAACCTAAAGGTGTCAAGGCGGTTGAACAGCCACCAGAAACAAAGATAGAGCGATCACAAACACCACGAGTTGCAACCAGCGCGGCACAATCCTCCAAATCAGCATCTGAAATAGATGACATTCGAAATGCTTATCTACGCCAGTTATCACTGTGGTTAAACAAGCATAAGCTATACCCTTCAAGCGCAAGACGACGTGGCCAAGAGGGTGAGGTAACTCTGCGTTTTGTAATCACTGCCGATGGTGAACTAATAAGTCATCAGTTAACCAGCCGAGCAGTGTTTCATACACTGAATAAAGAAGCATTGAATATGGTTAAACGGGCAAGCCCTTTACCAAGAGTACCGTTGGAAATTAGGGCGGGAGCTAGCCAATTTGAATACAGCATCCCAATTAATTTCAGTCTGCAGTAATTACCAGCTGACCTTGGTATGACAACTGCACCTCATCATTATTCTGATAACCACGTAAATAACGCAGAATACGTTTCACTGATCGATTACTGTTGTTGTTGGGCGATAACGTAAAGTGGCTTTCATAACTTAGCTCAGGCGAAATCTGCACCTCTCCCGCTAGGTCTAAATAGCCATATTGATTGCTGATTTGCATTAAACTGCCTTGCTCGGCATCCTCGGCAGGTTCTATTTCGGCAATAATATCGCCCAAAGACAAACGCATAACGCTGATCAGCCACATCGGCTTGATTTCAACCCTGCCGCGCACCGTTAGTAGCTCATCCTGAGCAAACTGTAGCTCCCTGAGATCCAGTGTGAACCGACCTTTAGGCGTGATCCGGTAACGTTTGAAGTAGCTGCCAAAATGCTTCATGTCACCCTCAGCCGTGAGATCGGTGAAATACCAGTGCCGTGACCAGTGCAATTTGAATTCAGATTGTAGCGTTGGCTCATGCTGTTTGATCGCCAGACAAAGATTAAATGCACGAAGGCATTCTGGCGATACTTTCCAGTTAACCGTGCCTAAATATTTACCCTGATAGCGCACAGCCTGTGCATGACCCTTCCATAGCGTGCCATGAATAGACTGCAGATAGACATCAGAAGGCAACAGCGGTTTAAGAAAGCTGGCAGGTAGATTTAGCATTAGTGCGAACAAGGCCGCTAATACAACAATAGAAACTAGTTTTTTCATTCACGTGTTAGATTTATTTTTGCCCTAACCATACCGAGTTTTTGATCTCGTTGAAGCATTATTTCCGCGACCGAAACAGCGTGTTCCTGCTGCAGTCTGGCAAGCCAGCGAATCAAGCTATCAAAAGCTACTTTTGTAAGCTCAAGCTCAACTATATTCGGCGTTAATGCTCGAATCTGTACAGCCTCTGCATTAAGTTCGCTCTGTGCTAGAAAGGCATCTATTAATCCCAATAGCGGCTGTAGCTGAGCTTGATCATGGTTTGCAGACTGCTGCTTAATGGAAAGCAGGGGTAAGCGCTGCACGATGTCACTTATCCGTAGCAAGCTACGCTCCAACGCCGTGTGACGCTGCCGTTCAACCGCAACAGCTTGCGATAGCGGCAGCCAAGCTAGTTGGTAGCTTAATGCAAACAGCAAGCCAGCGGCCAAAGCCACTAGTAGCCTCTGTTCACGTAAGGCTAGCTGCTGCCAGATCTCCACTAATCTATTCATAAAGCTGAATCCTAGCGCTGCTGATCCCATCAATTATACTTAATTGATCAATCTCCACTTGGGCTGCGGTACTCTTTAGGCGATGGCTGAGTTGCCCGATTAGCTCGTCATCAGTAGCTGTAATAAAGATCTGTAACTGTCCGTGACGGTAGATGATCTGCTTAATCTCCACTGCTGTTGAGCGATCTGAATCATGACCAATGAGTTGTGGCATCATGCTGAATAACAGATCAATAAAGCCTTCACCGTCGTCATAGCTAAGTAAACCTTTCAAGGCCAAATCGAGATCGCTGTCTTCGATCAGGGGTGTTAATACTGGCGCCGCTGTTGGCGTAATAGCAGCCTGCGGTTTAGTTTGAGACTGGGGTTTGGAGCTCAATTCACCAAACAAATGCCAATTAGATAAGAGACGGGCCTGATTGGCTCTTTCTGCCACTCTATCTAGATTGCTTGTAGTTTCGCTATTAGGCGCAACAGGCATGATTATTAAAGAATGAGCGCTAATGCCTTCAGATAGCCATTGATGCAGTGACCAAGCACAGATCGATAGTATTAATAGCCCGTTTAGGGCGACAGCAAAGGATTTTGTCTCTAGCAACCTGGTAATTTTCAATGAACTTAGTGCTTTCATAGCCGCCGTTCTGTCATTACAGTCGAGTATCAGTCTATAGACTGAGCGATTTGGTTCATTTAATCAATCACTTGAAGGCCGAAAGCGTCTAAAACTTAGCAAGGAAAGATTAAAAAACACTCAGTTGTTACAACAATAGCCGCCAACAGCAAAACCAAGCTACGATAAGAACTGAGCGAAGCCAGCAGAGCCTAAAAAAAGCACACAGAAGAGGCCGCAAATTCGCCTCAAATACTTGACCAGAACGCCGATGTCACGTAATGTTCCGTCCCCTATGAGGCGCGCTATTTAGTGATCGCTCCATAGGCGTTTAAATGTGTTGTCCCCATCGTCTAGTCGGCCTAGGACATCGCCCTTTCACGGCGACAACAGGGGTTCGAATCCCCTTGGGGATGCCATCCAATCTCGGGTGGCAACCAAGTTAAGGCAACATGCTACGAACCTTCCTGCACGTCCCAACCCCGCTAATTTCGCCGCAGGCCTCAAGCCTATCTGTGGCCAGTCCTGCTGATAGAACATAGCCTCTCGCTTACAATATACATTATAAATAGTATATAAAATTTTTTATATAATCTATAGTTGAATGTAGCGTATCAAGACACTGCTAAATTAGTTTCTAGTAACAGACATCACAGCGGGATAATGATTGATGCTGATATCAAAGACATCGTTGAAAAGGTCTCTACACCACCTTGGACTCAGCCTCTGTCTGCTAACAACAGGCTGCGTGCAACTGGTCCATCACAAATATGATGACCTTACTGTTGCACTAGAAGAGGAAGTCATCTTACACGTCGACACCTATCCGAGCGGCTTTGGCTCTGACGGATTACATCTCCCTTATCTTTATTTGCGTGCACATACACAAAAAGCTGTTTATTTAAGAGTTTCGCTCAACAGCTATATAGATAATGGCTCTAACTCTGAAGCCGTTATTCAATCAGCCAGTATAAAAGCGCTGTCCTACCAATTAGCACATGACAAACGCATTCAATTAATTAGTGAACAAAAACCTTATATCGGACGCTACTGGGCGCAGCCACATAAGCCCATTCCATTTATTGAAGGTCAAGTACTGACCGTCGCAGTGAAATTCGAGTTCAACGGCAAAGACTATCTGCATGAAGGCAGCATGAAAGCGGTGAGTGAGGCCGGACTTCCGTATCCATTGTTTTTAAACACCATCGGCAATTAAACCAAAAATAGAGGAATACGCATTAATCCACACATTAAATTATTGGAAAGTTTACGTCATGAAAAAAATCGCTCTATGCCTATTATTCGTGCCTTTCTTGTGTCTGGGTTGTACTGATGTCTATGATAAGCCACAAACACCATCTGAGTTGCATGCATTATTCAGCCAATATTTTGCAGCAAAAGACAGCCGGGGACTGCAAACTCTATTCGATGAAAATGCCATCCTCGTTGCCGATAAAGAGGGCACGCTAATCGTAGGTCGATCACTAATTGTAAAGTTATTACAAGCTTACATGGATGCAGGTACTGCCATCGAGACGACGTCAGCTTCAATACACATCAACGGTGATATCGCACTAGTCAAATCGCATTGGCTGATAGCCGATGGACATATAACAGGCACCGCTCTTGAGGTAATGCAATATAAATCCGGTGGTTGGGTTTATATCATTGATAACCCAAATGGCTATTAGCCGTTAATAGATTGCCAGAACCAAAAAAGATTCCAAAACACATATAACTGATAATCGGCCTATGAAGTATATTTGGATTACAATTTTCACGGCGACCTTACTTTGGTCGGGAATAGACCCAAAGGATCAACTTACATGGCTACTGGAAACTGCTCCCGCACTGATTGCTGCTATTGTATTGATGATCAGCTATAGACGCTTTCACTTAACACCGATGGTCTACACACTCATCCTGATACATTGCATCGTCTTAATGATTGGCGGCCATTACAGTTACGCAGACGTTCCTGCATTTAATGACTTATTCGGTAGCGAACGTAATAACTACGACAAGATTGGTCATTTCTTCCAAGGCTTTGTTCCTGCTTTGGTCGCACGAGAAATCATCATTCGAAAAAGAATAATCATTCAGAGTAGGGCATGGCTTAACTTTCTACTACTCTGCATTGTACTTGCCATAAGCGCCTTCTATGAACTAATCGAATGGTGGGTCGCCTTGTTAGCCAATAACGATGCAATAGCTTTCCTAGCAACACAGGGCTATGAGTGGGATACACAATCGGATATGTTGATGGCACTCATCGGCTGTTCATGCGCCCTGATTTTTTTCTCAAAATGGCATAACCAACAGCTAGATCGGATTAGAAGTTGGTAAACCAATAGGAACTGTTAGCCTAACAATAAGATTGTAAAAATATCAGGCAGGGAATGATTTGGATAATAAATTGACTTATTGTGATGTCACTGTTCCCACACGATAGCCTTCAACACGTCCTATTGCATTAGCGACCCCCGTAAGCTGCTGCCGATTCAGGCTATCCAGCCTTACAGTGCCATCAAAACCAGTGAATTTCTCGATTTGCATCTGATAATTTTCGGTATCATTTTCTACTGGCGGTGCATACCGATTAATAGCTTCATTAATAGTTAAACTTTGATAGGCATCAGTCGCCAGTAAATCTACAATCGCTTGGCGTCCAGAGCTTTCACTAGCAAATACTGCAAAACCGCCTGCCTCTCCAAGGGAACCACGATGCTCTGCAAAATCAGTATCTCGAATATTACCTGGATTATTATTTCGCCACGCCCTTGTTCCTCCTGAACGTCTATCTACTGAACCATCACTATATTTTATAATGACATCATCTCCCTCCGCTCTTGCTGACACTGGTATTTTCTCTTTTGACAAAATCATAGCCTGCACCCCCATTTAAAAATCAACTGCCATTCCATTGTGAGGTCGTAGCAGCCGCTATTGAAGCTGCAATACCACCTTCCACGAAATAATCTTCGGCTAGTGCGGTTATATGACCGGATACAGACTGAGTCTCTTTGTGGAATCGACAGGTTTAGTTAGTGATCGCACGACATAAGCAGGTGATTATCGTAAGAAGAAGGAAAGGCTGGCGCAAATTGCATAGGCTATGGTTTAAACAAGCAGACGAGCTCTTGAACCGCTTGAAATGCAAAATGACCTGACTAATCCGCGTTGAGATGGCGTGGGAAGATCGCACACCGTAGAGATAGGCAACACTCGGCAAAGCTCATAATCGATGAGGCGGTAATTTAGAATGGCCTATGCCTGCTGATCAGTCATGGGAGTGGAAGTAGCAGGCGTTTTCTCTGACTGAGTGCAATGAATGGGCTAGAGGCAACAGTGAATCTCTAAACGAGACGGCAGCAGATAATAAAAGAGCTATTTCTTATAGCGGATTATTTCGCTGCTAGTTTTCCTAGATCAGGCATAACGCCCAAGATCAGTCAAAGTAGAGACGTTAATCGAGTGCGCCTCTGAATTACCTGTGATTGGTTTAGCTGGTTACGGTAATTGAAGGGTAATATCCTCCCTATGTAACTTCGCATAATGTATATTATGTTAAATTATAGAAAAGAATCCTTTCTGCTTTGCTAAAACTAGAATTAATCTCAAATGTATTTTTATCAATGACTTATATTCTATATCTCGATATATTTTAACGAGTTCCGGCTCTCTAGTGACTCAGCATGAACAGTTCCCCAGCAGCTAATGGAGCCTCCTAGGTGGAAAATTGATTGCGCCTTTCTGTACCGGGCAAGGAATCGAGCCCACTTTACACTTGGCGGTTAATGACCGACCATTTCGCAATGAAACATGAACTGATCCCTGCCGAAGACTTAGATCGCTTAATTGAGATGGCGTGGGAAGATCGCACACCGTTCGAAGCGATCGAGATGCAATTTGGCCTTAAAGAAAATCAAGTGCGCCAAATCATGCGCAGTAGCCTGAAAGCGAGTTCTTTCAAAATGTGGCGTAAACGAGTAACTGGACGTAAAACGCGTCATATTGCTAAACGAGGCTTTATGTTTGGTCGGTTCCGTTCGGCTATGCAGCGCACACGATAAGCTGCAAGTTTTTACTTACGAGTGCTAATGGGCTTGTTACCATGCCGATATGTCTGATCTTGCCATCATTATCCCAATCCTCAATGAAGCCGCCTTATTGCGACGCACAGCAACGCTACTGGCATACTTGAATGATGCCTATGAATTAATCTTGGTTGATGGTGGTAGCAGTGATGATTCTATTCACTACGCACAATCCAAAGGGTTTAGCGTAATTTGCAGTGAACGTGGTCGTGGCGCCCAGTTGGATGCTGGTGTGCAGGCCAGCCACTCGCCTAAATTAGCGTTTTTGCACTTAGACTGTGATCTCGAGCCGCCTCATTTTATTGCCATTTATCAGACCTTAGAGCGCTCTATTTGGGGCCGCTTTAACGTGAGGTTTGAGCAACAACATCTAGGCTTAAGCTTACTGGCGGCAGGTATTAACCTGCGATCTCGCTTAAGCTCTATTGCGACTGGCGACCAGCTTATTTTTTGTCAGCGTAACGCCTATCTCAGCGCAGCAAGTGCCGGCATGAAGGCACATCCTTTAATGGAAGATATCTATCTTAGCCAGTGTCTGCGCCGTATTGCAAAACCGGTATGCTTAAGGAAGACAGTCATCATCTCAGCACGCTATTGGCAACAACATGGTCTCGTTCGTGGCATACTATCAATGTGGCTGTATCGTTGCCTCTTCTTTTTTGGGGTTTCACCGAAACAGCTTTATACACTGTATTATAACGGCTCAAAAGCGGACAAATGACGTTTATGAGATGTCGACTATAAGCATGCGACACAAGCAAAACCGTTTGATTATTATGGCGCGCACACCGTTAATCACACGTGTGAAATCAAGGTTAGCACCCGAGTTAAATCAACGACAACGATTACAATTTCATCGCTCTAGCGTTAACCGCTTACTGCAACTAAGCACTCAAGGCAGTTTTTCATTTCGCTTCTATCTCAGCACGGCACCTCGGCTACCTAGCCCCTATGCAAGAACAAGGTATCGGCTGCAACAAGGCCAAGATCTAGGACACCGTATGCAGCATGCGATCGACTATGAATTGCGCTCTTCACAGCGTGTCATATTGATTGGAAGTGATTGCCTAGAGATCAATTTAGAGCATATTGAGAGGGCTTTTCAATCGTTACAACAGCGCAGGAGTGTGGTATTTACAGCAGCCAATGATGGCGGCTATGTCTTAGTCGGTATGCGACAGGCTTGCCCTACTCTGTTTAAGCAGATTCAGTGGGGGAGTCCTGAGGTCTTAGAACAGAGCGTAAAACGGGCATCACAAGCGGGCCGTAAGATAGAGCTTTTGCCGCCCTTAATTGATATCGATAACTATCGTGACATAACACAGCTTCGCCGACCGGCAACGCTATCAACCTTGGATTCAAGCGCATGCAATATTCTAAAATCGCTGTAAATAAAGGCTCTATTATTAAATCAGCCCAATCGATTGTATCGTAGCTTCCCTCTGCATCAGCACCAAAGCCTCTCCTATGACGCTAACATCAGCCCCGTTTCGATGGATATTTTCACTTAAATGGCGGCGCCATAATTTGGCACCTGGCACACCTTGGAATAGGCTGAGTAAATGTTTTGCCATCGCGTTAAGTGGCACACCCTGCTCTAGCTTACTTTCCATATAGCGGCAATAAAGCTGAACAACATCGGTCAAACTGCGATCTGAGCTTGGAAAATCAAATAAACTATGATCTACATCCAGCAACCATTGCGGATGCTTATAGGCTTCGCGGCCAACCATCACACCATCTACTTGCATTAAGTGTTGCTGCATTTCAGCGATAGTTTTAACACCACCATTAAGAATAATCTCTAAATCTGGAAACTCTTGTTTTATGCGATAGACTTTATCATATTGCAATTCAGGTATATCCCGGTTCTGCTTAGGATTTAAGCCTTTAAGTAACGCCTTGCGGGCATGCACGATAAACAACTGACAGCCTGCTTCAGCTACCTCGGAAACAAAATCACGAAAGAATTCATAGCTGTCATCATCATCGACCCCAAGCCGACATTTAACGGTGATAGCGGTTTGAGTAACACCTTTCATTGCGCGAACACAATCGGCAACTCGCGCTGGCTCACGCATAAGATAAGCCCCAAAGCCACCGGCTTGCACGCGATCACTGGGGCAGCCAACATTAATATTAATCTCATCAAAGCCGGCTTCTGCGCCCCATTCTGCTGCTTGCGCCATATCTTTGGCTTGATTACCACCTAGCTGCAACGCGACTGGATGTTCTTCTTGGTTATAGGCTAGAAAACGTTTTCGATCACCGTGGATCAATGCGCCACTGGTGACCATCTCGGTATAAAGAAAGGTCTGCTGCGACATTAAACGTGCTAGATAGCGATAGTGGCTATCGGTCCACTCCATCATGGGCGCGATACAAAAACGATGACTGGCTGACATAAGCTGCTTACTGTAAATAACGCTGTTCTAAGTAATGGCAGATAGCACGCAAGCCCATTGCCTCACCACCTTTTGGTCGTCCAGAACGGCTGCGCATATTGTAGGCCATAACATCAAAGTGCAACCAATCCACATCCTTAGAGACAAAGTCCTGTAAAAACAAGGCTGCGGTAATCGCGCCGCCGTAGCCGCTAGATGCGCTGTTAACTAAATCGGCAACATCACTTTTTAATTGATGTTTATAACCCTGGTGCAATGGCAGCTGCCAAATCGGATCTTGCGACTCTTCAGCAATCGCCATTAAGGCTTGAGCTGTTGTACTTTGATTACTGAAAAACACACCGACCTCAGTCCCTAAGGCGACGCGTGCAGCACCGGTTAAAGTTGAAAAATCAATCATCAAGTCACACTCTCTCTCGATTGCTTCACTTAAGGCATCAGCCATAACTAAGCGGCCTTCGGCATCAGTGTTATCGATCTCTACTGTCGTGCCGGAACGCGCGCTAAGAATATCACCTGGACGGAAGGCATCTTCTGATATCGCGTTTTCAACTGCTGACACCCATAGCTCCAATTGAATCGGCAACTGCTGCTGCATGATGTAGCGCGCCAGACCCAATACGTGTGCAGCACCCCCCATATCTTTTTTCATATAACGCATGCTGCCACCCGGCTTGATATTAAGGCCACCACTATCAAAACAAACGCCTTTACCAATTAGACAAACGCGAGGATGACTAACATCACCCCAGCTTAGGCGGATTAAACGCGGTCGATTTTTACTGGCGCGACCAACCGCATGAACTAAGGGATAATCACGCGCTAATTGGGCGTCTTCTGTGACCTCGCTGAAATCAGCAGAGAACTCTTCAGCCAATGCTTTGGTAGCACGGGCTAAGTCAGCTGGCATCATATCGTTAGGTGGCGTATTAATCAGATCACGAGTCAAGTAATGCGCGCTAATCATTGCATCCATCCGCTGTGCTACTCGATCATCTGGACGATAAATCCTAGCAACGCTCTTTTTATTTTTTGTATAGCGTTGGTACTGATAAGCACCCAGCGCCCAGCCTAGTAGCAACTGCTCTTTCTGTTGCTGCAAAACACTTTCGTTGAGATAGTAATCCGCTTGAGGAAGCTGTAAGGCGAGTGAAGCAATAGCCCACATGTTAGAACTCGTATCAGCTGCATCAATAATAACAATCACTTGCTTTAGGCTGCCATCAGCTGCTGGCAGGAGGTGGTGCTGCCCTGCTTTTAAACTTCGGGTGCTAGCTTTTAGCCACTGTGCTGCAGGCTGATCGCTATCTATAAAGGGTTGCACTTCTGATTCACTTAAGAGTTGAATTTCAATATCTTTAACACTTCGTTTGCTGTAGAAACAGTTCATAACTATGAATAATTCTCGTAGATTTTATTTGGCCAAGTTTAGCCCTAGATTAATAATAAGCCTATGGCCGCATTAAGGCGGTCTCAGATACAATACTCATCATGAATTCAACAAAGATGCCAAGTCACGCACTGCAGATCAAAGACCTAGTAAAGCGCTATAAAGGCGGTCTACTGGCGTTAGATCATATCTCGTTCGAGGTAAAACGGGGAGACTTTTACGCCCTGCTCGGGCCAAATGGTGCTGGTAAATCGACGACTATTGGCATTATTTGTTCACTAATCAATAAGACCTCTGGACATGTACAGGTTTACGGCCACGATATCGACCAAGATTTTGCTGCCGCCAAACGTATGATTGGTTTGGTGCCTCAGGAGTTTAATTTTAACTCATTCGAACCGATCAACGAGATTATTAAAAATCAGGCGGGCTATTACGGCATTACCACTAAACTAGCGCAGGAACGAACAGACTACACTTTGCAGAAGCTTGGCTTGTGGCAGAAGCGCAAGAATACACCGCGTGAATTGTCCGGTGGCATGAAGCGCCGCTTGATGATTGCAAGAGCACTGGTGCATGACCCGCAGTTGTTGATCTTGGATGAACCGACCGCCGGTGTTGATATTGAGATACGTCGCTCAATTTGGGAGTTGCTACAAGAACTTAACACTGAGGGCCGCAGTATTATTTTGACTACGCATTATTTGGAGGAAGCAGAATACCTCTGTAAGAATGTCGGCATTATCAATCAAGGAAAAATCATTATTGATACCTCCCTACGCGCCTTGCTTGATCAACTGCAGCAGGAAACCTTCATTTTTTATCTGCAGGATAATTTAGCAAGAGCACCTGAGCTAAACAGTGCTCACACTCAACTCAGCGATGAACGCACCTTAGAGATCACACCAAATACGACTTTAAGTTTAGATGAGATTTTTGCTGAACTTCACACGCTTGGCATCCGTGTACGTAGTATGCGCAATAAATCTAATCGCCTGGAAGAATTGTTTATGAACTTAGTTAGCAAGTAGGTTTGCAAAGATGACTATAACAGAGCAACTGATCGCCCTACGTACTCTCTTCCTGCGCGAGGTTTACCGCTTCAGTCGGATATGGGTGCAAACGATTGTACCTCCGATCATTATGGTTGCGCTGTATTTCATCATCTTTGGCAATCTGATCGGCTCACAAATTGGCGATGTTAAAGGTTTTAGTTATATCGTTTATATCGTGCCAGGCATGATCATGATGTCAATTATTACCAATTCCTATGCCAACACTGTGTCTTCTTTTTACAGTTGTAAATTTCAACGTCATATTGAGGAAATGCTGGTCTCACCGATGCCAACCTATGTCATTATCTGGGGCTTTGTTTCTGGTGGTGTTGCACGAGGTGGATTAATCGGCTTAGCGGTTAGCTTGACTGCCACACTATTTACCGAGCTACATATTCATCACGCTGGGCTTTTACTGATAGTTACCTTATTAACAAGCGTTTTATTTTCACTGGCCGGCTTGGTAAATGCCGTTTATGCCAACAGCTTTGATGATATCTCGCTGATACCTACTTTTGTGCTGACACCACTAACTTATTTAGGGGGGATTTTTTATAGCATCGACATGTTGTCGCCTTTTTGGCGGCAGTTATCGATGTTTAATCCGATTTTATATATGGTCGACGCTTTTAGACTAGGTATGCTCGGAGTCAGCGATATCGACCCCTTACTCTCGCTAAGCGTTATTAGCAGCTTTGTTGTAGCACTCTATGTGGTAGTACACCTGCTAATTAGCCGTGGAGTTGGTGTCCGCAGCTAGCCTTGAAGTGTGATTCACTCAACTTAAGCGCTACTGAAATGAGCACTTATTTTATACCTTCCCGACAACTGCTGGAGGAGCATTCGCCGTAAATAATCAGCGAGTGATCAGTAATCGTGAAACCTTCTGCCGCCGCAATCTTACGCTGATGCTCTTCGATCTCGGCGTTAAAGAACTCGACAATCTTGCCACAACGAACACAGATCAAGTGATCGTGATGCTTGCCACGATCAAGCTCAAACACCGCCTGACCCCCTTCAAAGTGATGTCGTTCTACCAGTCCTGCTGTTTCAAACTGGGTCAGCACACGATAGATCGTTGCTAGGCCAATCTCTTCTTTTGAGTCGAGTAATATGCGATAGATATCTTCTGCACTCAGGTGTGGCTGCACAGCAGCTTCTAAGATCTCAAGTATCTTCATACGTGGCAAAGTGACTTTTAAGCCGACCCGCCGTAAATCTTGATTTTCCACTTGTATTCCTAGTTAGAGTTAGAGTTACACTGTGTAGGGACAAATAATATAACAATCTCGCTAAAATGGTTCAGTTTATTTGACAAACTACTTGTTCGGCTTACTCGTGGTACGAGAATAGTGCAGTTTAATCAATAATTTATGTATCGCATCAGAAAAATCTAAAGAAGGATTTAAATGACAATAATCTTGCAACCAGCCTTCAATATTAGCCAGTTTTTTAGACTGCCCCAATATTGAGTATGTGTCGTTTTCAAGCCGATTATAAGCCGTCATATAACCAGCCAACCAACTAAAAAAATAAGCCCTCCCTTCGGCATCACTGGCTACAAACGCTTTGCAACTCGTATGCCCCAATCCCAAGACTTGATAACGTCCATTTGAATCAGCTGCACTGGCCGTACCGATCATAAGGACAAAAAGGAGGCATCTGAGACGGAATACAATTGTCATAAGCGAACTTAATAAAAGGGAATTGAATTTTTAAATAAAACGCCGCATTTAACCCCAGTCTTGAAGCAGCATTTATTACATTGAAGTTGCACCCTTACGGTAGCATAGCTCTGCCACGACAAACCAATCCTTTGTATTAATCATAAAAAAAGCCCACAGCAAGTGCAGGCTTTAATATGACAGCGATAATCAGGCCACTGTTTATGAAGCCGTTCGCGATGCTTTCTTGCGCTCATGCTCTTTTAGATAGCGCTTGCGAATACGAATATTCAATGGTGTGATCTCAACAATTTCATCATCATCAATGAACTCCAAAGCCGATTCCAACGTGAGCTTAAGTGGTGGTGATAGGACGATATTCTCATCTGTACCAGACGCACGAACGTTGGTTAACTGCTTACCTTTCAATGGATTCACTGTTAGATCGTCATCACGTGAATTTATACCAATCACCATACCTTCATAAAGCTCTTGACCATGCTCAACCATTAAACGTCCACGGTCTTGCAGTGTGAACAATGCATAGCCTGCAGCCTTGCCCTGCCCATTAGAGATTAATACACCCCTGCTGCGCTGACCAATGCGAATTGGGATATACGGCCCATAGTGATCAAATACGTTATAGAGTAAACCGTTACCTGAAGTCATGGTCAAAAATTCAGTCCTAAAGCCAATCAAACCACGTGCCGGAATGATGTAATCCAAGCGCACTCGACCCTTACCATCTAGCTCCATGTTCTTTAATTCACCACGACGCTCACCAAGCTGCTCCATAACTGCACCTTGATGCTCAGTTTCGATATCCACAGTAAGCTGTTCGTACGGCTCAGTCTTAACATCATTTTCTTCACGGATAATCACTTCAGGACGACCCACCGCTAATTCATAACCTTCACGCCGCATAGTTTCAATTAAGACCGATAGATGTAATTCACCACGGCCTGATACACGATATTTCTCAGCATCTTCGGTCAGCTCAACGCGTAATGCCACATTATGCTTTAATTCTTGTTGTAGACGATCCCAAATATTACGAGTGGTGACATATTTGCCCTCTTTACCCGAAAATGGAGAGCTATTGGCTTGGAATGTCATGCTAATAGTGGGCTCGTCGACACTCAATGCAGGTAGCGCTTCAACCACATCCGGCTGGCAGATGGTGTCAGAGATTGCTAGTGGATCAATACCACTGATAACAACAATATCACCGGCGCTAGCCTGTTCTACTTCGACTCGCTCCAAACCACTAAAGCCCAATATTTGTAAGATCTTACCTTTACGCTGATTACCATCCCGATCAATGATGCCAACCTGCATATTTGGTTTAACACTGCCGCGCTTAATACGCCCAATACCAATAACACCGACATAATTATTGTAATCCAGTGTCGATATCTGCATTTGAAACGGGCCATCAGCATCGACATCAGGTGCACTTACTTTATCTACGATCGTTTCAAACAATGACGTCATATCACCTTCACGAACACTCTCAACCAGACCGGCATAGCCGTTAATACCAGAGGCATAGACCACTGGAAAATCCAATTGGTCATCGGTTGCACCCAAACGGTCAAAGAGATCAAACGTACGATCTAGCACCCAATCAGGGCGTGCACCATCGCGATCGATTTTGTTAATGACAACAATCGGCTTAAAACCCATTGCAAATGCTTTCTGTGTCACAAAACGTGTCTGGGGCATAGGGCCTTCGACGGCATCGACTAACAACAACACCGAGTCAACCATTGAAAGCACCCGTTCCACCTCACCACCAAAGTCGGCGTGTCCTGGGGTATCAACGATATTAATTCGGTAATCATTCCATTTAATAGAGGTATTTTTTGACAGAATAGTGATTCCACGCTCTTTTTCGAGATCGTTGGAGTCCATCACACGCTCTTGTGGGACATTACGCATATCCAAAGTGCCTGACTGTTGTAAAAGCTGATCGACCAATGTGGTCTTGCCATGGTCAACGTGGGCGATAATGGCGATATTACGGAGTTTTAAGGACACGGCGGTGGTTCTCTAGGATGTGAATGCTCGGCGATTATACAGGGCAAACGCTGAATTGATAGCGGCAACGAGACTTTGCAACTTGTTACTGACATTTAAGCCTACTTTACATAAAATAATGCCTACTATTAGTCCTTTACCAGTAACGATCACTTGTCAGTTTAAAGTCGTTTTTGCGACTAACAACGGATCGAAAGATATTACTCAAAAAAGGCCCAACCAAGAGAACAAGACTATGCCAATGAAACATTTCAAGAATGCTCAAAAACAAGAAGTCGCCTCACTTGGCATCGAAGGTATCAATGCCTTCCTGCAGGATACCGGCGCCTCAGACCATGCTGCCGCTCCAATTGCATACGGATTCTTCCGTATGGAAGCAGGCAATCCTTTGGAGTACACCTATTCGTATGATGAATGTAAGGTTATCTTAGAAGGTGAAATGACGATTGCAGAAGTCGACGGTGAAAGCTATGACGTCAGCGCTGGCGACGTTGTTTATTTCTCAAGAGGCACCAGCGTAGTCTTTTCATCAAAGTCTAGCGGCCTCGGTTTCTATTGTGGTCAACGTAAGCTAGGCGAACTATAAGCTAGAATCACCGAGTACGCTGCCAGCATAGCTAAAGCGTACTCGGTGATTAGAGCGTGGCATCAAGTTAAGTATTAAAATTCAGCGCTTAAACCAATATTCACCCAAGACACATCATCTAAATCATCACGCTTTAAATTACGTCCAGCCCAACTATGATGAAGACCAAGCTCAATACTGGTATCTGCAGCAACTAGCGCCGAGACCTCAAAACCCACCTCTGTATGATTAAGCTCGTCATGATCTTCGCTAACATACCCAAAATCATAAGCCCGCAACATATATGGAGTAATCTGATATCGAGATTCACTTGCGATCAAGTCTGAACGCAAAGAGAGCTCTATGTAACCACCTTTCGCCTCACTCCCCCAGATATAATCCAAGCTCGGCTGCAGCCATTGATATGAGCTATAGCTTATGCCAAAACCGATTTCGTTGTCCTGATCTTGGTTTTTTGCTTCTTCTGGAAATATTAAATGTGTGAAGTTTAGATAGGCTTCCAAAGAGTAAATAGAAAACCCATGTCCGGCGTATAGATTAATCTCCTTATAATCTTGGCTGTCACCTCTCGCCAACCAAAGACCAATTTCAAAATCACTTTTGCTGAGTGCCAAGTCGAGCGAGAGCAATCCACCGGAATCAAGATTGTTGCCCCCCTGTGTAACATAGTGACTGTCTCAACTAGGAGTGAGATAAAAATCAAAATTTGAGTCGGCCCGCGAGGAATGAATCACAATAAAACACATGATGCTTAAAAATTTAATTGCATAGCGCATAGTAAACCTACTGACTAAAATTAATTAAAAGTAGCTTGGCTAGGCATAAACGAGAGTAAAAACTCACCGCTTTGAGAATGTTGGCTGAGCACGTGTTGGGGCATGATAATGTTTACATCAACGCAATAAAGCGCCGGCAGACACATGCCTTTGCAGAGCATAACCGTTATTTATATAAATAGAAATAAATAACTATTAAAAATATCACAGATGACAGAAACTGGGGGAGATAATGGCTAGAAGCCGTGACACTACTCTCTTTGCATGCGACGCCATTGCCACGGCGGCATTAAATCAACAGCAGGCAGCTGCCATAATCCTAGCCGCTGAGCTCGAGCCAGCGCCTCAGCGTCAAAAAGTGCTTGTGATGTTGCATAGCGCGCATACACCCAAGCATGACCCTGCTCAACCAGCGCCAAATTTAACCATAGCGTACCCGCGTAGACATGAGCTAACCAACGGTTATACCGATCAACCCCAGTCACACGGATAGTGATTTCAGGACCAGAAATTAAACTTTTTAATAGCGCTGTAGATTCAGCACCGTAAGCTTGTTTTTTTTCTGGAGTATCGATCTCAGCAAGCCGTATTCGCTGCCTCTCGCCATTAACCAATAAGTGAAGCGTATCGCCATCCACCACCTTGATGAGTTGCGCCTTGATATCCGCAGCAGAGGCCAGCCCTGCAAAAAATATTGATAGAAATATAATCGTCCTGATCATTATTGCTCCTTGTCCTACTCCGCATTTTTAGCACTTTACGTATTACATTAGGGACAACTCTGGCTATAGGCAGCCAGCCTAATTATGCAATGGCAGTAAGATTTTCAGCCTAACGCCGCTTGCATCTTTCTGGTTATCAATCGCGATCGACCCCTTATAGAACTCAGTGATTGTCCGTGCGATATAGAGACCCAGTCCCAAATGAAGTCCTTTATCTTTTGATTCCATCCGAACACTAATCATTGAATCAAAAAGACTCTGACTGTTTTCACTATCAATACATGGCCCTTTATTACTGACCTCAATAACCGCATAACCTTTTATGCGATTCAGTTTTACGACTACTGCTGTTTGTGGCAAGGCGAATTGAATTGCGTTAGAAACTACCTTATCTAACATTTGCGCAATATGATCTGGGCAGCCGATAATGGACAATGTTTTGGCATTCTCAATAAAACTGATTTCTTGGTCATCAAAGGCAATTTGATAACCTTGCACACAAGCTGCAACCAATGAGCTTAGATCAATTCGCTCATTCTCAGCAGTCTGTAAACTCTGCTCTAACCCTGAAGCTTCTGACATTTGGTTCAAGATGCGATTAAGGCGATTGGTCCCTTCTAAAGCTCGATTCACATACACGCGTGAATCAGTTTTCAGCTCACCCATAGCCAATCTGTCTAACGAAGACCGCACAACACTGATTGGCGTCCTAAATTCATGTGATAGCCGCGCATTCATATTTTCAAGCGTTTGCGTATAACCATGTAGACGTTTAACCAGTGCTGAGAAACTGCGGGACAAATCACCTAGCTCATCACCATCGCCGCTGCCTTCAAAGGTGGCCTGAATGCGACCTTCATCATCGACAGCATTCTCAGTAGCCTTCTTTAATTGCAAAATACGTCGTGAAATTTGTCTCGCAAATAATAATATGGCAATAGTAATAATTACGATAACCAGCAAGATCATATCGAACAGATCTTCCAAGGCTTGATTTCTTAGAGTTTCAATACTATGTGTCGTCTGCTCAGCGACGATAGCACCAATAACCTTGCCGCCAACCCAAACAGGGTGCGCTGCGGATAGCACCATCGCTTTATCATCTGGTGTGATATACCACCCAGTGCTCGCTTCACCCAGTAAGGCGTGATCAATCTGTTCACCACCAAGCTCGGTGACTGCTTCTAATTTATCGATAAAGTCTTTTTGCGGGGGGTTAAGAATGAGCTGATAGAGTGGGTCTAAGACCTGTTTACGGACGATTAGCAACCAATCTTGGGCCGGATCCTCTTCCAAAGTAACGATCGCTTGCCGCAAATCTCCGATCTTGGCTTGTACTCGTTGATACTGATCAAGTACCCATATCCTCAGGTTTGCCCGATTCAAGCCTTTTAATATTTTCTCAATTTCGGGCGATGACGTCAGGAAGGTACCAAGACCTGAAACACTGAAAATATTCGAGGTACCAACCAGCTGATTTAGTGTCCTACCCGCTCGATCATCGACATCATAAAATGCAAAACCAAGCTTATCGCCAACCCAATCTGCAGGAATCCGCAGCTCTAAGTTAAAACCTTGATTTGTTGCTCGCCAAACACCTTGAACCCTTGCAACTGGCTGAAGCGCTTCATAGCCTAAATTATCGACTGAGAGGCTATAGGCAGAAACCCACCCTGATGCATGCGGTGAAATAATATAGCGCTGATAGCGACCTTCTTTAGTAACCAGACCAATTAAAAAGTTATCGTTTTGGTGAACTGCATAAGCATTTTTTGCACGATAAACCAATGATTCATCAGACACTTCAAAGGCTGCATAGATATGATCTTGATAACGCACCATTCGATGGGTAAATGGTGTCAATCGATCAGCTTTGGCGGACTGGCTTAACACTTCACCATAAGCTACAGCAGAGCCTGGAAACTGATTCCAATCCCGAAGTAAGCCATCGAGTTGAATTGGCTGCTGCACTTCGATCGCATGCAAGTCGCGTCCCTTTTTTAACGCACCTAATAGATTTAACTCAGGATTAAATAATTCATCTCGCTCATGTAAGGCAGTCGCAACTGCCTGCACAGTGCCTAATAAAGCCTGCTCTTGCCCTGCTCGCAGATACTCCTCCATATGTAGAACATATTTAAAACACAGCCAAGGAATAAGCAGGAACAAGAAGGAGATCGACAGCAGCTTAGCTTGCAGACTAAAACGCAAGCCTCTTTTTGTAGAAATTTTCATTAACTACACACGCCAACGATAACCCATTCCGTAGACCGTTTCGATTGCATCAAAAGCCATATCGATGCGAATGAACTTTTTACGAATTCGCTTGATATGGGAAGTAATCGTACTGTCATCCACCACCATTTTTGAATCATCCATGAGTTGCTCACGACTCTTAACATGGCCTGGACGTTGCGCAATCGAATGCAACATCCAAAACTCAGTCACCGTTAGCCCTAGATTCTGTCCTTGCCACTGCGCCCGCATTTGCCTGAGATCTAATTCAAGAGCTTGGCAACGTAAAATGTCACTTTGCGGTGCACTGGTTTCTTGTAGTTCTAAACGACGGAATAAGGCATCAATTCGAGCCATTAAATGCGCCAAACTAATATCTTTGCTGAGGTAGTCATCAGCACCCAAGCGCAAACCACTAATCGTGTCGATATCACCATCCCTAGCCGTTAGAAAGATAATGGGTAAGCTCTGGGAAAGGCCTCTAATCTGTTGGCAGAGACGAAACCCACCATCGAGCTCTAACTCTAAACCAATATCAATCAGCGCTAAATCCGGTAGCTCTTGCTCAAACCGCTCGATAGCAGTCATTCGGTTTGAAAATTGCCACACCACATAACCATAATCTTGTAATAGGCTGACATAATTTTCTCTAAGGGCAACCTCATCCTCTACAACTGCGACTATTCTGGCGCTGGCTTCCATATCTTGCGGCATAAGTTTGAATTCAAAATTGGTTATTAGTCTCTGAATAACTAAGTAATACCGCGAGCAGCGCAGAAATACCAGTAGCAAAATAGAACTGCCTTATTTTCGCCACAATTGATCTCTAGATTGCCTTTATTTGGATCGAATGCTGCCGAAATGCTAACGCTAAATAGACACCGTTAATTAACCCAGTCTATTCCGGAGAAAACGTATCATGCAAAGCATTCAAATGCCTATTAAACAAGTCGCTCTAACACTCTTAGTTTTATTCGCCACCAGCAGCTCATTGCGCGCCAATGAATTGAATCACGGCGCAGCGGGTCAGCAGCAGCTATATGGTGCTGGTATCGGTGCAGGATTAGCTTCCTTCGCGCTAGGGCCTGTTGGCATTATACCGGGGGCAATATTTGGCTTACTGACTGGCGATAATGCGGCTAAACAACAACAGGTCAGCTTACTGCAGCAACAGCAACAGTCATTTAATGCTCAGCTCGAACTACTCTCAAAAGAGAGAGATGCGACATTAATTGAATTAACCAAGTTACAGCAACGGTATGATTCGGTTTTAGCTGAAGTAGCAGCAGGCAGCCATTCAGCAGCCTCTGCCGAACAGAATAGTTTCAATTTGAGTTCTCAAATTCTGTTTCGCAGTGGTAAAAGTAAGCTAGAAGACCACTATCGAACCGAATTAACCTCAATCGCCAAACTGTTACATAACATGCCTCAGTTACAGGTCTTAATAGAGGGTCACGCGGATGAAAAAGGGCCTGTTCAAGATAATTATGATTTATCTATCGCACGGGCTAACGCAGTCTATGATTTCTTCCAACAGGCAGGCATTACGTCTTCTCGCCTAAGTGTTAGAGCTTTAGGTGAAAACGATCCAATATTTAATGAATCCAGCCTTGAGAATGACAGCTATCACAGACGCGTGCACATTCATATTAGCCATCCAATGCTGCGGTAAAAGCTGCATTTACAATGCGTTCAGACTATTCCTACAAAAACAAGCAATGAGTAACAACCACTCCCTCAAAATCTCGGCCTAAACCTAGTAATATTGGGGCCTGTATTGTACATTCGTTATCGCTCTAATCTGCACTGAGACACTAGCGTCGACAAGGCTGTCGACGCTAGATATTTTCCGCCTACCCAATATCCAAGGAGTTTTTATGACAAAACTATATTCAATGCTGCTCGTATTAGCGTTAACGTTAGGCTCTATGAGCTCTTTCGCCGACGGTCATGGCCATCATTCTTTATACCAGCGCATGGGTGGTGAACCCGTAATTCGTGCAATCGTTGACGATATCTGGATCAATCACGGCAAAAATCCTATCGTTAAAAATCGTTTTATCAATACCGATGAAACTTATCTAAAAAAATTGGTTTTTGAAATTTTTGCCGTTGCAACAGGTGCCACTGATGTTGAATACACTGGCAAAGACCTAAAGGCATCTCACGTTGGCATGAATATTAGCGAAATGGAATTTAACGCTGTAGTCGATGACATCATGAACGCGATGGAATCCAATAGCGTCTCAAAAGCACATCAAGCTGAAGTGCTTGCGATCTTATGGTCGACACGTCCCGCCATCGTCAACACCAATGTAACGACCAATACCTTAGTAAAATAGTTTACACCCAATAGGCTAGGGCCTAGCTGCATCAGTGATGTCACTAGGCCTTTCCCATCAGTCCTGCAAAACACATTCCTTATAAGTCAACTCATTGACTGAACAATTCATTACGCAAATAAATACAACGATATTCACGGTTTTAGGCTTAACGGTCGAGCTATTGCGAGCATTCAACACCGAGGACTATCGGACGTATTCAGAGCAATTCAGAATCTAGGCAGTAAAGCCTCTCCAGCTAAAAAGGTAGCAGCCGAAAAGTCATTTGCACTTCGGGCGATTAAAGTCTTAGCATTAAATATAGGATGTGGCGGCATCATTAAATTTAGTCGCAAATCTTTATTCTATGAAGTTAACTCCTTAGTGCGACTATAGGGAATCGGATTTAAGACCAAAAAAACATGACCGCATCTAGTAATTAGCAGCATCGGAAAAGTATTAAAATAGTCGAAAATTGATAATTAGAATTCACTTTTTACAATTAACATTCTAAATTAGAATGCGAACTTAGTAGAAGAAATCTTGTAGGATAGCGAGTTTAATTACTGTCATGGAGATCAGTTTTATTCGTGCTATCGCATCTGACGAACATCTAAAATGGTTTGCTAGGAAGGCTTATGGCCTCGAACTTATGTTTTTGATCGAGCAATCAGAAGCAACAAACAGCGAGAACGGCATTGATGATACTTGGTTGCTAATCGAGCATAATCGCCCACAGAAAGGCACCTTTAGCCTGTATATCAATCAATTAGTGAATACAGGTACGATCATCACCCCACAATCCAAAGTAAAACGCAGTAAAAAGATTCTACGCCTATCTGATGCAAGCCAAATTGCCTTAGCACAGGCTAGGAAATCGACCTAAACAAGGCAAAAACAGCAGTACCCACCTCTTTTTTAACCTAAATGAACTCTCTACGTAGTAATGAGTCTTAGTGTAAGATCATGTTAAATAGCATTATTTTGGCTAAGTAGCCTGTAGCTACGCTTCTGCTGCTCTCAGCAGAGCTTACGATAGACATTGCTCTCTGATGCTAATCAAGAGTGGCTTAACCGGTAGCACCATGGAACTCGACTTAGATATTGGACGACTATTTGTCTTTATAGGCGGCTTCGCACTTTTTATTATCCTAGAATCAATCTTTCCAAGACGTGCTTGGCTAAGGACTAGAATCAAACGCTTAGGATTTCACATCACCCTCGCTGTAATCAACACATTACTAATACGTATCTTTCTTTATGTGCCTTTCCTACTTTGGGTGGTCTACGTCGAACAGCAAGGCTGGGGCATCTCGCGCTGGCTAGGGCTTAATGGTTTTCTAGAAATTGGATTATCTGTGTTAGTACTCGATCTATTCGATTATTTTTGGCATCGTGCGAACCATAGCTTCAGCTTCCTTTGGCGCTTTCATAAAGCCCACCATAGTGATACCGAGATGGATGTAACCACCGCCCTTCGCTTTCACCCAGGCGAACTTGTTTTATCATTCTTAGCTAAGGCGAGCTGGATACTTATTTGGGGCCCAACCGCTATTGCATGGTTTATATTTGAAGCACTGATCAGCCTATGCGCCCAATTTCACCATAGTAATATCGATTTACCAGAAAAAATCGAAAAGCCATTGGCAAAAATCATTGTAACCCCCCACTTTCATACCTCGCACCATATCGTTGACCGCCATTATGGTGATGCTAATTTTTCTACTATTTTTAGCTTTTGGGACCCTTTGTTTAAGAGTTATAATCAATTTTATCTATCAGCAACCAAAGAATTGGACCCAAACAGTATTGGCTTAGCCGAAAACCGTGACCTTTCTTTTTCTTTATGCGCTTGGATTTCAGAACCCTTTACCAGACGAAACTTACAGACTAAACAAGATCAGAGAGTAGACACCAATATGTAATTATTGGATTATTTTTCAACCATTAAAGAAATTCCATCTCCCGAGGAAATTATTATGAAGAAGCTTGTATTTTTATTACTACTCGTTCCAGTTATTACATTAGCAGCTGAGCATGGTGGCAAAGCCGTGGATAGCATGGAACATGGCGGCAAAGAAATGAAGTCCATGAAAGAACATGGCGGCAAAGAAATGAAGTCCATGAAAGAACATGGCGGCAAAGAAATGAAGTCCATGAAAGAACATGGCGGCAAAGAAATGAAGTCCATGAAGGAACACGGCGGCGAAGAAATGAAGTCCATGAAAGAACATGGTGGTAAAGCACTTGAAGAATGAATATTAGATATTAACTATGAAACAACTTAACTCACGCAACCATAAAAACCGAGTCAATATAGGGTTAGTATTAATGTTAGCCCTATATCTGCCTTTTAATCTTCATGCAGACAGCTCACATGAGAAAACCCAGTATTATGCTGAAGATATAAAATCAACCATGCTCAAGCACATCAGTAATAAAGTTGATAGTGATGGTGTTTTTCAGTTGCTAGATGGGAAAACTGGTGAGGTTTTAAAGCTTAAGTTTGTTCAGATTCATGATCCAGTAAGACAGATCGGAAGTGATATTTATTTCGCCTGCACTGACTTCCATGTCGTTGGCAAGCCAAAGAAGCTCTATGATTTGGACTTCTGGATGAATGATAAGACTGGCGAGCTGAAAGTTTATGACTCAAAGGTACATAAAGATCCTAAATGGTCCCTAGTCTATGGCTGGTACAAGCAGCCGCGATACACATTTGTTAATGATAAGATCGAATATCTTTACTGATCTTTATCCGCAGTGTCTACCCGACCATACTGATCTTCATAACGCTCAATATCATCTTCGCCGAGGTAACCACCAGACTGGACTTCTATAATCTCTAGCGGCATATCGGCTGGATTACTCAGTTGATGTAGCTCTCCAAGCGGAATGTAGGTCGACTCATTGACCCCAAGCACACTGCTGGTATCACCACAGCGCACCTCCGCTGTGCCTTTAACCACAATCCAATGCTCAGCCCGATGCTGATGTCGTTGCAAACTCAGCTTCTGCCCCGGCTTAACCGTAATACGCTTTACTTGATACTGGTGGCCAGTATCGATCGAATCATATTTACCCCATGGACGATAGACTTCACGATGGTTAATATGCTCTTGGCGCCCTGCTTGCTTAATCTGCTCCACAATCTTTTTCACTTCTTGTACTTGATCTTTATGCGCAACCAATAGCGCATCTTTCGTATCAACAACAATTAGATTATCTACGCCCAAAGCAGCAATCAAACGCTCTTCTGAATAAACAAAACTATCACTAGTATCGGCTAAAATCACATCGCCTTTAACTACATTGTTATTACCGTCTTTTTCTTGCACCTGCCAGAGACTAGACCAACTCCCTACATCACTCCAACCGGCATCTAAGGGAATAACAACCGCGCGATCGGTTTTCTCCATCACTGCATAGTCAATAGAATCATCCGGACAGGCAGCGAAGGCGTCTGCATCAATCCGCATAAAGTCCAAGTCCTTGCTGACTGTAGTCATCGCTTGTCGACAAGCCTTCAGAATATCAGGGCAATTCTTTTCAAGCTCTGCAATATACCGATCAGCACGAAACATAAACATGCCACTATTCCAGTAAAAGTCATCACTGGCATAGTAACCATCTGCAGTCGTCTGATCTGGCTTTTCAACAAACGCTTCGACACGCAGGCCTTGACCATCATTATCAATAGTCTGCATGCCTGCCTGAATATAACCGTAACCGGTTGCAGCGTATGTCGGTGTTATACCGAAGGTAACGAGATGACCCTTCTCGGCATAATCCTGCGCGACAGCAATCGCCTTCTGAAACGCTGCTGTATTGTCAATCCGATGGTCAGCTGCTAGCACCAGCATCACATCCTCAGCCTTGCCCTGAGCAGCGAGCTCTAAGGCAGCCAAAGCGATCGCTGGCGCTGTATTACGCCCAACCGGCTCTAATATAATCTGAGGAGCGACCTGCTCAATCTCACGCATCTGTTCCGCCACTAAGAAGCGATGTTCCTCATTGCAAATAATTTGAAGCTCAGCAAGCTCTAAGCCATCTAAACGCAGAACTGTCTCTTGCAGCATCGATTTTGATGAGCACAAAGGCAAAAATTGTTTTGGATGTAAAGTTCTCGAAAGTGGCCACAGACGCGTACCTGAGCCTCCACAAAGAATGACCGGGGTAATCATGATTAATCTCGCATAATTAAATCGCTAAAGAGCCCTGGCTATCCACCAGGCAACAGCTTCAAAACAGTACGCGGAAATAAACAAAAAATCTATTAAACAGCCTGAAATGGATGGCGTATGCTAAGGCTTACAAAGAAGCCACAGCCTGACCTTTAGCAAAATTGTGGTACAGCCAACTATCACCCGCAGAAAATACAGAATAATGACTCAAGACGCACAACTCATCGATATCGAAACCAAATTAGCCTACCAAGAAGATCTGTTACAAGAGCTCAATCAAATCGTTATTAGTATGCAGCAGCAGATTGACAAATTAGAGCTACGAAATCAGATGCTAAGAGACAACCTCAAACAAATCGAGGCCTCATTACCTAGCGACAGCAACCCCAACGAACAACCCCCTCATTATTAGTCCCACTGAGCTTGGCGATATTTAAGCTGTTCCATCATAGAAAATGCGTAAACAATCGACGCTTCTGAAGCGATAAAAAATTATATTGAGCAAATAAGACAACATAACGCCAAAGCTGTCTATTTATTAGCCGATGTGGGCGAACTGTGATTGACAGGCGGCACTAAATCAATACAATACAACGTCACTTTTCGAGTGCGGGAATAGCTCAGCTGGTAGAGCGCAACCTTGCCAAGGTTGAGGTCGCGAGTTCGAATCTCGTTTCCCGCTCCAATCGATCAATAGTCCTATCAGACTATCACCCACGCTAATACCTTTAGTGTCCATCTGTACTAACTGGACCTAAAATTAATGTGGTTTTGATACGAGAAAAGCATAACGATATCAGGCTATACTTTTAGCTATAGCATCGTTAAAGAAGCAAGCGCGAGGCATCTCGTGGGTCCAAAGAGAGTTTGGGCATGTACCAAGTGATTTTAAGCAACACACTGGCGAGTTGGCAGAGTGGTGATGCAGAGGCCTGCAAAGCCTTGTACAGCGGTTCGATTCCGCTACTCGCCTCCATATCTTAAAATCATACCCACCTTTAGCCCGGGTGGCGGAATTGGTAGACGCAAGGGACTTAAAATCCCTCGCCTTCACGGGCGTGCCGGTTCGATTCCGGCCCCGGGCACCATTAAGTAAACGTGTGACTTCCTTATCGTACTGATTGGCTTAGATTTTTATTACGCTAATTCAGCCGTGAAAAATCAGCACGTATTTCGGCGAAAACTTCAGTACTCATGAAATTTATACATTCTCACTACATGTAGCATTGATATCCGCCGTCATTAGCGACAAACTAGAATCACACATTCGCTCCGGCCTTGTTCTACCTCATAGCGCAGGTACTTATCCTTAATTAATCGTTCATACAGGATTACTATGACGGCGTTTTTTAATACAGGCTTAACGCAACAACAGTTTTTAGAGCAGTATTGGCAAAAAAAACCACTGCTAATTAAACAGGCATTTAGCGATTTTCAGTCGCCAATTAAACCTGATGATTTAATTCAACTAGCGTGTGAAGCAAACATTGAATCTCGTTTAATCGAAGAGAACCGTCAGACTGGTTCATGGCAACTCAAATCAGAAAACTTGTCGCCACAAGACTTCCAGCAACTGCCTGCAACGCACTGGACGGTGTTGGTACAGGATATTGATAAGCATTTGCCAGAGCTACAAAATTTAATGGCTCCTTTTCGCTTTATCCCTGATTGGCGTCGCGATGATCTAATGGTTAGTTATGCTCCAGAATCGGGCAGTGTTGGTGCCCATACTGATAGTTACGATGTTTTTTTATTACAGGCAATGGGGAGCCGAAGATGGCAGGTCAGCGCTCAGCCAGTGCTACAGCCTGAGTTGATCGAAGGGCTAGATTTACAGATCTTAAAGGCATTTAACCCAGACCAATCATGGGATTTAGCAGCAGGCGATATGTTGTATTTGCCACCCCACTTTGCACATCATGGTGTTGCGCTAGATGACTGCATGACTTTCTCTTTCGGTTTTCGTGCACCATCTAGGGTAGACATATTGGATGCAATGACTCATACGATATTAGAGAGTGCGTTGGGCCGCAGTCGTTATAGTGACCCCGATCTGAAAACTGCACAACACCCTCATCAAATTGGCCAGCAAGCAGTGCTTGAAGTAAAACAATTATTACATGATGCGATTGATGAAGCTGAGCCAATAATCGCTACTGCATTGGGTTGTTTAGTAACCGACACCAAAACAAGCTTGATTGAGTTAGCTGAAGAAGCGATCAGTGATTTACCAACAGCTGAAGAATTAACTGTCCGATTTGAACAAGGAGAAATACTTGAGCGTAATCTTTATTATCGTTTTGCTTGGTCGACAAACAATCAAGAAAGCCAACTCTTTTTTGCCGGTGAGTCTTATAATTTAGAGAGCTATGAACATGCGATTATATTGACGGAAAATACATTATTAACAGAAACAGAGTGGTCTCTATTAAATCTAGACTCTCAATCTGTCGATCTACTTTGCGAATTAATCGCTGAAGGTGGTTGGTTCTGGCAGTCCACGCCTTAACTTAATGGGAGACAAACGTGATTAAATTGTGAATCGACATGCCGACCAACCACCTCCCTTTACTTCAATTACTAGCACTCAACCTAGCCTATCTTCAGCAACAAAATACTTGGGATCCTCAATCACATTCACTTCGACTAAGTTACCTGCCTTGGTTAATAATTTTCGACAATCCTCTGACAAGTGAACTAGATGCAGCGTCTTACCAGCATTCAAATAGCGCTCAGCTAGGCTATCAATCGCCTCCAAGCCAGAATGATCAGCTACCCGTGACCGCGCAAAATCAATAACAACATCATCGTTATCACGACGTGGATCGAAGCTTTCTAGAAACGAAGTTACAGAGCCAAAAAATAAAGGTCCCATTACCGCATAAACGGTTGAACCTTTATGATCTTGCCGCGCTTCAATTCGAATATGTTTGGCATGCTCCCAAGCAAATACCAAGGCTGACACGATGACACCAACGATAACCGCAATCGCTAGGTCAGTCATCACTGTGACTGCTGAGACCAGTATTAGAATAAAGGCATCGCTGCGAGGTACTTTGCTGATAATTCGGAAACTAGACCATTCAAAGGTCCCAATGACAACAATGAACATGACACCAATTAAGGCCGCTAATGGTATTAGTTCAATTAAGGCTGAACCAACCAAGATGAAAAATAGTAAAAATAAAGCAGCACTAATACCAGATAATCGACCCTTACCTCCTGAGTTCACGTTGATCATACTTTGACCGATCATCGCGCAACCCCCCATGCCGCCAAAGAAGCCAGTGACTGTATTTGCGACACCTTGGCCAATACATTCACGATTGCCACGACCACGAGACTCAGTAATCTCATCGATCAAACGCATAGTGAGCAAAGACTCAATCAAACCAATTGCAGCAAGAATTAAAGCATATGGAAAAATAATTAAAAGTGTTTCTAAAGTATAAGGCACCGATGGAATATGAAAATCAGGTAAGCCACCTTTGATCGAGGCGATATCGCCAACGACTTTAGTATCTAAATTCAAACCTAACACCAACCCAGTCACCACTAGGATTGATATCAAGGAAGCAGGAACCGCTGTCGTTAGGCGCGGTAGATAGCGAATAATCAACATCGTAACTAAGACTAGCCCCAGTAATAGCCATAATTGTTCGCCATGCAACCATGCAATGTCTAAAATCGAGCCTTGCATGAAGGTGCTATGTAGCCACCCTGCCTCGCCTGCTTCGCCAAAATGACTCAGTTGAGCCAGAAAAATAACAATAGCGAGGCCGTTCACAAAACCTAGCATCACTGGATAAGGCACCATACGGATGAACTTACCCAGTTTTAAAACGCCTGCCATAATTTGTAATAGCCCCATCAAGACGACAGTGATAAAGAGATATTCAACACCATGCTCAGCTACCAACGCGACCATAACAACTGCCAAAGCACCGGTGGCACCACTGATCATGCCCGGACGCCCACCAATACACGCAGTAATCAAGCCAACCATGAAAGCTGCATACAGCCCAACCAAGGGTTCAACACCGGCTACAAACGCAAATGCGACCGCCTCAGGCACTAAAGCCAATGCAACCGTTAGACCTGATAATAAATCGTTCTTATAACTGGCTAATTGGCCCAGTTGGAAATTAAACATAAAACGGATCTCAAACAATTTTAGACAAAGCTATCTATCGGGACGGTTGAACACTCATTCCGACAAAAAACCTAATATTTATGGGATAAGCACCTTGATCTTAGGAGCCATCAACGAAATCAAGGCGGTATTATACGGTTAAAGCTTAGGACTGTTCTAGCTTAGAGCATGATATACCCTAGCTTTATTCAGGCTAAACAGACCTATTGTCACTTAAAGTAGTGACAGCTAGCCAGTCATATCTAAAAAAGCATTGATGATATTGGGTAACTACACAGCTCTGGCATAAGCTAGCTAAGGCACACTAACAGAGGGCAGTTAAGCAGAGCTATCATCATGTCACAACATGTGCTGAGGACTTAACTGCTATTCGCGAACGTTCACACATGGTGAAAGATGCATTGAGCAATCTATCATCCAGCCAATCAAGTAATAACTTGTATACGTTTTTGTAATCTTTCCAGCACTGCCTTTCTGAACGGTCGACTCAGGTGTCAATATCGGCGGAATTCCAGGTAGCGATAACGTTGACGCATTTTGGTTTTTCTATGGCCCACTCAGAACCATTGTAATAATAGAAATGATTAGTTTTAAACAGTTACACTACTCTAACTAACTTCAACAACAAGGCGTTATCAAACGCTATATGTATCATCAGAGTCTTGTTACCGAACGAAGCAGTTATTATGCAGTGCTACTGCGCAAGGCAGCGCGTAGATAGTCAATCATTGACCAGACTGTCAGTACAGCAGCGATATCTAATAACCATTTGCCAATATCGAAGATAGGCAAACCCCATAGAGGCTGCGCCCATAACAAGAAAATAATCGAGATAATCTGTAGGGTAGTTTTTAGCTTACCTAGATAAGAAACAGCAACAATCCCTCGACGCCCCATTTCAGCCATCCATTCTCGCAATGCAGAAACAGTAATTTCACGACCAACAATAATTAGAGCAGGAATTAGAATATGCACATCCGAATGACGAAATAAAATCAAAAACAAAGCAGTGACTACAATAAGCTTATCTGCCACCGGATCAAGGAATGCACCAAATGCCGATTGTTGGTCTAGCTTACGCGCCAGATAGCCGTCTAACCAATCAGTAAGACCAGCGAGGATAAACAATAACGCTGATATAGGCATCGCTAGCGAATGATCTGAAAGATAAATGACGACAAGCAACGGCAACATAGCAATGCGCATTAACGTCAATACATTAGGTATATTCATAATCATTAGCCTACTTAATCACCGTTCAAAGTCTCATGTATCAACTGCGCCAGTTGTTTACTAATACCTGGCACTTTAAATAATTCTTGTTCACTGGCACGATTTATACCACGCATACCGCCAAAATGTTTTAGCAGGGTCTGACGGCGTTTTGGGCCTAATCCTGCAATACCTTCCAAAGGAGACATCGTTCGAGATTTATTTCGCCGATTACGATGAGAAGTAATAGCAAAACGATGCGCTTCATCTCGAATTTGTTGAATCAAGTGTAACGCTGCTGAATCGGCGGGCAATAGAATCGCTTGTTTACTATCCGGAGTGAATAATTGTTCCATACCGGCACGACGCTCAACCCCCTTCGCCACACCAACCAACAATACTTCAGTGATTTGCAACTCCTCCATTACTTCTGCAGCCTGACTAAGTTGGCCCTTACCTCCATCAATAAAAAGAATATCAGGCATCTTACCCTCACCCTTCTTCAAACGTGTATAGCGTCTACTTAAGGCCTGATGCATTGCTGCATAGTCATCACCTGGTGTAATGCCTTCAATATTAAACTTGCGATATTCTTGTTTACTGGGCCCCTCGCGATCAAAAACAACGCAAGATGCTACTGCTAACTCACCTTGGGTGTGACTAATATCGAAGCATTCCATACGCTCAATCTGAGCATCAAAGCTAAACGCATCTTCTAATGCTCGATAGCGCTGCTCCATGCCGGTCTGACTAGCTAAGCGTGATTCAAAGGCTATCGATACATTCTTATTGGCAAAATCTAACCAGCGTGCGCGCGTGCCTCTAACGGAGGCGGTAATTTTAACCTTGGCTTCACGTTGATTGCTCAACATCTCAGCTATTATCTCGTGCTCACTTGGTAGAACAGTAGTAATCAGTTCTTCTGGTGGTCGCCGTTGCAAATAATACTGGCCAATAAAACCAGCTAACAATTCTTCTTCAGTACAACCCTGTGGTACTTTCGGGAAATAACTCTGATTGCCTAAATTCATCTTATTACGCACCCGGAAGACCTGCACGCAAGCGAGCGCCTGATTCATCTTGCAAGTGATAATGTCACAGTCGCCTGACAGTTCGCTGACGTATTGTTGCTGCGACACCTGTCGTAAAGAGTTAATTTGATCTCTCAGCTTAGCCGCTTTTTCAAATGCTAAAATATTAGAGGCCTGCTCCATTTCAGTGATTAAATTTTCAATCACTAAATCACTTTTACCCTGTAAAAATTTACGCGCGTAATCGACATCCTCGGCATAATCAGTAGGTGAAATTAAATCAACACAAGGAGCAGTACAACGTTCAATCTGATATTGCAAACAAGGTCTTGATCTATTTTTGAAAAAGCTATCATTACATTGGCGCACCTTAAAGACTTTTTGCAACAGGTTTAATGTATCTCTAACTGCACCAACACTGGCATAGGGTCCAAAAAATTCACCTTGTTTTTTCTTTGCACCTCGATGAAAGCTTAAACCTGGATAAGCCTGCTGTGATGATAAATACACATAAGGATAGGTCTTATCATCACGCAGCAAAATATTATATTTTGGCCGATGCTCCTTAATCAGATTGTGTTCTAGCAGTAAGGCTTCAGCCTCAGTATTCGTTACGGTTACTTGAATATTTCGAATCAAACGCACCATCGACTGGATGCGGGTGCTGATATTACTGCGATTAAAATAACTTGAGACACGCTTCTTTAAATTCTTAGCTTTACCAACATAAAGAATATCGCCATCCACATTCAACATCCGGTAAACCCCCGGTTGTTGCGTCAGAGTCTTAAGAAAACCCTCAGCGTCAAATTCTTTATTACTCATACCCAGTCATTTGTTATTCAAGACTTTTAATTGCAAACAGACCGGCAACAAGAGCCAGCCTAATCTAAGCGTTAAGCTTACTCTGTATGGTAGCGAAAACGGCCGAAAATTGCTCACCAGTCAGACGCTTAGTCTGTGTGTTGTAACGACTACAATGATAGGAGTCCACTAATTGAAAGTGATCTAGTTGATGTTCTGCAGCATGTGCAAACGGATAATCTTTTTGACGTCGGCCTAACGCCCGTATGATTGATTCATGTGCGATGCGACCCAATGCCAACACAACACCCTCACCAAAATCATTAAGCTCTTGCTGCAAATAACGATTACAGGTCTTAATCTCAGCTGGTGTTGGTTTGTTTTGTGGTGGCACACATTTGACCGCATTGGTGATGCGCGTGTTAATCAATCGTAAATCATCATCACTAGCAAGTGATTCCGCATGACTAGAAAAGCCAAATTGATGCAGCGTTTTATAAAGTAGGATACCGGCATGATCGCCAGTAAACGGCCGACCAGTAGCATTCGCACCGTGCAAGCCAGGAGCTAAACCGACAATGAGTAGCTCTGCTTGTGGGTCACCAAATGCGGCCACAGGCTTACAATAATAATCAGGAAATTTTTCTTTTTGAGCGGCAATGAATTCTGCCAATCGAGGGCACTCTTTACAATCTGTAGTAAATAATGAAGACACAGCAAGTTAAAACTTAAGTAACGCGGAACCCCAAGTGAAACCGCCACCAAAGGCTTCCAGAATAATCGAATCACCTTCCTTAATACGACCGTCACGGACAGCGGTATCTAATGCTAACGGAACAGATGCAGCAGAGGTATTGCCATGCTTATCAACGGTTACCACAACCTTATCCATTGATAATTTAAGCTTACGAGCGGTTGCCGTAATAATGCGTGTATTCGCTTGATGCGGAACTAACCAATCAATATCTTCTTTTGCAAAATTGTTGGCTGCTAATGTTTCATCCGCAATACGTCCAAGCGTATTGACAGCCATCTTGAAGACCTCATTACCCTTCATGCAAATATGCGCTTCCAACTTCTGCTGGTCTTCAGTATCGGCTGCCTGCATATTCGGCACATGTAGCAACTCCTCATAACGGCCATCGGCATGTAAATGTGTTGATAAGATTCCGGGCTCATCACTCTCTTCTAGAATTACGGCACCAGCACCATCTGCAAACAATACACAGGTCGTGCGATCACTCCAATCAACGATGCGTGACAGTGTTTCTGCACCAATAACTAATGCTGTTTTAGCCATGCCTGACTGAATAAAACTATTTGCTGTAGCTAATGCGTAAACGAACCCAGTGCAGACAGCTTGTACATCAAAGGCAGGACAACCATGGATACCTAATTGCTGCTGAATTAAACAGGCTGTACTTGGAAAAACCTTAGCGGGAGTGGTGGTGGCAACAATAATAAGATCAATATCATCGGCAGTTTTGGCGGCCATCTGCATCGCAAGACGAGCTGCTTTAGCACCTAAATCAGCGGTTGTTTCACCTTCAGCGGCGATATGTCTTTGCTTAATACCGGTCCGCTCCTGAATCCACTCATCGGTAGTATCAACCATTTTTTCTAGATCATGGTTGCTCAAGATGCGATCCGGGAGATAGCCACCCGTGCCAGTAATGCGTGAAAACTTCATATTAATATATAGCTACCTTAGATGAGGAATCGTTCGAGCTGATTATCAATTAATGTTGGCACACTCTTCTTCGCCTCAAGATGAGCTAGCGAAATAGCATTAGCAAAAGAGAATGCATCAGCACCACCGTGACTCTTGATAACGATTCCACGCAAGCCTAGTAAGCTGGCACCGTTATAACGTCTAGGATCGATTTGGCCTTTAAAATTCTTTAACGCAGGCAACGATAAAAAGCCTGCAATTTTAGTAAATATATTCTGATTAAAAGCCTGACGCCCATAGTTTGAGATTAAGCGTGCGACACCTTCTGTCGTTTTGAGCGCAACATTGCCAACGAAACCGTCACACACTACCACATCAACATCACCACAAAAAATATCATCACCTTCAACAAAGCCAATGTAGTTCAACGCACTTTGTTCTAGTAATTTGTGTGTCGATTTAACGACCTCATTTCCTTTAATTGCTTCAGAGCCTACATTAAGCAAACCGACTTTAGGTTCAGCTATATCTTCCACCACACCAGCAAGCACCGAGCCCATAACTGCAAACTGGAATAAGTTATCGGCAGAGCAATCAACATTAGCACCAAGATCTAGCATATGCGTGTGACCTTTAATGGCGGGTAATGTGCTATTAATTGCGGGCCGGTCAATACCAAGCAAGGTGTGCAAGACATAACGAGCAGTCGCCATTAAGGCACCGGTATTACCTGCACTGACGCAGGCATCTGCACGGTTATCTTTGACCATATTAATGGCCACTCGCATCGAGGAATCTTTTTTGGAACGTAGCGCCTGCGCTGGCGGTTCATCCATTGCAACAACTTGAGTACTGTGTTGAACCTCAATACGGCGCAATTGATCCGCCGTTGCAGCCTTTAGCTCTTGCTCGATGAGTGCACTATCCCCCACTAAGATTAACTTAAGATCAGCATGCTGATCGAGTGAGGAAAGTGCTGCCGGAATAACAACACTTGGGCCATGATCACCACCCATTGTATCGAGAGCTATCGTTGTAGCCATAGAATCATTCACGGCCAAAGGAACGCCTGGATTAGCGGTATGTCAGATAGAAAAGCAGGAGAAGGGTTGAGGAGTATTTACTCCTCTTCTTCAACTTCTGCTGGCTTGATGACTTGACGTCCACGGTAAAAGCCATCTGGGCTGATGTTATGACGAAGATGGGTTTCACCTGTTGTCGCATCAGTAGATAGAGTTGCTGCATTTAAACTGTCATGTGCGCGACGCATATTGCGACGTGATGGAGTTTTACGTCTTTGTTGTACTGCCATAGTCTTTCTCCCAACTACTTAATTTTTAGATCTTTTAATTGTGCAAAAGGATTATCCCGATGAGACTCTTTGTCTTTATCATTAAACCCTTGTAGCCACTGCTTTGTCTTTGGATCACATTGATCCAAATGTTCATGCTTTACAACGATGGGTAATCCTAAAATCACCTCATCAGCTATCAAATTCACGGTCTCAATACTCTGACCGTCGTACTCGTACATCTCAACGCCTTCACGTTGCGCTAATTCCATTTGCTGCGGTGTCACCATAATAAGATGAACCAGCTGCTTTATGTCTACCTCTACGTCATGCATACACCTTTGACAGGTTTGCACCACCGAGCCCGAGATAACTCCTTTCACCATGGCAAAGCCTAATGATGATTTCGAAAACGAAAACTCAATCACCAAACTCGTGTTTAGGTGATTAGCGAATTCGGAAATCCGGGGGATTGAACCGACACCAATCTCAGCCTTAATAATGCGTTGCTGCTGAGCAAAGAGCGCGGGATCAAAATACAAAGGAAAGTCGTTGCTCATTGGGCGGCCAAGTGTATAGTTTGCGTGCTTATCAGTCAAAGATTTTACTTAAATCAATCACTTCGGCAAGGTTATACTATCAAAATGAATTCCAATACCCCTCTTGTATTGGCTTCTAGCTCTCGATATCGGAAAGAGTTGCTGGAACGCCTAAATATTCCCTTCGCCTGCAAGTCACCGAATATCGATGAAAGCCGGCAAAATCACGAATCACCGGCAAGCTATGTCGAGCGACTCGCTATTGCAAAAGCGACTGCCTTGGCTAAAGAATATCCAAAACACCTCATCATCGGCTCGGACCAGTGTAGTTTGGTAGGTAGCGAAATTGTTGGCAAGCCTGGTACGCGAGAAGCCGCCATCACACAATTACAAGCTTCTTCAGATAGAACCCTAACTTTTCTCACAGGATTGGCCGTAATTGAGCCAACAAGTGGCTGGCAACGTACTGCTATTAGCCGCTTTGAAGTCGAGTTTCGCAATCTAAGCCAAGCGGAAATTGAACGTTATGTGGACGCAGAGCAACCGTTAGATTGCGCTGGAAGTTTTAAATCAGAACGTTTGGGCGTCAGCCTAACCCGCGCCATGCGAGGTGATGACCCAACCGCTTTAGTTGGTCTGCCACTGATTCAATTAAGTTCTTTCTTGCGTGAATACGGTATCAACTGCCCTTAATTACGATCTATTGCTTACTATTCAACTGAAACTAACGTAATTGGGGCGTGACTGCGCTAAGACTGGCAGCAAGTGTGCTGCCAATACGGCTCGCAAATTGATCCAAAACACTAGGCTTTATACTGTAGTCGACAATATCTTCTGTTTTGATGATATCGCGCGCAACTTCATCGGCACTAGCAAGGCCATCAATCAGACCGAGCTCCAAAGCTCTCCGGCCTGACCAAAAGAGTCCACTAAATAAGTCGGCATCAGCGACCAAACGATCGCCTCGACCGGCCTTTACAACCGCAATAAATTCTTGATGAATTGAATCAAGTAAGTTCTGCAAATGATTCTTTTCAAAGGGATCAATAGCCGTAAAAGGATCAAGTAGCGCCTTGTGCTCACCCGCTGTCAACAAACGTCGCTCAATGCCGAGCTTATCCAGGGTATCAACAAAACCAAACCCGTCCATACGGACCCCGATCGAGCCCACTATGCTAGATTCATTGGCGTAGATCTGATCAGCAGCAACAGCGACATAAAGGCCACCAGAGGCACAGATATCATCAACCACGGCGTAAACCTTTTTTTCTGGATGTAAGGTCTTCAAACGTCTAATTTCCTTATTGATTTGAGCAGATTGCACCGGTGATCCACCCGGACTATTAATCTTAATGATGACCGCTTTAGCGAATTCATTGGCAAAAGCATCAGCTAAAGCTTGGTTAATCTGTCCAGCACTCGCACTTTCACCATCAGCAATAATTCCATCCAATCGCACCATCGCGCTATGAGGCTGCTTTGAAGAGGCCCCATACTCATCCACATCAATAGCCAACAAACCTATTAAAAACAATGAGAAATATAAGAAACCTAATGTTTTAAAAAAGATTCCCCAACGGCGTGAGCGGCGTTGTTCGATAAGCCCTGCTGATGCGATACGCTCTAATGCTTGGCGCTCCCAGTTTGAATCTTGATCTGTCATTCTTAACCCCAAAATACTATGTTTTATTTGCTGGATTGCCGTTTAAACTGGCGTCAGCTGATCTTGCCAATGCTTCAACTCTGCCGCTAACGGCGCTGAGAACTCATAATTTTGCCCCGAAATGGGCATCTTTAAGCGCAAACGACTCGCGTGCAGAAACATTCGATGCAGGCCTTGCTCAGCAACCACCCGGTTATGTGCAAAATCACCATAACGCTTATCGCCAACAATAGGATAACCTTCTTCTTGTGCATGCACCCGAATCTGATGTGTACGCCCGGTACCGATTTGGGCACTGAGCAGGGTTAAGCGCTCTTTAAACAGCTGTGTAGAGCTAAATACCGTCTCGGCGCTCTGCCCGTCATCGGCCACTCGCATTTTACCCATACCAAAATCACCCTCTTTTTCGAGAGCGTGCCTCACCACCTGCTGGCGCGCCTTCCAGTGCCCTTTCACCATCAAAGTGTATTCTTTATCAGTTGCAGCACTTTGCATCGCTTGTTGCACCTCAAGCAAGGCGGGGCGTGACTTTGCCAAAATTAAGACACCACTGGTCTCTTTATCAATTCGGTGCGCCAATTCTATAAATGGTTGATTTGGCCGACTTGCACGAATAGTCTCGATAACCCCAATAGGATCACCACTGCCACTATGAGATGACAGCCCAGACGGCTTATTGATCACCACTAACCGATCATCTTCAAATAAAATCTGTTCTTCTAACCGCTGTTGACGCTCCGGAGAAACCTCGTGCTGCCCCGCATTTTCAACGCTAATAGGCGGGATACGCACTAGATCACCCTCTTTCAAGCGATAGATTGGTTTAATCCGTCCCTTATTTACCCGTACCTCGCCACTACGAACTGCCCTATAAATACGACTTTTAGGTATTTTTCTGAAGTATCCTAGAAGAAAGTTATCGACCCGCTGGCCTGCGTTCTTAGCGTCTATGGTAACCCACGCTACTTTCGGTGAAGACATAAAAACCTCGATTGATTAGTCGTTTGCTGAAGCTTCAGATGATTGCTATGATAGATGTACTGAGTCGCTCTACACAGCGCTTATTAAAACGCAAGGTAGTAGAATAACTATATTAATCTACAAGAAAAGCGAACTCAGCATGACGCACGATTCTTAGTCAATGACATCAGAATCCGTACAGAATTTATCTGGTTGCAGTGGCAATCAAGTCAACAATAACATTTATGTTTATCCTACTTTCATTTGGGCTGTTGAGAAATCATTTTCTTTCTCACGCTCTCCCCCAAACTCTTCGAAGAGCGTTGCTTGCAATGCCGTGTCGCCCTATGACGCAGAGAACTATCTCCTATCCGAAGCAAGGTCTCGGGCATGCTGCCCTGAAGGTAGGTTCAAAAATTTGGAACCTTCATGAAAAGAATATTAGTAAACGCAACTCAACAAGAAGAATTGCGTGTAGCAATGGTCGATGGCCAACGTCTTTACGATTTGGACATCGAAATCCCGTCAAAAGGTCAGAAAAAGGCCAATATCTACAAGGGCTTCATTACTCGTATTGAGCCCAGTCTAGAAGCAGCATTTGTAAACTATGGCGCAGATCGTCACGGTTTTTTGCCCTTCAAAGAGATATCTAAAAGCTATTTCAAAAACGGTGGTACTGGCTCAACTGCTCGCAGCGCGATAAAAGACCAAATCAAAGAGGGCCAAGAAGTTCTGGTCCAAGTTGAACGCGAAGAGCGCGGCAACAAGGGTGCAGCATTAACAACATTCATTAGCCTAGCAGGTCGATATCTAGTCCTGATGCCGAACAATCCACGTGCGGGTGGGGTATCTCGTCGCATTGAAGGTGATGACCGGCAAGGTGTGCGTGAAGCGCTAGACAGCGTTGAAGTCCCGGAAGGTATGGGCGTGATCGTTCGTACGGTCGGTGTTGGTCGCACCAGCGAAGAACTTACTTGGGATTTAGAATACCTAACGAAGATTTGGGATGCGATTCAAGCCGCTTCGACAACCAAAAACGAGCCATTTTTAATCTATCAAGAAAGCAACGCCATGATTCGCGCCCTACGCGATCATTTCCGTAACGATATTACTGAAATCATTATCGATGATGAGACAGTGTATCAGGATGCGCAAAAATTCTTGCAACAGGTAATGCCACAAAGTGAGCGTAAATTAAAGCAGTACACCGATCACGTTCCGCTTTTTAACCGTTATCAAATCGAAGGGCAGATTGAATCAGCTTTCCAACGTGAAGTGACCTTGCCTTCTGGTGGCGCCATCGTTATTGATCACACTGAAGCACTGCTTTCTATCGACGTCAATTCAGCCCGAGCAACCAAGGGTAGCGATATTGAACAAACTGCTTTAAATACCAATTTAGAAGCCGCTGACGAAGTAGCGCGCCAATTGCGTCTGCGCGACCTAGGGGGCCTGATTGTTATCGATTTCATCGATATGCTTGCCAACAAAAATCAGCGTGAAGTAGAAAATCGTCTGAAAGAAGCAGTTAAGCTTGATCGAGCACGCATCCAACTAGGACGAATCTCCCGTTTTGGCTTACTTGAAATGTCACGTCAACGATTGCGCCCATCACTGGGTGAATCGAGTCAAATCGTCTGCCCTCGCTGTGATGGTCACGGTACCGTTCGAACCAACGAATCACTTGCGCTTGCTATTCTACGTCTGCTTGAAGAAGAAGCGATGAAAGATATGACCTCCAAGGTTGTTGCCCAGGTTCCAGTTGAAGTGGGCACCTTCTTACTAAATGAAAAGCGAACTTCACTGCAAGAAATTGAGGCCCGTCATAAACTAGACCTTATCATCGTGCCACAAGCCAGCTTTGAATCACCACGATTTGTCGTCCAACGATTGCGTAGTGATGACGCCGAAGTGAAAGGTAAAACTAGTTTCGAAATGGCAGCAGAAGAAGAAGCCAGCACCATCGAAACAATGACAACGACCAGCCGCCCAGTAGAACAAGCAGCGGTCTCTGCGGTCAGCATTGCACCTTCAGCGCCAGCGCCAGTGGCTGCTAAAGCAGAAACCCAAGAGAAAAAACCAGGTTTACTAAAACGACTGTTCGGTAAGTTAGCAAGCACTAAGACCGAGGAAAAAGTAGAGCAGGAAGAAGCTAAGCAGAGTGAACGTTCAAACCGAAAAACCAGCAACCGATCCCGCAATGATAACCGTCGTGGGGGTCGAGGCCGGGGTCGTGGCCGCAATGATAATCGCGCACGCACCGATACCGACGGCAACCGCCAAGAAACCCGTCGTAATGACACTGAGCGTAATGAAACGGCACGCAAAGAGAATAATGGCAACCGTCGACAAGATGGACGTAGCTCTGGACGCAACCGCAACCGCGGTCGCTCGGCACAGACGAATGAAACTAATACTGATGAGCAAGTGAGCAAAGCAGTAGCAACCGCAGAACCAGTATCGCAATCGGAAACTAACTCTGAAAATAGTACTGTCGGCAATCGCAACACAGAAAATCGTAAATCCGAGACACGTGAAGGCAATGGCCGTTCACGCGGACGTCGTGGCGGTCGTGGCCGCGGTGGCCGTGGTCGTAATTCAGAGCGGAATAGTCAGAATGCTGATGGCAATACGGCAGAAAGCAAGCCAGCAACAGCTCTCGATACGCAGCCAACCCAATCAGCCCAGACATCTGCTAGTAGTGAAGCGACATCGAACAGCAACCCAGCGAAAAATGATTCACCAGCCATAAGCGATGCAAACTCAGCAAGCAGTAGCAGCAATAGACGTTTTTCACGCGGTTCAGCGGAACAAAGCAAGCCAGTAGCACCTAAGCCGACTGAAGCAAGCAAGCCGACTGAAGCAAGCAAGCCGACTGAAGCAAGCGAGCCAGTGGCTGCTAAAGCAACCAATAACAGTACTAGGTCTGCTACGCGTGCCGCAGTTAACCCTGCACCCGCGCCGACAAAAAAACCAAAACTAAATCAGGTTGAAACCAAGTCGGAATTCAAAAAAATCACGACCGAGGCTGCCAAAGCACCACAAGTTATAAACAAAACATCAGAAGCAAAGCCTGTCAGCGCAACGCCAGTAGCGGCACCAAAAGTAAAACTGCAACAGGTCGAGACTAAGAAGACGACAAGCAGCCATACAGAAGATTAAAGCGCTGACTCAATAATCGTTAATAAAAAACCTTCGCACCGAAAAAAGGGCAGCCATTGGCTGCCCTTTTCTACATTAACTTTGAAATATAACTTACGTTTAAGTACGTTAGGGCTTGCGCACCACCGCCGTACTCAAGGCCCAAAGCATCGCTTTACCACCCCAAAGACCTAAGTTGTAGGTGAAAACCTTTTTCCAGATTTCGCTGCTTTCCCCTGCTAGGTTAGCATTAATAAGCGCCAACACCTGCTCACTAGGGACAGCACCGACATAGATTTGAAACAAGGGGATAAGAACAAAAGAAATTAATAGCGCGACACCAAAGAAAAGCAGCGCACGGCGAAAAATAATAACCACGTACAATCCCCTAGCTCGCTTACGCTCTAAATTCGAGACGACGTCCCAGCGTCAGTGCATCAGTCAGCTGGCCATTCACATACACAACCTCGCCATTAACAATAGTTGTGTCTATCGAAGAACGAAAAGTGAAACCATCAAATGGTGACCAAGCACATTTATAAAGAACGGTATCAGGACTATCAGTAATACCTTTATCCATATCAACAATGGTTATATCAGCCCAATACCCTTCACGTAGATAACCACGATCGATTAAGCGAAAACGATCGGCAACATTATGGCTGGTAACCTGCACAACTTTTTCCAGACTCAGCTGATTATCCTGCACCTTTTCAAGAATGCTAGGTAAGGCATATTGCACTAATGGTAAACCAGCAGCAGTTTTAAAGTAGGTTCCTGTCTTTTCCTGCAATGTATGCGGGGCATGGTCTGTTGCGATGATATCAATACGGCCTTCGGCAACTGCTTTGATCAGTGCTGCCCTATCAGTTGCCTTTTTAATAGCTGGATTACATTTAATAAAGGCTCCGCGCTGTTCGTAATCCTCTTCTGAGAAAAATAAATGATGCGCACAGACTTCTAATGTAATTTGCTTATCATTAACATCTCCTGGGGCAAAGAACTCCAATTCTTTTTCACTAGTAAGATGCAACACATGTAACCGCGTACCATGTTTTCTAGCCAGCCCTACTGCTCTCTCAGTAGACGCATAACAAGCCTCTACTGACCGTATTTCTGGATGATATTTCAAAGGAATATCATCGCCAAAGCGTTGACGGTAAAGATCTTCATTACGCTTGATCATCGGCGTATCTTCACAGTGAGTGATCACAATGGTTTCAACTTCAGCGAAGATGTTTTCTAAAACGACCGGATCGTCCACCAACATGTTGCCGGTAGAAGCACCCATAAAAATTTTTATACCACAGGTGACACCATTCTTTAGGCCACGCAACTCGTCTAGGTTATCGTTGGTCGCCCCCATATAGAAAGCATAGTTGGCTGCACACTTACCCTCTGCTAGTGCAAATTTTTCATCGAGTGCCTTTAAAGTAACTGTTGGCGGCTTGACGTTCGGCATATCCATAAAGCTGGTTATGCCACCAGCGACCGCTGCCCGCGACTCAGTCTGTAAACCACCTTTATGTGTTAAGCCTGGCTCACGAAAGTGAACTTGGTCATCAATCATGCCCGGTAAAACATATTTACCAGCAGCATCAATGATTTTATCAGCAGCACTGGACTGTAGATCGTTTCCTATCTTGTGAATACGGCCGTTGACGATTAAGAGATCAGCTTGATATTGCTGCCCCTCGCTAACTAAAGTTCCATTTACGATAAGTGTCTTCATACCATTATCTTAAGCGCACTAACCCACTCTGAAAACCCTTATTTTAATCAGGTTATTAGGAAGCTTTAGAGAATACCCCGAAATAAAAAGTTGTTATTAACAATGCGCTATGACAAAAAGGCTGATAGACGACGATTATTTCTCAGTCAAGGCGCCACCAAAAGCCCTAGTAATCGGCTTACTCAGATAAGTTAGTACAGTCCTGCGGTCCGTTTTAATGTTGACGTCAGCAGTCATACCTGGCTTCAAATCTATATGTGTGAATTTAGGATTACGCAGACGATAATCTTCCGCAATAGCAATTTGCGCACGATAATAGGTCATAGGACGCCCATTGGGGCCCTCCTCGGTCAAAGTATCTGAACTAATATAGGTTAGTTCACCATCGAGGCTGCCATATATCGTATAGTCAAAAGCACCCAGACTAACTGTGCTAGGTAAGCCTATTGTCAGCTGGCCAATATCAGCTGGGCTCAATTGCAACTCGACAACCAACTTACCTTCAGTCGGTGAGATCTGTATCAACTCGTCACCTGCACGTAAGACACCACCAACAGTAGTCATCTTAAGATATTTCACTATCCCTGTTTGTGGTGCAAAGATCTCAGTATGCTGCAATAAATCACTCTTCTCCTCAAGCTTGTAACGGGCATTACTTAAGTCAGTCTTTAGTTTACTCACCTCTAATCGTGCATCTTCCATATACTTATTCTTAACAGCAGAAATCTCACCCTCCAGCTCGCTGAGTTGTCTCTCTGCTCGCATAACTTCTAAACGACTAGAATCACCAGTAGCAAATAGATCTTGATTCATATTAAGTTCTTGTTGCGCTAAATTGCGAGCTCTCGTTAGGAAACTCAAGCGATCAGTTAAAGTTTTTTTACGCTGTGTAAATAGCTTTTTCTGCGCCAAAACAAACTCTTGATACTCAGCAAAACTAGCGCCGAAAACGGGGGTTTTATTTTGCGATTCAGCTAACGCACGAATCAAGGCTACATTAAAAGCTGCCTCCTGCGCCCGAACCTCTTCAAAAGATGCATTTGCACGCTCTCTTTCTAAGACCGCTAACAGTTGACCCTCTTGCACATATTGCCCCTCTTCAACTAAAAGCTTCGCTAAAACACCACCATCTGCTACTTGCACGACTTGAGTCCGGGCGGTAGGAATTATTTTACCGCTCGCCTTTACCGCTGCATCAATTTCAAAAAAATAGGCCCAGACAATGAAAATGCTAACTGCAAAAAACAACATCATTATCATAGATACTTTAGGGGCAGACCTTTGTCTAACATGAGCATTTTCATTATAGAGATTAAGTCCATTAGCTGATTGATCGTATTCAGCCAATGCATTTTTCGCCACCTTATCTTTTGCTGTTGTGACTTCAGTCGCCTCAATCACATCAGCATCTAGCGAGTTAGATTTCTTCATGACACTTTCTCCTTTACAGCCTTTGAAGCCGGCAAGTTTTGCAATCGTTGAAGAATCTCATCACGAGGACCATCCATGACTACTGAGTTATTCGCAATAACAATTATTCGCTTTACTAGAGTCAGTAGCTCAGTTTTATGCGTGACAACAATAAAAGTGTCTTTCGCTTTTAAAACCTCACCAAAAATCTTAATAATTTTTAATTCTAGATTACGATCCATCGATGCTGTCGGCTCATCTAGCAACCAAATATTTGGCTCGCGTAAGAAAGCGCGCGTTAGATTAATTAATTGTCGCTGACCGCCAGACAGACTATTACCCCCTTCTGCAATCTCTTGTAGCAATCCCTTTGGATGTGAAGCAATCACTGCCTCCAACAATCCAGTCATGCGCGCTTTTGCTAGAATAACTTCATCGCCTGGATCTAAAAGCCCCAGAATCAAATTCTCGCGCAGGGTCCCTGCAAACAGACGCCCTTCCTGTTGTACATAACCATAGTGCTCAGCCAGTATCGGCTTTGATATGCTGGCAAGATCGACATCATCAAGGACAATACGCCCAGCCTGTGGTTTATACATGCCAGATAAAAGCCGCAAAAATGTTGTTTTTCCCGAACCTACCGGACCTAAGACTGCTATTTTCTCACCTTGGCTAATGCGTAATTTGGGCACTTTTAGTGCCGCCTTATCGCCATACTGCGCGAGCACGTCTTCGAATTGGTAATTACCATGGATATGATCTAACACGATCGGCTGTTCCTGCCCGTGGTGATCATCCTGTAAGGCCCAGATTTGATCTAATGCACGCAATGAGGCTTTAGTATTCGCCCAGTTGACCAATTGACTAGGAATAGTGGTCACTGGCGCCATAACTCGCCCTGAAAGAATAGAACAGGCAATCAACCCACCCATCGTCAGGTCGCCACGGCTGACCATCAAAGCGCCTGAGGCAACAATAGAGATATACGAGAACTGTTGCAGGCTAGCCGCTGAAAATTGAGCAAAGTCACTAGACGCCTTCATATCCAGCTCGTAACTACGTGCCTCATCGGTAGTATTCATCCAGCGCGACAACATGCGCCATCCGCCTTGACCTGATTTAATGGTTTCAGCGCCTTCAACAGACTCAACAAGTAAGCCAGTTTTAAAATTGCTTGCTGCATTGGCACTACCGGCTAAGCGATCAATCTTATTATGATAATAAAAACCAACTAACATGCAGATCACCATAAATGTCAGCGGTATAAAGGCAACCCAGCCAGCAATCATAAAAATAATTGCGACAAATATTAGTGCAAAAGGCAAATCAATTAAGACCGTACTGGTAATGCCTGTTATAAAACTTCTGACCGACTCATAGCCGCGCATTTGTGCAGCAAGGCTACCGACACTTTTAGGCAATTGATCTAAACGCACATTTAAGAATCGAAGGTAGACTGTGCGCGCTAACCGTTGATCAACCCTCTCCACAAGTTTTTCATAAACATGCGAACGCAGCCTTTTAGAAATATGTTCAAAGACAATAGTGACAAACACTCCCAATGACAAAACCAACAACGTTTGCGTGGCTCCTGTAGGAACCACCCTGTCATACACTTGCATGGTATAAAATGAGGTGGCAAGGGCTACCACATTAATTAGGATGCCTCCCATAATAATGTCGCGCAGTAAATCCCGATGACTGAACACCTCCCCTTTCACCAAACTAAATACCGCACTTTCACTGGCCTTAAAAGTACGAGTTAAGTCAAGCTTAGCGAGTTGCATGTGCGATAAATCGACATGAATCTCTTCCTGCCATTCATGGCTTTCCTCGAGCCACCATTCTGAAATCCATTGACCGACGGCGTTCATTCCTTTTAGCACACCCCACTGTTCTTTTTCTTTATCGAATAACAGTGCTGGCATTTTTGCTGGATCAGGACGTCGCAACCAAGTAATTGATTTCAAATGCATTAACCTGACAATTTGCTTCATGGTCGATTTAGAATTATGTAACGTCGCTGCGCTCTCTACTGCTTCTTGCAGCGCAAGCTTATCAACCTGTGTCTTCTGTAATTGGCCAAGCCGAAGCATCGAAACGAATAAGGTCGCAGAAAAATCACTCATTATTATTGTTTCCAGATAGATCAAATGTAGTATCGGAAGCGCTTAGTTGTTGACTTTTAGCGACCTCAGCCAAGGTTGCATCCAACCCCAAGGCAATAATGGAGAGCCGCCAGCTAACAAACACTTCAGCAGATTTAGCATCGGCTAATTGCACTTCAATACCAACTAGATCTCGCGCGGCGTTCATAACGTCCAACCAAGATTTTCGCCCAACCAAGAATTGGCGGCTATAAGATTCAGAGACCTCAATCGCCGTTTGCAATGAGGCTTCTAAAGCATTAATTCGAACTTGAAAAGACTGCAACAAAGCATAATCACTTTGTACAATTCTTCGTAAACGCACCCGAGTCGAATTGAGCTGAGCAAGCGCTGCATTTTTCCGAATTAATGATTGATCGATTGCGGAAAAAGACGAAAGACCCGCACCAAAACGACTACCGGCAATCAGGAATAGACGATTTTCACTGTCTCTAGCAGAATCATAGGAAGTGTTCCCATGCTGATGTTCAAGCCGTAAGGAAACATCAGGCTTAAGTGAAGTTTTTTGCAACTTCACGTCCGCCTCAGCATTCAGCACCGTAGCGCGTGCAGTAAGCATAGCGGGGTTATTGATCAATGCAGCGTTCTCTAATGCGACAATATCCGCAGCAAGTTCGATAGGAAATGGCTTACTTGAACGCAATTCTTTAATTTTGATTACGTGACCAAATAACTCTTCTAAATGGGTTATCGAAACCGCCTCTTCCGCAAACACCGTCGCCGCATCGGCATGATTAGACTCCAGCCGTCCTTTCGCCAATGATAAATCACTGAGCGTCGCAATACCCGCTTCAGTTCTGCGCTTAACTTGGTTTTTTAACTTTTCATGTGTTGCAATACTTTTAGCCCAAGCAAGCCCTTTTAGATGAGCTGACAACCAATCACCATAAGATTGCACCATCTGCAAAGAAACATCTTCAGCTGATTGAGCGAGACCAGCATTGGCAGCGACAATATTAGCCTCTGCCGCTGCGACTCCAGCGGAAATTCTGGCCCCAGTATATAAAGGCTGATTTAAACCCAAGCGAATCGCATAATCATCACCGCTATAGCTTGGGTCTTTATCTGATGTACTGACTGCATCAAGAGATATTGAGGGTGTTGGAAAATACTGCCATTTCGCTGAGTCAAGACCTTTTAAAGAGGCGGACTGTAATTCTTTCTGCTGAATTATGCTCGGATGATAATTGAGCGCTCCTTCAATCAATTCAGTCAATCCAAGAGCACTAGCCAGCGATGGTAAAAAAGTAATAAGAAGGAATAAAAAAGGCTTAACAGATCTCATCGAAAATTCCTTTTGGTTAGACCGCAATATCGTTTGTATACAGCAAAAATATAAAGCGGCAGGCCGTATCAGCTGATACATATATATATTAATAGTTAATATATTAAACAGTAGACGTTAAAAATGCACGCCAAAAAAACGATTTCCAACCGAAAATAAAAAACCAATAAAAGCAGTAAAAAAAATGACAAAAGTGACGGAATTATTGACAGAAGATACGAAGGGAGTCAGTTGTAAAACAAGCTAGATAAAGTGAATCGCCATTAATACATCGATAAGGTGACAGCGATAAATGATTTATAATCGTCTAATTTTAAGGAGTATAACGGTTTGAATTGGGCAACAAGGTATCAAACAAGCGCACAATAAGACCAAAGCTCTGCATTAAAATCGGGCTAGGCCGATTGAAATTCTCATATCCATCTAAAATATGAATAGGCAAAGTGATTGAGCCTAAATCCTGTCGTGAGCGCTGTTCAGGAAAACCACAGCATGCCGCTACAATGTAGTCTGGCTTAGCTTGTATTAAGGTATCAAGAGAAATAGCAAATGAACGCTGGCCAGCTTGCGCAATCACCGGAACCATACCCAACCAGCGAAGCATATCTGGCATCCAATGACCTGCGACAAATATAGGATCCAACCAATCTAAAAAGGCTACACGGCAGGCCTGCGCAGCATAAAGATTATGCAATAGGGCTAAACGTCGATGCCAAGTGGTTACCAGCCGCTGCGCTGCTTCAACTCGCCCTATTGCCTCGCCTACTTGTAAGAAGCCATATGGAATATCATGCAATCGAAAAGGCGCTAAGTTAATAACAGCCGGCACCTTACCCAATTTGCCAACAGCGTCCTCAACATCCTTTACTGAGACCGCACACACCTCACATAAAGACTGACTTATAATAATGTCTGGCTGTAGCTCAGCGAGCAAATCAAGGTTGAGTGTATATAACGGCTCTCTCGCATGCCTAACCTGGGCATCTATATCCGCACTACTCACTTCTAGGTCGATGCAGGTACTAGTGAGCTTTGGCAGATCATCAAAACCAGGCCCACAACTATGGCTAACGCCTACGAGAGAATGGCGTGCACCCAAGGTAACAATAATGTCACTGGCACTAGGTAGCAGCGAAACAACGCGCATATAATCTTTTAGACGCAATAATTATAGTGAAAGCGATACTCGCAAAAAGGAGGTTTGCGAACAGCTCTTTCAGAAGATAAGGCAACCCATTGAAATAGCATAACAACCACCCATCAAGATTATTAGGGTAAAATTTTAAGGCCATGGGGGTAATATTTGAGATTAAATAAAATATGACAGCATTAACAGCCGAAGCCCCTACTATAGGCATTACCGTTATCTTTTTCAAAATAGGGTATACACCATAGGCTGCCAAAACATGTGCCAGGTAGACAAAACTCATGCCGGTAAATCCGTAGCCACCATGAACATAATCATAAAAAGATACCGTTACCAGCGGAGGGATAAAGCATAGCCGCCATGGTAGATAAGCGACCGCCAATAGACTCACTGCCCCTACTGTTGAAAACCCTATTTCATGAGGTGCCAAATGTGTAAGAGAGCCAATCGCACTAAGCAAGATTACCACTGTAAGATTTGAAACAGACACAAACATGACCGCCAGCAAATTATTTTATGATCTTAACTATATAACTTGCTTACCATCATGTCGAACTTTAGAAGTAAATTAAAGCTGCAAGAGTCGCTTTTAAAGAGATACGAACTTTTTATTAATTGATAAAATCACATACACCAACAAAAACATTCGAATAATTTGAATTAATCATTAAGCACGCCTGATCGCGGTCAAAAAAGACTATCTAGTGTTACTTAAGGAATAAGCAGGAATCTAACTAGCAATAATACAGGTTTAATAATGGCGGAGAGCGAGGGATTCGAACCCCCGGACGGGATAAACCGTCAACGGTTTTCAAGACCGCCGCATTCGACCACTCTGCCAGCTCTCCGAGTTACCTAATAAAGTCTATCGCGGGTTTGATTCTGCTCTGCTGGCAGTGCGCAAGGACCTATATTAGGTTGAGACAACCACTTGTTTAAAGGTGTTGGTCAAGGGGCGTAATTTAACCATATTAGCCCGCCTAAACCTAGTACATTTGGCATTGAGGCGAACTATTGAGCATTTTTTAACCGCTCACGGCTAGCAGCAAAGTACTCGCTTCGTAAAAACCCCAAATCAATAAATACAAAGCTTCTTATCAGATGATCTAAAATGGTGCAGGTCAGAGCTCTACGTCTACTGAACTAAGATGAAAAGCCACGGTCTATTGGGAAATTCATACTAGTATGATGGCATAAGCTGATTTACAATTAACACAGTATTTTTGAATAATTCTCGGAGTAAGCAATGGCTAATTACAGTTCCTCGGTACCTTCTAATGCCGCCGTAAGCATTAATAAGGTTCTACGTAACACCTATCTATTACTATCAATGACCTTAATCTTTAGCGCGTTAACCGCCGGTCTATCGATGATGGCAAATGTAGGCTTTGCCGTTTCCATGGGCTGTTCTATTGGCGCCTTAGCGCTGGTCTGGCTAGTATTACCACGTGTAGCCCAATCTAGCGCTGGCATCGGCGTGGTCTTCGCTATCACCGGTCTGCTCGGTTTTGGTTTAGGCCCAATGCTGAATGCGTATCTTCAATTAAGTAATGGTGCAGAGTTAATTGCAACTGCGCTCGGTGGTACAGGTATTATCTTCCTCGCACTATCAGGCTACGCACTGACAACTCGGCGCGACTTTAGTTTTATGGGTGGCTTTTTAATTGTTGGTCTAGTCATTGCGGTAGTCGCTATGCTGGCCAATTTATTCCTCGCGATTCCAGCTCTCTCATTAGCTATCTCAGCGGCTGTGATTTTGATTATGAGCGGCCTAATCTTATTTGATACCTCACGCATTATTAATGGTGGTGAGACCAACTACATCATGGCTACCGTGTCGCTATATCTGTCCCTGTATAACATCTTCGTCAACTTACTAGCCATTCTTGGCATGAGCAGCGACGACTAAACGGTCTACATAATAGATTAAAAGCCCACTTTGCTTATGGTGGGCTTTTTTTTGGCTAAGGTTTTGATACCGTCTTATAACAGGCGAGGTTTAAATTATGGATGGAATGAAAATCGCTTCAGCGATTTTTTTAGTCTTAATTCTGGTTTTCCTATTACCCAGAGCCAAAAGCATGCTAACAAATTCACCCAAGGCAGAGGCTGGTGACTGGCAGGCTGCCATTATCCCTTTAGCTGCAGTGGTTGGCTTTATAGCTCTATTAATGTGGCTAGTTTAGGGCTGGTCGACTGGATCAGCTTTTAAGGACAGGAACGCCCTCACTACCATGGCTGTTTAATCGCGAAAGTTGTCAAACTGCAGCGGCACACCAAACTCTTGATCACGCATCAGTGCGATTGCTTCTTGTAGGTCATCCCGTTTCTTACCCGTTACCCTTACTTTCTCACCCTGAATCTGACTTTGCACTTTGAGCTTCGCTTCTTTCAAGGCTTTCGTAATCTTCTTCGCAATATCGCTGTCTATGCCTTGTTTAATCGTTAAGGTTTGAGTCGCACGCAGATTAGCCTCAACTAGCTTGCCTTTCTCCACACAGTTCAAGTCGATTCCACGCTTAGCTAACTTTTGACCGATGATGTCGTAGATCTGCTTGATTTGAAACTCATGCTGGGCTTCCATGGTGACGACAGTCTCTTTCAAACTGGCTTTGGCATCACTGCCTTTGAAATCGAAACGAGTACTGATCTCGCGGCTGGCTTGGTCTATCGCATTGGTGAGCTCATGAAGATCGACTTCAGAGACAACGTCAAATGAGGGCACTATACTGCTCCAAAAATTAGTCGGGTTAAAAACATGCAAAGTAATGTAATAATTTCTATCGGTAGTTTCAATGCCGCAATCGCAATCTTACTCAATGCTTTTGCTGCGCACGGCTTAAAAGGGTCACTAGAACCACGTTGGCTTGAAATATTTGAAACCGCTTGCCGCTATCATTTGTGGCATGGTATCGCACTCATATTACTCGGTTTATTAGCACAACGTTTGAGCCAGACCCGTTGTAACCTGATTGCTAGTCTAATGTTAACAGGCATTATCCTTTTCAGCGGTAGTCTCTATGTTCTGAGTCTAACGCAGCTGACTTGGCTAGGTATGATCACGCCTCTTGGTGGACTTAGTTTTATCAGCGCTTGGTTTCTACTAGCTTGGAGTATGCGCAGCTCAAAAATGCGCTAACCAGTTGCTTACAATAGTTTTGCTTGTGAATCCTCAAGCAAGTCACCCCGAGTCGGGTCTAAGCACACTTCTAAAGTATCACCAACACATATCAAACCTGACGATAGAACCTTCGCCGTCAGGCCACCATGACCTCGTAGTGCATTAAATACGCCATGCCCAAGTTGTTGCTCCAGTTTGTTGCAGGGATGACAAAGACCAGTAATCTCCATTTGCACAGCGCCAATATTAATGACTTGTTTCACCAGAGAGTTTAGATTAATTCCTGATACCACTAAATTACGTCGAAGATTAGCGGGCGTAATATCAACTTCGGGTAAAAATGATTGAATGACCGTAAGATATTCAGCTTGTATTAAAGTGACTTGCCGTTTACTACCACTGTAACTACCAGCACGGTCTCCTTCTAGGCCGGATCCAGCGATTGCTTGCGCCTGCTTTACCTGTGCCATAGGCTGCCCACGACTCGGCCTCAGACCAATCCAATCTAGTCGTCCCGATTGCACAAAATTAGCTTTTAATTGTTCGAAAGTTTGACCCAAATGGGACCACCATGGTTTACCTATTTAACTATATTTTATTAATTAAATCATATAGTTAGAAAATATATTTTGAGTAAATTACTTGTGTTACCCAACAATCTCGCCTAGAGTCGATGTGTCCCCAAAGCTCGTACGTAAGTGCGGGTTTCTAAGCCTGCGTGACCCAACCCACGCGGGCTTTTTTATGCTTGGATTTAATTCATCATTAAGCGATCGATACCCCGCATATAATGACGCAACACTTCAGGCACTGTGACGCTGCCATCAGCGTTTTGATGATTTTCTAACACTGCAACCAGGGTGCGCCCGACTGCCAGACCCGATCCGTTTAAGCTGTGCATCAATTGTGGCTTTTGATCCTGCTCGCGCCAACGCGCTTGCATACGGCGAGTCTGAAAATCAAGGAAGTTACTACAAGAAGAAATTTCACGATAGGTTTCTTGTGCCGGCAACCAAACTTCAATGTCATAAGTCTTAGCAGCAGAAAAGCCAAGATCGCCGCCACATAGATTAACAACACGATACGGTAGCTCTAAAGCCTGTAGTACCGCTTCCGCTTGGCCCACAATCTCTTCTAGAGCCTGCCAAGATTGTGCCGGATGAACCAGCTGCACCATTTCAACCTTTTCAAACTGATGCTGGCGAATCATGCCACGTGTATCTTTACCGTAAGAACCCGCTTCTGATCTAAAGCAAGGCGTATGCGCGACATACTTCAATGGTAGTTGCTCTGCCTTCGCTATTTGATCACGCCATAGATTAGTGACCGGAACCTCAGCAGTTGGAATCAGGTAGTACTCACTGTCACACTCTAATGGGAACAGATCTTCCTTGAACTTAGGTAGCTGGCCAGTGCCCCGCAAACTATCGCTATTGACAATAAAAGGCACATTGACCTCTTGATAGCCATGAGAGCGCGTATGAATATCGAGCATCAGTTGCGCCAAAGCTCGATGTAATGTGGCTAAATCACCATGTATCACAGCAAAGCGAGAGCCGGTTAATTTTGCAGCAGTTTCAAAATCCAAGAGGCCAAGTTTTTCACCCAACTCAACATGATCTTTCACATCAAAATCGAAATCTTTTGCTTCACCCCAGCGACGCACTTCTTCATTATCAGATTCATCCTTACCAACAGGCACTGATGCATCTGGCAAATTAGGCATGCCTAGTAATATATCGTTTAGCTGAGTCAGTATTAACTGTAACGCTTGCTCTTTTTCTTTTAAGTCGCCACCTAATCGATCAACTGCTTGCTTCAAAGGCTCAATATCTTCACCCCGGCCTTTCGCCATACCGATCTCTTTCGATTTCTGATTGCGCTGTTGCTGTAGGTCTTGCGTTTCCACCTGTAGCATCTTGCGTTGTTCTTCGAGTTGATTAAACCGTGTCTGATCTAATTCATAGCCTTTTATTGCGAGGCGTTCAGCCGTAGTTTCAAGCTCGTTGCGTAATAGTTTTGGGTCTAACATAGCGTGTCAAAAGTTGAGTTAAATAGAGAATGATTTAGCCAGCATAAGACCGGCTCCGGCGGCCATGATACAGACCACAACACTGAGCACAACATTCAGCGCAGCGCTCACGTATTCGCCCTCCAGAGCAAGTTGCAGACTATTGTATGAAAAGGTGGAGAACGTGGTAAAACCACCTAATAAACCAACCACTAGACCAGTACGTAATTCTGGCTGCAAATAAGACTGATTAGTAAGGTGTATCGCAATCAGACCAATCAGGAATGAGCCGACGGCATTAACACTGAGCACACCGACTGGAAAACCACCGGCATACCACTGATCTACCCGTGTCACCATGAGATAACGTAGTACAGACCCTAAGCCACCCCCCAATGCAATCCAGATCAAAAGCATATAAGTCCTACGCTTGGTTTATAATAAGTGAACATGACGAATTTTAACGCCTAATGCCGCATTCTACCCAGATTTCCGAACTGTTCGCAGATTGTTTATCGCGCGATAACATTCTAAGCACGACAGAAACCATGAAACCATACGAATGTGATGGTTATACCGCCTATAAAACCTTACCACTAGCGGTATTAATGCCAGAAAATCGCCAGCAGGTCATCGCCTGCGTGCGACGTTGCCGCGAGCAAAATATACCGATCGTGACACGCGGCGCTGGTACCGGCTTATCAGGCGGTGCTCATCCCATTGCCCAGGGAGTGCTTTTAAATCTGAGTAAGCTCAACCGCATTCTAGAGATCAACAGCAATCAAGGATACGCGCGCGTAGAGCCTGGTGTGCGTAATGCCGCTATTTCGGAAGCGGCACAATCATTTAATCTCTATTACGCCCCCGATCCATCCTCACAAATTGCCTGCACTATCGGCGGTAATATCGCTGAAAATTCAGGTGGTGTGCATTGTTTAAAGTATGGTTTAACCGTGCACAACGTCATTGAGCTCACTTTCTTAACTAGTGATGCTGAAATCATCACTATTGGCAGCCATCATTTCGAACAGGCTGGTTATGATCTCCTCGCCCTACTCAACGGCTCTGAAGGCATGCTCGGTATTGTATTAGAAGCGAAGCTAAGGCTATTGACTATCCCGCCACAAAAGCAGGTCTTAATGGCTGCTTTTACGCGCATTGAAGATGCTGGTAACGCGGTCGCTGATATTATCGCTAATGGTGTGATCCCTGCTGGTCTTGAGATGATGGATCAAGCCGTTATCCAAGCGACTGAGAATTTTTGTCACCCAGGCTACCCGATGGATGCTGCTGCCATTCTCCTCTGTGAGTTGGACGGCCATAACGAGGCCTTACGAAGTGATCTAAAAAAAGTAGAAAAGGCCTGCTTAGCTAATACTGCCACCTCAATCCAGCGAGCCAATAGTGATGCTGAGCAAGCATTGCTTTGGAAAGGCCGAAAGGCAGCCTTCCCTGCTATTGGCCAGTTAGCACCTGACTATCTGTGCATGGATGGCACCATTCCACGCAAACATTTAGCTAAAGTCCTTAGTGCTATCAGCCAATTTTCAGTAGAGCATGGCCTAGCAGTCGCCAATGTCTTTCATGCCGGCGACGGCAATTTGCATCCATTAATCATGTATGACGCAAACCGTGCCGGCGACTTAGAAAAAGCAGAAGCCATCGGCGCTAAAATTTTAGAGCTCTGTGTTGCCGTTGGTGGAACGATCACAGGCGAGCACGGCGTTGGCATCGAAAAGCTCAATCAAATGTGTGTGCAGTTTAATCAGCATGAGCTAGAACAGTTTATGGCGATCAAGGCAGCCTTTGATGAGAGTGGTTTATTGAACCCAGGCAAGGCGATACCAACCCTACAACGTTGTGCTGAATTCGGTGCCATGCATGTCCATGGCGGTGAATTACCATTTAAAGATTTACCGCGTTTTTAGGTCATAACTATTCATGAAGCAACTTATTACTGAACTCGCCGAGCAAGTTAACCAGGCCTATCAGGATGGCAGCGCTTTACATATCCGCGGGGGTGACACCAAAACCTTCTACGCGCATGACATCACTGCACAGGATCTCAGACTGAATACCTTGCAAGGCATTGTTGATTACGAGCCAACTGAGCTCTACATCACTGCCTACGCAGGCACACCTTTAAAGGTACTCAAGCAAGAACTAGCAGCAAAACAACAGCTGCTAGCGTTTGAACCACCTGCCTATGGCGAGTCTGCGACGATTGGCGGCACCGTAGCCTGCGCCTTATCAGGCCCCGCCAGAGCTTATCGTGGCGCCTTACGAGACAGCATACTGGGCGCTGAAATTATCAATGGTAAAGGCCAAGCCTTACGCTTTGGTGGTCAAGTCATGAAGAACGTCGCTGGCTATGATGCTGCTAGGTTGATGTCTGGTGCTTTTGGCACGTTGGGTGTGATCACGCAAATCTCGCTACGGGTTATGCCGCAACCTGAGGCTGAAGTCACCCTCTGCTTTCAGGCTAATCTACAAGACCTGCAAAGCTGGCAGCTAGATTGGCGCCAGCGCTCGTTACCGCTAACCGCTACTTATTTAGAAGATGGCAAACTCTATGCCCGCTTTTCTGGTAACAGCGCGTTTCTGGGCAAATTAAAACGCGAGCTGGGTGGTGAAAATCTAACGGAAACTGAAGACTTTTGGCAATCTGTTTGCGAACAAAAACGCGAAGCCTTTACCCAAGCCAAGACCCTATGGCGCATTAACCTTGCGGCTGATCAGCCTGATTTAGGGTTACCAGCCAAGACTTTATATGAATGGGGCGGCGCACTGCGCTGGTATGCCCAGAGTGCTGACAACTCACTGAGTGCAGCCGAGCTAACTGAGATAGTGCAACAACATAATGGTCAGATCCAGTTATTCCGTGGCAATAAAAAACTCTCTAGCGAACCAATGGGAGCATTAGAACCTGCTCTGCAACAATTACACCAACGACTCAAACTCGCTTTTGACCCAAAAAAGATTTTAAACCCAGGACGGCTGTATTCATGGTGTTAAGCAATGCAGACTAATTTTAGCGCGTCATTCCTCGCCAGCGATAAAGGCCATAGAATCAATGACATCTTACGCAAGTGCGTACATTGTGGCTTTTGTAATGCCACCTGCCCAACACATCAAGTCACAGGCAACGAACTGGATGGCCCACGGGGCCGCATCTATCTGATTAAAGAAGCACTAGAAGATCAAGTAGCCAGCAACGCTAGCCTACAACATATTGATAGCTGTCTTTCTTGTCTAAGTTGTGAGACCACCTGCCCATCTGGTGTTGAGTATCGCGAACTAATCGATTTTGGCAAACAGACTTTAAGACAGCGCGTACCACGTCGATGGTGGCCTAAGACACTGCGTCGCCTACTCTGCTTTGTTTTCACCCGACCACAACTATTTCGACCCATTTATTGGTTCACCCGCAGTTTAAGATTAACACCGCGCATAACTGATAAAGCCACTTTCAAACGCACAGTTAAAACCGAGAGTGTCGAATACTTAATCTTAAAGGGCTGCGTGCAATCTGTTGCTGCACCGAGTATTGCCGATACACTTCAGCAATTGTTAGATCGCGCCAACATCAGCAGTCAGCTTGATGTCTACACTCATTGCTGCGGTGCGCTTGAGCATCATAATGACGCTGAAGATAAAGCACTACTTCGAATCAAAAAAAATATTGATCATTGGCATGAGCAGATAGAGAACGGTTGCAAAGCGATTATCATGACCGCTAGTGGTTGTGGCGCGATGCTGCAAGATTACCCTCGTTTACTTGCTGATGATCCGATCTATGCCGACAAAGCAAAACGAGTGGCGGCACATAGCCTAGATGCCTCTGAGGTCCTAAGCCAGCTACCGTTACGCAAAAGCCGACCCACATTAGACCGTATCGTCTTCCATCCGCCCTGCACTTTGCAGCATGCGCAGCGACTCGACCATCATGCCGAACAAATACTGACCCGTGCCGGATACCAGTTACAGCCGTTTGCTGATCGTCATCTCTGTTGCGGGTCAGCAGGAACCTACTCCATACTGCACACCGAAATGGCCAATGAACTGCGCCAAAACAAACTCGATAAGTTGGAGGAACAACCGATCGAATTAATTGCCAGCGCTAATATCGGCTGTATGTTGCATCTACAAAATGGCACTAAAACAGAAGTAAGACATTGGCTAGAATTGGTCGAACTCGACCTCTCATAAAATCCGTATAAGGACGCTTTAAGATGGTGCAGGCAGATCACATAATAACAACAATTTTTTTAATCTTTACAGGTGCTGCTGTATTAGCCACCGCTGCTTTATATGCTCGCCAAACGCTGTTGGTTGCCTATATAGCGATAGGTCTTATTCTGGGTCAGTCAGGCTTCAATCTAATCGCTGACGCCGGCTTCCTGCAACAAATCTCTGATATCGGTATCATGTTCTTACTGTTTTTATTAGGGCTTAATCTAAACCCAAATAAACTGCTCCATTTACTTAAAAGTGCCACCATCTTAGTCATTGCAAGCTCGTTAATGTTTGCCACCTTTGGCTATATTGTTGCCATTAGTTTTGGCTTTAGCTCAACAGAATCACTAGTCATCGCTGCCAGCACCATTTTCTCTAGCACCATCATTGGCCTTAAATTACTTCCAACGACAGTACTGCATCATCGCCATACCGGTGAAATCATCATTAGTATTTTATTACTGCAAGATTTGATTGCGATTGGCTTATTAATGTTCTTGCATACACAGGGACAAATAACAGCGAATGATCCAGGGGCTCAGCAACATCTACTGACTTTATTAATCTCGTTCCCTACAATTATTTTAGTCGCCTATTTATCTGAAAAATATATCTTACAAAAACTGTTTCTACGCTTCGACACAATCTTGGAATATATTTTTCTACTAGCGATTGCTTGGTGTCTGGGCCTGGCTGAGCTGGCAACTAGCATGGGACTATCCCATGAGATTGGCGCTTTTATCGCAGGTGTAGCCATCGCTAGTGGGCCAATCTCACAATTCATTGCCGAGAGTTTGAAACCACTGCGCGATTTTTTCCTGATTATTTTCTTTTTCACTATTGGCGCGAGTTTCGATATTAGCCAGCTAGACGACATTCTTATCCCTGGCATCATCCTGGCACTACTCGCACTCAGCCTTAAGCCAATTATCTTTAAAAAATTATTACAGTTGTCAGGTGAAGATACGGCAGTGGCCACTGAAGTTGGTTTTCGAGTGGGACAACTCAGTGAATTTTCTATCTTACTAGGTGCGCTTGCATTGCAAGTAGGTGTAATTGGGCAGTCTGCCTCGCAGCTCATTCAGTTATCAACACTGCTAACTTTTATCATCTCTTCTTATTTGATTGTGTTTCGTTACCCAACCCCTATCGCAACATCAGATCGATTACGCAGGGATTAATCATAATAATTCAAAAAAGACAATCGTCATCACCACGAATACTCCAGATTGGCGCTGAGAATATTAGTCAGCGTATAGCCCGTATGCAGAGAAACATGTCGGTTTAAGTCGTACTCTAAACCATGATAAAGATAGGGTGCTGCTCCGATACCGGTTTTGTCACGAATCCCGCGATAAATTTTATTATCACCACAATCGTTAAAAACATCACTAGGCGCTTCTCCAACATAGGCATAAGTCCCATTAAACGATAGCCTATCGTTGAAATGCTTCCAGTGTTTACGCCCACCAACAACCAAACAGCGTTTACCCCCACTATGAATCAAACTACCAATTATTACGTCATCTATAAAGTAACGCTCTGGCAACTGCATAGAAAAAAGGCTGAGCTGATTTGAAAAGCCCTCAACGGTATCACTCGAGCGATCAATGAAATGATAAACCAGTGATAGCACATGCACACTGTATCGATTTGACCCATTCAGGGTGGGGTCTTGTGCATAAAGGGAGACAGAACTAGTTAGCAACAACAAGTAAGACAGGAGTTTTTGATATTTCATCGATAAATACTGTGAACAATTAATTAAGTTTATATTACACAAGACCTCAAGCCAATCAAATAAACTCTATAATTTTGCCAATAACTGTAACAAATCAGCTATGTTAATAAAGTAAAAGAAAAGGCCTAGCGAGGCGCTAATAATAATCACCGATATAATACTCAATTTAAAGTAAAATAGGTTTAGCATTGCAACAATACTAATTGCCAAAGCGAGCCAGTCAATGGTCTCTCCAAACCCGTCTGGCCACAGCATATGATAAGCAAAAAAGACAGCAAGATTAAGTATCACTCCAACCACTGCAGCTGTAATAGCAGATAGCGGTGCAGTAAATTTAAGATTGCCATGAGTGGTCTCAATAAACGGTCCACCGGCAAAGATAAAAACAAACGATGGCACAAAGGTAAACCAAGTCACCAAGGAAGCAGCCACAGCGCCGGCAACGAGCAGCTGGTCTGGGCCAAATAATTCGTTCACATAACCCCCAATAAAGCCAACAAAAGCAACCACCATAATCAGAGGACCAGGGGTGGTTTCACCCAGCGCCAATCCATCCATCATCTGTTGCGGTGTCGCCCAACCATACTGAGTTGCTGCCCCTTGATAGATATAAGGCAACACCGCATAGGCGCCACCAAATGTGACTAAGGCGGCTTTTGTGAAGAACCAGGCCATCTGCGTCAAGGTATGTTCCCAGCCATAGATGAAGTGTAATAGCAGTATAGGGATTAGCCAGAGTAAAAACCCGATAGAACAGGCCATAACTAACTTCGAAACGCTAAACTGAGCATGCTTTGGTAGCGCGCTATGATCATCAATAATGGCGGACAATTTCGGTTGTGCAACCGCTCCATGTCCAGCCTTTACAGAAAATTGATGAGGCCGCCAGCGGCCGCCAAAGAAGCCGATGAGACCAGCAAACAGAACGATTACTGGAAACGGTAACTTAAACCAAAATATTGCTAAAAATGCAGCAACGGCGATACCGAACAAAATTCTATTACTGATCGCACGCAAACCGATGCGATAAGCAGCGAACAAGATAATAGCGGTCACTGCTGGTTTGATACCGTAAAACACCCCCACCACTAACGGCACATCACCATAGCTAATATAGACCCATGAGAGAACGATCAATATAAATAAGGAAGGCAATACAAACAACGCCCCAGCAATAATACCGCCCCACCCTTTATGCATTAACCAACCGATATAGGTTGCTAACTGTTGTGCCTCAGGCCCGGGTAACAACATGCAATAATTCAATGCGTGCAAAAATCTGCTTTCTGAAATCCAACGCCGTTTCTCAACCAACTCTTGATGCATGATGGCAATTTGTCCAGCGGGACCACCAAAACTAATAAACCCTAACTTCAACCAAAACAAAACAGCTTTCAAGAAAGGAATCTTGTGCGAACTTGCCCTAACTGAAAGCCGCCGAGGTGTATTGCTATGACTCACATTAGAACCCCATCTCAAAACAAAATATGACAACATTCTGCTAATAAATTATAAAGCTTCAACTAACGTATCAGAACTGCCAACCCCCCTGTTCTCGAACACCACATCTGTCTATGCGCTAGCTTATTCATAAGTACATAAATAAGCCGTTGCGCGCATCACCTTAACATCGAAGCTGGTATTGGCTGCCACTTCAAACTGATCACCACTGCTGTATGGCTTGAATTCGTCCTGCCCAGGTAATTGAGCCCATAATTCACCATCGACAACCGTCATCCGCTCATGTTGACTGGTAGAAAAAGTATAGTCACCACTTTCCATAACTCCGACCGTGGTCGCCAAGGACTCACCTTGGTAGGCAATAGAAAGGACTTGATCGTCAAAATACGCATTCACTTTAAGCATCATATACTCCCGTAATCTGAGTAGAAAAATTAACCGACTATTATAGGGTGAATAGTCATCAAAAAATAAAACCCTGCAGATACAAAAACGCCCACTTACTAGTGGGCGTTTTTGTATCAACTACTGACCTTAAATAAAATCCACTAACCATTTCTTAACGTGTTGTCAAAATAGCCTGAAATGGATCTGCCCCCATCTTCACCAACGTCGCTACATCAGCACCTACCCCGGATTTAATACCTGCATCAACACTCACTGAATCGGTTAGTTTAAAACTCAAAGTAAATTCAGTCGTCGGTGTTACTGTCAATGGTGTTGTCAGATCAATCGTCCAAAGCAGCCGACTAGCATTCTGACAGCTGGTTGCCTCAGTAAGACCATCATTCTGTAATAAGGTCGCATCAGCAGTTCCATTGCTCATAGACAGCCCAGCTTCTGTTATCGAAAATTGACTACTACAGTCATCACCCATGGTATCGATCACCTCATATGAAACTACTGGGTTAGCACTATCAGCAGCACCACAGTCTAACGCAGGATTATCAGGGCTAGACTCAACTAAAGCGCCGTGAACAGTATGCGTATAACCTTCACCACTAATGGCTGTAGCTGTGCCATTAGTCCAACAAGTCGTACCGGCACCATTTGCGCCTACAAGCTGCTCTGAAAAAGTTTCAGTGTGTGTAATGCCTAGCTTGTTGGATAAAATTGCCACCATATAACCGTAGATCCCTGGCGTAATTTCAAACTCACCAGTAGCCAAGGCTGACTCTGCTGGGTATGAAATCGTGTGTGGCACACCGTTAACAGCATTACTATTAAGCATGAACTGACAACTCGACAAATCATTACTCGATGGATCTGCAGTACAAATACCTAATTTGTAAAAATTCACACTGTACGCATCAGGAATTGCGGTACATTGATCACCCCAGCCCTGCGTATCCTGCAATATTGCTGGTGGAGCACCATAACCGTTTTTATCAGTAGAGACAGCGCCGTTACTATCACGTACACAAGTCGCACTTGCGCTAGATATGAGCAACGTCAGTAGGGTCGATAGAAAAAGAATAGCCTTAAATTGAATACGCATACTAGAAACCCCTCACGATGACTGAACCACCTGCTTTCTTTTGTTTGTATATAATATTTTCACGCCGCACTTTCTTATAGCGTTGATCAACCATACTGGTGTTCGCGTAAGCCGTGCTACTTAACAATGGCATTGGAGCTGAATTTTTTGCACCACCAAAAATGTTATATGTAATCTTCAAGAAATTCTCATCACTTTCAGCTGATGAGTAATGGCGATAACCTACTTCTAGAGCCAAACCTGGAATTATTGGTACGTCAGCACGTAATGAAAAGTCATTACCTTTGGTATCATCAATATTGCTAAGCTCACTATCCCAACGGAAAAGCCGAGCATAGGCTTTCGCCCAATTCATGTAAGGCAGTGGTAGACCGAACTCTAGGTCATAACCATCAAGTGCTCGTTCTTCTTGACCATTACGCCCATCACGCCAGCCAGTTTGCGCCCAATAGCGATTAGCGTAAAACTCGGCCATCGAGGTACGCATTTCAAAGCCAACACTGGTACGGCCGTGGTCATATGGAAATTCATGATCATAAAAAGCGTTCACACCCCATAATAAGGTGTTGTCTAGCTCTAAACGGCGGTAACCAATACCTAAATTAAGAGTGGTGCGACGATCAAAGTGATAGGCACTGACTTGCGTGAACACGGTATTTTTTACATCGTCTTGATCAGACAGTGGGGCCACTAGCAATAAGCCACCGACAGTATCGTCAGGATCACCAAAGTTGAGGCTAGCCTCAACTGTTGGAAAATACCGCTCTAAGAGTGATTTGGACACCCCCGCCGCTTTATTGCCAGCATAGCTCTTAGCATCAGCGACGACCTGATCCTTTGAGGTAGTGGAAGCAAGCTTAAGCTTATTACCCAAGTCGATCGTTTCCTCCATATCTACCGCTAAAACTAGATTTACAGAAAAAACCAGAAGAAAAGTGGAAATAATGATCCGTAATTTATACATGACATCCTGTCCGAAAAATCAAATAGCGCCGAATGGCACCAAAAAAATGGGCTGCCGCCCACGCCACTATATTAAAAATGCAGGAGCCATAACAAAACAGCTTTATTCAACCACGAAAACCCTTGAACACACTAAATAATACGCGTTAGATCAGGATATAACAGCCTATTGAAGCAAACTCGACAGCGACTCATTACTACCGACCAACCACTGTGAAAAGCCATTTTCAAGCCGGCGTGTCTCTAATCCCTTAGCACGTAAAATCGCAACCGCCTCAAAAGCAAGGATGCATAACGGCCCACGGCAATAGGCAACAATAGTTTTATCAGTTGGCAATTGATCTAACTGCTCCCTCAAGGTCTCCAATGGCATATTGAATGAGCCCGGTATGTGTCCACTAACAAACTCATCTTCAGGCCGTACATCAATCAGAATGACATCTCCTGTCTGCTGCATCTGCTCAAGCTCATCCATCGATACCGAGCTCAAGGAATCTTTGGAGGTGAGAAAAGTGTCAACCAATTGCTGTACTTTGTTCGACTGTTTTTCCGCCAATTTCTCCATCGCACTATAAATCGCTAGAACCTCAAGACCAGCAAGGAAATAAACCACATAATGACCTTTCGTACGTGTCTCAACCAAACCAGCAGTCTTTAATACACTCAAGTGTTGGCTGGTATTGGAGGTTGAAGTACCAATCAATTGGGCTATCTGTTCAACAGTCCGCTCGCTCTGACCCAAGTAATCGATGATTTCCAATCGGTATTTATTGGAAAAGGCTTTAGCGACACCTTCTAACTGCCCAAATAACTGCTTCCGAAATGATGGAGGATCTTCTAACATAATCAACTTTGTTTTAATTTTATCTAAAATGAATTAGAATTTGTTAAATCTTATTGGAGCAAAAACATGACCGACCTAGAATATAAAAAACTAATCCGTTCACTCTTCATAGCCGCTCTAGCGGGTGCGGTGCCATTTTACGCGTTTATCATGCTCGCTTTTATACTGCCAAACCAATAATTAATAAAGTTTCAATTGGCTAAAGAGAATGAATTAGCCTAACTTTAAGCTACTGCCGCCGTCAGGCCATATTCACAGCAGAGAATTTCGGTGTAATCAATGACAGTACTCTCGGTATACCCTGTCTGCGTATTTAAATGACCCCAGACCGGCAGCGGCCAGCATGCATCCTGCTCACTTCGACCAATCACATGCATATGCAGCTGTGAAACTATATTACCGATGGTCGCCATATTTGTTTTCTTAACACCCAGACGGTTACGCATAAAATCGCTCAATTGAGATGCTAACCATAAAATTTCAGTTTGCAGCGCTGAATCTAGCAACAAAAACTCAGTCTGCTCAGTCTCTGGCACAATAATAAACCACGGCAAACTGGCATTCTTGTGCAGCAATAGCTGGCAATGCTGATCGCGACCGAGCACATAACAATCAGCAATAAGTTGTGGATGCAAGTTAAACGACACTATTTTAAGCCGCGGCCTTCTTTAATTAGGTCATACGCCAATTGAATCTCTTTTGCCCGCTCTGTGGCTACCTTAATCATATCCTCAGGCAGTCCCTGACCCATTAATTTGTCAGGATGATGCTGGCTCATGAGCTTACGATATGCTCGCTTAACGTCCTGATCAGTATTATCTTTAGTCACTCCTAAGGCTTTATAGGCCTCAGCCAAACTCGATTCAGAGGTAGGACGACTTTGTGAAAAGCGGCTTTGGTTAAGCACCATCTCAAGCAGCTGTTTAAACTCCGCCTCTTGATAACCTAAGCGTAATGCCACCTTCTGCAAAAATGCTTCTTCGGCTAAATCCAAACTGTTATCAGCTAGCGCCATAACAATTAAGTACATTAGTAGGGCTTGCTTTAAATGCAACGTCTGTCCACAACTAGCGAGAAAGCTGCTTAAAAACTGATCAATCTCAAGATCACTAGCAGTGCTACCCTGCTTAAACTGCTGAATTGCTAATTTTCTATGCTCCGAAGTCATCCCCATCTTTTGGATAAAATCTTCCACATGGTTAATTTCATCTTTCGAGATATGCCCGTCAGCTTTAGCCAACTTACCCATCAGCACGAAAACCGACTCCAAGAACACTGCCTGTCGCTGGGCATTCCCTAGCGGATTAATACCGCCAATACCGTAATTCCTTGCGCGATCAATGCTACTACCGATAAAAAAGCCAAATAGCGCGCCAAAAAAGCCAAATAGGTAATAGCCTAAAAAGGCAATAATGAGCTTATACATAGAAAAATGGGTCCATAGCTGTCGTACATTCCAATCGGAAAATACGTCTTAATTATAGAGTTACGGCAAACGCCGATTGATAAGCACTAACCCTAGCTGGAATGCGGACGAAATTCCAATCAGAGAGCATCAAATCTATAGCTTAATAAGCAACTAGACGCTTTCTTGCTTATCAAACCCAAGAAGCTGAATTGCAATCCAAGCTAGCCGCTTACGTAATGTAAGAATAAATTTGATAATTGAATCGTAAACCGCCATTTAATGCTGATGTTAATTAGAAATAAAGTAAATAGTTATATTAATTATTATTACGTGGTAGATTAATCCGGCAATCCGATCAATACAAACAGCAAACCACCCAATGAATCAATTCCTAGATACACTCAGAAAACCAAAGATTTATGCATTAGCCCTTCTAACCCTGACATCCCTATTAGGCTGCGTTCAGGCACTTCAACCGACTACACCAACAAGTGATATTTACCCAACTAAAGCTCGTGCTGAGATTGATCATATATACGTCTTTGGAGACTCTTTATCCGACACTGGAAACTTGTTTACCCTGATTAACCACCTGTTTTTATACAATCATATTCGGATGGAAGCACCACCCGCCAGCACAGGAGGACAGAAATTCTCTAATGGTCATTTAGTAGCGGAATATGTTGCAGCCCATTATGGCCTGACTTTAAAACCAGCTTGGGCACCAGGCCCGAACATGAGGAACACTTTAGAAATTATAAAAGACGAAGATATTGCAGAGCTTATAACTTGGCTAATAGCATTCAAGCGCAAAGAGGAAATACCACAGAAACACCTGGCCACGATAAAACTTATTTCGGAAAGTCTAGGCCAAAGAGCAGACGGTAATAATTATGCTGTAGCCAATGCCACCATTATCCCTTACGAGGGCATACTCAATAAGTTTTTTGCACAATTTTCGCTGAGCAAGCAAGTTGGTTTACATCAAGAAGAAGATATAGATCAGCGCACTTCGGCTAAAACCCTGCATCTACTCATTATTGGTGGCAACGATATCACAATGATTATCAATGGTGACCCCAGCCAACCTGCACAAGACCAAAAGACCCAGCAAGTGGCACGCGCTTATATTGAACAAATTGAGCGATTACGAAAGATGGGAGCTAAAAAAATACTAGTGAGTACAGCACCCAAAATTGGTGAAACCCCAGCCTTTTACCAGACAGCTGAAAGTGACCAAGCAAACCATCTATCACATCTTTTAGAACAAGAGGTCTCACGACAGATAAAACAGCACTTTAGCGCCAATCAAGTAGGCTTCGTCTCTATCTCCCAAGCGTTTGATAGCTTGTTACGTCAGTGGCCCCAGCCGAGACAACATCAAGCCTGTGTTCAAGATATTACTTCTCGTTACTTCAACTTAGAGCATTTCATTCTGCATGATGGAGAGCTCGCTGCAAAATTCATCAATGATTGTAATCAGCAAGCCCTAGACAGTGGCTCATTTGTATTTTACGACCACTTTCATGCCACCGATAAACTCTATCAACTGATAACCCGCTATTACATAGACGCTATTGATAAACTGATGCAATAAGATCTTCGTCTTTAGATTTTACTCTTACCTATTGCCTGAACGATCACGATTGTTCCATGGCTTATCACCACTCGCTACATTACCGCTAGTTTTCCTAGCGGTATTACCATTAGACCTGTTACCAGATGTTCTATTGCCATTGGGCTTCTGCCCGGAGCGATGATTGCTATTTCGCGCCACTTTAGATCCTGACTTATCAATGGAACGTGATCCAGCATTAGCCGCTTTTGGTCTCTTAGGCCTATTTGCTTTTTGGGGTCTTAAGCGTGATGCAGGTACGTCGTGATCCGGCTCAAAACCATCAATTAACTTTCTAGGCAACAATTCACCGATCAATCTCTCAATATCCGATAGCTGTTTAATTTCATCAGCACAGACTAGAGAAATTGCTTCGCCAGAAGAACCTGCGCGGCCAGTACGGCCAATTCGATGCACATAATCTTCCGGTACATCCGGTAGATCAAAGTTCACAACATGCGGCAACTGGCTAATATCTAAACCACGTGCAGCGATATCGGTAGCCACTAAAGTCCTTACCTGACCATCTTTAAACCCTGCCAAGGCCTTAGTTCTAGCTGATTGGCTTTTATTACCATGGATAGCAGTAGCCGTAATACCCGCTGCCTCTAATTTCTTAGTAAGCTTATTAGCGCCATGTTTAGTGCGACTAAACACCAACACCTGCTTCCATTCATTGTGCGTGATTAAGTGACACAATAGCTCTGCTTTTTGTTTTTTATCGACTGGGCAAATCCAATGATCAACTGTTTCAACAGTCGTGTTCGGTGAACTTACTGACACCTCGATAGGATCATTCACCAGCCCTTTCGCTAGCTTACGAATGTCATCAGAGAAAGTTGCAGAAAACAATAAGTTCTGTCGCTGTTTGGGTAGCACACGTAGAATCTTTTTAATGTCATGAATGAAGCCCATATCCAACATCCGATCGGCTTCATCTAGGATCAGCACCTCCAGACGATCAAATTTGACTGCGTTCTGATTATATAAATCGAGCAGTCGCCCCGGAGTCGCAACTAGCACATCAACACCCCGGCGAAGTCGCTGCATTTGTGGATTAATTTTCACACCGCCAAAAACAACACAAGAACGCATCGGTAAATTTTTGCTGTAGTTGCTGACACTCTCAGCAACCTGCGCTGCCAACTCACGCGTTGGCGTTAACACCAACGCTCGCACTTGATTGGATTGAACCTTTTTACCTGACTTAGAAAGTAACTCTAATAATGGCAAAGTAAAACCAGCGGTTTTACCTGTACCGGTTTGAGCAGCAGCCATAACGTCTCTACCCGAAAGCACAGCAGGAATTGCTTTTTCCTGAATTGGGGATGGTGTGTCATATCCCTTTTCGGTCACTGCCGTCAAAATGGCAGGAGAAAGGCCTAAGTCATCGAAGGTCATAAAGTGTCTCAAAATAATTAGTGTCTACCGCGGGCTCAGTAGAATCAGAATAAGCAAAGAATTTCTTAAAACGATCGCTTGCTATGGCAGCGGATGATTAAGGAAAACAGCCCAAAGAAAAGCAGGGAATTTGGTGGTGCTCAGCAATACTAACGCAGTATCAGCCTCTACTCATACAAATATAATTAGCATCGAGGCGAATCTTTTCACAACGCCTCGTATTAGTCTAGCAAAGAATAGAGCTATGAAAATTATTAGCCACTCTTTTAGAACAATGTCTATCGCAGCTAATTTTATGAATATGACTCAATCTTTCACAACCAAAGGCACTCCCATTTTATGAATCGAAAAATGGATTAGATTCAAATCAATACCTTCATTCACCGTCTTAAAGCGCCGACAATACTAAAACAACATATTTAAGTTAACGCCAAAACTAAAATCAGTATCTTACCCAGCAGTAGCGGCATTCGATGATATCGATAACCGAGTCTTACTGCTGAAGGTATGCACAACTTCTGCACCAACACGCAACCAATTTTTATCAATATCATTGCCTTCAATATCAAAAGGCATACTGACAGCATCAAGTATATATGCGTTACCGCTAACTGAGGCTCCTTTGCTATCAAATCGATGCGCCCACTCAGTATGACCTAGTAGCATTGTCTTAGCAGTCAGATCATAAGCTCCTTGCAGCGCAAGACGTGACTCTTTTGCATTGTTATGTTGACTATTGAACTCAGCTGGCCCGGTACCTCCCGTCTCTTGATAGCCATCGATACGGCTACTTGTATGGGTGTATTGCATACTTGGACTAAAATTAACAGCGCCCAAGCTAAATGCATCGCGCCAATCAAGTCGAGCACGTAATGCAGATGACTCCATATCAGTATTACCTTTAGAGCTTGACGTCCCTATTGAATAGCCACGCTTGATATCGGCATCCCAGCGTCCTGTCATCGCAAGAACAGAAGCAATCAAAGCGCTATCCGGGATATTCCAATCGATTTCAAGCACAACATATTTCCCATGCAAACTAGTGCTACCACCCGAAGATTGATCGATAGAAGCTCTACTACGACCGACACCGACACCAACCCGTAAGGTTTGATCGATGAAATCATGACAACCACCAATTTCTGTCAGGCTAGTCCAACCCTTTCCGTTACGATAAATACGCCCAAGGTCTGCACTAACCCAACCACAATGCTCGCCATCAGACATAGCTATATCCATTAACGGACGATGATGAGCACCATTTAATGTCATACCAAACACTGTTTCTAAGGTCTGATACGATGAGACTTGTGAAGCAAGGCTATTCCTAAAGTCTGTAAGACCGACAACACCAGACTCAACAGCCACGCTGGCAATAGGCTCCTCTGCCACGCTGGCAATAGGCTCCTCTGCCACGCTGGCAATAGGCTCCTCTGCCACAATGACAATAGGCTCTTCAGCCACGCTAGCAATAAACGCCTCTCGGTTCCCACTTGCATTTAGGCCGACACCAACAATGATTGATCCATCGCTATTAGTGCTATGTGCCACATTAAAATCAATCCAGGCAGCAGTACTGACACCAGCTTTGCTAAGCCAATCCTCCACGCTTTCCATACCCGTTGACTGCGACCACCGAAAAGCTCTTTCGTCCATACCGTTACTAGCGTAACCAACCACTACCGAACCATCCGCGGAAACACCTGATGCAGTCGAACGTGAAAAGCCAGATAAAAAACCTAAACCAGTCATCGTACCGCCATTAGCATCATCAACCCAACGGTAAGCTTGAGATACATAAGTCATAGAATCGGTGGAACTTCCAACAACAACAGAACCATCTGCTGAGACATCATAAGCATAACTGTAATCATAACTAGCATTAGGTAAAAAACCCAAACCAGTTATCTCCATGCTAATGCCATCATCAACCCAGCGGACAGCTTCAGTTTTACCAGTTGCATTAAGTGAGTGGCCAATCACCACAGAACCATCAGATGAGACACCTTCGGCCTGGCTACTTTGAGGGCCACTCTCACTTAGAAAGCCTAGGCCATTCATCGTACCTGTATCGCCACCAGCGACATTGACCCATCGAAACGCCTCCGCTACGAAATTATTGTTGAAGCTATAACCGACTACCACAGAACCATCAGACGAAACATCATAAGCAAAACTTGCATCGTAAGCTGCACCATCTAAATAACCAAGGCCAATCATTGCGCCACCATTAGCGTCATTGACCCACCGAAAAGCCTCATATTTGTTATTAGAATTTATAGCGCGCCCAACTACTACAGATCCATCAGATGAGACGGCGCTAGCAAAGCTGGCTGAACGGGGATCCGTCAAAGACCCTAGGTTGGCCATCACGCCGTCATTAGCATCATCGACCCATCGAAAAGCCTCATAGTGACCACTAGAATTGAAACTTTCTCCCACCACCACAGAACCATCAGGCGTGATATCTTTGGCTAAACTTATCTGATAAGGCGTGCTAGACAAGAAATCTAATCCTCTAACTTCATTCTCAGCTCTTATTGGTAGCGATATAGCTAAGATAAAAAAGGTTGTCCATACAGATCGATTATAAAACATAAAACATACCTAGATTAAAACCATACGTAAAAACAAAAAAATATCTTATAAAACTGATAAAACCTTAGCCACGCAATCATCTTTAAAGCATTATGATTGGACAGAACTGACATTGGATTTGATTTTTCACAACTCATTTGACGGAAAAAATAGATATCAGGTTATTTATCCCTGCCTTTATCATAGTAATCTAAAACTACTTTGATGTTGACTATCGTATCCGTTTGAAAAATAAGCCTAAGAGCGCCTACTTGACACATAACATCTTCATCATAAGATGCATTGGCTCTAGCTGATACCTATCACCATACCCTTGCCCAACAATCTTTAAGCTCCAACCACCCAGCCTATCACTCATTTCAATAGGTGCAGCAATACTAGCCTATTTGAGGTCTTTAGTGCCTAACGACTGGACGATACGCGCTTTTTTAATGTGACACTAAGGTCTGTAGGGAATGCGTCTGCTGAAGTAGGAGATATGATGTTTTGTGGTTATATAATTTGGCTGATGGCCAATCTTATGGTTCAACATTTGGTACACCGCCCCTTTCTTGGCCAATCAAAAAATAAGCTAATCAATGTAGATAGCTAGCCGAAAGCCTTATTCCGTCACGCGCTAGCCAGCGCATGATTAAGACGGAGGAAGGAAATTTGGTGGAGCTAGGCGGGATCGAACCGCCGACCTCTTGCGTGCCACGCAAGCGCTCTCCCAGCTGAGCTATAGCCCCGTTTTATACGGTGGTGGCGTATTATGCCCGCATTAGGATACCGGCTCAACATGGTTTTGAATGTAACGCACCGCAGCTTTCAATCGCCTAACAACAGCTTCTTGTCCAATTGTGCTCAAGGTTTGGTCTAAGGCTGGTGAATTACCGTTACCACAGACTGCGATTCGCACCGGTGGCCCGACTTTACCAAATTTAAGACCCTTCTCTTCAGCATAATCAGCAATACACCCCTGAATCACCTCTGGCTGCCAATCGGTCAACTGCACAAAACGCTCGGTTAGGTCATTTAAGATCGGAAGACTGGCTTCACCAAGAAATTTCTTTGCCGGCTTCGGGTCATACTCAGTAGGGTCTTGAAAAAACAAAACACTGGTCTCAGCCATCTCTGACAGGGTTTTAACACGCTCACGCTGCAACTCAACCACCCGCAGTAATTTATCTCGCGATACTACTTGTAGATCTTCTGGCAAGCGCTTAGCGAGTTCATCAGCCAAGTCATCAGCAGCAGCCTCTTTCAAGTATTGCTGATTCAACCAATGCAACTTATCAACATCAAAAGTGGAGGCCGATTTATTGATTCCCGTGAGCTTAAATAGCTCAAGCATCTCTGCTGTACTAAAGATTTCTTGGTCGCCGTGTGACCAACCGAGACGGACTAGATAGTTCAACATCGCATCACGCAAGATACCTTCTTCGGCATAGGCAGAAACACTGACAGCACCATGACGCTTAGACATCCGCTTACCATCGTCACCCAAGATCATTGGTGCATGCGCGTAGATCGGCGGCGTACCCCCCAATGCCTTAATCAAGTTAATCTGTCTCGGTGTGTTATTAATATGATCATCACCACGTATAACATGCGTTATCTGCATATCCATATCATCAACGACAACGGTGAGATTATAGGTCGGCGTGCCATCAGAACGGGCGATGATAAGATCATCTAATTCCTGATTCGAAATAGTGATTTGGCCCAACACCTGATCTTCTATCACAACCACACCGTCGAGTGGGTTCTTAAAGCGGATCACTGCTGCCACGTCTGCTGGCGGCTCACCACTAAAGTCACGATAACGACGATCGTATTGTGGTCGTTGTTTGTTTGCGATCTGCTCTTCACGCATCGCCTCTAACTCTTCCTTACTGCAATAACAGCGATAGGCTTTACCTTCATCCAGCAGCTTTTGAATTACTTCGTTGTAACGATCAAAGCGTTGTGTCTGGTAGAAAGGCCCTTCATCATAATCCAGCCCCAACCACGCCATACCATTCAGGATGGCATCGACTGAGGCCTGTGTAGAACGTTCTTTATCGGTGTCTTCAATACGTAAGACAAAACTGCCGCCATTGGCACGCGCAAACAACCAGGAAAACAATGCGGTACGGGCACCACCGATGTGTAGATAACCAGTTGGGCTAGGGGCAAAACGTGTTCTTACTTGCATTAAAGCTCTCTCTTATATAAATACGATCTCTATTTAGGCGACTTCAATCGCCGCCTGATCGAATGATTAGGGCGCCATTACAGCCTAGCTGCAAAGACAGTGTCAACGCCAATGATCACACCAGCCGAGGCCCCATAAATAGAATGGCAAGCTGTAGGCAGATAGCGGCAAATACACCGGCCAATACATCATCGATAACAATACCCAGACCACCCTGCACTTTACGATCGACTAAACCGATCGGCCAGGGTTTCCAGATATCAAATAAACGAAATAATAAAAACCCTAGAACAAGCCAAAGCCAGCTGTCAGGAACCCATATCATGGTTACTAAATAGCCACAGATCTCATCCAAGACGATACCACTATGGTCGTGTGTCTTTAACTGCCTTGCCGACTCACCACAGATATAGATTGATACCACGATCAATAACAGCAACACGCCCAAATAGACTGATAACGATAAGGGCTGCAGCAACAGATAGAACGGTATTGCTACCAGGGTGCCAAAGGTACCAGGTGCAAACGGCGCTAAACCACTACCCAAACCAAAAGCTAAACCATGTATCGGGTTAGTCAGGCATTCTTTAACACTTGGGTTTATCGCTTTCGCCATAGTTATAATCCTTACACTGCCCTATTTGAAATGATCAAACCCTAAATTAGCCGGCATCGGCTGCCTTAGCCCGTCTCGCACTAAACTTAATTCACGGCCTTTTGTAATACTACCAATACAGTGGACAGCACACGCTTGCTCATCAGCCAATTTTGCTATTTTTTTTGCAGCAGCAGGTGACGCAGTAAACAGCAAGCCGTAATCTTCACCACCGGTCAACGCCATCAGTTCGTCTACCAAATCAGCCAATGGCAACTTTTCTAATTGAATAACAGCCCCAACCTGACTGGCAGCACATAGCCGCTGCAGATCTAACAATAAGCCATCAGATAAATCCATTGCGGCATGACTTAAACCTACCAAGCCTCGAGCAAAATCTAAATTAATATTAGGTCGATATAATGCAAGTGATTGGGCTGCCGTTAGCTTTCCATGGTCGTTACTGTGCTGCTGCAGGCAGGCAACAGCACTAGCCGCTAATCCTAATGAACCCGTAACGTAAATATCATCACCAATCTGAGCTGTACTACGCCGCAGAAATGTGTCGACCGCTACCGTACCCATTATTTGCAAACCGAGATTGAGCTCACCTGACCGCACTACATCACCGCCAACAAGTGTCACAGCATAATGCTTAGCGGCGGCAAAAAGACCGTCTGAAAAGGCCTCTAACCAAGCCTCATCGACACTAGCAAGACTCAGATTCAAGGTCATCCAACGTGGTGTCGCCGCCATTGCTGCCATATCACTGACATTAACTGTCACCAACTTGTAGGCCAGATCATAGGCCGGTGTTTCAGCCACAAAATGGCGAGCTATAACCATACTATCGCTACTGACAACGAGTTGTTGCCCTTCTGGAATGTAGATTAATGCGGCGTCATCTCCGATATCTAATAGAACATCAGGATCACTTATAGCTTGCGCTGGAACTTGGAAAAAGCGTTGAATAATCTCAGCTTCAGTCATGATGGCAACGGCTGTGGCTTTGCAATGAAATGTATTACTGTAAGATTGTTAAACGATTCTGTGTCTTGCAAATATTATCTAAGATCGCATTAACAAACTTGTAGCCCTCATCGGACCCAAAACGCTTACAGAGACGAATAGCCTCGGCAATGATAACGTTTTCAGGGATAAATAGGCTGTGACAATATTCGAATACCGCAATACGTAGACTAGCAAGCTCAATGGGATCAATTTGTGCGACTTTATAATCACTAGCACCATCAATAATTTTATCGAATTTTTCTTGACTGGTAAGACAAACGTTAAGCATCTCAGCAAAGTATTCTTGATCAGCCTTCTTCCAATATTCGTCAACTTGATATTGCTCAACTAATTCTTTGACTGAACTGTCCGTGAACTGACATTGGTACAATGCTTGCAACGCCAAACGGCGCGAACTTTGGCGCGCATAATTGGCACTACGCTCTTCTGGATTAGCCACTAATCTTCTCTAATTTGATTAAGTACATTATTCATTTCAAGCGCGCATAAAGCTGCATCTACGCCCTTATTTTCGCCAGCCACTTGCGAGCGCAGTTGAGCTTGCTCGACGGTATCTGTGGTTAATACTCCAAATATTATCGGAACGCCGGTATCCAAGCCTGCCTGCATAATCCCTCTAGCGCTTTCACTACAGACGTAATCAAAATGTGGAGTATCTCCTCGAATAACACAGCCCAAAGTAATGATCGCTTGGTAACGTCCTGTATTGGCTAACTCATTGGCAATTAAAGGCAGCTCAAAAGCACCAGGGACATAAAGGATATCAATATCTTCTTGCGCCACGCCATGCTCCATCAAGCTAGCTTCGGCTGCAGTCAGCATATTATTAACAATCTCGTGATTAAAACGTGCTGCGACAATGGCAAATCGAGCATCATTAGCACTGATATCACCGGTTTGAATTGGACCTGTTTTCATTCTAGTTATTTCCCACCAACATATTCAACAATCTCAAGACCAAAACCACCTAAGCCATGAAATACTTGTCGGGCACTCAATAGGCGCATTTTATGGACGCCAACATCAAATAAAATTTGGCCACCTATCCCTAGCGTACGACGGTCTACTGGCATATTAGTATGCTGCTCTTGATCGTGATTACTTTCTTCTTCACTCAAGCGCTCTAATTGCTTAATTAAATTATCTGGGTTGTTACCAATACGTAGCAGCACAACCACACCGGCTTCTTCTGCCGCAATGCGTTGGATCGCATCACGTAACGGCCAGCCAAAAGCCTCACTCTTCCCAAGCAGGCTATCTACAATCGTATTTTCAAGATGGACCCGCGTTAAGACCGCTTTATCTGCAGTGATATCACCTTTAACCAAGGCGAAATGAACCTGTTTGAGCACGGTGTCTTGATAGGTATATAGCTGGAAGTCGCCATAATCAGTGCTAAATGGTTGAGTCGAAATACGACGCACTGTCGGCTCGTGCTGCATCCGATAACTGATTAAATCTTCAATCGTTCCAATCTTGAGATCAAATTCTTTAGCAAACTTTTCGAGATCAGGACGACGTGCCATTGTGCCATCTTCATTCATAATCTCAACAATGACAGACGCTGGCTCTAAGGCCGCTAGACGTGCAAAATCGCAACCAGCCTCAGTATGTCCTGCCCGCGTTAAGACACCACCCGGCTTAGCCATCAATGGGAAAATATGGCCCGGCTGCTCAATATCGTTGGGCTGTGCATTTGGCGCCACCGCAGTACGTATGGTATGCGCACGGTCATAAGCTGAAATTCCGGTGGTAACACCTTCACTTGCTTCAATTGACACCGTGAAATTGGTTTTGTAATTATCGCCCACTGCATCTACCATCAGCGGCAGATCCAACTGCTGACAACGCTCTCGCGTTAACGTCAAGCAAATAAGGCCACGGCCATGTGTGGCCATAAAGTTAATGTCTTCTGGCTTAACCATAGACGCCGCCATCAACAAATCGCCTTCGTTCTCACGATCCTCATCATCGATAATAATCACCATTTTACCGGCAGCGATATCAGCAATGATTTCTTCTGTTGAATTAAATTTCATAATGCTTACTTATCAGTCGTAGATGATGAGCTATCTGAGAACAGATTCAAACGTTCAACATAGCGCGCAATGACGTCTACTTCTATATTGACTCGTGTACCGACATGGTAGCTATGAATTGTTGTGTTTTTATAAGTGTGCGGAATAATCGCAACATCAAAGAGTATAGCATTGACTGCATTCACCGTGAGGCTAACACCATCGATACAAATCGACCCTTTGCGCGCAATGTAGCGTGCTAAGTCTGTCGGCACTTCACATTGCAAAAACCAAGCGTCACCCTCTTCTCGTATCTCTGTGACCGTTGCAACACCATCAACATGCCCAGACACCATATGCCCACCAAGCGCAGTGGTTGGTGTTAATGCACGTTCTAAATTTAAAATATCACCCACCGCTTTATGACCTAGCGTAGTACAGGCTAGCGTTTCTAATGACGCGTCGGCGGTAAAGGTATCCGCGGTAATACTAGTAGCAGTTAAACAGGTACCGAGCACACAAATACTGTCACCGACCGTTGATTGATCCAAAAAACCATCAGGTGTAGCAATACTAAAGACACTACCACCCTCTGTTTGGGTTATTGCTTGGCACTTACCTTGCGCCTGAATTATGCCAGTAAACACGACTGCTTAGACCTCGATATCAAGAGTAAATTTTTGGATTGGCAACGCACTACTGGTATGCAATTCAGCACTGGCCTCAATAGCAACACTGGCAATCTCTTCGGCATCATCACTACGATCATACATTGCATACATGGCACCTAAGGCGATCTCCGCACCCGCACCAATCGCCCAGAAGCTGCGATACTGAAATACTTCACGCAGGGCGTAAAGACCATAGATTCCTGTCTTATTCAAAAGCAAGGCATCAATCCGTGATGATTCATACGCATCATCATCTTCATCTTTTGAATTCAAAAAATAGCTCTGCTTCAGAATCGGATGTAAATTCAGAAAGCTATGATAAATCGCTTGACGTGAATCCAGCTGAATATTTTTCGCCTCCTGCTCAAACGCACTTTGCATCACTAGATGATGCGCTGCACTGCCGACAATCCCCATGTAGCTACCAGCATGCTCTAAAATCTTTTCACTACTCGCATCATAACGATGGCTCTGGCGGATATCGCCAAAGGTAGTGAGCGTATCGGCCGCAATGCAACCTTTTCCATTCTTAATAACTGCGACAATCGTAGACATAATTAGGTCTTATTCAATAAAGCAGTGATGCGTAAATCCTTACCTACACTGCGTGAATCGGTGATCGTAAGATCTTGTCTCTGGGCCAAAGTATCCAATGGCCCTAAAGCGCTAATACCACGGCTGCCCTGCCCTAATAACATCGGTGCAAGATACAGCACTAACTCATCGACAAGGCCACTGGCGATGGCTGAAGCGACCAATATGGGCCCTGCTTCCAGCATAACTGAATTAATCTCACGCCGAGCCAAGTCACGCATAATCCATTCGAAAGATAAACCGGCATGATCCATTGGTGCTTGTACTACCCGACCTGGCTGAAAATCCGCATACTCAGCTCCACCTTTAGCGGTGTAAATAAGGTAGGCACCTTGATCGTCTAACACTTTTGCAGTCACTGGCGTTTGCAATTCACTATCGAGTACTACTCGCAGCGGTCGCGGCACATGGCCATCCGTCCCTAGTTGCTCACTACTAAGGCGTACGTTCAACTGTGGATCATCGGCTAAGACAGTATTGATTCCGGTCATCACCACATCATGACGAGCTCGCAAATAATGTACATCCAAGCGTGCTGCCTCAGAGGTAATCCATTTCGATTGACCATTATGTAACGCTGTCCCACCATCCAAACTTGCCGCCGTTTTTATCGTTAACCATGGCAGCCCTTGCTTCATACGTTTCACAAAGCCTCGATTTAACTGCTCAGCTTCATCCGCATTAGGCATTAGCTCCACAGTGATGCCTGCAGCACGTAATTGCTCAATACCACGGCCGGCAACTAAAGGATTAGGGTCTTGCATGGCAATCACTACACGAGCAATTGCGGCATCGATTAACGCTTGGGTACACGGCCCAGTGCGTCCGCTATGTGCGCAAGGCTCAAGCGTGACATAGGCTGTCGCACCACGAACATCAACTCGCGCATTTCGTAATGCATTAATTTCGGCATGCGCCTGTCCGGCGACTTGATGATAACCCTGGCTTAACAGCTCACCTTCAGCGCTAGCAATAATACAAGCAACCATAGGATTCGGGCTGGTGCTGTAGCGGCCTTGTTGAGCAAGACGCAGCGCCTGCGCCATTAAGGCTTGGTCCTGCGGGCTAATCATAGTAAATCCTATGAATCCGAGATCAATTTAAGCTGACTTTTACGCATTTCAGGCGTTAGATCCTTTTCTACGTGATCAATGATATCTCTAAACTCTTGCACATCAGTAAATGATCTATAAACCGATGCAAAACGCACATAGGCAACTTGATCGATCACTTTCAGCTCATCCATCACCCACTCACCCATTTGACTGGCGGGGATCTCACGGTCACCATAACCCAGTGCAAGATGACGAATATGATCCACCGTTTCATCTACTTTATCCATAGATACCGGCCTTTTCTCGATCGCATGCAATAGACCAGAGCGTAACTTTTCAACATCAAAGTTCTCACGTCGGCCATCACGCTTAACAATGCGTGGCAGGTCTAATTCAGCAGTCTCGTGCGTGGTATAACGCACTTTGCACTCGACACATTCACGGCGTCTACGCACTTGACTACCCTCAGCAGCCAGACGTGAGTCGACTACTCGTGTATCGGTGGCACCACAAAATGGACATCGCATATGCTTTACCTATTTGTCGTTAAAAACAGTTTTCAGAAACAAAAACGCGGCCAAGGGTTACCCCGTTGGCCGCGCTGCATTTCACAAAGCTGGACTAGCTTCTGCTTTTTGAAGCTTCATAGACTGGGAAGCGAGAGCAAAGCTCAACGACGGCTTGCTTCACGCGATTTTGAACTTCAGTATTTTCAAGATCATCCATCACGTCACACATCCAGTTTACTAACTCAACACACTCTGCTTCTTTAAAGCCACGAGTAGTGATCGCTGGAGCGCCAAGACGAATACCGCTGGTCACGAATGGTGATTGTGGATCATTAGGCACAGTGTTCTTATTGACTGTGATATTCGAATTACCTAGGGCTGCATCGGCTGCCTTACCAGTAATCCCCTTTTTAATTAGATCAACTAAAAACAAATGGTTATCAGTGCCACCAGATACAATATCGTAATCACGTGCTTGGAACTGCTTCACCATCGCTCGTGCATTGGCAACGACTTGCTTTTGGTATTCCTTAAACTCAGGTTGTAACGCTTCTTTAAAAGCGACTGCCTTAGCTGCGATGACGTGCATCAATGGACCACCCTGCATACCCGGGAAAACCATAGAATTGATCTTCTTAGTAATCTCTTCGTTTTCACGCGCAATAATAATTCCGCCGCGAGGACCACGTAGCGTTTTATGCGTAGTTGAAGTGACTACGTCTGCTACTGATACTGGATTAGGGTACATACCGGCTGCAATCAAACCAGATACGTGCGCCATATCAACTAATAAGTAAGCACCAACCATATCTGCGATTTCACGGAACCGCGCCCAATCCCAGACTTTAGAGTAAGCAGAGAAACCAGCGATCAACATCTTAGGCTTGTGCTCTTTCGCCAAAGCTTCGACTTGATCGTAGTCAATCTCGCCTGTTGGCGTAAGACCGTATTGGATTGCATTGTAAAAACGACCAGAAAAGTTCACTGGGCAACCGTGAGTCAGGTGACCACCTTGTGCTAGTGACAGACCCATGATGGTGTCATGTGGCTGCAACAACGCGAAGAAAACTGCACCATTCGCCTGTGAGCCTGAGTGTGGCTGTACGTTTGCATAGTCTGCACCGTAAAGTTCTTTTAGGCGATCAATCGCTAGTTGCTCTACTTTATCAACGTGCTCACAACCACCGTAGTAGCGCTTTGCAGGGTAACCCTCTGCATATTTGTTAGTAAGTACTGAACCTTGCGCTTCCATTACACGTGGACTGGCATAGTTCTCTGAAGCGATTAATTCAATATGCTCTTCTTGGCGAATCACTTCGCTGCTCATCGCATCTGCTAGCTCTTTATCAAATTCGGCGATATTCATATCGGCAGAAAACATAGTAATTCTCCAATGGGTTGTTCTGACAAATTTTAGTGGCAGAAGTATACCCTATTCTGGCCACAAAGAACCACCAGAGACTATACAAAGACTTTTAACCATTTGGCTCTGTAAGGGTATCTGGACAGCGGCTTAGAAGTCTGGAACTATGCCCAGAGTTTGTGCAACCACCAAAGTCCCTAATATGGCCCAATATGTATTCTCAATGAACGCTGTCGGCAAAGTCGTGCCGCCAAAGAAAGAGATTCTCAAAGATATCTCGCTCAACTTCTTTCCAGGCGCCAAAATTGGCGTTCTAGGCTATAACGGAGCAGGAAAATCGACCCTTTTGCGCATTATGGCCGGTGTCGACACTGACTTCCATGGGGAAGCAAGGCCTCAAGCTGGCATCAATATTGGTTATCTTGCGCAAGAACCTCAGTTAGATATGACGCTTGATGTCCGTGGCAACGTTGAACTCGGTATTGGCCCACTTAAACAAGCATTGGACGAATTCAACGCTATCAGCATGAAATTCGCTGAGCCGATGACAGATGACGAGATGAGCGCTGCCTTAGAGCGGCAAGCTAAACTACAAGACCAAATTGAAGCCGCCGATGGCTGGAATCTAGAGCGCACACTAGAAGTAGCCGCTGACGCCCTCCGACTACCTCCCTGGGATGCCGATATCTCGGTCCTCTCTGGTGGTGAACGTCGTCGAGTTGCGTTATGCAAACTATTGTTATCCAACCCAGATATGTTAATTCTGGATGAGCCAACCAACCACTTAGATGCAGACTCCGTCGCCTGGCTAGAACGCTTCCTGCAAGATTATGCCGGCACTGTTGTTGCGGTCACCCACGATCGTTACTTCCTCGATAATGTCGCCGGTTGGATTTTAGAACTAGATCGGGGCCATGGCATTCCATGGGAAGGCAATTACTCGAGCTGGCTAGAACAAAAGCAAACGCGCCTAGAACAAGAACAACGTCAAGAAAGTGCACGCCAAAAAACCATGGCGGCAGAATTAGACTGGGTACGCAGTAATCCAAAAGGACGCCAAGCGAAATCTAAAGCCCGCCTAAAACGCTTTGATGAAATAAATTCACAGGAATACCAGGAACGCGCAGAGACTAACGAAATCTTTATACCTAATGGTGAACGGCTAGGTGATATTGTTATCGAAGCCGAAAATCTCAGCAAGGGTTTTGCCGATCGGATGTTATTTGACGATGTCAGTTTCAGCCTACCTAAGGGTGCGATCGCAGGTGTTATCGGCGGTAACGGTGCGGGTAAATCCACCTTACTTAAGATGCTAGTGAATAAAGAGACAGCGGATAGTGGCACGCTACGTTTAGGTGAGACGGTAAAGCTTTCTTATGTCGACCAGCTACGGGATGATCTTGACGGTGACCGCACCGTCTGGGAAGAAATCTCAAACGGTCAGGACATTATGCAAATCGGCAATCATACTGTGCAATCACGCAGTTATTGTGGTCGCTTTAACTTCAAAGGTGGCGATCAACAAAAACGCGTTAAAGATCTTTCAGGTGGTGAACGTAATCGCTTACAACTGGCGAAACTGTTAGCCAGCGGCGGTAATGTTTTATTACTCGATGAGCCAACCAATGACCTCGACGTTGAGACATTACGCGCATTAGAAGAAGCACTTTTAAACTTTCCAGGTTGCGCGATTGTAGTCTCTCATGATCGCTGGTTCTTAGATCGCATCGCTACTCACATACTAGCATTTGAAGGTGATTCTGTGGTTACTTGGTTTGAAGGCAACTTCACTGAATATGAAGCTGATCGCAAACAACGCCTAGGGGAAGACGCGGCCCAACCAAAGCGTGTAAAATATAAAAAGATAAACGCTTAAAGCACTACTCTGCAACAGTTAAAAGTTGCGCTCTAAATCCATACCGGAATACAGTGCAGCTACCTGTTCAGCGTAGCCATTAAATGGCAGTGTTTTGCGCTTGCGCAGCTCGCCGATACGACGCTCACGACTTTGACTCCAACGAGGGTGATCCACCTCTGGATTCACATTTGCATAAAACCCATATTCCTTAGCTGCAGAAAGATTCCAACTGGTATTAGGCTGTGTTTCAGTAAACCGAATCTTGACGATAGACTTAATACTCTTAAAACCATATTTCCATGGCACTACTAATCGCAACGGCGCACCGTTTTGATTGAGTAATTCTTTTCCATAAAGGCCAACCACCATCATAGCTAGAGGATTCATCGCTTCATCTATGCGCAGACCTTCAACATAGGGCCAATCCAATACCGGAAAACGCTGACCGGGCAGATTATCCGGATCGTTGAGTGTCGTAAATTCGACATACTTTGCTTTCGATGTAGGTTGAAAGCGTTGCAGCAAGGGCCCGAGTTCAACCCCCATCCAAGGCACCACCATCGACCACGCCTCAACACAACGCAGACGATAAATACGCTCTTCTAGTTCTTGCGGCTTAATTAGGTCTTCTAAGGCAATAACACCAGGTTGCTCACACTCACCTTCGATACTGACCGACCAAGGGTCAGTCTTTAGCAGTGCCGCATTCTTTTTCGGGTCTTTCTTATCAGTGCCCAGCTCGTAAAAATTATTATACGAGGTAACCGATTTTTCAGCCGTCAGTTCGTCAAATAAGGGATGATTCTCTGCCACACGGTAAGCAGAGACATCGAGCCCAGCAAAGGCAGGTAAACCACTCGCCGCCAGACCAACGCCGCCACCTATGGCTAGCGACTTTTTAATGAACTCACGGCGTCGAAGATAAACCGAATAATCGGTCACCTCTGACTCTCTTAGGGTATGTCTTGGGGGAGTTTTTATCAGCATGGCATTTTGTCAGCAAGCAGCAGCAAAGGTTCCGCAGAAATCTGATTTGCCCTAAAACAAAGTGCGTGCGTTACGGAATAGGCGTAGCCAAGGTCCGTCTTCGTTCCAACTAGGATCAGCCCATGAATACTGCACACTTCTGAATAATCGTTCTGGGTGCGGCATCATGATGGTAAATCGGCCATCTTCATTAGTGATTGCTGTTGCCCCATCAGCTGAACCATTTGGATTTAACGGATAACGCTCACTGGCAATCCCATTCTCATCGCAATAACGCAGCCCTATCAGCGCTTGTGCACGGATTTTTTGCTCATCGCTAGCGAACTGCATACGACCTTCGCCGTGCGCAACCACCACCGGTAACTGAGAACCGGCCATACCCTGCAGCAATAAAGACGGACTTTGCTCTACGCTTACATTCAGTAAACGTGCCTCGAACTGCTCCGAGCTGTTACGCACAAAACTTGGCCAGGCATCACTGCCTGGAATCAGTTCTCGCAGCTGCGACATCATCTGACAACCATTACAAACGCCCAAAGCGAGACTATTCTTATCTTCAAAAAATACTTTAAATTGATCTATTAACTTATTGTTATATAATATGTTATTAGCCCAACCAGAACCTGCTCCCAAGACATCACCATAAGAAAAGCCACCACAAGCTGCCAGCATCTGAAAATCGCTCAATTGCGCTCGATCTTGAAGCAAATCAGACATGTGAACATCAACCGCTTCAAAACCGGCACGATCAAAAGCGGCGGCCATCTCTACCTGTCCATTAACTCCCTGCTCACGCAGGATCGCAATCTTAGGACGTACTCCGGTAGCAATGAAAGCAGCGGCGACATTCTGATCTGGATCAAACGTTAAGTCTGCCAATAAGCCATGCACACCCTCTTCTTCAATCAAATCGAATTCGGAATCGGCGCATTCAGCGTTATCCCGTTGTCTCTGAATCTGATGACTGACTGCCGACCAGCGTTGTTCAAGTGCGGCACGATGGCTACTGAACAATAATTCACCGGCAGCACGGCAGTGGATAGCTGCATCATCACGCACCCGTGCAATCCTTTGTACCTGTCCAGCCAAACCGGCTGATTCAGCCATTTGCATGACCTGCTCTAGATCACTTTCAGCTACTTGCAGGACACAACCCAGCTCTTCAGCAAACAGCGTGGCTAAGGCCTGCTCAGCGTCAACAGAAAGCTCAATATCAAGGCCGCAACGGCCAGCAAAAGCCATCTCAGCAACGCAGGCAAAGAGCCCCCCGTCACTTCTATCATGATAAGAAAGTACTTTATTTTCTTTTCTTAAATTATTGATAAATAACACTAAATACTTCAATAAATCTACTGAGTCCAATGCTGGCACGGTACTATCACATAACTCGTAGACCTGAGCCAGCACCGACCCACCCAAGCGATTTTGGCCCGCACCCAAGTCGACCAATATCAGGCAACTAGGCTCATCGATAGCCTTAATCTCCGGTGTCCACGTCTGACGCACATCCTCGATTGGAACAAACGCCGTGACCACCAAAGAAACCGGCGAAACCACCATTTTGAGCTCATCCTCGTGCTGCCAAGCGGTTTGCATCGAGAGTGAGTCCTTACCCACTGGGATCGCAATATCTAAGGCCTGACACAATTCGCTGGTAGCAGCCACGGTATCGTATAACACCGCATCCTCTCCCTGATAATTCGCTGCTGCCATCCAGTTGGCCGATAATTTAACCTGGCGCGTATGCTGCCACGGAGCCGCCAATAAATTAGTTAAGGCCTCAGCAATCGCCATTTGGGCTGATTTCGGCCCTGAATAGAGTGCTATTGGCGTGCGCTCACCGAGCGCCATAGCTTCACCACTGTAAGCACTGAAACTATTCGTTGTAACCGCGACATCGGCCACCGGAACCTGCCAAGGTCCGACCATTTGATCTCGCACAACATGACCAGTTACCGAACGGTCACCAATCGTGATTAAAAACTTCTTCGAGGCGACCGTAGCCTGCCCCAGCACACGGTCAACTGCATCGGCAATATCAATGCCAGTGTAATCAGCCTTAATCATCTCTACCGACAGACGCTGTGTATCACGCTTCATCTTTGGTGGCTTGCCAAGTAAGACCTCCATCGGCATTTCAATCGGATCATTATCAAAATGCTTATCATGCACTCGCAAATTCTGCTCTTCAGTTGCCTGACCAACTACTGCATAGAGACAACGCTCACGCTGACAAAGACGCTCAAACTGATCTAATTGATCGGCATTAATCGCCAACACATAACGCTCTTGTGCTTCATTACACCAAATCTCAAGCGGTGACATACCAAGCTCAGCATTCGGTAGCTGACGTAGCTCAATGATTCCACCACGACCACAATCATGCAGAATCTCAGGTAGAGCGTTGGAGACACCACCAGCGCCGACATCATGAATCGATACAATCGGATTGTTTTCGCGCATCTGCCAGCAACGGTTAATCACTTCCTGACAACGTCGCTCCATCTCTGGGTTATCACGCTGCACTGAAGCAAAATCCAATTGTTCAGCACTGCTACCAGCATCGACTGAAGAGGCCGCACCGCCACCGAGACCAATCAACATCGCCGGCCCCCCTAAGACCACAATCGGCGTACCCTCAGGAATAACCTGCTTCTCTACATCTTCACCGCGAATATTACCTAGTCCACCAGCGATCATAATCGGCTTGTGATAACCACGAACGACACCATTTAAAGTCTGCTCATAGCAACGGAAATAGCCTAATAAATTCGGTCTACCGAATTCATTATTAAAAGCAGCAGCGCCGATAGGCCCCTCAACCATAATATCTAAGGCCGAAACCATACGATCCGGCTTACCGTAATCATGCTCCCATGGCTCTTGCATCTCAGGCAGTTGCAAGTTGGAAACCGAAAAACCACATAGTCCAGCCTTCGGAACCGACCCTCTACCAGTAGCCCCTTCATCACGGATCTCTCCGCCCGAGCCGGTGGCAGCGCCTGCGAAGGGTGCAATCGCTGTTGGATGATTGTGTGTCTCCACTTTCATCAAGATATGAATATCTTCATCAAAATATCGATAGCGACAATCAGACGATTGTGGATAAAAACGTGCGCCAGAATAACCGACCATAACGGCTGCATTATCTTTGTAGGCTGACAATACATTTTCAGGAGAATGCTTGTAGGTTTCGCGAATCATACCGAATAAGGTATTAGTCTGCGGCTGACCATCAATCTTCCATTCGGCATTAAAAATCTTATGTCGACAATGCTCTGAATTTGCCTGTGCAAACATCATCAACTCAACATCAGTCGGACAACGCCCTAAGCGTTGGTAATTAGTCACCAAATACTCAATTTCATCAGTCGACAAGGCCAAGCCAAGCTCGGAATTAAGACTGGCAATATCCGTTGTTAGCGCATTCAAATCAGCTAAACGCTTAACAGGCGCTGGCTCTTGGTTGCTAAACAACTCAATACAGGAACCCAACTGCGGCAATACACTCTGCGTCATCCGATCATGCATCGCGGCTTTCACTAAATTCTGCTCGTCTATCGTCAGCGCCGACCACCCTTCCACTGTCACTAACATCGCACGTTCAACTCGACCACCCGCCGCTAAACCGCAGTGATCGAGAATCTCTGTTGCTTTTGATGACCAAGGTGAAATCGTGCCCAATCGTGGGCTCACAATAAATTGATTCTCTAATGTTGTTTGACTCGAAATAGCCGCTTTTACAGACAGAATATGTCGCAGCAACCCGATCTGATCAGAACTCAAGACACCACAGTTCTCGACCAAATAAAGCCATGAAGTATCTAGGGCCTGTAAAGACGGCACTTGTTGTTTAATAGCCTTGAGCTGTTGCTCGAGCCGAAATGGCGTGAGAGATGCTGCACCGCGGAGAAAAAGCATTCGAACCCTTGAAAACACGTGAAATCGATCAGAGAGCAGTGATTTTATATGAAACTGGCCGCTGTAACACGTAAAACTTAGGTCCAGTACTGACACAACCTAGTCCGTTTTTTGCGTTATACTAATCGACACATCAAGGGGGGCGACCTGGCTTTCGACGCCGGTTGCGAATCTGGAGGTGCATGCCGAGGAAGTAGTACTCCTCGTTAAATAAGACTGCAAATATATAGTCGCAAACGACGACAACTTCGCTCTAGCTGCTTAAAAACCAGTCGTAGAGTCGTCCGCCCGGTTGAGCTTGCGCGATCGGATCCGGGCGTCACCTTAGCAAGCTCGTGACGAAATCTGCCTGAGGTGGAGTCACTAAAACAATTTTCAGGCTCGCGGTTAAACGTCCTGCTCGTCGGTCGCTAACTGTAAAATTAAAAGACGAAACTAAGCATGTAGTACCAAGAGTGCAGGACTGACGGACGCGGGTTCAATTCCCGCCGCCTCCACCAAAATTTAAAAGCCTCTCTAGCGGAGGCTTTTTTATATCTAGTTGATAAGGTCAGTCTGGATTAAAAATATTGTCAGGCTAAATTCAACTCTCTTCTTCTGCTCTCTTTTAGGATAGTCTTTAAAATTAATCAAGCCATCAAATGTGAGCCGTAGCCTTTTTCAGGCTCGCGGTTAAACGTCTTGCTCGTTAGTTACTAACTGTAAAATTAAACAGCCTCCAGCTTTAATGAGCTGGGGGCTTTTTGTCTCCTGCTTAGCAAATCTCAGCCTTTCCAAGCAAGTCCACATACAGTTCACTATAGATGTTATAATCAGCCATCATTTTGAGCAGAAAATACAAAGTGGCAGCCCGCTGTTGTTAGGCATGCCAGGCGTTATATTTCATACTTAAAAAAACAATTGGATATAAGATAAAACGTCGTGATTTCACAGCTAAAGATACACTCAAGTTTAAAGACTTTTAGTTGTAAAGAGGTATATCAACTACACCTGCCAGTAAAATCTTCAACTCTATTAAAATAAGACATTGAATAATTACGATGTGATAATTATTGGTGGTGGAGCAGCAGGTTTAATGTGTGCTGCTACTGCGGGGCAGCGCGGGAAAACATGCTTAGTGATTGATCATTCAAATAAGCTTGGTAAAAAAATATTAATGTCAGGAGGTGGTCGGTGTAATTTTACCAATTTAGACATCCAGCCAGAAAACTATTTATCTCCTAACCCACATTTCTGCAAATCTGCACTCAGTCGGTTTACACAATGGGATTTCATTGCAATGGTCTCTCGCTATGATATTCCTTACCATGAAAAAACACTCGGCCAACTCTTTTGTGATAATAAAGCTAGCGATATTTTAAATATGCTAGTGCAAGAATGTAAAACTCATAATGTGGTTACAAAAACACATTGCACAGTTGAAAGTGTTAAAAAACAGCCTGAAGGTTTTCAGCTAACAACTAATCAAGGTGACGTGCGGTGTCAGTCACTGGTTATTGCAACTGGTGGGCTATCGATCCCAACCATGGGTGCTACAGGGTTTGGTTATGATATTGCACAGCAATTTGGCATCAGCGTGAGTCTGCGTGATGCTGCGCTTGTTCCTCTAACCCTCTCAGGTCTTTTACTAGAACGCGCACAGTCTTTGGCTGGTGTTGCGCTAGATTGTGTTGTCACTTCAGCAGATCAATCGTTTAGTGAGTCAATGCTGTTTACACATAGAGGCTTAAGCGGGCCTGCTCTACTCCAGATCTCGAACTATTGGAAACTGGGTGAAACAATAACAATCAATTTCCTTCCAAAAAATGATCTACGAATGCTAGTCGCTCAATGGCATGAGCAAAAGATCAAACAAACTATAAAAAACTTGTTAACTCAGTATCTGCCTAAACGATTTTTAAATATTTGGATGCAAGGTGAGATTGCAAACAAGACTGTTAATCAGCTAAGTGAGAAGGACATATGTGAACTAGAAAAAAATATTCATTGTTGGAGCATCACACCCTCAGGCACTGAAGGTTATCGTACTGCCGAAGTGACTCGTGGCGGCGTTGATACTGATGAGATAAGTTCTAAAAGTTTTCAGGCAAAAAACACTGAGGGCTTATATTTTATCGGTGAAGTTCTCGATGTTACAGGGTGGCTAGGTGGCTATAATTTTCAATGGGCGTGGGCATCAGGATATTGCGCGGGCTTACACGTGTAGAGAGCCAGTGAAAGCGCCTATTTAAAGTACGCTCTAACTTTGCATGGGTTTTTAAAGCGTATTAACCGCTTTGTAGTTTAAGGCGCAGCAGTTTCAGATATGGGGTTAATTCCTGCCGCCTCTAGCTAAATTGATAAGCCCTTAACTTGTATAGAGTTGGGGGCTTTTTATTTCTAAACCAGGCTATGACTTAAAAACCTGCAAGTTGATTATCCTGACTAGCAGATGATAATGATATGTTATAACATATTTCATATATCATTTAACGTGATGCATAAATCTACTTTGATAAGGACAGTATCTCCATGAATAAGCTACCTGTGACCGTGCTTTCAGGCTTTCTTGGTGCCGGTAAAACAACGGTTCTCAGCCATATCCTCAATAATCGAGAAGGCAAAAAAGTAGCCGTTATTGTTAATGATATGAGTGAGATCAATATTGATTCAGCGATTGTGCAAAATGAAGTCTCGTTGAATCGCAGTGAAGAAAAGCTTATTGAGATGAGCAATGGGTGTATTTGCTGCACCTTACGTGAAGACTTGTTGGAAGAGGTCACTAAGCTAGCAAAGGAAGATCGCTTTGATTATCTGGTTATTGAGTCCACCGGTATTTCTGAGCCTCTACCGGTGGCTGAAACCTTCACCTTTGCTGATGAGGATGGCATTTCACTGTCTGATGTTGCGGCTCTGGATACCATGGTCACGGTCGTTGATGCGGTCAACTTTCTAAATGACTATGACGAAGCAAAGCATTTAAAAGATACAGGCGAATCTTTAGGTGAAGAAGATGAACGCAGCGTCACCGACTTACTGGTTGATCAAGTGGAATTCGCCGATATTATTCTTATCAGTAAAACTGATTTGGCTAGCCCATCTGATATCAAACGCTTAACTGCTATTCTTAAAACACTGAATACACATGCCAAAATAATGCCAATTGCAAATGGCAATGTTGATATCGATTCGGTATTAAACACTAGCTTATTTGATTTTGAACGTGCCCAGCAGGCACCTGGCTGGTTAAAAGAAATGCGTGGGGAACACGTACCTGAAACCGAAGAATATGGTATCAGCAGTTTTAGCTATGAAGCACGTAGCCCGTTTCATCCGAAAAAGTTCCATCAGTTCCTTCACAGCACAGATAATCACGGTAAGTTGATTCGTTCTAAAGGCTACTTTTGGTTGGCATCACGCCCTGAGTTTGCAGGTCAATGGAGTCAGGCAGGTGGTATTGCCCGTTACGGATTTGCAGGCATGTTTTGGAAAGCGGTACCCAAAAAAGACTGGCCTACCGATGAAGAGTATCTCGCCTCAATTGAAAATCAATGGCAGGAACCCTTTGGTGATATGCGCCAAGAGTTAGTGTTTATAGGGCAAAATTTGGATAAAAAGAGTATCACTCAAGCGCTTGATAACTGCTTATTAAGTGAAGAAGAAGTATTGCGTGGCAAAGATTACTGGATAACTTTAGAAGACCCATTTCCAACATGGGAGCAAACATGAACGCGGTAAACCTCGCCCCCACATTTAGTTTCGACACTTCCTTTGATAGTGAAGTGAAAATCCGGCGTGCTGCCGAAGGCAAAAACCCTAGCGTTTTTACTGATATCTACCTTGAAGAAACCAATATTGTTGTTTGGCAACGCGAGTTATCAAAAACATTGAAAGAGTCTGTCGATAGCTTTTTAGAATCAAATTCAACCTTTCAAGCCTCGATGACCGTCACACCAGAAAGTGCGCTTTCAAGTGTGAATGACTCGTTCAATAATGGGTCTCAGCTTGAGCTCAGTGAAAACATTGCTGAACTCGTGGATATGTTTTGCTGCCTCTTTGAGCTTAAGCGTGTTGGCCTGCGTTTATCGGTGCTTGATCGTGCAATGTGCCCAAAGTTCCATGTTGATAGAGTACCCTGTCGCTTGATTACAACTTTTCAAGGCGCCGGCACAGAATGGTTACCCCATGCAGCCGTTAATCGCAAAACATTGGGGGCTGGGCCTATTAGCCAAGACAACCTCTTTGAAAATCAAGACGACATTCAGAGCCTCCATCCTGGAGACGTTGCTTTATTAAAAGGTGAAAATTGGCAAGGTAATGAAAACGCAGGATTAGTGCATCGCTCACCTGCTTTATTATCAGACGAACGCCGCTTGATATTAACGCTTGATTTTAGCCACTGATGGATGTAATCAATTGACAGCAGTGGCAGTATCCGAAATTATGGCTTTGCCAATACGAAGTCTAAACTTCCAGGTAAGATACAGATTTAAATAATGAAAACACAGCGGCTTAAACTCATCACTCTCACTATCGCATTCTTTATGGTGGCACAGCCCATATATGCAGATAGCTTAGAAGCTCATATGCATGGTTTATCAGAACTGACCATAGCGATGGAAAATCAAACCCTTGAAATTCAGCTCATTTCGCCAGCCATAAATTTAATTGGCTTTGAACATAAGGCCCGCACAAAAGAGGAAATAGCTGCTGTAAGCGATGTTCTCGACCAACTCCGCGATCACAAAACACTCTTCGCATTTTCGGGTGCTAATTGCAGTCATGTTGAAACCTCGATAGACGTAGCAAGCCTCATCGATAGTGACAATCATAAGAACTCCACTAAACATGATGAACATGAACATGAACATGAACATGAACATGAACATGAATATGATGACGATCACGAAGAGCATGCTGAAAACAATAGTCACAGCAATATTATTGCCAATTACCAGCTATTTTGTGAAAACAAACCTTCCCTAGCATCAATCACTGTTGATTTGTTTGATGCTTTTCCCGCCACCCATAAAATTCAAGTCATGTGGGTTGTGCAAACACGGCAAGGAGCTGTTACCCTCACGGCGAATAAACGTAAGATAGAATTTAAGTAAACACTATGCATAAGACTGATGACATGATGAAACAGGACAGTAATCAATGAAGACAACGCAAGCGATAACCGACAAATTAGCTATTGGCTTATCTCTCGCATGCGTTATCCATTGCCTAGCCCTACCAGTTCTGTTGGTATTACTGCCAGGCATAGCGGCATTGCAACTGAATAATGAATCCTTTCATCTCTGGATGGTCGTCGCTGTACTCCCTAGCAGTATTTATGCCCTGACCTTGGGGTGTAAGCAACACAAACGCTATCAATTACTATTTTTAGGCTCTGTCGGAATAGTGCTGATGATATTGGCATTGTTTTTAGGAGAAGCAGTCATTGGTGAGCTAGGTGAAAAAATACTGACCACTGTTGGAGGTGGTTTGGTTGCAGCTGGGCACTGGTTTAATTATCGCCTTTGTAATAAAAAAGATAATGACTGCGCCTGTCCTAACGACGAGTAAACCGGCTTGTATTGATGTATTCCGTCAAGGCTCTAAGAGAGCGTGTTTAGAAATAGCCTGAGAGCCTGATTGAGCAGACCTCAAGCAGAGCTAATCCTTCGATTGGCCAAGGTCAGCGTAAACTTGCTCTAATCGCTGTAAACCTCAAACCATTGCATCTGGATACTATACGCTGCCGTTGCCAGCTCACTCTGAACCAGCGATGTCTCTAGGATGCCTGAGACCCAAATAGGGTCGTACAACTCATCGACCTTCAATCCTTTGGGATAATTTACAAAGATGATCTGATTAGGTGGTGGCGGTGGTACATGGATACACGCGCCAAAAAAGGGAACAAGAAAAAATTGCGTTATGTTTTGTTCGTCATCAAACTGCATCGGGACGATAAAGCCTGGGATTCGAATCGCTTTTCCATCCATCTCTGAAACAATACGTGTAGATGAGAGTGCTTGCTGATAACGATCATCATCACCGATCATGATGTCATTTTGCATAAAATCGCTAGCTTGATCTTCAAATATACCCTCTTCGATATCAGTAATATAACTGGGAGGGTTATATAGCGCTTCTAAATCATCTGCAGGCATCAAATCAAGCCAATCTATAGTCTTGAAAGCGGATGTAGGTAGTCTCTTCAAATCAGTGGTTAATCGTTCTTTACCTACTGCTTCGACCATTATTACACTTGGTTGTTTAGCAGATTCTGCTTGAAACACTTCATTTATATCAGCGCCAGACAATTGCTGACATAACAATAGAGTGGATGTTGCTAGAATGGTTCTACTCAGTAGTCGCAGCATAGTTTTATCACACCAAACACAATCAATTGATTTCATTCAATAATGTTAAATTGTATCATCTTAGTCTCTAAAGATAAGTTCACACACTACACTTTTTAACAGCATTATGGCCATTGAACTCTCTGACATCCATTTCTACTATCCAGATCGACCAGATCACAGGATCTTAAACATTCCCTCTTGGTCTCTACCCGAGGGTGAGCAGACTTTTATCCATGGTCCATCTGGCAGTGGCAAGTCAACCTTGTTGAACTTAATAGGTGGTTTGCTTGCACCCAGCAAAGGAAAGATCAATATTCTTGGTCAACAGCTGGATCAAATGACTGGTCGACAACGTGACACGTTTCGAGCAGATCATATCGGCTATGTGTTTCAACAATTTAATTTAATGCCATACCTCAATGCCTTCGACAATATTTTGTTAGCCAGTCGATTTGCTCAGCAACAAAAATCAACGGTCTTAGAACTTGAGATTAAAGATCTACTCACTATTTTAAATATTCCACAGAATGATTGGTATAGATCAGTCAATAATCTCAGTAATGGACAGCAACAACGTGTCGCAATTGCACGCGCACTTATCAACAAACCACAGCTACTGATTGCTGACGAGCCAACATCATCGCTTGATGCTGCCAATCGAGATACTTTCATGACCTTGTTAAAATCTTTAGTTAAAGAACACAGCATGAGCTTACTCTTTGTCAGTCATGATCTGTCACTCTCGAGCCATTTCAAGCGCATTGAATCATTACGTGAAATTAACCATACAGAGGATGCAGCATAGTGTTCATCAAGATTGCATCTAAGAGCTTATTAAGTCGTAAAGGCTCGGTTGTGCTCTCTCTTTTGGCGATGACGATAAGTATCTTTGTATTGTTAGGTGTTGAGCACATTCGCCAGCAGACAAAAGAGAATTTCTCTAGTACGGTTTCTGGTGTTGATCTTATTGTTGGCGCAAGAACTGGCAGTCTGAATCTGCTTTTATATTCCGTCTTTAGAATTGGCTCTCCAACTAATAATATCAGTTGGGAAACCTATGAAAATATAGCCAGTAATAACAAGGTTAAGTGGGCAATTCCAATCTCATTAGGTGATTCACATAAAGGTTATCGCGTACTGGGTACATCTAAAGATTATTTCAAGTATTTTAGTTACGGCAAACAGCATCAGTTAGTGTTTGCTAATGGTCATACCTTTGATCAGGTATTTGATCTGGTGCTGGGCTCTGAGGTCGCTAAAAAACTGGGTTATAGATTAGGCGATAAGATTGTATTAGCTCACGGTATCGCTACAACTAGCTTTAGTATGCATGATGATCGACCCTTTACCGTTACTGGGATTTTAGAACCCACTGGTACACCTGTTGATCAAACCTTACATGTTAGCCTGCAAGGTATTGAAGCCATTCATATTGGTTGGCAACAAGGTGTAAAAACACATAACAGCATCATCACGCCTGAAGAACTAGAACAAGCGACCTTACAACCCAAAAGCATTACCGCTTTGATGCTTGGGCTGAAATCAAAAATGGCTACATTCCAGCTGCAAAGAGCAATCAACCAATACCCAAAAGAACCTATAGTAGCAATCCTACCGGGAGTGGCATTATCTGAGCTCTGGCAGATGATGAGTATTTTAGAAAACACACTGCTGCTGGTTTCTGCATTAGTTTTTATTGCCGCCTGTTTAGGCGTCAGTGCAATGCTCGTGGCATCGATTCGTGATCGCAGCCGTGAAATACAATTATTACGTGTGATTGGTGCACCACCGTATTTTTTATTTTTGTTGATTGAGCTAGAGGCATTACTCATTACGCTACTCAGCTGTCTTATGGGCGCCGGGCTACTGACAACTTGCCTAGTTTTCTTACAGGATTATTTAGTATCCTATTTCGGACTACATATTGGTATTAATATACTCACTGAAAATAGTTTATATCTATTTTCCGCCATACTCAGTGCTTCGGTTATTGTTGCGGTAGTACCGTCTGTCAGCGGCTATAATCAAGCAAAATTTAATAAGAATTAAAGGCTTTATTAAGTTTTTATATCCCAATAATTCTCAGTAAATGGTGTCTTAGTGAGGCTACTGCTAAATTAAAACCATTTAATATTAGACTCAGACTCAATTTCCGGCTCCTCTTCCAAAAAATTAATAAAGCCTCTCTGATGGAGGCCTTTATGCTTGATTAAGTTCCAATTACAGCAACAGATCGAGCAACCGTTAACCTCAGTCATTTTAAACCGCCTAGTGGGTAACATACTCACTAAAAGCGCCCTTTCCTTCCGCCATTTGCTAGCAAGCAAGAGAATCACGCCCCTCTTGAGTGAAGAATTTCTTTGTGTCTTTAGTCTTTTTAACAGGGTATGAAAGAACATCATTTCATTTGAACATTTTACACATATATGGTGATAATTGACGTTTTGAATAATTAGTTTAAAAAACATAATAGCCTTAACTAATTAGCAACCGAAATAAGGCTAAAAAATGAAGCTCACTACGCTCATCATACTCACCACCACGTTACTTATGTCTACCTGGGTCAACGCTAAAGAAAACTATTGGGATACATATAGACCCATACTTGCTCGAGCCACCCAACAGCAGCAAGGCGATACGCTTACAAAAAACACAAGAGACCAAGAATTTGGCCCACAGTCACCACGTGATATCGATTCGAGCGCCGGTAGTAATCACATAATCTTTAGCCCAGCACCTGCTTTTCAGGAAATGAATCTGTGCAATATACATTTTCACAAAAATGCTGAACATAAGGGTGGTGAGTTTACACAGTATGCTGGCAATGGTGATGGCCATGGGTACCAAAGCGGCTATAAGTATTCTGGCCATTTGAATACAGCAGTTTTAAAACCGGTCAACGCTAAAGTATGTCCAGGTGTGCACGGTAGTCTGATGTCAGGTGACACCATTGAAGTGCATTACGTTCATTCCACTGCACAGGTCAAGCCAGGACCAACTTTAGGATCGTGTCTCAATGAATCGATTAAAAACCCTCAACTGCGAGTGGAAGCACAGGTATATGTGGTGGTAAATGATAAAAAAGCATTAGATTTCAAGCAACTAACCCAGTTCGATTTAAAAAATGGCTTTTACCAAGCATTACATATCCCTACTAACACTGGCCCAGCTATTCAGTATGCTGGCTCAACCACAGGACCTAGCTATAACGAAACCAGATCACCTTTTCAGGTCACTTGGAATGTTCGCCCTAAGATCGCTAAGGTAAACATTGAATCTGTTGCTGAATGGTGTAGGGATAACACCTTCAATGAAAATCATGCACATGGTGTAAGGAATCTTATTGTTAACCCTGCCCTCCTATCCAAGATTAAGCGATAGTTTTAAGCAAGTAACAAACGCAGCAGATTGCAAAGTCAGTAATGTAGGAAAAATAACCCAAACAGCGATACTATATCGCACCCATAGTCGTTCTGATTCTGGGTGTAAGTCTAAATCTCAGGGAATGATATGAAAGAAATTATAGTTGACAGCAACCCAAGCGACGCTCTCTTAAAAAAAATGGGTACTGCTTATTGGCCACAATGGGAGAAAGAGGTTTCTGTATTTCCATGGCAGTTCGTTACAACAGAAACAGCGCTTATCCTAGAGGGTGAGTGTGAAATGATACCCACAGATGGCGGTCCTTCAGTCACTTTTAAAGCCGGTGACTTAGTGATATTCCCACTAGGCTACAAAGGGACTTGGGAAGTGAAAAAAGCACTTAAGAAACGCTATATGCATAGTGAAGGTGATTTTAAAAAGTGTTTCTTTAATCGTTTGACTAGAGTGATAAATTTCACTAAATCAATCGTGAAATAAAGTGGTTTTTATAAGATCAACAAAATCTGTCTTATTGATCTTTCCGCCCAGCCGCCGCTGTGTTGCTGGCGGCTGGCGGCTGTTCACTCACAGCGGCTTCTCCACCTCTATACTGATTCTGTAATCCCATCAAAAAGTTACGTAAAATTTGATCCTTGCATACACGATAGTGTTTATGCTCTGGCTTGCGAAAGAAGGCTGATAACTCATGCTTGCTAATAACCAAGTCGGCTGCATAAAGTAACGATAAAATGTCGTCTGCTTGCAGGTCAAAGGCAATCTTCAATTTTCTTAGTATGATATTGTTGTTGAGTTTTTCTTCAGGCGCTATCTGAGGGCCCTCTTTCTTACCACGCAGTTGATTTATTAAGCCATTTAGAAAGCTTGCAAACATGACATCACTGCATTCTTCATAGCCAGGATCAGCTTCTTGCTTTAACCAAGCGCTAATCTCTGCGCGCGTTACTTTTTTTTCAGCTTGGGCAAATACTGAAATCGTTTTATCGTCACTCAGATCAAGGATGTAGCGTATTCTTCTCAGACAATCGTTAGCTCTCACTTTTTCGCTTCCTTTCTCTGCTATTTGGCGATTGATGTATTAACTGCAGTGTTGAACGGGAATTTCTTCTACGTTAACGTCTAGCTTCAGTTAATCGGCGTTGGGTTTCAGCTCTAAATTTTCTGGCTCTGACATTGTAAGCAGGATGAAGATTTTTTCATTATTGAATTCGATAGTATCACCGCTATTAATCTTTTTACGTTTCTGTCTTTCTACTGCATGATTTACTAATACTTGACCCGATGCTACCAATGCTTTGGCTTCACCACCGCTGCTTGCTATCCCTTCAAACTTTAATATTTTATATAGCTCTACGGGCTCATCAGGTATTTCTACCAGGCGGTGATCTGCCGGTATTTGGGTCACTGCATTTTTGTTCATGGTATTTGTCATATAGGTGACTACTTCGATTCGTATTAGCCGCAGCCACTATACAGGAATAGTGATAGCCAATAGGCGATGGTTTTAACTAGAACTGTTTCACTTGCCTCAGTTTCTCATAGGCCGCTAATAAACGCTGATGCTGCTGCATACCCTTGAGCGACAAGCCTGGGGCCGTTAAGCCATAAAATACAATTTCAGCCTGTACTACGGCAAATGCGTCTTCTGTTGTTTGCAGGCCGTACAACAAGGCTAAACCATCCATATAGTCTTCGTATTCACGGTCATCGTGCCATTTAATTTCTAGCAAAGCTTTAACGCAGCGATAATGTTTTAATTGCTGCTCAGTTAGACCTTCTAAAGCCAAACACCACTCTACCCAATCTAAAGCGGTTTCATCTTGCAGCGCTAGGCAGAGCATCGCCTTAATTTCGCCAAGGCGAAGTGTCGCCCATAGACTATCTGTATCTGGCAACAGACCAATAAATTGCGCAACCAGCATCTGATCGTTATAGCCACCTTGATCAAGACCATTAAGTAGCGCCTGCAGGCTTGGAAGATCGGCCTGAGTGAGGTTTAACAGTACCTCTCGAAAAATCGCACCTTCGTTATTATTTTCCCAGACTAGCTCATCGACAGGATAAATATCAGACATACCCGGCACCAAAATACGGCAAGCGGGTACGCCAAGATAATTATATTCAGCACAATAGATGTCATAACCTTGCTGCTGAATTAAATCGATTAAGGCCTGATATTCTTCTTCAGTTGTACTCTCTACATTCCATTCGCAATAAGCATAGTCAGGCTCTGATCGGAAAAAGTCATTCGAAATATCACCACTGGAATCAACAAAATGCATTTCAATATTTTGCGCTGCCGCAACTGCCTCTAGATCGAAGGTAGGCGGTTGAAATACATTCATTTGATTTAATTCTCGGCCTTGTAGTAACTCCGTTACTGTTCGCTCTAGAGCTACTTCAAAACAGGGATGAGCGCCAAATGAGATAAAGACAGAGCCATCTTTTGGGTTGATTAAGGTCACACTAACTACTGGATAGACACCATTTAATGACGCATCAGACACTTTAAGACGGTAGCCGTAATCCTTAATTGCTTGCATTGATTGCGCAATCGTCGGAAAACGATCAATCACTGACTGTGGAATATCAGGTAGACAGAGGCCTTCCGCAATTACTTGATGCTTAACATAACGCTCACATATTTCTGATAAGGCCTGCACTTTGGCTTCAGCAGCGGTATTGCCAGCCGACATACCATTACTAACAAAGATATTGGCGATCACGTTAACTGGGATATAGACCGTTTCTTGGGTCGACAGTTGCTCAAAAGGCAACGCACAGAGGCCACGCTCACCAGCTCCGGAATTGGTATCAAATAGCTTGCTAGCCGTTAAATTATCTTCGACATCAAAATAAGCCCATAAATTGTCATTCATGAGCCCTTCTGGTCGCTGATTAGCAACTACTTGAAACCAACGTTCATTCGGATAATGCACAAATGCGTGCTGACAAATCGCTTCACCGAAGTAATAATCAGCAAAAAAATAATGACAGCTTAGGCGCTCAAAAAACTCACCCAAGGCACTCGCTAGACACGCTTTTTTTGAACTGCCTTTACCATTAGTAAATAGAGCATGACAGTTTTTATCTCGAATATGGACTGAATAAACGCCTTCAACAGGGTTGAGCCAAGACACTTCTTCGATATCAAAACCCAATGTCACTAATTGCCCGTGCATATACGCGATACTCGACTCTAAGTCTTTATCTTTTCCCTTAATCCGCGTCTTTTCCATTATTAACCTTCTGTCCAACAAACAATCACTCATAATAGCAGGCCCGCAGTTTTAACTATGAGATAATAATGCCCCAATCCGATAACAGGGAAAGAGAAGAAGCTAAGCTTGTTTAGACGGAGAATCTTTTCGCCTGTTGTATCCGATAGATATCAATTAGACCTAATTATATGAAAAGTAGCCTTACTGAAGAGCAACTTAAAGCTCAACTAAAGAAATATTTTGGCTATGAAAGTTTCAGGCTTGAGCAGTTTCCTATCATAGAGAAAATACTGGCTGGTCGGCATGTGTTAGTCGTGATGCCAACCGGCTCAGGTAAATCATTGTGTTACCAGTTACCTGCCGTGTTATCAGATCAGCGAACAATTATTGTTTCACCCCTAGTCGCTTTAATTAATGATCAAGCTGCCAGCTTAGAACGCAGTGGCATCGAGGTCAGTAAGATACACTCAGCACAGTCATATGAGCAAAATGTTCACGAGTGGAAACGTTTTACTTCGAATAAATCTAAAATTTTATATTTAAGCCCAGAGCGCTTGATGACGGCTCGCATGATCGCCTCTCTTCAAAAGTTACCAATTGGCATGTTTGTCATTGACGAGGCCCATTGTATTTCAAAATGGGGTGCAGATTTTAGGCCGGCCTATGAGTCTTTATCAGAATTAAAGAGTCATTTCCCAAAAGCTAATTTAGCAGCCTTTACAGCTACTGCAGACAAGGCCACACGCGCCGATATATGCGCCAATCTGTTTAATAAAGAGTGCGATGTGACGCTAACCGGATTTGATAGGCCAAACCTATCATTAGCCGTAGAAACAAAATCTGGCTACAAAAATAAGTTACTTCAATATCTTCAGTCAAAGAAAGAGCTAAGTGGGATTATCTACTGCTTATCTAGAAAAGAGACTGAAGAAGTCGCCACACTACTGCAGCAAAATGGCTTTAATGCCGTTGCCTATCATGCTGGCAAATCAGCAGAATATAGAAAAGATGCGCAAGATAAATTCATGACCGACAATGATGTCGTAATGGTGGCGACAATCGCCTTCGGCATGGGCATAGATAAACCAGATGTGCGCTATGTGATTCATGTTGGTTTGCCGCCAGTATTGAGGCTTTCTACCAAGAGATAGGCCGCGCTGGGCGTGATGGCCAAGCCTCTGAAACTCTAATGTATTACGGTTTACAAGATTTAATTAAACGCCAAAAAATGATCTTTGAGAGCACCAGCAGTGAACAATTCAAGTTATTAGAATACAAGAGACTGCAAGCCCTACTCGGTTATTGCGAAGCAAGTTCTTGTCGCAGATTAGCGCTGTTATCTTATTTTGATGAGAACTCTAGCGCCTGTGGTAACTGTGATAATTGCATCAGTCCACCTAAGGTGGAGGATTATTCAGCGCTTGCCAAGTTGATCATAATGACTATAAAAGAAACAGGACAAAGCTTTGGTGTAGTTCATATTATTGATGTACTCAGGGGTGCCGAGAACGAGAAAATCAAAGTTCGCTCACATCATCTTTTAAAGAGCTTTGGCAGCGCTTCGAATCAGTCAAAACCGCTACTACAAACCTTAATACGCCAGATGATTGCTTTTGATTTACTGCGAGTGAATCTAGAAAAGTATGGTGCCATCGAGCTGAAAGGAAATACCCAGGCAATAATTGATGGTGAGAAACCTTTCATGGCAAGGGCAAATGAGCCACAAGCAACAACGACGACAACACAGCGCACAAGGCACAGTGTGCCAGTGGTTGAATTAGATCGTACCAGCCACAACTTACTTCAAGAGCTCAAAAATATACGGCTTCAAGTTGCACGTCAGGAAGGAGTTCCAGCGTTTGTAATTTTTAACGACCGAACATTACATGAAATTGCTTTAAACAAACCACAGAACAAAGACCAGTTTCTCCAGATAAATGGCGTCGGTGAGAAAAAGCTTGAGAAATACTACACGATCTTCTCACAGGCTTTAAAAGCATAATTTTTATTAACTACGGAACGATATTCAAAACTCTCGATTCTCCTATCACGATCGACTTAAATTTAAGCGATACCCACCTTGTCAGCCGCTTAAGCTTTCCAAGTGGACTTTTCCTGAAAAACCAACAGGCAGTGAATTAAGATCGATCAGTCTGTGTTCAGCGAAAATCATTTGTGCCATAAATAGTAAACCACTGCCAGTACGAGCAAGACCAGGAAGATTGAACTGAGCATACCGCCAACCATTGGTGCCGCAATACGGCTCATCACTTCTGAACCAATACCAGGATTATGAACTGCCATCGCTATATCCTGCCTGCCTATATCAAGGCAAGAGATACCCGCATAAGCAACTGACTGCCCTAATAAAGACAGTACAACCAGCCAGATAATTCATGTTTCACGCTCACTCAATGGAATAGCCCTCGAATTATCGAATGCACTATCTACCTTATGATGGCTGTTAATGACATTAGTTCAATCATTCTATATAAGGTTAAAATTCATTCGTAAGCTTCTTATAGCCTTGCACTAATGCATGATTAGCAGAGACAACTGATTCTGAAAAACTAGCATATTCAGGTGGCACTTTTGAGATTGACTCAAGATTAAACTCAGGACCAATATGGGTCATTGGAGGAACATGAAATTCATTCGGCAAATCAAGACCATCAATCACACAGTTATGGCGAACGACGCTACCATGACCAATACAGGTGTTGAATAAAACCGTATTAAACCCAATGAAAACGTCATTACCGACAGTACATGGCCCATGTACGATAGACCGATGGGCGACTGAAGTCCGCTCGCCAATAGTGACGGTAGCCCCTGCTTTTGAATGAATCACGACACCATCTTGAATATTAGAACCAGCTTTAATCAGAATAGGTAGCATGCCACCCTGCTCATTCACTTCGTCAGCACGAATTACTGCATAAGGGCCAACAAAAACGTTGTCTTCAATAATGACGTAGCCACAAACGATTGCAGTGGCATCAATAAAGGCTTGCTCACTTACCAGGGGATAGTAACCTGTGGGATTTTTTCTCAACATAATCAGTTATTAAGCGCGTGTCAGCTCAATTTCAACTAGAACAGCCAAACCCCCAAATGAATTGATAAAGTTATTAGTATAAATTATTAATATACCATTAAAGCAAATAGCTGTCACAGCTTTCGCACAAAAAATATTAGATTAAGTAATGATTACTGAGTTGCAAGTAGCTCTTACATAGTGGAATTACTTCATAGCCATCACTCACTAGGAGAATTTTAATTAACTCTGTCATCGAACTAATCTCCAGCTTGCTCATAATATTCGCGCGATGCAGCTCGATAGTACGGCAACTCACATTTAAACGAAAAGCAACCGCCTTACTTCTATCCCCGCTAATTAAACCGGATAAAACCTCCAATTCACATGGCGTTAGTTTTGAAAAGTGATTTTTTATTAATGAGCCAGTGCAGCCAGTTTCAAACAAAGCCGAATCGAACTGCTTTGCACCTAGCTTTACCATGGTCGATAACTATAACTCAATGGGTAACTGAGCCTTCGCGATAAACTGACAACCAATAAGCCGAAGTGATTCACCCATTTCACATATTTTGTAATTATCACTAACTCAATTAATTGACAGAGCTATATTACAGCATCTCAACTGCCTAATAACTTCAATACAGAACTACATGTATAAGCTTACGCTCCATCATCGTACGAAGCATTTGATCTATCTTTGAATCGCTACAAAGAACATATAATTGCAAAACATTCAGCCATGAATACCTAAGTAATTAAATTCATCCTTTATCTAAAAACAGCAGATAGAAACTTGTATATCTACCGCACTATTGAAGAATAATTTTTCTAACAATAAGTTTTCGGATAGGACATTTTAGGATTTAACAGGCTTAGAGGGTTATACGTATTATTACTAGACCTATTGTAACAACCACAGCCAATGAGTTTTATAAAAGCATTGAATTTTCACTTTGTGATTATCAAACAGGCTTATTACGAGTTTAATCTTTAATTTTTATCAGCCTTTATACTTGAACAAAAAGCTAAAACCACGGCAACGAATTGAGTTGATCATATAGCAGTAAGGGTTTACTAACTAATTAAATTATTTATTTCATTAAGTAGTCTACACATATTTCCCCAGTGTTACCTTTGCGGTCAAAAAATAATCTAGCCAAGCAGATGACGTAGCCTCTAATGGACAACTTTACACAGTACCGCAGATTGCTGTTTCCCAAGATCTATCAGCACTAGGTATTCCTCTAGTATTTGGCGCAGGCCTAACGGTAACTTCAAACATAGGGGTTTCTTGGCGAAATGACCTAGGCACTCTGGGTGCCGGTACTGAATTTATCGTCCTCGGCATTAACTCGGGTGTCGGTTATAAAGCTATAGCTTGAGTACCGCACTTTTTAGGCCTATTTACCGGTTTATAGAGTGTCTCAATCAATGCACTAGAATTTGATAGGGATCGCCCACTCCCTATGTCTAAGTCATTCCAATGCATTGCTTTTTAAGCCACTACTCAGCCAGCAACCACCGCGTCAAATCATCTATATCCAGACTACCTGAAAACGCCTGGCGCGAGCCATCTGCAGCATAGAGGTAACTACGTGGTAACTCACCAGCCCATTCGCGATCTAATTGGTAGCGCAAACGTGCGATCGCACTATCAGCAAATTTCCAATTTTCTAACTCTCGCAGACCAAACTCCATGATAGTCTTGGCGACTCTCTCTTTGCTCAGTTGACCATCACTGTTTAGCAACACAATCCTATTATTAAACTCGGCCTTTTTTAATCTGCTAAAATTAGCTAAGTCACTCTTACACGCCGGGCAATCGATAGACCAAACAAACAGGATAAAGTGAGTACCGGCATGCTGCCCGACAATTGTCGATAGGCTGTCATGCTTAAAATCTAAGATCTCAGCACGCAGGGATGTCATCGCTAGCAATGAAAGCAACAGCGCTTGCAATAGAGTGCGCATTGTTAATACTCCAAAGCTAATAACTGATAACCTTCATCTGCACTAAGCCATGATAAATAGACCTGATTCTCCAGCCGAATTAGCATTGGATGATCTGATGAGCCTGCAGTTTTCGTTACCAGTTGATCATTCGACCAAGTCTGTCCTTGGTCGAATGAGACCCGACTCAAGATCAAAGTGTTCTCACCATCAAATCGCTTCCAAACTTGAAATAATCTTTCACCATCGCCTGCGATCTGTGGGTGTGATGCCTGCGGTGAAGAATCAAGCGATTGTGTTGGACTAAATCGCTTACTTTGTGGGTCATAGGAGGCATACATCAAACCTGATTGAGCTGTCCCCTGACTAAACCAAGTGAGGAATAATTTACCATCCATGTACTCCATATCCGGTCCATGATGCGGACAAGCGTCAACTTGCCATTGATCATAGCTAGCACGAAGTAAAGGCTGCTCCACCTGGTCTTTTGGCAAATAGAGTAAGCCATGATCTCGCGTGTTTTTACCAAAGATCATGCGCCAGAATATATACATGCCATCTTCATTATCCACGGCACTAGTCAATCGACAACATTCACAGCTGTGATTAGCTAACCTTGTGTTTGCACTGAAACTTACACCGTGATCGTTAGAACGCACTGAGTAGAGCGCTGTTCCACGATATTCTTGTCCTCTCTTTCTGGCTGCGACCTTATCTCGTTTATCAAGCCATGCTAGTAAAATATTACCGTCGGAATCCAACTGCATGCGCACAAAACGATGACCGATAAGACCTTCATCGGTATTAATAGTGCGTACCTTATCGAAACTCTGACCTTGGTCTATCGAGCGTGTAAACCGAACGCGACCGGCATACTTACCTTCAGTCTTTTGAACCCATGAAATAAAGAGCCGACGGTTTGAATCGACTGCAATTTGTGGCCTTGAATCGCCTCGACTTTCAACCTGCTCAGCAACTGCATTAATTTTTACTGGCACTGAGAAGCTTTCTGCTTGGTCATCAGAATATTGCAGATACAAATACCCCTGATGAACATTAACTAGCCAGAGTCGCCCTTGTTGGTCAAAAACAGCCTCCGGTGTCGTGCCACAGTGCAAAATTGAACCTTCACAAGGAGCGTTTGCCGCTGCAACACTGACGCCGAAAGAAAAGCATAAGATAGCGCCAAATAAAAACCGATAAATAAATACTTTCATTAAAAACTTCTCAATCAGATTAAGAATTAGGAAACCACCAATTTTAACCATTTTATAAACACACTGCATGCGACATCATGCCGCAGGCTAAGGCTCAGCATTTATCCTAAAATCGCCACTTAAATATCAACCAGCTACTAAAGGTATTATGACTAAAATTTCTACACCCATCATGTTTTTTGGAGTTTTAGCAATGTCCATCTCTGGACATTCATTTGCCGAGAAACTACCTAGCATTTCAGTGGAAGATAAACTTTTTCAAGACACGATGACAATCGCCCCAACCTCTTCGGTGACAACGGAGCAGATTGAAACGATGAATATTATTAACACCGAAGATGCTATTTCTATGCAGCCAAGCTTGGTTGTGCGAAAGCGCTTCATCGGGGATCCTAACGGCGTTATAGGCATCCGCGGTTCCAATATGTTTCAAGGCCACCGTTCTATGGTCTTTAGTGATGGTTTGCCTTTGCACTATCACTTACAGACTCGTTACTCTGGTGCACCACGTTGGTCACTCGTGTCACCTAATGAGATTGAAAAGATCGACGTCATCTATGGTCCCTTTTCAGCGGAGTATTCCGGCAATGCCATGGGTGGTGTTGTAAATATTCACACTAAAGTGCCAACTAAGCGTGAAATCACCTTAGCGGGTAGTATGTTTATACAAGATTATAATGAGCTACGAACCGACGATCAGTATCGTGGTGAAAACGCCTTTATGTCCTTCGCCGACCGCATAGGCAACCTAGGCATTTATGCCTCATTCAACCATTTAGACAATGATGGCCAACCTCAGTCTTACTTTTTTACCAGCCAAGTTGGTAATGACAGGGACGCGACAGCAATTAATGGTCCAAAAACTGGTATCAATAATAAGAAAGTTTCTGGCTATTACTATGGTGACAATGGCGAAGAACGCGCACAAACTGATTTGTTTAAGCTCAAGCTTGATTATCAATTAGGTGACTATGAAATTCGCGCTCGAGTCGCTTATGAAACACGTGACCGTGATCTCAAAAATCTGAATAGCTACGCTAAAAATACTGCTGGCGATACTATCTGGAATGGTGATGTTAAAGTCGGTGCTGAAAGCTTCAGCATAAAAGGTTCTAACTTCCAGGAGCGTTACCAAGAACGTAACAGCCTACTCTACGGTCTAGGCCTATCTGGTCCAGTAGCACACAGTGATTGGTTGTTTGATATCTATTATAGCGACTTTGACATACTTAAAGATGAAGAAATCCGCACTGCTCGCAATCCAGATGACCCTGATTACATTGCACAAAATGCGAATTTCAACGGCCGCTTTACTGACGCTGAAGATACCGGCTGGGAAATCTTTGATGCTAAAGCAGGTACTGAATCTCTGTTCAGTAATCCTAAGGCCCGTCTTTCCGTTGGTTACCACTACGACAATTATGAGCTATCGATCAAGCCTTACAAATACGATTCTGTAAATAGGGTTAGAGGCGCAAGTCGTGGTAATAGCGGTGGTGAAACAGAGACCCATGCAGTCTTTGCACAGTTCGGCTATGGCATTAATGACAAGGTTGATGTTGCGGTAGGACTGCGTTATGAAGATTGGTCAAGTAATGGCGCTTTCAGTTCAGGTGGCGATATCACTGCTAATGATCGTGACGAAAAAGCATGGTCTCCAAAATTATCCATCGGTTACTTCCCGACACAAGACATCACTCTGCGCTACTCTGTAGCACGGGCAGTCCGATTCCCAATCGTAGAAGAGTTATATCGTAATGAATCGACAGGTGATCGTCAGTTCAATTCGGATCCTGATCTAGAGCCAGAAGATGGCATCCACCATAATCTCTCTCTAGAGAAGCAACTTAAGAATGGACTAGTGAAAGTCAACCTGTTCCATGAAGAAGTAGACGATGTCATCTTCACTTTCTCAGCAATGGATATTAATAATTCTAGTATCACTACAACATTACCTGTAGATACAGTGGAGACTAGCGGTGCCGAATTTATTTTTCAGCAAGCAGAATTCTTCCACCCTTTACTGGATATGCAATTCAACTTGACCTACACCGATGCTGAAATTACTAAGAATGAGCTAAACACTTCTATTGAAGGGAAACGTTTCCCACGTATTCCAAAGTGGCGTTCTAACTTAGGCCTAACTTATCACTACACCTCAAACGTGAACTTATCCACCAACTTCCGCTATGCATCTAATAGCTACGGTGAACTTGATAATAGTGATACAGCTAAAGAAGTGTATGGTGCACAAGATGATTATTTCTTTGTCAACCTAAAGGCAAGATGGCAGATGAATAGTTCTGCAAGCATCTCAGCAGGTATTGACAATGTCTTTAATGAAGAAGCCTATGTTTACCATCCGTGGCCTTCACGTACATTCTTCGCATCAGCGAAGTATACGTTCTAAGCGAAATCACTGAGACTTAATACCATAAGGGGTGGCAACACCCCTTTTTTTATCAATCAAGCCAGCCCAGATTTTACACAAGCTGTTGCAGCACTTGCTTTAAGATTTAACCAGTGGCCAACGGCGTGAATGATGCCACCCATCAGTGTCAGTAAACTTTCATATTCTAGTGCAAGCAGGCCCGCATCGATTAGTCTGTCGATAAAAGCGGTGGCGGTCAGCAACAATAAAAGCCCCATAACAGAAACAAAACCAGGCAATAGTTTCCTATGCTGCTGATAGCCAAACCATAGTGCAGGCAAACTAATTGGTAGAATAAAGAATAGAATGATTTGGTGAAATAACAAATCATGCAGACCATGACCATGTTCATGTCCATGTTGCCCCAATCCAAACAACAAAGGCAAAGCACCAGCTATCACAGCAAGAATGACACAATGTAGTGCGCAAAACGCAGATAGAGAAATGACTATTCGATCTAAATTTATCTTCATTTTAATTGGCGCACTCCGCACAAACCCCATGAATTTCAACATTACTCTGCCGCACAATAAACCCCCTACTTTGGCTGGTCTCAGCTAAAGCAGAGCTCAGCACCGCCTCTTTCAGCTCCATAACCTCATTGCAACTATCACAAACTAAAAACTGGCTCTCATGCTGCTCATGTGAAAACTCACAACCGATGAAGCTATTACTACTATCGATCTTATGAATCAGCTGATTTTCAAGCAAAAATTCTAGTGCACGATAGACCGTTGGTGGCTTTTCAATATGATCGGCATCACTGAGCTTAGCTAAAATATCATAGGCCTTAATAGGCGTATGTTGTTCCCAGATTAGGGCCAATATCCTTCGCCTAATGGGTGTAAAGCGGATGTTTCGCTGCTTACAAAGTTCTTCAGCTCTCTTCATAGCTGTATTCACACAACGTGAATGGGAATGATTTTTAAACATAACAAGCCCTGGGTATTGTTATAATATAACATTCTGTTATAACATAACACTATACAAGATTAACAACCCTAGAACAACAATCTCCCCCGGTACCACAGTATGAGACGAACAACTTCACTTAAATGCTTATTAGCCTTTTCTCTAAGCATTAATGCAATGGCCGAAGAACTGCCAGGAATACAGGTCGAAACACATATCTTTAAGCCAGATACAACCGAGCAGCTGAGTCCCTCTGTCACAGTCCTTGATAGAGATACCATAGAGCGAAATCTTGCAACAACATTAGGAGAAACCCTAAAGAATTTACCAGGAATTTCCTCAACTCATTTTACTGTAGGAAGCAGTCGCCCAATTATTCGTGGGCTCGGAGCTAACCGAGTACAGATCCTGGAAAATGGTGTGGATACTGCTGATGTTTCAAGCCTAAGTGACGATCATGCAGTGACTACCGATGGTTATGCCGCTGAACAGATTGAGATTATTCGCGGTCCAGCAACCTTGCGTTACGGTCCTAGTGCTAGTGGCGGTGTTATTAATGTCATTAACAAACGCTTGGCAAAGACGATCACGCCCTTTTCTCTAAATGCAATCAGTGAATATGATAGTACGACTAATGGCGAGATGTTAGGCGTCGATACCAATGGCAACTATGGAAGCTTTACATGGCACTTAGATGCATTAAAAAGGACAACTGAAGATACTGAAATCAAAGGGTATGCGGACATAGATGGTCGCGAGAATAAAGGAAAGATACACAACACACATGTAGATAAAAAAGTATTTGGCCTCGGAGTGGCGTACATCATTCCTGAATTTAGAGCAGCCTTCGCATTTACAAAAAATGATAACGATTATGGCCTCCCATCGAAATATGAAGAGGATCATGACGAGGACCATGACGAGGGGCATGAAGACGAACATGACGAACACTCCGACCTCACTATTGATATGGAACAGGAACGCTACACTTTTGAGGTCGAATTCCTAAAACAAAATCCTTATCTAAAATCGGTATTATTCAATAGTACATATACCGACTACGAGCACAAAGAAAAATTAGCAGATGGTGATGTAAGCATCAATTTCGATAACGAAGAATGGGAAAATCGCCTTGAACTTCGAAGTCAAACTATTAAACATTGGACCTATGCCGTAGGCCTACAGAACAATGCGAGAGAACTTTCTGCTATTGGTGAAAAATCTTTACTCCAGCCTGTAGATATGGATCGACTCGGAATATTTAGCATCGTTCAGCATAGCGGTCAGTACTTAGACATCGAATTAGGTGCGCGCTTTGACGATCTGCGTTACAGCAGTGATTTAGGAGATAAGAATTTTAACAGCTATTCCACATCAGCCGGTGCTAGCTGGACCTTCAAGCCAGGATTAAAGGCCCATGCTTTATTGGTGCACAGTGAACGACCACCACAAGAACTCGCACTCTATGGTTATGGTGAACATCATGCCAGCGGTACGTTTGAGCAAGGAAGTTTAACTCTTGATAAAGAAGTCAGCAAAAATATTGAACTAGGTATCAGTCAAGTATTTGAAGATCGCAGCTGGGCGTTTACCAGCTACTTTAATCAAATTGATGACTATATTTATGCCGCATCACAAGACAGCAATCACGATGGCATTGCCGATCGTGTAGAGCATGATGGGACTTTAGACCCAGACGGTGAACTCCTTTCAGTGCGTTACAACAATCGCGATGCCCAATTTTATGGCTTCGAAGCGCACTACAATCAAAACCTAACGCTAAGTGATGGTTCTCAGCTTAATATGAATCTCTATGCAGACTATGTGCGAGCCAAGTTCACCGAATCTGGCACAGAAAATGTACCACGCATTACTCCTCCAAGCATTGGTGCTAATTTCACACTACCGCACGGCATGTGGCTCGCACAGGTGAACCTACGCCATGCTTTCAAACAAAATAAAAATGGTAGCTTAGAAACAAAAACTGACAGTTATAACCAGTTTAATTTCATGGTTTCACGCGAGATTACTTTGAAAGAAGGGGCGATTGAAACCTACTTCAAAGTTAATAATCTTTTCAACACAAAACCTCGACAACACAGCTCATTTAGCAAAGAATACGCTCCTTTAGCGGGACGTAGCTTGCAGCTCGGTTTAATGTTTAAGTACTAAGTGACAGTCTAGTTTAGAGGCTATGCAAAGGTTCGACCTGTACAGCTTGTAAGGACAACTAAAGCCTGACTAAATGTTGATACCATATTTGCTACATTAAATAAATATCATGCGTTATCTACTTTTAGTTATCTTGCTCGCGGTTTCTTCTCCAGCTCTTTCCTGTGAGAGCGAGCTTCTAGACCATGACTTCCGTCGACTAGCTTCATATGAAAAGGTTAATCTATGTGAAGCTTATGCTGGAAAAGTAATCTTGGTAGTCAACACGGCTTCAAAATGCGGATTAACTTATCAATATGAAGGCCTTGAAAAACTCCATCAGGAATACAAAAATCGCAACTTTGTTGTACTCGGCTTCCCTTCCAATGACTTTTTTGGACAGGAGCCAGGCACTGAAGAGCAGGTTCAAGATTTCTGCAAACTGACTTATGGCGTGCAATTCCCCATGTTTGAGAAGGTTACCGTAAAGGGCGATGAAGCCCATGCCTTTTACCGCGCCTTAAAAGAGGTATCGGGCACCTACCCTCGCTGGAACTTCCATAAATTCCTAATCGGCAGAGATGGTCACTTAATTGAAAGCTTTGGACCACGAACCAAGCCCTACAGCACCAAACTAATTACTCGTTTAGAAGAAGAATTAGCTCGTTAAACCATTAAATATAATTGACATGAGGCCAAGCCAGCATAAATAGAGTATAGTTTACTAAATCAATTATATTCGAATCATTGGTTAATTAACATTTATTTTTTTTATGCCATTATATATTATATTCATGGTTAGCAATGTTTAGTACTCCTCATTGCCCAGAGTAAACTATTGTTTACTCTCTTTTTGACTCGCTCCATTCTAGTACTGGAGCGAGTTTTTTAAGTCGCCGATTTAACTAACAACTTGCGGGGCGACGCATAAATTTCCGCTAAAGCGTAGCCATTTGTATAGCCCCGAATGCAGCCACGCATACTGTTTCCTTATGGGCTGGAAAAATATTATGTCTATCTCAATACCACATGCGCGCACCCACTACGGTAAAATCCTTCTACTTTGCTTGAGCCTTGTTTGTTTCTGTACGCATGGTTTTGCCGGAGGATACAATCACAGTACGTTTACTGATCCAGCAATACGGGATCTCCCAAAAAGAATAGACCTCGCACAGGCCTACCGCCTAAAATCAGAATACGAACGTGAATTAATCAACACGGCAGACACTAGCGATAAAAATACCATCAACGAGCAAAGCTTCTTAAAGGCTTTGCTCACTTACGATAACCTCCGTCTAGAAATTTCTGATGTTTTATTGTATCTAGTTAACGAATATAAGCTCAGTGGCAAGTTCGCCAACACACTTACAGGCTTTAGTGAAACATTCCGAATACGAATCAAAGAAGCACAAAGCCAAGTCCATAATCTGGCAACTTACAAAGCCTATAGCAACACTTTCTCTTTAACCTACGCAGCATTAATTTATGCATTAAGCGATGATCCAGTATTTTTTCAACGCTTTAAAGATGACCTGCAAAATGCGGAAACAGTGATAGGTAACTATAAAACACGACTAGATATTGCTTATGAAGGCCTTAGTGAAAAGCATCACGCATACCTTAATTTTGAAAAAAAACGCCAATTAGAAGAGCGCATTAACCTTTTAAACACATTAATCACTGAACGTAAACTGGCTCATCATTTACCCTCTAAACAGCCATGATAAAGATCAGAGAATTAGCTAGCCTAGACGCCCATGAATTAGTCCTAAGCAAACCAGGGGCAATACTTGTTGATGTACGCTCGACCATGGAGTTTCTATTTGTAGGCCACCCGATTGATGCCGCACATATAGCTTGGATCGATGAACCTGATTGGGAAGAAAATAAGCATTTCGCAGAAGATATACAACACTTAGTCATAAGCAGAGGCTTAACCAAAGACAGCGCTACATTAGTCTTAATCTGCCGTAGTGGAAAACGATCTCATGTCGCTGGAAACCATCTTATTCAGCACGGTTTCAGCAAAGTTTATAATGTCAGCGAGGGATTTGAAGGAGATAAAAATGATTCTAGCCAACGCAATACAATCGGTGGTTGGCGCTATCATGGCTTACCGTGGGAGCAGTGCTAACGCAACTGCGTTAAATAATCATTAGCAATTCTGAGGTGACTCTCTCGTTTTTCGGGAGCCATCTTATTCAATTGAGCAATCATCATACTCCAGCGAGGATTACCTTTTAATGACCCTTGATGCTTATCAATCCAACGCCAAAATAAACCATCCCAAATCTGACACCAATTGCCTTTAGGGTAGTTACTCATCTTTAGAATGTAATTTGAGCCTGAAAAATAAGGTTTACTGGTCATAAAATTACCGGCTGCATTCTGACTCATGCAGAAAATATTAGGCACCATAACCCAGTCATAAGCATCGATAAAAAACTCCATAAACCAACGATAGATGTCCTCAGGGTCAATCTCACATAAGAACATAAAACCACCAAGCACCATCAAACGTTCAATATGATGACAGTAAGCTGTGTCCATCACTCGCTCAATACAATTATCGACTGGCACAATGCCGGTTGTAGCGTCATAAAATGCTGTTGGCATTGCGCGATGATGGTGCCAAACATTTTGATTACGCATAAAAACTGAAGACTCATCATAGGTCGCTCTAATAAATTCGCGCCAACCAATAATCTGACGAATAAAGCCCTCGATACTATTCAGTGCTACAGCATGCGCTTTGGCATAGCTTAACGCTGCAGAAACCACCTCATTAGGTGTTAATAAACCTGTATTCAACATTGGTGATAATACCGAGTGATACAACCACGTCTGATCTGGAACGATGGCATCTTCATACTCACCAAATTTGGCAAAGCGCTGAACTAAAAAGTCATTCAGCCAATTTTCTGCCGCTTCATGGGTAGTTGGATAGATGATTTCGTCAAGGCGACCATAATGCCCTTCAAACTGTTGCTCTATCGATTGCACTGCTTGCCTATCAATTGCATCATTTTTGGCATAAGCAAGTTCAGGTATATCTTTAACTGCAGCTTTTGTAATTTTTTTTCTATTATCGTGGTCAAAGCTCCATTGACCACCTACCGGCTGACCATCCTGCAGCAGCAGATCCAAACGACGGCGCTGATCCTTATAAAAGTCTGCCATAAACCAACGTTTATGATTACTGCGCCAAACGCGATTGTCTTCTTCCGTATTTAAAAAACTGGGATTATCTATCCATTGAATAGAGCAACCCTGTTGATCGACCAAACGATTCAGTCTTTTTTCCAAGATAAAATCTGAAGGGCGATAGCAGATCAGCTCAAGTTGTTGCAGATCAAATTTAGGTTTTCTCTCAACGATAAGAGCGATCACGCGTGAAAGACACGATTCAGTAGCATCGTAGCCAATCTTCTCAGCTGGCTGTCCTATATCTGCTAGCTGCAAGATATAGTGATCAATACAAGAACGGTGGTAAGCCAGCTTTTGCTTGTGAAAATGTAAGCGATAGATGTCATCAGCAAAAAACAGCTCATCTTCTAACAGCAGCAATAAATCAATAGCGCAATCTAGAATCGGCGCGCGCTGAAAGAGTTGACTAGGAAAAACCAAGCCAACACGGTATGCACTCAATGCTTAGCACTGTCACCACTATCGTGACAGGCCATACGTTTTTGATAGCGGCTGTCGGCATAGGGCTCATACAGACGATCCAACAGGCCAACCAATCTTAGACGAGTAACGACCACACCTAAAACACGATAGAAACGCAGTGCAAGCCAAATTAATGTAAAAGCACGCGCTCCGCTGACAACTTCACCATTCGGTGTAATCACATGGATACGCTTGAGTAATTGTTCACGACTTAAGCCGTAACTCTCAATCAACTCAGTAGAGTTGCTAATTTCCACCCAGTCGACCGCGAGGTGCTGAACTAATTTGCGATAGTGATTAATTTCCTTACTGCACAACGGGCACAAATCATCATAAAAAACACGTAAAGCTTGATTAGCCGACATTCTTGAATCTCATATAGTTCTTGTACAGATATTTTAACACTGGAAGCCCTCATGTATATTTTTTGTTGTGTTTAAAGCGAGGGACAGGGGTTACAATTCATGTACAAAACCAGTCAATGCCTTTGAGTTAAAGCTAAGCTATGGCGAATAATCTTCTACCGTATGATGGTGAGCTGTACTTCAACTCAGCCTTGTTAGAATCACCAGAAAGCGATGCCTTATTTTCGCGTCTGCGTGACTCTATCGCTTGGGAGCAACGTAGTATTACGTTATTTGGAAAACGCATGCTACAACCTCGGCTAATTGCTTGGTACGGTGATACCGGAGCCAATTATCGTTATTCCGGAACAGATTATATAGCGCAAGAATGGACAACAGAGTTAAGCCTGTTGCGCCAACGAGTAGAGGATTATTTTAAGCATCGCTTCAACAGCGTGTTACTCAATTATTATCGCAATGGCAATGACAGTATGGGCTGGCATCGAGATAATGAAAAACAACTGGGTAACAGACCAGCGATTGCCTCTCTCAATTTAGGAGCAACCCGGCTATTTAAACTGCAACATATAATAAGTAAGGAATTGCGCAAGATCGAGCTTGCCAATGGTAGCGCACTGCTCATGGCAGGATCCTGCCAACAGCACTGGCGACATTGTGTGCCGAAACAAAAAGGGATTTTTGATGGTCGCATTAATCTTACCTTTAGGCAGATAGAATAAACTCAAAAATACGTGATACGCATTGAAAGACATTACTCAGGATATCTATTAATCTAATGGATCGTTATAAAACCATAGCGTTATTAGCACATGCTGGCACGATACCGTTTATCGCCTGTTCACTATTAAACTTATGGCAAATTGACCTGGCAATGATTGATTTATCTTGGCTAGACATCACACTCAGTTATAGCCTTGCAATTATCTGCTTCCTGTCCGGCGTACATTGGGGTCAAAGCCTAGCCCTTGATCAATCCAAAAGCATCGAGCTTTTAATAATTAGCAATGCTTGCACTCTAGCCGCTTGGTTTTCTTATCTTCTACTAAACCAGAAGCCTGCTCTATTAGCACATGCCTGTATCTTTTGCTTGCTTTGGCTGATAGATCGTAGACTAAAAAATAAAAAAACAATCACAGGGCCTTACTATTGTCTACGTCGCAGAATTAGCTTAATCGTTGTACTTTGCCTGCTTAGTCAATACCTTGTAGTACCCAGTTAACATCATGAAGAGAATTACAATGACTACAACAGAAAACCATAGTCTGCTAGTGAACCTCAACAAAATTAGACGTTATGACTGATACATTAGCTAGCGATTTCGTACAAAAAATGAATGCCATTAACGCATCAACAGCTGCCAGCCTCTTGCAACAGCTCTATCATACTGATGTCGAGTTTATCGACCCAGTGAAGCATATCCACGGACGCGCGCACTTAATCGAGTACTTCGAAGACATTTATAAAGAAGTGAAGTCCTGTCGTTTCGAACTCCAGGCGTCAACCATTGAAGATAATAAAAGCAGCCTAGAATGGGAAATGAAATTACGACATAACACCCTAGCACCCAAACGAGAGATCTGTCTAAGCGGAATTAGTGTGCTGCGTTATCGTCATGATTTAGTTTATTATCAGCGCGACTACTACGATCTTGGTGCCATGGTTTATGAACAAATACCTATCTTAGGCGCCATTATTCGAAAGATTCGTGGACAGATCTAGAGCGATGCTAGATAAGAAATCACATAGGGCATTTTCAGACAAGGTGATCTGGCTGACTGGCGCTTCCTCCGGTATCGGCCGTGCAGTTGCCATTGCTTTATCACAGTATCAATGTGAGCTCTACCTGAGTGCTCGTTCAATTGAAAACCTAGAACAAACAGCACAGCAGTGCTCAACCAACGCAAGAATTCATTTACTAGCCGCTGATCTCAGCCTTAAAACCAGCAATCAAACAGTTTGCGCTGAAATACAGTCACGTGCAGGACGCCTAGATCTTGCTATTTTAAATGCTGGTAGTTGCGAATACATAGATGTAGATGCCTTTGATAGCGGAATCTTTGAACACCTACTACAGACTAACTTTATGAGTATGGTCTACGGCATCGAAAGCGCCCTACCCCTGTTGAAAAACTCTGATACTGCAAAGTTAGTCGGCATGAGTAGCGTCGCAGCGTACATAGGCATCCCTAGATCAGAAGCTTATGGTGCTAGCAAAGCAGCCATCTTTAATATGCTCAGCGCCTTGCGAGTCAGCTTGGCAGTGAAAAATATCTGCACCCAAGTCATTTGCCCAGGTTTTGTTGCTACTGAATTAACCGCTCGCAATGATTTCCCAATGCCAGCCTTGATAACGGCAGAAAAAGCAGGGCAAGCCATATTAGAAGGAATGACAACTAATCACTTTGAGATTCATTTTCCTAAGCGGATGAGCTTAGGCTTAAAACTTTTAACACTACTCCCTGAGCGATTACGTTTTGCGTTACTCAAGCTCAGCATAAAATGAAAAAGCGACCTACTATATCTAGTTTGCCCTAGGTATAACGATAGAAGAGAGCAAGGATGCGAATAGCAATAATTGGAGCGGGTGTCTCCGGACTCACCGCAGCACACTACTTACAAGCAGATCATGAGATTACAATCTTTGAAGCAGGCAGTCACATTGGCGGTCATGCTAATACGTTAACGGTTAAAGAAACTGGACACGATGTTCCAATCGATACCGGCTTTATTGTATTTAATGATTGGACTTACCCACACTTCCAAGAAATGGTTCTACCACTGGGGGTCGAAATCCATGAGTCTGATATGGGTTTTTCCGCTAAATCAGCTAATTCCAGTTTCGAGTGGGCAGGCAATACCCTTAGCAGTCTCATTTTCAATCGCGATAACTGGTGGCGACTACAGTCATATCAAATCCTCTTAGATATGCTTCGGTTTAATAGACAAGCTAAGCGTTATGTCGCATCGCATACGAAGGAAAAATGGACCTTGGCTGAATTTCTAACACATTATGGTTTTAGCAAAAGCTTTATTGAGTACTACATCTTACCGATGGGGGCTGCCATCTGGTCTTCCAGCCCTACCAGCATTCGCGAGTACCCAGCCAAAAGCTTTTTACACTTCTTTTATAATCATGGCCTCTTAAATCTATTTAAACGACCACAATGGAAAACCATTGTTGGTGGTTCACAAGAATATGTCAGCCGCCTATGCCAACCTTTTCAAAAACAGATCCATTTAAATACTGCTGTTCAATCTGTTTATAGAACTACTACTGGCGTCGAAATAGAAACAACTAGCAATAATAATCGACAACATTTTGACCATGTTATTTTCGCTTGTCATAGCGATCAAGCTTTAGCCTTATTGCAAAAACCCACTGAACTAGAACAGGACTGCCTATCAGCATTCCCATATCAACTCAACGTAGCCACTTTACATAACGATAGCAGCCTCATGCCAAAACGTAAGAATACATGGGCCGCTTGGAATTATTATATACCCGAAACAGCCGGCGACCGTGTTCAACTGACTTACTATATGAATCTTTTACAAAAGATTGATAGCGATAAGGATTACTTTGTAACATTAAACGATAATGGTTTAATTGATGAGACTAAAATCCATGCGCGTATTAATTATATGCATCCGGTATTTAATCAGGCAGCAATTGATGCACAAAAACTATTTACAGAGATGAACCAAATCAACAACACCTCCTATTGCGGCGCTTATTGGCGCAATGGTTTCCATGAAGATGGTGTCTGGAGCGCATTGCAAGCGGTTACCGCTATTCAAAGTAAGCATTATGACGCTGCAGCATAGTTGTATTTACCAAGGTGTTGTTTGGCATCAACGCCATCAGCCCAGATTGCATGCGTTCCAATACCGCCTTTTTATGATGTATGTCGATCTTGATGAAATAGATGAGGCCTTTAATCCTTTCTGGCTATGGGGCGTAAATAAAGCGAATTTCGCTTCGTTTCAGCGTAAAGATCATTATGGTGACAACGAGGCTGCACTAAGCACCAGTATTCGAGAATTAGTCTTCATGCAGACCCAACAACACATTGAGGGGCCAATTCGACTATTAACCCAGTTTAGAATTTTAGGTTATGCCTTCAATCCACTAAGTCTCTATTTTTGCTTTGACAGTAATGCTAAACATCTCACACATATTGTTGCTGAAGTAAGCAATACGCCTTGGAATGAGCAACACTGTTATGTCTTAACACCAAGCGAGCAAAATTCAGCAGTCTTTCATACTCAACACGATAAGCACTTTCACGTGTCGCCATTCATGCATGACGATATGCAATATCGCTGGAAGATCTCCCAACCAACTGATCAGTTAGAAGTGCAGATTGAAAATCTAGTTGACGATAAGATTCTTTTTTCAGCAAAAATGGATTTAACAAGAAAACCACTGAATACATCCAATTTACGTAGCACATTATGCAATTTCCCATTAATGAGTTTTAAAGTTATCGCCGCCATTTATTGGGAAGCATTAAAACTATGGCTCAAAGGTATCAAATACGTGCCTTACACAAAATCTTAGTTAAGGAAAACCAATGTCTATTATTCCAGAAGAGCATAGGAAGTCAGCAAATAGCCGCAAGATGAGCTGGCTAGACCGAGTGGCTAAGGACTTACTATTCGCCAAATTATCTAAGATTAAAAAGGGTTATTTACGGGTCGAACATCAAGATCAAATCACCGAATTTGGTACTAAAGATCTAAATGTACCGCTGAACGCACATATCCAAATCGATAATAACGCCTGTTTTAGAACTATTGTCTTTGGTGGTGAACCGGCTGCTGGCAAAGCCTATGTTGATGGTTGGTGGCACTCAGATTCAGTCATAGACGTACTGCGCTTACTGATACTCAACAGAGATGTAATGTTCTCACTAGATGCTGATCTAGGTGTGTTTGCGAGATATGTGCTTTCGACTCTGCATTTTTTACGTAAAAACAGCAGATTAGGATCAAAAAAGAATATTACTGCACATTATGATATCGGTAACGATCTATATGCCCTCTTCCTAGACCCTAGCATGATGTATTCGTCTGCCTATTTCAGTAACGATATAGAAAGTCTTGAAGATGCCTCTATCAACAAACTGCGTATCATCTGCGAAAAACTAAACTTAAACGAAACCGACCATGTGTTAGAGATTGGCACTGGCTGGGGTGGCTTTGCCATCTATGCGGCACAGAACTATCACTGCCGAATTACGACAACCACTATCTCAGATGAGCAACATGCCTATGCTGAACAACGCATTCAAAAAGAAGGGCTTGAGGATCGTATTACTTTATTAAAACAAGACTATCGCGAATTACAGGGGCAATACGACAAGTTGGTTTCGATAGAAATGATCGAAGCTGTTGGCCATCGATATATGAATGATTACTTTCAGGTTTGCAGTCAGCGTCTTAAAGAAAATGGCATTATGTTAATTCAAGCCATCACAATTTCTGACTACATGTATCAAGACTACTTACGCTCAGTTGATTTTATTCAACAATACATCTTTCCTGGGGGCTGCCTTACTAGCATGCACTCCATGTTAGATAGTATTAGTCGTAAGACGGATCTAACCTTATTCCACTCCGAAGCCTTTGCTTCTAGTTACGCAAAAACTTTGCAGCTGTGGCATCAACGCTTTATCAATAACAAAGAAAAAATAATGACCTTAGGTTATCCGCAATCGTTTATCCGTCTCTGGGAATATTATTTGAAATATTGCCAAGCAGGTTTCGAAGAGCGCGTTATCGACATACAGCATTTATGTTTCAAAAAGCCGCGCAGCACCTATGAATTAAACCTACAAAAATGAAACCGATTGTCTTCTTGGCGTTAAACTTTATTGGCCTACAAGTCGTTTGGGCAGCTTGTGCTTATGGCGCAGTGGAGCAAGCCCCCTTAGCCGGAGTTCTTGCGGCATTAACTTATCTCGCATTACACTTTAGCCTAAGCTCACAAGCCTACATTGATGGTCTAGTTCTGATCGTTATCAGCGTTATTGGCCTATTACTAGATTCGACTAATCAAGCCCTAGGTATCGTTAGTTTTTATGGCAGTAATGAATCTATATTACCGATCCCTTATTGGCTGTTCACTCTATGGATGGTATTCGCTGTTAGTCTGCCACACAGCCTTTATTGGCTACATCGCAGGCCTTTTATAGCCCCATTAGCAGGAGGTATTGGCGGTGGCAGTAGTTATTTTGCTGGCAGCCGTTTTGATGCTCTAAGCTTTGCTGAGCCCGTTTGGCAGTCTGTGCTCGTGTATTCACTGGAATGGAGCTTGTTATTACCTGTAAGCTATTACCTCATCAAGCGTTTAAAAATTACACTGTAAAAGAAGATTTTCGGTTATGAAAAATATAGGTCCCATGTCGCTATTTGTTGCGCTATTTACTCTATCTCTAGCACCAGCATTCGCTATCACCAATGACTCAACCGCTGAAGTCATCTATGAATTGCACATGCCAGAAGGGACTGGCCCATTCCCTGCGATAGTCGCTATGCATGGGTGCTCCGGCTTAATTGGCCCAGTCAAAGAAGGCCTAATCGATTGGGCTAACTTCTTCAAGCAACATGGCTATGCCACTTTATTGGTCGATTCATTTAGCAAACGCAATCTATCAGGGGGCGTCGTCTGCTCATCTATCCCGAAGCTGCAACAAGCATGGTACTATCGAAATAAAGATGCCTTCAACGCCTATGATTATCTAGTAGCACGACCCGACATCAGTCCCCAGATTTTTTTACTAGGTCAAAGCCATGGCGCTAGCACCGCACTATTAAGCGCGAGTAGCGAGGGTCAACGGCTGGCGAATAGTAAGACCCTATTTACTGGCATCATCGCGCTCTATCCCTGGTGTGGCCACATGTTAAACAAAACCATGCAGATGCTTAGTCCAAGTCTGATACTTATCGGTGAAAAAGATGATTGGACCCCAGCCGCAAGTTGCCGCCAATTGCGCGCTCAACGTGGCCACCAAGGGCTCCAACTTAAAGTCTATGACAGGGCTTACCATAGCTTTGATTTAAACATCCCTCTACAGTCCTATAAGGGTCATTTACTGGGGCGTAATCAAGATGCTTTTGAGAATAGCCGCACGGACAGCTTACATTTCCTCGAACACTTAAGAAATCAGTAGCCAGCTTACTCTGCTACCACTGGTACCAGTTCAGGTACCACTAATTGTATCCCTGGATGAATTTTATCTAGATCAAGATCTGGGTTATGTTGAATCAACAACCATAACGGCACCTTAAATTTACGCAAGGTCAGTACCCATAGAGACTCTCCAGGTTTAACAGTATGGGTATAAGTAGAGGCAATTCGATAGAGATCGAAAAATTCTCCTTGTAGTTGTCGCTGAAAAGCCAATCGTTTACGTTCAAATTGCTCAACGTTAACTTGAGAAAGATCTAAGCTTAGACGATGCCCAACGATAACTGGTTTACCATAACGCATCTTATTAATTTTTCGTAAGCGGCTGGCCCTTATATCAAGCCAATCAGCGTAGTGACCTAAGGTTTCTGAAGCTTGCACCTGAATTGTTGAATCTGCAGCAACGGTATAGTCACTGGGATCTGATAATAAATTCGCACCAATCACTTCAGCGCTTTCTTCGGCCTCAGCCATATCAGTAGCAACAGGCGTATCATCAGTATCTTCAGCTGGAGCCTGCGCCAATGATTCTTCATCCTCGATAATCTCTTTATCTTCAATCAGCTCATTATTCACCGCTACCGCATCAGCTTTCGCGACATCAGGTTTCTTAACTAGCTGTGACGAGGTGATAGTGGCTGCTGCTGTTGCTTGTTCAATCTTGGCCAAACGCACACTGGCCAACCGTTCAGCCGAGTCAACTGGCAAACGCAATTTTTGTCCAATTCGAATAATGTTTTTACTGCCAATACCATTGACTGCTCGCAACTCGCTGACGTTATAGCCATAGCGTTTGGCAATCTCAGACAGGGTGTCACCACGCACCACAATATGCTCAACATCAGGTGTTTGTTCACGGTGCCGTTGCTGGGCTGGCATGGCAAGGACTATCTCTCGCAAGCCCTTACCTTTTCTGCTTTTAGGAATACGCAGTATGAAATCCTTAGGGATATGCTTACTACCATTCCATACCGACTCTAGTAGTGAACGGTTATGCTGTCGTAATTGTTTTATCGAAACGCCGCTGGCTTGACTGATGTCTTTAGCAGCAATGTAATGCTTAAGCTTATAAGTTGAATACTCATACGGCTGATTTCTAAAGACGGGGCCAAAATACTTATCTGGGTTTTTATCCACTTCTAACGCAGCCAAAAAGGCAACATAAAAATTACGTGAAGCAAAACCAAAATAACGGCCTTTGTAGTTACGTACAATCACTTCAATATCGCGACTGCCGATTGTAGAAACAGCTCTACGCATACTGGCAAGACCGTGATTATATGCTGTGATTGCCAACGGCCAACTATGAATAATCTCATGGTTATACTGCAGTAAGCGAGCTGCTGCATGGGTTGCAGCGAAAGGATCCATACGTTCATCGACTATATAGTCGATCGTCATATAACGTCGCCCTGTAGCACGGATAAATTGCCACAGACCCGCTGCACCCACTCTAGAGTAGGCGTCAGGATTAAACGAAGACTCAACATGAGGTAAGACCGCCAACTCTTTTGGCAGGCCCATCTCAGCAAAAACACCGTCAATATAACTGCGCCATTCACCTGAACGGATCACTCCCTGTTTAAAGCGATTACTTTGACCCAGCTGAAAACGAATATCTTTAGCTGCCTGCAACAAACGTTCATTACTTACCTCGGCACCCCATAAGCGTAATACCCGCGCTTCATTGCGGCTTAAATTACCCCGTTTACCACTGGCTATTGTAATTAAAGCTTCGGCGTATTCCTTTTTGATCTGTTTGATTTTTTTTCTATTTTTCTTACGATCATCGCCCAAATCAATACGGTCATAAATGACGGCCAAATTCTGTGCATCATGAATATACCCTTGGCGTGTAGTCACCTCGGTATAAATCTTTAGCCAGAATTCAATATCTTTTTGTAATGACGCAGGCTTAGGAAAATCTTCTGCCTGCGCAGCATGATTCAGCATCAGAAAACTTAATGGTACAAATAAAAAAGCCATCAGTAAGCTACTTTTTATTTTATGCAAAACGAAACTTAAAGACATTATGACCACTTATGTTTTAGCCAATCATAGAGACAAGCCATTAATCCCAACCAAGGCAGCCCATGCATGCCGAGATCAAACCAATCCATCAGATCAAAAGAAGAACTGGGGTCTCCCAATAACCTTAATTTTTGCCATATATGAGGTTCGGGAAAATATGGCGCCAAGCCTAAACTGATGGCAAGCAAGAACCACAGCGCAATTCCTTTGTAACTAAACATAGAGTCCTCTAGTATACGATTCGTAAAGGTTGAGCTTCGTTATTCGATGCCAGCACTGTACCAATAATTGCAGTATCAGCGTAGCCACAGGCTATTAAGTCAATACGACAAGCCTCTGCTTGCTCAGGTGGCACCGCAACCAGTAAGCCTCCTGCTGTCTGTGGGTCAAATAATAATGGATATCGGGCATGTCGAGCCGCTGTCTCAAGATTATTGAGCACCCTCTTTAAACGCAGATTTTGTGGTTGTAATGATGACAAAATACCCGCATCTACAGTCTCTTGCGCACCATCGAGGACAGGAAGTTGATCGATATATAATTCCGCATTTACTTGTGACGCCTTAGTCATTTCCAACAAATGGCCAAGCAGCCCAAAACCAGTAAGATCCGTACAGGCAGAAACCTGGTAGCGGAGCAAACACTGTGCTGCCTGTTGACTTGAAAGCATCATGCTGTCTAACGCTGAATCAATCCAACGTCCCTTCGCCTGTGCCCGCATATCAGCAGCAAACAATGTGCCGGTACCTATCGGCTTAGTCAGCAATAAGGCATCTCCTACCTGCAGTCCAGCCTTACTCCATGCGCTATCCGCATTCACCAAGCCATTGACGCTTAAACCAAATGAGAGTTCGGCTCCTTCCGCAGAATGCCCCCCAGTCAAGATCGCCCCGGTCCCTTGCAGCATATGTAGGCAGCCAGCCAATACGTCGTATAAGGTTTCTTCAACAACTCGTTCACGCGCATAAGGGACGGTGGCGATAGCTAGGACAGATTGTGCCTCGGCACCCATTGCAAAAACGTCGCCTAAAGCGTGATTACTTGCAATCGCACCAAATAAGTAAGGGTCATCAATAAAGGCACGGAAATAATCTACACTTTGCACTAATAACTTGCCTTCCGGCACCGCAATCACAGCACAGTCATCCGGTGCATCCCGCCCAACTAGTACGTCAGACCTACTCTCTTGCGGTAAACGCTGCATCACTCGGGAAAGCACGCTGCTACCAACCTTCGCACCACAACCACCACAACGCATAGCTAATGCAGATAATTCATGCATGGCCTGCTCATCTGCTAATTTAGTATCAAAGTTAGGCCCCTCACTCACCTGCATAATCTTAAAATCACTGTACTGACGCACAAAGCGTTGATCGATCCAGTTCTTCAATCGCCAAACCCATGCACCACCGGCCGTCCATAATCGACGAGAAGCAACGGCGGCTTGATCACCAGTACCAATGAGGCTTAAACCTACCTTTTGTGCATGATATTTTTTAAGTGGTTTTTGCAGTGCAAAATGACGTAGATTTTGGCTTAACACCCGTCCTTGTCGTACCGCATAGACACCTGATTTTGGCCGTTTTTCAGCTAGGCTAGCAATATCGCCAGCAGCAAAAATATTGTCATGTGATAACGACTGTAATTGCCCATTGACCCGAATGAAACCAGCCTCATCTACTGCAAGCCCACTGGCACCAAACCAGTCAGGCGCAGCTGCATCAGTTACTAATATATTTGCTGATGAAGGAAGCTTGCTGTGATCATCCAACCATACGCTATCTGCCGTGATCTTAGCGACCCCTACTCCTTCAATAACCTCGATCCCACGCTGCTGTAAAATAGCGTAAAAACGTTTACGCACACTGCTTGCGAAACTCGGTAATATAGTCTCACTTTTTGTAATTAGCCGGATCGAAACCTGCTGCTGATTCTCAGACCGTTCGTTTATTAGTTGAGACAATCGATATTGAATCGCTAACGCCAATTCGACACCACCCGCACCACCACCAACAATCGAGATTGGAAATGCTCCATCAGCAGCTAGTACACGACTTTGCAGCTGTTCCCATTGCAGTAAAAACCGATCTATCGGCTTAGCTATAATGGCGTAACGATCAGCGCCAGAAATAGCCGAAATAGCGGGGGTTGATCCAGTATTGATTGATAGCAGATCAAAATATACTGAGGGTCTGCCAACAACATCAACGCGCTGCTCTGCAAGTTGCAAGCCCTCAACCGCTGCATGATAAACCCGACAGTTAGCCAAGCGTGCTAAACGTGCTAGATCGATATGACAATCATCATAAGCATAGTGACCAGCAACATATCCTGGCAACATACCAGAATAAGGCGTATGCAAGTCACGTGTAATCAGTGTTAGGCGCAGTCCAGGTAATGGCTGCATCGCAAATCGCTTGAGCACCGCAAGATGTGCATGACCACCACCCACTAAAACCAAGTCTTTAACGATTGGCGTCTGTACTTTCTGCATTACAAGTTATCATCCTAGGCTATCATGGGATGCCATCAAAAACTGAAGTCGGTCTTTTTCTATTTGCTACAGTTTGCAAAAGCATCATCTCAAACTGTATTAAACTTAGCGCCACAACAAATAAATTATCAGCAGCTTAAAGCGACATATATCGCTGCCAGCATGTGAGAGAATAAAACGTTATGAATACATTTTACCCATACTCACTACAGAAGTAGAATTTTTACGATATGAAAGTCATTTTGGTCACTCCGGCACCGCCAAACTCTAACAATGGTAATCGTATTAGTGCCAATCGTTGGGCTAAAATATTGATTCAGCTGGGTCACCAAGTATCTGTTGTCGAACGATATACAACACAAAATGCAGATTTAATGATCGCAATCCATGCCTGGCGCAGTCACGATTCCATTATTCGATTCCGACAAAAGAATGCTGCAGCAAAGCTCATCGTCGTACTCTCTGGCACCGATATCTATCAGTATATTCATAGCCATCAAGAAACGACATTGGCAGCGATGCAACAGGCCGATATTCTACTGGGATTGAACCATAAGGTAGCGCTTGCTGTACCCGATGAATTGCAACACCTGTTACAGGTTATTCCGCAATCAGCGAGTAAACAGGTAAAACGGGGAAACTCAGAGAAGCACTTTCTTGCGCTGGTAGTGGGTCATTTACGCGACGTCAAAAATCCATTTCAAGCGGCTAAAGCAGCACAATCATTAGCTGCTACCAGCCGAATACAAATTCATCATTATGGTCGCGCTCATAATGCATCATGGGCTCTGCAGGCACGCAGAGAGACGGCCACAAATCAACGTTATCGCTGGTGTGGTGAGGTAAATCAAAGTCGCTTAGGTGAAATCTACCAACAAGCAAAGGTGCTGATCGTATCTTCCAAGATGGAGGGCGGTGCGAATGTTATTTGTGAAGCTATTACCGCGGGCACCCCGGTGCTGGCATCTAATATCGATGGCAATATAGGCTTGCTTGGGGAAGATTATGAGGGTTACTACTCACTATCCGATACACAGATGTTGCGCACGCTGCTAGGTAGACTAGAACAGGACAAACTGTTCTATTCCCGCCTGAAATCTCAATGCACTAAGCTACAGCAATACTACAGCCCACACCGAGAGATCTGGAATTGGAAATCTCTGTTAAAGCAACTAACAGAGTAATCGAACTCACTAAAAACCGAATATGGGGATTGACCGAAGATCGAGCAACCCCCCATATCATGGGTGTCTAGAGAAGCTCGACATTTACCGCTTGTAGTCCTTTGTCACCGTCTTCAACAGTGAACTGAACTTTCTGGCCTTCTTTCAAGGTTTTGAAACCTGCACCAGAGATCGCGCTGTAGTGTACAAACACGTCCTTTCCATTCTCTTGCTCTAGGAAACCGAATCCTTTAGATTCGTTAAACCATTTTACGTGGCCGATAGATGTCGACATAACTAAACTCCGAAATTAAATTAAATATTTACTTGGCTATGCAAAAAGGCAGGAATTAGTCTAAACAGATAAAACAAGAAACTACTGAAGGGTCACCGACTACTGCGAAAAAAAACCTGCTATATACTTTCATAGGTATGGCCAGTGTACGCAAAAGCTTCTAAATGTAAACAAGTTTTACAATAATTAGATAAATGCCCGCACACTAACAAATATGGCGGCAATCATTTTTAGCAATTCAACCACGAAATCAGATATATTTATTCTAATTGAGCTCCTCGAATACCCTTCAGTAATCGCCATTTAGAGCGCCTAACCCATGAGAGCGGCAGACTGAGATGCTTTACTATCAATACAAGTCGATACTTCTAATCAGTCTCTGTTTACTGCTAGCGGCTTGCGGCCAAAGTGATTCAGAGGAGCTATTTGAACAACAAATGTTGCTCAAATTTAAGCATTATTACCTCACAGCGGCGGCTGACCCAACGAGTAAGCAGAAAATAAAGAAAAATAGCCTTGATGAATTGACTGTCTTATCACAACAAAATAGTGATGCTCTGCGCACCCTAGCCTTTCTGTGGCAGCAACGCGCCAATCTGATTTGTGACAATACTGGATCAAATCAAACAGAGCTTACGGAGCTTGCTGTCGGCTATGAATCCTTACTCAACGATAGTCAACAAGCTTTGCCATCAATCCATGAAGATGAGCCAGAGACCGTGGCATGCATGCTAACGTTTTATCGCAAAAATTTTCGCGCAATCCACAATATGCTACTTTTCCAAAGCAAAACCAACGGCTTTTGAACTACTATTAGCACTCTAAACTGCTTGGGGCTGATCGCGCTCGCGATCCACTATGCAGTAAAAACCAAATATTTGATCTCCCTCATTACGTAACTGATGCATCATATTCGGCTGAATATAAATCACATCATCAGCTGACAAACAATAACTTTGCTCAGCCAACAAAACCTCACCCTGCCCACGCGCACCGATTATGACGTGGCTATGTTGATGTCGTTCTAGACTTGAATAACCACCAGGCTCTATCTCAAAGTAACGCAGGTCAAAGCTACATGCTTCACCTTGCTTACCAATTAACTCGGTGCGCTTGATATTGGTAAACGGTAGTTCCTGGTCTTTTTTATAGGCAACAACAGGTCGCCCCTGCCATTCAAAGTCTAGTGCTGGCAGGTAATTTTGCAATTGTTGCCGCTGTGATGTGCCTACCTCACAAGAGGATAGCGCCGTAGCGTCTTCTCGACTCACCAAGCGCTCTTCAAACTGTTGTAAAATCTTATCCTTAAATGCCATTGTTGCTAGCTTGCGATCCGGACTGTACTGCAGCAAAGAACCACCTAGTAAAAAAACCGAATCAGCGCCATAGGTCTCACCCATAGCCGGCAGATCATCATAAGCCATACCACCGGCAGGACAGGGTAATGCTGCAGCAATACCCGCTAACGGTTGTCGCAGCCGCTGACTAATCGCCCGCGTCTCTACCTCACTAAAAGCAAATCGACCACCGACATTAGGAAACACTGAAATATCAACACCGGCTAAACGATACAGATAACCATATAACAGTTCCGCTGACATACCATGCGAGGCCTGAATACTATAACTGCCAGAAAAGGCTGGATGAGCCATATACATGAGATCATATTGCCGCACCAAACCACGCGCATGATCCAGACCCATAATGAGAGGCGATAACAAAACGCCCTTTAGACCTAATTTTTTTAGCCATGCAAAATGTCGTTCCAGCTCCTCGTATGGAGCTGCTATATAGGGAAAATACAAGCAGTGGCTGGTACTGTCATCAGCAGCGCGCTGCAAGGCTTGTTGACAACTTTTAGTGCGTGACTGAAATGCTGCAAAATCAGCAATTAGATTCTGATCGTCTTTAATAATATCACCGCCGCCACTAGCAAAGGCATAAGCTAGTTGAGCAAAATAAACATCACTTTCACCTTTTGGCTTGAGTGCCGTCGCGAGTAACGGTCGCTGGTAAACACCAAGCTCTCGACGAACCCCATCAATACCAAACTGTGGCCCTTGAAAATTACTAAGCAGAGACTGTGGCAATTCAATATCAATTAAACGCACACCAGGATATAAAGAGACATTACCAAAGCATAAATTTAGCAATTGATTGAAATTCTGGCTTACGATAGCAGCTGAAAAACTAAACACCACACGGCAATAACCCGCCGGATCATTTATCTCCTCTAACTGCTCAATTTCACCAAGGACATTTTCCTTAATAGCCTCACTCAACACATCTAATGGTGTTTCAACACTCTGCTCAATAAGAATCTTTTCAGCCAAAGACTCAGCATCAGCCAATTTCGCGCGTATTAAGTAATGTAGTCGTAAGCTATCTTTCATGACTTATTCTTAAGTAATTAACAATAAAAGCTTTCCCAGCATCATTCCGCGGAGCAACAAATAATTGTAGTATAGTTAGCGCTATGATCGAAAACATTATTGATCTTTACACTGACTATGCTGAATGGCTGCAACTGATCGCACTTGCCTCACTGATTATGTTAGTGATTAGTGCGTCCCTACTCCCCTATCTTGTTGCGCAGCTACCGACTGATTACTTTTGCAATCAGCCACAATCAGCACACCGCATCTTCAGCAAGAAAGGTCTAATACGCATACTCCGCAATCTGATAGGATTAATACTGCTACCTGTCGGGCTATTGATGTTGGTATCACCAGGACAGGGACTACTGACTGTGATACTCGCCTTACTCCTAATAGACTATCCACAAAAGAAAAAAATCGAACAAGCTCTACTGCAACGAGAAGTTATTTTCAACGGCTTAAACTGGCTTAGAAAAAAGGCTAAGGTAGAAAACTTCAAACAGCCCTAAACACTTTCCCATCATTACATCTTGGTTTACCCTCAATGGATCGTTAACCTTTTTCAGGCAAAATCCATGACCGAAGACACCCTCTTTAATAAAATTATCCGGCGTGAAATCCCCGCTGATATCGTCTATGAAGACGAATTTTGCCTTGGTTTTCGCGATATTTCAGCGCAGGCACCACTGCATATTTTACTTATTCCTAAAAAACCAATCGCTATGCTTTCTCAAGCGGATAAAAATGATCAATCAATTTTAGGGCATCTTCTACAAATCGCACCAAAAATTGCGGAACAAGAAGGCTATGCCGATTGTTTTCGTTTAGTGGTGAATAATGGGGCAGATGCTGGTCAAACGGTATTCCATTTACACTTACACATACTTGCTGGCCGTGAATTTCAGTGGCCCCCTGGTTAATCACTAGCACACTATAATTGACGATCAATCCACGAAATTAAGCTTTGCACCCGATTCGGTACATTAGATTGATCTTTCATGTGCACCAAGCTCTGCCGCAAGCGTACTAAAATCTCTTCCTGCTTTTTGACACGATTACGCTGATATGACGTTTCCAAACGAGCTTTTTGCAACTGCGCGACAAGTTCAGCGCGGCTCATTTCATTAGGGGATTTGTCTGAGCCTTGACTTAAGGAGCCATCTTTAATTTTATTTACCCAAGCCACCATATCCACACCATTGACCTCGATATGGGGAAAACATTGTCGCAAATCATCAAGATGAATCATGCCACGTGCAGTGGTTAAAGCGCCTTCATTAATCTGTTGATGCATTTGATCAATAGAAACACCCACAATATGTGCTGCTTTGGTAACACTAACAAATTCACCCACATTCTCTCCCTAACAGAGTCTTTTTAAAACTATAATACGCTAATTCATTTCCCTTTTTTGGCCCTGCTTAGCATATGTTTTATGTAATTAGACGCATAAATCGCAATTACTACGGATAAACAGTGGTCACAAACGACAAAGAGGTAAAGAACGCGCCTAATTTATACTTAAAAGTATTGGTATCTTCTAGAAATTTACTTAGAATGGGAATATCTACTAAAAGAAACTGTAGTTATAAATGCAGATTTTATAAGGTCTTCATTGACTTTTTTAGTAGCTAGATTTTCGATAAGACTAATAATAAATTATAAAGTGGTATTATCCACAATACACAAACCTTGGAGTCAAAAAATGCAAGCAAAGCTATTGAAATCTCTTCAAGCCGTAGCACTAGCTGGAACTGTTGTTATCGCTGCTGGTTGTACTGTTAATTCTACAACTGGTAATGGTGCAAACCCACTAGATGAAGTTCGTGAAATTGCGAATGAAGCACTACGCACAGCAAACACTGCAGGTTACAACGCATCTGTTGCTAAGGACATGGCATTAGGCGCTCAAGAGACTGCTGACCTAGCAGTTGAATTAGCGACTATGGCACAGGATACTGCTGATGCAAATACTCGTCGTGCTAACGTAATGTTCCACGACACAATGAAATCTAAGTAATCTTTAGTTTTTATTGAGTAAAAAAGGCCTCTTTTAGAGGCCTTTTTTTCGTCTGCTACTTTCTTAATTTATAACTCTTTATTCAGTCTTCATCATAGCCATTAACTGACGGTGAGCAATAGGAATCGGAATACCATGCTTATTCCGCGCCTGCAGATAGCCCTCTTCCCAATTGATAGCCACCTGATAGGCCTCTTGGCCAGAGGTCTGCTTAACAACTGCCTGCACGAATTGAGTTAAATTCTTTGATGCAGCTTTTTGATACTCCTCAATTTCAGCATGGCTTTCGATATAGAGCTTATTGTTTAGCCAACCAACCTTATAAGGCTGGTTGATGATCTGCACTTCCGTATTGACACTAACCTCAGAAAAGAGCTGCTCTATACCAGCAGGATGCATGCGTATACAGCCGTGAGTTACACGCATACCGATACCTTCAGGGACATTGGTCCCATGAATAAGATAGCCAGTCAGGCCCAGCCTTAAAGCATAATCTCCCAGTGGGTTATCAGGGCCAGCAGCAACCACTGCTGGGAGTGGATCATTTTTAGCCTCATGCTCAGCCCGAATAGACTTCGGCGGATACCAATTAGGTTTAGCCCTTTTACCAATAATTTTAGTCTGTGCCAGCGGTGTCCCCCATTGATCACTTTTACCGACACTAATTGGGTAGGTACTGACAACACGAGTATCAATGCCAGCCACCGCTGGATGAAAGTAATACAATCTAAGTTCAGCCAGATTGACTACTACACCGCTTTGTTTTACGTTCGGCAGCACATAGCGCGTTGGAATAATAATGCGTTCGCCAGCCCTAGGTATCCAAGGGTCGATACCACGATTTGCTTCTACTAACTCATTAAAACCAACACGCAGTTTCTGCGCCAAAGCCAAGAAGTTATCGTTCTCTTTCAGTACGTAAACACCTACATTACCTACCACTTCATCACCGACACGAAACCGATAAGTATCGGCGCTCACGTCAATAGTCAGAACAAGTAATAAACAAAAAGATATAACCACTCTCATCTTAGATCCTTACTCTTGTCATCAGCAAAATTAAATCAATCAAGTACTGCAACCTCGACTGCCTTGGCCATTATATCAAACACCCATTCTATCTCGGCTTCAGTAATCACATAAGGCGGCATAAAGTAAATGACATTCCCTAATGGCCGCAGTAGGAGCTCTTGCTCTAAGGCATAACGATGGGCACGCAAACCACGTCGTTGCTGCCAAGGAAATGCTTCCCGCGTTGTTTTATTGGCAACTAATTCAATCGCAAAGATCATCCCAGTTTGACGAATATGCCCAACATTTGGATGATCACGGAAGCGTTCTCCGCAGGCTCTAATCTTAGCAATTAGTTTTTGATTAGCTTGTATCGTATCGCGCTGTTCAAACTGATCTAATGTCGCCAATGCAGCGGCGCAGGCCAAAGCATTTCCTGTATAGGAGTGAGAATGTAAAAAAGCTTTCATACCAGCATAATCACCATAGAAAGCGTGGTAGATTTTCTCACTTGTCATAACGACTGATAGTGGTAAATAACCACCGGTTAAACCTTTAGAAAGGCACATGAAGTCAGGACTAATTGCAGCCTGTTCACAGCCGAATAATGTCCCTGTACGACCAAAACCAACAGCAATTTCATCAGCTATCAAATGCACACCATAGCGATCACAGGCCTCACGTAGCAGTGTCAAATACTCAGGTGGATACATCCGCATATTGCCGGCACACTGTACCAGCGGCTCAACAATGACTGCACAGATCTCATCATGTTGCTGCGCTAACAATTCTTCCATCGCGCTAAACTTCCGTGCGGCAAAATCAGCTGAAGATTCATCCTCTAGTTGCTCATAGCTATCTGCCCCCTCGACTGTAATCACATCTAGCAATAAGGGCTGATATATTTCCTTATATAGCTCAACATCACCGACAGCAAGTGCACCCAATGTTTCGCCATGGTATGAGTTTTTAAGAGCAACAAATTTAGTCTTTTTCTTTTCACCAATATTATGCCAATAGTGAAAACTCATCTTCAGCGCTACTTCTACAGCAGAAGAACCGTTATCAGCATAAAAGCATTTCTCCAAGCCTGCAGGTGTAAGCTGAGCTAGACGCTCTGATAAACGAATCACCGGCTCATGCGAAAAACCAGCCAATAAAACATGCTCTAAAGTATCAGCTTGTTGCTTGATTGCTTCACTAATCGCTGGATTGGCATGTCCAAAAAGATTAACCCACCAAGAACTAATACCATCTAGGTATCGCTTCCCTTCAAAGTCATGCAACCAAACGCCCTGACCACTTTTAATTGGGATAATTGGAAAATCCTCATGATCTTTCATTTGCGTGCAGGGATGCCAGACATGGGCCAAGTCACGCTTTGCTAAATCCTGATGATTAGCAGTGAAAGTATCCGATGAATTACTAGCAGACATAATAAGTTTACTCTAGGCCAATGAATAGAATTACACAGCCGATATTGTAAGTAAGGCTAAACCGTGCGGTATTATAGACGACATTCTACGCTATTTTGTTTGCAACCTGACAAAATAGCGGTAGCCCAGTAAAGCAAGCAAGATAACAGCGAATAACAGAGGCTCACGAATATCTGCCTTCACTAGCCACCAGAAATGAATCACCGCAAGGAGTGCGATCACGTAGGTTAAACGATGCAACTGATTCCAACGATGCTGTAACCGTCGCTGCATCGCATGAGTAGAAGTCAGTGCCAATGGCAACATAAGAATCAGTGCAGACATGCCTAGGGTAATATAAGGCCGCTCTAAAATATCTTCAGCAATCGCAGGCCAGTCAAAAAATTGATCTAAAAACAGATAGATACTAAGGTGGAAACAACCATAGGCGAATGTAGATAGACCTAAAATACGACGATAACTTTGTAGTAGATGCAGCCCCAACAAACGCCGGAGAGGACTGACACTCAAGGTTGCAAGCAATAAGATTAATGCCCAATTACCAGACTGATGGGTGATTTCCTCGATTGGATTAGCGCCCAATTCGTCCTGCAGGAATTGCCAGCAAAGATGCAGCATCGGAATCGCCAATATTGCTATAACACCCATTTTAGCTAGCCTAGTTTCGACATAGCCCTGCAGATAACTGTTAACTTTAGATGACTGCATAGCGTCCTAAATTATGTATTGAGCGTTCTAAGCTCACGAACATGACCTTACCGGCCTCTCTACCCAGACTAGATCAGATCTATATAGTTCCTATCTGTTCCAAATTAGCGCATCGGGCTCTTGTGGCAATGTATCAGTAAATCTTCTACGAATAGACGTCGGTTTAAACTAGCATCGAAGATGCGACTTCGCTGTAATAAAAACTCCCATAACTGTTGTAAGGATAAGAATGTCATACGAGGTGCGAGTGCTAGCAAATGACGATAAAAATCAGGGTTTTCTAAGGTAACTGGGTTGTCCATCGCCTTAATTCGCATCAGATCAGCGACCACGCATTGCAACCAAGCCAGTATCTGTGGCACTGGAATAGACTCCAATTCAGCTGATAGTAAAGCAACATTAGCCTGTCCATCGAATAACTTCAGGCTACTAGCGACAACTAAATGTCGTTGCTCTACCAAATCACTCTGTACCAGCTCGAGAGCGGCTAATGGCGCACCCTGGGCTAATTTAAGCAATAACTCCCAGCGCACATCAGCATTTTGACTCTGCAACCAAGCTAAAGCTTCTTTTTCATCTGGCACGTTCAGACTGGTCTGCTGACATCGACTACGGATAGTTGCTGGTAACGCCTGTGGTCTGTCAGTCAATAGAATCAGAATGGTCTCTGTTGGCGGTTCTTCTAACGTTTTCAATAAAGCATTAGCAGCATTGGCATTCATTCGGTCTGCATGTTCAATCAATGCAATCTTTTTGTGCTGAAAGTGCCTCGTTAGCGCCAGCTTTTCAATTAAAGCTCGGACCTCATCAACCGCGATCGTATTACTCTCTTCACTCGGTTGAAGAAAAATAAAATCAGGATAGGTATCAGCGGCAAATAAAAGACAATTTTTGCATTGCTTACAGGCAAAACCTGCAACGTCTGGCTGCACACAAAAATTAGCAGCTATTAACGCCTGTGCAAACTGTCGCTTACCAATACCAGACACACCTGTCAGTAAAATGCCATGCGCCAAGTTATCGGCTCGCATGCGTTGCAGGAACAGCAGCCATTGTCGCTCTTGCCATGGATACAAGGGTGTCTGCATCAGCTTTCCGTTGCTAATAGGGTATCGAGATGCACCACTATTGCTTGCTGCACATCAGCTATCGTTTGGCATGCATCGACGATCTGTATACGGGCAGGTTCTTGTTTTGCTAAATCCAAATAACCGGCACGCACTTTAGAAAAGAAATCAGCCTGCTCTTGTTCAAAACGATCAGCCTTACCGCGGCCACAAACACGTTCTGCACTAGTCTCAAGATCAAGATCGAACAGCAGACTTAGATCCGGCTTAAGCGCACCGACTGTAAGTTCATTCAGTTCGCCGATTAGCGTTAAATCAATACCACGACCATAACCTTGGTAGGCATAGCTGGCATCATAAAAACGATCACTCAGGACCCACTGCCCCTGAGCTAGTGCAGGCTGGATCACTTTATCGATATGCTCGACACGCGCTGCAAACATTAACATCAGTTCGGTTTTAGCGGCCATAGAGGGCAAATCATCTGCTAACAGGAGAGCTCGAATACGTTCACCCAGCGGTGTCCCACCTGGCTCTCGAGTCTGCACCACTTGCACACCTTGTTGCTCTAGATAAGCACGAGCAAACTGCATGTGGGTCGTTTTACCTGCACCTTCGATACCTTCAAATGTGATAAAAGAAGCCGACATTAATTTCTCTTTAGTTGATATTTGTTAACAGCTTTTTGATGCTGCTCGTAAGTTTCTGAAAAGACATGACTACCGTCCCCTTTCGACACAAAGTATAGCTCTTGATGCTGCTGTGGTTGTAAGACGGCATCAATAGCATGACGTCCCGGCAGGGCAATCGGTGTTGGTGGCAGACCAACTCGAGTATAGGTGTTATACGGCGTATCACGACGCAAGTGTTCGTATTTTATATCACCTTGATATTCATCACCTAGACCATAGATAACCGTCGGGTCAGTCTGTAAACGCATACCTCGCTTCAAGCGGTTTAAAAACACAGTAGCGATGCGTGCCTGCTCTGAACGCAAGCCAGTTTCTTTCTCGACTATAGAGGCCAAAACCAGGACCTCTTGTGCAGAATTAAGAAGCGACTGCGGACCAAATCGCTGCCATTGTTGATTAATATAGCGCTGCATCAATTGATAACTTTGAACGAAGATATGACGATCTTCTGTGCCAGCAATAAAACTGAAGGTTTCCGGCATGAATTGACCCTCTAAATGACTCACGTCGGTCAAACCCAGCTCCTCTACCAGTTGCCCCGGATCCTCCAAGGCAGGAACAATTTTAGGATGTTGCCGAAGCTGTGACCAGAAGTCCCTAAATCGCTTGCCTTCCGGCACGGTGATACTGTAGCGAATCACTTCACCGCTGACTAAGCGCATCAAAATCTGCTCACTACTCATGGCTGCCGTTAGACTGTATTCACCGGATTGCAATTGATTTGAGAGGCCCTGGATACGCGCATATAACTCAAACACAAGCGCGTTTCTAATCAATTCTTTTTGTGACAGTTTGTGAGCAACTTGTTTTAGGTTATCACCCTTTGAAATACTAAACTCGAGACCTAATGCCTCTTCATCCAAGGCTGTAAAAATCAGATAGCGATAACCACCATATAGAGCAACCGCGCCTAGTAGTAGCGCAAGAATAGAAAAAACTAACGCTGGGACTAACTTTTGCCTCATGAGCCTGTGGAATAAAGGACTGAAAGTTGCTCATGTAAATGCTGCATAAAGGGCTGCGCTTTTGTCACACTCTCGTATGCTTGTTGTTGAAAACTACGCACAGGCCAAATACCAATAACACTATTACAGAGAAACATCGCCTCTGCTTGCAATAAATCATCCAGTTGCAAACTAGCTATGCGACAGTCTTGCCCACAGTCACTTGCAACTCGGAGTAAATACTCACGCATAACCCCATCAACACCGCTGCTACTAAGATCAGGTGTCAGCCAAACATTGTCACGTAAGATAAAAAGATTACTCATGCAACCTTCAATCACTTCATCACAATCATTCAACAGTAAGCCTTCAGCATACTCATGATCCCATTCACTACGTGCTATCACTTGATCTAGTCGATTTAAGTGCTTAATACCCGCCAAGACAGCATGCCGTGGCAATCGCTGCTGACACAAAAAAAGGGAGATGCCCTGCTGATAGTTCAAGGCAGGACTGGGGCGATGATCATCCTTCATCACGATGCGATTAAAGCTAGGATCAGATCGATCATATCGGTAACCACGGACACGTTCACCACGCGTCACGCTAAGGCGAACAACACAGTCCTTCTTTGCCGCTACCTGTTCGATTTCATAACGAACAAGGTCACTATTTTGCGGCGTTAACGAAAGTCGTTGACAGCCGCGTTGTAATCGCTGCATATGCAGATCAAACAAAAGCGGTTGGCCATGCTCACAAAGGAATGTTTCAAAGACACCGTCGCCATACAGCAGACCGCGGTCACTGAGCGCAATGTTTGTTTGTGGAATACCGTTAACTAGCATAGACGCTAGGTTATCACAGCAAGAGAGGATATCGCGCGTGGGAAATGAAATTCCCACGCACAAAGAGAGCTACTTTTAGATACGTTTAAACGCAACCGTACCGTTCGTTCCACCAAATCCAAAAGAGTTGGATATGGCGTACTCAATCTTGGCATCACGAGCGACATTAGGAACATAATCCAAATCACAGGTAGGATCTGGTGTGTCGTAGTTAATTGTTGGTGGCAAAACTTGATCGCGTATTGCAAGCACCGTAAATAATGCTTCAATACCACCCGCAGCACCCAGTAGATGGCCTGTCATTGATTTTGTCGAGCTCACAGCCACCTTGTAGGCGTGATCGCCTAAAGCGGCTTTCACACCCTCTGTCTCAGCAGCATCACCCGCTGGCGTCGATGTGCCGTGAGCATTGATATAATCAATTTGATCTGGATTGATACCTGCATCTTTAAATGCGTTAGCCATACAGCGCGCCGCACCTAAACCACCTTCTGCTGGTTGCGTCATATGATGAGCATCACTACTCATGCCATAACCTACAATTTCACAGTAGATTTTAGCACCACGCTTCTTGGCATGTTCGTATTCTTCCAGTACCAAACAGCCAGCACCGTCACCTAAAACGAAACCATCACGGTTTAAATCCCAAGGACGACTTGCTGTAGTTGGATCATCATTATGCGAAGCACACAGCGCACGTGCTGAGGCAAAACCACCAACACCGAGCGGACAGGTTGCCATTTCTGCGCCACCTGCAACCATCGCATCGACATCACCATAGGCAATCATTCGTGCTGCATCACCAATATTGTGCGTACCGGTAGTACAAGCGGAAACAATAGAAATATTCGGCCCTTTAAAACCGTACATGATCGATAAATTACCCGACACCATGTTGACGATATTCGAAGGCACGAAAAATGGCGAAATCTTACGTGGACCCGATTTTAAGAAAGTGCCGTAGCTTTTCTCAATACCTGGCAGACCACCAATACCAGAGCCAATGGCGACACCAATGCGTTCTGCATTTTCTTCGGTAACCACTAAACCAGAATCTTGGATTGCTTGCGTACCAGCGCCAATGCCGTAATGAATGAACGGGTCCATCTTCCGCTGTTCTTTCTTCGGAATGTAATCGTCCACATTGAAGCCCTGAACTGGGCCTGAAATTTGCACAGAAAACTCTGAAGCATCAAAAGCCTCAATTTTCGCTATACCACTTTTGCCGGCACAGATGTTTTGCCACGCAGTCTCAATAGTTGAGCCCACAGGCGAAACAATTCCAAGTCCGGTTACAACTACTCTTCTATCTCTCACTGAAACTAGATACCAGGATAATTTAATTTAATCTTTATTTAAGTGATTTCGATTATAAAAACCACTTGCCGCAGGTTAACTCTTGATCCCGTCTATTTGTTTGCGTTGACGTAATCTAAAGCTTGCTTAACGGTAGTAATCTTTTCTGCATCTTCATCAGGAATTTCACAATCAAATTCCTCTTCCAACGCCATAACCAACTCAACAGTGTCTAGTGAGTCTGCACCTAGGTCATCAACAAATGATGCTGTCGCAGTTACTTCTTCTTCGCTAACACCCAACTGCTCAACCACAATTTGTTTAACGCGTGCTTCGATATCGCTCATCTCAATTTTCCTCGAATTTAATTTTGCCACATGCAGAAGGGTCGTCATTGTAGAGAAAAGTGAAACCGCAATCTACAAATTAATAGCGTGACCTTTTAAGCTCCTATAATGCCCTGTGAAAAACTAATAATTTTTACATAAAATCTTATATTTATCAGTATATTATACTTATAAATTAAAGTGAAATATAGGATTGTTATTTATTCCATATGCATGCCGCCATTTACATGCAGAGTGTGTCCAGTCACATAATCAGCATCATCAGAAGCAAGGTAACGAACCGCTTTCGCGATATTAGCAGGCTCTCCCATCCGTCCCATAGGAATGCTGGCGCTAATATGTGCACGCTGATCATCGTTCAATTCAGCGGTCATATCTGTCGCGATAAAACCTGGGGCGACCGCATTAACTGTGACATTTTTACCAGCCACTTCGCGTGCCAATGATTTTGTAAAACCAATCATGCCCGCCTTAGTTGCAGCATAATTCACTTGACCGGCATTACCGGTCGCAGCCACAACAGATGAGATATTAATAATACGACCAAATTTTGCCTTCATCATACCTCGCACACAGGCCTTACTAAGCAAAAATACTGAACGCAAATTAGTCGTAAAGACCTCTTCCCAATCCTCAGTCTTCATTCGCATAAGTAATTGATCACGAGTAACACCGGCATTATTCACCAAAATCTCAATCGCACCATGATCCGTCGTAATTGCCTTCACACAATCTGCAATGGATTCCTCACTACGTACATCCAAAACCATTCCAGAGCCGGCAATACCAGCCTCTTTAAGATAATCACTGATAGCCTGAGCACCAGCTTCACTGGTTGCGGTACCGATCACTTTGGCACCAGAAGCGCCTAATTCGATAGCAATAGCTTGCCCGATTCCACGACTAGCACCAGTAACTAGAGCTACTTTATCTTGCATTTTTATTCCCCTAAAAGAGTCATTGCTTGTTCTAATGAAGCATTATCAAACACACAGACTGACTGTAATGTCTTATCAATTCGTTTGGCAAGACCAGTAAGCACCTTGCCTGGACCTAGCTCAATAACGAGCTCTGCCCCACTTTCCTTTATCGCGCCTATCGTCTTCACCCAAGGCACCGGGTTATATAACTGCGCAATCAATGCTGATTTTAATGCATTAACATCAGTCGCTGTTGCCAAACTCGCGTTCTGAATAACGGCAACAGCCGGTAAAGACCATTGCACCTCATCTAATACACTGGCAAACGCCTCTGCTGCTGGACGCATTAAACTTGAATGTGCTGGCACACTCACTGGCAGCTTTAAAGCACGTTTCGCACCCTGTTCTTTTGCCAGCGCTATTAGAGCGTCTACAGCTGCTGCATGCCCAGCCACAACGACTTGCCCTGGCGCATTATAATTAACTGCTTCAACAATAGCGCCTTCTTTGCTCGTGGTACGACACAGTTGCTCTAATTCAGCATCAGCTAGTCCCAGGATAGCCGCCATCGCACCCTCACCAACGGCGACTGCTGACTGCATCAGCTCACCCCGACGCCTCGCAATAAAGGCAGCCTCTGCAAAAGATAAAGCACCACCACAACTCATCGCGGAAATCTCACCAAAACTATGGCCAGCACTCAACACTGGCTGCGCCGACGTATTACTCTGCCAAATCTGTGACAAGGCGTAACTTGCAGCCAGCAATGCAGGCTGTGTATTTTTAGTATGATTTAATTCCTCAGCGGGACCCTCAGCGGTCATTTTCCATAAATTTACCTTAATAACGTCAGAAATTTCTTCGAACGCTTGTTGCACTTGAGGGTAGCTAGCAGCCAACTCAGACAGCATTGCGACCGACTGTGAGCCTTGACCTGGGTAGACAAAAGCAAATTGCATATTAAGTTCTCGTTGATTGTTGTTTCATATAGAGTGTTAGAAAACGCTTGTGTTATGACGGGAGTTAACGATAATGACGCCGTTTTAACAAACTTTGTATGAGGAGATATATGGCCAAAGAAGATCATATTGAAATGGAAGGGACGATAAAAGAAACCCTCCCTAACACCATGTTCCGCGTGGAGTTAGAAAACGGACATGTGGTTACAGCACACATATCTGGACGTATGCGTAAGCATTATATCCGCATTTTAACCGGCGACAAGGTGACAGTTGAATTAACGCCTTACGACCTAAGCAAGGGTAGAATCACCTATCGAGCGCGTTAAGCCAAATAAAACCTAGGCGGTTTCTTCAACCTCCAAGGCTAATTCGTCTTCGCGCAAGACTACCTTGACTCGGCCGCCCTTACTCAGCGCGCCAAAAAGTATTTCTTCAGATAGTGGCCGCTTGATGTAATCCTGAATCACGCGGGCCATAGGTCTAGCGCCCATCTGTGCATCGTATCCACGATTACCAATCCATTCACGGGCATCTTCGTCAACCGTAATCTCGACCCGTTTATCAGCCAATTGACTCTCCAGCTGAGCAATAAATTTGTCGACAACATTAGCAATCACCTCTTTGCCTAATTCAGCAAATTGAATAATGCTATCCAGACGGTTTCTAAATTCAGGCGTAAACATACGCTTAATTACTTCCATACCATCACTACTGTGATCCTGCTCGGTAAAGCCAACAGTCGAACGCGCAATCTCTTGCGCACCAGCATTACTGGTCATCACAATAATGACATTACGGAAATCAATCTGGCGTCCATTAGAATCGGTTAAAGTACCGTGATCCATAACCTGCAATAACAGATTAAATAAATCTGGATGTGCTTTCTCGATCTCATCTAACAGCAAGACACAATGAGGTGCCTTCAGAATGGCATCAGTAAGCAAGCCACCTTGATCAAAGCCGACGTAGCCTGGCGGCGCACCGATCAAACGAGATACGGTATGACGTTCCATATATTCCGACATATCAAAACGCACCAAGTCGATACCCAAAGCCATCGCCAACTGCCGTGTAACTTCAGTCTTACCAACACCTGTAGGGCCGGTGAATAAGAATGAACCGATTGGTCGGTCTGCATCACCCAAGCCAGAGCGTGACATCTTGATCGCTGTTGATAGCGTATCAATCGCATCATCTTGGCCATACACAACCAATTTAAGGTTACGATCTAGCTGTCGAAGAATTTCATTATCACTATTTGAAACCTGCTTCGAGGGAATGCGTGCGATCTTCGAAACTATGCTTTCGATGTCTTTTACCGAAACTGTTTTCTTACGACTAGAGGCCGGTTTCAACATCAACGCTGCACCTGCTTCATCGATCACATCAATTGCCTTATCCGGCAAGAAACGATCAGAAATATAACGCGCCGATAATTCAGCCGCTGTTTTCAATGCCTTATCGGTATATTTCACTTGATGATGATCTTCATACTGACCACGCAGACCCTTCAAAATACTAAAGGTCTCGTTAACAGTAGGCTCCGCCACTTCAATCTTTTGGAAACGACGCGCCAACGCTTTATCTTTTTCAAAAATACCACGATATTCTTGATAGGTTGTCGAACCCATACATTTCAGCTCAGATGACGACAAGGCAGGCTTAATCAAATTTGAGGCATCCATGACGCCACCCGATGCTGCACCAGCACCGATGATGGTATGAATCTCATCAATAAAGAGCACTGCACTTGGATCATTTGCAAGCTGTTTTAAAACACCCTTTAAGCGTTTCTCAAAATCACCGCGATATTTAGTCCCTGCAACCAAGGCACCTAAGTCAAGCGAATAAATTGTACTGTCTTGCAACACTTCTGGAATCTCTTGATCGACAATCTTACGCGCCAAACCTTCGGCAATAGCGGTCTTACCGACGCCAGCCTCACCGACCAGTAGCGGATTATTCTTACGTCGTCGACACAAAACTTGAATTGCTCTTTCAACCTCATACCGACGTCCGATCAGCGGATCTATTTTGCCTTCTCTAGCGCGCTTATTAAGATTGGTCGCAAACTGCTCTAATGGCGATAACTCAGCCTCAGCTCCGCCCTGCTCTTGCTCTTCACCAGTCTGCGACGCACCTTCATGTGCATCATCGGTCATCTTTGAAATACCATGCGAGATATAATTTAAAACATCTAAACGCACGACATCATTCTGATTCATAAGAAATACGGCCTGACTCTCTTGCTCGCCAAAAATAGCAACCAAGACATTCGCACCTGTCACTTCTTTATTTCCAGCAGACTGCACGTGGAACACTGCCCGCTGCAATACGCGCTGAAAACCTAATGTCGGCGAGGTATCACGATCTTCATCGTCACTTAATAGCGGCGTGTTGTCTTCAATAAAAACAGCGAGTTGCTCACTCAATGAGTCTATCTTGGCGCCACAGGCACGCAGCACATCTAAGGCAGATTCGTTATCCAACAGTGCCAGCAGTAAATGCTCCACGGTCATAAACTCATGCCGTTTCTCACGCGCTCGTTTAAACGCGTTATTCAATGTTTGTTCCAGTTCTTTTGCTAACATTAATTTCTTCTCACTTATCTCTTTTACGCTGCTTCCATGTCACATAATAGAGGATGACTGTTCTGACGCGAGTATTCATTCACTTGCGCCACTTTGGTCTCAGCTACTTCACGCGTGTAGGTACCGCAAATACCCTTACCATGTGTATGTACATTCAACATGACACGCGTTGCCTGCTCGCGGTCCATACGAAAAAAACTTTCCAAAATATGGACTACGAACTCCATTGGAGTGTAGTCATCATTGAGCAATAAAACTTTATACATCGGTGGTTGTTTTAGCTGCGGGGGAGCTTCTTCTATTGCGACCCCATCATCACCGTGTTGTTGATCCTTATCTGTAGACATTCAATTTCTGCGCCATGTTGACTAATTCGAGTATTATACGGCTATGAGTTCTCACTCAATATAGACCGCGAGATATGAAAATAACAGAAGGCCTGTAAAAAACCCATATATCTAAGATTGAACTATACAAATCGGCGAAATTAAGGCAAAAAAACCAATGATATCGCCCCACCCTATGAAGGCACCAAGCAATTATGTCCTACAGTTCACATATTACAGTTGCAGCCGTTATCGAAAAAGATGGCGCCTACCTCATGGTTAAAGAGATGGCTAATGGCCTCGAAGTTTACAATCAGCCTGCCGGGCACTGGGAGATTAATGAAACCTTTATTCAGGCCTCTATTCGCGAAACATTGGAAGAAACCGCTTGGGATTACCAACCTGAAGCTATCGTCGGCATTTATCGCTGGCCACATCCACAACAGAAAAGCGTCTTTGTTCGCACCACTTTTTGTGGCAAAGCGACCACTTTTCACCCTGAGTTAGACCTAGACCATGCCATCATTGAGGCCTGTTGGATGACACGCGCTGAAATCGAAGCCCTGGATGAATTACAACGTCGCAGTGCTCTAGTATTGAAGAGTATAGAAGATTACGAAAAAGGAATTCGTTACAGCCTCGATCTCCTAACCGAAGTCAAAGAAACCTGGTAGCTGTCAATAAATTATGAGCAAAGAATCAATTGTGGTGGGCTTATCAGGCGGTGTCGACTCCGCTGTCTGCGCACACTTATTACAACGCCAAGGCTATGCTGTACAGGCTGTTTTCATGAAGAACTGGGATGAAGACGATGACCAGCACTGCTCTGCTACCGAAGACCTCGCCGATGCTAGGGCCGTCTGCGAAAAACTTGATATCCCACTGAAAACAGTTAACTTTTCGAGCGAATATTGGGACTCCGTATTTGAATACTTCCTCGCCGAACATCGCGCTGGTCGCACACCTAACCCCGATATATTGTGTAACACCGAAATCAAATTTAAAGTCTTTCTAGAATACGCCAGCCAATTAGGTGTAGATCGCATCGCAACCGGGCATTACGCACGTATTGCAGAGCAACAAGGACGCTATCAATTACTCTGCGGTCTCGACCAAAGCAAAGATCAAAGTTACTTTTTACATGGCTTAAATCAAGCGCAATTAAGTAAATCAATTATGCCATTAGGCGGCCTGGAAAAATCCGCGGTGCGAAAAATTGCTGCTGAACTTAATCTCACCATCCACGACAAAAAAGACAGCACTGGCATTTGTTTTATTGGTGAGCGCAAGTTCAGTGAATTTTTACAGCAATACCTACCCAGCAAGCGTGGCGATATTATTGACCTTGATGGCAACATCATCGGCGAACACCAAGGCGCCACCTTCTTCACTATCGGCCAACGTCAAGGCCTAGGTATTGGCGGTCGTGCCGACAGCTCTAGCAAACCTTGGTATGTGGTTGATAAGGACATGACAAGAAATAAAGTTATCGTGGCACAAGGTAGCGAGCATCCAGCACTATTTAATCAACGCCTTCAGTTAGAAGATATTCATTGGATTGATCCAGAAGATTGCCATGATGATTTGCACTGTAGCGCTAAAATTCGTTATCGCCAGTCGCATCAAGCCTGCCAACTACTGCGTAATGAAAGTGGCCATTGGGAGTTAGCTTTTGAGCACGCTCAACGCGCCGTTACCCCAGGACAGTTCGCCGTCCTCTATGATCAAGACCGCTGCTTAGGTGGTGCTGTCATTCAGTTACGCAAGTAATTGACTAGATGACAACAGCCATCATCAACATATTATTGCTCTAGGATGCCCAAGCATGACCAAGATTTATGAAGCCCGCACCATCGCCCTTGCCGGTATGCAGCAATGCTTAGCGCAGGTGCAACAAATTGCATGGCATGGTAATTACGATACTGCCACTGTTGACCCCTGCCTAAATAGCTTATTTATTGAAGATCCAGAGAGCTACGCGCAAGTCTATGGTGGCGTTAGCAGACTGCAAGAGGGGTTAAATGTACTTGCAAGCACCTTGGGCCGAGATACCGATAAAACCGCAATGGAACGTTTACGTTACTTTGCAACTTTAAATGTATTGACTAAAAAGTTCTTAGCCGACGCTAACCTTGTTGCGCAGGTCAGCACCACACTAAATATTTTACAGGGCGAAATACATGACCTAGCCAGCCAGCGTGACTATGTCTTGCAACGCCTCGCCAGACTCTACCAAAACACCATCAGTCCGTTTCGACCACAACTCATTATCCACGGCCAGGCAACGCTTTTAACCGAAGCTCAACACAGCAATGCCATCCGCGCATTATTGTTGGCTGCAGTACGCAGTATCGTCTTATGGCGCCAAGCTGGCGGTACTCAACTCAATTTCCTAGTCGGAAAATCCAAATATTTACGCCAGATCGATCATTTATTGAGCTAACACGCTACAAACTGTCGACAAAATGAGCGATAATCGCGCGCCTTCAAGATTCCAAATTTATCTTTTCCGAGGAAAATTATGAGTAATAGCTTCGATGCACGTGCGTCTCTAAACGTAGACGGCAAGGAATACGAGATATTCCAACTGACCAAGGTCGCAGGCGCAGAACGCCTCCCATTCTCCATGAAAATTCTTCTCGAAAACCTTCTTCGCCATGAAGATGGAAAGACTGTCGAAAAGAATGACATTGAAGCCATCCTCCAATGGGACCCTAGTGCTGATCCATCAAAAGAGATCGCCTATCGCCCAGCTCGCGTGCTGATGCAAGATTTCACCGGTGTACCAGCAGTAGTTGATCTCGCAGCCATGCGTGATGCCATGAAAAAACTTGGCGGCGACCCAGACAAAATTAATCCATTACAACCAGCTGAGTTAGTTATTGACCATTCAGTACAGGTTGATGAGTTTGGTTCAGACCAAGCAATGGATCTGAACGCAAGCTTAGAATTCTCACGTAACCGCGAGCGTTACAACTTCTTGAAATGGGGCCAAAAGGCATTCTCTAGCTTTAAAGTTGTGCCACCCGACACCGGTATCGTGCATCAGGTTAACCTAGAGTACCTCGCACGCGTCGTCTTTACCCAAGACAATAACGGCACCACTCAGGCTTACCCAGATACATTAGTGGGTACTGACTCGCATACCACTATGATTAACGGTGTTGGCGTGCTTGGCTGGGGTGTTGGTGGAATCGAAGCTGAAGCATCTATGCTTGGACAACCTATCTCTATGTTGATTCCAAAAGTCGTTGGCTTTGAACTCACAGGCAAGGTGCCAGAGGGTACAACAGCAACCGACTTAGTCCTAACCATCGTTGACATGCTTCGTCAGCACGGCGTGGTTGGAAAGTTTGTTGAATTTCATGGTGAAGGGCTCGCTAACTTACCATTAGGCGACCGTGCGACCATCGCAAACATGGCACCGGAATATGGCGCTACTTGTGGCATCTTCCCTGTTGACCAAGAGACTATCGACTTCTTAGCACTTTCTGGCCGTGATGCAGAACAGGTCGCACTAGTTGAAGCCTATGCAAAAGCGCAGGGGATGTGGAATGACGAAAAATCAGTCACAGCGGAATACAGCGAAAGCCTTAGCCTGGATATGAGTACTATCGTACCAAGCCTAGCTGGACCAAAACGCCCGCAAGATCGGGTACCACTGAGTGACTCTAAATCAATGTATGTAGACGCCCACGCAGCATTACAGAAAGAACGCGGCACTCAGTCTACTGGCACTGCAGCAGTTGCATATAATGGCAGCGAGTTTGCACTAAACGATGGTGCAGTCGTCATTGCAGCAATTACCTCTTGTACTAACACCTCTAATCCTAACGTTATGTTAGGCGCTGGTTTAGTCGCAAAGAAAGCAGCAGCACTGGGTGTAAAAGTTAAACCTTGGGTTAAAACCTCATTGGCACCCGGATCATTGGTTGTTACTGAATACCTAGAAAATGCAGGCCTATTAGATCCATTAAAGAGCTTAGGCTTCCACGTTGTCGGCTATGGCTGTACTACTTGTATTGGTAACTCAGGCCCATTACCCGAGCCAATTTCGAAGGCAATCATTGATAACGACCTAACAGTGACCTCTGTCCTGTCTGGTAACCGCAATTTCGAAGGTCGCGTACACGCCGAAGTGAAGATGAACTACCTTGCTTCACCACCATTAGTGGTTGCTTACGCTATTGCTGGTCGCATGGATATCGACGTCTACAATGAGCCTTTAACTACCACTGCTGATGGCAAAGAGGTGTTCTTAAAAGATATCTGGCCAACACAGAAAGAAGTGGCCGACACCGTGCGTGATTTCTTAACTGTTGAGCAGTTCACGAAGTCCTACAAAGATTTGTTTGCAGGTGACGCTAACTGGGCCAAGCTAGATGTTGAGGAAAGCCAGCTATACAGCTGGGACGATTCAACCTATGTGGCTAACCCGCCCTACTTCGAAAACATGACCGCCGACATCAGCCCAGTTGCAGACATTACTGGTGCACGTGTGTTGGCTTACCTTGGTGACTCAGTAACTACTGACCACATCTCTCCTGCTGGCGCCATCAAAGCCGATAGTCCCGCAGGCAAGTACTTACAGGAGAAAGGCGTCAACCCGGGTGACTTCAACTCATACGGCTCACGTCGTGGTAACCACGAAATCATGATGCGCGGCACCTTTGCTAACATCCGTTTACGGAACAAAATGGCGCCAGGCACTGAAGGTGGTTTCACCCGCATGCAGCCAGCTGACACCGAAACTACAATCTTTGAAGCCGCAATGCAGTACCAAGCTGACAACGTGCCTACCATTATTTTGGCAGGTAAAGAATACGGTAGTGGTTCATCACGTGACTGGGCAGCAAAAGGCCCACGTCTATTAGGAGTTAGTGCCGTTATCGCTGAAAGCTACGAGCGTATTCATCGTTCAAACCTAGTCGGCATGGGTATTCTACCGCTGCAGTATGAAGACGGTCAGAACGCAGAGAGCATCGGCTTAAGTGGTCGTGAAAGCATCGACATTGTTGGTCTAACCAACGGTACTGCGAAGTCTGTCGAAGTTGTTGCTACCAAAGAAGACGGCAGCAGCATCACCTTCACCGCTAAAGTTCGTATTGATACACCGCAAGAGATCGAGTACTACCAGAATGGTGGTATCTTGCACTATGTATTACGTCAACTTGCAGCTTAAAACTAAGGCTTCAAATGCACTTTATAAGGACCCCGCTTCGGCGGGGTTTTTGCTTTATGCCATTAAATAAAACGCTCTTACTCGGCAGTCTCTTTGTCATGACAGGTGAGCTCCTATTCGTTGGCATGGGTATGATCATCAAGATACTCAGTGAAACCTTCAGCAGCCAGCAATTAGTATTCTTCCGCAATATCTTCGGCGCATTGGTACTGCTTCCTATCCTCTATCGCAACGGCCTCGACGGCCTTAAGACCAGCCGAATCAAATTACACTTGCTACGCGCTGGCAGCGGCTTATTAGCGATGTTCTGCTTCTTCTATGCGATCGCAAACATCCAATTAGCCAACGCTATGCTATTAAAAATGACCGTACCGCTCTTCATACCGATCATTGCCGTGTTATGGATTAAGGAGAAGGTCAATGCCAAAACTATATTCGCTATCGCTCTAGGCTTCTTTGGAGTCACCATCTTCTTAGATCCACAAAGTGGCATTCAAATGGCCGGCATTATTGGCCTCGCTGGAGGTGCTTTAGCTGGCCTAGCTAAAGTATCGATACGCAAGATGTCCGACACCGAACCAGCAACGCGAATCGTCTTCTACTTCGCCTTATTTGGCACCCTCTTCTCTAGCCTATCGCTAATGATTGGCAACACGCACTGGCCGAATACAGAACAATGGCCATGGCTGTTACTCCTCGGTCTACTCGGTACTGGCGGCCAACTCTGCTTAACACAGGGCTACCGCATAGCCGCTGCCAGCCAGGTAGCGACCTTTACCTACTCATCCTTAATCTGGGCAACAATCGTAGGCTATCTATTCTGGAATGAATTACCTAATCTACAAACCGTCATCGGCGCTGCTTTAATTATCCTAGCCGGGATCGTGTTGATTTATAAACCTCAGAAAGGCTAAATAATTTATTCAAAAGCCTGATCACAACTCAGCATTGGTAAATAAATACTCTTACGATCTTCAACTCAAACCAATTTTACTGCGCATCACTTAACTCTGTTATGATCCGCTCGCCGATAAAATTCAGATAATAATGAAATACAAATTAGATGGATTTATTTAAATTAAAATAAATTAGGATTGATATGCCAGAGATTAGTGTTGAAAAGGACCTTACTGATGCACGTAAGGCCGAGTTAGGTATTTCTGATTGGAATGTTTGGGAATGTGAAGTTAGACAGTTCAGACTTGATTTTGATCAAGAACTTGAACGATCTTATATCTTAGAAGGTGAAATTGTTGTTACACCAGATGGCGGCGAGCCAGTGACATTGGTTCCAGGCGATTACATCACCTTTCCAAAAGGCTTAAAAAGCGTTTGGTCTGTAACTAAGCAGTTACGTAAGCACTACACCCACGACGCAGAATAAAATTCTCTGGAAATTAATTAGAGAGAAAGTTAACAAGATCCAACTCGATTGATTTTATATAACAATATAAAACATTGAGAAAAGATCTAAAGGCCACAGGCCCAGCACTAACTAGGCCTGTGGTCTTTAACATATCTCAACGATTGAGGTTAGAGACCTTGGATGCCACCTTTAGTTAACAAGGCAGGGTCCAGCAGTTTAAGCAGTTCTTCTTCCGACAAGTCAGTCAGCGCGAGCGCTGACTCAACTACCGTTATGCCTTCAGCGTAGGCCTTCTTAGCCACTGCTGCGCCCTTCTCGTAACCGATAACACTGTTTAATGCGGTGACTAAGATAGGGTTGCGACTGAGTGCATTGTTGAGCGCATCATTGTTGACCGTGAAGCCTTTAATTGCGCTGTCAGCCATTAGACGTGCCGAGTTAGCCAATAGGCTAATGCTTTGCAATAAGTTATATGCAATCACTGGCAACATCACATTAAGCTGGAAATTACCAGCCTGACCACCGATTGTAATCGTGGCATCGTTACCAATGACCTGTGCCGCGACCATAGCAGTCGCTTCTGGGATTACTGGGTTTACCTTGCCTGGCATGATGCTACTGCCCGGCTGCAAGGCAGGTAATGCAATTTCACCAAGCCCTGCAAGCGGGCCTGAGTTCATCCAGCGTAGGTCGTTAGCCATCTTGGTCATGCTGACTGCGATGGTCTTCAACTGGCCACTCATTTCTACAGCAGCGTCTTGGCTGCTGAGTGCTTCAAATTTATCTGGCTTGGTAACGAAGGCTACACTCGAAAGACTACTGAGATGCTCAGCTACTTTTACTGCGAAATCAGGATGAGCATTGATCCCTGTACCAACAGCGGTGCCACCCTGTGCGAGTTCAAGCAATCGCGGCATAGCCGCTAATACGCGGGCCTTACCATTTTCAACTTGTGTCGCCCAAGCATTCAATTCCTGCGCCAGGGTTACTGGCATCGCATCCATTAAATGTGTGCGTCCAGTTTTAACTGCGCCTTCTAGTTCACCTGCTTTGCTACGCAGAGTAGTCGCTAAGTGATCTAATGCTGGTAGCAACTGCTCTGCAATCTCAATGCTAGCACTGACGTGAATAGCCGTTGGAATGACGTCGTTTGAGCTTTGCCCCATATTGACATGATCATTCGGATGCACATCACTGGCGCCAGCAGCAGCGGCCAGATGAGCGATCACTTCATTACAGTTCATATTCGAGCTGGTACCGGAACCAGTCTGGAAGACATCAACCGGAAAATGCGCATCGACTTCACCGTTAGCGACAGTTTTAGCCGCTGCAATGATTGCATCTGCGGTCGCTTGCTGCATCAACCCTAAATCTAGATTGGCGCTAGCACAAGCCGATTTAATCAGGCCTAGCGCACGGATAAAGCTACGCGGCATTGGTAGGCTACTGATTGGGAAATTATTCACTGCGCGTTGGGTCTGGGCACCATATAAGGCATCTTCTGGCACCTGTAGTTCACCCATGCTGTCTTTTTCAATTCTGTATTTTGTGCTCATCTGCTTCCTACTCGTGTTCTTCTTAGGTCTTATCAAAAGGGCTGTAGTATAATGTTGAGTCACCAAAATTACTGCAAAAAGGTGCTTGCTTCGAGCAAATTGCTCAACAATTGCACTAATAGCAGTAATAGACAGCCCAATTTGGTGTCGAATATTAAACAAAACGGACCCGCTGACATGAATTTATCTAGTTCCACTCTATCCAGTCTTACCGCTATCTCCCCTATTGATGGCCGTTATGCGAATGCGACTGCGAGCTTACGCCCTATTTTCAGCGAGTTTGGGCTAATCCATAGCCGTGTCCGAGTTGAAGTGACTTGGTTGCTACAGCTAACCGCTAGTGAGCATCTAGACGATGTAGCAACGCTATCAACTGAAGCACAAAGCCGCCTAATGGCCTTAGCCGATGATTTTGATGAGGCCGCTGCAGCACGTGTAAAAGAGATTGAATCAACCACTAATCACGATGTGAAGGCGGTCGAGTATTGGCTTAAAGAGAGTGTTCAAGGCGATGCTGAGTTAGAAGCGATCTCAGAGTATTTCCACTTTGCTTGTACCTCAGAGGATATTAACAACCTCGCCTACGCCTTAATGCTGCAACAGGGCCGTAGCGCGATCATGTCAAAGCAACTTGGCCTGCTCGATGAATTGCGAAACCTAGCACATGAATACGCCGACAGGCCTATTCTCTGTCGCACCCATGGCCAAACAGCAACTCCATCTACGCTCGGCAAGGAATTTGCCAATGTCGCACACCGCTTACAGGGTCAGCTCGATCACTTTGCCTCAATTGCTATTTTAGGCAAACTGAATGGCGCTGTCGGCAACTTTAACGCTCACTTTAGCGCCTATCCGCAAGTACCCTGGGAAGACCTAGCCAGCGCCACTGTCGACCAGCTTGGTTTGAGCTATAACCCTTATACGACCCAGATCGAGCCACATGATTATATTGCTGAGCTCTGCCATAACCTGCAACGTATCAATACCATCTTGATCGATTTTGCTCGTGACATGTGGTCTTACATTTCGATCGGTTACTTTAAACAGCGTTTGGTCGCCAACGAAGTTGGCTCTTCGACGATGCCGCATAAAGTGAACCCGATTGATTTTGAAAATGCTGAAGGCAACCTTGGTATCGCTAATGCCTTATCGGCACACTTTGCCGAGAAGCTACCGATATCGCGCTGGCAGCGTGATCTTTCAGACTCTACGGTATTGCGTAATCTAGGTACGGCCTATGGTCATAGTTTAATTGCTTATAATGCATTAGCAAAAGGTCTCAGCAAGACTGAAGTTGATGCCGACAAATTAGCACAAGACTTAGACGACAATTGGGAAGTATTGGCAGAGCCTATCCAAACTGTGATGCGTCGCTACCATATCGAGCAACCTTATGAGAAGTTAAAAGCGCTAACGCGCGGCAAAAAGATCAATGCTGAAGTGCTACATGAATTTGTCGAACAATTAGATCTACCGGCCGACGTCAAAAAGGAATTAGCCGCATTAACACCGGCACGTTATATCGGCAATGCCGCCCGAAAAGCGAAGACGATCTGAAGCAGATAATTCGCTTTAAACAGCAGCATCAAAAAAGGCTGCTAAGTTCGCTTAGCAGCCTTTTTTATGAGACCCAATTAAGCCTATGTTCTAACAAACATGGCTACACTGCCTATTAGTTCAATTGATCAACGGTGATCGCAAGCACATCCGCTTCGCGCTTATTAATAGCGTCATAACTCACAGCCGGGATTCTAAATAACCAGCCTTGCACGCGTGTATTGATATCAGACACCCATTCTTTAGCAGCAACATCGGCATCTGCCGAAACATTCGCTTCGATCTGCACATACTTATCCTTTTCACCCTCATAGCCTGATAGCTTGAGCTTGATCCCGCGCAGCAAATGAAACTCGGCTTGCATAGTCGCTTTTAATTTAGCAACAGCGGCGGCCGGCTCAACATCCAACAATTGAAAAGAAGATAAGGCATTCACCATCTGTTGTAATTCAGCATCGACTACCTGCGCATCGGGCTGACTAGGATTAGCCAAGATGAAACCACTTTTGGAATCATCAGCCATCCTTGATGATCCATCTCCAGCATGTTGACTATGCTCATGATCGGCAGTCTGACGTATCAGTTTCATAGCACGCTCACCCGGCACCTGCACCGACAGTGCAATCAATTCACTAGCATCAACGCTAAATAGATCTTTGCGCAGCCAATAAGCTACATCGTATTGCACATCTATCTTACGATCGATTAACCAAGTCGTTGCCTCAGTCTGCAGACGCACATAACGCGAGCGATTCATTTGTGGGCCAGGTTTACCGACAATAACAACGTGCTCTTGACCTTCCCCAGAAACTGTCATTTGAACACCACTGGCATCGCTAGCGGCGACATCTTTCACACCTAAGCGCGCATAAAGTTCTGCGTTTGAAGTCTTCTCTTCAACAATATAAGCCTCAGCCAAAGCTAGAATTGTCGCTCTAATCTTGCTGATATCGGCAGGAAAATAATCTTTTTCTAACACTCCCCAACCTTGCTCTGCCCGCACCAAAGTAGCTAGCGGTTGATCGCCGGCCACTTTTAACTGGACACGATCAATTTGATTGACGTCTGCTAGCAACCCAGGCACTAGCAAGGCTCCGACTTGTGCTGCTGCATTAACGTCATCTTGAGTATCAGTCGACCAATAGGCGGCCGCACCGACCACCGAAAGTAATAATAGGACCAGTAAGGTTTTTAAGCTCATACTTTAAAACTCATCGTTAATTCTGAGATTAATCTCGGCGTGCACGTTTACGCAGACGAATGAAAGCGATAATCAGGGCAATCACGGTAATCAGGGCTGGCACTAAGCCGATATTAATCGCCTTGAGCTGAGAGCCCAGACTACGAATATTCTTATCGAGCTCATGCCGCACTCGGCGCAATTGTTTTCTGACTTCTAGCTTCTCAGCTTGAAATCCTGCAATCGCCTGACTTTGCTCTGGGCTCAGTAATACTTGGCCATCATCACTACGTTGCGCTTGTAGCGAAGCGATCTTTTGCTCAGTCTCACGTAGTTTTGCCTGTAAGGCTTGTTCTTGCACGCGAAATTGATCGTCAGCCTGACGCCGTAGCTCTTCGACCAAGCTAAACGGTTTAGTCGCAGCAGCACGGCCACGGACACTGATGAGGTCATTGCTACCCAACAGATTATCAACAAGATTGATCGTGAAATCACCATTAGATGCCCACGGCTCGGTGATCTTTTGACCAAACATATTTTGCACTTTGACCCACATGCGATCGGCCAACATATCGGCATCAGCAACGACAACAATATTTACATCCTGTGGACTTTGCGTTAGATGCGCTTGCTGCTGTTGATCGGCCTTCGGCGCGCCTTGAGGGAAGGCTGTACTTGGACGCAATTGAAAACGTGCTGCTAAGGCATACTCCTCGCCAGTCGGCTCAAAGCCTTCAGCCAGACTACCAACCTTAGGTAGAAAACGGAACTTGCTTGTCTCAAACAATGCGGATTCACTACTGGCGGTAATTAATGGTGTAAAGCGAATATCGGCACCGACTTTAGGTCGCACATATCCAGCCATCGCCATAGTGATAAAATCAAGACCAGCCGTACTCGTTTCAGCAGCATTAAAGGCTGCCTTATCAAGACCTAAAATAGCATAGTGTCTTTCCTGTTTACCCTCACCAGTATCAATCGTTAAGGCGTATTTACGATCACCAACGACCTCTGCTGGCGTGAACTCAATACCCCAGGGACCCAGCAAATCTTGCAAATTAGAACTACGTGCACCGGCTGCTTCTATTGGTGAATCCTTTTGCATCATCGGCACATCAGCCTCAGCATAAGGATCAACAAAGACTAAAAGATTACCGCCCTTCATGACATATTGATCAATCGCATACAGTGTCTCTTGACTGAAATCACGAGGCTGTACCACTATCAGCAACTCTAGCTCTTGATCGAACTGAGTCGCTGCAAAATCGATACTACGGACATCAAAAAACTGTTGCAGCTGGGTGGAGATCACCCATGGATCACGAATACGCTGAGTCTCGACATCAAATGAAGAGAACATCGATAACCGCGATATCAAACCCACCACTGGTTTCTTCGTGGTTTGCAGACTATAAATCAGCTTACTGACATCGTACTCTAAAAACTGTTCTTTATTAGGCTGAAAGAATGCAATCACTTCTGACTCACCAACTGAATTACTACCCGCCAAACCGAAGTAAATACTCTTACCTGAAGCGTCTACAGGAATACCTTGTAAACCAAACTCAGTCGCCTGATCTTCTTCTTCAGAATAAGGGATTGGATCGATCGTCTTAAGCGTAATCTTTCCATTTGATAACTGTGCATATTCACTTAATAACTCGCGCACACGAGTCGCATAGGTTCGCAATTGCGGTACATTCTCAGTCGCTTGATCAGAGAAAAAATAATACAGCGTAATTGGCTCTTCAATATTTGCAACGATATTCAGAGTCCCTGGCGACAAGGTATATAACTGGTTTTCAGTTAGGTCGACACGTGTACCCTGAAAAATCTTGTTGCTGATCATGTTGACAACAACAAATAAGATCGCAAGTAGTGCTAAACCAGCATAGCCTATAGTTTTTGCATTTTTTGATTTCATGCTTAACTCGCTTTTTTCAGTTCAATGACGACGGTATTGGCATATAGCCAGAACGCAATCAAACTAATGAAATAGATAATGTCTCGCAGATCGATCACGCCCTTGCTGATCGAAGAGAAATGAGTGAGGAAGCTAAGTGAAGCAATCGCATCGACCACCATCTGTGGCGCCCATGCACGGAAGAAGTCTAAGACGATAGAAAACCCGCTGAGCAAAAAAGCAAAACAAATAACCACACTAATAATAAAGGCGATGACTTGATTTTTAGTGGTTGCTGAAATACAGGCACCAATCGCAAGAAAACCACCAGCCATTAACAGGCTACCAATATAGGCCGCCAAGATAACGCCGTTATCTGGATCCCCCAAATAGTTGACACTAATCCAAAGTGGAAAGGTTAAGGCTAAGGCAATGCCGGTAAATAACCAGGCTGCTAAGAACTTACCAACCACTGCTTCTGCCATTGTAATCGGTAACGTCAGCAGTAATTCAATATTGCCGGACTTACGCTCTTCCGCCCACAAACGCATAGAAATGGCTGGCACCAAAAATAAGTAGAGCCATGGATGAAAATTAAAGAATGGTGCTAAATCAGCTTGCCCACGCTCATAAAAACCACCCAAGTGGAAAGTCAAAGCGCCACTTAGAACCAAGAAGATAACAATAAAGACATAAGCAACAGGAGTTGCAAAATAAGCACTGAGCTCACGTCGTAAGATAATAGCGATATTCTTCATGAGCGCACCTCAGCACAGGTGATTTCGCGGAACACATCGTCCAATTTGCCACTCGGCGAACGCGCCAACAAACTTTGTGGAGTTTCATCGGCAACAATACGGCCTCTAGCAATAATGATCGCTCGCGAACACACGGCATCAACCTCTTCCAATATATGAGTTGAGATAATCACGATCTTGTCTTGCGCCATGCCTTTAATCAGCTCGCGCACTTCATGCTTCTGATTTGGATCGAGGCCGTCGGTTGGCTCATCCATAATCAAGACCTGAGGATCATGCAGAATCGCCTGTGCCATGCCTACGCGACGCTTAAAACCTTTGGAAAGTGTTTCCACTGGTTGATTGATCACCGCTTGTAAATTCAATTGTTCGACAACAGCATGGGTGCGCTGCTTGCGCTCAGCCCCTTTCAATAATCTGACATCGGCAATGAAAGAGAGAAATTGAGCCACTGTCATCTCGCCATAACTAGGCGCACCTTCCGGCAAATAACCCATTACACGCTTGGCGTCGCGCGCATCACCTTCGACCTTGTGACCACAAACTCTGACTTGACCCGAGGTCGGCGCCAAAAAACCTGTGATCATTTTCATAGTGGTCGATTTACCGGCGCCGTTAGGGCCTAAAAACCCTAGTACCTGACCTGGCTCAACATCGAAAGAAATACCGTCTACTGCTGTAAAAAGACCGAATCTCTTAGTTAACTGTTCTATTTCTATCATACTTACCCTTTTACTCTTCTACGCTACCTACCAGCCCCACATATATTTGCAGGTACTTCATTTTTTTGCCCAATCCACTCGCGCTTAACAAGACTTATCATTGTCTCAGCAAATCATGGATAAAGACTAGGAAAGATCGGAAAAACTATACGTTTATTTGTGCCCTTTAGCGAAATTAAGTTCAACCACTTCAAATGTTGCCACCAGGTCACTAAAAATCAACAGCTAAAGAAGGATTCACTTATATAGCATTAAACAAAGAGGCCACATTGAGTCGTAATCAAAAATCAAACAGCCTGCTTAAAAAACCGCAAAAGCGCCTGTTTATACACAGGCTCAGCATGAAAATGGTTATGCCCATGCTCCTCAAGCACTACACTTTGACGCAAGCTACTCGGTAGAGCCTCTAAAAGTCGCCAAGCATGGCGAGGTGGCACAACGCTATCTTTGGCTGCAATCACCACTAAAGTTGGCACAGTCACCTTAGCGGCAAAATCTATCGATGGGTAACATTCCTTAAGCATTAAGCGGACTGGGAAGATGCAATACATGCGTTGCACCAAATGCAGCAAACTATCAAAGGGTGTGACTAAAACAAGGCGACCGAGCTGGCGATGAGCAGCCAAGTAGATGGCCATAGCCGCCCCCAAGCTGCGTCCTATAACATCGACGCTTTGATGCTGAGGTGCTAAGGCATCATATAGATTGAGTGCATCTTGATAGAGCTGCACTTGGTTTGGCTTGCCCGTGCTCTCACCATAGCCACGGTATTCATTGAGATAGATCGTATGATTTGGAAATAAACCCTGCCAGCACTCAGCCTTGAGCGCGACTTTTTCACAATTTCCACCGAAGTAAATAATCGCCTGCCCCTGCCCCGGATTGATCTGCCAGATCTGTAACTGCGCATCACCACTGTCTAAACGAAAGCTGGTAATTGCATCACTACGTTGCACTGCAGACGTTGGCCAGTAAATAAAACGGCGTTGAAATAAGGTGAGTATCACCGCACTAACAACGTAAAGTGCTGCAGCTAGGCTAATTAGCCAAAGAAAAATTTGCATATTAGAGGTCGCTAATAGCCTTTAGTGTTGTTCGCCACCCAGCGATGCCCTTCGCTCAAAGTTTCCTTTTTCCAAAACGGGGCTTTCGATTTTAGGTCCTCCATGATCCTACGATTAGCCTCGTACGCTGCTTTACGGTGAGATGACCAGACCACAATACAAACCAATGCATCACCTGGAAAAACCTCACCGTAACGATGTGCAATTGCGATATCTTCGATATCCCACTGTTGCATGGCATCTTGCGCAATTCCTTTGAGATGCTTTTCGGTCATGCCGGGGTAATGCTCTAAAACCATACTACGCACATCATCACCCTCGTTAAAATCACGCATAGTGCCAACAAAAACGTTGGTGGCACCAACCTTGTGACTCATTCCAGGCGAAGCCGCTGGTGATTGTGCCTGTTGATAGTTCTGTAGCCATAACCATGGGTCGAAAGGCTCTGCGAATAATTCAATAATCATGCTGGTAATAAGAGAATGGACTGTGCTTAGTCTATTCTTTTTCACCAAACCCTGCATTAATCGATATAATCTAGGATTCTAGCGTCTTGCCCGTAGCGCTGATTATCTGCGAGCGAATTTATAAGCCCTATTTAGCTTGGAGGCAGTGGCCGTTTCATGATTGACCAAAAACGAGATTTCAAAGCCCTTTCCATTGCAGTACTCACGGTATCCGATAGCCGTGGTGAAGATGAAGACAAATCTGGAAAATTACTTGTGGCACGGCTGCAAAAGGCAGGACACAACTTATATGAAAAAGCGATCAATCGTGACGATATCTATCAAATACGTGCAACGGTATCACGCTGGATTGCTGATCCAGCCGTTGATGTGATCTTAACCACCGGTGGTACTGGGGTAACCGGTCGTGATGGCACACCTGAGGCGATCACACCGTTATTTGATAAAGAGATTCAAGGCTTCGGTGAAATGTTTCGAGTGCTATCGTTTGAATCAATCTCAACGTCTACCCTGCAATCCCGAACTACGGCAGGCGTTGCTAACGGCTGTTACCTATTCTGCCTCCCGGGTTCTTCAGGTGCCTGTGCGGATGCCTGGGATAAGTTAATCAATCAACAATTAGACTATCGCCATAGGCCCTGTAATTTGGTCGAATTGATGCCACGGCTAAAAGAAAAATAAACCACTGACATAGCGATCCAACAATTACAGGTTTATAACAAAAAACGATTTAAACCCTAGTCCTTACAAAGCCTGCCAGCTGAAAAAACTTTCGACCCAAGGCATGCCGAAGTTGATCATCATAGCCTAGGTCTTCCATCGCAGTATGCATGCAACGCAACCATTGGTCTCGCTCTTGCAAACCAATCTGCAAATGCTGATGTCTCTGCCTCATCCATTCAGGAGACATATAGTCCTCTCCAAACAAGGCTGGCCCACCGAACCATTGACAGAGGTACTGTGCTAATTTTTTACGCGAGCGCGTAAGCTGTGTCGGATGCATAGCTAGTAATTTTGCGAACTCGGTTTCACGTTGCATGACCAGATAAAATTGAGCGGCCAGATTAAAAACAGCCGTTTGACCACCAACCCTTGAATATAAGCTGTGACTACCAATATCTTCAGCCACCGATGTAGGACATCTCAACTTTTTCCAAAACATGTTCTTCTGCCATAGACCTTCCCGAGCCCCGAATTTCAGAATAACGGTCAGTGCGCGCCTCCCACATACCAGCGATGACTTCATTCACCACATCATCGTTAGCACCACCGCGTAATAAATGGCGCAAGTCCGTACCGCGCGTAGCAAACAAACAACTATAAACACTTCCCTTAGCTGATAATCGAACACGGCTACAATCACCACAAAAGGCTTGAGTCACCGAGGTAATCAAACCAAACTCGTTGCCACCATCAACATAGCGCCAACGTTTAGCGACTTCCCCACGATAATTCGGTTCTAAGGATTCCAACTCAAAATACTGACCAATCCTTTCAATGATGTCTTGCCCAGAAACCACCTGCTCAAGATTCCAACCATTAGTAGTACCCACATCCATGAATTCGATGAATCGCAAAATCTGCTTACTGTCTTTGAAGTACCGCGCCATCGGTACGATCTGCTCTTCGTTGGCACCTTTCTGCACGACCATATTAACTTTAATATTATCAAAGCCAGCACGCTCTGCATTATCGATACCCTGTAAAACCTTCTCGACCGAAACATCCATATCATTCATCTGACGGAAACGTTCTTCGTCAATCGCATCCAGACTGACGGTGATTCGATTCAACCCTGCATCGCGCAGTTGTTCAGCACGCGGTAAAGTAAGAATAGAGGCATTAGTAGTCAGTGCAATATCTTCTATACCGTCAATTTTAGCCAATTCAGCAACCAACACATCCAGATTCTTGCGCAGCAGAGGCTCACCACCGGTAAGGCGCAACTTACACACACCCTGCGCTGCGAATAAGCGTGCTAAACGAGTGATTTCTTCAAACGAGAGTAAGTCAGTACGCGGTAGAAATTGATACTTCGAATTGAAAACCTCTTTTGGCATACAATAGGTACAACGAAAATTGCAGCGATCGGTCACCGAAATTCTAAGATCGCGCATAGGCCGATCAAATTGGTCAACTGGATTGGTCATATCATTTATTGTAGTGGTGCGATCGACACTTTTTAACTTTATACTCTCTTAATCTATGAATAGTAGTTTGCAACGAATTGGTTTTTTCGCTGGGCCACTAGGTGCAACAGCGCTATTTTTGGTCTTACCCGACCATTATGTCGATACCCAAAAAGCATTAACCCCCCTCTCTTTTGCCGCAAAAACAACACTTTGTGTTACGTTTTTAATGGCCTTATGGTGGTTAACCGAGGCGATTGACCTCAGCGCGACCGCTTTGCTACCCATCGTCTTATTCCCACTCTTAGGCATTAATGATATTAAAAGCACGACCGCCGCTTATGCTTCACCCCTAATTTTTCTTTTTATGGGCGGCTTTTTAATTGCATTAGCCTTGCAACGTTGGAAATTGGATGCACGACTAGCTGGCAAGGTACTGGCTGTTTCTGGCACATCGCCAAGAGCGATTATTGCTGCCTTTATGCTTGCTGCCGCGGTCTTAAGCGCCTTTATTTCAAACACGGCAACAACCGCTTTAATGCTACCCATAGGCCTGAGTATTATTGCGCTCTTCAATAACGAGACGCTATCAAGACACGACAATACCAACATGCTACAGGCACAAACCAACTTTTCTAAATGCCTCATGTTAGGTCTGGCTTACGCCGCATCAATTGGTGGCACTACCACTTTAATCGGCACCGCACCGAACCTCTTTTTGGCGGGCTTCTTAAATGAAGGCATCGACCCAATATATCAATTTGATATGAGCTTCAGTCAATGGGGCCTTATGATGACCCCTCTCGCTCTGATTTTTCTCCCCATCATGTGGCTCTTACTAAGCTATGTCGTCTTCCCAATTGACAGCAGCAAACTCACTTTAAAAAAAGATGACAGCACTTTAAAACCACCCGCACTCAATCGCGGCCAGATTCTTACACTATCGATTTTCGCCTTAACTGTATTCTTGTGGGTCAGCCGCAGCCCATTACAACAATGGTCGCTACAAATTGCGGGCAGCACGCTTCAGCCTTTAGCAGGCTTAAGCGATGCGGGCATCGCAATGTTAGCCGCTTGCCTACTGTTCATTACACCTGCTGATTTTAAACAACGTCGTTTTCTGATGGATTGGCCGACAGCGACTAAACTACCATGGGGTATTTTTATTTTATTCGGTGGCGGTCTAGCCTTGGCTAAAGCCATACAGCAGAACGGTGTGGCTAGCTTTATTGGTGCTCAAACGAGTTCTTTACCCGCATTACCAGAGGTCGTAATTCTATTGATTATTTGCAGTGGCGTGGTATTCCTAACAGAACTGACCTCGAATACAGCAACCACTGCTACCCTTGTACCATTACTCGCTGGTATCGCTATAGGACTCGAGATACATCCCCATCTATTAGTCATTCCAGCAACACTGGCTGCCAGCTTTGCCTTTATGATGCCGATTGCAACACCACCTAATGCTATTGTCTTTGGCTCTGGTCATCTGCGGATAGGCGATATGGTTCGTGCTGGTCTGTGGCTAAACTTAATTGCCATCGTGGTTATCACCGCTTACAGCTTATGGGTAATTAAGCCTATGATGCAGCTTTAAGCAAGACTGGAATTTCCAACATGAGAAAAAGCCAAATTACCGCACTACTATTGCTCGCCTGCCTAAGCTCTAGCGGGCATACCTGGTGGGGTAAGCCGGATAATTATTGGCAATGTCTGCTGGATGAGTTGTCTGATGTCAAAAACGACACTGCAGCTCAATCCATCATCAATCAATGTAAAAACACATACCCCATTCATAGCCGTATCTTCATCGAGAAAAATGCTAGTTGGTTTGGTTTTAGTAGCGCCGAACAGTGCGTTAAGCGTAAAGCGAAATCAGTACGCTCAGAATTAGCAGCGCAATACATACAAGCCGCTTGCCATAAACTTTACTCCGACTAGTGCAGCCTCTGTGCCAACCGGACCATCTGCAGTCGCACGCAGTAGCAGTCAAATAATATTAAAAAGATGACTTGTTACAATAGCCAACACCTTTCCCCTCCATCCTGATCTGGAGGGAGTTAAAGCTGTGCAAGAGCCTGCCATGAAATCAGATTTATGACAGACTCACCGATCCAATGGAAAGGTCAATAGCATTCACTCCAACCACTCCATAGCCAGGATAAGCTAGGTACAGAATCAACTATTACTATAAATGACTGCAAATTAGGCGCTTCTAATATGGGGTGTTACAGCCGCCAGCTATTTGAGCCTGGGGCTCATTAAAGACCCCTTTTTAAATCTAAAAATTCTGGCATCAAGAAAAAACATAGGCAAAGGCATGATAGATTTCATTTCTTTAGTAAACAGCCCAGTTAATAAAAGAAACGAATAGTTGTGAAACAAGTTAATAGGCTGTTTTTTGAACACTCAAGCTCTCAACAGTCGACACTGCCTATCGACAACTTGATTAGATTTAAAAAAACCATTTCCCTGATGACTAATATCCTTGGCTATAGATGCTAGTCAGCCTACAATAGTCAACATGATTACTTTACTTAACACATCACATCGCAATCTCATCAGCCATATTTTGATCACTAATGGCCTTGTTGCCCTTATTTTAGCGACCCTGCTCCTCAGCAATACAGTCCTTGCAGACGATCACAAACGCGATACCAAACTAATTATTGCAGATCAGCATCTCGGTCAGCATTTAGAGCCTGAATTGACTGCCGGACGTTGGCAATTGGTGATGTTCTGGACCACATGGTGTTCTGTTTGTAAAACAGACTTCAAACGTTTGCAGGCCTTTTTAAAAGAGCGCCCTGAGTTAAAGCTCGACTTAATGGGTGTAGCATTTGATGGGATTAAACAAGAAGCTAAAGCACGCTCGTTGGTACAGAAGCATAATTTACATTACACACACATCTTGACCACAAAAAAAGTGGCTTCTGAATACTATCTGCAGTCTGCTGACGTGGAGTTAGTTGGGCCACCATCATATCTGCTTTTTGATAAAGACAATCAACTTGCTGCCATTAGCGCAAATGCTATCGATTTAGAGTCGCTAGATTTATTTCTGGACTAACTCCCAAGACTATTTTTACAATAGTCCACCTCTATTCGATCGATAGTTACTATGTCTTCTTTAGCCGATATAAACGCCGACCTCAGCCAACGCATTGTCTTAGATAGTAATACTATGGAATGGGAAGCCAGCCCTAGCGGCAGCGTTTGGCGTAAGCCTCTCTACCGTGAAGGTGGTGAATTTGGTGCAGTAACCAGTTTAGTTCGTTACCAAGCTGGTGGCCAATTTCGTAGCCACCCTCATCCACAGGGCGAAGAGATATTAGTCCTAGACGGTGAATTCTGTGATAACCATGGACGTTATCCAACAGGTAGCTATCTACTCAATCCAGACGGTAGCGAACATGCCCCCTACTCTGATGAAGGCTGCGTCTTACTGGTTCGTCTGCGCCAATATGCTGGCGCCGACCGGCCTCAGATCCATATCGACACCAAAAATAGCGCTTGGCAACAAGGCCTCGTTGATGGCCTATCTGTGTTACCACTGTATTCGCAATCAGCTTACCCCGAGAGCATGGCTTTAGTGCACTGGCAAGCAGGCACCTTCTTCCATCAACATACCCATCCTGGCGGTGAAGAAATCTTTGTATTACAAGGTTGCTTTGAAGATGAACATGGCATTTACCCTGCAGGCTCTTGGATCCGCGGCCCACATATGAGCGTACATAAACCGTTCTCACGTGAAGGCTGTTTAATTTATGTCCGTGTAGGTGGTCTTGCACCTAAAGCTGACAATCAAAACCCAAAAGCCTATTTCTGACAAGCTGTCTCCAACATAGGCTAGGCTAGCTTTGAGCCGCGCTGCGCAATCGCGATACCACATAGAATCACCACCAGCGCGACGAAAGAATTCCATGAAAGCAGCTCGTCACCAAACCAAACTCCAAGCATCACCGCCCAGAGAGGGATCAGGTAATTGATTTGCGATAAAAATGCCGCACCTGCTCGCCGAATCACGCTAAAGTAAACAATAGTAGCCAACCCTGTAGGAAAAACGCCAAGCAGAATGACTGAATAAATCACCGCGTTAGAGCTTTCCAACAACCCATCGAAACCACCGAAACCATAAAAGAATAGCCAAATTAGCGTCATAATAATGGCAGAGAAAGACAACACTCCGAATGAAATCAGAGTCAAGCTAATCTTCGGCAGTCTATGTGCAATGACTGAATTTGCGCCATAACTAATCGCACCACAGAGAATAGACAACATCGCTATCAATGCTGCCCAATCGGATACCTGACTAGTGCTGACATTTGGCAGCATTAAAATCAAAATACCAACAAAGCCAAATCCAAAGCCAACAGCTTTATACCGGGTGATGCGCTCATTCACGACAAAGAAATGTGCCAGAACAATAGTCACCAAAGGCATCATCGCCATTAAGATGCCAGCCAAGCCACTATCGACATGTTGCTGCCCCCAGGCAATCAAAAAAAATGGCAAGCAATTACCAGTAAGCGCTAGCAGCAAAAAAATCTTCCAGTACACGACTAACTCAGTGACTGCTTCTCGCTGATATAAGACAATACACCAAAGCGTTGAGGCTGCGACCACAATACGTCCAGTCACGACGCTCAAAGGTGACATTTCATTGACGGCAATTTTGGTTAGCAAAAACGCTGAGCCAAACATCACAACCAATGTGAATAGGCCCAACCAGGCGGTAGGTCGATAGGTAGTCATAACGTCATCAAAATAAAAAACCAGTGTAGCTCATGTATCGCTCCAAGACTGCTTAAGTTACCACCATTAAGACTAATACTTGCTTTACCCCAAGCGCCTTCGCTAGCATCTAGGCTAAGAAAGCTTAAAACTATCGGAAGCTAAACTTTCATGCCAAAAGATCTCTCAACTAATACCTCGGTAAATGCTTTTCTAACCGCTAGCAAGCAGCATATGGCCAAACCGCAGGGTCAGGGTCGCTTATTATTTGCGATGGATGCTACTGCTAGCCGGGAAGCTGCTTGGGACATGGCCTGTCAAATTCAGTCTGAAATGTTTGCAGCAGCGGCAGGCTTAGAGGTCAGCCTCTGCTACTATCGTGGGATCGGTGAATTCCACACCTTCCCATGGAGTCAAAATAGTACTGTTCTGCAACAACAGATGCTCACTGTCTCCTGTCTTGCTGGGCGCACCCAGATAGAACGGGTCTTGCGTCACGCCGTCAACCAAGGTAGCAAACAAAAAATGAAGGCGGTGGTATTAGTCGCTGATTACTTCGAGGAATCTATTGATACAATCGCAGATGCTGCTGCCTGTTTGGGGCTATTGGGAATCCCTCTATTTATTTTTCAAGAAGGTCATGACGCAACCACTGAAAAGGCCTTTCGTCATTTAAGCCAACTCAGCAACGGTGCCTATTGCCGCTTCGACAATAATAGCTTGGCCCAGCTGAGAGAATTATTAGCCGCTGTCGCCAGCTATGCGGTCGGCGGTTTAAAAGCCTTACAGCAACACGATAAAGGTACTAACACCCTGCTCAAGCAATTAATCAAACAACTACCTGCAAAATAATTTATGGCACGCATTGTTTTACTCATCCTCGCGATTATCGCCACCCTGATCTTATTTCGTTGGCTAAAACGGCAACCAGCTGACAAGCGTTGGAAAGTAATCGCTATAGTTGTCGCCGGCGTTTTGCTGGTATTAGTTGCGACCGGACGAATGCCTTGGTTGTTTGCTTTGATAGGTGCAATCATCCCTCTAGCGCGACGCCTATTCAGCCTAATGCGCTTCGCTCCCTTACTAAGCGGCATATTCAATCGTGTTAATAACAGCACTGCTAGCAGCGGCCAGCAGTCATTAGTAGAAACTCAGTACCTGAGCATGCGCCTAGACCACGACAGCGGCCAACTCTCTGGCAGCGTAAAAAACGGCCTGCATGCCGGCATAGAATTACATCAACTGAGCCAAAACCAGCTACTCGATTTATATAAGAGTTATCTTAAACTCGACTCTGATTCTGAACAATTGTTAGGCAACTACATCGATAGAACCTATGGCACCGAATGGCGTAGCCAGAACCAGTCGAATAACGTAGACGAAACTAGTACTGCACAACTATCAGTAAATGAGGCCTATGCCGTCCTCGGACTAGAGCCAGATGCCAATAAACAGAGTATTCTTAATGCACATAAACAGTTGATGCAGAAAATTCATCCTGATCGTGGTGGCTCTAGTTATTTAGCCGTCAAAATCAATCAAGCCCGAGATCTGCTGATCGCTCAAATTAAAGAATAGATAGCTATGAACTTCAGATTTTGGCGCCGTGACAAGAACAAGCCGACAACACCCGCAGCCGTAGATCCCGAGTACCATTACGAAATTAAATCATATTCGAAGGATGGTGGTTTGATTCAGTCTTTAGACCGCGCCGGGCGTAATCAGAATGGTTCTATTTATGGTGGCATGAGTGAGCGAGAGGTCCAACTCCGCTTAGAACTCGTTGTCGAGCAAGTATTGACCACCTCACGCAGTGTCTTCAGACCAGCACAACAACTCACGCAGTTCAGTCTAGCCGACCAAGAGCGCTTTATCGAAGCTGCCAGCACCATCTCAGATGCAAACGCTGAGCTTTCGTACCACTTTTGCCATCTCGCTCCTAACGCTCTCTTATTGCTTGATGAAAGTGATTGGCATGACTGGATTAACCACATACTCAGCCATTATCAAGCGCAGGATGTCCACGCTGCAATCACTGAGATGCAAGCGATTGATCAATATGTTGCCAGTAAGAGCAGCGCGCCTAGCTCGGTCAGCTATGACGAAATATCGCGTGTTATTGAAAGTATCGTACTCGGTCTCAATGGTCGGTCGCTGTCATTAGAAACCGGTGAGACTCTGTTCACAGATACTGAAACGCTGCACTTTCCTGAACGCCTGAGTGAATTCAAAACACGTGAACAAAACTTTGCTCTGTATAAATCGATCGCTGTTCATCAATGGGCGCAAACGTGGTACGGCACCTTCCGCATCGACATTCAACAATTAGTCGGGACTTTTAAGGATAGCGAGCGTGCATTAAATCTATTTCACACATTAGAAACTGTACGTCTAGATAGGCATATTGAACGAGAGCTACCTGGCATAGCACGTGCCATGCGCCAATTTAATTCACTCCTGGCTGCCGAAGACCTGCCTGAAGCGTGGCAACAAGCGATCGAAACATTATCGACGCCAGGGGCAACCGTGCATGACACAGCAGGCCTACTATATGCGCTTTATGACCAAGCCTATGTGCCAGATCGCACGCTTTATCAAGGTGATTTAGATCCACAGTTGGTGAACAACAAGATACAAGAACGCACAGAGCAAGAAAAAACTGAGCTGCAAGAAAAATTAACTGAGCTACGCCAGGAACTGATGTCAGGCACAGACGATAGACCAGGTGAAGGTGAAGATAAGGCTGAAGGTGAAGCTGATGAAGAGAATTTTGAACTGCGCGAAGTAGAGGATGACGAACGTCCAGATGGCTACCGATATGACCTAGAGCTCGATGGTGAATCCATAGAGACACCAGAAGACATCCAGAAGCTAATCGATTCAATACAACAAGATTTAGGTCAGATCCCAGAAGAATATTTGACCACTAATGAAGATGAGACTGGTACTAACGCTAGCGATGTCGAGAGTGAAAATAAAGACACTGAAAAAACAGGCGAGGCGCTTGCTTTATATGATGAATGGGATCATTCACGCCAGAAATATCGCAAAGATTATTGTCATTTATATGAACATACAGTACCGGCAGTAAACTCAGACTTTGTCGCTAAGACCCTGCAGAAGCACTATGGCTTAATGAAAAGCTTACACCGCACTTTTGAAGCTTTACGTGACGACAATCGTCGCCTGCATAAACAACCTTATGGTGAAGATATTGATCTCGACGCAGTGATTGAATCCTATGCTGATATTGTTAACGGCCATGAGTTAAGTCCAAATCTCTTTATTAAGCAACGCAAAGTCGACCGCAATATTGCTGTCATGTTCATGGTCGATATGAGTGGCTCCACCTCTGGCTGGATCAACGAGATGGAACGTGAAGCGCTGGTCTTACTCTGTGAGTCCTTGCAACTATTAGGAGACCAATATGCGATCTATGGTTTTTCTGGCAGAACACACGAACGCTGTGACTTATACCGCATCAAAGCATTCGATGAAGATTACTCCAATGAAGTGAAGGCGCGTATTGCAGGAATAAAGCCACAAGACTATACGCGTATGGGTGTAGCTATTCGTCATCTAAGCAAGCTTTTAAGTAAAGTCGAAGCAAAGACCAAGCTATTAATCACACTATCCGATGGTCGCCCAGATGACCAAGATGGTTATCGAGGTGTTTATGGTATCGAAGACACTCGCCGTGCCTTAGTTGAAGCCAAATATCTTGGCATTCATCCGTTCTGCATTACTATTGATAATGAAGCCATGGACTATCTGAAACATATGTATGGTCCAGTAAACTTCACGATAGTCGACCAAGTTGATAAATTACCGTATAAAGTGTCGGATATTTATAGACGAATTACTATGTAAAGCCATGTCCGATACGACTACACCCGCATTCCCTCCAAGTCCAAGCGCACGTGGCGCAGCAGTTACAAGTCCTATTATCCCAACCGTGAATACCTGGGTTAGCCAGCATCCTGGCACTATTTCATTGGGTCAGGGCGTTGCCTTTTTCTCACCTCCCCAAGAAGCCCTGGCGGCGGTAGACAATCGATTACATGACAAGCAATTAGATCTCTATGGCCCAGTGCAAGGCATCCCAGAATTAATCACTGGCTTGCGCCATAAGCTTGAGCAGAAAAACCATATCAACTTTAATCAGGGACAGGAACTCTTTGTCACTGCCGGCTCGAATATGGCCTTTAGCTCTTTAATGTTGGCCCTACTTGATCCAGGTGATGAAGTGATCTTGTTAACGCCGTGCTATTTCAATCATGAAATGGCCATTACACTGGCTAATGCTAAGGCTGTCCTAACGCCAACCGTAGAAAACTTTCATCCTGACTTAGATGCGATCAAGAACAACATTACAGCTCGCACCAAAGCGGTTGTGACCGTTTCACCAAACAACCCCAGCGCTGCTGTCTATAGCCGACAAGAATTAACTGAGATCAATCGGCTCTGTCAACAACATGGCCTTTATCATATTTCAGATGAGGCCTATGAAGATTTCGTATTCGAAGATACCGAACATTTTTCTGCTGCTAGCCTAAGTACTAGTGCAGCGCACACGATCAGCCTATATTCATTCTCTAAAGCCTATGGCTTTGCCGGCTGGCGCGTCGGCTATATGCTGGTACCTGCCGAGCTCGCAGCCACTCTGCGCAAGATTCAAGACACGGTCTTAATTTCACCACCAATCATTTCACAGATTGCCGCTTTAGGCGCCTTGCAGGCTGATACCAGCTACTTACAAACCCACTTAAATGAGATTAGAAACTCCCGCTTATTATGTTTGCAGGCCTTAAATGATTCGGGTGTTTTGCGCCAGGAGGCACAGTCGGAAGGTGCATTTTATATCTTTGCCGGCGTGCAAAGTAAACTTAACGATCTAGACACCACACATCATTTGATACGCCACTATGGTGTCGCCACTATCCCTGGCAGCGCCTTTGCAAGGCCAGGATATCTTAGAATTTCTTACGGCGCGTTGACCTCAGATAACATCACCATCGGCATGCAACGGTTGATTAAAGGCTTGCAAGATCTCAGCTGATAACCACAGTCTAAGACTGCAAACCGACGTGCAGCTCTTGATTGCGTTGTTCCATTTCTTTACGCATCTCACAACGCATCTTGCCAGCTTCAAATAATTTCTTCTCTTCTTCAGAGTTAAGCTGTAATCGGGGTACTTCTAACCCCTTGCCATTATCATCAACCGCCACCATAGTGAAGTAACAAGAAATGGCATGATATTTAGTCTTACTCTTGATGTTTTCAGCTTCCACCCGAATACCAATTTCCATCGAAGAGCGACCGACGTAATTAACATTACATTTGAAGGTAATCAGATCCCCAACCATAACCGCACGCTTAAAACCGACATGATCAAGCGCAGCGGTCACTACATAAGCCTTGCAGTAGCGTGAGGCGCAAGAATAGGCTGCTTCATCCAATACTTTGAGTAACGCTCCACCATGTACTTTACCGGAAAAGTTTGCCATATCAGGCGTCATTAAACGCGTCATAAAAAGTGACTTTTCTTGTGCTTCAGACATGCTGACTCCTCAAATTGCATGGGCCTGACCTGTGAATTCGAAAAAATCCACTGCAGATCTGGTTCAATCGACAGATACTAAATCAGATTTTAAGCGCTGACCAGCCGGCTCATCTCCTAATATTGTACAGGCGGGGAACTAAATAGGTCTGAGCCACCTCGTACTGTTTTAGAAATACGCATATACTGCGATGATTACCATTCGCCAATCAGCATCATCTTAGAAGGCCTCTATAGTGTTTAGCAAAAATATCGTTCTGATTTTATTGACTCTGCTATCAGTGCTCGCAGGCCTCACTAGCGTAAGCGCCAAAAATACAGATGCAGTACTGATGGGCCCAACAGATGAACAACTGAAAGCAACCGGCCTGATTACTAGTTTTTTACAACGTTATCACTATCGCAAATTTAATCTAGATGATGACTTTTCAGACAGAATCCACAATCATTTTATAGAGACCTTAGACTCAGGGAAAAACTACTTTCTAGCTAACGATATCCAAAACTTTAATCAATATCGCTACTTACAAGATGATTTTCTTCTAAATGCTGACCTTCGAGCGCCCTACTCCTTTTTTGCCTTATATCAGCAGCGTGTTAATGAGCGCATAACTTACGCCTTAGCCCTTTTAGAAGCTGATTTTGATTTCTCCACAGATGAAGATTTTCTAATCGACCGTGAAGACGCCACTTGGCCTAACACCTCAGACGAACAAAATGACTTATGGCGCAAGCGTGTAAAGAATGATGTCTTGTCACTGCGCCTAGCAGGCAAATCAAAAGATGAAATCAAAACCACCCTGATTAAACGTTATGAGGGCATACGTAAGCGTAGCCATCAGTTAAATTCTAATGACATTTATCAATTATTTATCAACGCCTTTGCTACCAGCATAGACCCTCATACTAGCTATTTATCACCACGCAGCTACGATAACTTCGAGATTCGTATGTCGCTATCCCTAGAGGGTATAGGCGCTATGCTTCGTTTAGATGGAGAGTACACCTTAGTCAGCCGCATAATTCCGGGGGGGCCTGCTGACCTCAGTGGTTTACTGAAGGCTAAAGATAGGATTATTGGTATCGCACAAGCTGATCAAGAAAAATTTGTTGATGTGGTTGGCTGGCGTTTAGATGAGGTTGTCGACCTGATTCGAGGCAAAAAAGATACCGTTGTTAAACTACAACTCCTACGCGGCGACCAGGGCGATGCTGCTGTTCCAGAAGAAATTAGCTTAGTTCGCAATAAAATTAAGCTGGAAGAACAGGCCGCACAAAAGTCTGTTCTAGAGATCAAGCATGAGGACAATACCAGCAAGATCGGCGTCATTACCATTCCTACCTTCTATATGGATTTTGCTGCCTATCAAAAAGGTGAAAAAGATTACCGCAGCACAACTAGAGACGTGGACCATCTGCTTCGCGAGCTAAAAGACGAAGATATTGATACCTTGATATTAGATTTACGCTCTAATGGTGGTGGCTCACTGATTGAAGCAACTAACCTTGCTGGCCTCTTCATTGACCACGGTCCAATTGTGCAAGTTCAAGACTCCAGCGGTAACTTAGAAATTCACAAAGACCTCAGAAAAGGCATTTCCTATGACGGCCCTTTGGTCGTCTTGGTTGATCGCTTTAGCGCATCCGCCTCAGAGATCGTCGCCAGTGCACTGCAGGATTATGGTCGTGCAGTCATTGTTGGCGAAGCGACCTATGGCAAAGGCTCTGTACAACAATTAATAGACCTAAATCGCTTTAGTCGAAGCAAAAAAGAAGACAAGCTGGGACAGCTCAAGGCTACCATCGCACAGTATTTTCGGGTTGATGGTGGCAGTACGCAACACAAAGGCGTACTGCCTGATATTAACTATTTTGGAGGAATAGTAGTGAATGAACGCGGTGAGCGGAGCCTAAAGAACGCCTTACCTTGGAGCCAGATCACACCAGCAAGCTATCAAGGTCAAGTGATTGCTCGCAGCGTCATTGACCAACTAGACAGGCAACATCAAACACGCGTCGCTGATAACCAACGTTACCAAACCATGCTTAAATTATTCGAGTTAAATGAGACACTAGCCGATCGCAAGACCGTCTCTCTCAATCAAGCTACACGTAAAACACGCTTTGATGAGCTAGAAAATAAGCGCAAACAATTTGAGGCCTCACTTGGCATCGAAGACAATGAGGTCGAAGATGACTTGGACGAAGATAACAAGATCGATCCGCAAGATGATGTTCTGTTATTAGAAGCAGCAGAAATCGCGCATGACCTAGAAATCTATTGGCACCGCAAAAGCCAGTCGATTCGTCCTTCAAAACAAACCGCTGCCAACTAATCTAGGCAAGCTGCCTGAGCTTACATTACACTGATTAGCATCCGTAAACTCAACAGCAAAAGAAATAGCCCAAAGAGTTTTTTAAGCCATGCTGTTGGCAGCGCATGTGCTGCCTTAGCCCCTAATGGCGCTGTCAATGAGCTCATCATAGAAATAGCAATTACCGCCGGCAAATAGACATAACCAAAAACCCACTCTTGCTCTAAAACCACACCCCAGCCCGTCAATAAGTAACCACTAGCACCAGCCAATGCAATCGGCAAACCAACGGCTGCTGACGTACCAATTGCCACCTTCATATCAATGTTACGCCAAAGTAAATAAGGCACCGTCAGTGTACCTCCGCCAATCGCTACCAATGCAGATAGTGATCCGATGCTCAGTGACACCAAATGAATACCTAGTCGACCACTCTTTCTACGGCTATCCCGAGCTGGCTGTGAACGAAACATCTGTACTGCAGCGAAAGCCATAAACAGTGTGAAAAAAATTGCCAAATATTGAGTACTGAAGCTGGAGGCAAGAAAAGTCCCGAAAAAAGTGCCTAACAACACACCTGGAGTCATCTTACGTACGATTGGCCAAAGCACTCCGCCACGTGCATGATGTGCGCGTAAACTGGCGATGGCTGTCATGATAATACAAGCCATTGAAGTCCCTAAAGCCAGATGAACCACCTGCTCTAAAGGCACATCCTGCCAAAGAAATAGGCTAGTCAAAATAGGCACCATGATGCCACCACCACCAATACCAAATAAACCAGCAAAAAACCCAACCATCGCACCTAGTAATAGAAGCGCGAATATAAAGTCAATCGATATCATAAGAGTTCAAGTGGCCTCTCGAACACTACTGTAGCGTTGTGACGAGTGTTAACGGATTAATAGACAGCAGAAAGACTATCTAGAATTTGAAAGCCAGCAATATAAGTACCCAAAGCCGAGCCAACCGTACTGAATAGAAAGACCAGTATCACTCTAGCCACTCGGTTGCTACGCCATCCAGAAAAGCTAGTACTATCATTACGTAGTTGTTGAAAATCTTGAACTGTTGGCTTACGCAGATACAGTTCTGCTCCAGCAGTCACCACACCAGCTCCAATTGCCGGATTCAACGATGTTAATGGTGCCGCAAAAAAAGCGACTATCACCGTTAAAAAATGCCCCCCTGCAAGCAGGGTACCAGCAGCCGATAAACCACCATTAATCAGAATCCAGTCAAGTACTAAACTCCAACCTAATGTTGAACTTTTATTAAAACCAAACGCAAAGCCAGCAATGACTAAGACGACGATCAGCCACGGCAAATAAGGCAAAATAGGATTAGCAGCTGGTATCTGCTCAAGCTCGTGAAGCCGTGTCATAGGTGCGCTCAAGCCACCCTCTAGATGTTCTGCAAGACCAGCCAAATGTCCTGCTCCAATCACCACCAGAACATCTTGGTAAGCCTTCACCTCAATAGCATTTAAAATCTTAGCTGCCATATATTCATCACGCTCAGCGATTAACGGTTGCAACAGGTCATCGGCCGATTCAGAGAATTGGTTAAATGCATTTTCCAGAATATCACCTTGTTTTAATTGCTCTATTTCCTCTTCAGATACTTTTTCACGGCTAAAAAGACTCGCGATAAGACCTGACACCACAGTCATTTTCCGCCACCAAGGGATACTGCGATAAACCCTTTTTAAAGTGATACCGACATCACGATCAATCAGTAGCAGAGGTAACGCCTGCACCTGCGCCAGCTCACTCGCTAACTTCATCTCAGCACCAGGTTGGATCTCAAATTGCTCAGCTATGCGTTGTTGATAAGCACCCAAGGCCAAGCTGGCAGCAACCATACTCGCCTTACCTTGTTTAATAACGGCAAATAAATCCATCTGCGCATGACCTTTAGCATCATTCATAGAGGTGAAACGACCGTCACAAAGCTCAATTGCAATCGCATCATAGCTGCCATTTACAATCTGCTCTCTAACAGCCTCGACGCTCTGTCTAGAAACATGTGCCGTACCTAACAAGGTGATCTTACATTCAGCAAGTTGAATAATTTTATGTGGTTCGTTTTGTATATTGGTCATATCGATGCTTTAGTGACTTGCAGAAGATGTTGGATTAACGTTTGAATAAACGTCTAAAATGAGATCTTTCAATGTCTGCTGCGCTAAACCGTTAGCAACCATTTGCTCTACGCGATCGATAACATGTATCTGAGACGGATCCATTTCAGCAATTTGTTTCACTCTATCAAAGGTTGGCTTGTGGTGCCGTATCGCTAAATAAACTTGGGCTAGACTGAGATCTTCTGCTGGCAAAGCAGGTACAAACCCCCCACCATCCGTGTTTACAGGTAGTACAATATGACTTTCCATAAGATGTGCAAGCACAGGCCTCAATGCAGCCAAACTACAATGACAACGTTCTACTAGTTGCAATTCAGTTACTGGTTCTTGTTTTTGATAATACTGCTGTGCAATGATGAGCACTGCATCCATGCTTAAACATTCTTCAGCATAAATATCTTTGCTTAAAAACTCACTGGCATCGAAGTAACGTCGTTCTGGGTGTTGGTAAAGATAGGCAATCGTCGAGCCCAGTAGTAACACAAACCAATTCAAATACAACCAGAACATAAAAAAGAAAAGCGCTGCAAAGCCAGCATAGATCGCCACTTGCGCCGAAGCATTAGCAATTGAAACTGCATAAATCCAACCAACTGATTGCCACAAAATTCCAGCAATCACTCCTCCAACGAGAGCAGCACGAAACTGAACTTTAGTATTGGGTACAAAATAATAAGCGAAGGTAAAAGCGGAGATAACACAGGCATACGGTAAGGCATTAGCCAATATATGCAGCATATCCCTCATAATCGACAGATCATTAACGCTTTGCGCAACCTCGTTATTCAATAATTTTGCTGTCAAGGCAATGCCCGCAAAGACTAATACTGGGCCCACTAACACTACACTTAGATAACGACTAAAACGCTCGCTCAAAACACGTAACCGGCTAACATACCAAGTGTAATTGAAAGCTTCCTCGATCTTTTGCAGCAACGAGATCACTGAATAAAACAAGAATGCGATACCTATTACACCTAGCAATCCAACCCGCACGTTATCGACAAAACCAATAATTGTTGCACTGATTTCCGGACCACGATCACCTAGGTGACTAAATACGGCAAGCAGTAATGGTTCGATCTGACCATGCACGCCAAAAGCTTTAAGTACTGAAAAACTAACCGCTAACAATGGCACAAAAGAAAGAATAGTTGTAAATACCAAAGACATCGCACGCAGATTGAGTTGGCCATCGGATAACTCCATCACCAACGTCTGCAAAAAACGCAAGCAGCGAATAAGGATTTGCTGAACTGGGCCTACCGTGGTCAGCTCAACAAGCCAAACATAGTGATGCCAACGACTTGATTTTACATTCGACATGATGCGCAGTGAGAACATTCAGGGTCGGCCTTGACCTTAACCGTGCGCCACTCCATTGATAACGCATCAAATAAATGCAACCGGCCAACACTACTAGCACCTATTTGCATCAGTTGTTTTAAAGCTTCGGTCGCCATTGCCGTCGCCATAACACCTGCAACCGGCGCTAAAACGCCATTCTCACTGCAATTTTCATCGCTATCATGTGCGTCAGGATAAAGGCAGGCATAACAAGGACCGTCCAGCGTTGGGTGGAAGTACATCAGTTGACCTTCAAAACGAATAACAGATGCTGACAATAATGGCTTTTTCGACGCGATACAGGCCTGATTATGCTGATAGCGAGAAGTGAAGTTATCGGTACCATCTAGGACCAAATCGACATCAGCAATCAACCCACTCAAGTCTGCTGCATTTGGTCGCTGAGACACTATCCGCACCTTGACCTCTGGATTAATAACCGCCAATCGTTCAGCTACCACTTCGGCTTTCAGCCGACCAACATCAGCGTCACTATATAGAATCTGACGCTGTAAATTTGAGAGCTCAATGACATCATCGTCAACGATAGTAATATGGCCTACACCACTGCTAGCTAGGTATAGCGCTAAGGGGCAACCTAGCCCGCCAGCCCCCAGAATAAGCACGCGCGCACCTAATAGCCGTTGTTGCCCAACTACATCCACTTGCGGCAACATAATCTGTCGGCTATAACGCAGCAGCTGCTGGTCACCTAACTCAGTGTTACTCATCACCATCTTTTCTAGTAATTAACAAATTCAGTAATAGCTTACTGCAAGCAAAGATTACTTGCCACGAGCATTAAATTTGGCCAACTGCTCTTCAGTCGGTGGTGTTTGATATTTTTCTTTCCACTCTGAGTAAGGCATACCATAAACTAGCTCGCGTGCTGCCTCATAGTCCATTTCAATCCCCTTATCTTCAGCCGCTTTAATGTACCATTTAGAAAGACAGTTACGACAGAAGTCAGCCATGTTCATCAAATCAATATTTTGCACTTCAGTGTGCGTTTGAAAATGGGACACTAAACGCCTAAATACAGCAGCCTCAATTTCGGTAGTCGTCATCTCTTTATTACTCATCTAAAATCTCCTTAAAATAAATTCGGCTAACATCACTGGCGAAATCTTCCACCCATTATTTTCAAGCTCGCTATCCCTACTAACTCAATATCCCTATGCTAACCAGCAATAAATGACAGAACTATAAAGTTTGGGGCTATCTGTTCATGGTGGTAGAGTGCAGCGATTTCAGCCAACTTGCTTAATTCGGTTAAAATAACAGTATGTATCCACATGATAACATCTCAGGCTTAATCCTTGCTGGTGGCCGCGCCCAACGCATGGCTGGTGAGGACAAGGGGTTAGTCTTACTTAATGGTCAAGCTATGATCGAGTATGTACTCGCATCGCTAGCACCGCAGGTGCATGCAGTCGCACTCAATGCCAACCGTAATATCGAGCGCTACCAAGCTTACGGCCACCCTGTCATAAGTGACGAATTAAGTAATTTTCAGGGCCCTTTAGCTGGCTTTGCTAGTGGTCTAAGGCACTGTACAACTGACTATCTGGTGACAGTACCTTGTGATGGCCCGTTACTCTGTGCAGATTACGTACAACGATTACATCAAAGTGCCTTAGATAAAGGCTGTCACATTAGTGTGGCAAGTGATGGCCAACGTTTACAGCCGGTGTACGCTTTACTGCATCAATCATTATTGCCCAGTCTGTTACACTTCCTAGCCCGCGGCGATCGAAAGATTGACCTCTGGTATCGACAGGAAGGCTATGCAGAATGCGATTTCTCAGATCAGCCTGATATGTTCACCAATGTAAATTCGCACGAGGATTTAAACAACCTCGGCCAACAACTAAAGTCCTAAAGCTATGAGTTATCACGATTGTCCACTGCCTATTCTCGGATTTTGCGCCTTTAGCGGTACCGGCAAGACAACCTTACTCACTCAATTGATCCCTTTATTAGTAGCGAACGATGTCCGCATTGCGATGATTAAGCATGCCCACCACGCTTTTGATATAGACCACCCGAATAAGGACAGCTACCGCCTGCGCCAAGCGGGTGCCAACCAAATGTTAATCTCTTCAGCCAACCGTTGGGCGCTGATGCATGAACATGAAAACAAACAAGATGAGCCCTCTCTCGCTAAGTTAATCCAACAGCTGGATTTTGATGCCGCTGATTTAATCTTGGTCGAAGGCTTTAAAAAAGAGCCTATTAATAAGATTGAGCTACATCGGCCATCTCTAGGATTACCTCTACTGTGCGAGAAAGACGATCATGTAATCGCGATTGCTAGTGACGAAAAAATGAAGATGACGCGTGACATAGCGCAATTAGAATTGAATAATCCTGACGAAATAACCCAATTTATCTTAAAAACTATATTAGCTAGGCCTTAAAACAGCATAAATTCTGCCTATCTGCCCATTTTGGTTATTATTTATTGGCTGAAGTGAGGTAAAATGGCGGATTAGCCTGGCTGGTATTTAGTGTGTTCAAGAATAACATCAACTAATAAAACCAGATTAAACCGTGGCCCAGCAGGTGCAAAGGCATTATTCCTATGCCTTTAAACAACACCCGCTATAACGTATAAAATTCGCAAGCTATTGATTTCAATAGCGTTATTAATTAACAAGCTTACGCTTTCAGGTCGCTTTTAGTGCCGGACTGCTTATTTATTAGTCTTTAAGCAACAAAAGTGTTGAACGAAAATCCAGGAGGACAGACGTGTCTGACAACCCTACAAAAACTGTAACCATTACCGACAATACCAGCGGGAAGCAGGTAGAAATGCCGGTATTAGTGCCCACAGATGGTGCTAGCACTATTGATATTCGCGCTTTGAACCGCGAACTTGGTTACTTCACTTTTGATCCTGGTTTTGTTTCGACCGCTAGTTGTGAAAGTAAGATTACTTTCATCGATGGTGACGAAGGTAGACTGTCGTATCGCGGTTACCCTATTGAGCAATTGGCTGAGCATAGTAATTACGAAGAAACATGCTATCTGCTAACAAATGGCGAGTTACCAACAGCTGCGCAATTGGACGAATACAAGGCGACTATCGCCGAACATAAAGCAGTTGATGACAAACTACCGCTTCTATTTAAAGCGTTTCAGCAAGACGCGCACCCGATGGCTATGCTGATTGCAGCAGTCGGTGTACTGGCTGCTACCTACAACGATGATGTCGATGTACACGACGACCAAGCACGTCGTCTAGCCGCGCATCGATTGATCGCTAAGATGCCGACATTAGCCGCTTGGACCTATAAGCATCAACTCGGCGAAGCATTCTTAGCTTCCGACCCAAACAAGGGTTACACCGAAGATTTTCTACGTATGCTGTTTGGCTCTGAAGATGGCTCGTACACACCATCGGAGACGATGATTCGTGCGATGGACCTAATCTTGATACTGCACGCTGATCACGAACAAAATGCTTCAACCTCAACTGTCCGTCTCACAGGTAGTTCAGAAGCCAGCCCTTATGCCGCTATCGCAGCGGGCATTGGATCACTCTGGGGGCCGGCTCATGGTGGTGCTAATGAGGCTGTCATTCGCATGTTGGATGAAATTGTCTCATCAGGCAAAGATCTAAGCCATTATATCGCTCGCGCCAAAGACAAGACTGATCGTTTCCGCCTGATGGGCTTTGGACATCGTGTCTACAAAAACTACGATCCACGCGCCAAGTTAATTCGCAAGATTTGTCACGACCTTCTGAATGAGATGGGTGAAGACAACCCTAATCAGCCATTATTAAAAACAGCGATGGATTTGGAGAAGATTGCCTTAGAAGATGAGTATTTCATTCAACGTAAGTTATATCCGAATGTTGATTTCTACTCGGGTATTATCTTTAAAGCGATGGATATCCCTAGCAGCATGTACACCGTAATCTTTGCGCTAGCGCGTACTGTCGGTTGGTTATCGCACTGGATGGAAATGATGAGTGACCCGACTAATCGCATCGGTCGTCCTCGCCAATTATTTACAGGCTCAGCGGAGCGTGATTACATCACCAGTGACAAGCGATAAACAGAACGATTGAGTAGTACCAGCATCAGTTTCGAGCACGACCTGTGCTCGAGACGCGATGTTTACCTAATCAATATCCCCGCTCAGATCTAAGCCCTAAGTTTGATCAAAGAAATCCCGCACTATCGGCCCAAAGTGGGCTTCATCGACCAAGAAAGAATCATGCCCATTGATCGAATTCAACTGGATATAATCAGCTTTTCGCCCCGCCCTTTTAATACCGTCCGCTAATTCCTTTTGCTGCTGAACTGGAAATAGAATATCAGTCTCTACGCCAACAATAAGGCTGCTCTTAGCCTGGATCTTGGCTAATCCAGCATTGACTGAACCACCATGCTCGGCGACATCAAACAAATCCATCGCACGCGATAGATACAGATAGCTATTAGCATCAAAAGTACGCACAAACTTTTTTGCGTTGTAATCAAGGTACGATTCAACCTCAAACTCAATGCCAAAACGCTCATCAGATTTCCGTTCAGGGCTAACACGTGCACGGTTAAAACGTTGGTGCCATTCTTCAGAGGCACGATATGACATCAGGCCCAACTTACGCGCTAGCATCATGCCATGCGTCGGCTCTTCATCGATGTTGTACCGGCCATTTTTAAAACCTGGATCACAGCGAATAATTTCACGTTGTAACGAGCGCACTGCAATAGTGAATGGTAAAGCACGCGCTGCCGCTGAAATAGAGATCAGATGATCCACTTCATCTGGATACATTAAGGCATAAGCCAACGATGACATACCGCCCATGGAACCGCCAACCACTGCATGCAAATGATCGATCCCTAGATCCTGTAAGGCGTGATGTGCTGACTTAGCAATATCTTCAATACTGACATCAGGAAAATCCAAACCATACGCCTGGCCTGTTTTCGGATTAATTGAAGATGGGTTAGTTGAACCGAAGCAGCTGCCAAAGGAGTTAACACAAACCACATAAAAACGATCAGTATCAATTGGCTTACCTGGACCGATCATAAATTCCCACCAACCACGACTTGGGTCTTCGGCGGACGATGCAGCATGCGCTGACGGTGATAATCCGCCGAAAACTAAAATGACGTTATCGTGATTATCTGACAATGAGCCCCACGACTCATAAGCAACCACCACCTCTTGCAACACACCGCCACGGTGCAGCTTAAAGTCAGCCGTGCCATAGTCACCGACAAGGGTGATAAATTTACTAGCAGGCGGAAGTGCGCGTGATGCGTTTGCAGCAATTTTTTCGGTCATACGATTTACGCTTTATAGGTGCCTATTGGCGATAAAGTGGGCGATTATATCGCGGATACCTTTATCAGGCATCTATGCTTTATATCTTGTTGGGATTTTGTGGCAAACGAGCCGCCAACACATTAATCAGTAACAATAGTACAAATAGACCTAAGGTTTGTTCCGGAATAGACAAACCCAAAAAGGTCCAGCTGACTTCAGCACAGCTACCCGAACCATTAAACACACGACTCAAGACATCCCCTAATGGCATCACATCCAACATAAAATAAAGGCCTGGGCCACACTCCGGTACCTGGTCAGCCGGCAGCCCCTGCAACCAAATATGGCGCACTGATACCGCAATACCAATCGCCGCAATCAACCCTGATAACAGCGCATAGACCCTACGCCCCACTCCCTTTGGCTGATGTAGCCAGGCAATCACACTGACTCCGACGAGCAGCAGCAAGATCCCCCTATCAACCAAGCATAGAGGGCATGGATCAAGATAAAGCACACCCTCTAAATAAAACACAGCAAAAGCAAGCGCTGCCAACACTAACAACACCAGTAAGAGGTGATAGCTGCGATAAGTCATCATCATTTCAAAATCCCTCTATTCAGTGATTCACACCTAAGCCTTGGCTTAAAGTTCTGAATATAAAAAAGCTTGAGTAAAATCACATTATACCAGTAGCGATTGCATAGATATCAGCGTTTTTTATCTCAGTAATCTGCCAAATAAGGGGCTAAAGCATGATACTGCTGTGTGATATCTTGCACGCTAAAAGCGGCATTTGCTGGGCTAGGATTGGGTGTAATCAGAATCGGAATACTCAATTCTGGTATATCGCATAGACCCCAAGACCACTTCTGTTTTAAGCCATAACCATAATAGAAGAATTTAGTTACTGCTATCTTGCCATGAAACCAGAGCAGACGGGGCTGGTATTGCTCTATCTTTTCTCTTAGCACCGGTGCGTCACGTCGAAAATCATCCGCTCTCAGCTCATGCCCCATACGGCTGGGGCGTTTAACTACATCAGTGAAGCCGATCCTATACTCTGTGTGCAAACGTCGCTGACTTTCTACAGAGCGATCCAAAAATTCTGGCAATAGATCAGCTGCATTCAATGCAGACCAAAACCGATTCCTTGGATTAGCGAAATAATAGCCTGCCTTTACTGAAGGAATAGATGGGTTTAACCCTATTGATAGACACAGCAAATCCTTACTTATTAAGTCATCCAAGGTCGTCGTTATCTTCTGTGCCGTCATACTTGGAAATATGCAATTCCCTAGCTAGTATTACAAGCCATTGGAGAAACTGTTATGAATAAACCCTATGAAATTGTCAGCATGGAACTTGGGCCCATGCAAAACTTCGTTTATCTAGTCATCGATCGCGACAGCAAACGTACGGCTATAGTCGACCCGGCGTGGGATATGCAGCCGATTCATGATTATGTCAGCAAGCATGAGCTTAACGTCAGCGACATCTTACTGACTCATAGCCATCACGATCACATCAATGGGGTCGACGACATCTTGCAACAATATGATCCAAAGCTACACCTTCTCAAGGCAGAAGCTGCTTTTTGGCAAGCCGAGTTAGAGCAACCCCATCTACATGCTGGTGGCGACCAAATTCAATTAGGCAACAGTGAGATTAATATTCTGCACACCCCTGGACATACACCGGGTTCAGCCTGCTATCAGTTACAGGATGACATCATCACTGGTGACACCCTTTTTGTCTTTGGCTGTGGACGCTGCGATTTAGAAGGTGGTAATCCAGAGGATATGTTTCAAAGCTTGCAAAAAATGAAGCACGAGTTACCTGCCAAAATGCGGCTACACCCTGGACATAATTATTCCTGCAACACCTGTTCCAGTATTGAAGAACAAATTGAAGGCAATCCCTTCCTACACTTTTCTGACAGTGACGGTTTTATTGACTATCGCATGGAAAGACACGATAAAATCCGTTCTACGCCCTACCAGCCGGTAAAAGTAGAAGACCTTTTAAGTTAGAACAGCCTAGACTTTAGCTAACCGGTGCAAGACCTCGATTAAGTCTGGCGCCTGGCCAAGGTAAGGTGCTAGAGAAAATTGAACCTCTGGATATTGTTCTCGTTTAGCCTCAACAAAGGCTGGAACGTCTTCACGCACATGCCTGCCAGCAGACAAGAAATAACAGAGCACAGTAATATCATCAGCGCCATCTGCTACTAATTCATCAATAGCGTCAGGAATTGAGGGTTGTGCTATTTCAAGAAAGGCATGCCGAGTGAATGCAAAATCATCTGCCACTTGTTTTCTAAGTGCAGTGGCAACTACCGCAATCTCAATATTCGATACTGTTCGACGACTTCCGTGCGCCACAAGTAATAAAGCTTTCATTGCTATCCCTTCCAAAAATTAGGCGCTCATTCAAACATTCAAGCACGGCCCGAACAAGCCTTAAACGCTATTGGCTTATACAATGCTAGTGCGGAGCTAAAATAACCGATATAAATCAGCTATTTTGCCGCATCCAATCCTTAAATGCTGACCAGTTCATTTGCAGTAAATCATGTCTTTGCTCACCTGCTTGCATTCGCATCAGCATAAAACATATATGTGGGATCTTGCCGAAGATCAACGCCAGCAACATCAAAGCTATACCAATCCAAAATGATTGCTCGCCACCTGAGGTATAACCTAGCTTCCAAAGCAATAATGAAACCAGTAGGGTCACGGTCACAATACTTAAATTGATACGTCGATTTAAACGATTAAATTGATCTTTGATTTGTTCAGTATTCACGGCTATCTCAGAAAATCAGTTAATGGGAACCAGTTTATCGAGCTACACTCTTATTTGAAGCTATCATCCCGAGGTGTCATCGTGAAGTCTAGCGCAAAAAAACGCAGCACCAACTCATTGATGTTAACCAGGAGACATTTTGTCTTCACTAGCATTGGCTTAAGTACATTTATCTATGCGCAATGGCTAGGGGGTAAAGCACGCCCCCGCTATCAACGCAGCCCTGATCTCATGCAGCTTCACTATAATGATCAAAAGTGGCAGCAATTGCTGGCCAAGAATGCGTATCAAGTTCTCCGTCAGGCAAAGACCGAACGACGCCACTCTAGCCCTTTAATCGATGAATGGCGTCCGGGGACTTATATTTGTAAAGCCTGCGATCTCAGCTTATTCGAACATAACATGAAGTTTTATAGTGCCAGTGGCTGGCCTAGTTTTCACAACCATATCCATGGCCACTTAGAGACTTATACTGATTTTTAACAATTTCCACCGCAACAAGGCTATCGCTGTGCCCGCTGCCTAGGACATCAAGGGCATTTAATCATGGATGGCCCGCTACCTAGCGGAGAACGATGGTGCAATAACGGTATTGCCCTGCGCTTCATAGCACAAGCCAAAATACATTTATCTCCGGCTTAAAACATTTTTTTAACTCAAGAAACTGGAAACTAAGGACGATCGACAGTAATCTAGCGCTCACAAATTTTAGCCTAGACAGACAACCCAACTTTTTGGAATGATTACCATGAGCTCACAACTAAGCCTACAACAAGCCACTACCATTATTGAAAACGCATTTGCAAAAGGAGCTGAGCTCGGATTAGCGCCTTTAACTATTGTGATCTTAGATGCCGGCGGCCACCTAAAAGCTATGCAACGCGCTGATAATGCGACTTTCTTCCGTCCACAAATTGCCTTTGGCAAGGCTTGGGGCTCATTAGCGCTGGGTATGGCATCACGCACTCTTTTCACTATTGGTGAAGAACGCCCAATGTTCATGAATTCCCTAATCGGCCTAGCCGATCAAAAAATAGTTCCTGTACCAGGCGGTGTTTTAGTCCGTGATGCATCAGGTGACGTAATTGCAGCGGTAGGTATAACTGGCGACACCTCTGATAATGACGAAGCCTGTGCCATTGCTGGTATTGAAGCAGTCAACTTGGTCGCTGATGCCGGCAAATAGGTAATTCCATGTGTACATAGCCTCCGCCATTGTTCAAGACTTATACGGAGTGCGTATTTACGACCCATTAACAGACAAAAACAGGAGTCACATAGGTTTATTCCGTTCTTAACAAGCAAAATACATTATACAAATACTATACAATTCGATATTGAATAACCTATATACAGATTTATTAGGTTATACTGTGTACACAATCAAAACACAGAGATAATACGATGGTTTGCAATGTTGGCGATACTGAACGTATGGCACGAATTTTAGCAGGTATGTTTATTGTTGGCGTTGGCCTTGCGCTACCGACTTGGTGGGGAGCGTTAGGTCTAATTCCAGTTATGACCGGGCTCTTAGCCTGGTGTCCGGCTTATTTACCGTTTGGTATTTCAACCAGAAAGTAATAATCGTGGCTCACACTCAAACATATTAGTACAGGCTCCAAAGTGCGAACTTTGGTTAATAACCGGCAAACATTGCCGGCTGCTTAATAAATAAAAATATATTTCACATTTGGAGATTTAAGACATGTTCGGATTTGGTAAAAAGAAAGATTTCACTGCCACTATATTGAATACAGGCGAGAGCTTTCCTGTTACAGGTGGTATTAACCTATTACAAGCGGCCATAAACGCAGGCGTCAAATGGCCTCACGAATGCCGCGTGGGTAGTTGTGGTAGCTGTCGTGCAACCGTTAAGACTGGAAAAATTAAAGCATTAAATGATTTCGCATACGTCTTAGATGGGGAGCAATTGAAATCAGGCATGGTACTCGCGTGCCAAACTCGTCTACAAAGTGACGTCGAAATTGAGGTTGATTTTGAGCAGGGTGCTATCAACTAAAACCTTTAAGATCTAAAAGGCTAGTCAAAAAAAGACCCGCAAACGCGGGTCTTTTTTTGACTCTTAAAAAGTATCTTAAAATTAGATACTAATTTTTTCGTACTTCAGTAAATGTGCCAAGGCATCTTCCAAGATCGCACGTGATTGAGCTGTTGTTGCATGCAAGAAAGAATGCAATCTGGCATCATCATCATTCTTATTTTCACATTCAGCACTGTATATCTCAAAAGCAACTAAGCTCTTAATCAAGTCTGAAATATGCTGTGGACATTCACACTGAATAGATGATGGAAAACGCGACAAACTTTCTAACTGCTTTGAACTATAGCGACGCGTTGGTATCGACTCTTCCATATAAACGGTTCCAACCGCTGTAGTCGTGACAAACTTTGAATCACCACCGACGCGATCAACACACAATCGAGCAAGCTCATAAACGTCAATCGAAGAGCGAATCGCACTTACTTGTGGACTCTGCAGTTTATTAATTTCAGTCTGCGAACCAAAACCGTACAAGGCAACAACATGCCAAGCACCCGTACTCTTCAAAATTTGCGAAATATACTCATGCGTCTCAGCATTAACGGTTGGTCGTTCAATAATCACCACATGTATCGGGCTGTCATCGCTACTTTCAGACCATTCATCCAAGCCCATAGAATGACCAACAACTTCGACACCCTCAAAATCAGACATTCCATCTAAAACGCGTAACGGAAATTCCTCACCTAAAAGCAACACACGGCACTTCTGAGTACGACTAAATTCTCGCGGCTGGATATCATCACCGCCAGTCCACTTCATACTATTCGCCGCCTGATTCGAATTTTCCCATTTAACCTTAAGCTCGGCCAAGGAGAGATGGGCAATGGTCCCTATAGAGTTACCGACATCGACCAGATTTTTCAGCATAAACAGTTTAGATAAATCTTCTGAGTCATAAACACGATCACCAGAATCAGAACGCTTAGGAACAACTGCTTTGTAACGTCGCTCCCAGGCTCTTAAGGTCTCGGTACCAATGCCAGTAATTTTAGATACTGCACCAATTTTGTATTCGTCATTTGCAATTTGAGTCTGCATAATCATCTCTGATGTATAAATTAAGTTTAAATATGCTATCGCTTTACAGGCATTTTGTACATTTAATTTATACATTTGATCTAAATATTATCTATACAAGCTGCTGAAACTTATACAGCGCCATCGTTTAGCGCTAAATCTCCCCCAACACTAGACATCACATATCAATTCACGGCAATTGAGGCTCATCAGCTCAGCGCACCCAATAAGTGCACAATTTAAATACCCTTCAAGCATCGCACCACAATGGCGCCCCGCCTAGATTGCAGAATGAAAAATCTTTGAGCACAACGTTAAATTTTGGCATGCAGCCTCGATTTTATGGGCATGTTCCCTAATTGGCACCAATTTTGCAGGTTAATCCTACATACGCTTATTAATGAAATACGTATCGGCATCACTATTTAACCCACATGGAGTCCACAATGAAGAAACATTCTCTACTTAGCATTTGCTTGTTAACTCTCAGTCTATTCAGCCTCAGCGCACAAGCTGATGATCATAGCGACACGATTAAGGTAGGTATTTTACATTCCTTATCGGGCACCATGGCAATCAGTGAAACCACGTTGAAAGACACTGTTTTAATGATGATTGAAGAACAAAATAAGGCCGGTGGTTTACTGGGTAAAAAGTTACAAGCCGTAGTAGTCGACCCTGCCTCCGACTGGCCTTTGTTCGCTGAAAAAATGCGTGAGCTAATTGAAGTACACGAAGTAGATGTCATTTTCGGTTGCTGGACATCTGTTTCGCGCAAGTCTGTATTACCAGTTGTAGAAGAGCTGAACGGCCTTTTATTCTATCCAGTGCAATATGAAGGTGAAGAATCATCTAAGAACGTTTTCTACACCGGTGCATCACCGAATCAACAAGCCATTCCCGCAGTAGATTACTTAATGGATCAAGGGGTTAAACGTTGGGTCCTCGCAGGCACCGATTACGTTTACCCACGCACAACTAACAAAATCTTAGAGTCTTACCTAAAACTTAAAGGCGTTGCTGCGAAAGACATCATGATCAACTACACCCCATTCGGGCATTCTGATTGGCAGACTATTGTCTCTGATATCAAGTCATTTGGCTCAACTGGCAAAAAAACTGCTGTTGTTTCCACTGTTAATGGTGACGCAAACGTACCTTTCTATAAAGAACTGGGTAACCAAGGCCTCTCCGCAGACAATATTCCAGTCGTCGCATTCTCTGTTGGCGAAGAAGAGTTGTCAGGCATTGATACCGCTCCTTTAGTCGGTCATCTAGCTGCATGGAACTACTTCCAATCAGCTGAAAGCGATACTAATAACACCTTTATTGAAACTTGGCAGAACTTCATTGGTGATGATTCACGCGTAACTAATGACCCGATGGAAGCGACCTATATCGGTTTTAAAATGTGGGCCGAAGCAGTTAGCAAAGTAGGCAGCACTGAAGTGGATGAAGTACGACCAGCCATGTATGGCTTATCTGTTCCGAACTTGACCGGTGGTACAGCAGTGATGAACTCCAATCATCATTTATCAAAACCTGTACTTATCGGTGAAATTCAAGATGATGGTCAATTCGAAATCGTTTGGCAGACTGAAGGTGAAGTAGTAGGTGATGCTTGGACTGATTACCTACCAGAAAGCGCAGTTATTATATCCGACTGGGCTAATCCAGCAATTAACTGTGGTAACTACAATACAGAAACCAAGAAGTGCTCAGGCCAAAACTTTTAAACCGAGTCGCTTAATCCTAAGTATAAGATCACTGGGCACTATAAGGTGTCCAGCGATCTTTAACCCAGTGAATAACCATGCGAAAGTTCGCTCTCCTAATTGTCTTCTGTATCAGCTTATTCAATGTAGGCCTAAGTTGGTCTAACAATGCAAAGATAGAAACAGACACCTATTCAGCGAATGACTTCAACGATGCCGTCAATGGCCTATCGTCGAAAAATTTCACACAGAAAATGGGCTATATCCAAGACATTGCTGCATCAAAAGACCCGCAAGCCCTGTTCATTTTGCAGCACCTTTTAGATGGCAAACTTTATTTTCTAAAAAAAACAAAAACTATCGTCATAGCCGAGACAAACCAAAAGAAAACCAAAATACATAATGCTATTAGCGGTACTGATTTAGGGGTGACTGCAAAAAGAAGCATCAAAAAAGTGAGTATTAACAATCAACTAAGGCGTCAGCTTAAAAAAGAAATTGCAAGACTCTCTTTGAGCAACGTTGACGATATGGTTCGCACACAAGCAGCTGAGCAAATCCTAAAAAATATCGATGACGTTGGCCTTCAACTATTTACCGACCGACTAGCTGTAGAAAAAAATGAGTCTATAATCGAAATTATAGAGACCGGTATCGCCTTGTATTTATTAAAGAATGGTACTACTAATGAACAACTTAACGCAGCAGAATTACTCTCTAATTCGCTCTATCCAGAAGTTAAACACACCTTAAGTAATAACCTTGAAGGCATCACGGGAAGTCCTCTAAGTGCAGAAAAACAGGAATTAAAACGCGTCCTAGAAGCTAGCATAAAAAAGATCGATTATAAGCTAAGCTGGTATAAACACCTTGAAAACATTTTCTTTGGCGTTAGCTTAGGCTCTGTCTTGCTGTTAGCCGCAGTTGGCTTAGCTATCACGTTTGGTGTAATGGGTATAATCAATATGGCACATGGTGAGATGCTTATGCTAGGCGCCTACACCACCTATATCATTCAACAAATCATGCCCAATGCAATTGCTTATTCGCCCCTGATTGCAATCCCAGTTGCCTTTATCTTTACTGCATTGGTTGGCGTTATTATCGAACGCGGCATAATTCGCCATCTTTATGGTCGCCCTTTAGAAACATTACTCGCAACCTTCGGTATTAGTCTGATATTGCAGCAAGCAGTACGTACGATAATCTCACCACAAAACAGAGCGGTAGCCAGTCCAGAATGGATGAGTGGTTCTTTACAAATAAACCCTGCTCTAGCGTTAACCTATAACCGTCTCTATATCATTCTCTTTTCGATAGCTGTATTAATCGGCTTAATGCTCCTATTGCAGAAAACCCGTTTTGGACTTCAGGTACGTGCAGTAACCCAAAATCGTACCATGGCCAAGGCCATGGGTATTCGTACTGATTGGATCGATGCTTACACCTTTGGCTTAGGTTCAGGTATCGCTGGCATGGCCGGTGTTGCGCTCAGCCAACTCACTAATGTTGGCCCTAATTTAGGCCAAGCTTATATTATCGATTCCTTTATGGTAGTGGTATTTGGTGGGGTTGGTAATTTGTGGGGCACGTTCTTTGGCGCAATGACCCTAGGCATTGCAAATAAATATTTAGAACCCATGACCGGAGCTGTTATTGCGAAAGTGGTGATCTTGGTCTTCATTATATTATTCATTCAAAAACGACCTAAGGGCATGTTCGCCCTCAAGGGTCGTTCGGCCGAGAACTAAGTCATGCTTCAACATTCACTCATTGGCCGGCTTTTATTAAGTGATACCGGTAGTCGCGTACTCACTGTCTGCTGCATTGCACTCGCAGTTATTGTTCCAGTCTGTAACTTAATCATACCTACAGATTCAGGATTTCATGTCTCAACCTATACTGTAACTTTAATTGGAAAGTACCTATGCTATGCCCTCCTCGCACTATCGGTCGATTTGGTTTGGGGGTATTTAGGAATTCTAAGCTTAGGTCATGGTGCATTCTTTGCACTAGGGGGCTATGCAATGGGCATGTATTTGATGCGCCAAATCGGTGATAGGGGCGTTTACGGCAATCCAGAGCTACCTGATTTCATGGTCTTTCTAAATTGGCCAGAATTACCTTGGTATTGGCAAGGCTTCGAACAGTTTCCATTCATGCTATTGATGGTCTTTTTGGCCCCAGGGATACTTGCCTTTGTGTTTGGCTGGCTAGCGTTTCGTTCACGCGTAACCGGGGTTTACCTTTCCATCATCACACAAGCTATGACCTATGCCTTAATGCTTGCCTTCTTCCAAAATAACTTTGGCTTTGGTGGCAACAATGGCCTCACAGATTTTAAAGAAATCCTTGGTTTTAGCCTACAAGCTGATAGTACTCGTAATGTGCTCTTTATTGCTTCTGCTTTTGCATTATTACTCGGCTATGCTATCTGTAGATTTATCGTGCAATCTCGATTGGGTAGCCTAACCATGGCGATTCGTGATGCTGAGAGTCGAGTAAGATTTATGGGTTATCGAGATGAGCATATTAAATTGTTTATCTTCGTTATCTCTGCCCTGTTAGCAGGCCTTGCAGGCGCTTTATACGTGCCACAGGTTGGCATAATAAACCCTAGTGAATTCGCCCCTATTCGTTCTATTGAATTAGTTATTTGGGTCGCCATTGGTGGTCGAGGCACTCTACATGGCGCTGTTCTAGGTGCCTTTGTTGTGAATTATGCAAAAACCATTTTTACTGCCTGGGCCCCTGAAGTATGGCTTTTCATCCTTGGTGCTATCTTTGTCTGTGTCACCGTATTCATGCCAAAAGGCTTAGTCGGTCTTTATGGACAACTACAGATAGGCTTTTCGCGTAATTCAAACAATGAAAAACTAACGCAGGATAATACTAGTGGTAAGTAAAGAAACTATCCTCTACCTGAATGATGTATCAGTTACTTTTGATGGCTTCCAAGCCATTAATAATCTTAGTCTTTATGTTGAACGCAATGAACTGCGTTGTATTATTGGACCAAATGGTGCTGGCAAAACAACCATGATGGATATTATTACAGGCAAAACAAAGCCTGATACTGGTGAGGTCATCTTTGGAGATAATGTAAATCTAATCGGCAAAAGCGAGGCCGAGATTGCCAATCTAGGCATTGGCCGAAAATTCCAAAAGCCAACTGTATTTGAACAACACACGGTACATGAAAATCTGTCCCTAGCCTTAGAGGGAGACCGCAGCATCTTTGCCAATTTATTCTATCGCTTAAAACAAACACAAATCGAAAAGATAGAACAATCACTAGAAATCATCGGCCTAACCGATGAGCAACATCGGCTCGCTGGCGAGTTATCACACGGCCAAAAACAATGGCTAGAAATAGGCATGCTCATCACACAAAATCCGCAGGTACTTTTAGTCGATGAGCCGGTTGCTGGCATGACTCACCAAGAAACCGAGAAAACTGCTGAATTATTACAAAACTTAGCGCGTACCCAATCGGTTATCGTAGTTGAACACGATATGGAATTTGTGCGACAGATCGCAAACAAGGTAACTGTACTGCATCAAGGCAAAGTTTTAGCTGAAGGTCCTATGAATAGTATTACCAACAATGAAAAAGTTATTGAGGTCTACTTAGGTGGCTAATTTATTAACGCTAAATGGAGTCGATCAGTATTATGGCGAAAGTCATACTCTATGGAATTTAAACCTTGCGATTGAGGAAGGCAGCATTACCTGCTTAATGGGCCGTAATGGCGTTGGCAAATCAACCTTACTTAAAAGTGTTATGGGTTTAGAAAAGATTAGAAATGGCTCAATGACTTTTCGCCAACATGAATTAAGTAAGTTGACTGCAGAGACTCGCGCCACACTGAAAATTGGTTATGTACCACAAGGCCGAGAAATATTTTCTCAACTCAGCATTATAGAAAACTTAGAAACAGGATTAATCAGTAGTGGTTCAAAAAAACTACCTGACATTATATTTGAGTTATTCCCAGTGTTAAAAGAAATGCAAAATCGCCGCGGCGGAGACCTTTCGGGGGGGCAACAGCAGCAATTAGCTATCGGCCGTGCACTGGCTATAGAACCTGAATTATTAATTTTAGATGAACCTACTGAGGGAATTCAACCAAATATTGTGCGTGAAATTGGTGACATTATTATACGCTTAAACCAAGAATTAGGATTAACTGTACTCTTAGTAGAACAAAAATTGCCATTTGCTCGCCGAGTCGGAAGTCATTTCTGTATTATGGAGAAAGGTCGTAACGTTGCAGCAGATAGTATAGAAAAACTCAACGACGAATTAATTGATCGCTATCTAAAAGTGTAAGCCCAACAAAGAAAAGGAATGAATGTGAAAGTCTTATTAATCACTATCTTGCTAATCAATAGCAACAGTATTTTCGCTCACCCTAGCAGTGCGCATCCCTTACAAATGATGCATAGTCACTTTGAGTTTTTAGCCATACTCGCATTACCCATCGCAATCATTGCATTTGCTATAACTAAGAAATGACTGCAGAGTCCAGTGCCGCATGGGATTCATCGTGGCGAGCCAGTTTACGCTTACGCTTTCGTCATAAGGCTGGTAAAACTTTTCTAACAGAGCGGGCTCATTTTGGGCCACTTGCGGTACAAAAGCCGTTTTATCCAGAATCGCCAGACTGCTGTCATGTTGTTTTATTACATCCTCCCGGAGGTATCGCTGGCGGTGACGAATTACACCTGAATGTGACATTAGAGGGTCAAGCCCACGGCTTAATAACGACCCCAGGCGCAACCAAGTTCTATCGTAGTATTGGGCCTATTGCGAGACAGGAACAACGCATAACATTAACTGATGATGCAACTTTAGAATGGCTGCCACAAGAAACGGTTTATTTTAATGCTGCACAAGCACGTGCTATCACACGCATTGATTGCACTAGTAGTAGTCGCGTACTAGCCTGGGAAATCCAATGTCTTGGATTACCATCCCAAACTCACTCATTTCAATCAGGGCATGTTTTTCAAACCTTAGAATTGTGGCAAGACGACAAACCACTATTAATAGAAAGTAATCGATACGATGGCTCTAGCCCACTTTTAACACAACCCTGTGGTTTACATTCTGCAGAGGCTATAGGAAGTTTTTTAATACGTGCTAATAATCAGATTATCGACAAAAAAATCATTCTAGAGATTTTAAAAAAACATCCAGAATTGCGTTCAGGCTGCAGCATGATCCAAGATATATTGGTTATACGCGCGAGCGCAACTTATGCAGAACCGATCAAAAACTTATTCTTAGAGCTATGGCAAACAATCAGACCAATAGTCCTACAACGCCCACCATCTATCCCACGAATTTGGCTGACCTAAGGCCCAAAAGTAGAATACAGCATGGAATTATTACCTAAAGAAAAAGACAAGTTGCTACTCTTCACAGCTGGCCTGTTAGCCGAGAAGCGTAAAAATAGAGGTGTAAAACTAAATTATCCTGAAGCGATTGCACTAATCTCATGCGAGATATTAGAAGGTGCTCGCGATGGTAAGACAGTAGCCGAATTAATGCAGTATGGTCGTGAAATATTAAGCAGAGAAGACGTTATGGATGGCATCGCTGAGATGATCCATGAGGTACAGGTTGAGGCCACTTTCCCAGACGGTACTAAATTAGTCACCGTCCACGAACCGATTATTTAGGCATTGGAGTAAAACATGATACCTGGAGAAATTATTGTTGCTGACGGCGAAATTGAGATCAATGTCGGACGAGAATACAAAAGCTTAGTGGTTTCCAATATGGGCGATCGTCCAATACAGGTTGGTTCACATTACCATTTCTATGAGACCAATAATGCATTAGATTTTGATCGTGAGCAGACTAAAGGTATGCGCCTAGATATCCCTGCTGGTACTGCAGTGCGCTTTGAACCGGGACAAATTCGCACGGTTCAGCTAGTGAAGCTTGCTGGTACACGCAGAATATTTGGCTTCCAAGGAAAAATAATGGGAAATCTAGATTGAGACTATGAGCACTATGAGTCGGCGGGCATACGCAGAGATGTTTGGACCTACAGTCGGTGACAAGGTCCGACTGGGTGACACAGAAATTATTATTGAAGTCGAAAAGGACTTTGCTTGCTATGGTGAAGAAGTAAAGTTTGGCGGTGGCAAAGTTATTCGTGATGGCATGGGACAGGGACAAGGTTGCGCTGCAGATGTTGTTGACTGCGTCATAACGAATGCCTTGATACTTGATCACTGGGGCATAGTAAAAGCCGATATCGGCATCAAAAATGGTCGCATCATAGCCATCGGCAAGGCGGGTAACCCGGATATTCAGTCAGACATTGATATTGCTATTGGCCCGGGGACTGAAGCGATTGCAGGTGAAGGAAAAATTATTACAGCAGGCGGCATCGATGCACATATTCATTTTATTTGTCCACAACAGATTGAAGAAGCCCTGATGTCAGGTGTCACAACCATGTTAGGTGGCGGCACAGGACCAGCTACCGGCACCAACGCAACTACCTGCACGCCGGGCACTTGGAATATTTATCGCATGTTACAAGCAGCTGATGCCTTTCCAATGAATTTAGGTTTTATGGGCAAAGGTAACGCAAGCGTTGCCGCCCCTCTAGAAGAACAATTAATTGCTGGCGCTATGGGCCTCAAACTACATGAGGATTGGGGGACTACTCCTGCCGCGATCGATACCTGTTTAGGCGTTGCCGAACAATATGATATTCAAGTCGCGATTCATACCGACACATTGAATGAATCTGGCTTTGTTGAAGATACTCTCGCGGCCTTTAAAGGCCGTGCTATCCACACTTACCACACAGAAGGTGCTGGCGGAGGTCATGCCCCTGACATTATTCGTGCTTGTGGCAAGGCTAATGTCTTACCTTCCAGCACTAATCCAACACGCCCTTATACACATAACACCATCGATGAACATTTAGATATGTTGATGGTTTGCCACCACCTCGATAGTAAGATAGCTGAGGATGTCGCCTTTGCTGAGTCACGTATTCGTCGCGAAACTATTGCAGCTGAAGACATCCTTCATGATTTAGGAGCATTCAGTATGATTGCATCAGACTCACAAGCTATGGGTCGAGTAGGTGAAGTTATTACGCGCACTTGGCAGACCGCTGACAAAATGAAAAAACAACGAGGTAGCTTAGCGGAAGATAGTGCAAGTAACGATAATATGCGAGCCAAACGATACATTGCGAAATATACAATTAATCCCGCTATAACGCATGGCATCGCGGCTGATGTTGGTTCAATAGAGGTCGGTAAGCTAGCTGACCTAGTCTTGTGGGACCCTATGTTTTTTGGCGCTAAGCCAGCCCTAATTTTAAAAGCAGGCATGATTGCAGCAGCACCTATGGGTGACCCTAATGCCTCTATTCCAACGCCACAGCCAGTACACTACCGCCCCATGTTTGGTGCCTATGCTGGCGCTAACCATGCCACTAGCTTCACCTTTGTTTCGCAGGCGGCACTAGAAAATGATATTGCACAACAATTAGGTCTGAAAAAAAAATGTATCGCAGTCAGCAATACACGCAATATCCGTAAAGCAGATTTAATCCACAACACTTACCAACCTGATATCGAAGTCGACCCACAAAACTATCAAGTGCGCGCCGATGGTCAACTTTTAGTCTGTGACCCAGCAACTGAAGTCGCGCTGGCACAACGTTACTTTTTATTTTAATAGGTTAATATGCTCACTCTCTCTAAACATTACCCCAAGGCTAGTATCAGCACTGACAATACAGTTAGTAATACTACTTTAAGTCTGACACTGACCTTTGAATTAAGACAAAAGGCACGCCTAAAGACACAACTAGATAACGGCCAAGACGTCGGCTTATTTTTACCTAGAGGCATCATTCTTCGCAGTGGCGATATGGTGCAGGCTGAAACGGGAGAGACTGTGCGTATTATTGCTGCTGACGAAGCTGTCAGCACCTTAAAAAGTGATGACCCACTTCTGCTATCGCGCTGCTGCTATCATTTAGGCAATCGTCATGTGCCAATAGAAATACAGACCACTTTTACACGCTACCTACAAGATCATGTGTTAGATAAAATGGTAGTCGCCTTTGGCGTTGACCTAAGCCATGAACTGGTTCCTTTTGAGCCAGAATCAGGCGCTTATCATAGTTCTCATGCACACTAGTTCTAGCGCTCTTTTACAGCTCTTACGCCTCAGCAGTCCAGCCTTACCTGTTGGCGCTTATGCTTATTCACAAGGTTTAGAGTCTGCCTGCGACCAGAGCATAATAAAAAATAAAGAAGACCTCATACAGTGGCTCACAACCGTTTTACAACAAAGTTTTCTATACCAAGAATTGCCACTGTTTTTGCGCCTCTACCGAGCGCATCAAGCAGCTGACGTAGGCCAGCAGCATTATTGGAACGCTTACTTATTGGCCAGTAGAGAAACGCGTGAATTACGTCTCGAAGACAGTCAATTAGGTATCGCTCTAGTTCGGTTATTGAAGAACCAGGGCCTAACGCAAATTACCGCATGGCAAGATCAAGAATGTAGTTTTTCCGCAATCTTTAGCCTCGCTTGCGTTGAATGGCAGATAGATGAACAAGCTGCGCTTCATGGATTACTTTGGGCTTGGTTAGAGAATCAAGTCAGTGTTGCTATAAAACTAATCCCTTTAGGACAAACCGCTGGCCAGTATGTACTGCAGCAGTTGATACCTCTGATAAGTGCTGTTGTTACAGCAAGCTTAGATGTAAAAGACGACAATATTGGTGCTAGTTGCCCCGGATTAGTATTCGCAAGTATGCAGCACGAAGAACAATACAGCCGATTATTTCGATCATAACTCTCTAGACAAAAGGAATAGTAACAATGCAGAAACAAGTCTTACGAATTGGTGTTGGCGGCCCAGTTGGTTCAGGGAAAACCGCATTACTACGCGCACTATGTATGCATATGCGGGATGACTATGAAATAGCTGCCGTCACTAATGACATCTACACGAAAGAAGATGCCCAGTTCCTTATCAGTCATAAGGCCTTAGAAGAAGAGCGAATTATTGGCGTAGAGACCGGTGGCTGCCCACACACTGCAATCCGTGAAGATGCCTCAATGAATTTATTGGCGGTCGATGAACTCAGCAGTAAGTTTAAAGATCTAGACTTCGTCTTTATTGAAAGTGGCGGCGACAACTTAAGTGCAACCTTTAGCCCAGAGCTATCAGACTTAACTATTTATGTCATCGACGTCTCAGCAGGCGATAAAATACCGCGAAAAGGTGGCCCTGGCATTACCAAGTCGGATCTGCTAATTATCAATAAAACCGATCTAGCTCCTCTGGTGGGCGCCTCACTAGAGATCATGCAGAGAGATGCCAAGAAAATGCGCGGCGAAAAACCCTTCCTGTTTAGCAACTTAAAAAAAGAAGAAGGTTTGGCCGAAATCATTCAATTCATCAAAGATACAGGCATGCTAGTCTAAGCACACGAGCTAGAAGGCCCTCGGATATTTTAATCTAAGGGCTTACAAAACCTAGGCAGCAACAGCGGTGTCACACTTTTTTCCTCCGCTAATATCTGTAATTCATTTTCAAGAATATACAAAGCCCACCCTGGACAGGGACGCGCGCTCACCAACCCTGGTGACGCACTCCACGACTGCACTGTTCGAGTAGAAAGATGATCACCGGTCACTGTTGCAATTAAAGCAGCCACTTTATTAGATGGCTTACCGTACATAATCATCAATTTTTTAAGTCTAATCTTATTGTAGTCAATCGACTCCATAACAAATTAACCTCTTGGCTGGCCAATCTAATCCTTCCCTTAAACCTCTCCTTTTAACGCCTTAGAATGTTTCAGCACGCCTGATAGCTGGCACCAGACCGAAAACACGGAAATAAAAAAACTAAAAAATACTATAGCAAACTCTAAGTAACTAGATCTTCATACTATTAACATTAATAATCAACGCACAAAGTGCTATTGAACAGCCCCTTTTCGCCAAAGCCGCCAAAGCATAGGCCAACAATACAAGAAAGGGTGTTTTCGATGACGATCATTAATTTCGACATGAACACCACTGTGTCGCTCTATCTTCCAAGCCAGATAATCGACCCCATTTTCAAAGGTGGATACGGCCTTGAGTAAACGTAAAATAGACAATACCTTGCCCCAAGCGGCACGGACAACCCAATTCCATACTGTCCAGCGCGAAACATGCGAAGGAACCATTACACCTGCCTTTAAAAGCTTACTAAAGACCGCGTCATAATGACTTTGATTAGAGCTGTAAATCGAGCCTGCGCGCAGCTTACTTTCAGCACGCAACTCTGCAGAATACGTCTTTTGCAAGGCACCGACCCAAAACTCCTGTGCTGATGGCAAGCTATCGAACAGGCCAATAGTCTTACTATAAATGGTAGCAACCGAATTAACTTGCGCTTGAATCGCTTGCGCTCTCGCTTGTTCATCAGCGTGATAGGCTAACGCGAAGGGTTGTGCAAAACGCGCCCAAAAATAAGAATGGTAGGCACGCGCAGAGGTTTGCAGCAGCAAATCTTTTGTTGATAGCACAGCATATTTTGCCTGTACTTTCACACCATCTACCTCAACTGTTTGAAAGTATACATTCGGTGCTAAACAGCTATTTAACAGTGCCTGTCTTTTTGAATCATAAGCTCTTTGATAATTATCAACGATGGCATAAAAATCCAACATGGCATCTTCATACTTACGACTACGCAAACACGATCCATAAAAAATAATTGAACGCAGAGAAGCACCAAACCTATCTTGCAACACCTTAGTAAATGCCATCAAGGTGTCATCTTTGACAGTAACGAGCTGCTTATCTAAATGTTGAAATAGTAATCTTGTATCCATATTGTTCATCGGATAAGAAAGTGTGCCATTGCATCAGCATCAAGAAATACCTCGCTCTCTTTATCTTGGCTACCGAACAACTCACCATCAAGAGTAAAGCCACCCTTAATCATTAACCGAACCGCTTTTGTCTTAACACTAATATAGCCATCATCCTTTCCGCAAGGAACACGCCCACGTAATATTTGCAGACTCGATATGAATGACTTTTTTGAATTAGATTTAATTAATGTTAGAGCCAATTCATTCTTGAATCTGCCTTCACCCCAAAAAGGATAAACCCCTCCAAGCAAGCGTTGCAAAGTAGATGCCAGAATGACTGTAAACTCACCGTTGACCGCAGATTGGTCTTTAATATGCACCTGCCCTACGGCAGATTGAATCAGTTTACCGCGAGTCATCCAATCCAGGAGATAACGCAATACCGCTAGTGTCGGCCCAAACTCACCAGTAATACCGTACGAATGAATATTCTGTCGACAATATAGGATACCGGAATAGACTGCCCCTGCCCCAAAGAACATGCCACATACTTCTTTATTTTCAGCTGGTATACGCATGCGTAGGATAGGCCTAGAACACTCTTTCACTTTATTTTTCCCGCCTGAGACATAGGCTAAAAGATCTTTAAATAGCTGATCTAAATCACCTTTTAATCCAATATCACCAAAAGTCATATTAGTTGTACCTGCTCGCATCACAGCTAATTTAGGCGCATAACCTTGCGCAGCCGATTGTGACAAAAAGCTTAGCACCTTATGCAAGGTGCCATCACCACCATTAACAACAATCACCGGGATAGCAGCGCTCTGACACGCCTCTAAAACGTGATCCATATCACTTTCTGCCGATGTCACCTCATGTTGAATTTGCGAATATGATTCAACAACATCACAAAAACGACGGAACTGTCCACGCTTATTCAAGCCACTGTTAGGATTACTGATCGCTGTAATGGAGATAGCTGCGTTCATGCCATTTAACTCTATGCCTTATCGCTTAATAAGCGAGGAAATCGTAGCGATCGCTTGCTGCCCGGTAAACCACTGGATCACCTGCGATGGGTTTTCCTGTTCTGGATCAATATCTTCAATCCATGGCCGTAGACGACCCACTAATAAACGATAAACCGCTGCCTGTATGAAACGCAGCGCAAGCAAGACCGTCGACAAACCACTCCAAAGTACAACCCATATAAAGCCGGCCTGTGGACTAATAAAAAATATCGCCACTGTTAGCAATACCATGCATGGATTTCTTCTTGCAGTGAATAAACGGTGGTAAGAATCAATCGGCTTCCAGCAGAAAATCTCAATGTTATCGAATGAGATTTGGAACAAACCTTCAAATAGCCGACCGCCGACATATGCCAACAACATAGTAATTAGCAAACTATCAATCGTAATAATCTGCCCAAAAACATTGAGTTCATTCAACGCCAAACCCTGCGCCCAGCACCAGTACCATATTGGCGGATGAATGATATCCAGGCCATGATCCATCCAATGCCCAAGCTTACTTGATTGCAAACTAACTCTTGCCAACTTGCCATCCACAGTGTCCAAAAAAGTCATCAACCATGCTGCTAATAAACCGAGAGCGAACTGTCCTTGATAAAATAGTACGCCGGCAATCACAGTCAGCAACCAACCAATAGAGGTTACCTTATTTGGGCTAATAGTGTTTTCAACACAACTCCGGACCACACGTCTCGCAGGAATCGGCCAAAACCATTTAGTGACAAAATCAGTAATCCCCTTATAGGATTTATCGTAAAGATAATTCTCAATTTGGATCTTATCTTCTGCCACCACCCTAACAACATGCGATAGATTGAATTTTCGTAATTTAGGGTCATAGCCACCGGTTAATGCTTCCGGCGAAAATAGTGAAACAGTATCAGTCTCTTCCTCAACCACCATTTGCGGTGCATCTTCGTTCTCAATCCGAGCTAATAAGCACGATGCCTTTTCCGCTGAAGTCCAAGCTGCCACCAAGGTACTCTGACTAGAATCACTCAAAAGGGTACTACTAGTGGCGTTAGGTTGGGCAACTAATTTAGTCAACAAATAGGCATCATAGAGATAATCTAAACGCAAAATTAGAATGGCATCGTTAGGCTGTAATAAACTAAGATCATCAATCTGCTGAAAGACACCTACTTTCTCAAGATTTTTTGCAATCCGTTGCTCTGGACTGACTCCCCAAAGAGAGACGCCGCATGGTTTAACAAGATGGTAGTACATAGCTGCTTTATTTTTGTTAAGGTCGACTCTATAAACGACTGAATCGACACTGAGATGACTATTAATTCGAATCACGATACCACTAAAAAAGGAGCGCATGCTAATGAGTCTTTCCGATTCGCGCAACTTTCGGATCCTCATCTCTCAGATCTTAAAAATGTATCCGCCGGAGCACTCTTCAACAAACGTATTCTAGGCTATTTATCATGGCTAAAAAAACGGCGTAAAACACATCAACGTGACATCGCAGAGTTAGCAGTAGCACAATTAAAACAACAGCAGATCGATCACTATGTTATTACTGGAGATCTCACTCATATCGGCTTGGAAAATGAATTTAAACAGGTCGCTGACTGGCTAAGTCAAATCTCCAAGCCAACCGATGTCACCATTATTCCAGGTAATCATGACCTCTATGTTAATACTCATTGGGAGCATTCCTTTCATCACTGGCAACCCTATATGTTGGGTGATGATATGCCACAACCCAATGATGCTCTGGAGCAAGATGCCTTAAGTACACTGAATAACATCTACCCACATGTCCGTATACGCGGGCCCGTTGCCTTCATTAGCGTTTCAAGTGTATTTGACGCACCTTGGTTTAAAGCGACTGGAAAAATCGCCTCGGCACAAATCAACAAACTAAAAACGCTGTTAAAACGGCCAGAACTTAACAAACTATGCAAAGTGCTCTTAATTCATCACCCAGTCAGCAAGAATCACGTTAAAGCACGTAAAGAACTGATTAATCAAGAAGAGCTATTAAAGGTTTTAGCCGATACACCGGTTGAACTCATCCTGCATGGTCACGCCCATATCCGCTTCCATGACAGATTACAGATAGACAATGAAAATAGCATTCCTGTGGTCGGAGCTGCCTCTTGCAGCAGCATCAGCCAAGCACAGCCCTACCGCGCGCAATACTTGATTTTTGAAGTACAACAACAAGATAACCAGTGGCATCTGTCATACCAAGATTATGCCTATGATCGGCAGCAGGGGTTATTTGTCAATGGCAACCGAACAACGCTCTAAGCCTTAGCTTGGCGAAGGTATGCCAGAAGTAGCAAGGTAATAATTGCAATTGCGTTAGGCAAACCAGCCACCAGTAATGGCTGCCAACTGAGAGCAAAGCCCAGATGATGAGTCATTTGACTGAGCACATAGAAGCCCATCCCAGCAAGTACGCCAATTGTAATCCTCTGCCCGGTACTAACCTGTCTTTGTGAACCAAAAACAAAAGATAAGCCCAGCACAATCATAATACCCGCCGCTAGCGGTGCCATTAGTTTCTGCCAAAATAGCACTTCAAAAGGATACGATTTTTCGCCACGTTGCTTCAAACCCTTCACAAACCGATTCAGGTCAGTCATTGAGAGCGCCTGTGGGCTAGAAATAATGACGCCTAACTGCTGGGCTGTTAAAAAAGACGACCATTGTAAGGTCTCATGGTTTTTCTGTTGTATCTGCGCATCAACTAAGACCTTTTCACTAACATCGTATAAAACCCATTGTCCTTGGCTTTTAATATCAGCATGGCTGGCCAACAAATAACGTCGCAAATGATAATCTGATGTGAATTCAAAAATCTCAATATCACGTGGCTTACGGCCGTCTTCAATCTGTTTTATATGGATATATCGACCATCTGACTGCGCCCAATAGCCAGATTTACTGACAAAGTCGCCCTGATCAGCAGTTGCTAATCCTTTTTCCATTTGTGCTTGCTGTACTGTTTTAGGCAATAAAAATTCAGCATTGAGTAGCATCAAACTCATAATCACCATAGCCGCCAGCAACACACTAGTAACAATATTCCTTGGTGTGCCACCGAGGCTTTGGATCGCAATCAATTCATGCTTCCCAGCCAAGGCACCCAAGACGACAACCGCTCCGATTAGACTAATCACCGCCGCAAAATCATTCAATATCATTGGCATATGCAACAAGACGTAACGAAACGACATAGTTAAGTCATAGCTTCCTGTGCCGACATCATCTAATTCTTCAATCAACAGAACAATCGAAAATAGACCGACAATAATTAGTGCGGCAATGATAAAACCAAGAAAGACGTTACGCGCCAAATAGAGCCTCAATATCAACATAAGCTAAGCCCTTCGAAATGCTGTTAGGCAAGTGACTGCAGCTAATAGAATTACGCTCAACCACAACCCTGGCAGCCTTGGAAGTAGCCCCTGCTCGATCCATGCCATTAATACCAAGCTACCACCATGCACTAAAAGAAAAACAACAACCCCTAATACTAAAATGCCATAACGCCCTCTACGTGGTGAGGTTTTAGCTAAAAAGATGGCTAATAAAGCAAGCAAGAAGGTCTTAACCACCGTCGTTAAACGCCATTGCAACTCAGCAATATCTTTGGGTTGATCACTTTGCCAAAGCTGTCGGGTAGAGGTCCCTTTGCGCTTATACCCTAAAGGTTCGCGCTGTTCGACATCCAGATGCAGTGTCATTTCTTCAAAATCGATGACTTGATCATCTCCTTTATCACTCAATCGATACGCACTTCCCTCTGTAAACAAAAGGCTGGCATCATTATCCAAGACTGATGGTAGTTGTCGTCCTTCTCTGGCAACCACAACCTGACTATGCTCATCTGCGTCTTCATACATAAAGATATCTTCTTTAGTCTGATCCGGATTGACCTTCTTAGTGAAGTAAACACGACCGGTCTCTTCACTTTCATAAAAATAGCCACTTTCTAAGCGCTCAAAATCATAACTGTCGGTCGCTTCATACTGCACTTCATAACGCAATTGATTAGCCCAAGGCCTCACCATAATAGTAAGTAATGCAGTGATTACGGTAAGCACCAAAATGAGTGGCAAGAAGGTTCTTATCAATCCAAATACACCCATGCCAGCTGCCTGTAATGCACTGATCTCCTGCTCGCTATACAACCGCCCCAGGCCCATTAATAGAGTGATAAACAGGGCAAGAGGGAGAAATAATTCAAATGCAGCGATAGTTTTGGCAAAAATCATTTGCGCTAGCAATGGGGCTGGAATGAGGCTACTCATCGGGTCGGCTAATAAGCTCAACGCACTAAAGCTGATCATAAGCACAGATAGAACCAAACTGATCGTAATCAGGGGGCTTAATATTTCTTTATTTAAATAAGCTCTGATAATCAAGGTTAAGCTCTCACTATCTATTTAAGTCAGCGACTTTCCATTGTCGCAGAAGTATTACCGGAACTGATATGTAGCACCGCTCAAGGCTTCAGGGTAGACTAGCTATGATTCACTAATCACATCATTTCCATGAAAGCTATCATCCTCAGCGCTGGGCAAGGACGTCGTCTACTGCCATACACCAAGTCTACCCCAAAATGCCTACTGGAATTAAGTCAAAAACCTTTCATCGAATATCAGATTGATACGCTACTGCAGCATGGCGTAGACGAGATCGTCGTCGTCGTTGGCTATGCCGCTAGCAAGGTCAAACAAGTCTTACAGCAACGTTACGACTCAAACCAAGTGCGTACGCTATATAACCCTTTTTATGAGGTTGCCGATAACCTCGCCAGCTGCTGGATGGCACGTAAGGAGTTGTATGGTGAATTCATGATTTTAAACGGTGACACTCTATTTGAAGCAGCAATCATTGAAAGATTGATCAGCGCCAATGATTACCCGATCACGCTAGCGAGTGACAAAAAATCAGCTTACGACGAAGACGACATGAAAATTGCCCATGACCAGGGCCGCATTCTAAATATCGGTAAGAAGCTACCATTAGAGCGCGTTAACGCTGAATCGATCGGCGCCATGAAATTCACCAATAAAGGTGCGACACTTTTCCGTGAACAGATTTGTCATGATATGTATCAAACTGAGGCTTTAAGTCGTTGGTACCTCTCTGTGATTGATGAGTTAGCCGCCACCGGTAATGTTGGGACGGTATCAATTCATGGCCTAGACTGGACTGAGTTGGATTTCGTACATGATTTAGAAATCGCAAGATCAATGGCTGCCAAATGGGAACAGCAAAGCTAACTATCTACAAGTATTTTTCCAACAACTCGTAGTCAGCAACCGAGTCCACATCGACCGAAATCTCTGGTGCATCACGCAGAATAATCTCTACCTGCGCAGCACTCAGCTTAGAAAGATATGCCGAGGCCTGACTCAGCGTAATTTTACCGAATTTGTACTTGATCAAATTAAACATCCCTAATCTGGCGATAATCTGTATCGGATTTTTACGCTTTTGCTCCATCTCTCGCCAAAAATGCAAAGCCTCTTTACCTGCACTATGACGCACAGCAAACAAATTAGAAAAACAGAACAATTGCTTATCGAAGGTATAAGTGGTTTTACGAATGTCCGGTAACATTTTTATAATCGACTGATGTGGCACTGCAGCAACAATGAAATCCGCACTGCTGTTATTTGCAGCCGCGCAATATTGATCAATCGCTTGGCTTGTAATGAACGGCACATCGCAGGTTGCTATCAAGCAAGGGTAGTTTTGCCTATGCTCCAATCCCTTAAGCGCACTTAAGCTGGGACCTTCTGCTTTAGCTAAATAATCAAATTGATACTGGCTAGCTAGTTCTTCAATGCAAGCATGCGGTTTATTGGCATCTGCATCCGGCCCAACAATCGTAATATGCTCGATATAATCGGCCTCTGCTAAAGCAGAAATAACCCGTGACAACTGCGTCTGCCCCGAAAAACGAACTGCCGCTTTACAAGTAACCGCAGCAGCCTGTAACAAAGGATCATTCGGCCCACGATCTCCAGCAAGAACGACTGCATTCCATTTATTCATCATAATGGCCCATTAACTGCTTTTCAAAAACGCGGTAAGTCTTATAACGCTTACCACCGGTAGACTGCATAACTTTATTCAGGCGTTTGTTATCTTCTAAAACCCAAGACATTTCCACCGTGTCATAACCTTTTGCTACCGTCGACAAATGCAGTTCATGCAATAACATAAAGGTCAGTGTTGAACCCATCAAAGAATTCTGAAATTCCTGCCGAATACCCATTAACGCAATTCGTCCAGACTTTGCTGGCGCAAAGCGCAGTCGATAGAGCAGCTTCAAGAAACCAAAAGGGAAAAGCTTACCTTTGAGATCGACAATCAAACTATTAATGTTGGGAATGTAAGCTACGAAAGCAGCAGCTTTACCTTTAACCTCGGCAAACTTAATAAAGTCCGAAGGAACAATCTGCATCATTTCTTTACCAATCAATAAAAACTCTTCTTCAGTAAATGGAATAAAGCCCCAATTCTTCTGCCAGGCATCGTTAAATAGGTCCAGCATGATAAGCAGGTCACGCTTATAATGCTTACGATCAAAATCACGCATTACACAACGCCCCTCATATTGCTCAAGAATACGTTGCATCGCTGGCGGGAAAGTACGATCAGCACCACTTTTCCAAGCGTACAGATCCTTAGCTTTAGTGTAACCATTAGCCTCAAATAAAGTCTGATAATAAGGCTTAGCGTGCCCCATCATAGGAAACGGCGGCGTATCAAAGCCATCGATCAAGCAGCCACTTTCCTGATTGATTGAAAGACTAAATGGACCTCGCACTTGATCACAACCATGCTCAAGCAACCAAGCTTCAGCGGCAGAGAATAAACGAGTAGCTACTTTTGTATCATTAATACAATCAAAATTACCGATAAACCCCATACCCGGCATATTATGCTGCCATGCCAACTGATCAATCTGCGCACTGATTCGTCCAATAGTCTGACCATCGCGCTTAGCCAGCCAAAAACGGGCACTAGCGTGCTTGAAGAAAGGATGCTTTGGGTGTAATTGAGCTAAACGCTCAAAGTTTAGCGGGCTAACCCAATTAGGGTCGTCCTGCAGGATCTTAGCAGGCAGTTTTACAAATTCTTTTTTACGCTGCAGATCTGTGTTATCGAACGATTCTAATTCTATAACCAAAATGACTCTCTCCAAGGTAGAGAGATAATTAGGTCTCTACCGTTCTTCTTGAGCTTCGCTAAGTTGCGCAACCCATGGGTACTGATCGATCTCACTATCGGTATAACCCAAGTTAAAGACCGTCTCACTTTTCTCGACATTATTACCCTTATCGTAATACGTCTTGAAGGTACGATCCCAGAAAAAATTGGTGATCCCATAGTTACCATTTTCATTACGGAAATGATGTAGTAGGTGCAAACGCTTCATATCGCGTAAGAGTTGGCTCTTAGGCGTGTAGTGTAAATGCTGAATGCAATGGCAGTATTCATAGAACATAGTGACCAAAATACCAGACACTGTGCAGGCGACCGCACCATAGAAACCAGCAAAGAGGTAGCCTAACGGAATACTGAAGGCTAACACCGTAGGCAAAGTGGTATACAAAGCACCAAACAAAACACGTAGATCATTAGGATCACGGTGGTGATCATAATGAATTCGTTTCCACACTTTAGCAAAGCTTTCAAAGCGATATAGAAATCGGCTGTGTAAAACATAGCGGTGCAACAAATACCAAATCAGAGGATAAAGTGCAGCTATCAATACCACCGGTACCAGCAAGCTCCAACTGAAAGCATTGTTCATACCCAACAGTAGCAAACCGCAAATCGAGATCAGGGCATAGACAACGATAGCTGGATATTGAACGTAAGCCACAGTGAGCTCACGGATGTTCATATCTTGAAGGTGATGTTTTTTGGCTAACCAGAACATGTGCGTTTAAATCTCAAGAGTGCTAAATTTTGATTATTGTCAGTATAAGCACCTCGCCGACAAGGTGAAACACCCAATAATGAGCTTGTACTGCAAGAATCCAATGGCTATCAAGTAACCATACGGAATCTCAATACTAAAAATAGGCAGATTTGTGAATAAGACTCTTGAAAAATTCGGCTACCCACAATCCGAGATTAAGCATTTCCAACACTGGAGTGTTTTACTACGACCACAACAGGTGACATTAGGCTCCTTAGTTTTAATCGAGCGCAGCAATGCGACCGCCTTTTCTGAACTATCAGAAGGTGCGATGAATGAATTTGCCAGCGTAATCCGCGGAGTTGAGACCTGCCTACAAGCAGCTTTCGCCTACGACAAAATCAATTACTTGATGCTGATGATGGTCGATCCTCACGTTCACTTTCATGTCATTCCTCGCTATCGCTCCAGCCGCAAATTCCTCAACATGGAATTTAAGGATGATTACTGGCCAAAACCCGCTAATTTAAGCGGAAATATCGGCCTATCCGATAAACAAATGAAACAATTAGGCGATTTTCTAAGCGATAATTGGCTAAAAACTATAAAAAGTAGCTAAATACCCACTTATTTGCGACAAACCACCCACATTTCCAGTATAATGTGTAAGTTATATGTAGGTGCAATCGAAGCAAATAAGGTAGTCATCACAAGATGCTAAACCTGTGTTTGAGCTTCGTGAGTATTACCTGGAGTATTTAGGGGCTTGCACGGCATTTATGTTAAAAATATTAATCATGCTAAACTGACAAAGTAAGATTTAGTTGAGCAACATTAATGAGTTTGCGAACAGAGCGCGAACCTTAAAACAAGCGCCTACAAACAGATTTAGAACCGAATTGAATACGGACCTCAACAAATTATGACCGTAAAGGCCACACCCACTCAGAACTCACTAGCACTCCATACTGACCTCTTCGACAACCTTGCTTCCGCGCTAGACTACGCAGCCCAAGGTGAGACTGGCGCAAATTTTTATGGCAGCCGCGCTCAATTAATCGAGAGTATCAGTTATAAACGTCTAGCCACTGAGTCAAAACAATTAGCACAAAAGTTAATCGCCCTAGATTTTGTCGCTGGAGATCGCGTCGTCATCATTGCTGAAACTAACGCTAACTTTATGCGTGGTTTCTTCGCCTGCCAGTACGCCGGTCTTATTCCAATTCCGGTACCAGTGCCTATCCAACTAGGTAGCCGTGCTGCTTATGTCCGTAAAACCCGCGACCTTCTTATCAGTGCACACGCTACTGCTGTCTTCACACCAGAATCAGTTTTACCAATGGTGAATGAAGCCTGCCAGGATATTGATATGAAATTTGTTGGTGACATCCAACAATTTCATGACCAAAGCTTCGATGACTCTATTGAATTACATCAAGCAGGGCCAGAAGATACTGCCTATATCCAGTTCACATCAGGTAGCACTCGTTTTCCGCGCGGTGTGGTGATCGAACAGAAGGCAGTAATGAGTAACCTGCAGCGCATCATCAATGACGGCATCAAAATTCGCCGTAGTGATCGCCTAATGTCATGGCTGCCGTTTTACCATGACATGGGCTTAGTCGGTCAGATGCTGGCGCCAGTTGCCTCACAAACTTCAGTCGACTACTTAGATACACGTGATTTCGCCATGCGTCCTCGACGTTGGCTTGAGATTATGTCGCAAAATAAATCTACTATTTCATTCAGCCCCCCATTTGGTTATGAATTAGTAGAACGCAGACTCCGTGAAGCTGTCTGCAAAGATTATGACCTCAGTAACTGGCGTGTCGCTGGTATTGGTGCTGAAACAATTCGCCCAGAACCGATGTTACGTTTTGCAAAAATCCTAGCCAACTGCGGCTTTGATGCAAAAGCCTTTTTACCTTGCTACGGCATGGCCGAGTGCACTCTCGCCATCAGTTTTGCTGATATCGATAAGCCACTCTCTATCGTCACTGTTGATGGTGACAAGTTAGCGGAAGAAAACATTGTGGTCATGGCAGACCCTGCTGAAAGTACCCGCATCGCTCAATTTGTTGATTGCGGTAAAGCTTTACCTGAACACATTATGGAAATTCGTGACCACGAAGGTAACGTCTTGGCTGACAGTAACATTGGTGTCATTCATGTCTCAGGACCTAGCGTCATGTCACATTACTTTGATAACACCGAGGAGACCGCTCGAACTTTACAAAACGGCTGGTTAAATACAGGTGACATCGGCTTCATGATCGATGGCAGCGTCTTTATCACAGGTCGAGAAAAAGATCTGATAATTGTTAACGGCCGTAATATCTGGCCTCAAGATATCGAAGCCATTGCCGAACAGCAGCCGGAAATTAGAACTGGTGATGCACTCGCATTTTCTGCACCAAACTTTGAAGGTGACACTACAGTGGTAGTCGTTGTGCAATGTCGAGATAGAGATGATGAGAACCGTAAAGATCTTATCGAACGTATAGAAACTGCCGTTATTAATGGAGTTGGCGTACGTTGCTTTGTTAAGCTAGTTGCACCTCATACTTTGCCACGTACGTCTTCAGGCAAATTATCCCGTTCAGCTGCGCGCCGTGATTACATGGAACAAAATGGAATTAGCGAAGGCTATCTTGCAGAGACTGATCACAGCACCACCGTTAAATCGGCGGGCTAATTTTCGACTCATAGCTGGCAATCTGCCAGCACGACCGTGACAGTCACATCAAATAAAACCATCGCTCTAACCGGAGCTAGCGGTTTTGTTGGCCAGGCTTTATTACAAAATCTGATCACAGCCGGATATAAGATTCGTGTCCTCGTACGCGCACCAGAAACCTTTCAGCGGCCTCCACTGCTAGCCAAAGATCAACTCGAGGTCATCCAAGGCGACTTGCACCCAGGCCCACACCTAGAGCAATTATTACTTGGTGCAAACACTGTAATACACAGCGCTGGCCGGGTACGTGGTTCTCTCTATAGTGAATTCGACAAGGATAATGTGCAGGGTACGATTGCCCTTGTTAACGCCTGCAAACAATCCCAGACAATCATTCATTTCATTCAAATATCCTCTCTCGCTAGTCGCCAGCCACAGCTCTCGCATTACGCAAGCAGCAAATATAAAGCGGAACAATATATTCAAAACCACTATTCAGGCCCATGGAGCATCGTTAGACCTCCTGCTATTTATGGTGGCCAAGACCAAGAAATGAAACCTGTCTTCGACTGGATGAAAAAAGGCATCTTGTGGTTGCCAAGTAAGGCAAATAATAGATTTTCATTGATCCACATCAACGACCTGGCAGAACTCATTGTTAGCCATAGTGTGATGCAGCTCAGTGTGCACAGAATCATTGAGCCAGATGATGGTCATGAAAATGGCTACTCATGGCACCAAGTACGTGACACAGGCAGTAAAATATTCGATCGTAAAATTCGTATGATCACCATCCCTGGACTCTTGCTTGAAACCGCCGCGAGAGTTAATGTGGTAATCTGTCGTATAATGGGAAAAAGCCCTATGCTAACGCCAGAAAAGCTCTCTGAACTGAGGTTTTCAGACTGGGTTGCAGAGCCAGAACAAGGCGTAAAAAACTGGATCGCAAAGATACCCTTAAGTAAGGGAGTCCTTTCCATATACAAATAATATACAGCCAAAGAATTAATTAAAGAGAAAGACATGCCTTCAGCTGAAGATAAAACACTACTGGACGTCATTGAGATCCTGAGCCCTTTTGCTCCAGAGAACGCCCAAATCACAGCTCAGTCCACCTTAATGAAAGACTTAGAACTAGATTCAGTTAAGGTCATGGAACTAATGATGAATCTTGAAGATCATTTTGATATCTCTATTCCCTTAAATGTCTTACCCGAAGTTAACGACATTCAAGACCTCGTCAACGAAATCGACAAAATCATAGGGTCGGCATAATTATGAGCATCATGCAAAAGCTTGGCGCAATTACTGAACAAACTGTTGGCTTAATCAACGAAAATGGCAGCCCTATTGGCTCTAGAATAGAACGCGTCTATTCAGCAACTGAAGGTCAGATTGGTGGTAATAAAAAGATCCTAGTTGGTACTAATAACTACCTCGGTCTCACTTTTGAAAAAGAATGTATTGAGGCTGGGCATGAGGCGACACGCCAGTATGGCACTGGTACAACCGGTTCGCGGATGGCTAATGGTTCTTATGCTGACCACTTAGGATTAGAAAGTGACTTGGCCGATTTTTATGGTGTAAACCATTGTATTGTCTTCTCAACTGGCTATGTTGCAAATCTTGGAATGATCTGTTCCCTAGTAGGCCCAGAGAACACTATATTTTTAGATGAGCATTGCCATGCCTCGATCTATGATGGCTGCAAACTCAGTGGCGCTAGCATTATTCACTTTCGGCACAACAATGCAGCCGACCTCGATAAGCGTCTGCGCCGCCTAGGTGATAACAGTGCAAATGCTTTAATCATCACCGAAGGTCTCTATAGCATGTTAGGTGACAAAGCAGCGCTACGTGAAATTGTCGACGTTAAGAAAAAATATGATGCCCTACTTATGCTAGATGAAGCACATTCTCTAGGCGTACTGGGTGCGACAGGCAGAGGTCTCGCCGAAGAGCTAGGGGTAGAAGATGATATTGATTTTATTACTGGTACATTCAGTAAGAGCCTAGCGGGTCTTGGTGGCTTCTGCGTTAGCCGTCATACTGAACTTGAAGCTGTTCGTTTCTCCAGCCGCCCTTATGTCTTCACCGCTTCACCATCGCCAGCAACCATAGGCTCAGTACGTGCCGCCCTACGCATCATGCGGGCACACCCAGAGTTGCAAAAAAAGCTATGGCATAACGCCACTTTTTTATATCAAGGCCTAAACGCAATGGGCTTTGAGTTAGGACCAGAGATAGGCCCTGTTATTGCGGTTAATGCTGGTGATAAAGAGAATGCTCTATTCATGTGGCAAAGCCTTTTCGATCAGGGTATCTACGTCAATGTCGTATTCCCACCGGCGACACCGAACAGTAGCTGTCTATTGCGTTGCAGTGTGAGTGCTGCTCATAGCCGTGAACAAATGCAAGCTGTATTAGATGCCTTCGCTCAATTTGAACAAGCTCACGTAGCTAACGCTGCCCAAGCATAAGCTTCAATGCCCTAGTGAATCGCTAAACTAGCGATAGGGAGGCCATAAATAAGCCAACGCTAGGGCATTTAGACGCCGATTTAGACTATAGGCTTTAGTCAGCCCTGCTATACGCCAGCCCTTAATCGCTATTCGGATCCACATCTTAAAAACAATCTGAGCCATTGCCGCTTGATCATAAACTCGCTTATCGCGATTAGCCTGCACCAACGTATGCAACCAGTCCGCTGCCCATAAAAAGAACTCTGGATCAGTCTCAATAATTGCTTTTGGCCGTGCTATGCAGATATGTCGCTGCAAATCTTGCTGCGTAAACTGTACATTGAGTTTACGTAGGGCGTCCGCTGCAATAAGACACTTTTTCTGATCACCGATAGTGGATGTATTAAAGGTGATTTGCTCGTCATGTTTACGCCCTAAGACCAGGCGTTTAGATAAATTATGAAATTCACCAAAATCTGATAGGCGCATCAATAACTCATAGTCCTGGCAGCGCTTAAAATCATTGTCATATCCAAGCTCTTTCAAAGCTGAGGCACGAGCCATAAACGTTCGATTATGAATAGCGCAGTGGAATAAAAGACTCGCCTTAATCCTCTGATTACTGATAGGCCGGGTACAAAGCTGCTTAATTACCTTACCCTCAGCATTAATATACTTACTCCAGGAACCTAATCCAACGCACTCCGCATGTGCATCAAAATAGCTTACCTGCATCTGTAAGCGCTGAGGCAGCATAATATCATCGCTATCTAGCATGGCGATAAGCTCCCCCCTAGCCTCTTCTAAACCTCGATTACGCGTCCTAGGAATACCCAGATTTGTCTCATTACGGAAAAGGCGGATACGCGGATCTTGATAAGATTCAATAATCTCGATCGAGCGATCTACTGATCCATCGTCCACCAGCACCACTTCAAAATCAGTGAAACTTTGTGCCAACACGCTATCAATAGTCTCCGCTAGATAACGTTCACGATTATAAACGGGAATAAAAACCGTCACTCTTGGGGCTGAAGTACTCATAATTAGAAAATAACGCTGGGCAAAGCGCTCTGCTTAGGAAAAATATAAGTCATCTATTGTACGGCCTAGGCTGAGATATGGCTAATGGCTGCATAAAAATCAAAGCCACTGGTCTATTCAATAATCGAGCTAGAGACACCATGAATAAAACTAGTAGAGAAACTGATGCCGATTCATTACCATAAAAATCCAGATCAAATCAGCAATCAATATGAACCTAAGTCGCGAACGCAAGCAAAAAGCCGCCTACTCACTGAGTAAGCGCATATTCAGCTATTTTCGCAGTAGCGCAGGAGTATTATTGAAACGCATGGATGTGAGCTTTGTCAGCCTCGGCAAAAAGCAGTACAAGCGCATCAATTGTATCGATAACTATACACCGATTCATATGCAAGACCTTTTAGCACAGGTCGCTAAAAGCCGCTATTTCCCGAAGACTTTGATTCGTTATGAAAATGAAATCTGGGTTGAATTTGTACTAGGTGATATTGTCAAAAAAATCGATGGACACTTTATTCAACAGATTACTGCGTTCTATTCATATCTTTATCAACGTGCCTCAAAATTAAAAAATTCAGAAAATTTTGTCGGTGCAGCATTAATTGATCTTGAATTTTTAATGGATATGGAACTGCTTTCTGAACACGAACATCAGCAACTGCAGCAGTTATTATTAAAAAGCGCACCTGAAAATGTCTGGGTTGGTTTGGATTACACCGATGCTTTATTGAAGAATTTCGTACAAGAAAAAGGCAGCAACCGATTAGTCGCAATTGATATTGAAAGCCTACAAGACAACCGTCTAATCGGCTTTGGCTTAGCAAAGGCGCATACAACCTGGATGACACAAGAACAGTTCGAGCAGATTATTGATGAAATGTGCAAAAATGAGACGCCTGATTTTTACAATTACTATTTGTTTGTGTTGCTCTGCTTTCGCGCACGATGGTTAAAAAGTTTATTCCTACGTAATAAAAAGAAACGCATTAATCCATCTATATTAACCGACTTAATCAAGCTGCATGACCACAGTGAGACAGCAGCCGGTAAGACGGTTTAAGCCGCTCGCCCGCTTAGAATATTGCGCAGGCTGCGGCGAAAGCTCAGTTTGTTAATCACCACTATAAATACCTTACGATATTGCCCTTCTGGACAGGTAATCTCTTCTACTCCATGCCAGCTATTACCATTACGTGAAAACAATAAGCTATTGTTACCCGTTGCATTAGCTCTCTGTGCACTTTTGAAATCAGAAAACTTAGGGCTTGACTGACGCTTAAACTCACCGCCGTCGTCCAAAATCAAGGTATCACCACCCCATTCTGCTTTCCAATCTTCAGCCGTATTAAAATAGAAAATATGAGATCCAATCTTACGCATTGCATCGCAATGTGGAGAAACTGAACAGCCACGTGGTGTGTAATGCCAATGAAAGCGTAGTTCAATTCGATTCACACCTGTCATTCGCTTAATGAATTGCTTGTAGTGGTCTGATGTTAACTCTTGCATAAACTCTTTCCATGCCGGTGATAGAGCTAAACCAGAATGGTATTCAAGGGCTAAACGATCATGACTGGCCTGGCCAAACTTACGCTTATGACCAAAATTTTCATCAAAAAGCTGTACTTGCGGCATAGAGTCAATAAGCGCTTGATAACGCTCAGCCTGAATAAATTCAGGAATACCCAACCAAGGATAGGGAGCTGTTGTTTGATACGCTTGTGCGTCTAACCCTTTAATTACTGATTGATTAAGATATTTCATTTCTTGATGTCCAAAGGCGTCACCAATACAGGCAACTAACTACGATAGTTCAGTTGCTGAGAGATAAAGGACACAGTATCCAATAATTCAGCATCAGGCTCATCCATAAGTACAAAATCATTATCTGTTGTCTCCGCAATCTCATCTAGATAACGAATATGTTTGCGTACTTTCATATTATTAAGAAATTCATCCAAATCGCGCACAGATGTCAGCCAACCGTTAGCGACAAACTGATCAAACCAACGCGCTAAGATATTTTGCTGTTTAGGCGTTCCACGATAACTCGCCGTCTTTTGTTGATAGACAGCAATCCATTGCAACCCGCGAGCCCACGCCATCAAGACATCAAACTTCTTCGGTAGACGCTGCACGTAAACCTGCTTCTTCAATTTGCAAATCTCGCTAATCATCGAGACACTATCCCCTGTCACTACCACCGTATCCGCCAATGAGAGGCAACCGACATAGGCATTTTGTTGTTGTTCAGGCTTCCATTCAAATGCAATATTACGACTTTTCAGTTCACCTCTAAAATAAGCTAACGCCTTCTTTGGTGTACGAGGACTGGTGCAGATCAAAACTGATTGTCCGTTTCTTTTAGCCAGCTCATCGACCGATTTTGCCATTGCCTCCATAACATTCTGATTAATGACATACGGTCGACTCGGCCCACCAATAACCACCGTTAAATAAGGCCCTGAACATTCTGACAACTGCGGCAACAACTCCGTTTGACCTGGCGCCATACGTTCACTGGAAATACTATTAAACGGTAAGCAATTATGGATCACATTATTTCGCAAGGGCAATTGATATTGTGGCGTAGTGATAACCAAATCAAAGTGCTCTAGCGCACACCATGGACGACCAATATGAATCAATCGTGTTTTCCCCGCTGACGCCTTTTTAATCCAACGCGCAACCGGTGCCGCTCGACGCCCTGAAGATAAAACATAATCTGGCCAGGCTGTCGCCCTAAGACTGGCTGCTGACTCAGAGCTAACACCCAGTAGACTAGCACCCATAAAATAATTGGGAATATGATTAACCAGACGGAAAAATAAGGGTTTAATTTGGCAATTCCAACCTAGCTCAGCAGCTAATTTTTCCAGCTGTGCATTATCGCCTTTACGTTGAGTGGTTAATATCCATGCACTCTGTCTCTCAGCATGGTTGCCAGATTGGTAATAAATATTTTCCGCGCCGGCCTTCGTTGGCTTTTGAAAATGTAGTTTCCACTGTAGTGATGGAAATCTATTAGCAACCTCTAAAATCTGTTCGCGCCACCATTCTGCTGATTGCCGATTACGCTGCAAACCGTAACCATCAGCCAAAACGAGTTGCTGATCTTTATATTCAACAAATAATTCCAAGCTTTCACTACATGCAGAAAATAGACTCTGCAATAGCCATGCTATGTCATCTTGCGGTACACGCTCGAGTAGTTTGCGCGCTGTAATCTGCGGCCATCTTAAGTTTTTTAGTTGTTCTAACTTTTCTGTTGAACTGGTGTTTAAGTCACCCGCCAAATCTAAAGTATTTCCTACAGGCGCCACATCTCCAAGGCTGACTGTCATTGCCGCCACATCAGATACCGGTTTTGTTGCATCTTGTTTTTGAGCATGTAACTGCTGTAATGCTGCAAATGCTGAGCTGGGCCGCACGATAGTGAAGGCCTGATAGCCCTCTTGAATGGCCTTCTTCTCCAAATTAAACCAGAGATAACCCAAGCTATGTGGGTGATATGAATAACTATCTGGCGTTGGTTGCCAAGGTTGTAAATGCAGGGCCGTAAAATGCAGTACTTTAGTTTCGCCTTCAATGTATTCGAAATCGCGCGCATTCCATTGCTTATCTGCTGGCCCCCAGAGGCCGTTTTGTGATGCGCCACGCTGATTTAATTCTTTCTTTGACTCTTGCTGGGCCGCATGTAGATTCCATAAAGGCAACATACGTTCACAATCGATCAACATCACAGAAGTATCACTAGCTGCTACCGCTAAGTAGCCATGCTCAGCCATCTCAGCATCAAATAATAATGCAGGATCCTGCAAATATATCTGATCAACATCATTATAGATTGCGCGCCCAGTACCACCGGCAAGGCTAGGAATAGCATACCGGTAACAAGTAAAACCTGTACGCCAACTTGAACGCTCGAAACCAACCAGATTCTTCATGATGTGAATTTCGTAAGCGCGATTCGGATCACGCACCTTTTCTATCGAGTAAATGAAAACACGTTCTGCCCGGTATTGAGCATCTTCAGAACCTAGAAAGATACGCACAGGTGGCTTTGATGAGGCAATTGCTGCAGGCAGAACCACCACTTCCGAAGCGCTATAGTAGAAACTTGCTTGTTCCATATGTTTGGGAGATTTCATTATTAATTCTGGAAGAAAATTTTTACTCTTTGAATCTTATTTGAAAGCATATATTCGGCGCGAATCGCCGAGCTTAAGCCAACTATTTTGTCACTGCGGCCCGCATTCGCCAACCAAACCACATTTTTCTCGATATATAATACCATTTTTGCACCAAATACAGCTACTTAGCCAGTCATTAAGAAGGATCAAAGCGCACTAGCCGTTGCCTGTATTTAACCCTAGCCAGCCCTCTATAAGGGCAGAAAGTAGGCCTTAGAAAGCTTAGCTAGAGTGTTATACTTCTGCACGCAAGATAGTGTCATGACGACAAAACCAAATTATTTCGTATTTATAGATTCCTAGAATTTAGTAAGGACAGCCCCCTCATGCGCAGCGCGACCATTGTAATCCCTACGCTTAACGAAGAGGGAAATATTGATGCCTTAATGCAGCAGCTGAATGCTGTCTCATCACCAGCCTGCGACCTACAAATCCTCTTTGTCGATGACCAATCAAAAGACCAAACAGTCAGCAAAGTCCGTCAATGGCAACAGAAGCAAGATAATGTAAGGGTCTTACAACGAACAGGACCTCGCGACTTAACACAATCCGTCATCGACGGCGCTGCACATAGCCAAACTGATTTTGTATTAGTAATGGATGCTGATCTAAGCCATCCAAGCGAGAAGATTCCTGAACTATTACAGCCGTTAGTGGATGGCACTCATGATCTCTCCGTAGGAAGTCGTTATGTCCAAAACGGTGGCATTGCCGACTGGCCACTTCATCGACGATTTTTATCTTGGTTTGGCGGTTTACCAGCAAGAATCATATCCGACGTCAAAGACACCACCTCAGGTTTTTTTGCCTGCCGCAAAGAATCTTTTCAGCACATTGCTGGAGAGGCCAAAGGTTACAAGATCTTGCTTGAGCTAATGGTCGCGGGCTTAGACCAGCTTCGTGTAAAAGAGGTCCCTATCGTATTTACTGATCGTGTTGCCGGTGAGTCAAAGCTCGGCAGCGCCGTCATGATTCAATACATGCAACGCTTACTTGAATTAAGTGGTGGCAATGTCAGTGGTAAGACAGCTGGACGCTTCGCCCTCGTCGGCATATTGGGCGTATTCATTGATGCCTTCAGCTTCAGTTTAATGACCTCGCAAGGCATCGCTATCGGCAATGCTCATGTTTTAAGTTTTATCATTGCTGCCTTATCTAATTTCATATTGAACTCGAGGTGGTCTTATCAGCATCGACATGAATCGATATCAGGCTGGCTGGATAACGCTAGCAAATTTCTATTCTTCGGCCTATTAGCACTAGCCCTACGTGGTGGCGTTATCAGTCTGCTAGTAAATTGGGGCATCAGCGCACATTTAGCCATCTATCCCGCCATTATCGCTGCTGCAGTAGTAAATTATTTTGGCGCTTCTTTTGTTGTATTTGGTTACAAAAATGCCAACGGCATGAACTCAATCAATTGGCGTGTTATCAGTACTGCGACGGTCGGATTCTTAGTTGCTCTGCGTTTTCTTTATCTCGGTGGTAGCGAGCTGATCCCCGATGAGGCCTACTATTGGTCTTACGCACAACATTTAGATTGGTCTTATCTTGATCACCCTCCCTTATTAGCTTGGCTGATTGCGCTCAGCTGCAGCATCTTTGGTGATAATGAATTTGCTGTACGCCTACCCTTCTTTATCGCTGGACTGGGGACTCTATGGTTCGGTTTTAAACTGACTAATTTATTATTTGATCGAACCAGTGCATTTATCAGCTGCCTGTTACTGGCTAGCTTACCGATCTTTTTTAGCACGGGATTTTTTGCTACTACCGATTGTTTGCAAATTACTTTTTGGATGGCCGCTTTATATTTTCTGGCACGGATCTTCCTACAGCATCAGCAGGATGCCTGGCTACCATTTGGGCTAGTGCTTGGTCTCGGCCTATTATCGAAATACACCTTAGTCCTCTTACTACCAGGCATCTTGGTACTGATGTTATTCAAGGCCAACGCACGCCACTGGTTTAGCAATCCACGTGTTTATATTGCCGCGGTCTGTTCCCTAATCATTTTCATGCCTGTGTTGTTTTGGAATTATCAGACTGATTGGAGCTCTTTTAGCTTTCAGACTGTGCGTCGTTTAGATCGGACGATTGAATTTTCACCACATTACCTGCTACTACACGCGCTCATCTTACTCAGCCCAGTCGGTTTCTACTTAGCAATCAAAGCGCTTTTTAAACTACCATCGATGTCAGCACCAACAATTCGGCCTAACAGCGCAGATTATTTACCGTTTGTACTTTGCTTTTTAGGCTTACCCTTGACAGTGTTTATCTACTTCAGCCTGACCCATTATCCACGTTTTCATTGGACAGCTCCTGTTTGGCTATTAGCAGTGCCGTTGATAGCCTATGTCCTCAGCCCAAGCAGCAACAAGCAACTACCATCCTTATCGACAACCATTCTGCGTAAGGCAATGCTCTATTCGGTTGCTATCCTTTGCATGCTCTATGGTGGCCTGCTACATATCTCTACCTTTGGCCCACCGCCGGGTGTCAAGATACCTCTAGCCAATCATTATTTTTGGCGTGCCACTGCGCATCAAATCACACAATTAGAACATGAAGTAGAGCTCGCTACTGGTAAACGTCCAGTGGTTATCGGTTTAAGCAAGTGGTCGATCGCAAGCGCGCTCAGCTTTTATGATAGCGATCAGCGCAAAGATAATATTCTATCCCGCAATGCTGTTGGTCAGCCAGCCACTATGTATGAGCAATGGACTCAGCCTAGTGATTGGCAAGGCCATCCTGTTATCTTTATTGCTATGAGTCATAAAGACATCAAACAATCTCATTTGAACGAGTATGTCGCTGATCTCGGCGAGATACAGTCAAAAGTAATTATGATGGGTGAGAATGAAGTGCGTACCGTGTATTACCGTTTAGCTTCAGCCTATCTCGGAAATCAAGATAAGCATCAATAGTTACGCCCGGCCTCAGCATTAGAGCCATTGCACCAAATAGTAGATAAATTGCCCCTCGGAGGATTTCGATGGACCTAACACGATTGCGGCATACTGTTGCGTCTCAGGCTGCTGTGCAGCCAGTGCGTCCTCTTTCGTGGCGCAAAGCGTCACACAGTTAGCTGCAAATCGATGGCGTTTACTTTTGGGCACATAAACCACAGCAAAATGTTCTTGTGAGACACCGCCGGCAGGATCTGGTGGCACATAACCACGCATTTAAAACTCACCCCGATGCACTAACCGATACTGAAAAACACCGTCACGCCAATATTTTAAAAACCTAGTTAGGCGAGCCGCCTGCAACTGCTGCTGTAATTGATTAGCTTCTAGCTCACAACGTGAAATATGCGCTATACGATTTTGATATTGGCCTTGCACTGCCAGCCCAATATTAAAATCAGCAGCTATCGGCAGTTCACGGAACGCTGCCCGAGCTTGTTTCCACTCGTTTGCATCAGCGAAATTCACAACTAAGGTCCCTTTCTTTGTCAGCTTGCCTAATAACCTGCGCAAATGAGTTTGCTGATAACTGATAGCACGGAAAGGTTCACCATCCTGCTCATGAAAAACATCATCGATAATTAAATCGTAACGACCAGAGCGATTTTGTCGCAGCCATTCATCAGCTTCAGCATGTATCACATTACAATGCCCATCTTCGATCATAAAAAATCGTTTCGCGACGCTGATATGATTTTTATCCAATTCAATAGCATCAATCGCTATCGTTGGGAAAAAGCATTGTAATAGTTTAACTACGGCACCACCGCCCAGGCCTAGCAGTAATACTTTTTTAGGCATTCGTTGTGGATCAAAGCTACTGAGTAAAAACAGCTCCCAAAGCTGTCCTTTAAAGGGCTCTTTTGGATTCCATTGACTATGCAGCACCGCATTACGATAAAGTCGAATAGAATTTCCCGCTAAACAGACTTTGTACTCCGCCTCAGCCGTTACTTTATGCCAGACTAAAGCCATGACAACTAAATCAAGTCGACCGCATGTTTTTTCAAAAACTCTAAAGGAATGATATCTAAAGCGATACTATGTGTTGATCGAAGCACGACCATTGGCGCCTTACCTTCCAGGTAAGCCTCTTTCCAGCGATCGGCACAGAGACACCAGCGGTCACCCGGTTTTAGGCCCTCAAAGCCATACTCTGGCTTCGGTGTAATCAGATCATTACCTTGCCCCCGAGAATATTCTAAAAATTCTGCGGTTACTTGAGCACACACCGTATGGGAACCAACATCTTGGATGTTTGTTCGACATAGTCCATCACGATAAAAGCCAGTCAGGGGACGACAACTACATTCTAATAATTTCTCACCAAACACATTGAGCTGCTCTTCTTCTATGGACCGTATATCTTTATCAGACACCCTTAAACTCCGTTAGCTAATTAATTCAATCATCTTGGCTCACTATAAGACGTCTCAGCGATCATAGAAAGAGTCCACTATGACCATAAAATTCCGGCCATAGGCAATATTTAGGAAAATTAGGCTAACTTTTACTAAGCGCGAAGACTAAAAAGGAAATAGACCGAATAACTCAATATAAAACAATAAGTTAAGTGGTGCGCCCGGAGGGATTCGAACCCCCGACCACCTGGTTCGAAGCCAGGTACTCTATCCAGCTGAGCTACAGGCGCAATATCTGAATAACCTCATCAAATAAATCACTATCGTAATAGCTTAAACTCATCAGCCATACTTAAAAAGGCTGACAATATAGTAGAAGATTTAGACAAAATTAGAAATATTAATGACTACACTAGATCTGAAAATTGGTGAGATGGCGCGCCCGGAGAGATTCGAACTCCCGACCCCTTAGTTCGTAGCCAAGTACTCTATCCAGCTGAGCTACGGGCGCATTATTTCAGGTAGGCGCGCATTATGCGGAATTCGTACCGCGCGATCAAATTTAATTTTAAATTAGGTCGTTTTAAACACTAAGATAACTGCTTAACTGCCTCTAACACTTCTTGCACATGGTCTTTCACTTTGACCTTACGCCATTCTTGAACCAACACACCCTTTGCGTCTATTAAGAACGTGCTGCGCTCAATACCCATGACTTTCTTACCATACATATTCTTCTCTTTAATCACATCATAGAGGCGGCACACTTTTTCCTCACTATCTGACAGTAAATCAAAAGCAAACCCCTGCTTCAGCTTGAATTTCTCATGTGAAGCGACAGAATCACGTGAAAGACCAAAAATCGTCGTATTAAGCGCATCAAAGTCAGTGATCGCAGCGGTAAAATCTAAGCCTTCTTGCGTGCAACCAGGGGTCGCATCCTTCGGATAGAAATAAAGCACCACCGGACCACCACGCAGACTAGAAAGCTTGATCGTTTGCTCAGCAGTAGCTGCTAATTCAAAATCCGGAGCCTTATTACCAATTTTTGGAGTAGTCATTGCAGGAAGTCCTTATTTATACAAGTAGGAAATTAAACTGAATTTAACCCTATCAGATTCAATCTTTACGATAAACATAGACAGTGACAAAACAAGGAAGGCTCCTTCAGCACAGATTGAAACTTGACCAGACTTAGGTGGAAATAGATGAAAAACTTACAACAATAGAAGTAATTACAGGGAAAATAGTGCGAAGGACTTATTAAAAATTACACCACTATCTCAAAAGAACTCATCAGTGTTCTCCGATAATGGCGGAGAAGGAGGGATTCGAACCCTCGATAGAGCTATAAACCCTATACTCCCTTAGCAGGGGAGCGCCTTCAGCCGCTCGGCCACTTCTCCGTGTGCAGTAGATAATTGCAATAGAACTTGCAATAAATAAAAGCAGAGGCGGATTTTCTGCTGAATTCGACACATAATCAAGTCTAGCGTATAAAAAATACTAGCTCGTTGTAGGTAGAGCAAAAGTTAACCGCTTTTATCTACCTTATCCCTCTACTTGTTTTTCTTTTTGGATTCGATCATAGATCTCTTCTCGGTGTACGCTAACATCGCGTGGCGCATTCACACCCAGTCGAACCTGATTACCCTTGGTGCCCAGCACAGTGACTGTGACATTGTCCCCAATCATCAGAGTCTCTCCAACTCTGCGGGTTAAAATTAACATCCCCAACCCCCGGTTATATTCCTTATGAATTATTATTGTTCTTTAACTCTGAATCACGACCAACCCCAAACCGATTACCGCATCCAGAACCCAACTAACACTGATACTAAATTATACCATTATATATTAAAATTGTTCTTCTTTTATACTATCTGCCAAGTTAAATTTCTCATGTAAGCACCTCACTGCCAACTCGAGATATTTCTCATCCACAACAACAGATATTTTTATTTCCGATGTTGAGATCATTCTAATATTTATACCTTCCTGTGCTAGACAGTCAAACATTTCACTCGCAATACCTGCGTGTGAGCGCATACCAACACCAACAAGTGACACTTTTACAATACTTGTATCACCATTTACATCTGAGGCTCCCAATTGTTTCGCTGTATCCTGCAAAACCTCTAGCGCACGAGTGTAGTCATTACGGTGCACAGTAAAAGTAAAATTGGCAGTATTGTCCCACGCAACATTCTGCACGATCATATCAACTTCAATATTTGCACGTGATATTGGACCCAAAATATCTGCTGCAATACCGGGTTGATCCGGCACCCCCTTAACGCTTAATTTAGCCTCATCACGATTGAATGCGATGCCAGCAATCTTGGCCTCTTCCATCTGATTTTCCTCGGTTGTAATCAATGTGCCCTCACCCTCTTGAAAGCTCGAGAGCACACGTAAAGGCACTTTATATTTTCCTGCAAACTCGACTGCTCGAATTTGCAGCACTTTCGAGCCAAGACTTGCCATCTCCAGCATCTCTTCAAAGGTGATTTTTTCAAGACGTCGTGCATTTGGCTCGACTCGCGGATCAGTGGTGTAGACTCCATCAACATCAGTAAAAATCTGACATTCGTCAGCCGTAATAGCAGCTGCTATTGCAACTGCCGTGGTATCAGAGCCACCACGACCTAAGGTAGTAATGTTGCCGTCATCATCTGACCCTTGAAATCCAGCAACAACAATCACTTGGTCTTGCGCCAATAAGGCCTTAATCCCCGCGCCATCCATATCCGTGATGCGCGCCTTGTTGAATGCACTATCGGTTTGAATACCCAACTGAGGGCCAGTACGTGATATTGCCTTGCAGGCCCGTTGATTAAGCGCCATGGTTAGTAGCGCAATGGTTACTTGCTCACCGGTAGAGAGCAGTACATCCAGCTCTGGACCCGTCGGGTAATCCCCCTGCACGCCTCTAGCTAAGTCTAGCAAGCGATCCGTTTCGCCACTCATGGCCGAAACCACAACAATGACTTGATGACCCTGCTTACGATAGGAAATAACTTTTTCTGCAACCTGTTCGATACGCTCAATACTGCCGACCGAGGTACCACCATATTTTTGTACAATTATCGCCACACTATTGCCTTATAGTTGCCCACGCACCCAATCCGATACGCTCTTTAATGCTGTCGCCAATGCCGCTGGATTATCACCACCAGCCTGTGCCATTTCTGGTCGGCCGCCACCTTTGCCACCCACTTGTTGCGCGACCATGTTGACCAACTCACCTGCTTTAATCTTACTGATCTGATCTTTTGTCACACCAGCAACCAGAGTCACTTTATTGTCCTTAACACTCGCTAGGACAATAGCTGCTGATCCTAATTTGTCTTTTAGCTTATCCAAGGTTTCACGTAGCGCCTTGCTATCAGCACCCTCAAGTTCCTGCGCCAAGACTTTAACTCCATCCATCTCGATCGCATTACTGGCCAAATCAGCACCCGCCTGCGTCGCTAACCTCGCTTTAATCTTTGATAATTCTTTTTCTAACTCTTTATTACGTTCTATTAACGCTGAAGACTTCGCTACAGCATCAGTCACTGGTGCATTTAACGTCTGTGCAGTAAGCTCAAAATCATCACGATACTTCTGTAGCCACTGAATGGCTTCTGGCCCAGTTAAGGCTTCAATGCGTCGCACACCAGATGCCGTACCGCTTTCCGCAATAATAATAAAACTACCAATATCACCAGCACGCTCAACATGTGTCCCACCACAGAGCTCTGTTGAAAAATCACCAATAGATAACACCCTTACTTCGTCACCATACTTCTCACCAAATAAAGCCATAGCGCCGGCTGCTAAAGCCTGCTCTTTATCCATAAGCTGCGCTGTTGCTGCCGTATTTTTTCGAATTTCATGATTAACGAGTTGTTCAATTTGTCGTATTTCATCTCGCGTCACTGGGGCATCGTGCGAAAAATCAAAACGCAGACGTTCGGCATTAACCAAAGAGCCTTTTTGCTGCACATGCTGACCTAGCACTTGACGTAAAGCAGCATGCATCAGATGGGTTGCTGAATGATTCAGGACAATCTTATTTCTACGCTCTTGATCGACCTGTGCTGTTAATTGCTGCCCAACTTTAATTTTACCCGTAACTACCTTACCTACATGGGCAAAGCCATTACCCTTCTTTTGCGTATCATTGACTTCAAATCGGACACCTTCGGCAAGCATCAGACCTTGATCACCAACCTGGCCGCCAGACTCAGCATAAAACGGCGTGCTGTTAGAAAAGACTATCGCCTCTTGGCCACTATTCGCCTGCTCAACCGCCTTATTATCAATAAAAATCTCAGTCACCTCTGACTGATCTTCCAATGCCTCGTAGCCAGTAAATATGGTACTAGACTTAATATCTAGTGCGACATCGTAACCCTCACCAAACCGACTCGCTTCTCGCGCTCGTTCCCGTTGCTGCTGCATTTCCCGCTGAAAACCTTCGAGATCTAAATTCAAACCTTTTTCACGCGCAACATCGGCGGTCAAATCGACAGGAAAGCCGAAGGTATCATAGAGCTTAAAAACGGTTTCACCAGCAATCGTGTCACCTTTAAGATTATCAAACTCATCCTGTAGAATACGCATACCCTGGGTTAGGGTCTCACCGAAGCGTACCTCTTCATTTAGCAAACCACGTCGAACCACTTCTGCCTGCTCAACCAACTCAGGGAAGGCACCGTGCAAACTATCAATCAGTGGATTTATTAATGTATGAAAAAATGGCTCTTGCAGACCTAGACGATGACCGTGACGCGCTGCACGACGAATAATGCGACGTAGTACATAACCACGGCCTTCGTTCGAAGGCATCACTCCATCTGCAATTAAAAAGCTACAGGAGCGAATGTGGTCAGCAATCACCTTAAGTGAAGGATTGTCTAAATCTTTGGTCTTAGCGAGTTCAGCTGTTTGCTGAATAAGACCTTGAAATAAGTCGGTATCGTAGTTGCTATTCACACCTTGCAAGACGGCGCATAAGCGCTCTAAGCCCATACCTGTATCAACCGAAGGTCGTGGCAGCGGATTTAAATGGCCCGTGCTATCACGCTCATACTGCATGAAAACAAGGTTCCAAATCTCGACGTAGCGATCACCATCCTCGTCAGGACTACCCGGTGGGCCACCAGCAATATGGTCGCCATGGTCATAGAAAATTTCAGTACACGGCCCACAAGGACCGGTGTCACCCATCGACCAAAAGTTATCTTTCGCACCAATACGCCGTAGACGATCAGGATTCACCCCAATATCATCTAGCCAGATGGTGGCTGCCTCATCGTCTTCTTCAAACACAGTGACCCAAAGTCGATCTATCGGCAGGCCAGCTACTTTAGTTAGAAAGTCCCAAGCATAGTGAATTGCCTCACGTTTGAAGTAGTCACCGAAGCTGAAATTACCGAGCATTTCAAAGAGAGTGTGATGACGCGCGGTATAACCTACGTTTTCCAGATCATTATGTTTACCACCGGCACGCACACAGCGCTGACTCGAGGTGGCACGCACATATGGCAAAGTTTCATTACCCAAGAAAACGTCCTTGAATTGCACCATACCGGCATTAGTAAACAACAAGGTCGGATCAGCTGCTGGCACTAGCGAGCTAGTTGGCACCGCTGTGTGTCCCTCACGCTCAAAATAATCTAAAAACGCACTACGTATTTGTGCACTACCTTCCATGCCTGCTTCCTAATCTATGTCTTTTTTGGCTGTTATCGCTAATTGCGACAGATCCGACTGATTATATCACTAGGAAAACCTTTCGATTGCATAAAACGTACGCGTTTTGCACGCTCACGCACAGAATCAATCACGATCACACCGAATTTCTTAAGATAAGTCTGTTCAGCAACACCAAACCAGTCAATTTCATGCTCTTCGCAGTGCTGCTCAAACGCTGATTTGTCGATACCACGCTGACGCAGTTCATGACAAATTAATAAAGGCCCTTTACCACGCAGGACACGTGATCGGACAAAATCCTCAAGGAAACGTTGATCACTCTGATAACGACCAGCGATCAACTGTTTTAATGCTTGCTCTATTTGTTCCGGCAGAAACTCGCGTTTTTCTAGTTTCGCCCGCAGTTCAAACTGCGAATGCTCACGTCTCGATAATAAATCGAGAGCGCAAGCATAGGCATCACGTTCAAGCTTCTTCGCTTTCAATGTCTTCGGCTACTTCGCCACCCATACCACCAACATCAGGTAACAATTTAGCTCGCAGCAACTTATCTAGTTCAACCGCCACTTCTGGATTTTCCTTCAGGTAATTTTTCGCATTTTCCTTACCCTGGCCAATACGATCTTCACCATAGCTGTACCAAGAGCCAGCTTTTTTAACAAGCTCATTTTCAACACCCAAGTCGATCAACTCACCCAGTCGTGAAATCCCTTCACCATAAAGGATTTCAAATTCAGCGATCTTAAATGGAGGCGCTACTTTATTCTTCACCACCTTGACTCGGGTCTCGTTACCGAGAATTTCATCACCCTTCTTGATCGCGCCGATGCGACGGATATCGAGTCGCACTGAAGAGTAGAATTTCAGGGCGTTACCACCAGTAGTGGTCTCCGGGCTGCCAAACATTACACCAATCTTCATACGAATCTGGTTAATGAAGATGACCATGGTATTCGAGCGCTTGATGTTACCTGTTAGCTTACGCAGTGCCTGCGACATTAAACGCGCCTGCAAACCCATGTGTGAATCACCCATATCGCCCTCAATCTCAGCGCGTGGGGTTAGCGCTGCAACCGAATCAATAATCACCACATCAACTGCACCAGAACGCACCAACATATCGGTAATTTCCAGCGCCTGTTCACCTGTATCAGGTTGCGACACCAGTAAATCATCGACATTGACACCTAATTTTTGAGCGTAGCCCGGATCTAAGGCATGCTCAGCATCAACGAAGGCTGCGGTGCCGCCTGAGGCCTGACACTGAGCGACTACTTGTAAGGTTAAGGTTGTCTTACCTGATGATTCGGGGCCAAAAATCTCAATCACTCGCCCTTTCGGCAAACCACCAATGCCTAAAGCGACGTCTAGCGTTAAGGAACCACTCGAAATGACGTCGATATCACGATGTGTGGCCTCATCACCCATACGCATAACGGCACCTTTACCGAATTGACGCTCAATCTGGCCTAGTGCGGCGACTAATGCTTTCTTCTTATCTTCGTCCAAAATAGGGTTCCTCTGTAATACGGTTATAAAGCTATCGGCTATCTTAAATCGCGCAATCTAGGGCGTCTAGCTGTGATTGATCAAGCTAAAGCTTTCTAAAGCGTTATATAGCACCGCGCGGCGATCCAAACGTGATTCCACCAGATGAAAGTCATTAATCGCCCACTCAATTGGTGAAAATGACGGGTTCGATAATGGAATCTCACTCTTTCTCTGTAACGATACATGAGGCTGATAGCGTTTACTCAAGTGCCGCACACCACATTGTTGCGCACAACTGAGTAATCCTCGCTGCAAGTGCACTAATTCTTCAGGAATAATACTTGGCGCGATATAAAATATTTTTGTCTTTGGAAAATAACCCAACCGATCCAAACTGACACTAAATGGCTTCGCAACAAGGTCTTGTGCACTTTGCGTCAAGCAGTCAACCATCTCATCCGCCATATCCCCCATAAATAATAGGGTCATATGAAGATTTTCGGGACTCACTTCTTTACCAAAACCAAGATAGTCGCCCTGTAATTGGTAGAGCTGCTCAATCTGCGCCTCATTTGGCCAGATGGCCAAAAACATACGTCTTACATTCATGCCAAATAATTCATTAATCGCGCCAGCGCATAAGCCACTGCAGCCTGCCGAATATGGTCACGATCACCGGTAAATAATTGTTTACTACTGACGACTGTATGACCGCGCTGTTGCCACGCAAACCAAACGCTACCGACTGGGTTGACCGCGCTACCACCGCCGGGCCCCGCAACACCTGATACAGCAATAGTCCAGTCAGCCGGACTATTATCAAGCAGGCCGGCAGCCATCGCCGTAACGGTCGCTTCACTGACCGCGCCATGTTGTTCAATAATATCGTTAGGCACTGCCAATAAATCGACCTTAGCAGCATTGCTGTAGGTCACAAGACCACGCTCAAACCACTGCGAGCTGCCAGCCAAATCAGTACAGGATTTAGCCAGCCAGCCACCAGTACAGGATTCAGCCACCGCTAGACTTTGCTTTCGCACCAGCAAGCGCTCGGCCAAACGATTGACAATGTGTAATAATTGAGTTTGATCTGATGCAGTCATAATACGTGCTTCCGAGTAACCAGAATCATAACGCAATCCTCATCACTTCGTTACACTGTTGCGATCATTCACCGAGTACAAAAGCAAGAATCAACTAAAAAATAAAAGATCATAACTAACCACTGAGTCTAATTTAAAAAACCATATCAAACGGATCATTCGCTGACACTGATCTCAAGCAACAGACTCTGCAAGCCATCAACAACAGCCTTCATAAGGCTACAACTCATATCTAGAAACCAACTATTTTATTACTTCGCGCTACTAACTAGAAATTAGCAGGCCAATGGTGCCGAACAACTACTGCTTTTGAATGTCATCAGCAGAACTATACTGTTCTTTTACTTCCGGTATCGGATGTACTTCAGCTAACGAAACAGAGCGCCCACTATTTTCGATAATTCGAATGTGTTTTCGCTGCAGCTGACGCGGTTCACTAACACCACATGAGTGAGCAATCAGGCCAACACCATAAACGATTTTATTAGCGAAGTTCGCCACCCGCACCGCTTTATCTTCTGGCACCAACCCCCTCTGAAGTTTTTTGTTATGTGTCGTAATACCAGTAGGGCAGGTGTTTTTATTACATTGCATTGCCTGAATACAACCTAATGCAAACATAAAACCGCGGGCAGATGTGACAAAATCAGCTCCCATAGCTAATGCCCACGCAACCTTGCCAGGCGTGATTAATTTGCCAGAACAAATAATCCTGATTCGCTGACGTAAGCCATACGCGTGCAATGCATTCACAACAAAAGGCAGACTTTCTTGTAGCGGCATCCCCATATAATCCATTAATGGTTGCGGCGCAGCACCGGTGCCGCCATCAGCGCTATCAATGGTAATAAAATCTGGAGCACTTTCGATACCACGCTTATGCACTTCTTGAAAAAGATCATCAAAGAATTCCAGCTGCCCAATCACCATTTTAAAACCCACTGGTTTACCGGTCACTTCCCGAATCCGGTCGATCATATCCAGTAAATCAGCAACACTTTTAATATCTTCATGTCCATTCGGGCTTATCGAATCAGTCGCCACCGGTATGCCTCGAATCTGACTAATTTCTTCGGTTACTTTAATAGCGGGGAGAATGCCACCTTTACCTGGCTTTGCACCCTGACTCATTTTTATTTCAAACATCCGCACCTGTTGATGCTCCGAGACTTCGCGCAACTTGTCGTTACTTAGTGTTCCACCTTCATCGCGAACACCATATTTTGCCGTTCCAATTTGATAGACAATATCGCAACCACCTTCCAGATGATAAGAGGACAAGCCACCCTCTCCTGTATTCATCCAAACTCCCGCCTCACCGGCACCCTTTGATAATGCGCGTATTGCCGGTGCAGAAATAGCACCGTAGCTCATACCTGAAATGTTAATAATAGATTTGGTGGTATACGGTTTTCTGCAGCTACCTTCTCCCACTGTGACTGGTTGAGGCTCCGCTATCTCTGCAGACAATGTGGGGAAAGCACTATTAAGGAAAATAGCATCTCCCTCTTGATTTAAAAGGCGGGTGGAACCAAAGGCGATGGTCGTATCAACATTCTTTGCCGCCTTATAGACCCAAGAGCGTTCAGCTCGGTTAAAAGGAAGCTCTTCCCGATCCATAGCAAAAAAGTATTGCCGAAAAAACCCACCCAAGTGTTCAAACCAATAACGAAAACGCCCAACCACTGGATAATTACGCCTTATTGTTTGAGTGGTTTGGTTTTTATCAATGATATAAATCGCTATAAGTATCAAAGCACCGATCCCAAGCGCGAATACTAGAAGCAACGCTCCCCATTGAATAACAGATTGTGCAAGCTGTTGAAGATCACTCATAAAATATCTCTTTGTAAAAATACCTAGCAGCTAAATCGTGCAAGTCATTTCACCAAGCCTATGCGTTAGCTTCTGATTTTCACGATAATCAATAGGTATCACAATCAAGCTTGGTCCATGATGTGCCGCTGCATTGTTTAACGATTCAAGCAGTTGCTCACTCTCACCAACAAACTGAAAATCCCATCGAAAAGATTTAGCCAGTAGCTCCCAATCCGGATTGGTAAACGAAAGGTCGGTATGCTTGCCAAAGTGCGCCCATTGTTTCCAAGCAATTAGTCCGTACATATTATCTTCCCAGACCATCATCGTGATATTGCTATTAAGTCGGGCAGCCGTCTCCATTTCCTGCACATTCATTAAAAACCCAGCATCACCAGCAATACCCAGTATCTTTCGCTGTGGATCGACGATAGAGGCGGCAATAGCACCTGGCAGAGCAAAACCCATTGAGCAAAACCCATTAGGAATCAAGCAACCATTCGGTGTTTTACAATGGTAATGCCTAGCGATCCACATTTTATGAGCCCCCACATCGGACAGCAGCAAACCATCATCACCATATACTTGCTGGACATCATGCAATACTTTTTGTGGCTTGATAGTGCCACTGGTTTTATCCTTGCTATAAGCAATCAAATCAGCTCTTATTTCATCGCGGACACGAGCCTGTTGAGCAAGGTCAAAATTAAATTCACCCTGTTTTTTAAGCTCGTCTAATAATGCTTTCAAAGTATCGGCTATGTCACCGACTAATTCGACTTCGGGATGATAGGCGCTATCAATTTCAGCAGGCAGAAAATCAAGATGAATAATAGATTTGTCGCCATTGGCATTCCAAAGACTCGGATGATACTCAACCATATCGAAGCCAATCGATAACACCAGATCAGCGGCATCAATGGCACAGGTACCAACATCCTTTGAACCGAGACCAATGGTATAAAGTGATTGCGGACTATCAGGATCAATGGCCCCTTTCGCCATAAAAGTATTTAATACCCCAATACCTGTTAGCTCTGCCAACTCGCGCAAATAGTCCACACTGCGTTTTCGGACACAACCGTTACCGGCTAAAATCAACGGACGGCGGGCGGCCTTCAATTTTTCTACAGCTACCAATAACATTTCATGATTGGCAATTGGCCGACGGAACCGAATTGGCGTCATTGGCGTGACATCGGTGTCATGCTGCGCAATATCTTCTGGCAATTCGACCAACACCGCACCAGGCTTTTCACTCCTAGCAATACGTACCGCTTTACGCATAATCTCAGGAATACTATCGGCATGAATAATTTTTGTTGCCCATTTAGTTACTGGCTCAAACATCTTAACCACATCCATAATTTGGTGTGACTCTTTATGTAAACGACGCGTACTACCCTGCCCGGTCAACACTAACATTGGCGCACGATCCATATTGGCATCTGCAACACCCGTTATCAGATTGGTCGCTCCTGGTCCTAAAGTACCCAGACAGCAGGCTGGTGTACCCGTTAAACGACCATAGATTTCCGCCATAAACGCTGCACCTTGCTCGTGTCGAGTAAGAATAAACCTAACCTTGCTAGATGCCTCAAGGCTTATCATAAAATCAGCATTCTCCTCACCAGGAACGCCAAAAATATACTCTATGCCTTCTTCTTCAAGACATTTCACCATCAAATCTGATGCTTTCATTACATACTCCTAAATCAATTCTGTTTAAGCACTAACATTTTTTCAAACTGCATCTCTTCAATCGTGTACGGAATGCCTCCGACACCTAAACCGGACGCGTTTAGTCCGGCAAAAGGCATCACATCATCGCGGAAGGCAGTGTGGTCGTTGACCATAATGGCAGAGGCATCAAAGGCATCAAAAGCACGATAAACCTCATCGAGTTGCTCACTGAAAATGGATGCTTGAAACGCGTAAGGTTCAACGTTGGCTTGTTCTAAAGCATGGTCAAGATCGCGCACTGGATAGACAGACAGCACTGGACCAAATATTTCCTGGCAACTAACTTTTGACTCTAAAGCAGGCGATAGCAACAATGTTGGCTGATAAAAATTCCCATGCGACACCTCACCGCCAACGGCTACTGTTGCCCCCATCTGCTTAGCCTCTTCAACCCATTGGTGCACTCGAACCACTTCCTGAGGACGAATTAATGGTCCAACATCAGTTGTTTCTTCAGTCGCTGCTGCAACCACCAATGCCTTAACTGCGAGGGTGAGCTGTGCCACAAAGTGCTCGTAGATAGACTCCTCGACATAAACCCTCTGTGTACTGACACATACTTGCCCCGCATGATAGTAAGCGCCTTTTGTGATGGCCGGGATTGCCTTTTTGATATCTGCTGATGCCGTTACAATACACGGTGCAACACCACCATGTTCTAACGCGCAGCGCACCCCAGGCTGCAATCGTGAGCGCAACATCCAGCCCACCTTGGCTGAGCCAATAAAACTGAAAAATGCAATCTCTTTACTACGTACCAACGCATCATTAACTTCTAAATCTTGAGTAATGACATAACTGATGTAATCCTGCGGCACACCCATTTTAAGCATTGCTTCAACCAGTTTGATACACGACATAGGCGTATCCTGTGCGGGTTTAACAACGCAAGGGCAGCCGCTAGCAAAAGCCGGAATAATCTGGTGAATAATTAGGTTTAAAGGGTGGTTAAAAGCACTAAAGGCCAGCACCACACCGCGCGGAGCACGCTGAGTAAAAGCCATTCGCCCCGAAGACGCCTGCTGCTGCCCCAGCGCTATAACATTACCGCGGTGCTCAGCCACCGTTGCGATAGCTGTGCGAATACCAGCAACTGCCCGAGTAACCTCGACACGAGCATCACGCAATGGCTTCCCGCCCTCCTCTGCAATAGTCATGGCAAAGCTTTCATGCTCACGCTCAACATGCATCGCCAGCTTTTCAAGGATAGCTATTCGCTGATGTAGTTGTAAGTGGCGTGCTTTGTCAGCGAAAAGTGCTCGCGCCTTACTCAGCTTTTGTAATGCGCTCGCCCTATCATCAACCGACAGGTCAGTCACAAGCAGTCCAGTCGATGGATTTATGACATCTAAAACCTGTTTACCCTTCACTTTTTAATAACTCCTTTACCAATACTTTTAACTCTGGTTAGTACGCTTAAAAACCATAAATCCCAAGTACTTATACCGTGAATTCCGTCTATTTGTTTACTATGTACTACCGAAGCCGATGCCAGATTCAACCACTGCTATACTCTAGTTTTGACCTAATAAACGTTCATCCAAGCAATTTATGAGAAAGAATCATTGAGTTTGATCGCAAGCTACCCTGATACGCACTCTCGATCTGCCAAAATCATAACCCAATCTCCATAACTTCGTTACACTATTGCGATGGAACAAATTGTAAAAAACCAAGAGTTATTTGAGAAACAAACACCGATGATGCAGCAATTCCTAGGCATCAAGGCAGAACACCCAGATAAACTGTTGTTCTACCGCATGGGCGACTTTTATGAACTATTCATGGAAGACGCAAAACGCGCTTCTCAACTGCTCGATCTGACACTAACTGCAAGAGGTAGTTCAGGTGGCAATAAGATCCCGATGTGCGGTGTTCCTGTGCATGCTGCGGAAGCTTATCTCGCACGTTTGGTCAAACTCGGAGAATCGGTAGCTGTTTGTGAGCAGGTCAGTAACCCAGCCACCAGCAAAGGCTTGGTTGAGCGTAAGGTTGTCCGTATTGTAACGCCAGGCACGGTCACTGATGAATCTCTATTGGACCAAAAAAGAGATAATCCGATCTGTGCTGCCTACCAAACTTCAGCAGGCATTGGTCTTGCGACCATTGAACTTAGCGCAGGCACTTTTGTAGTCCAGCAGCTAACGGATAGCTCTGACTTAATGGCTGAACTCGAGCGCCTACAACCAGCTGAAATCATTACTGCAGAAGAACAGAATCAACTCGTTAATCAAGCTAATAGTCATAGCCTGCAAGATTGGTTATTCAATCTAGACAGCGCACGTCGGCTTCTGTGCCAACAGTTTGCGGTACGCGATTTGATTGGCTACGGTTGTGACGATCTGCCTAGCGCAATTTGTGCAGCAGGTGCTTTGTTACAATACATTAAAGATACCCAACGAAAATCGCTTCCACATCTCAAGGGGATGCAGGTACAACGCAATGAAGACTTTATTATTCTCGATGCAGTCAGCCGTCGTAATTTAGAGATTGATCGGTCGATCGATGGTCGCTCAGAGCATTCACTTTGCGGCATCATTGATAAGACACAAACCGCAATGGGTGCCCGTTGCCTACGCCGTTGGTTAGGACAACCGACCCTCGATCGCATGATTCTCAATAACCGCTATAACAGCATTGCAGAATTGAAGCAGACAGCGGCTTATCGCGAATTGCAGACTGTACTAAAACCAATTGCGGATATCGAACGTATCCGCGCTCGCATTGCGATTCAAACCGCAAGGCCGCGAGATCTTGCAGCACTCCGCGACTCACTCTGGGCATTGCCTGAATTACTAAACCTACTTGAGCAACAACAGAGCCCTCGCCTGAATGAATTAACATCTTCTCTCTCCTTCCCGACAGAGCTAGCCGAACTCCTAAGCAATGCCTTATCTGAAGAGCCTGCAGTATCCCTCAAAGATGGGGGTGTTATCGCGGCTGGCTTTGATAGCGAGCTCGATGAATTACGTGGTCTACACAGCCATGCTGATCAATTTCTGCTCGAACTAGAGCAACGTGAACAGACCGAATCAGGTATCAGTGGCTTAAAAGTGGCTTATAACCGCGTCCATGGCTACTACCTAGAGATGAGTAGAACACAGGCAGAAAAAGCGCCAGAACATTATATTCGCAGACAGACACTGAAGAATGTCGAGCGCTTCATTACGCCTGAGCTGAAAACCTTTGAAGATAAAATATTGAGTGCGCGTGAGCGTGCTTTAGGTCGAGAAAAACAGCTCTATGATGAGCTATTAGACACACTACTTGCAGCACTCGACGATTTACAAACTATTGCGTTAGCACTAGCTGAACTGGATGTTCTAGCTTGTTTTGCGCAGGTTGCTGTCGACTACAACTACTGCAAACCACAGTTACAGGAAGAAGTCGGCATTCATATCCGACAGGGCCGTCACGTCGCTGTCGAGCGGTTACATGATCAGCCCTTTGTTGGCAATGATTTGGACTTGAATCAAGACACACATCTGCTACTGATTACTGGTCCCAATATGGGAGGCAAATCGACCTATATGCGTCAGACTGCATTAATTTGCTTACTTGCTTATGCTGGAAGTTTTGTACCCGCAGATGAGGTGCAACTGGGTCCTATCGATCGAATCTTTACCCGTGTCGGCGCCTCTGACGACCTCAGCACTGGACGTTCAACCTTTATGGTCGAGATGACTGAAGCAGCCAATATCTTGAATAATGCGAGCGCTAAAAGTCTAGTCTTAATGGATGAGATTGGACGTGGTACCAGCACCTTTGATGGCCTTTCACTGGCCTGGGCCTGCGCACAATACCTACTCAGTAAAAATCGTGCTTTAACCTTATTTGCAACCCATTACTTCGAGCTAACAACCCTGGCTAATACGCTAGAGGGTGCCGCCAATGTGCATATCGATGCCGTTGAACATGGTGATGAGATTATCTTCTTACATAGCGTTAAAGCAGGGCCTGCCAATCAAAGTTATGGCCTTCAGGTCGCCAAATTGGCAGGCATCCCTGAGAGCGTCCTAAGCATTGCGAAGCAGCAATTGCAGCGCTTAGAGGCAAAAGTAGCCAGTAATAACGATCAGCAACAGGAGATAGCGCCACCTGATGCCCATGCTCGAGCAATAGAGGAATCTGCTACCTTACAACGTTTGAAGGCAGTTCAGCCTGACGAACTGACTCCAAAAGAAGCTTTGGCCATGTTATACCAACTAAAAGAACAGTTAGACTCTGAGCAATCGTAAAAAAATCAAGCCTATGCCAAATCATGCACTCTACAATAACCGTATAGCTATTGATAAATACATTTTACAAACACATAAAAACCAGAATTTATTGTAAAATCATCACATCGATCATTAGGACATTAGGCCATGTTTGGATTTAAAACTGGGCGCTGTAAAAGCCAATTACGCAAAGCATTCTCGGATTGCTTTCAGCCACTTAAAGATGAACTAGGAACTGTGCCTGTCAGTTTGCACGATAGTAGCTACATCATCGCTAGCATGCTTGCGGTATGTGAGAGCTATGCAGGCTTAAAAAATATCACTAATCAACGACAAATCGCCTTTATTTGTGACGATGTGTTTGAAGAAGTCTTTCGCCGTGAAGCAACTAAAGTACTTACCACTGCAGATCGACTGCGTGCCGCACAAGATAGTGAATTTCAAATCGCTTATGATGCAGCAGCAAAGCAAACAAAAGCAAACAATGAGCTCGACCTAAGCTGGCTACAGGATTACGCTACAAAGAACTTTGAACCATCACAAGTGCTCATGCTATAGCCTTTTAAACACAGCATCAAAACTTTTGGCCAGAGCCACTTATCGGTATGATGCCCATATCAGTTAACGTACGTTGTTAAATATCGAATTTATATGGAGTTAGAATGACATTTGTTGTTACAGAATCCTGCATTAAGTGCAAATACACCGACTGCGTAGAAGTCTGTCCAGTAGATTGCTTCCATGAGGGGCCAAACTTCCTAGTGATTGACCCGGAAGAATGTATCGACTGTGCCATGTGTGAACCTGAATGCCCGGTAAACGCTATTGTTTCAGAGGATGACCTGCCTGAGGATCAAGCTGACTTCCTTGAGATCAATGAAGAATTAGCGGCACAATGGCCGGTGTTAACGGTTCGCAAAGATGCCCCTGAAGATGCTGATGATTGGGAAGATGTCAGCGATAAGCGTCAGTACTTAGAACGTTAAAATAACCCTTGTCTGACACGGATACGCCACTCTCCTTTATCCTGATTGATAACGATCAAGATCCATTTGCCTGCTTGGCCGAGTTGATTCTTGATCGCAGCATAGACCATGCTCAACCAAATCCATCACAGCTCAATCAAGTCATCATTTGGTGCCATCACAGCCCTCAGATCCAACCAATTCAACGTGCTTTATTAAGCGCCAGCCAAGCTCGTGGACAAACGGCTTTAATCCTACCGCAGATCACGACATTACAAGACTGGCTACAACAACACGTTCCAGCAACTCAGCCATTCATTAATCAGCATGATAAACAACTTATATTAGTTGATGCTATTCGCCAGTTTCCTGAGTTATTTCAGAGTCAAAACAATTGGGCCGTAGCTAAAGAATTGGTCATGCTATTTGATGAGCTCAGTTGGGCTCAGTTAGGACTAGATGAAGGTGAAAGCGCACTAAGCAACCTGCTTAGTGAGAGCTATGCAGCGCTTGATGTCGGTAATCACAGCATCTCTCGGGAAAGTAAGATCCTCTGCACCTTATGGAATGCCTATCAAAGTCAGATTGAGGCACGAGGCTGCATAGATGCCAGTCAATATTACTGTTCCTTACTCGCTTCCTTAGATATCACTTCAATTCAGACACCCATTTATGTCATTGGCAAAGACTATATAAGCGCAGTTGAACAAAAATTTTTCATGCGCCTTCAGCAACACAATAACTTAACCATCATCTATAACAAGATCGTACAGACCAGTCGCTGTGGTCGTCATCATCCCTATCATCACTTGCCTGGTTATACCGAAGCACTAAGAACCATAGATCAAAAAGAACAGAGATTAAGCGACAGGCAAGCTTTGTTAGAGCTCATTTTTGATCGTTCCGAAACACTGATTACACGTTTGAATAAAGCACGTAGCTTATTCACAAAAAATCCTTTAGACCAAAGCATTTATTTGTATGAAACGGCATCGTTAGAAGAACAAATATTAGCCATTGTCACCCAAAGTAAGCGTTGGCTACTGACCGATGCTCAACCGATAGCAATCGTCTGCGATGATCGGCAACTGACCCGCCGTATCCGAGCAACTTTAGAAGGTCAAGGCATACCAATAAGTGATAGCGGCGGCTGGGCCATTTCTACCACAGCTGCAGCCAGCATTATTCAACAATTACTCGATATGTTGCAGTCTGGCTTTGATGAGGCCACTGTCTTTGAATTCATGAGCTCACCTTTATTCACATTAGTCGCCCACTCCCCTAAATTACAAGCGAGCCTGCTCACCACCTTCAAAGCATTGCAAAGTAATATTGGAGTAAAGACTTCAGGCATGCAGGCTTTAATGCAAAGAATACAAATTGCCAGCCACGGACTCGCTATAGAAGACCAAGAAAATACACATGTAGTATTAAATTGCCTTGAATCTATCCGCATGGCAGCAAGGCCATTACTAGCACTACTACATAAGGATAAAGTGGCTATTGGTACCTGCACTGCCACCTTGTTACAGGTATTAAACAAACTACAGATTACTGAACAATTAGAACGTGATGCCGCTGGTGTTCAAGTACTCAGCTTATTACAGGCACAAGCGATTAATACTCAAGACGAAGACATTCTTGTCACTTGGCGCGATTGGCGTTTATGGCTACATGACCAGTTTGAATATGAGTATTTTGTGGCTGAGAAAAGTGATCCACGCATTCACTTTTGCACACTGCAACGATTAGCCTATGGCAAATATAGCCACCTAATTTTTGCTGGCATGGATGAAACTGCCTATAACGTGAGTAGCGATCAAAAAACATTCTTCAACCAAAATGTGCGGCGAGAACTAGGCTTGCAAACCAATCATCAAATAGCTGCCATCCAATATATGCAGTTTCGGCAGGCTTTAGAGCAGCAGCAAAAGATACTCATCTGCGCACAGACTCAGCTTGGCGCTGAAAGCAAAGGTTTGCAGGCTTGGGTACAACTATTGAAAATATTCAGCGAACAAGGCTTTCACTCTGATCTAAAGGACAAGGAATTGGCTCGACTAATGCAGCTCAGCCAGCGCTATGAGCAAGAAAAACAGATTGCTGATATCGAGCCTGCTCATGCACCCTCTAGCCCAGCACCTACCGACCTACTCCCTAACCAAATTAGTGCGACACAGTATCAAACATTAGTGAACTGTCCTTATCAGTATTTCGTAAAACACTTATTGCAATTCAAACAAGACAAACAACAAGAGAAGCTTGCGGGAGGTGCTTACGGTGAAGCAGTACATCAATGCTTGTATAACTTTCATTTTAAGCACAAACAAGAACCTGACCTCTCCCTAACCGAAAAAGAGAAATTTTTAGTCGATATCAGTAAGGCAGTTTTTGATAAATTACCCTATGCATCGGCTGAAGTATCAGTCTGGTATCAAAGGTGGCTGCATAGTATTCCCAGTTATATAGAATGGTTAAGCAAGCGCAGTGAACAATGGCAAGCCTATGCTGGTGAGCGTACTTTTGATATGAAACTAACAGACACCGTTAGCCTCAAGGGTCAGATTGATCACATTGACCGCAGCAGTGATGGCATGTCTGTCATTGACTATAAAACTAGTAGTAATAATGAGCAGTACAAAATAATATCGATCAAGAACGGTGACTTAGTACAGCTACCGTTTTACGGTTTGCTCTGCGAGCAAGCAGATCAAGCGAGTTACTTAGTCCTCGGTCATGGCAAAGAGGTAAGCTCAGCCGGAATCTCTGATGCAGATGAATTTAGTGATTTAAAACAGGCCCACCATAGTCGCCTTATTGAACTCGTGGAAGCCTTACAACAGCAACATATACTGCCAGCCAATGGTAGTGAGAAAATCTGCGATTACTGTGATTATGAGGGTTACTGCCGGCGTTCACATTGGCAATAACGGTTAACCCGCTAAGGTATAAAATAGGACAAGCTGTACCAGCAAGTAAAGAGCAACAATAGAACCGATAGTAATCAGGAGACCAATAACAATAAATTGGCTTGGTTTGCCTTGTGTGAAATCACGCTCGCGTATCTCTTCCTTCTGCACACCAAAGAAGCTCATCATTATACTTTTAAACACCTGCCAAGTAGACAGGCCTTTCTGTTCTGACATTATTTCTTCCTCTAGTTACAAGCAGCTATCTGAGTAGATTAACTATCATCTGACAACAAGCCTAATTATAAACCTGCTCACGAGTACTTCTAAATTCTACATTGGGCCACTTCTCTTCCATCATCTGCAGATTGACACGAGAGGGTGCTAGATAAACCAATTCACCAGCATGATCAAGAGCAAGTCCACTTTCTGCTTTTCTCTTGAATTTATCTAACTCTTTTTCTGAATCGCAGTAAATCCAACGGGCTGTATTCGTATTCACCGCCTCAAATTGGCATTCAACATTGTATTCCGCCTGAAGGCGATGAGCGACAACATCAAATTGTAGTACTCCAACAGCACCTAAAATCAGATCATTACCCACCTGTGGCTTAAAGAGTTGGGTTGCACCCTCTTCACATAGTTGCATTAACCCTTTAATCAAGGCCTTATTCTTGAGGGGATCTTTTAAGCGTGCGCGGCGAAATAATTCCGGAGCAAAATTAGGTATGCCGGTAAAAATAAGCTCTTCTTTTGCAGTAAACGTATCACCGATACGAATCGTGCCATGATTATGCAGACCAATGATATCGCCGGGATAAGCTCGATCAACATGCTCTCTATCCGATGCAAAAAAAGTTAATGCATCACTAATCTTGACCTCGCGCTGTAAGCGCACATGCCGTAATTTATTACCCTTTTCAAAACTTCCAGAACAGATCCGCATAAAGGCTATGCGATCACGATGATGTGGATCCATATTAGCCTGAATTTTAAATACAAACCCACTAAAGCTAGACTCATCTGCCGACACTACACGCTCTAAGGTTTTACGTGGCTGTGGCTTAGGTGCAAATTCGACAAACTTGTCCAATAGTTCCTGCACACCAAAGTTATTGATAGCAGAACCAAAAAACACTGGGGTTAAACGCCCCTTTAAAAACTCCTCATGGTCGTAAGCATGACTGGCACCAAGAACAAGCTCTATCTCTTCACGAAATTCTTGAATTTGATCACCAAGAATCTCATCTAATCGTGGGTTATCTAAGCCTTGCACCACTTCCCCATCTAGAATCTTGCCACCATGTGTGGCACCAAATAGATGGACCGAGTTGTCTATCAAATGATAAACACCCTTTAACGATTTACCCATGCCAATGGGCCAGGTTACTGGTGCGCAATTGATTTTTAAGACCGACTCAACCTCATCGATCAGATCGATAGGATCTCTACCTTCTCGATCAAGCTTATTAATGAAAGTTACAATAGGGGTGTCGCGTAAACGACAAACTTCCATTAGCTTAATCGTACGAGTCTCAACACCTTTGGCACAGTCAATTACCATTAACGCTGAATCAACCGCAGTTAAAGTCCGATAAGTGTCTTCTGAGAAATCTTCATGTCCAGGCGTATCCAGAAGATTTACGATGCAATCCTTATATGGGAACTGCATCACTGAGCTAGTCACTGAGATACCGCGCTGCTGCTCAAGCGCCATCCAATCAGAAGTTGCGTGGCGTGCTGCTTTACGCCCTTTCACGGTACCTGCTAGCTGAATAGCACCACCATATAATAATAACTTTTCAGTAATGGTGGTTTTTCCAGCATCCGGGTGACTAATGATGGCAAAAGTCCTACGCCTTTGGGTTTGTTCTAGATGCTCACTCATAATTATCCATCGCCTAAATCAGCGTTTCCTCACCTAACTCAAGCGCAAATAACAGAGCGTCTTCACGTCCAGTAACACTAGGGTAATAATCTTTGCGGCAACCAATTTCATTGAAGCCTTCAGATTCATACAGCTCAATAGCCGCTATATTTGACGGTCGCACTTCTAAAAAAATACTCTTGCTGTTGCTAGCACGTGCTTGCGCAAGAATAAAATGCAGCATGCACCGGCCATAGCCATGGCCTTGCAATTCGGGTTGAATACAAATATTTAAAACATGACTTTCATCAATAATATGTTGCAGTACAGAGTATCCAATAATTTCACCCTGTAACTCCATCACCCAGCTTGGGTAGCCAACAGATATACAGTCTCTAAAGATGGATTCACTCCAGGGAAACACATAGGCAGCATCTTCAATACATTTGACTGTAAACAAGTCTGCCTCACTCATCTTTCTAAAAGAATGAGTTTGTTCCGATACTAATGCGTTCATGCCTAAAGCGCTTACTCGCTAAGTATTTGCTGTCGAGCTAGTTGCAGGTCTTCCCAAGCTTTACGCTTTTCTCGTGGTGCCCGCAAAAGGTAAGCTGGGTGATAGCTCGCAACCATCGGAATATTAAAGTCTGGATGATATAACACTTTAGCACGCAACTTTGCCATAGGCTGATCGCTTTGCAAGACAGTTTGTGCTGCAACACGACCAAGCAAAAGAATGATCTTAGGTTGAATTAATTCAATTTGTCGTTGCAGATAAGGTGGACAAGATTGTAACTCAGCCTTTTTAGGTTCACGATTATTAGGTAAGCGGCACTTTAATACATTTGCGATGTAAACCTCTTCGCGCGCTAATCCAATAGCACGAAGCATTTGGTTTAAAAGTTGTCCTGATGCCGCTAAAAATGGCTCACCTTCATTTTCTTCGTTAGTACCAGGGGCTTCACCAATAATCATCCAGGTGGCTTTTTCATGGCCGACACCAAACACTGTCTGTTTGCGCGTTTTATGCAGATCACAAGCAACACACTGAGTCACTTCCGTCGTCAGCTGAGCAAGGTCGAGCTGCGAAAGATTTTTTATAAGCACAGGCTTATCGTCAGACTTGGCCCGACTCATATCTGAAGTAACTAAAGCTGCTTTCTGTGAACCAGAATCAACCGCTAAAACAGCATCCATTTGACTTCTGGCAATCTGTTTATCTTTAGCATGCTCAGTAGCAGCAATAGCCATTGACTCAGCTGGACTGGAGTCGACAGCAGCGCTAGACGCAGCTTGCACCTCAGAGACAGACGGTTGCCTGCGCAATCGCCATTGCTCTATCGATAAGGCTTTTAAATAAGCATTGCGGCGCGAGGCGTCCATCTCAAGTTGAATAATTTAAACGTGGCTAAGCTGAGGATGAGCACGCTCACCTGAAGCACTCAATTTGTTAAGTGCATTCAGATACGCTTTCGCTGAAGCGATGACGATGTCAACATCTGCACCGCTGCCGTTTACGATCATTCCATCACGCTCAAGCCGAACAGTAACTTCACCCTGTGCATCTGTTCCACCAGTAATACTATTAACAGAATATAGCTGCAATATAGCTTCACTCTTAGCAATCGCTTCAATCGCTTTAAAGGCAGCATCTACTGGACCGCCACCATCAGAGGCTGCCGCAAATTCTTCGCCATCAAGTGTCAAGACAATCGCAGCATTTGGTGTTTCACCAGTATGTGAACAGACGTTCAAGGAGACCAATTTAAACCTCTCTACGCCGGCACTACCCTCACCCGCAACTAATGCAAATAAATCCTCATCAAATATTTCATGCTTCTTATCGGCGAGGTCTTTGAATGCAGCAAAGGCACTATTCAAGTCACTTTCTGATTTAAACGTCACATCTAATGCTTCCAGACGTGTACGAAAAGCATTACGGCCTGAGTGCTTACCTAAGACAATCCGATTCTCAGCCCAACCAACGTCTTCAGCCCGCATAATTTCATAGGTTTCACGCGCTTTAAGTACACCATCTTGGTGAATACCCGATTCATGGGCAAAGGCATTTGCGCCGACAATTGCCTTATTAGGCTGGACTGGGAAACCGGTAATCGTCGAAACCATACGAGATGCTGGAACGATTTGAGTAGTATCTAATTTACTATCACAGTTAAATACGTCCTGACGCGTTCGCACAGTCATCACCACTTCTTCTAAAGCGGCGTTACCAGCGCGCTCACCTAGACCATTAATCGTACATTCAACCTGGCGTGCACCATGTATGACAGCAGATAACGAGTTTGCTACCGCTAGACCCAAATCATTATGGCAATGCACCGAGAAGATCGCCTTGTCAGAATTTGGAATATTTTCTATTAGACGTCCAACCAAAGAACCAAACTGGTGCGGTAAGTTATAACCAACCGTATCCGGGATATTAATAGTGGTGGCGCCTGCGTGGATTGCTTGTTCAATGATACGACACAGGAAGTCAAATTCAGAACGACCTGCATCCTCAGGTGAGAACTCAACATTATCGGTGAAACCACGTGCACGCTTAATTGCGGCCACTGCCTGCTCTACAACTTCATCTGGCTTCATACGTAACTTGTGTTCCATATGAATCGGTGAAGTCGCAATAAAAGTATGGATACGACTTGAGTTCGCTGGTTTTAAAGCTTCACCAGCACGATCAATATCGCGATCCAGTGCCCGTGCTAAGCCACATACAGTACTATCTTTAACCGCCTGCGCTACTGCCTTAACACTCTCGAAGTCGCCTGGACTTGCGATTGGAAAGCCAGCCTCAATGACATCAACATGCATACGTTCCAAGCACTTAGCAATATGCAGTTTTTCCTCTGTCGTCATCGACGCACCCGGGCTTTGCTCACCATCACGCAAAGTCGTATCAAATATAATTAAATGATCGTTGCTACTCATTTCGCTCGTACTCCTACTGTCACCAGACCTTGACGGAAAGCCGTCTTTTGGTCGCTATTTTATTACAAATACGGATATTACTGAAAGGGACACGTTTAGCCTCGTCAGGACAGAATCAGCCGCTACAGCGGCAGTCGCAACAGGCGTAGGGATAGTGCGGCAGCAGGAAGCTGCGGTGCGTTGAATAAAAAATTATGGATGATTACACTCATGAACTGACTATAACCATTTCCCTTACTGCTGCCAATGCCTTTTTAACGCGCACAGCTGTAACAAAGCCTATTTATTTTGTTTTAGGTGAATTTGCACCGTGACCACGATTGCGTTTGCGATACATCCTTAGAAGGTGAACCACCGGAGCTGATAAAGCATATAACAGAAACACTGAAAACATGAGTTTGGGTGGGTCCATTGCCGCCAAGATGAATATACCAACCACTGCCAGCACAGCTATCGTCGGCACCCTATTCTTCAAAGCCAAATCTTTAAAACTATAAAAACTCAGTCGTGACACCATCAAACCACCACCGATCAAGGTAATCAGTAACGCTATAAGCCATAGCTCGCCACCGCTATAACCCAGATCGTGACTAGTCCAAATAAAACCGACCAATAAACCGGCTGCTGCTGGACTTGGCAGACCTTGGAAATAACGCCGATCTAGATCACTGTTTATAGAGTTAAAGCGCGCTAGTCGCAACGCAGCACAGGCGGTGTAGAAAAAAGCCGCCAACCAGCCTAAGCGCTGCAACATCCAACCTTCATAGACAACGTGCTGCAAAGACCATTCAAACATGATTAAAGCTGGCGCCAATCCGAAAGAAACCATGTCAGAAAGACTATCGTATTCCTTACCAAACTCAGAGGCCGTATTAGTCATACGAGCGACACGCCCATCCAATCCATCGAGCACCATGGCAATAAAAATCGCAATACATGCTGGTTCAAAGCGGCCCATTTGTGAGGATATAATTGCATAGAATCCTGCAAATAAGGCCCCCGTAGTCAATAAATTAGGTAGTAAATATATTCCTTTTCTCGAATTCATGATCTAACCATGTTTTAGTTTTGCAAGAATTGCGCGACCGGCCAAAATTTTGTCACCCGGCTTGACTGCCAGTTGCGCATTTTCAGGCATATACACCTTGGCTTCAAAACCAATAGCGGCGAAACCACAACGCTGACCTTGACCAATTCGTTCCCCTGGTTGGACCGAAACAATGGCTCTATGGTGAAGTGCCTGTAAATCCATGGTAAAAACAATATCGTCCTGTTCATCCGTACGCAGCCATACTGCCAGAACATGCCGTCCACTGTCTGGATCACGTAACCATAATTGTTCAATTTTGGCTTCAATAGGACTATGAATATTAAACTCCCCAAAAACCGACTGTGCAATGGTACAAACCATACTGGGGCGCTGCAAAAATGGATCGAAGCCAGATTCGATCTTTTTTACGCAGCCATCGATGGCGGCCACAATAGCTAAAGGCTCTGGTGGAATAACTCGCCGATAATCTCTCAGCAGTAAAACGAAAACACCCCACAAAACCCAACCCAACCATAAAACGGTAGAGCTGGATATTTGCAGGGTGGTTAATATAAGCGTCGCAAAAATAAGGATACTGCGAAATTCATGCGCAATAGGCATCGCTTGATGACGCGCTCAACGCTACCTTAGTTTTTCGATTTATCCACCAGCTGATTAGACTGAATCCATGGCATCATACTGCGGAGCTTGGTACCTACTTCCTCAATTGGATGATCTTTACCAATACGACGCATCGCCTTAAGGTTTGCTGCACCTGCTTGATTCTCAAGAATAAAGTCACGCGCAAATTCACCGTTTTGGATCTCTTTCAAGATCTTCGCCATCTCTTTCTTAGTCTCTTCAGTGATCACACGTGGACCACGAGTGAGGTCACCGTATTCTGCTGTGTTTGAAATTGAGTACCGCATATTAGCGATACCGCCTTCATACATCAGGTCAACGATTAGTTTCAGCTCATGTAAACATTCGAAATAGGCCATTTCTGGCGCGTAGCCTGCTTCAGTCAAGGTCTCAAAACCAGCCTGGACCAATGCAGTAGCACCACCACAAAGCACAGCTTGCTCACCAAATAGATCGGTCTCAGTCTCTTCTTTAAATGAAGTCTCAATCACTCCCGCACGACCACCACCATTAGCGGAGGCATAAGACAATGCAATCTTCTGAGCACTGCCAGAAGCGTCTTGATATACCGCGATCAGACTAGGAACACCACCACCCTGAGTATAGGTTGAGCGAACTAAATGACCCGGGCCTTTCGGCGCGATCATAATGACGTCCAAGTCAGCACGTGGCACGATCTGCTCAAAGTGCACATTGAAACCATGCGCAAACGCCATCGCTGCGCCTTGCTTAATATTTGGCTCAATTTGATCTCTGTAAAGAGTTGCCTGATGCTCATCTGGGGCCAAAATCATAACCACGTCTGAGTTCTTTACCGCATCTTCAATGGACTGCACGTCAAGTCCAGCTGCACTTGCTTTAGCTGCCGAACTTGAACCTTCGCGCAAACCTACAATAACTGATACACCAGATTCTTTTAGATTATTCGCGTGGGCATGCCCCTGAGAACCATAACCAATGATAGAAACAGTCTTGCCCTTAATGATGGAAAGATCAGCATCCTTATCGTAAAAAACTTTCATACAAACTCCTATCCCATTTTCTGTTTGGGGATTTATAAACGAAGCACTGAAGAACCGGTGCTAATTCCCACCGCACCCGACCGCACAACCTCGATAACGTTAAACTGGGCCAGTATTTTTATCGCTTCATCTAACTTTGGCCCAGAGCTAGTAATTTCTAGGGTTATGCAACCCTCGGTTTGATCTAGAGTGACTGCAGCTATCTCTCTTATACAGGTCTCTAGTTCGACTTTCTGACTTTCAGCTGGCAATAATTTCAGCAATAGTATCTCTCGCTCGAAATGCTCTCCATCTACTAATTTAACTAATTTTACAACATCAACTAACTTGTGCAGTTGCTTTGTAATCTGATTAATTACAGCATCATCACCACAGGTCACTACCGTGATGCGCGACATAGTAGGATCATCAGTCGGTGCTACCGTCAGAGAATCAATATTATAAGCACGCGCAGAAAAAAGGCCGGAAACTCTAGACAGAGCCCCAGCTTCATTCTCAAGTAAGATCGAAATAATATGACGCATATAATTTTACAAAAGCCCTTAGCTTGGATAGTTTGAGCTGAACAAGCCAGCCTCCTCAGTCAGCCTGAGTCAAAACTGCTAACTACCTACCTTCAATTCATCACTGAATAGAATTGCTATAGGCCGTGTTCAAGTTACTTCTTTTTAATTAAAAACTGATACTTATCGCCATCTTCAGTTGTTTCTAGCAACTCATTACCAGTCTGTTTTGAGAATGCTTCAAAGTCTTTAATTGCGCCTGGATCAGTCGCGATAATACGCAATACTTGACCACTATCTAGTGATGCCAATGCTTTCTTAGCACGTAAAATTGGAAGTGGGCAATTTAAGCCACACGCGTCTAACTCTTGATCAAAATCTGCCACAGGAAAATCCTCCGCTAATCTCGCTAATTATTATGGGTATTCAAGTTAATCTAAAATATAGCTACCATTATCGACAGCTAATAAGGCACCGTTAACCGCAAATCACCTGCGATCAACCGAGCTGAATATTAGAGAATATTAAAATTATGATTTAGCGTTTAAAGAGTGTCAAGGAAAGTACTGTATTTAAACGTTTTAGAATAAGCTTTTCCCTTCTATTCCAAATTAAGGGAAGATAACCATAGAAACTTCAAAGACTAGGTAATATGGATCACTCTAGGATCCATCTAGCCCTTAAACCTCTACAGGCGTGCTAAATAGGTAAAATGACTCGATTCTGGTTCCAGCTAAAATATGTCAGTCTAGGCTTAGTACTTGGCATACTGGTAGCGCGCTCAGCATTTGCCGAAAATCCTCAGGATTATGGTACCAACTTACCCGATATTGGTGATCCAGCCAGCGAAGTACTCAGTATTGGGCAAGAGGCGGAGCTCGGCAAGGTCCTGTTAGCACAAATCAATCGTCGCCTACCGATCTCGACTGATCCAGAATTACGTAATTATCTACAATCATTAGGCACACGCTTAATTTCAAGCAGCCTCAATTCGAACTTCCCCTATTATTTCCGCTTAGTATTTGATCCCAGAATCAATGCTTTCGCTATGCCTGGTGGCATTATTGTCATTAACAGCGGCTTACTTCTACTCACCAGTTCCGAATCTGAGTTAGCCAGTGTGGTGGCACATGAGATCGCCCACGTCTCACAGCGTCATATCGCGAGACGCTTTTCCCGCCAAAAACGACTTAGCGTACTGAATGCAATTGCGATGCTCGGTACCGTGGTTGCCGCCATCTATAGCTCCGAAGCCGCTAGCGCGACTGCAGCAGCGACCATGGGTGGCATGCAGAATGCAGAAATGTCCTATAGTCGTGACTATGAGCGTGAAGCGGACCGCATTGGCATGAATCTCTTATCTAGTGCGCAACTAGATCCTTACGGCATGCCGCGTTTTTTCGATAAGCTAAATAACTACTCACAGATCAATCAAAACCAGCCACCCGAATTTCTGAGCTCACACCCATTGACCCTATCACGTATTAGTGACTCTAGAACGAGAGCTAGGCAGTATAAACAACAGCAGTATTCAGAGAGTGTAGTGCAATATCACTACGCCCGTGCACGGGCACAAGCGATCTCAACCGCGCCTGGTAAGTTAATTACGCACTATCAAAAAATCATCAAAGAGGATCCCAGTAATATTGATCGTTATATCTATGCTTTAGCATTAAGCCGTGCTGGCAATAATCGCTTGGCGATAAGTCAATTAAAAGCTATCAAAACCACTCGATACGAAGAATTCCCAGTTTCGATTGCGCTCGCTCAAGTTAATATTGCTGATGGCAATAGCACCGAAGCAATTACCCTGCTGGAGAATCTAGAACAACTTTATCCCGGTAATGAGGCGGTTACACTCTATCTGGCGACTGCATTGCTAGAACAGAAGACGCCATTAGCGGCACTTCACAAATTAGATGCCTTTGGTATCACTTTCAGCAGTAACCCCGCACTAGAACGACTACGCGCACAGGCTGCTAAGCGTGCCGGTCAACCTTGGCGTAGCCACGAGTCCTTAGCTGACTATAACTTAATGCATGCACGTTATAGTAAGGCCTTAGAGCACTTAATATTAGCTGAGCGCCAAGTCGGAATCGACCAGCATAGTCGCGAACGCGTTAAATCAAAAAAGCTTGAAATCAAAGAGTTTCGTAAAAAACATAACCTGCGCTAAGAGCATCCAAAATTGAGGGCACTTTTAAGCAACCCCTCTGTCTCACCAGTATTATACTTGTACGCCTAAATAGTCACTTAACATACGGCGAGCAAGGCTCTAGAATAGCCCTATAGAACACAAACCAAGACCAGCAGGACAATATGGAAATCACACGACGTAAAGCAATTAAAGGCGCATCCTTAGCGGCCTTAGCTCTGTCATCAGGCGGCCTGATGAAGGCTGCATTAGCCAACGCAACGGCCTTTGACTCAACTGATTACAGTGAAGCACTTAAACTATTCCTCGCTGACAACGAGCTTAGCGCTGGCGATATTAAGATTAAAGCGCCAGAAGTAGCCGCAAATGGTGCTACCGTCCCAATCGAGATTGCAAGCAGCATCGAGAACACACAAAGCATCAGCATCTTCGTTGAAAATAACCCGCGCCCTTACATCGCAACTTTCCACATCAACCCACGTATCGAGGCAAGTGTTTCAGTCCGCGTAAAAATGCGTGAAACCTCTAATATTGTTGCCATCGCAAAAACCGATGCTGGGTATTTTGTTGCTAAACAGTCAGTGAAGGTTACGGCTGGCGGTTGCGTTTAATCGAAAAAGGACTTAAGAAAATGGCCAAGAAAATTAAGATCAGGGCGAGCCTGAAAAATGATGTCACTACGGTTAAAGCGATAATGACTCACCCGATGGAAACTGGTTCACGCAAGGATAAAGCAAGTGGTGAATTAATTCCTGCACACTACATTCAAACTGTTGTAGTCAGCCTCAATGGCGAACAGGTATTTAATGCTGATTGGGGTACTGGTGTCTCTAAAAACCCCTACCTTTCAATTAAGATCAAAGGAGGCGCTGCTGGTGATAGTGTCGCGCTAACTTGGAAGGATAATCTAGGTGCAAGTGAAACTGCTGAGACCAAGATTAAAGCGAAGTAAATTATGAAGTAACGGCCTGCGATAAACTCTAGTGGGCCGTTCTATTGCAAGCCACTAAACATCCTGCCTTCAACTCACTCAATCAACACAAACTATAGGGGTAAGTAAATCACCTTATAGAATTGACACCCAAACAATTTCCAAACGCTTTCAATAGAGAGCCAAAAAGATAATGTTTACACGCCTAGATCTACAGCAAAATTTAGGTCATAGATAGTGACTTTGATGGAAATCAAGAACATATAAGACGGCAGATATACCTTTTATATGATTGGCCGCAAACAAATTACAGCACTTACAGGCACGTTATAACTCATATAACGAAACCCAAAAAATGGTGGGTCGTGAGCGACTCGAACGCTCGACCTACTAGTTAAAAGCCAGCTGCTCTACCAACTGAGCTAACGACCCATTTTTTAGCTTGAGAACTACCGTTTGAAAGATACTGCGCCCAAGAACCAGAGGGCGCACATTATTACCTATAACGGCCTTTTTGCAAAGCAAAAAAGAAACTTTTTACGCTTCTTTGTAGAAAGGGTTCACTAACTCATTTAAACCATTTTTTACTGCAGTGCCAAAGCTGCATTCATCCATCATGTGATACTGCACTTTCATTGTCAGCGCACTGCCAAAAATAATCATGCCAAGAACCAAGGCAGAACCAAAAGCTAACGTTGATAAACCAGTTACACCCTGACCAATAGTACAACCAAATGACAATACGCCGCCAAAGCCCATTAAAACTGCGCCACCCATATTAGAAATCATTTCCGACTTGTTGTTAAACGTCTCTACCCGGAAGGTGCCTGATGCGATGGCATACAAGAAAGAACCCAATATCATGCCGAAAGTAACCGCAATGGCGAAGTCGATCTCAGAACCAGTGAATGTCATTAGATAACTAATAGTATTACCGGTAGGACCAATAAAAGTAAGGCCTGCTGGAGCAATTGGATCAAAATCATCTTGCCCAAGATAGCCAGTGATGTACCACGCCAAAATAACTAAACTACCGATAACAATGCCGGCCAAAATATTATCAAAACTGGTCCTAAACTCTTCATGTTTAACTGCATAAATAATACAGCCCAGGCCCAATATAAGCGCAACAACCATTTGCAATGAAGCATCATGCGTTAAACCAAAGATTGCAGCTACGGCATGATCAAAACCTTGCCCAGCCATACCAGCCGCTTCCAGATCAATCACTGGCTTCGCTAAGTAATCAATTCGAATATAGGCAAACAAGCCACGCATAGTCATGTAAGCAGTGATACCAAAAATTAGAACGACTACCACCGACTTCAGATTACCACCACCAATACGAACTAGATTTCGCTGACCACAGCCTGCCGCCAGGGTCATACCGATACCAAACAAGAATCCACCCAACGCATAACTCAGATAAGTAAAATTACTCGCTAAATACATTGTTGAGTCGAGATCAATGTAACCGCTGATGCGCAGGTAAGTGGTGCCAATCATGGCGATACCAATAGCAAACAACCATGCACTCATACGGCCACGAGAACCTATATTCACGATGTCGCTCACTGCACCCATGGTGCAGAAATTAGTTTTAGCCGCAATTGCTCCAAAAACAATCGCAAGTAAAAATCCGTATAGGGCTATTTGTTGTAGGTGTGTTAACTCTTCCATGGGCAACCTTGAAATTTTTATTAGCGAGCGAGTATACCAGTACTCGATTTTTTCTTAAATGTGAACATTAAACGAACATACGTAGCCGCACCAATATAGAGCGATACCCCCTATGCAAGCTTTTCTTACTGGCGCACCAAAATAGATCGATCCATAAGTATGGTTACTTTAGTCTATCTAAACCGTGTACTGAAAAACGTCTTAAACCCGAGCTTAACAAGTAGGTTTGGTCAATCATAGCCATCCATTTAAATTAGTTATTAATCTAAAATAGTAATAAATATCAGATAACAATAAGAATTAATCTAGTAATTAACTGAAAATCAATAAGATAAGCTCAAGTCTATATTTATTGTCATTACCTCCAATTTTCACTGATTAACTAATAGATTTGAGAAAATCCCAATAAAGGTTATTTAAATTTACTATTAGTTGATCACATTTTTGCACTGTTTTAGTGCAAAAATGTCCGCTTAGACAGCTTATATCAAGAACAGGAAGATTGATAACGCGTTGGATCAGGCAGTTTCGCCTCCTTAAACCCTTCTCGACGTAAGAGACAAGAATCACATCGGCCACAAGCAAGGCCTTCTGCATTGGCTTGGTAACATGAAACAGTTTCGGAGTAGTTAACGCCTAAGCGTTCGCCCTGCTGGATGATCTCTGCCTTGCTCAAACTGATCAGCGGGTTATGAAAACTAAGCTGGCCTCCTTCAACCGCTTCTTTAGTCGCTAAATTGGCCATTTCTTGAAAAGCAGCCATAAATTCTGGACGACAGTCAGGATAGCCCGAGTAATCGACAGCATTTACGCCAGTAAAAATATGCCGAGCATTGAGCACCTCCGCCCAACCCATCGCGATAGATAAAAAAATTGTGTTGCGTGCAGGCACATAAGTTAGTGGTATACCTGACGCTTCCGTCTCTGCTACTGCATTGTGCTCCGGCACAGATAACTCATGATTAGTCAAAGCAGAGCTATCAAATAAACTGAGGTCTATATTAAAGACTCTATGCTCCAACACGCAGGCTTGTTTAGCTATATTACTCGCCGCATTAAGCTCAGCTGAATGCCTCTGACCGTAACAAAAACTCAAGGTATAACATTGATAACCTTGCTCTTGCGCTATCGCCAGTGCTGTTATTGAATCAAGGCCACCCGACAATAGGACAACCGCTTTTTCACTAAGCCCAGTCATAACTAACACCTAGTACCATTATCGACCAGCCTCATCACCCCATAACACCTTATGTAGCTGTAATTGAAAGCGAACATTTAATTGATCACGTAAAATCCAATCAGCCAATATAGTAGGAGACAATTCATCTTGACTCGGAGATAACAAGACTTCACATAGCTGATCGAGCTTATGCTCAAAGATGCGCGCCTTGCACCATTCGTAATCTGACTCATTGCAAATTACAAATTTGATTTGGTCACTGCTACTTAAGTGATCAAGATTAGACCAGAGATTCTTATCACTCTCACCCGATGCGGGCGTCTTGAGATCCATTACTTTAACTACCCTCGGATCTACGGCAGCAATATCTATAGCACCACTCGTTTCCAAAGAAACCTTAAACCCCAGCTGACTAAGCGTTGTCAATAATGGAATGCAACTAGGCTGCGCCAGTGGCTCACCACCCGTGACTGTGACATACCTAGCTGAGTTGGCTGCAACCTGAGCTACCACTTCATCCAGTGTCATCCAATCACCGCCAGAAAAGGCGTAACTGGTATCACAATAATGACAGCGCAATGGGCAGCCCGTTAAACGTACGAACGTTGTAGGTAAACCTACCGTTCGTGTCTCACCCTGCAGCGAAAAAAAGATTTCACTAATACGGAGCTTACTCACTTCAACTACCACTAGAATTACCGGCCTTCGCGCTCTAAGCGCTCTAAGCGCTGCTGTGCTAGGCCTGCAACCGTACTATCAGAAAACTCAGACCGTAGCTGCGTTAAGATCTCACGACTCTCTTTCCACCGACCTAACTCATAGAAGGTGTAACCCACCTTCAAACGCGCATCAGGTACTTTACTGCTCGCTGGGTAGTCTTCAATCACCTTGGTAAATTCAATCAGCGCCTGATCATATTGTTTCCTGACATAAACCGCCTCCGCTAACCAATACTGCGCATTAGCAGCGTATTTACTATGTGGATAATGAATCAAAAACTGCTGGAAGGCTTCAATAGACTCAACATAACGCGCTTGTTTAAGCAATAGGAAGGCATCGCGATAAGCATTAGTGGTTTCACCAGAATCCTGTGTCTCGCGTATCACACTTGCTCCTACTTTCACTTCAGACATGGCTTTATCAACGTTTTCAGCGCCATTTTGGCCCTGTTCAACTCCATTAGAAGCAGGACTTATGCCTCCTCTCTCATCTACACTTTGCCTATCCTCAAGCCTTGATACTGCTTGCCCTTGTGTATTCACTGGATCTGCCACCCTGCTTTCTTTTAGCACTTCAGATTCAATCACCTGTGGCAATTGAATCTCAGCACGAAGCACTGATGCCGAGTTAACTGGGTTATCCTCTCCTAAAACTAGCGTTGGCTGTTCAATTTCATTGCCAACATCACCGTCTATTTCAGCAACTTCTTGCTCACTTAATGCCGCTCCTGAACCCACTACCGAGACCCAATCAGCAGCAGCTGACTTAGCTTCAGAAGACGAGAATACCGAAGCATTTGAATTTATCGTTAGAGAATCACGCGGCGTTTGCACTGGCTCAGAGTTCTCTCTACGTTGCTGCTCTTCTAGCTTGGAGAGCTGACGCCGAAGCCGTTGGTTAGACTCACGCAGATCTTGTAACTCACGCTCCATATTCTGCAATCGTCTTTGAATAATATGTAAACCTGCACTGAGATCTAACCTGCCCTGTTGCTCTAACTGCTGCTGCAACAAACGCACTTCCACCTGAAGAGCGTCAACCTGAGCTTGCGTCGCTTTTGGTGCGGCATAAGCAGTCGACAACAATAAAGTGATAGATAGCAGAATGGCATGCATCATTGGTTTGATTTGATATAGCAAAGTTGAAACCATCACTTAGTATATAATTTCTACGCGACGGTTTTTCTGTAACGAAGCCTCATCAGAGCCATAAACTGCCGGACGCTCTTCACCAAAACTTACAATCTCAAGTTGTCCTGGCTGCACACCTTCTAAGATTAGCAAGTCACGTACTGTCTTCGCTCTAGATTCGCCGAGGGCTAAGTTATATTCTCGCGTCCCACGCTCGTCAGCATGCCCTTCCAACCGTAACATCCGATTCGGATTCACAGTCAAGTATTGGCCATGACTCCGCACTACCTCCAATGAATCTTGACTCACTTCAGCGCTATCATATTCAAAATAAATAATGCGCACAGACAGAGGGTTTTCTGGATCATCCAACGCATCAAGCATGACGCCCTGCTGATCTTCGATCCCTACGGATGAAGACTCAGAATCAGAGGTTCCTGAACTAGACAAAGCCCCTGAAGCACCAGACTCAGCATCATCAGGTTTTGTTGGATTACCGTTACAGGCAACCAAAAACCCACTGATAAATAAGGGAAGTAAATAACGAAAGTGTTTCATATCCATACCTCAGTCTAACTGCTCAATTAAAATACCCAGTTCATCGAAATGGCGACCAGGTTGGCTCGCGAACTTTTCCAGCTTGTAACCGAAATTGTTGCTGCACTCGGCCATCAGCACTAACCGCTGACAGTATCGTTCTACCGCTGCGACGTGTCGAGAATATTATCATGCTGCCATTTGGCGCAAAACTAGGGGCTTCATCTAAACTACCATCAGTAATCACACGAAAACTATCATTCTGTAGATCTAAAACACCAATCTGATAACCCTGGCCATCATTATGCACCATCGCTAATAGATCCCCGTTTGGTGAGAGTGCTGCAGCCGCATTATATCTACCCTCAAAGCTAACCCGTTCAGCTTTGCCTCCAGCGACAGAAAGCTTATAAATCTGCGGGCTACCTGAACGATTGGAAGTAAAATAGATAGAACGACCATCTACACTCCATGTTGGCTCAGTGTCGATACCATAGTGACTCGTTAGTTGTCGTTTCTCACCGCTCTGGAGGTCTAAAATATAAATATTGGGGTCACCATCTTGAGACAGTGTCAGTGCTAACTGCTGATTATTCGGCGACCAAGTTGGCGCACTATTCAGCCCAGGTGCAGAAGAGATTTTTTTACGCTGCCCACTAGCCAAGTCTTGAACAAAGATCTCAGAACGCTCATTTTCAAAGGATACATAAGCGAGTTTACTACCATTACTAGACCAGGCCGGTGACATTAGTTGCTTATTCGACATAAATACAGAACGTGGATTATGGCCATCAGCATCCGCCACCTGCAGCACATATTGCTTCTCCTTACCTGTTCCCATCTCGGTAATATAAGCAATACGTGTGCTAAAGGCGCCACGCATCCCTATTAAACTTTCAAAAACGACATCAGATATTTTATGTGCAACACGTCGTAATGAAGAACTATTGCTATTTGCCATGTGCGCTAATGAACGTTTGTTATGAACCAAGTCATACAAAAAAAATTCAATTCGAAATTGATTTTCTGATATTGGCTGCGTGCTCACCACTAACAAGGCTTCAATACCCTTATCACGCCATTGCTGATACTCAACTTGCCGCTTGTCGACTAAACCATTGGGATAACGCTGACGCTCAACTACACTCAGTAAACCACTACGATGCAGGTCTGCGCTGATAATCTGTGTAATTAAACGAGTTTGCGGACTGTTGTCATTAGATGTGGTTGTTACCGCAATAGGCAGCGCCGACTCGACACCTTGAGAAATCTCAATTTCTAATAATGCAAAGACTGGTTGTACTGCCATGCAAACTATAAAACCAACACTCAACAAAATACGTCGCAAAATTAGCTACCTCACTGTGGCTCAAATTTAAATTTCAATTCACGATCAAACAAAGCTGCATCTGCCGGTATCGGCAGCGGGTCTGACTTCCATACCGCTTCTTCAACTGAACGCTTTAATTGCTCATCGCCACCGCGGCATTGCAATACTTTCACCTGTTGAATGAAACCTGATGGATTTTGTAGTACATATACATAACAACTGAATTTGTCAGAATTAGCGCCAATAGGTTTTCTCCAACGGCCCTGTACTTTTGCAGTAATCGCACCAATATATTGCAATAACATCGACTGCAGCTGTCTTTCTCTAGCGGCTTGTCGCGCTTTCTCTTCCTGCTCTCTCAAACGTGCTTGCTGTTCTTTAAGCTTACGTTCCTCCAGCGCCTTCATTTCAGCCTCTTCCTGGTCTAAGACGGCCTGCAATCGTCTTTGTTCCGCTTCAGCTTCTGCTTTTTTTTGCGCCTCTTCTTGTGCTTTAAGCTTAGCCGCTAGTTGTTTAGCCTTTTGTTCAGCCTTTTGTCGTGCTAATTCAGCATCTTTTTTAGCCTTCTTCGCTTGCTTAAGTTCGGCTTGGCGCTTCTCTTCAGCGCGCCGTGCTGTTTCCTTGTTTTGTCTTATCCTCTCTTCTTCTATACGCTTTTTACGCAATGCTAACTCACGGCGCTTACGCTCAGCCGCTTTTTTTTCAACACGCTTTTTTGCCTTTGCTTTTTCTATCGCAGCACCATCAATAATCTCGGCTTTAATGATATCAATCTGCGGCAGAGCAAGCTGGGGCTTTTCTGGTTTAAAGTTAAAACCAAAGGTAAAAACCAACACTAGAATTACATGCACCGCTAGTGCCAAAATCACTGAGCGCGATAAGAAGGAAGATCGTTTCAGCATCCGATACTTACTCTGCTTCTGGCTGTGTAATCAACCCAATTGAGGTAAAGCCGGCCGTCTGCATCGCAGCCATTACTTTAACTACACGGCCATAATCAACTGCTGCATCGCCTTTAACATACACTGCCTGAGCGCCAAACTGCCCAAGTAAACCAGGCATGACTTGCTTAAATTCAAGCAAGCTTAACGCTTTTTTTGGATCTGACAGCTTATTAACAAAAATACGCCCTTGCTGATCTACTGAGACAATAAAGGGCTCCTTTTGCTGCATGTATTCTTCAATTGGCTTAGCCGGAGCGCTAGGCAGATTAACTTCAACTCCTTGATTAAACAGAGGCGCGGTTACCATAAAGATAACCAACAGCACTAACATCACATCAATGTATGGGACTACGTTGATGTCGGCCATAGGCTTACGCCGGCGATGATGGTTACGTGCCATTAGCTTTCTCGTACTAACGGCTCAGGTGTTTCAATTTCACGGGTAATCGCTTGTCGCTGCAATAATCCTGTAAATTCCTCAACAAAGTTGTCGTAACGAGTAATTAAACGTTCGACACTATTGGAATAGCGATTGAAAGCAATAACCGCTGGGATCGCTGCCAATAAACCCATGGCAGTGGCTATTAGCGCCTCAGCAATACCTGGAGCAACCGCTGCTAATGTTGCCTGCTGCACCTCACTCAGCGCTCGAAATGAGTTCATAATGCCCCAAACAGTGCCAAAGAGCCCGATGTATGGACTGGTCGAACCTACCGTAGCTAGAAAAGATAAATTATTTTCAAGAAAGTCGATTTCACGCGATAACGCTACTTTCATCGACCGTAATGCAGTGTCGCTAATGGAGAGAGGTGAGACCTTACGGTTTTTATGTAAACGGATATACTCTTTAAAGCCAGCAACAAAAATATGCTCCATACCATTAAGGCTGCGCTTCGCGCTAACTTTTTCATAGAGGGTTGCTAAATCTGCACCCGACCAAAAACGGTCTTCAAAACCCGCCGCTTCTTTATTAGCCAGACGTAAGACACGCGACTTACTCATGATCATGGTCCAGGACACAATTGACGCTAAAACCAATATCAGCATCACAATCTGCACCAGAATACTGGCATTGGCTATCAGGTGGTAAATACTCATATCTACTTGCATGCTAGTAATTCTCGGTAAAGTCTTTCAGGTATAGGTTTAGGACTAAATTTATCACAATCCAAACAAACGATATTGACCTCAGCATTAACTACTTCGGATCTTCCATCCTGCATTACAATAGATTGCTTGAGCCCGATACTTGCGCGCTTTAAACTAAAATCATCAACACTACTAATAATTTGCTGATTGAAGCGAGCTGCTTGTCTATAGCGCACATTAGCTGAGCGAACTGCAAAAATAATCCCTTCTTGTTCGCGCAATTGGTCTTGCTCGAAACCAAAGCTACGCAACCATTCAGTACGCGCACGCTCAAGAAACTTCAGATAATTAGCATAATAAACCACACCACCAGCATCGGTATCTTCATAATAAATGCGTATGGCTAAGCTGTAATTACGCACTGCGTTACTCTCTACCTATCTGATCTTCTGCACTTACGCTATTTTGGTCCTCAAATAAATCAGCATCAGATTTAAACTGCTCTAAGCCCTGCGGTACCGCTAAGCCAAAATGTCGATAGCAGTTTGCAGTCGCCACCCGGCCACGTGGAGTCCGCATCAAAAATCCATTCAAAATCAGAAAAGGCTCGATCACATCTTCAATTGTGCCGCGCTCTTCACCGACTGCTGCCGATAAACTATCTAAACCAACAGGGCCGCCACCAAACTTTTCAATCACAGCGAGTAATACTCGCCTATCCATCTGATCAAAACCATGCTGATCAACACTCAACATATCAAGCGCTTGTTGCGCTACCTTCTTGCTAATCCGGCCATCAGCCTTAACTTGTGCAAAGTCACGCGCTCGGCGCAACAGCCGATTAGCGATACGTGGTGTACCACGAGAACGACGAGCAATCTCCCAGCTAGCCTCAGCCGCTAATTCAACATTGAGGATACGTGCAGACCGGCTGACAATACCACTCAGCTCTTCACTACTATAAAACTCAAGACGTTGCACAATGCCAAAGCGATCCCTTAAGGGTGAGGTTAACAATCCAGCCCGCGTGGTCGCACCGACCATGGTAAAAGGCGGAATATCAAGCTTAATAGACCGTGCGCTAGGGCCTTCGCCTATAACGATATCTAACTGATAGTCCTCTAGAGCCGGATAAAGGATCTCTTCTACTACTGGACTCAAACGATGAATCTCATCAACAAACAAAACATCATTCTCTTCAAGGTTGGTCAAAATTGCAGCCAGATCGCCAGCTTTCTCTAAGACTGGCCCTGATGTTTGTCGAATATTAACGCCTAATTCTTGTGCAATGATATTGGATAATGTGGTTTTACCAAGCCCTGGAGGACCGAAGATCAGGACATGATCCATGGCCTCTTTACGCTCTTTGGCCGCTGAGATGAAAATCTCCATCTGCTCACGCACCCGTGTTTGGCCGACGTACTCGGCCAATGTGCGCGGTCGTATTGCACGATCAGAGCTAGGATCTTCCCCAGACACCTGCTCTGCTTCTATGATTCTTTCATCTGCCATGCTGTAGCCTTATTGCCTAAGACTGGTTTTAAGGGCTAAGCGAATGAGTTCTTCACTACTTTCGGTGTCAGATTCTACTTGCTTGACCATACGTGTCGCCTCTGGACCTTTGTATCCCAATGCTATTAAGGCGGTAATCGCCTCTTCACGTGGACCTAATTCAACAGCTGAACTTGCTGAACCAGCCACACCATCACTAACTGAAATTGAACTTAAACGATCACGTAATTCAATCACTAATCGCTCAGCTGTTTTACGCCCCACGCCTGGTAAGCGAATAAGTGAATCAACATCACCATTCTCAATGCAAAAACGAAAGCCTTTGGTATCCATGCCCGACAAAATAGCCAACGCCATTTTGGCGCCTACGCCATTAACTTTGAGTAAGATTCTAAAAAGACTGCGATCTTCAGTTGAGTGAAATGCATATAGCGTATGCGCATCTTCACGCACCAATAAATGCGTATACAACACAAGCTCTGCTCCGCATTCTGGCAAATTATAGAAAGTCGACATCGGCGCTTGTAATTCATAGCCAACCCCCTGCACCTTCATCATAAGGTCAGGTGCTTGTTTGTATATTAAGGTGCCTTCTAATAAACCGATCACATACTTAACCCGAGTTATTCTACTTCTTAATTTGCTTGGTATTTAAAGCGGTATGCGCATGGCATATAGCTACCGCCAGACCGTCAGCCTCATCCTCTTGTAACTCTTTACGAAGATTGAGCAAGCGCGTCACCATGTGCTGCATTTGATCCTTTGATGCGGCACCATAACCGACTGCAGATTTTTTAACTTGTTTAGCCGTATATTCATAGATTTCTAAACCTGCATGACAGCCTGCACTTATTGCAGCACCCCGCGCATGGCCTAATTTCAGTGCTGACATTGGATTTTTTGCCATAAACACCTCTTCCACTGCCATATGTTCCGGCTGCCATTGCTGGCAAATCTCACTTAAGGACGCAAAGATGACACTTAATTTATCAGCTAATGACGTAGTGGGTAACTTTAAATAGCCGCTGCTTATATAACTACTGTGATAGCCATCACTATCGATGATGCCGTAGCCAGTACGAATAGACCCAGGGTCTATGCCTAAAATACGTATTTTACCTTGCTTCGTATTAACCGAGATTCTCCAACAGGCCATCAGGAAATTCGACATTAGAATAGACATTTTGGACATCATCTAATTCTTCAAGTGCGTCGATTAGATTGATAATCTTTTCAGCATCTTTTTCGCTCACTTCAGCCATAGTCGATGCTCGCATCTCAATTTCGGCAAAACTTGGGGTTAACTCCGCATTATTCAAGGCTGCCTGCAGATCTAAAAAGGTATCCGCCTGACAGATCACTTCCATTGAACCATCTTCCTCACTAACAATGTCGTCAGCACCCAGTTCTAGAGCAACTTCCATTAAGCGGTCCTCATCAACACCGCTTTCGTAATTAAAAATACCTAGTTTCGTAAATAAGTAGGAGACCGACCCACTAGTCCCCATATTGCCATTATGCTTACTAAAGGCATGACGCACTTCTGAGACGGTACGATTACGATTATCGGTCAAGCAGTCCACAATCAAGGCGATACCTGCTGGGCCATAGCCTTCGTAGCGAATTTCTTCGTACTCGACTCCTTCTAGCTCGCCGGAACCCCGCTTGACAGCGCGCTCAATCGTGTCTTTCGACATATTGGCGCCTAATCCTTTGTCGACCGCTAGACGTAAACGTGGATTAGAATCTAGATCTGAGCCACCAATACGTGAAGCTACCGTAATTTCGCGGATGAGTTTGGTGAATACCTTCCCTCGTTTAGAATCTTGCGCCTTTTTACGGTGCTGGATATTTGCCCATTTACTATGCCCTGCCATTACCTAATCTCGTAGCCAAATAAAGTATCTATAGTACCACTTGAAGCGCCTATCCAAAATGGTGGAAAAGCCCCAAAATGTGCTAATAAAATAACTTCTTACTAGATCAGCTAAGATTAGCTAACTTCAGGCACCCAGCGACTAATAGCTTCTTTATTAGTGTGCGAGCTGGCTAGCTCAATAGCTTCGGAACGGCTCAGCCAGCGATACTCCAGGTGCTCCCTGGGGTCCAACTGGATCGTATTGCGTCCATCTAACGGCAGTAGAAAGACATGCTCTTGATTACGCGTGATACCCTCACCATAACGTTGACGCCAGATCGGGTAGATTTCGAACATCTGAGAGAAATTGCAGTTAATCAATCGTGCACCATCAAGACCTGTTTCTTCTTTCAGTTCACGCACTGCTGCAGCGTCCTCAGTCTCACCCCATTCTAGGCTACCAGTAACCGATTGCCAAAAATCATCAGGAAAAGTACGACGCATCATCAGTACTTCACCCTGTTTGGTGTAGATCACGATGAGCACTGACTCAGGACGCTTTATTTTTTTCTCTTCAATCATTGCGATTACACGGTGTCGCTCAATGAGTAAGAAGCTTGCAGCTCGACAAAATCGCAAGCACCCTTAATCTTATGGGTAAGTAATTGGGCGCAATTCAGCCTGAGTATTTATTCTGCTGCTTCTTTAAGCTTTGGACGCAGACGTAAGTTTAGTTCTTTTAACTGCTTCTCACTAACTTCTGCAGGTGCATCAGTCAACGGACACATAGCGGTCTGTGTTTTTGGAAAGGCCATCACATCACGAATTGAGCTACTACCAGTCATTAACATGATGAGACGATCCATACCAAAGGCGATACCAGCATGCGGTGGACAACCATAGCGTAAGGCATTCAGTAAGAAACCAAACTTGTTCTCAGCTTCTTCGTTAGAAATATTTAACACTTCAAATACAGCACGCTGCATATCCTGCTTGTGAATACGAACCGAACCACCACCAACTTCAGTACCGTTAAGCACCATATCGTAAGCCAAGGATAGAGCGTCACCTGGGTTTGCTATCAACTGTTCAGCTGAATCAAAATTTGGCGCTGTAAACGGATGATGTAAGGCATTCCAACGTTGTTCTTTCTCATCAAAATCGAACATAGGGAAATCAACCACCCACAGCGGCTTCCATTCACCCTCCAGAAGATTGCGATCAGTTCCTAATTTCACGCGTAGCGCGCCTAAAGCATCATTGACTACGTTGGTCTTATCAGCACCGAAGAACAAAAGATCACCATCACTAGCACCGCTGCGCTGCAAGATTTGCTCTATAACCTCATCCGGTAAGAACTTAAGGATTGGACTTTGCAAACCTTCACGACCTTGCTCGACCGTATTACATTTAATGTAAGCCAGACCCTTAGCGCCGTAATTAGCGACATAGTTGGTATATCCGTCGATCTCTTTACGGCTAAGGTCACTGCCATTCGGCAGACAGATAACGGCGACACGACCCTTCTCATCCTGCGCCGGACCACTGAAGACCTTAAATTCAACAGCGGTCATAAGATCGGTAATATCAATCAACTCTAATGGAATTCGCAGATCTGGCTTATCCGAACCATAACGATGCATAGCCTCAGCGTAGGTCATGCGTGGAAACGGAGCTGCTAAAGAAACACCGATAGACTGCTGAAATACTTGCCGCATCATTCCTTCCATCATCGACATGATTTCTTCTTGACCTAAGAATGAGGTCTCAATATCAAGCTGGGTAAATTCAGGCTGGCGATCAGCACGTAGATCTTCGTCCCGGAAACAACGGACAACTTGGTAATAACGATCAAAACCACTCATCATCAACAATTGCTTAAACAGCTGTGGTGATTGTGGCAAAGCAAAAAACGATCCAGAATGAGTACGACTCGGTACCAAGTAATCACGCGCACCCTCCGGTGTCGCCTTGGTTAGCATTGGCGTCTCAATATCTAAGAAGCCGTTATCATCTAAATAGTTGCGTAAAGCACGTGTTACTTGAACGCGTGTCTGCATTCGAGCTTGCATCTCGGGACGACGCAAGTCGACATAACGATAGCGGAGACGGGCTTCTTCGTTCACATCTTCGTCATCAAGCTGAAATGGCGGTGTGTCCGATTTATTCAAGACTTCCAACGCAGTAGCCAAAACCTCGATCTCACCTGTGCTGAGCTCACTATTCACCGTACCTTCAGGGCGTGGACGTACTTTTGCCGTCACTTTAAGCACATATTCATTTCGAATCTGCTCTGCTGCGGTGAAGATATCAGCCCGATCAGGATCAAATACCACTTGCACAATACCGGTACGGTCGCGCAGATCGATGAAAATAACACCACCGTGATCTCGGCGACGGTTCACCCAGCCACAGAGTTGTACTTCTTGCTCTAAATGTTCAAGAGTGGTTTCTCCACAATAGTGCGTGCGCATGCGACATGTCCTGACGTTAAAACTGGATAAAATATAGCTAAATAAGGTTGCTGTGGATATTACGGAGTAAGCTAGCGTGAATCAACTGAAGCTGCATTTGATGTCTTTGCCATTCCTAACGACATCACCAGTTTCAAGGCTGTTTCAATATCCATATCAAGCTCACGGGTCTCACTCTCGGCCACCACCATAATAAAGCCTGACGTTGGGTTAGGGGTGGTTGGCACAAAGACCATGATCGACTGCTGGTCAAGTTGATCCTGAATTTCTTTGACTGCGGTCCCAGTTTGAAAGCAAATTGTCCAAATCCCTTTGCGTGGGTATTCAATCAGAAGCACCTTACGAAATGAATCACCACCGGTACTGAGTACACTATTTAAAATTTGCTTAACTGAAGAATAGATCGTCCGTACTAACGGAATACGTGCAAGCAAACCCTCTGATACCCGCAAAGCAGTGCGACCCAACAAATTAGCACCAATGGCGCCAGTGATCAGGAGAATAATAAAAGCTAAGATAAAACCAAGGCCTGGAATGGAAAAACCCAGCAGACTCTCTGGACGCCAGGCTATTGGCAGAATCAGTAATAGCCTATCCATTAGGTCGAGCAGTAATTTTAAAATGAAAAAGGTAACGCCAAGCGGAACCCAAACCAAAAGACCTGCGATTAAGTAGCGACGTAACATAATTTAAAGCCCCAATATCTGCGTCTATTTGCTTCGCTCATCTAGACCTGAACTCTCTGCACAAAGCAATCATTGGGTTGCAGGTGATCGCTTATGCGCCGGAGGAACCATCTGAATCTTTAGTCGAAAGATTCTTCTGCTTTCCTGATTTGAAATCGGTTTCGTACCAGCCATTACCACTTAAACGAAAGCCAGCCGCTGAAATCATCTTTTTCAATGCGTCATTACCGCACTTAGGGCAAGTAGTTAAAGGATCATCACTGATCTTTTGCAAAACTTCGTGTTGATGCCCACAGGCTTCACATTGGTACTCATAGATCGGCATATCATTACATTCCTTTGACAAAATCTTGGCCTGAGTCGAATCTAGGCCACGGTACTCTCCCCTCAGCTTTGCTGGGTCAACGAGCATAATAACCAAGTATAATGACCCACGACGATGATGGGTAGACCATTAAAGATAACTCTTATCAGGTTTACGACTTAGTTTGAGCCTCACTTTAACACCCAGGAAAATGAGTAGATCAGGACTAAACATGGACAACTCTGGTTGTTTGCCCAGAAATAGGCTATTTGAGTGTGCATGACACATACGATAAGTATCAATCAGCGTGTTAAAATGACAAAAAATAACACATTGGGAGGACCGCCCAAATGAAATCCTTACTACAGAAGATGACTGGCTTAGCTTGTCTAGGGGCAATTTTGATTACTGTAAGCACAAGTGCGCTTGCGGAAGATACGCTAGCAACACCGCCCGTGCCTGAGTTGCAGGATAAAAACATAGAGCTAAAAACAGTCTACAAGTACTCGCTATTACCCGGCATCCGTCTCTGTGATCGTGATAAAAAACAAGCGCAAACACGGACAGGCGTCAACTGCCAAGATCCAGAGCTAATTAACTCAGTCTCAACCCGTGATCGAGAAATTTATTCACTAGAGCACAGCACTATTGTGCAGGAAAAGGTCGCTCCAAATGGCAACATTCTACGCATTCAATTTTCACGCAAGCCTTCCCTTAAGAACTAATTCTTTCAGTAGGCTTTTCGAATAAGGCCATAGTCTCCACATGCCCTGTGTGTGGAAACATGTTAATCACGCATACTCGCGTCATGCAATAGCCTAACTTATTAACTAGGACATCGGCATCGCGCGCTAAGCTTGCTGGGTGACATGACACATAGAGCACCTTCTTCGGTGCTATGAGATGTAATTGATCGATAACTTCTTTCGCACCTGAGCGTGGTGGATCAATAAGCACGAGATCCCATTGTTGTGCTAACCAATTACTATTGGCTGACACTTCAAATAAATTTTCTTTCTGAAACCGTATATTGCTTATTTTATTGAAACTCGCATTATCTTTAGCACGTTGTATCAGTGCAGCATCACCTTCGATGCCTAATACTTCCTCGGCCGTTTGCGCCAATGGCAGGCTAAAGTTACCAAGTCCACAGAATAAATCTAACACACGATCTGTTGCTGTCACTTCTAGCCAGTCCAATGCTTGAACCACCATTTTATTATTGATCTCAGCATGAATTTGTATGAAATCAGTCGCCGTAAACTGCAGCTGCACGTTGAATGGCTGTAGAGTAAAATACAAGGGCTCAATAGCCATTGCATCCAACGGGTAGATTGAATTCAAACCAGCAGGTTGCAACAATAATCGAATCTGCCACTGTTGCTGAAAGACACGAAAAAGCTCTAGATCTCTTTCACTTGGTTTTTCCAACACCCTTATAACTACTGATATCGCATTCTCTGCAACACTACATTCTAACTGAGGGATCTTGTCTCTTATCGACAACTGATAAATAAGCTCAGCAAAAGGCTGTATCAATTGAGCTATCTTCGGATGTAACACTTCACAGGATGACATCTGTGCAATATACGGCGCATTTTTCTCACGAAACCCAACTAATACCGCCTCTTTCTTCACAACATATTTAACACCAAGCCGAGCGCGGCGGCGATAGCCCCAAACCTTATCAGTCAAGGCTGGCATAACCTCCTTTGCTGTCACTTGCCCGATACGCATTAAGGTATCAAGCACTGATTTCTCTTTTAATACGAGCTGCATCTCAGGCGTAATATGTTGTGTTGCACACCCCCCACAGAGCGTAAAATAAGGACATTGCGCCTCTACTCGTTGAGCTGAGGGTTCAATAATTTCGACTAATTGAGCCTCATCAAACTTCTTTTTTTTCTTGATCGCTCTATAACTGACCCGCTCACCAGTCAGCGTAAATGGGATGAAAACCTTTTTGCCGTCCTCACTAGCGACGCCACGCCCATCCAGCGAAACATCGGTAATCAGAGCCTCTTTTAAATCTGTCATATATTCTCTTCAATACATTCAATTATTACACTACCTATCAAACTAACCGAAACCGCACCAGTGCCGATGGTAAAGCGGCTAATGATATTCGATTTTTAAAGCGGCGACTCAGTAATCTTGCGAAGTCTGGCAAAAAACAAAACAATTAAACAACTAAAAGCATATGCTATGCAGTAAGACAGTAGCTTATATAAAGCGAGCCAGTGATGTTTATCCACGAATATCAGTCGAAACAATTATTGCAGCAGTATCAGATCCCAACCCCGCTCAGCCATATTTTTCATGAAGGCGATAATATCGACTCCTTTGTCAGCCAATGGGGCAATCAAGAATGGGTGGTAAAGTCACAAATACACGCTGGTGGCCGTGGTAAAGCTGGCGGCATCTTAACGGCGCATCAAGCTGAAGAGCTAGCCAGTCATATGCGACTACTCCTTGGCAGCCAACTAATCACTGCCCAGACCAGCCCTAATGGACTACCAGTCAAGACTCTATTAATTGAGAAGCCAGCAGCGATCGCAAATGAAATCTATCTGGCCATCCTGATTGATCGTAATAAAAAAAATATCGCCTTACTGTCTTCCAGCGAAGGCGGTGTCGATCTAGAAGAAATAGCAGCGCGGAATCCGAGCAAAATCAATCGAGTAGCCATCACTCAAACAATTGGACTACAAAACTATCATTATCAAACGCTAGCGCAAGGATTAATGCTTGATAAGGCACAGCAACATACCTTCAACGATATAGTAAACAGTCTCTATCGAATGTTTTGTGATATCGATGCCACTTTGATTGAGATTAATCCATTAATCGTCACCCAAGCCGGTACACTGCAAGCCTTAGATGCAAAAATCAATATTGACGATAACGCACTATATCGCCAAACCAAATTTTCAAACTTACGTGACGACAGCCAAGAGAATACGATTGAACAAAGGGCGCGAACACATGATTTAAACTACGTCAAACTAGACGGCAACATTGGTTGCATCGTTAATGGGGCAGGCCTAGCCATGGCGACCATGGATCTGATCAAGCATTTTGGTGGTGAACCTGCCAATTTTCTTGATGTAGGTGGTAATACGAATGAAGCCTGCGTCACTCATGCCTTTGAACTACTGCTTACCGATCATGAAGTGCGTGCAATCTTAGTTAATATATTTGGCGGAATTGTGCGTTGCGATGTAATTGCCCATGGCCTCTTAGCAGCTCTTAAACACACCACTTTAGACATTCCAGTCGTGGTGCTACTGCAAGGGACTAACGCAGAACAAGCTAAAGTCCTCCTGAAAGATCAACATCCCCTATTATTCCCGGTGAAAGATTTGATCGAAGGCGCACAACTAGCGATATCTAAAGCATGAGCATTTTAATTGATAAGAATACACGCATTTTATGTCAGGGACTGACTGGCAGCCAAGGCAGCTTCCATACTGAGCAGAGCTTGGCTTATGGCAGCAAAATATTAGCTGGCGTGAATCCTAGAAAAGGAGGTAGCTACCACCTTGGCTTACCCGTTTATGCTAGCGTACGTGAGGCTTGTACTGAAAAAATTTTCGACGCTACTATTATTTATGTCCCTGCCGCCTTTGCTGCAAACGCTATATTGGAAGCCATAGAGGCAGAAATTGGACTCATCGTCTGCATCACTGAAGGCCTACCTATACATGACATGATCACTGTCAGTGAGCACCTAGCCTCAAGTCACTCACAGTTAATTGGGCCTAACTGCCCAGGCATTATTACTCCTGGTGAATGCAAGATTGGCATTATGCCTGCAGCCATCCATCGCCCTGGAAAAGTTGGTATTGTTTCACGTTCTGGCACATTAACTTACGTCGCCGTGTCGCAGACCGAAGCCTTTGGCCAATCCACTTGCGTCGGTATTGGTGGCGATCCCATTCATGGTCTCGATTTCATCGAGTGCTTACGATTATTTGAACAAGACCCTCAGACCGAAATTATCGTCTTAGTCGGCGAGATTGGTGGCGACGCAGAAGAGCAGGCTGCAGAAATTATTAATACTGAGATCAGCAAGCCGATAGTTGCTTACATAACTGGCGCTAGCGCACCAGTAGGAAAACGTATGGGACATGCCGGCGCAATTATTAATAGTGGCAGAGACACCGCAGCACAAAAATACGCGGCACTAAAGAAAGCTGGCGTAGAAACGGTACATACCCTCGCTGACATTGGACAGGCAGTTAAAGCTGGCCTCAAATAAAACACACTGAGTCAAAGTTACGCAACCAATCGCGGTCATTATCAAGCTAGGCTGCATGCAAGATTAGCTAATCACTCCGCAAGATCAATACAGAGCTTCTGTTCCCATGCCCAAGCGTCGGCAATAATATCCTCCAGCGCCGGCCTTTCTGGACACCAGCCCAGCACCTCTTTAGCCAGACTCGCATCAGCAATTAAGATCGCAGGATCCCCTATCCGCCGTGGCTCTTCAATCATTGTGATCGCTTTAGAGGTAACCGCGCGTGCAGCCTGAATAATCTCAAGCACACTAAACCCCTCACCGTTACCAAGATTGAAAACACGACTATCGCCACCCTCAACAAGATAAGTTAAAGCTTTGGAATGCGCTAAACACAAATCATTGACGTGAATATAATCACGTACACAACTACCATCAACGGTCTCATAGTCGACGCCATAAACTGCAATCGATTGACGTCTACCTGAGGCAGCCTGCAATACTAGAGGAATGAGATGCGTTTCTGGGTGATGACATTCACCAACACGCCCCTGCGGATCTGCGCCTGCTGCATTAAAATAACGCAGGCAGACTGAGCGTATGCCATAGGCGTGATCATAATCAGCCAACATCTGCTCAACCATGAGCTTGGAACGACCATATGGATTCACTGGTCGTGTAGGGTGTTCTTCGTTGATTGGCGTGTAACTAGGATTGCCAAAAATAGCCGCAGTAGAAGAAAAAATAAACTGCTTCACCTTATGTCGACACATAGCATCCAACACCAGCTGTGTCTTAGCTACATTATTTTTATAATATTTCGCTGGGTCACTGACTGATTCAGCAACTTCAATATGCGCAGCAAAATGCATCACTGCATCAATCGTATGGCTGCGAAAAATCACATCCAAAACTGCAATATCAGCCATATCAGCTTCATAAAAAGGGAAAGAACCAACAGCTGCAGCTTGGCCAGAGCAAAGATTATCTAACACAATGACTTGATGGCCAAACTGCTCTAACTGCAAGGTCATATGGGATCCAATGTAACCTGCCCCACCAATGACTAATATATTCAAAACAAAAAACCTCCAACGCTTTTATGTACAGTGTCATGGACTAGCAACACAGCCGCTTTACTTTATACTTAATACCGTATCCAAAACAGTAAAACCTTAATGCAAAAATCCAGCCTTATTTACAACCCTAACTGCAGCAAATGCCGAGCTAGCGTTGAATTATTAGCTGAAAAACAAGTCGTGGTAGAATTAGTCGAGTATTTAGACCGGGCGCTCAGCAAACAGCAACTGCAGGATCTTATACAACGATGTATCCGTGCTCAGGATCTGATACGCATATCAGAGCCCGCTTTCGAAGCACTTAATCTAAATATTGCCAACCTTAGTGAGACTGACATCGTAGACCTTTTATTGACCGATAGCCGGTTATTGCAGCGGCCCATTTTTATTCACGGCAAACGCGCTATTATCGCCCGACCAGCTGAACGCTTACTCGAGATACTTTGACATGGGTCCAATCCTAATTCTCTATTATAGCCGTGGCGGTGCCACTCGTGAGCTGGCGTATAAAATCGCTCACGGCGTCGAGCAAGCAGGTGCCGAGGCGCTCCTTCGCACTGTACCAACAGTCTCTAGCGAATGTGAAGCAATAGCAGATGACATCCCTAGTGACGGCGACCTCTATGTTGAACTCGACGATCTAGAGCAATGCTCAGGCTTATTATTAGGTAGCCCAACTCGTTTTGGTAACATGGCTGCAGCAATGAAATACTTTCTTGATAGCACCAGCCCTTTATGGCTGCGCGGTGCACTCGCTGGCAAGCCTGCTGGTGTCTTCACTTCAACCGGTGGCTTACACGGTGGACAGGAAAGCACCTTATTATCAATGATGTTGCCACTACTACATCATGGCATGCTAATCGCTGGTATTCCTTATAGCGTATCCGAACTTAGCACCACGAAAAGTGGAGGCACTCCTTATGGTGCCAGCCATGTCGCAGGCCCTGATAACCAGAAAACACTAACGGATGAAGAGGCCAAGCTGTGCTTGGCACAGGGTCAACGTATGGCTGAACTTGCTCTACGTCTAAATAAATAGATAGTTAAATACCTCGTCCAACAACCAGCAAGAATCCGATGCAAATAAAACATTATTATGTAATCTCTGTTCTCAGCTTCAGTCTATTATTCATCGGTCAAACTCTGTGGATTATCGCCTTAAATCCTGCAAGTGTTTTACCTAAAAGTATCTCCCTTATATTATTTGTCGGACCTTTATTATTAGCACTACGCGGATTGCTGGCACCCAAGCTACATACTTATAAATGGATTACGCTTTTTGTTTGGTTATATTTCTGTAGTGGAATTTGGAATGTGGTGGAGGAAAGTCAAATGCCGTTAGGCATACTTCAGATCGTATGCAGCTTAACGTTATATGTCTCAGCCGTACTCTTTGTAAGAGCACAGCGCACTCATTAGAGTATTTCTTGCGTATTTAATACCTGACGCAAAAAAGGCAGCGTTAAACGCCGTTGATGACGCAATGATTCGTTATCCAATAGAGCTAGAATAGCCACCAAACTAGAAGTATCCCGGCGACAATGCTTAAACAGATAATCCCAGCCTTCAGCGCCTAACTCTAGACCTCGCGCCTGAGCATGCAGTAATAAGGCTTTCTCAACCTCTGCCTGTGACAAGCTAGGTAGCTTATAGACAGGCCCCCAAACGGCGCGTGAATTCAAGTCTGCAAGATCAAAGATCTGTTGCCCCGGATTTTTACTTGATGCCAACAACAGCCCAGTCCCTTGCGCCCTCATCCGATTAATAAAATCGAATAAGGCATACTCCCAAGCTCGGTTACCTGCAAACAAATCAACGCCATCAAGGCAAACGGTAGACATCGCCTGCAAGCCTTCCAGAACTTCCACACTGGATGCTAGTAATTCACGACAAGGAAGGTAAACCACCTTATTTCCAGCCTTATATGCACGATGACAAACAGCATGTAGAAGATGAGTTTTACCGGTATTAGCCGCGCCCCATAAAAATAATTGCTCTTCTTTACAGTGGCCTTCTGCCAGCTCTGTCAATACATGCACTAAAGCTTGATCACCATAGAAAGTAGCTAAGGTATATTCGGCGGTGAGATGCAGTTGTAGTAACTGTTGTTGGTTTTTCAATTCAGTCCAATCCAGCTATCAAGCGGCTACGCTATTCGTCTACTGCGTCGCAACCAAAGCATGTAGTACTGCGATGCACTAGCGACTGTAGTACAGGCGACAATAGTCATTAAAATATTAAGCACTTGCAGATTAATTGCACTCAATTGCGAGAAGATCAAGGTGATACTCAATACTATTTGCATACACGTATTCAGCTTACTAATCAGTAGAGGTTGTATCCGAAAACCATTGCTTGATACATGCATACAAACTGCACCTAGCAACAAAAATATATCACGCAGAGCAATCGTGATCACTAACAACCACGGCACCCATTGCAAGAGACCAAAACTGACGAATAGGGCCAATAGCATAAGTTTATCTGCAATCGGATCAAGCATAGATCCTAGTCGCGTTTGCCAACCATAGCTCCGAGCCAAAAAACCATCCAAACCATCTGATAGCCCCATCAGTACAATTAACAGTAAAGCCTGTTCAAACTGGCGCTGAAAAATCATCCAAATCAGATAGGGAATACAAAGTATACGTATCCCAGTGATGATATTCGGAAGCTGTCTCACCGAAATCATAATTCCCCCAGCTATATCTTTTCATTAACTCACTATGAATCTAACCTCTTTTGATGGCTCTTGTGATGATCTAAATCACTGAATTATCTATTCATAGCGATAGCGGCATAAGTCTCTTTGACTATGCCCAAATCAAAATATAGCGTATAAGATAGCATATCGAATAAGGTGCCAATAGCGAACCTACTGCCGCTCCGCTCCTTTTAGAAAAAATACATAGCATTCAATAACTTAACTACAAAGTTACCAGGAATTATGGGCCTCAGTTATAAAGACGCAGGCGTCGATATCGACGCTGGAAACACCTTCGTAGAACGCATCAAAGAGGCGGTGGCCTCAACGCATAGAGAGGAAGTAGTCTCTGATCTAGGTGGATTTGGTGGTTTATTTGAGCTTGCCAGCCACAAATATCAACAGCCTATTCTAGTTTCAGGCACTGATGGCGTGGGCACTAAGCTAAAATTAGCCCAGCAAATGGATCAACATGACAGCATCGGAATTGATTTGGTCGCCATGTGTGTCAATGACGTTATCGTGCAAGGTGCAGAACCACTCTTCTTTTTAGACTACTTTGCGACCGGTAAGCTAGATGTAGAAACCAGCACACAGGTCGTAGAAGGCATTAGTCGGGGTTGCTTACTAGCAGGTGCTGCCCTGATCGGTGGCGAAACTGCTGAGATGCCTGGTATGTATGCGCCTGGCGAATATGATCTAGCAGGCTTTTGTGTCGGCGTAGCTGATAAACCAGCACTAATTACTGGTGCCGATATCTCAGCTAATGATGTTGTTATTGGCGTCCAATCAAGCGGTGTTCACTCGAATGGCTTTTCTCTAGTGAATACGCTGATAGCGCAACAGGGTTTTAAACTGGATGATCTATTTAACGGCAGTACACTTGGTGAAACCTTGCTCACACCAACAACCATCTACGTCAAACTAATATTAAAATTAATCGCCGAGTTTGAAATCAAAGGCCTATGTCATATCACTGGCGGTGGCATCACAGAAAACTTGCCACGCGTTTTACCAGAGGGCACAGCGGCACAAATCGAACAAGGCAGTTGGACCCGCCCTGCGATCTTCGACTGGATTCAAGAACAAGGGAAAGTCGCTAACGATGAGATGTTACGGGTATTCAACTGCGGTGTAGGCATGGCCATTATCGTCCCTGCTGAACAGCTTGATAGCATTATCAATGTCTGCCAAGCAGAAGGTTTGGATGCTAGTCAAATTGGATTCATCATTGCAAGTGATAGCGCAGCACACGTCAACTACTAATGCCTAAAAAAGCGAGTACCAACCGTATCGCTGTACTGGTATCGGGTGGCGGCAGTAATTTGCAGTCAATTATCGACAACGTGCATGAGTCTGATATAGCCGCTGAAATTTGTTGCGTCATAAGCAACCGAAAACAAGTATATGCACTAGATCGGGCACGATTAGCCAACATCCCGACAGCGGTGATTGAGAGTAACGCTTATGACGAAAGAAGACTTTTCGAACAGGCCTTACTGGCTCAATTAGAGCAACATCAAGCCGATGTTGTTGTCATGGCTGGCTTCATGCGCGTACTGAGCGCGGAATTTATTCAACATTACACCGGTCGTATTCTAAACATTCATCCATCTTTACTACCAGAGTTCACCGGCCTACACACACATCAACGGGCGCTGGCAGCAGGTAAAAAAAGACATGGCTGCAGTGTTCACTTCGCTAGTGCTGAACTAGATGGTGGGCCAATAATTATGCGTGCTGAGGTCGCTGTACTAAGCGATGATAATGAAGAAACATTGGCACAACGGGTATTACTGCAAGAGCACAAGATTTATCCACTCTGCGTGCAGTGGCTATGCGAAGGTAAAGTGAAATTAGATGACAATGAAATATTTTATTGCGATGAAAAACTAATGGAACCGCTAACATGGCAAGAACATCTCTATTGCGACTAATCTCAGTCCTCAGCCTCTGCTTATTATGCTGCATTACTAGCGTCGCAAGCGCCAACCCCCTTATTCTTAGTCAGGACAATATCCCAGCGTCCTTCTCTGCCCATTACCGAATCATCAAAAGTGGTATCACAATGGGAGAAGTAAATCTTGAATTAAAACAACACAGCGCAGTGTCTTGGGAGTATCGCTCATGGATGAAGGCTAAGGGGTTAGCGAAATTAATCACCGGCAGCAGCAAGAGCTATGCAGTAACGCATTTACGGCTGCATCAAGGTAACTTCCTGCCACAGTTGTTTGAAGAAACCAAGAGCGGCAGTGATGGCTTCAAAGATCAAAAGATTATCTTCGACTGGCATAACGGTCGTGTCCAAGCGAGTTATAAGGCGCAGCACTTAGATGAGGCATTACCACTAAACACCTTTGACAATCTCTCTTTGCAATTAACTTTAATGGCCAATGTAAAGCAGCTACCTGAAGTGAGCATCATTCATCTGGCCAATAAACGACGATTACGTGAGTATGAGATTCGCAAATCAGAAGTCCTTATTGAACAACCGCTAATTGGCCAAGTTAAGAGTATTTTATTAGAACAACACCGACGCAGTACAAAAGCGCTTGAGATCCGTATCTGGCTAGCTCCACAGCACAGTGGCTTACCCTTAATGTTTGAGCGCTATAAGGACGGTAAACTACAATTTACCGCCCAACTCATTTCAAGCTCCCTACTGCAGTAAGTCTATTCGGCAGAGCCTGCTACAGTAAGCTGATCCATCAACATCGATCCAAGGTGAATACCGCCACAGGTGTCAACATCGTTGCCGATTGCTTTGATTCTTTGAAACATCTCTTTTAGATTTCCAGCGATCGTAATTTCCTGTACCGGATATTGAATCTCACCATTTTCAACCCAAAATCCTGCCGCTCCTCGGGAATAATCACCAGTCACCGGATTAACACCATTACCAATTAGCTCTGTAACTAGAACACCGTTACCCATTTGTTTGATTAAATCATCCTGCGAGTACTCGCTCTCTGGCAAACGAATGTTATGAATACCACCCGAATTGCCCGTCGTCGTCATACCCAACTTGCGTGCGGAATAGCTCGCTAAAATATAACCTTGCAATACACCATCAGAAACAATGTCACGCGCTTGGGTACGTACGCCTTCAGCATCAAACGGACTACTCGCCAACGCCGTTTTAATATGAGGATCTTCACTAATACTGAGCCACTCTGGAAAAATCTTTTGGCCTAGAGAATCAGTTAAAAATGAGGCATCTCTGTAAAGAGAGCCACCATTAATTGCAGAGAAAAAATGACCTAGAATAGAGCGCGCAACATTAGGTTCAAACAACACCGGCACTTCGCAGGTCGATAAACTACGTGCATTCAGTCTGCGCAAAGTACGTTCTCGCGCCTTCAAACCTATGATATCGACAGCATCCAATTCATCGGCATCGCGCGCAACACTGTACCAATAGTCACGTTGCATACCCTGCTTATCTGCTGCCACCACTGAACAGCTAATACTATGTCGAGTACTAGTATAGCGACCTAAAAAATCATGTGAGTTTGCGTAAATAGCCTCTGAACGAATAGTACTGACACTGGCCCCTTCAGAATTAACAATACGCTCATCAGCACGCGCAGTTTGCTCACACTGCATTGCTATTTGTAACGCTTGATCTGGTTGGATTCCCCATGGCTGGTCTAAATCAAGCTCAGGATAGTTGGTCGCCATCAATTCAGCATCAGCCAATCCAGAAGCCTCATCCTCAGCAGTAAAACTAGCCATACCTAAAGCCGCATCAATAACATCATTGATTGCACTCGAGCGAATATCATTACAGTTAGCAGAACCCTTTGCCTTGCCACGATATACCGTCACTGCCAAGGCGCGCTGATTATGATGCTCAAGTGTTTCAATGTCACCTAAGCGTGCACTAACTGAAAAGCCCTTATCATTACGTGCTGATATTTCAACATGATCAGCGCCGTGTTTTTTTGCATACTGAATAGCATCGGTGATGACTTCCTCTATTTCTTTCGTTTCAGTAGTACTAGCGGCAGTTACTGTTTCGTGCTTACTCATGCCTGCGTTCCTCCGACAGTGATGCCATCTACCTTGAGCGTTGGTTGGCCAACACCTACCGGCACACTTTGACCTTCTTTACCACAGGTACCAATACCGCTATCAAGTTCCAGATCATTTCCAATCATACTGACTCTTGTCAGCACGTCTGGCCCATCACCGATCAAGGTTGCACCCTTGACTGGATAGGTGATCTTGCCATTTTCAATCATATAAGCCTCAGAAGCTGAGAAGACGAACTTACCTGATGTGATATCAACCTGACCGCCACCAAAATTGACCGCATAAAAACCATGATCAACCGAAGCGATAATGTCTTCTGGCGCATGTTCTCCCGCTAGCATGTAGGTATTTGTCATACGTGGCATCGGTAGATGCGCATATGACTCACGCCGTCCATTACCAGTAGATACTGTACCTGATAATTGAGCGTTTAAACGATCTTGCATATAACCACGCAAAATACCATCCTCAATCAAGGTTGTGCATTGCGTTGGCGTACCCTCATCATCCAGGTTAAGTGAGCCACGTCGATTTTCAATAGTGCCATCATCAACCACAGTCACTCCAGTACTAGCCACACGCTCACCGATCCGGCCACTGAAAGCTGAAGTTTCCTTGCGATTAAAGTCACCTTCTAATCCATGACCAACCGCTTCGTGCAGCAATACACCCGGCCAACCTGGACCGAGTACTACTGTCATTTTGCCAGCTGGAGCGTCTTTTGCTTCTAAATTAACCAATGCTTGTCGCACAGCCTCTTTAGCAAATCCTTCAATACTGTTTTCATCAGTAAAGTGCTGGTAATCAAAACGACCACCACCACCCATACTGCCCTGCTCACGGCGCCCATTTTGCTCTGCAATGACACTGATATTAAAGCGTACTAATGGACGCACATCAGCCGCTAACAAACCGTCACTGCGTGCAATCAAGACTACTTCGTGCATACCAACTAAGCTCACCATCACTTGTTTTACACGCGGGTCAGCTTGTCGTGCAATTTCATCCGCTTGACGCAATAAGTCCATTTTTTGATGCTCATTTAAAGTAGCAAATGGACTGTCCTGCGAGTAGAGCTCACGCCCGGTTTGTATATGCTGTGACGGCATCACGATTGAATTACTCGCCTTCGCAATACTGCGTGCAGCACAAGCCGACTCCAGCAAAGCTGACATTTCAATATCATCAGAATAAGCAAAGCCGGTCTTTTCACCAGCGATAGCGCGCACACCAACGCCTCGTTGACGGCTATAGCTTGCGTCCTTAATGATGCCGTCATCGAGTGACCAAGCCTCACGCACCTGTGATTGAAAGTACAGATCAGCTGTATCTATCGCGCCACCCAAGATGGTTGAAAGTGCTTTGTTAAGATCTTCATCAACTAAGCCTGTTGGGCTTAATAATTGCGCTCTCGCGACGTCTATTGATTCCATTTTTAATTTACCGTTAACTAAATTTTCGGTGCTGCAAACAAGGGAAGCTCTTACGTGTTTGATGCAGAGCGGCTGTATCTATCTCCGCTACAATCACACCTGCACCCTGCCCAATACGGCTTTGTAGCCGCCCCCAAGGATCGATAATCATACTGTTACCATAAGTCTCACGCCCATTCTCATGTAAGCCACCCTGATTAGATGCGGCGACGTAACATAAGTTTTCTATCGCTCTTGCGCGCAATAAACATTCCCAGTGCGCTTCTCCAGTAGTAGCAGTAAACGCAGCCATCACTGCAATCAACTCTGCCCCTTGATCGATTAAGCAGCGAAACATTTCAGGGAAACGAAGATCGTAGCAAACTGCAATGCCAATACGTGCAAAAGGCGTGTCAATCACTAATGGCTGGCTGCCAGCCATCATTGTCGCCGATTCCTTATAGCTCTCATCATTTTCAAGATCGACATCAAATAAGTGAATTTTGTCGTAACGTGCAACGCGCTCACCGTGAGCATCATAAATTAAACAGGCTGCGTAGACTTTTTCTGGGTCATCACTGGTGATTGGCAGTGTCCCAGCAACAATCCACATCGCATGCTTTTTTGCTTGTTGACTAAGAAAATCTTGAATCGGCCCCTGACCTATGCTTTCTTTAATGCTCAGCACGCCAGCATCTTCTTGCGCCATCATCGGAAAATTTTCGGGCAACAAGGCGAGCTCAGCGCCCTGTTGCTTAGCCTCTAGTAACAGCCGCTCAACCTCGGCCAGGTTATCGCTGCAGCGAGTGCCCGAGATCATTTGAATGCTTGCAATAATGCTCATGACTATAGTGTCTGTAATTCAATGTCAGAATTATGCTGATAAAAGCATAGGCACAGCAAGTTTTAGTACTGGGCTAATTTATTCACTACTATCAGCCTTAACGGGAACTTTAGTGAACTCTGGCTGATCCCAAGTCCCTCTCATTTCATATTTAATGTGCGTTACTTTATCTAAGCCAAAGACTGAAGCAAAACCTTTTGCCAAAAAACCAGCAGCAATCCCGACTGGGCCAGCGACGATAGCACCAGCAGTTGGCAGCGAATCACTCACTGTCGGCTCAACCAATATATCTTGATGATAGGTCTTAGTAACGATATTTGTGTCACCTTGAATTGTAATATCCGCTGCCGATGAGGTGACTTTCAATTCATCTGTGTGCACATCACCACCCGGCAACAACTCAAACCGACCTTCAATCTGATCATAACTAAAACCACTCTTAGTGACATCAGAAAAGTCCAAAGTTAAACGACGGCTAATTTCATTTAGATTGAATAAAGCAAGAAATCGACCTGCACCCGGCTCAACTTCTTTCACCAGCCCCGGGCCCAAACTGACATGACTCATACCGGTAACCTGATCTAGTGCCATTTGATGAGGCGCTCCAGGCCATCGCACAATGCTTTCTACAACAGCGTCACTATTTTTTAGCGAGACACTAAACCCAAGAGATTTGAGACTATCTTCAATATCGCTACTTTCAAGTGTTAACTGAAAGTTGGAGTGCGCTAGATTTTGCTTATCTAACTGCCAACTACCACGACCATGTGCATCAAGCTTATCCGCCTTGAAGTCGATAGAATCAAAAATAAGCCCTCTCTCAGAACGCAAAGCATTAATAGCCACATCATTTATAGTGAGGTCATCAAATGTAAGTTCTTGCACTCGCACTTGCATTGGAGGTACTACTTTTGGATTTATGTCTGCACTAGAAGTTTGCGTCACTTTTTGCAGATATAAGTGTTCCAGATCAAGCATTATTGGTTCATCTTTAGCTGCTGGCACGTGGATACTGCCAGCCAATAGGTCTGAACTGATATCTAGCTGGTAATTCTGCCCCCGATAGCGGCCATTCAAATAGACTTCTTTTGCTGGCAAATATGCAAGTAACAGCTCATTAAAATGTAACGAAAATTCAGGCCATACGGCAAGTGATGATGTCGCATGTTGCTTGGCAATATTGATTTGATAAAACTCATACCAAGCCAAGGGGTCTACCTCGCTCCAATGCCCAGACAATAGACCTTCATCTATGGCGTCTTTTTGATTGCCTAGCACGATAGCATTAGGACTAAAACCCTCTTCTGAATGACCCAAACTTAAATGTAATAGCTCATTTAGATTCAACTCCAGATGCTGGCTTGCAATATCATAGGAAAGCTCTATCGGCATCTCACTTGCAGCATCTTTTTTCAGTGGCAGAGGGAGATCCAACGAGAAGCCCTTAAGATTACTCAATGCAGTGATATTCATTTTCTCTGAGTTATCAGTGGCAATTAGTGACGGCAGTGTAAAAATGGCTTGCACTTCAGCATGCCCAGCAACCACATCTTTTAATGAAACGAAACGTTGCTGAAGGTAACTCGCTATATCGAGAGTCCCTCCTATAAAAAACTTACTGCTACCATTCGGACTAGCCTGTGCTTGGATGTTTATCGGGTTGCCCAGGAGTACTGCTGATAAATTTTCTGTTGTGACGCCCTCTTTAGCAAACGACAGAGACCCAGTTAAGGCATCCAAATCAATACCGAGAGGCAGGATGCTCATTCGATTTTCAAGCAAAGATAATTCGCCAGAAATCCTGAACGGGTGGTCTCGTTTTAATGAGAGCGCGCGACTAAATTCAAAATCGAGTCGGGTCATCCCCTCTAATCCAACGACATTAGATAAGGGTTGGTTGGGGGCTATTAGTTTTGCATCATCAACATACTGTATAAGATTTTTACCACTGCCATCAGCACTCGCGTTAACTCTGAGCAAGCCGTTCAAAAAAGAGTCGATATCAACCGAAACATCATGGATTACAGTGTCATAGACGGTCGCGTGATCTGAATAAGCCGTGATATGATCTTTTTCTATCACAACAGATCCACGCGCATTATTTAGCATCGGCCACTGCGGTTGATACTCAATCAATGCCCGCTTAACAGCCGACGTCACCTCAAAAGCGCCAGCTTTCTTATGGTAAGGGAAATCTCGCATACTACCTCGCAACACAGCCGTTGCGGATTCAATATCACCTTCTTTAAATGCCTGTGAAAACCAAGTTTTAGTTTTAGCTAAACTGTTAATCGCAGGCATATAGTCATCAACAGCAGCCAACTGAGCTGTTGGCATAAAGGTCTGCATATCAAAATATAGATCATTTTGGGTCCAGTCTGCAGTTAGCCGCAGCTCCACCTCAAGATCGGCGTTTTTTAATTTCAGCCCCTCACTATGCAGTCTTAATAAATGCTCTTCCTGTCGCCAGAACATTGCTCCTTGAGTAGCAAAACTAAGCCTCTTATCTGGATACAATTGAGGTAGCTTTAGACTTAGCCGTTTGCTATCAAAGAGGAATTTACCACCCTGCTCAGCACCTAAGATGACACCACTCAAGCCAGTCAGACGCTGGCCATTAGGTAGAAAAAACTCTGCATCAGTTACCTTAGCCGAATAATCAAAATCAGCCCGGTGCTCATCCGATAGGGTAAATTGAAGACCCAAGTTTTCGATATTGGAATTAAATCTGAACGGTTGGAAATTTTCAGCTAAGACGTCGATATATGGTGCATAGCTATGGACGGTATTACAGACCGCTCCAACGTTAAGAAAGCTCATAAATGCTTTCACCGTACGCGCGGTAGAAGAGTGCTCAACCAAGCTTAAACGTGCTGAACTTGTTGGCCATGGCCGGTCTTGGGTCTGTATCTTGATATCATCCAGCAACACTTCCCAATCACGTTCTTGTCGAGACCATGCGTACTGTAGAGAGACCTGTTCAATTTGGTCTTCAGTTAAACATCGATCATGTGAATCTACCTGTTGCTGTGCAACTAACTGATTCAAGGCAAGTGAGCCACGTAGCGCTTTCAATCTCATGCTCGCCAGCTCGCCCCAGGCTTCACCATCTAATGTAGCCACAATATTGTCGCCATCAACATCAGCTAGTTGTTCGGCCACCGCTGCCAAACGAATTGCTGTCAGTTGTGAATGAAATTTAATACTAGCTTTTTGGAAATCGGCTAGCCCCTTATCCATCGCTGCACGGATAACAACCTGCTTACCGAGCTCATTTGGCAGCTCGCCACTAAAAAACAGGTTCGCACCCTCTCCACTAGGATCAACTAAAGCACTTACATTAGAGAAATGATAGTTAGCTTGTGATAACTGATCTTGCCAATGTATATTCGCTGCTAGTACTTGTAGCCGCAGCTGAGATAAAAGTGATGACTGCGAGGCTGCCGCTTGTTCTGGCATAACAAATAATTGATTAACATGAATCCTGCCCTGCTGATCGCGCAATAACTCAAGATCTAAACCTTGTAGCACAATTTCATTCAGCACTACTCGTTGCTGCACTATAGATTTGAAGACGGCTAAACTGATAGAGATACGCTCTATCTGCCAGCTACGATCAGTGTGGCCAGGCGCTATAAAATGAACATTTTGTGCCACCAAATAAAGCCAAAACTTATTCGAATCAATTTGTAGTGATTCAATATCAACGGCTGTCTGCGACAGCTCACTCAGCTGTTCTTCAATACGTTGTTCAATTGCACCAGAAAAACCTGGGCTTAAACGAATACTTGCAGTCAGCAAAGCGACAACCACCAGCACCACAACCAGTAGATAGAGTACGATATCAGTAATTTGCTTTAGAAGATTAGGCATCAGCATCTAGCTTAAGAGAGATAACTACAGTAGGACCACATCAAACTGCTCCTGAGAATACATTGTTTCAACCTGCAATTTGATTGTTTTATCGATGAAATCTTCTAATTCGGCAAGACTGTTCGACTCCTCATCCAACAAAAGTTCAACCACAGCTGGCGATGCCAACACCATTAATTGGTCTGCCTCATACTTCCGTGCTGCACGCATAATTTCACGAAATAATTGATAACAAACTGTCTCCAAGCTTTTAACTGAGCCACGCCCGGCGCAGGCTGAACAGACTTCGCATAGTGTGTGCTCGAGACTCTCACGCGTACGCTTGCGTGTCATCTCAACTAACCCTAATGGCGATACATCACATATTTTTGTTTTCGCGCGATCTTTCTCCAGAGACTTTTCTAGTGCACGCAGCACTTGCCGCTTATGCTCTTCCTCTTCCATATCGATAAAATCAATAATGATAATGCCGCCAAGATTACGTAACCGCAGCTGTCTAGCAATCGCATGTGCTGATTCGAGGTTAGTTTTAAATATAGTCTCTGCTAAGTTGCGATGACCTACAAAGGCGCCCGTATTGACATCAATTGTAGTCATCGACTCAGTTTGATCAAACACCAAGTGGCCACCTGACTTGAGCATCACCTTACGTTGCAGAGCACGCTCTAATTCATCTTCGATACCATGCATATCAAAGATAGGTCTTGCACCTTTGTAATGCTGGATACGATTGGTCAGCTCGGGTACTAATTTTTCTGCAAAGTTATGCATTGCGCTAACTGTCTCACGAGAATCGACATGGATATTCTCAATATCGTCAGTATTTAAATCCCGCAATGTACGAATTTCTATTGGCAAATCTGAATAAACTTCAGCAACTGAGTCGACCTTTCCAATATTTTCAGCAATCGTCGTCCATAACCTAAGTAGAAAACGCAAATCACGTCTAAGTTCGTCACTGCTCGCTGATTCAGCGGCTGTTCGCAAAATACACCCATAAGGCGAATTCTGCTCTAATAAAATCTGCTCCATTAATTCAGTGAGGCGGCTGCGCTCAGCTTCATCTTCTAAACGCGCAGATAAACGCACCCCTTTGGCATAAGGCATGAGGACAACATAGCGTGAAGGGATAGTAATATTAGTAGTCAGGCGCGCACCTTTAGTACCGAGCTGATCCTTCACCACTTGCACTAGAACTTGCTGCCCATCGTGCAATAAATTAGCTATTGATTCTTGTTCGACGGGTTCACTATCAGCGCTAATTGAGACTGAACTACAGGGCAATTGAGTCACATCTGAGGCGTGTATAAACGCAGCCTTTTCCAGACCAATATCAACAAATGCGGCATCCATTCCAGGCATGACACGGCTGACACAACCTTTAAAGATGTTACCTACCAAACCACGTTTGGCTAGGCGCTCAAGATGCACTTCTTGCAGGACACCGTTTTCAACGACTGCCACCCGGCGCTCTCTAGGCGTAATATTGATTAATATTTCTTCGCTCAATGTCGATACTCAATGTCGATTATCTAAAATCAACTTCACTGTTGTATGTGCGATAAAGGCTGTATATCCAACTCAGCCAATAACTGCATTAATTCATATAATGGCAACCCCACAACGCCACTGTAGCTACCTTGAATACTGCTTACAAATCCAGCTCCCAGCCCTTGAATAGCATAGCCACCCGCTTTATCTAATGGTTCTCCTGAAGCCCAGTAGGCTCGCGCCTCAGCCTCATTAATTTGACGAAAAACCACCTCGGTAGCCGACATCGCCTGCAAACTCCGCCCTTGATAGAGAACATTCAAAGCGGTGTAGACTGAGTGAATACGACCAGAAAGTGCCATCAAACTGGCACAGGCTTCTGCCTCATCCTGAGGTTTCGATAATACTCTCTGACTCAAGCAAACTACTGTATCCGCACCTATTATCACACAATTAGAAGGGCTATTAGCCTGCCCAACTAATGCTTTCTGAGACGCCATACGTTGCACATAATCAACCGCAGACTCGTTAATAATTTGAGTTTCATCAATATCACTAGCAGCGACCGTAAAGTCTAACTGTATTTGCTTTAGTAGCTGTGCTCGCCGTGGCGAGGCTGAAGCTAGGATAATATCCATTGCCGAAGGCTAGACTCGGTGATACGGGTGATTATTGAGAATCGTCCATGCACGATAGAATTGCTCTAGAAATAATACCCGTGCAAGTTCATGCGGAAGGGTCATCCGTGACAATCCTAAAAGAAAATCTGCTTTATTGCGTATCTCTTCATTCACACCGTCGGCACCAGCAATAATGAAATAGACGTCTCTGCCTGTTAACTGCCATGATTCAACCTTGCTAGCCAACCCCTTAGAGTCCAATTGCTGGCCACGCTCGTCTAATAATACGAGCATGGCCCCAGGAGCCATTTTTTCTTCCAGCTTGCACCACTCTTCTGCCCGCACAACTTCTAAAACGGTATTTTTAGTACGCTTAATAGGCGCAACCCTTACTTCAGAAAACTTCACCTGAGATGCAATTCGATTCAAATAAAATTCAGAGGCCTGTTCTGCCCACGGCCTAGGCCGCTCACTCATATATAGAAAGTTAAAGCGCATTTATTTAGGCAGGCGTTGATAACTCAGCAGACCGATCGACCTGCCAAAGCTTTTCCAGACTGTAAAATTCACGAGTCTCGGGCAGCATAATGTGGACAATAACATCGTATAGGTCAATCAATACCCAGGCACGATCACGCTCAACGCCGATAATACTGGCACCCTTTTTCTTCGCTGTTTCGACCACACTATTAGCCAAGGCTTGAACGTGACGGTCAGACGTGCCACTGGCAACGACCATAATGTCCGTGACATTAATTTTTTTTCTGACGTCAATTGCAATTACATCATTGGCCTTAACATCAGCCAAAGCTTCATTAACTAACTTCAGTACGGCTTCAGACTTCACATGTGCTCCTAGTATTAATCATTAAGATATAACTGATTACGTTTAATATAATTCCAGATACCCCCTGGCATCTTAAATCGTGGCTGTTGATCTTTTTTAATCATCTCTCGTATTTCAGTGGAAGAGATATCTAACATTTCAATATCAGTCATATAAATATGACCATGCAGAGTACTTTCCAGTTCTTGAAAGTCCTCACATAAGTACTGGTCAAGCCAAGCTCGATCATCACCGTCTGCAGGTAATTCAAAGCCAGGCCGCCGCAAGACTAAAATGTGACAGTACTGCATGATTTCTGCCGCAAGATGCCAGCGTGGAAAATCAATTAAGGCATCAACTCCTAACAACCAAAATAGCTTGTGCTCAGCGGGCTCTTCATGAGCCATTTCTCGCAGGGTCAACACACTATGAGACGGTTCTGCACGTTCCAGCTCACGTCGATCTGCCTGAAAAACATCACTATTCGACGCCACCATTTTTACCATCTGCCAACGGTGTTCATCAGAGGCAAACGTTTGCTGCTTGAATGGTGATATTTTACACGGTAGCAGGCGCACCTGATCTAAACCGTAACGGCTGGCGGCTGCCATAGTGGGTTTAATATGACCAAAGTGTACTGGGTCGAACGACCCTCCGAGGACGCCTATATTCTGTTGACGCCTAGTCACACATGCTCCGCAATGACGCTCGCATCTGACTACTCACGTATATTACCCGAACCATAGACAACATACTTCTGCGTCGTTAAACCTTCAAGGCCGACAGGACCGCGCGCATGAAGCTTATCGGTACTAATTCCAATTTCTGCACCTAGGCCGTATTCATAACCATCAGCAAATCGAGTGGAAGCATTAACCATAACTGAGCTCGAATCTACGCTGCGAACAAACTGACGTGCCGTTGTGTAATTCTCAGTAATAATTGCATCTGTATGATGCGAACCATAGCGTTCAATGTGATCGATGGCTTGAGCCAGATCATCAACAATTTTAATCGCTAGAATAGGAGCCAGATACTCTGTTTCCCAATCAGCCTCAACCGCACTAGTGAGCCCTTGAACCAGTTCCTGGCTGCGCACACAACCACGCAGTTCGACCGCATATTTTGCATAGGCACTCTGCAAGTGAGGTAGTAGAGTGTCTGCAATATCTTTATGCAGTAATAAGGTTTCCATTGCATTACAGACACCAAAACGATGTGTTTTAGCATTTACTGCAATCGCCAAGGCCTTGTCCAAATCTGCTGCTGTATCAACGTAGACATGACAATTACCATCTAGGTGCTTTATTACTGGAATAGTTGCCTCACGACTGACGCGCTCAATCAATCCCTTACCACCTCGCGGTACAATCACACTGACATATTGCTGCATTTGAATAAGATGGCGCACCGCCTCGCGATCGGTAGTCGCCACCACCTGTACCGCCGCCGCTGGCAAACCCACTGCAGCCAATGACTCTTGAATCAACTGACCTATGGCTTGATTAGAATGGATCGCCTCAGACCCGCCTCTCAAGATAGCTGCATTACCTGACTTCAAGCATAGCCCAGCGGCGTCAGCAGTCACATTAGGACGCGATTCGAAGATAATGCCAATGACACCTAAAGGCACTCGCATCTGACCAACTTCGATGCCAGAAGGACGCACAGCACAGTTAGTTACCTGCCCAACCGGATCGGCTAAGGCAGCAACTTGCCGCAGGCCATCAGCCATTCCTGCGATACGGGCGGGGTTGAGCTCCAAACGGTCAAGCAAGGCGGCGTCTAGGCCATTCGCCCTGCCCGCTTCAAGATCTAAAAGATTCTCAGCAATTAGCGATTCAACCTCATCTTCGATGCGGTCAGCCAGCGTTAGTAGGGCTTGATTCTTACTTTCACTGGATGCAATTGCCATTGCTCTTGCCGCAGATTTTGCTTGCTCACCGAGAGTGAGCATGTAGGCTGCTAAAGTCTGCTCTGTACTATCCGTTCCTACGTCCATAAATACTCTGATATCATTTAACGCGCTAACTTAAGCGCAATTTGTGTAAACCCCTGCCATGGCTCACCACTGGCACGTCCTTTAATCATTTGATCAGTCTCAGCACATTTCGCTAATAAAGCTTCTAATTGAGCCGGCTTGTACTTACGTGCCTGCGTACGCAGGGCGTCGCGCTTACTATAGGTGAACGCATTATGCGCGGCACTAGCAGAACGGTCTGCACCAGGCGCGTTATAGCTCAGTGCACGGACCAGTTCGGCCAATCCCCAAAGCACTAAATTTGGCGCTAGCGATTGCGCTTGCAACTGCTTTAGCACTTTCACCACCTTGCCACGGCTGCCGGCGAGTATGGCGTCAACTAAATCAAATACAGTGAACTTATTTTGATCTTCCATCCAGATATCAGCCTGCGCCGAACCTTCTACACTCAGTTGCAACAAAGCTAACTTTTCAATTTCTTGCGCCGCCGCCAGCATATTACCTTCTGATCTTGAGGCAATATATTCTGCATTCGCTCGCTCCGCCTGTAGACCTTCCTTTTGTAGTCGTGCCTGCACCCATGCTGTCAGCTCATTTGCTTTCAATGGCCAGACCCGCACGTGTACCCCAGCCTGGCTTATGCTTTGCACCCATTTGGATTTCAGCGCATTCTTTTCAATCTTGCCCGCACGAATCAATAGCAGCACATCTTCCGGTGGATGCTGGCAATATTCGACCAAGGCCTTACTACCGACCGTCCCAGGCTTACCGTTAGGGATGTTTAATTCGATGAGTTTCTTCTGGCTAAATAAAGATAGATTGGTTGTTTCACTGAGCAGTTGCGACCAATCAAAACTGCGCTCAACATGATAGCTCTGGCGCTCTTGATAACCCAGATCGAAGGCCCTACGACGGAGCGACTGCAGCGCTTCGTCAATCTGCAGTGGCTCTTCCCCAGACACCATGTATATCGGCATGAGGGTCTGACTAAGGTGGTCAGTGAGTTGTTGAGGCTTTAGCTCCAAATAGTGTTCCGTCTTCTGCGTTATGCTTTATATTTCGTTATTATAGGCCTTTCTTAACGAATATCCTCGCTTTTTTAATCAATCCAGCAAGGACAATAGCTCCGCTCCAGAGACATTTTAGAGGCTACATTGGCATGCAAAACGAACGTATTGGCTTTATTGGCCCTGGCATCATGGGAAAACCAATGATGCATAACCTCCAACGCGCTGGCTTTTCACTAGCAGTCTACGCGCGTCGTCGAATCCAACTAGATGAATTAGGCTTAACCGCAGTAAGCTCTTATGAAAGCCCTTCAGAGCTCGCCTCAGCGGTCAATATCATCATTAGCTGCGTATCTGATAGTAGCGACGTCGAGGAGGTCTTAGCTGGCCCTTCAGGGGTTATCCACGGTATCAATCCAGGCACGCTAGTTATAGATATGAGTACAATTTCTGCTGAAGTTACGAAACGACTTGCGAAGCAACTTGAAGCCAAGCAGGCCAGCCTCTTAGACGCCCCTGTTTCAGGTGGTGAAATCGGCGCCATCAACGGCACGCTGTCGATCATGGTGGGCGGCAGTGCAACAGACTTTACCCGTGCGCAAGCCATATTTGCTGCTCTCGGCACTAATATCGTACATATAGGTAGTAATGGCGCTGGCCAGATTGCCAAAGCCTGTAATCAAATCCTTGCGGCACAAACCATGAATGCGGTAGCGGAAGCTTATCTATTAGCACAAAGCGCGAATGTCGACCCAGCTAAGGTGCGAGAGGCTTTATTAGGTGGTTTTGCTTTCAGCAGAGTACTTGAATTGCATGGTAAGCGCATGCTCGAACAGGACTATAAGCCTGGCTTTAAGACCGAGTTACACGCGAAGGATTTACGTATCGCGTTAAACAGCGCTAAGTCTAACCAGGTCGATTTACCTGGCGCAACTTTAGCCTCTGAATTACTCCATAAGCTACTTGAACAGGGAGATGGCGAGCTAGATTCAGCTGCAATTGCTAAAATTGTCGGCAGCGGTTAGCTTGGGTTAATCCCGCTTAGGGCTTTCAGACGATGCATAATTAAACGTGCAACATCGTTACGCATCTCGCTATAAATCTCCTGCTCTTCACTTGATTTACCTAATACCGAATTGACATCAAATAAGAACTCACGACTTAGCTTTATATTTTGATTGGACAATAATTTTTCGCCGTCAGCATCTGTGATACCTATACCAACCACCAATTCAAGTTCATACATGCGCGCTTTACCGTCTGAGTCTACCGATAAAATACGTTTACTAGTTTTCTCATAGAGCGCCTCAATAACAATCAGCGCCTGTGCCTTTTCAACGAGCGGAAACTTATTTTCCTGGAATTGTCGCTGCAACAAATCGACCATAGCCGTAGCATTATTATCAGTATAGATATAAGTGCTAGCAAACCTTGCGTCGAGCTTAACTTTGCCTGCAGGCTGAAAGCCACAAGCCATAAGCAGACCAATAAGTGCTAACCCAGAGATAACTCGAAAAGCAGTTTTCACAATAAATTCCTTATTTATTCTATAGGCGATAAAGACAGCATCCCAGCATGCCTTTAAACCACAATATTGACTAGCTTATTTTTGACTACAATGACCTTCCGCAAGGCCTTGCCTTCGATAAAGCTTTGTATCTTTTCACTGGCGAGCGCAGTCGCCTCAACAGTTGCTTGATCAGCATCAGCTGCTATTGACACCTTATCCCGCAGCTTACCATTCACCTGCACAATCAGTTCAAAACTATCTTGCACTAAAGCCTCCGCCAAGCTCTCTGGCCAAGCACAATCTTCTAACGCCTGTTGCCGACCCAGCTCACGCCATAATTGAGTGCAGATATGTGGCACTATCGGTGCCAGCATCAATATCAAGGCCTGAATACCTTCACTAATCACTTGTCGATCTTGCTGATCCGACAATGGATGACTACTCATTTCATTTAGCAACTCCATATTAGCTGCGATCGACGTATTAAAGGTGTAGCGACGATCAAAATCATCACTAACTTTGGCAATTGTCAGGTGAACTTTCCGACGTAATTCTTTTTGCTTTGCATTTAAATCTTGTTGTTTCGGCAGTTCGCTTGCAACAACACCTTCCTGCACAAAGTGATAAACAAAACGCCATAATTTTTTCAAAAATCTAGCGGCACCATCAACACCAGTATCAACCCACTCTAGAGAGTGCTCTGGTGGTGCAGCAAACATCGTGAATAAGCGCACAGTGTCAGCACCAAAAGTTTCGATCAATTGTTCTGGATCAACCGTATTACCTTTCGATTTGGACATCTTAGTACCATCTTTTAGCACCATGCCTTGTGTTAACAAATTTGTGAATGGCTCGCTGCTATCAATCAGGCCTTCATCACGCATCAATTTATGGAAGAAGCGTGCATACAAAAGATGTAACACGGCATGCTCGATACCACCGACATATTGATCTACAGGTAGCCAATAGTTAGCGCGCTCATCTAGCATCTGTTCTTTATTATCCTGCGAACAATAACGCGCGTAATACCAGCTCGATTCAAAGAAGGTGTCAAAGGTATCGGTTTCACGGCGTGCAGCTTTGCCACAGCTTGGGCAGTCGACTACAGCAAAAGATTCCATCTTAGCCAAAGGTGAACCTGCACCGGTTACAACGACATCTGTTGGTAGTTCTACTGGCAAGTCTGACTCAGGGACCGGTACTGCACCACAGTCATCACAATAAATGACAGGTATTGGACAGCCCCAATAGCGTTGACGGGAAATACCCCAGTCACGCAGACGATAATTGACACGCCGCTCACCCTGTTTTGCGGTTTCGACATGTTCCGCTATCGCCGCAAAAGCTTGTTTTGAGCTTAAGCCATCCCATGCCGCTGAATTAATTAGTTGGCCATGCTCACAAAAGGCCGCCTCACTAACGTCACATGTATTGCCATCCAAAGGAGTAATCACCTGTTTTAGAGGCAATCGGTACTTTTTAGCAAATTCCCAATCGCGCTGATCATGTGCTGGCACACTCATCACCGCACCACTGCCATATTCGATTAAGACAAAATTAGCGATCCATACTGGTACTAACTGACCCGTAATTGGATGAAGAGCATTTAAACCTGTTGCACAGCCCAGTTTCTCCATCGTACTGAGCTCAGCCTCTGCCACCTTCCCTTGACGGCATTGTTCGACGAAGGCTTGAACTTCATTATTACTGGCCGCTACCGCCTGCGCCACAGGATGCTCTGCTGCAATAGCAACATAAGTCACACCCATCAAGGTATCAGGCCGTGTGGTGTACACTTCTAACGCTTCAAAATCAGCCTCCATTTCAAAGCGCAGCTGCAAACCTTCAGAACGACCAATCCAGTTCTGCTGCATGGTGCGAACTTGCTCTGGCCAACCTTCCAGTTGTTTTACATCTTCCAATAACTCATCGGCATACTGTGTGATTTTTAGAAACCATTGAGAGATTTCGCGACGTTCGACCAAGGCACCTGAACGCCAGCCACGCCCATCAATAACCTGCTCGTTAGCGAGTACGGTCTGATCTTCTGGATCCCAGTTTACGATCGCTTTTTTCTTATAGACCAAGCCTTTCTTTAATAACCGCGTAAATAACCATTGTTCCCAACGATAGTAATCCGGCTTACAAGTGGCTAATTCACGTTGCCAGTCATAGGCAAAACCCAAGCGCTGTAACTGTGCGCGCATATAACTAATATTCTCATCAGTCCATTGTGAAGGTGCAACTTCATTCTTAAGCGCAGCATTTTCTGCTGGCAAACCAAATGAGTCCCAGCCCATGGGCTGCATGACATTCTTACCGAGCATGCGCTGATAACGACTGATAACGTCACCAATCGTATAGTTACGGACATGTCCCATGTGCAAGCGACCACTAGGGTATGGGAACATGCTCAAGCAGTAGAATTTCTCGCGGCTGCTATCTTCAGTCGCACTGAACACCTGATTATCGGCCCAGTAAGTTTGGATCTCTGCTTCGATCCGACTGGCTTGGTAATTTTCTTCCATAATTCTTATTCTTTATTATGCTTAACTGCTTACGGGCTAATTGGCGGCTAAATGAAACACCGATTACAAGCTCAACCGGATTTAATGCGTCCAGAGGCCGGCCCTAATGCTATCACTAAAAGCCCTAGTATTAGGACGAGAATTATTGAATCCCCCCAATAGGAATAGGGCGTATGACCACGACGTGCCTGCACTTCAGCCGTTAAGGTTTGACGTTTAAATTGCTCTGTTTGCTGTAGCACACGTCCAACAGGATCAATCACGGCACTGATACCGGTCGAGGTTGAGCGTAATAAATAACGCTCTGTCTCGCGTGCCCTGACGCGAGCCATCTGTAAATGTTGATGTGGTGCTAAGGAATCACCAAACCAGCTATCGTCAGTCACGTTGACCAGAATTTGAGCTTGCGGTAGCGAGTGGATAAGCTCACGACCAAAAATCGCTTCATAACAAATTGAAATACCTACCGGGATACCAGCAATTGATAACAATGGCTGCCCCACTCCGGGTGTTAAATCAGACATTGGTATTGTCACGAAGCGGCGAAAGACATCAAATAACCAACGTAGTGGCAGGTATTCACCAAAGGGTACTAGGTGCTGCTTATCGTATTTCTGCAGTCCTTCACCGACGACGACGACTGAATTGTAGATTTCTTCTGGATCCTTTTGATAACGAAAGGACCCACTAAGTAATTGTGTTGAATTAGCAATCAGCTGATTACGAAAATCACCTAAAAAGTCACGTTCAGCAACACGAAAATAAGTGGGAATAGCAGTTTCCGGCCAGATAATGACATCACGATCTAAATACGGTTGACTCATCTCAGTATAAATATCATAGATTTCCGAATGCCGATCTCGCGACCATTTCATTTCAACTGGAATATTGCCCTGCACGATAGCTACTTGAAGAGTCGATCCAGTGACGTCTTCAGCCCATTGGCGTTGGCCCAAAACCAGTACCAAACCGATCAATAACAGAGCCATCGCTGCTGGTAATTTAAACTCTCTTGGCGAGCGTATGAGTGCGCGCATTACCGCTAATAATAATAAGGCCAAGGCCAATATGACAGCGCTTGCGCCCAGCGTACCAAAGACGGGGAGGATGCCATGCAAAGGGGAATCAATCGTACTATGCCCGAGTAACAGCCAAGGGAAGCCAGTGAATAACCAGCCCCTAAGCCACTCCATGAACAGCCATAAGGCGATAAAGATTAAATCACCTGCCAATACTGATGGGCAATGTGATTCCAGCCGTGACACCAGCAGCAAGCAGCCACTTACAAAGAAACTTAAGGCCACTACAAAACAGAGTGTGATTAGAACGGCAACCGGCCAAGGTGCGTGACCATACTCATATACGCTATTGAATACCCAAGAAACACCGAAGCCAAAATAACCCAAACCAAAGTACAGCCCAGTTAAGACGGGACGTTGCCATCGAAGCTGCAATAAGCGCAGAACAGCTACTGCAATCAGTGCCAGCCACCATAAATTAAAAGGTGAGAAGGCAAATACAGCGAGGGTGCCAACTGGAAAAGCAAGTAACGGTGATTGTGTTAGCTTGGATAGTAGAGCAAACACTAATTCAAACTCTAAGTGCGACTAACTTTTAATAGATGCAAACGACGACTGTCGGCACGCACCACTTCAAATATTAACTCTTGATAATGTGTCTTTTCGCCACTCTTGGGGACACGGCCAAATTGTTTAGTAATAAGACCACCGATGGTATCAAAGTCATCTTCAGCTAGGGCCAATTTAAAGAATTCATTAAAATCTTCAATCGGTGTTAGCCCTTTCACCATGGCATGCTGTTTTTCTTCTGAATAGGTAATGTATTGATCTTCTTCCAGATCATGCTCATCACTGATATCGCCAACGATCTGTTCTAAAACGTCTTCAATCGTAACCAATCCCGACACACCACCATATTCATCAACAATGATCGCCATATGATTACTCGACTTACGAAATTCATTAAGCAGCACATTTAGACGTTTACTCTCCGGTGACATATAAGCAGGTCGTAAAATATCACGAATGCTAAATTCGTCAGTGTTGCTATCAACCAAATAACGTAGCAAATCTTTTGCCAGTAAAATACCAACCACTTCATCACGACTTTCACCAATGACCGGAAATCTAGAATGTGCAGATTGAATAATAATCGGCAGCATTTCTTGCACTGACAGCTTTTCATCAACGACGACCATTTGTGATCGTGGAATCATGATATCGCGCACCTGCATTTCAGATACCTGTAAGGCACCTTCAATCATAGTTAAAGCGCTGGAATCAAATAAGTTACGTTCTTGTGCATCTTGTAAAATCTCGACTAATTCTTGACGATCCTTGGGTTCACCAAGAAAGAATTGATTGAGTCGAGCAAGCCAAGTTTTTGGCATCGCGGGATCAGCCATGACAGGTATACTCTGCAGCTGCGCCTAGGCCATCAATATAAAAAATTATTGTCACGTCAGTGATAGGGATTTTTAAATCCTAGAGTTTTAAGAATTACGGCTTCTGTTTCTTCCATATGCTCGGCATCAGCCTCTTGATAATGATCAAAACCCAGCAAATGCAGAATACCATGCACTGTTAGATGCGCCCAGTGACTAAGTTCACTTTTACCCTGCTGCTCCGCTTCTGCACTAACTATAGGAGCACATATAACAATATCACCTAAAAATGTAATCTCTGCTGCTAATTCTTCCTCATTTATCACTGTCAGCTGTTGCCAACCTGCTGGCAACTCCGCTGGTAGCTCACAAGGAAAGGCCAAAACATTAGTAGCGCCTACTTTATTGCGATATTGCTTATTTAAGCTTGCCATTTCATTTTGATCGACAATACGAATAGAAACGTCTGATGCCGTCTCGATCTGCGGATCTACGGCTGTTGCCCATTCTTGAAAAAGTTCAGCAGTGGGCGCTGTAGGAAAATCAGCTGCAGACTGGAGCCCAATACTAATCATGATTAGTCTTGATCATGCTGTGACTTATCGTAGTCGTCGTACGCCTCGACAATATGCTTAACCAGTGGATGACGGACAACATCAACAGATTTAAAGTGATTGAATTTGATTTTTTCAACATCACTTAAAACCTCAATCGCATTGCGCAAGCCTGACATTCGTGGATTCGGCAGATCAATCTGAGTTACATCGCCGGTGACAACTGCCTTAGAACCAAAGCCAATTCGCGTTAGGAACATCTTCATTTGATCTTTAGTCGTATTCTGCGCCTCATCTAGAATGACAAAGGCATCATTCAGTGTGCGACCACGCATATAGGCTAACGGGGCAACTTCAATGATCATTTTTTCAATCAATTTATTAACTCGATCAAAACCCATCATTTCATATAACGCGTCGTACATTGGACGTAGATAAGGATCAATCTTTTGCGATAAATCACCTGGCAGGAAACCCAGTCTTTCGCCAGCCTCTACTGCTGGACGTACTAGAATTAAGCGCTGCACCTTCTCTGAATCCAGTGCCTCAACCGCACAGGCAACAGCTAAATAGGTCTTACCAGTACCCGCCGGGCCAATCCCAAACGTAAGGTCATTCTTGAGTACATCTCTGATATATTTTTCCTGATTCTTACCACGAGGTTTAATAATGCTACGTCGAGTTTGAATCACAACATCAGCTGGTTTCTCACCTTCACCATTATTTATGCTATCAATTTCAGATGATTGTAAATGCAAGTGGATCAGCTCCTTGGTCAATTCTTCTTTACGGGTTACTGAATATAAATTTTCAATGATTCTTGTTGCAGTTTGGACATTTTTTGTCTCACCCGAAATACTGAATAAGTTACTGCGATGCCCAATTTCAACGGCCAGACGTTCTTCAAGTTGTTTCAGATGTTGATCAAACGGCCCACAAAGATTGGCGAGTCGTGGATTCTCGTTCGGCAACAGAGTGAGCGTTATGGTATCCAACTGTGCGCTCAATGAATCGTTCCGTCCATTAAGAAACTAGCATTCCGCGCAATGAATTAGGGTTAGCTTCAGTGATCTTTACCTTAACCAACTGGCCATAGGTATCCGCATTCGCGGCAAAATTGACCACCCGATTATTTTCAGTACGTCCAGCAACTTCTTGCGCATTCTTTTTTGATCGGCCATTGACCAAAACAATCTGCTCGCTACCCACCATATTGGTGGAAATCTCACTTGCCATCTGCAAAATACGCGCTTGTAAAATTTGCAACCGCTCCTTTTTCACAGCCAGTGGAGTCTCATCGGCTAAATCAGCCGCCGGAGTACCAGGACGTGCGCTAAAGATAAAACTAAAGGAGTAATCATAAACGACATCTTCGATCAGTCGCATTGTGTCCTCAAAATCTTTATCTGTCTCGCCAGGAAAGCCAACAATAAAGTCCGAAGACATACTAATATTAGGACGATAAGTACGCAGCTTACGCACTCTGGATTTGTACTCCAAAGCGGTATAGCCGCGTTTCATTGCAGCAAGAATACGGTCAGATCCACTCTGTATTGGCAGATGCAGATGATTAACCAGCTTCGGTATTTCTGAGTAAGCTGCAATCAATTCATCACTAAATTCGAGCGGATGAGAGGTAACGTAACGAATACGCTCAATGCCCTCAATCTCTGCTACATAATGAAGTAGTAAGGCAAAGTTTGCCGTTTGACCACCATCCATTACACCGTAATAACCATTTACATTTTGTCCCAGCAGAGTGATCTCTTTCACACCTTTCTCAGCAAGCTGGAGGATTTCAATCAGGACATCATTCAGTGGCCGACTAATCTCTTCGCCGCGGGTGTATGGCACCACACAATAAGAACAATATTTACTGCAGCCTTCCATGATAGAGACAAAAGCACAGGGACCTTCCACTTTAGGTGCTGGCAAGCTGTCAAATTTCTCAATCTTAGGAAATGAGATATCGACTACAGCTCTACCTTGGTCTTTCGCTTGGTCAATCATATTCGGCAAGCGATGTAGTGTTTGCGGCCCAAATACAACATCCACCTGTGGTGCGCGTCTTTTTAGCGCCTCACCTTCTTGACTAGCAACACAACCACCAACACCAATAATCAGCTCTGGATTCTTTGCTTTTAACTTTTGCCATTGCCCCAATTGAGAAAACACCTTCTCTTGCGCCTTTTCACGAATAGAACAGGTATTAAGCAACAGAACATCCGCTTCTTCCGGATTATCAGTCAGCTGCATATCTTTGGCATCAATAAGCACATCAGCCATCTTGTCTGAGTCATACTCATTCATTTGGCAGCCATGCGTTTTAATAAATACTTTTTGCTTCATATCACCATTGTATCAACGATTACGCTCGATGGTATGCCCCAAACATTACAATTAGGCTATTTAATTAGGAGTAGTCCTAAGAAATTAAGCAGACAACCTGTAGTAATTGACTGGAGCTAATTGGCATCACACACCACGCGCGGTAACATAGAAGGTTAATTATCCATCCCAGATAGAAATCACCACCTTTAGTTAACGGTATTTTGGCAGAACCATGCACCTATTACGTTATTTCTACTCACGTTATCCAGCACGCAGCTTCATCGTCTGTATCGCGGTCACCTTTGCTAGCGTGATTACCGCAGCTACGCTAATGGCAATGCCCGTCTTACTAATCAGCATGGTTGGCAAGGAAACGGCCAAAGTACAGATGTTTTTCCAGTTTTTTGAAAGTATAGGCATAACACCTACCACTGAGAATATGGTCACTTTCCTATTAGTGGGCATTACCATTCAAAGCATTATTGTCGGCATTGCACGAATTTATGCTGGCTTCACCGTAGCTAAGATTGTTAAAGATCTGCGCATACGCTTACTTACCTCAGTATCTCAAACAGAGTGGAAATTTTTCACCAATCGCTCCAGTGGCGATTACACTGCCGCTTTAGTGAGTGAAGCCGAACGCTCTGGTCAAGGATATATGACCCTTGTTGATATCATTTGTACTCTAGTACAAATGATTGCGTATCTTACGATCGCTTTTCTTATCTCTTGGCAAGTCGCCACAATAGCGATCATCACCAGCCTTTTACTGCTATTACTCTTTAGCCGCTTAGTGGAATACAGTCGTAAGGTGGCTGCTGACACCACTGTTATCATTCGCAAAATTACATCACAGTTGACCGATTCCTACCGCAGTATTAAGCCACTAAAGGCAATGGCTAGGGAACAACATGTTCAAGCCGTACTTGATAGCTATGCAAAACAACTAAAAGTGACTTATCGAAAATCGACTATCGCATCAGAAACCTTAGATATGTTTCAAGAGATCATTCTGATGACTACTATCGTACTCACCGTCTATTTTTCTTTTCGCCATCTAGAACTACCTCTCGCCTATGGTTTTATTCTAGTAATCTTATATCTACGCTCAATGAAGTTCTTTGGTAAAGCACAAAAACTTCATCAAAAGTTTGTTGATGATAATGAAGCCTACAAACAGCTGATTGAACTAATTGACCTCAATATCGCAAATGCTGAGCGTCGAGATGGTGTTAAACAGCACTTATTGAATAGCGATATTCGTTTTGAAAATATTAGTTTCAGCCATCCTGACAAACCGGTACTGAAAAAAGCCAGCGCAATCGTCTACCAGTATCAACTGAACTCATTCGTTGGCCTATCTGGTGCGGGTAAGACGACATTAGTCGACCTACTTTGCGGTCTACACCAAACGGGCAGTGGCCAGATATTGATTAATGGCATCCCATTAAATGAATTAGATACTCGCCACTGGCGGCGACAGATCGGCTATGTCACACAAGAGAATAGCCTGTTAAATTCAAGTGTTAAGGATAATGTCTCCTTAGGCGACCCAAACTATAGCAATGACCAGATAATAACCGCTTTGGCAAAGGCTAAAGCAATGGACTTTGTCGCAGAGTTACCTATGGGCATTGAAACTGTAGTAGGTGAAAATGGTGCTCAGTTATCAGGTGGCCAACGTCAGCGGATTTTAATTGCACGCGCCTTGGTGCACTCACCTCGTCTACTCATACTGGATGAAGCAACCAGTGCATTAGATAGCCAAACAGAATTAGCCTTAAGCCAGATATTCAAAGCGCTTAGTCACGAAATCACTGTCATTTCTATCTCTCACCGTCCAGCAATCGTCGATATCTCTGACCATGTTTATCAGCTCAGCGATGGTAAGTTATCGAAAATCGGTATCTAAATGAAGCATAAAAAAAGGACTGCAGAATAACTCTGTAGTCCTTAATTAATACTCATTCAAGGCTCCATCCAAAAGCCCTAGCCGTATATTTCAATTATTCGACTAAAAGGGGATATCGTCATCGAAGTCATCTGCCATGCCACCGCCTGCTGGAGCAGGCGTACTGCTACTGGCTGGAGCTGCTGAGGACCCTTGGCTACTGCTACTATCAAAGCCTGCAGCACCTGAGTTCGATGCCCCTGAAGCAGCTGATCCACGACCACCCATCATCTGCATTTCATTCGCTACAATCTCTGTAGTGTAGCGGTCAGCACCACCTTGATCCTGCCATTTACGCGTCTGCAAACGTCCCTCAACGTAGACTTGTGAGCCTTTGCGTAAATATTCACCGGCGATCTCAGCTAACTTGCGGTAGAAGACAATACGATGCCATTCCGTACGTTCTTGCTTCTCCCCTGTATTCTTATCATTCCAGCTTTCTGATGTTGCGACCGTAATATTACAGACTGCACCACCACTGGGCATATACTTTACTTCTGGATCTTGTCCCAAATTACCAACAATGATTACCTTATTAATACCTCTAGCCATGTTTCCCCCTCGTTAGCTAAATTGAATTAGCAAATTTTTCGATACATTTTTGTTCTATAAATCGTTGCTTATCAATTCGCAAATAAGCAACACCTTGCTCAGCAATGACAGCGGCGTCTAAGACACCTTCAAAATCTTGCAGCTGCTGCGCTACTTCAGCAGCTTGCTGCGTACCCATAACACCCACTGAAAAGCTATAACTAGGCCGATGATCGGGCTTACGCATACTGAATGCTACTAGAAACCATAGCGTAAGCATAATCGCAGCGAACAAAAATACGCCGCTTGCATCATAACGTTGCAGTATCACGCCTGACGCACTACCACCTGCAAAGGCGCCAAGGAACTGACTACTTGAAAACACTCCCATTGCCGCACCCTTATTGCCTGGATTACAAGTTTTTGAGACCAGCGAGGGCAATGTTGCCTCTAATAGGTTAAACCCCCAGAAAAATACCACCATAGCGAGCATAAACGACCAAAAACTGAGATCTGCCTGAAGCAATCCTAATTGAGACAGAATACATAGCAGGATAGCGCCCAATAAAGCCACTTTCGTCTTTTTTTTCTTTTCACTGATAACAATGCTAGGAATTAACAGCACTATTGAGACCAGCATAACTGCAAGATAGACCTGCCAGTGATCTGCCATCTCCAGTCCAAATCGCTCTTTTAGTAAACTCGGCACTACTACAAATACCGCAGTCAAAACCATATGCAAGGTAAAAACACCAAAATCCAACCGCAGTAGCTGACTGTTATTAATCGCCATAGCTAGGCCACGCCGGCCAACTGATAACTCAGACTGTATTTTCGGTAATTGAACGTTTGGCACCAAAAATAAAACGATGAGAATGCCGAACAATGCAAGTACAGCGGTCAACCAAAAGATTCCTGGAACACCGAACCAAGCTTGTAGTAATGGCCCCATAATCAATGCCAACATGAACGAGAGGCCAATACTGGCGCCAATAATTGCCATCACCTTGGTTCGGTGTTGTTCTCGCGTCAGATCAGCTGCTAAAGCCATAACAGCAGCTGCAATTGCACCCGTGCCCTGTATGGCACGACCTACAATGATCCACTCTATGCTCACAGCCAAGGCCGCTATCAGGCTACCTAAAGCAAAAAGCAGTAGGCCAAAAATGATTACCGGCTTTCGTCCGATACGATCAGACCAAATACCAAAAGGAATTTGGAATATAGCCTGCGTTAAACCATAAATGCCGATCGCCACACCGATCAAAAAAGGAGTAATGTCGGCTAGCGTCTCGGCGTACAACACAAATACCGGCAGAATCATAAATAAACCCAGCATGCGTGTTGAATAGATTAAGGCAAGCGAAATTGCTGCGCGGCGCTCAATCGAATTCATTCTGTTGCCTCATGTTGTACACATCGCTCTAATTATTTTGCGTCAGCTTATGGAAACCACGTATATTAGCAAGTTTACCCGTAGCGAAGGAACTAGACGCCTGTAAATATGACCGCGATACAGATCAGAGGGGCGCGTACCCACAACCTAAAAAATATAGACATTGATCTCCCGCGCGATCAACTCATCGTGATTACAGGCCTATCCGGCTCTGGAAAATCATCACTTGCATTCGATACCATTTTTGCTGAGGGCCAACGCCGCTATGTCGAATCATTATCGGCCTACGCAAGACAGTTCTTGGCGCGCATGGAAAAACCTGATGTCGATACCATCGAAGGTCTATCTCCTGCGATCTCAATTGAACAAAAATCGACTTCGCATAACCCAAGATCGACTGTCGGCACCATCACTGAAATCTATGACTACCTGCGTTTGCTCTATGCTCGTGTGGGCACCCCGATGTGTCCCAGCCATAATCTGGCCTTAAATGCACAGAGCATTAGTCAGATGGTCGATCAGGTCATGAAATTACCGGCTGATAGCCGTTTAATGCTTTTAGCACCAGTGATCCAAAATCGTAAAGGCGAACACATACAACTATTACAGCAGATGCATGCGCAGGGTTTTTTGCGTGCGCGCATCGACGGCGAAGTCTATGAGTTAGATGAACCGCCTAAATTAGACTTACGCAAAAAGCATACCATCGAAGTTGTGATTGATCGCTTTAAGGTAAAGCCTGACATCGAACAGCGTTTAGCTGAATCCTTTGAAATGGCCTTAAAACTTGCTGATGACATCGCTGAAATCGCCTTTATTGATGACCCAAAAGCTGAATCTATCATCTTTTCAGCACGTTTCGCCTGCCCAAAATGTGGCTACAGCGTAACCGAATTAGAGCCTCGTTTATTCTCATTCAATAACCCTATTGGCGCCTGTGCTAGCTGTGATGGCTTAGGTGTCGAAGAATATTTTGAGCCTGAATTAATTGTTGCCTCACCACATCTAAGCTGTGCCGGTGGCGCCATCCGGGGCTGGGATAGACGCAATGCACATTATTCACAAATGCTTGATTCCTTAGCTGAACATTACTCTTTTGACGTTGAAACTCCATTCCAAGATTTACAAAAGTCGGCACAAGAAATAATCCTCTATGGCAGCGGAGATGAGTTAATCGAATTCAATTATGTCAATGAGCATGGAAAGAATAGCAGCCGCTCACATAGCTTTGAAGGCATTATTCCAATCATGCAACGCCGCTATCATGAAACTGATTCCAGCATGGTGCGCGAAGAGTTAAGCAAGTACCAGGCACAACAAAAATGTGACTCTTGTAATGGAGATCGCTTAAATGAAGCCGCTCGTAATGTTTTTATTAGTGGGCGCAATCTACCTTCCATTACACGCATTTCTATTCGCGAGGCCTTACATTTTTTTGAAACATTAGACCTTACCGGACAAGCGGCAAAAGTCGGCGATAAGATCATCAAGGAAGTGCGAGCACGCCTCTCCTTTCTTGTTGATGTTGGTCTGGACTATCTCAGCCTTGAACGCAGCGCCGATACTCTTTCCGGCGGTGAGGCTCAACGCATTCGCTTAGCTTCTCAGATTGGTTCTGGTTTGGTCGGAGTTATGTATGTCCTAGATGAACCTTCTATTGGTTTACATCAACGTGATAATCAACGATTAATTAACACCTTAGTACGTTTACGTGATCTGGGTAACACGGTTATCGTAGTCGAGCATGACGAAGAGGCTATTCGAGCAGCTGATTATGTAGTCGATATTGGCCCTGGTGCAGGTATTCATGGTGGTGAGATTATTTCTGCTGGCAAGCCAGAACAGGTTGCTCAAGATCAAAGCTCGTTAACAGGTCAGTATTTATCAGGCGCTCTAAAGATTGATGTACCGGAACAGCGTCAGCCAATGGATGCAAGTCGCATTTTAAGTATCCGCGGCGCTAGTGGTAACAACTTAAATGATGTCGATGTTGATTTTCCATTAGGCTTATTTGTTGCTGTAACCGGTGTTTCAGGCTCAGGCAAATCAACCTTGGTCAACAATACCTTATATGCCGCACTCGCGCGCAAACTGAATAAATCCAGCATTTACTGCGAGCCTTACCGCGAAATTAATGGCCTAGAGCATATTGATAAGATTGTAGATATTGATCAAAGTCCAATTGGACGTACACCGCGCTCCAACCCTGCGACTTACACAGGTTTGTTCACGCCTATCAGAGATCTGTTCGCCGGCACGCAAGAATCGCGGGCGCGTGGCTACACACCTGGACGTTTTAGTTTTAATGTTAAAGGGGGTCGCTGTGAGGCCTGCCAGGGTGATGGGGTGATACGCGTCGAAATGCACTTCTTACCAGACGTCTACGTTCCTTGTGAACTGTGTAAGAGTAAGCGTTACAACCGTGAAACACTGGAAATCCGCTATAAAGGCAAGAATATCTACGATGTGTTGCAAATGACGATTGAGGATGCTGTCGAATTTTTTAATGCGGTACCTTCAATTAGACGCAAGTTAGAAACCCTTTGCTCCGTAGGTTTGACCTATATCACTCTAGGTCAAAGTGCGACCACCCTTTCTGGCGGTGAAGCACAACGAGTTAAACTTTCACGTGAACTCTCGAAAAGAGATACTGGGAAGACCCTTTATATTCTTGATGAACCAACCACAGGATTACACTTCCATGATGTTGCGCAACTCCTTGGTGTCTTACACAAGCTGCGCGAGCAAGGCAATAGTGTAATCGTCATCGAGCATAATCTAGATGTAGTCAAAACCGCTGATTGGATGATCGACCTTGGTCCTGAAGGAGGCTCAGGTGGTGGTGATATCGTTGCGACCGGAACACCCGAAGAGGTTAGCAACAATCCAAAATCACACACTGGCAGTTATTTAAAAGCGCTCTTAGCTCAACCAGAAGAGTAAAGCATCGCATAATTATAGCTGTCACTTTTTTAACTGCATCACATTAAATCCAATTGAAGACTTGCAAAAAATCATAGCAACAAGCCACCTGCTGGAGAGGGGCTTGTTGCTATGGCTCTCGCATACTCTCCTTGAATACACGAATAACAGGGTAGAGAAGGTAAGAAATGATCCGACGTGACCCTATCTTGATATCCGCGGTAAGCTCCATGCCGGCAATAAGGCGATAATCATCTGAAGAACCTGGCTGCTCAAGCATGAGTGAAAATAGAATCTTGGCCCCAAGTTCGTCACTAAAACCAACCGTTGGCATAGCTGATTCAATGGCAAGCAAAAGGCTGCGACCGATATCGGTGGACCGCAAAAGAGTGAAAATCGACTTTAGCTGCAATTTAAAATCACTCTTTCTATGTTCAAATATTTGCGAGCTGTCGTCAGATGACAGCGATAAAGCGACTTGATAATCAGGCTGCCCCAACAATAGCTGTTCCATTAGCGAGTTAGAATTAGCTTGTGTTATTGAAACGCTAGAAGAAAGACTGTGATCAATAAAGGAACCTGTTTTGTAGGCAATTGATCGAGCAAAATCCTTAACTCGCGTTTCCAGTTCAGCATCGCCTGCGGCGATATTAAGACGTTCACTCAACAGCGATAAAAAGTGTGCTGCACCAGCACCCGTCTTATCAAAATCACTCAAATCGAGAACCAGGGCAGTAGAACTCTCGGTTGAATGGATATCGCTTTGATATCCTAAGATCATCTGTAGCGCAGACCCATCAACCGCAAAAGAGTCAATATCATTAAGTAAAGCCTGTCCATTAGGCTCTCCTTGAATAAGATCAAGGAGCTCGAACAAGCGCTGTAAAAGCACAGTGGAAGTCGTTGCAGTTTTACTCACTGTAATATTTTCAAGATAACCCTCTAGGAATAGGTTGTCCCCGATTTCAGCCTTTTGAAAACGTTGTTCAAAAATAAAGCGAGGGATATGGCTGACGTTCTGATACTGGCCATGCACATCAAAGATTGAATAAGATAAACCTAACGCCCCAGAGAAATTCCCGTCTTTATCAATCGAGATAGGCTGATTTAGCTGGTCGACACCAAAAAATACGTTTTCGGGCTCCTGACCAAGAGATAGAAGCAAACGATTACTTTCGAGTCCTCGACGGTACAAAGCAAGATAAGGATCTATAGCGACAACTTCTGAATTTAATAACTCACGATTCATCGAATTAACTGAAAGCCAGCCCTCTTGTAAATAAATTACGGATAGGTCTATACGCTAGAACAGGAAATAGGCCACATGACATCATCGCTCTAGAAAACAGTGGCTCTTGTAACGAGCCTATTAACCACAGGGCTGACTAATTCAATGCACGTTTCTTCAACGCTTCAATCTTGAATGTCAAAATCAGATTGCTTTTGAAAAACTGATTGGCTGATTTGACATAATTTAGTAAAGGGCTATAGCCACAACGAAGCTCGCCTTTTCGACTTAAATACTATCCTATGCAAGAAGGTTAACAAATTAGACTAATTAATGATGCAATGAAAATTGTTTTTAATTATAGGGATTTATTGGCTTCGCAAATATATATAATCCTCAGTCATGATCCCACTTAATTGACTAGTTGTTGAATGACTTAACTAGGCTTTCAGCAGTCCGATATCTTAAAAAATGCTCCTTACCGACTATTGCTTAAACGCTTAACACGATAAAACCGAGACATAAAAAAAGCCAGAACAAGTCTGGCTTTTTTATAAATGAAATTACTGAATGCTTATTCTGGACGGTCAACCAACTCAACCAAGGCCATTGGAGCCTTGTCGCCTGTACGTAAACCACATTTCAAAATGCGCAGGTAACCGCCAGGTCGCGCCTTATAACGTGGACCTAACTCAACAAATAATTTGCCAACTGCAGCCTTATCACGTAGTCGAGCAAAAACTAGACGACGTTTAGCAACAGAATCATCCTTGGCATGAGTAATCAATGGCTCCAATACACGGCGCAGCTCTTTTGCTTTTGGCAAAGTAGTTCTAATCACCTCATGTTCAACCAACGAAACCGCCATATTACGAAACATCGCGTTACGATGCGCATCAGTACGGTTTAATTTTCTTCCTGCATATCTATGTCGCATAACAATTACCTAGTAAATCTTTAAATGAGGGGCTTACGCTCTTCTTTCATTTGAGCTGGAGGCCAGTTTTCAAGGCGCATTCCTAGCGAAAGACCATGCGAACCCAATACGTCTTTAATTTCTGTAAGTGACTTCTTGCCTAAGTTCGGCGTCTTCAGTAATTCAACTTCAGTGCGTTGAATTAAATCACCAATGTAGTAAATATTTTCGGCTTTCAAACAATTAGCTGAACGCACTGTTAACTCTAAGTCATCAACTGGACGCAATAAAATTGGATCAATTTCCGCTTCGACCCAAGCTGCTTCTTCCTGCTCACTACCTTCAAGTTCTACAAAGACAGTTAATTGCTGCTGCAAGATGCCTGCTGCTTTGCGTACAGTCTCTTCAGGGTCAACAGTACCATCTGTCTCAAGCTCAATGACCAGTTTATCCAAGTTGGTACGCTGCTCAACACGTGCGCTTTCAACACTGTATGACACACGACGGACCGGACTAAAACTGGCATCTAACAATAGCGAACCGATAGGTCGCTCGTCATCTGTACGACGTTGTGTGGCAGGAACGTAACCTCGACCGGTTGCAATCTTTAAGGTCATGCTCAATGAACCATTAGAAGTAATGTTTGCAATGACATGCTCTGGGTTGATGATTTCAACATCAGCATCACCCTGGATATCAGCAGCTGTCACCACACCAGGACCAACCTTATTGATCACTAGGTTAGCCTCAGTCTTATTGTGTAGCACGACTGCAAGGCCTTTCAGATTCAATAGAATATCGACTACATCCTCATGCACACCCTCAATGGCCGTGTATTCATGTAATACACCTTCAATTTGTGCTTCAACAACAGCACAGCCTTGAATAGACGATAATAAAATGCGACGCAGTGCATTACCTAGAGTATGGCCAAAACCACGCTCTAAAGGCTCTAAAACAATTTTGGCGTTGCGTGGGCTAATGACATTAACGTCAACTAACCTTGGCTTTAATAGCTCATTTGAACTAGACACTATGTATACCTCTCAGACTGTGGTTACTTCGAGTAAAGCTCGACGACTAGTTGCTCGTTGATATCAGCAGAAAGATCAGAACGATCAGGAACCATTTTAAAGGTTGCTTTCATCTGCTTACTATCTAATTCGATCCAATGGGGCAAACCAAACTGCTCCGCCGTGCTCAATGAATCTTGAATTCGTAATTGCTTGCGCGACTTTTCACGCACAGAAATCACATCATCAGCTTTCACTTGGTAGGACGGAATGTTTACAACCGATCCATTGACTTCAATCGCTTTATGACTGACTAACTGACGACACTCGGCACGAGTAACACCAAAGCCCATCCGATAAACAACGTTATCTAAGCGACATTCAAGCAGCGCTAACAAGTTTTCACCTGTTGAGCCTTTTTGATTAGATGCTTTCTTGAAATAATTTCGGAATTGACGCTCAAGCACACCATAAGTACGGCGCAGTTTTTGCTTTTCACGCAATTGTAAACCGTAGTCCGATAAGCGAGTACGTTTATCACCGTGCTGACCTGGTGGTTTGTCCGCTTTACATTTTGAATCTAAAGGACGCGCACGACTCTTTAGGAACAAATCAGTTCCCTCACGGCGCATTAACTTACATTTTGGTCCTAGGTATCTTGCCATATCAAACTACACTCTTCTGCGCTTAGGTGGGCGACAGCCGTTATGAGGAATAGGGGTTATATCTGAAATATTGGTAATACGGAAACCCAATGAATTGAGCGAGCGTACCGCTGACTCACGGCCAGGGCCCGGGCCTTTAACCAACACATCAAGGTTTTTCATACCGTAATCTAAAGCCACTGTGCCACAACGTTCAGCTGCAACTTGGGCAGCGAATGGAGTGCTCTTACGAGAACCACGGAAACCAGAACCACCCGAAGTTGCCCAGCAAAGTGCGTTTCCTTGGCGATCAGTGATCGTAATAATGGTGTTATTGAAAGAAGCGTTAATATGCGCGATACCATCGGTAACGACGCGTTTAACCTTCTTCTTTTTTGGTGCTGCTTTATTAGTTGCCATGCCTTATTTACTCAATCTATTTCTTAATAGGTCGACGCGGGCCTTTGCGCGTGCGAGCGTTATTTTTCGTGCGTTGACCACGTAGTGGTAAACCACGACGATGGCGAATTCCACGGTATGTACCGAGATCCATCAATCGTTTGATGTTCATTGAAACTTCACGGCGTAAATCACCTTCCACAGGCGACTTTGCAACTTCTGCGCGAATCTTTTCAACTTCTTCTTCAGTCAAATCTTTAATCTTGACGTCAGTACCAACACCGGTAGCGGCACAAATCTCTTGCGCACGCGTACGACCTACTCCGTAGATTGAGGTCAGCGCAATCACAGTGTGCTTATGTACTGGAATATTAATTCCGGCAATACGGGCCACGTTTTTCTCCTGAATAAATTCCTATGCTAAAACATAGGAGGCTGTAAATTTTACCAATTAAATCAATTGTTTCAATTCGTTTAAGCTTAACTCAACCCTGACGTTGCTTATGCCTAGGATCGATACAAATCACACGCAATACACGATTGCGACGTACGATCTTGCAATTACGACAAAGTTTTTTAACAGATGCTCTAACTTTCATTCGATATCTCCTAGCGTAGACGGCCTGCGCGTCCACCTTTCAAATTCGCTTTCTTCATCAGACCCTCATACTGCGAGGACATCAAATGAGATTGCACTTGGCCGATAAAGTCCATCACTACGACCACAATAATCAATAAAGAAGTACCACCAAAGTAAAATGGCACATTCCATTTCAAAATCAAAAACTCAGGCATCAAGCAAACTGCAGTGATATAGATTGCACCAACTGCAGTCAGTCTGGTCAATACGCCATCGATATAACGGGCACTTTGCTCACCAGGTCGAATTCCTGGAATGAAGGCGCCTGAACGCTTTAAGTTATCTGCAGTTTCACGTGAATCAAATACAATCGCTGTGTAGAAAAAACAAAAGAACACAATAGCTAATGCATAAAACAACACATACAGTGGCTGCCCTGGTGCTAATGTCGCAGATATATCTTGCAACCAGCCCATACCTTCGATGTTGCCAGCCCACTGCCCTAGTGTCGCTGGAAACAAAATAATACTTGAAGCAAAAATTGGTGGAATAACACCTGCCATATTAAGCTTCAATGGTAAGTGGCTAGATTGAGCCGCATACATTTTACGGCCTTGTTGTCTTTTAGCGTAATTAACCGTTATACGCCGCTGGCCACGCTCAACAAATACAACAAATCCAGTCACTACAATCGCCATTACAAACAATAGTAAAACGAGACCGCTGGATAATTCTCCAGTTCGGGCCAGTTCCAGGGTGCCACCAACCGCTGACGGTAAACCGGCGACAATACCTGCAAAAATAATAATCGAAATACCGTTACCGATACCTCGTTCAGTAATCTGTTCACCCAACCACATTAAAAACATGGTGCCAGTAACCAAACTTAATGCTGCTGTAAATAGGAAGCTAGGGCCAGCTGATATCGCTACACCTTGATTCTGCAAGGCAATACTGACACCAATGGCTTGGAACGTTGCTAAGACAACAGTACCGTAACGGGTATACTGTGTAATCTTGCGACGACCTGCTTCACCTTCTTTCTTTAACTCTTTAAGTGACGGTACGACTGCACTCATTAATTGCATAATAATCGATGCCGAAATATAAGGCATGATTCCTAATGCAAAGATACTTAACCTCTCCAGTGCACCACCGGAAAACATGTTGAACATGCCTAGAATAGTGCTGCTTTGCTCTTCAAAGAACCTTGCCATAGCGGCCGGATCGATTCCCGGCGTTGGAATAAATGTTCCAAGACGAAAAACTATCAAGGCCATAAGCACGAAAGCCAGACGCTGTCGCAGTTCTGACCCTTTACTCAGTCCTCCAGTAGAGGCTGCCATGTTCGCTCGAGAGCTCGACATTCCGCTTACTCTTCGATGCTACCGCCAGCTGCTTCAACAGCTGCCTTTGCACCCTTAGTAAAGCTTAACCCTTTAGTCTTTACTGCCGTACTGATTTCACCAGACAGAATGACTTTCACTTTTTGTGTAAATGCAGGAACTAGGTTCGCTGCAATTAACGATTCAATATCAACAACATCAACTTTTGCCAGCAGTAACTCAGGCAAACGTAGCTCTGCTGTTAAGCGAGCCTTACGTGAGCTAAAGCCGAATTTTGGCAGACGTCGTTGTAAAGGCATTTGACCACCTTCGAAACCAACTTTATGAAATCCACCAGAGCGAGATTTCTGTCCTTTGTGACCACGGCCACAGGTTTTACCCCAACCAGATCCGATGCCACGTCCAACACGCTTGCTGCTTGGACGGCTTCCCGCTGAAGGCTTTAATGTATGTAAACGCATTTTATACTTCCTCAACCTTTAGCATGTATTGGATCTTATTGATCATTCCACGATTCTCTGGCGTATCTATAACCGTAACTGGGTTATGGATGCGACGGATACCAAGCCCACGCGCACAGGCCTGATGCGACTTTAGTCGACCGTGAATGCTCTTAACTAGAGTGACTTGTAATTGCTTACTCATGACTAACCTATAATCTCGTCTACTGATTTACCACGCTTTGACGCAATCGCATCCGGCGATTGAATACTTGCGAGACCAGCGATAGTTGCTCGTACCACGTTGATTGGGTTACGTGAACCAATAATCTTAGCAGTGACATTGCGAACACCAAGCACTTCAAATACAGCACGCATCGCACCACCGGCGATAATACCAGTACCTTCTGAGGCTGGTTGCATGTGTACCTTGGCAGCGCCATGGATACCAACTTTAGCGTAGTGCAAAGTGCCATCTTTAAGAGGAATTTCTTGCATGCTACGACGAGCTTTCTCCATTGCCTTTTGAATCGCAACGGGTACTTCTTTCGCCTTGCCATAACCAAAACCAATCTTACCTTCACCATCACCTACTACTGTAAGTGCAGTAAAGCCAAACTGACGTCCACCTTTTACTACTTTCGCAACACGATTAACGGCAACTAATTTCTCTTGCAGTCCGTCGGCGCTTTTATTTGTTACTTCTGGTCCAGCCATTGCTTCGTCAACCTTTTATTAAAACTCAAGACCAGCTTCACGCGCAGCATCTGCTAACGCTTGAACACGGCCATGATATTTGAATCCTGAACGATCAAAGGCGACTTTAGATACGCCTTTCTCTTTTGCACGCTCAGCAATGAGTTTACCGACCAATTTGGCGGCTTCTACATTTCCAGTGTGCTTAACATTAGATCGAACATCACTTTCAAGTGATGAACCCGCAGCCAGTACACTCGCCGAACCATCAATTAGTTGGGCATAGATATGTTGTGGCGTACGATGCACACATAAGCGCACAGCGTTTAGACCACTGATAATGCAGCGGGTCTTTTTCTTACGTCGATTTCTAGATTGTTTTTTGTCCATTTCGCTTATCTGCTAATTATTTCTTCTTGGCTTCTTTACGAAGAATACGTTCACCGGCGTACTTAACACCCTTACCTTTGTAAGGCTCAGGTGGTCTAAAAGCACGAATCTCTGCGGCAACTTGACCAACGCGCTGCTTATCAGTACCCGTAATAACAATCTCGGTCTGACTTGGAGTCTCAATCGAAATACCTTCAGGCACTGCGTAGTCTACGGGATGCGAGAAACCGAGTGCCAAGTTCAAAGTTTTACCTTTGGATTGCGCACGATAACCAACACCAACGAGTTCTAATTTCTTTTCAAAACCGGCTGAAACACCCGTAATAATATTATTCAGCAAAGCACGCATGGTGCCCGCCATCGCATAGTCACTGACACTTTTCGGACTAACAGAAAGAACTTTATCTTCCTGTGCCACCGATACGGTGTCATGCAGAACCATGTTCATTTCGCCTTTTGAACCCTTCGCGTAAAATTCTTGGCCATTGATCTTCACTTCAACGCCTGCCGGGATTTCAATCGGTTGTTTTGCAACTCTAGACATATTCTTTAAACCTGTTTACTCAACAGTACAAATAACTTCACCGCCACAGCCCGCTTGTCGCGCTGCACGGTCAGTCATTAGACCCTTTGAAGTTGAGATAATCGCGATACCCATACCACCAATCACTCTTGGTAACTCTTCTGCGTTCTTATAAATACGCAGACCTGGACGGCTAATTCGCTTAACCTTTTCAATTACTGGCTTACCCATGTAGTACTTCAATTCGACCTGAAGTGCTTTCTTAGCACCTTCACCCGAAACCGAAAAATCATGGACATAACCCTCGCTTTTAAGTACGACAGCAATAGCTTCTTTGTACTTAGAATAAGGCATAACTACGTTCGCTTTATCTGCACTCTGTCCGTTACGGATTCGAGTCAGCATGTCAGCAACTGGATCACTCATACTCATATCAATTCACCTATTACCAACTAGCCTTAACAAGGCCTGGAATATCACCTCGCATCGCAGCTTCTCTTAACTTATTTCTAGCTAAACCAAATTTGCGATAAAAACCGTGCGGACGACCGGTAATCGAACAACGATTACGTCCACGACATTTGCTCGAATTGCGAGGCAACTGCTGTAGCTCGACTTGAGCTGCATCGCGCTCTTCCATCGAGCTTGATGCGGCCTTAATAGTCGCTTTCAGCTGTGCACGCTTCGCAGCGTATTTTTTTACTGTTTGCGCACGTTTTTTCTCACGCGCAATCATTGAACTCTTAGCCATTAGTTTGATCTCACTGTTTGAACGGGAAACTGAAGGCGGTTAACAACGCTTTCGCTTCCTCATCAGTACGAGCACTGGTTACGATCGCGATATCCATACCGCGGATTGCATCGATCTTATCGTAGTCAATCTCAGGGAAAATAATCTGCTCACGCACACCCATGCTGTAATTACCGCGACCATCGAATGATTTAGGACTCATGCCACGAAAATCGCGAATACGTGGGATGGCAATCGTGATTAAACGATCTAGGAATTCATACATCTGAACGCCGCGTAAAGTCACTTTACAACCTACCGGCCAGCCATCACGGATATTGAATCCAGCAATCGACTTGCGCGCCATAGTGACAACAGGCTTTTGACCTGAAATCTTAGTGATATCGGATACTGCATGCTCGACAACTTTCTTATCTCGTGTCGCTTCGCCCAAACCAACGTTAATAGAGATCATCTCAATACGAGGGATCATCATTGGATTGCTATAGCTGAACTTCTCAGTCAGCTGAGCTCGGACGGTATCTTTGTAAAATTCTTGTAACCTAGCCATTTTAAACGTCTACCACTTCGCCGTTAGATTTGAAGTAACGAACCTTAGAGCTGTCCTCAAGAGTTTTAACGCCAACGCGGTCGCCTTTACCAGTCGCTGGATTAAACATCATGATATTAGAACGGTGAATTGGCATCGTTTTATCAATAATGCCTCCTGCAACACCTGCATTTGGATTAGGCTTTTGCGCCTTTTTGACCATGTTGATATTTTCAACCAACACTTTGTCGTTATCCAAAACACGAGTAACCGTTCCGCGCCGGCCTTTATCTTTGCCAGCTACAACAATAATTTCGTCGCCTTTCTTAATTTTTTCCATTGCTCTGTCTCGACCTACAATACTTCTGGTGCAAGTGAAATGATCTTCATGAACTTTTCTGAGCGAAGCTCACGAGTCACAGGACCAAAGATACGTGTACCAATCGGCTGCAAAGCAGCGTTAAGAAGTACCGCAGAGTTGTTGTCAAAACGAATCAAAGATCCATCCGGACGACGTACACCTTTCGCTGTACGCACGACAACTGCATTATACACTTCACCTTTTTTAACTTTACCGCGTGGAATTGCATCTTTAACGCTGACCTTAATTACATCGCCAATGCCAGCATAACGGCGGTGTGAACCCCCTAATACCTTAATGCACTGAACACGACGCGCGCCGCTGTTATCAGCAACACTTAACTGTGTTTGCATCTGAATCATCGGTCTTCCTTAATTTGCAGCGCTTGTAGAGACAACTTCAACCAAAGTCCAAGACTTGGTTTTAGAAAGTGGTCTGCACTCGCGAATTGTTACTAGATCACCAATCGCACATTGATTATTCTCATCATGTGCATGTAGTTTCGATGACTTAGACATGTATTTTCCGTAAATCGGATGCTTAACGCGTCGTTCAGTTAGCACGGTGATAGATTTATCCATCTTGTTGCTAACTACTTTGCCCGAAACGGTACGTACTTTCTTTTGTTCGTTTTCCATTTTATCTATTACTCACTCGCACTAGCTTTTTCGGTCAAAATCGTCTTAACACGCGCGATGTCTTTACGGATTCGAGAAAACTCATGGTTACGGCTAGCCTGACCCATTGAGTATTGCATACGTAATTTGAATTGCTCTTTCCGCAACTCAATTAATTCATCTTTTAACTCTTGCTCGCCCTTGGCGCGCAAATCAACAGCCTTCATCACATTAATGTCCTCGTAACGAATGTTGTCTGAATCGGAAGCTTAGCAGCGGCTAACTTAAATGCCTCACGTGCTAACTCTTCAGAGACACCTTCCATTTCATATAACATCTTGCCCGGTTGAATCTTAGCAACCCAATACTCTACGTTACCTTTACCTTTACCCTGACGAACTTCTAACGGCTTCTTTGTGACCGGAGTATCTGGGAAAATACGGATCCAAATCTTACCACCACGCTTGACGTGGCGGGTCATGGCACGACGAGCCGCTTCAATCTGACGCGCTGTTAGGCGTCCGCGACCAATCGCTTTTAAACCAAAGTCGCCAAAGCTGACTTTGTTCCCGTTCTGCGCAAGCCCGCGATTACGACCTTTCTGCTGCTTGCGAAATTTAGTTTTTTTCGGCTGTAACACTGTTCTACCCTTTACGAATTAGCGCGCTTGTTATCCGCACTCTCTTGGCTGTTCTTGCTCTCTAAATCGAACACTTCGCCTTTGAAAATCCAAGTTTTAATACCAATGATGCCATAGGTGGTTAACGCCTCAGCAAAACCGTAGTCGATGTCTGCACGTAGTGTGTGTAGCGGTACACGACCTTCACGGTACCACTCTGAACGAGCGATCTCTGCACCGTTTAACCGACCAGCGACGTTAATTTTCACACCCAACGCGCCTAAACGCATGGCGTTAGTCACTGAACGCTTCATTGCACGACGGAACATAATGCGACGCTCTAATTGCTGAGCCACACTCTCTGACACTAACTGTGCGTCAATTTCTGGTTTACGTATTTCTTCAATATTGATTTTGACATTATTAACATTGAGATCCATACGGAAAGCTATTTCTTTACGTAGCTTTTCAACATCTTCGCCTTTCTTACCAATAACAATACCTGGACGGGCTGTATGGATAACAATAAATGCTGCTCGCGCTGGACGATCGATTTGTATTCGACTGACCGATGCTGCCGCTAGACGTTCTTTTAAGAATTTACGAATTTCTAAATCACTATTAAGCAACTTGGCGTAATTCTTACCGTCGGCATACCACTTACTAGTCCAGTCTGTGGCGATACCTAAACGAAACCCGGTTGGATGTACTTTTTGTCCCATAATTGGCCTGTTTATCTAATTCCAGTAGTCGTTATTTACTGTCGCCAACCATAATGGTTAGGTGACTAGTACGCTTTAATATTTTGCAAGCACGGCCTTTCGCACGTGGCTGGAAGCGACGTTGCGTTGGACCTTCATCAACAAAAATCTTGATAACTTTCAATTCATCGATGTCAGCGCCATCATTATGCTCAGCATTAGCAATCGCTGAGTTCAATACTTTCTTCACAATGCCAGACGCCTTCTTAGGGCTAAACTCTAAAATTTCTACCGCACGACCTACACTCAGGCCACGGATTTGGTCCGCTACCAAACGACACTTTTGTGCCGAGATGCGGATATATTTTAATTTCGCTGATACTTCCATCGTCTTTGCTCTCTAACGTACTTTCTTATCGCCAGCGTGACCTTTAAAGGTACGTGTACCGGCAAATTCACCCAGTTTATGACCAACCATGTTCTCTGAAATCAGAACAGGTATGTGTAGACGACCGTTGTGGATTGCAATGGTTAAACCAACCATTTCCGGCAATACCATCGAACGGCGAGACCAGGTTTTGATCGGCTTACGATCATTATTAGCAACCGCAGTATCAATTTTCTTCGCTAAATGAAGATCCACAAATGGACCTTTACGTAATGATCTTGGCAACGCTCTATCCTCTATTTCTTGTTACGACGACGAACAATCATGTTGTCTGTACGCTTGTTCTTACGAGTCTTGAAGCCCTTTGTAGGCACACCCCACGGTGAAACCGGATGACGGCCACCAGATGTTTTACCTTCACCACCACCATGCGGATGGTCAACAGGGTTCATAGCAACACCACGTACTGTAGGTCTAACACCGCGCCAACGCGTGGCACCCGCTTTACCTAATTTACGCAAGTTATGCTCGGTATTTCCAACTTCACCAATTGTCGCACGACAATCAGATAATACTTTTCTCATCTCACCACTACGTAATCGTAGGGTGGCGTGCGCACCTTCACGTGCTACTAACTGGACTGCAGCGCCTGCACTGCGACCGATTTGAGCACCTTTACCAGGCTTCAATTCAATACAATGAACTGTAGTACCAACAGGAATACTGCGCAGCGGTAAGCAATTCCCAGTCTTGATTGGTGCTTGACTACCAGAATGAATCGCATCGTCAACTTTGATACCGCGTGGAGCGATAATGTAACGACGCTCACCGTCAGCGTACTTAAGTAACGCCAAATTGGCAGTACGGTTTGGATCATACTCCAAGCGCTCAACAACAGCCGGAATGCCGTCTTTATTACGCTTAAAGTCAACAACGCGATAACGCTGCTTATGACCGCCACCACGGTGACGCGTAGTAATACGTCCACCATTGTTTCGACCACCAGACTTTGATTTCTTTTCAACCAGCGCCTTTACAGGTTCGCCTTTATGTAGGTCTGGGTTTACAACCCGTACCTGAAAGCGACGTCCTGGTGAGGTAGGTTTCGACTTAACAACTGCCATGATCTTACTTCCTATTCCATTCCGCTCAGGTCAATATCATGACCTTCAGCTAGGCGTACATATGCTTTTTTCCAGTCGCTACGCTTACCTAGCGTGCGCCCAAAACGTTTTTGTTTACCGTTCACGTTGACTGTACGTACAGTCTCAACTTTAACGTTAAACATTTGCTCAACCGCATGCTTAACTTCTTCTTTGCTTGCGCCGGGCAACACTTTAAATACATGTTGATTGTTGCTATCAGCAATCATCGCAGCCTTCTCAGAAACGTGCGGTGCAACCAATACTTGCGAGAGACGTTCTAGATTCATGACAACCAACCTTCCACTTCTTTCAATGCCGCTTCAGAAATAACAACATGATTGAATTTAATTAGACTTACCGGATCAATGCCATCAACCTCAGTAACCTCTACATACGGCACATTACGTACTGCCATATATAGATTTTCATCAGCCTGCTCATTGGCAACGATGATGTACGCATTTGGCACACCAATTTCGCTTAATTTTGCAATAGCTTCTTTAGTCTTAGGGTTAGCAACGGTGAAATCAGCAACAACATGTAGGCGCTCGGCACGAATTAGCTCAGAAAAGATAGATGCATATGCTGCGCGTACCATTTTCTTATTAATTTTCTGCTCAAAACTACGTGGCTGTGCAGCAAAGGTGACACCACCCTTACGCCATAATGGACCACGTGAGGTACCAGCCCGTGCACGACCTGTTCCCTTTTGTTTCCACGGCTTAGCGCCGCCACCGCTCACTGCTGAGCGATTTTTCTGCGCCTTAGTACCCTGACGACCACCCGCTAAATAAGAGGTGACCATTTGGTGTATCAGCGACTCGTTATAATCTCGAGCAAACGTGGCATCTGACACGTCTACTGAAGAGTTGTTATTTGCAAATGCGAGTTTCATAACAGCAACATTCCAATCTAATAATTAAGCTTCTAGGGTTGGTCGAACGATTACGCGACCACCACGAGCTCCGGGGATTGCACCCTTAACTAACAATAGATCTCGGTCAGCATCTACGCGCACGATAGTTAGGTTACGTGTACTAACCTGTTCCGCGCCCATGTGACCAGCCATCTTCTTACCTTTGAATACGCGTCCAGGAGTCTGACATTGGCCAGTAGAACCTGCTACACGGTGCGAAATCGAGTTACCATGCGTCGCATCTTGTCCAGCGAAATTGTGGCGTTTAATGGTACCGGCAAAACCTTTACCTTTAGACATCCCTGTAACCATCACGCTTTGGCCTGCCTCAAAAAGATCTGCCTTTAATTCTGCGCCTAGGGCCAACTCACTCTCTTCGTCTAAATCTAACCTAAATTCGAATAAACCCTCACCGTCCGTAACACCTGCTTTAGCGTTATGGCCAGACTGTGCTTTATTAGTTCTAGATGGCTTACGGTCACCGTAAGCAACCTGTACGGCTCTGTAGCCGTCAATATCTAAGTCTTTCAGTTGTGCTACGCGATTATTCGCTACGTGCACTACCGTGACAGGCACTGATGCACCGTCCTCTGTGAAGACACGGGTCATACCTACTTTTTTACCAACAATACCTAATGGCATCTGCTTATCTCTTCTAAAAAATTCCAAGGCCTTGCGAATGTGGCCCGGACAAGGGTTACTTGACCGGGCCACAGGAAGCCGCGAATTATTGCAGAAAACAGCGCGTTATGAAACCACTATTAGCAATTAATTTACTAGTTTTGGGAGTGTTTTCCCCCCAGCGTGGCTACATAGGCGCTTATTTGATCAATTTAACTTAATCTGAACATCCACACCGGCTGCAAGATCAAGTTTCATCAGCGCATCAACCGTTTTATCGGTCGGGTCCACAATATCCATAATGCGTTTATGGGTACGAATCTCATACTGATCACGTGCGTTTTTATCAACATGTGGTGAGGTAAGAATCGTAAAACGCTCTTTTCGGGTAGGCAATGGAATTGGTCCCTTTACTCGCGCACCAGTTCGTTTTGCTGTTTGTACAATTTCATTAGCTGAACGGTCGATCAAGCGATGATCGAAAGCCTTCAAACGGATACGTATGCGTTGACTATCTGACATTTAGTTTTCTCTTTCTTTATTCAATAATTTTAGCGACGACGCCCGCACCAACGGTACGGCCACCTTCACGAATCGCAAAGCGTAAGCCTTCTTCCATCGCAATCGGAGCGATCATGCTGACTTCCATCTTCACGTTGTCACCCGGCATTACCATCTCAATTCCTGCCGGTAATTCACAAGCGCCGGTTACATCCGTGGTTCTAAAGTAAAACTGTGGACGGTAACCATTAAAAAATGGCGTATGACGGCCACCTTCATCTTTCGACAGAATATAAACTTCTGCTTCAAACTTCGTGTGCGGCGTAATACTGCCCGGCTTACATAATACTTGACCTCGCTCAACTTCATCACGCTTAGTGCCACGCAGCAATACACCTACGTTGTCGCCCGCACGACCTTCGTCAAGTAGCTTGCGGAACATCTCTACACCCGTACACGTCGTCTTCAACGTATCTTTAATACCGACAATCTCAATCTCTTCACCTACTTTGACAATGCCACGCTCAATTCGACCGGTCACTACCGTGCCTCGACCTGAAATTGAAAATACATCTTCCACAGGCATCAAGTAATCACCGTCAATCGCACGCTCCGGCTCTGGAATGTATGAATCCATCTCTTCCAATAGCTTCAGTACTGATGGCACACCAATCTCTGATGCATCGCCTTCTAAGGCTTTTAACGCTGATCCCGTTACAATCGGAGTATCATCTCCCGGGAAATCATAGCTAGACAGCAGATCTCGGATCTCCATCTCAACTAACTCCAGTAATTCTGCGTCATCAACCTGATCAGCCTTATTCATGTAAACCACAATGTAAGGAACACCTACCTGACGAGACAATAAAATGTGCTCACGTGTCTGTGGCATCGGGCCATCTGCTGCCGAACACACTAAAATAGCACCATCCATCTGGGCCGCACCTGTAATCATGTTCTTCACATAATCCGCGTGTCCCGGACAATCAACGTGCGCATAGTGACGGTTACTTGTCTCATACTCAACGTGGGCCGTCGCAATCGTGATACCGCGCTCGCGCTCTTCTGGTGCATTATCAATGTCACCATAGTCCTTGAACTCACCGCCGTTCGCTTCCGCTGACACCTTCGTCAACGCCGCTGTTAACGTCGTCTTACCGTGGTCAACGTGACCAATTGTGCCCACGTTTACGTGGGGCTTCGTTCGTTCGAACTTTTCCTTAGACATCGATCGCTACCTCTAAATATTAAACGTAATTAATTTTCTAATAAGCTTTAGATACAGCAGCCAGCACACTCGCTGGTGCTTCTGCATACTTTTCAAACTGCATTGCATAGGTTGCGCGCCCTTGAGTTGCTGATCGCAAATCGGTTGCATAACCAAACATTTCTCTCAATGGCACTTCCGCGCGCACGATTTTACCCGCAGGTGCGTCATCCATGCCAGCAACAATTCCACGTCGGCGATTTAAATCGCCCACCACGTCACCCATATGCTCTTCTGGTGTCACTACTTCAACAGCCATTATTGGCTCTAGTAAGCACGGATTGGCACTTCTAGCACCTTCCTTAAAACCCATTGAGGCGGCAATTTTAAATGCCATCTCAGATGAATCAACATCATGAAAAGAGCCATTAAATAAGGTCACTTTCAGATCTACGATCGGATAACCCGCGGCAACACCGCTTTGCATCGATTCAAAGATACCTTTTTCAACGGCTGGAATGTATTCTTTTGGAATTATCCCATCCACAATTTCATCTACAAACTCAAAGCCGCTACCTACTTCAGCGGGCTCTATACGCAAGAAGACATGCCCATATTGGCTACGTCCACCAGTTTCACGCTCAAACTTATATTCTTGCTCAACCGTGCGTCGAATCGTCTCACGAAAGGCCACTTGTGGCATGCCAACGTTTGCATCGACTTTAAATTCGCGTTTCATCCGGTCAACAATAATATCTAAGTGCAGCTCCCCCATACCGGAGATAATAACCTGCCCTGACTCATCATCGGTCCTAACCCTAAAAGAAGGATCCTCTTGCGCTAATTTCTCCAGCGCAATCGCCATCTTATCCTGGTCTCCAGTGGTTCTTGGCTCCACCACCACCGAGATGACAGGCTCTGGAAACTCCATACGTTCAAGCGTGATAACGGCGCTCTTATCACATAAGGTCTCGCCCGTTGTCACATCGCGTAGTCCAACTGCCGCCGCTATATCGCCGGCATAGACTTCTTTTAACTCTTCGCGCGAGTTGGCATGCATCTGCAGCAATCTACCAATCCGCTCCTTCTTACCCTTAATTGGATTAAATACGCTGTCACCCGACTTCAAAATACCGGAGTAGACGCGAAAGAAGGTCAACGTCCCTACAAAAGGGTCGGTTGCAATCTTAAACGCTAAGGCCGCAAAGGGCTCAGCATCGGATGAAGGTCGACTACCCTCAGATTCCTTTCCATCAGCCAACACCCCCGTAATTGCAGGGACATCGGTTGGCGCCGGCATATACCGCACTACAGCATCCAATAATGCCTGCACGCCTTTATTTTTAAAGGCCGAACCACAAAAAGTCGGCACCACCTCACCCGCCAGGGTACGGCTCCGAATACCTGCATAGATTTGCTTTGCATCAAGCTCACCTGTATCCAGATAGGCATCCATTAATTCTTCTGACGCTTCCGCCGCGACTTCGACTAAGTCTTCTCGTGCAACGATACAGTCATCTTGCATCTCTGCCGGAATGTCTCGCGCCTCATAGCTGGTACCGGCATCTGATTCATTCCAATAAATTGCACGCTGCGTTACTAGGTCAACCACCCCAGCAAATTTATCTTCTGCGCCTATCGGTAACTGCAATGCGATGGGCGTCGCTCCGAGTCGCTCTCGAATCTGGTCAACAACCCGTCTAAAATCGGCTCCAGAACGATCCATCTTATTGATGAATGCCATCCGAGGGACTTTATATTTGTCCGCCTGTCGCCACACTGTCTCTGATTGAGGCTCAACCCCACCTACAGCACAAAATACCGCACACGCACCATCTAGAACACGTAACGATCGTTCAACTTCAATTGTGAAATCCACATGGCCGGGAGTATCAATAATATTGATACGGTGCTGATCAAATTGCTGATCCATCCCCTTCCAGAAGCAGGTGGTTGCGGCTGAGGTGATAGTAATACCACGCTCCTGCTCTTGCTCCATCCAATCCATGACAGCTGCGCCGTCATGGACCTCGCCAATCTTATGCGATACCCCGGTGTAAAAAAGAATACGTTCCGTGGTAGTCGTCTTACCGGCATCGATATGCGCCATAATTCCGATATTACGATATCGTTCGATAGGCGTCGTACGTGCCATTTTCTGTTATCCGCGTTACAAGCTTACCAACGGTAATGAGAGAACGCTTTGTTCGCCTCAGCCATACGTAGTGTATCTTCACGCTTCTTCATTGCAGAGCCTTTATTTTCAGCCGCATCCATCAATTCGCCTGCTAACTTGTTAATCATAGACTTCTCACCACGTTTACGGGCAGAGTCTACAATCCAACGCATTGCTAATGCGCCTTGACGTAAAGGACGCACTTCCACTGGCACCTGATAAGTTGCACCACCCACACGGCGAGATTTAACTTCAACCGGCGGTCTAACCTTGTCTAAGGCTTCAATGAAAATCTCTAAGCCGTCTCTACCTTTCTTCGCAGTAATCTCATCAATTGCTTGATAAACAATACGCTCAGCAGTCGATTTCTTACCCGATTGCATTAAGATATTAACGAATTTAGCAATCTGATCATTACCGTATTTTGGATCAGGTATTACTTCGCGTTTGGGGACTTCTCTACGTCTTGCCATAGTTATGTATTAGCTCGCTTGGGCTTATTCTGCTGTTATTTAGGCAACCGTCGGGTTACCGATCAAATTTTTATGATTTAACACGCTTAGCGCCGTATTTTGAACGGCCTTTCTTGCGGTTTTGCACACCTTGAGTATCAAGGCTGCCACGTACTGTGTGATAACGCACACCTGGCAAATCTTTTACACGACCACCACGAATCAATACCACTGAGTGTTCTTGTAAGTTATGACCTTCACCACCAATGTATGAAGACACTTCGAAACCGTTGGTCAATCGCACCCTAGCAACTTTACGTAGCGCAGAGTTCGGCTTCTTAGGCGTTGTTGTATATACACGAGTACATACGCCACGCTTTTGAGGACATGCTTCAAGGGCAGGCACATTACTTTTGTACACTTTACTCTTTCGAGGTTTACGTACTAACTGGTTTACCGTAGACATATATCTTTATTTGCTCCGCCTAAATAATGAACGACAGGTCAATGGCGAGATCGACCTGTCGCAGAGTGGCGAGATTTTAGGAGCTGGGTATAGCGCTGTCAAGGACTTACGCGCTCTTAACTCCTAATCCGTCGCTACATCATCCGTAGGATTCTCTTCCGTTTTAGTTACTTCCGGCTCAGCCATCATTGGCTCAGCAGTCAGATTAAGTTGCAAAGCCTCGCGAGCCTTACGTCGTTGCTCATGATAGGCCAAACCAGTACCCGCTGGAATCAATCGGCCTACAATCACATTTTCCTTCAAGCCACGTAGATTGTCCTTCGAGCCACGCACTGCAGACTCGGTTAGAACTCGTGTGGTTTCCTGGAATGATGCCGCAGAAATAAAGGATTCAGTTACCAATGAGGCTTTTGTAATACCTAGTAATACCGGTGAATACTCAGCCTGGCGCAGATTCTTACTTTCCATTTCATCGTTTAATGCATAAATGTTTGAACGTTCAACCTGCTCACCACGGAGTAGATTAGTATCACCCGGATCAACTACTTCAACTTTACGTAGCATCTGGCGAATAATCACTTCAATGTGCTTATCGTTGATTTTCACACCTTGCAAGCGGTAAACGTCTTGCACTTCTTTAACCAAGTATTCGGCTAAATCCTTAACACCTAGCAAACGCAGAATGTCATGTGGACTTGGTTCGCCATCAACGACCATTTCACCACGTTCCACATGCTCACCTTCAAACACAGTTACATGGCGCCACTTTGGAATTAACTCTTCGATTTCTTCGTTGTTTTCACACTTAATCACGAGGCGCTGCTTACCTTTGGTTTCTTTACCAAAGCTAACAGTACCCGTGGCTTGTGCCAATACGGCAGGCTCTTTTGGTTTGCGACCTTCAAACAAGTCAGCGACTCGAGGTAGGCCACCAGTAATATCACGTGTTTTTGATGATTCCTGTGGTATGCGGGCAATAACATCACCTACACCTACTTGCGCACCATCATTCAAGCTCACAATGGCACCGGCAGGCAGTACATACTGCGCAGGAATCTCGGTGTCGGCCAAGAACAGCTCATTACCCTTATCATCTTCGAGACGCACCATAGGACGCAGATCTTTACCTGCTGATGGACGACTCTTAGGATCAGAAATAACCGTCGAGCTTAGGCCAGTGACCTCATCGGTATGCTTATTTACAGTCACACCATCAACAAAATCTGAAAGTTTTACCTGACCCGCCACTTCCGAGATAATCGGATGTGTGTGCGGATCCCAGTTTGCTACCACTTGGCCAGACTGAACTGAATCGCCTTCGTTTACGGCAATCGAAGCACCATACGGCACTTTATAACGTTCACGCTCACGACCAACCTCGTCAACCAAACCTAACTCACCAGAACGTGATACGGCGACATTATGACCATCAATATGTTTAACCAATTTGATGTTATGTAAGCGGATTTTGCCAGCGCCTTTAGGTGTAATACTGTTAGTTGATGCAGCACGACTGGCAGCACCACCAATATGGAAGGTACGCATTGTTAGCTGTGTACCTGGTTCACCAATAGATTGTGCCGCCATGACACCAACAGCTTCACCGCCGTTGATCAAGTGACCACGTGCCAGGTCTCGGCCGTAACACATCGAACAAACACCATGACGTGTCTCACAGATAATTGGCGTACGGACAGAAATCTCATCGATGCCCAACTCTTCTAACCTTGCGACCCAGACCTCATCCAATAGCGTCTCAGCAGGAATGAGCACTTCCTTGCCGTCTGCATCCATAACATCTTTCGCGACTACACGGCCCAACACACGCTCACTGAGAGGTGAGACTACATCACCACCCTCAATAATTGGGCTCATGGCGATGCCTTTATCGGTTCCACAGTTATGCTCAGTGATCACCAAGTCCTGCGCAACATCGACTAATCGTCGTGTTAAGTAACCTGAGTTCGCCGTCTTCAATGCGGTATCGGCAAGACCTTTACGCGCACCGTGGGTTGAAATGAAATATTGTAATACGTTCAACCCTTCGCGGAAGTTAGCCGTGATCGGAGTTTCGATAATTGAACCATCTGGTTTCGCCATCAAACCACGCATACCAGCAAGCTGACGGATCTGAGCAGCAGAACCTCGAGCACCGGAATCAGCCATCATATAGATGGAATTGAAGGAAGGCTGCGTATGAACATTGCCTTCAGCATCTTCAATCTGCTCCTTACCCAGCTCCTCCATCATAGAGCGGGCTACTTTGTCATTAGTGTGCGACCAAATATCGACCACTTTATTATAACGCTCACCCTTCGTTACAAGGCCTGATGAATATTGCTGTTCAATTTCTTTTACTTCTTGTTCAGCTGAATTCAAGATGTCCTTCTTATCCGCTGGAATGACCATGTCATCTGAACAGAATGAAACACCGGAACGAGTCGCAAACTTAAAACCGGTATACATCAACTGATCAGCAAAGATGACCGTTTCTTTAAGGCCCACCTGTCGATAACAGGCATTAATTAATTTAGAAATTGCACGCTTGTTAAGGTCTTGGTTTACGTGACTGAAATCGAGACCAGCCGGTAAAATCTGTGCCATTAGGGCACGACCTACTGTTGAGTCGGCAAGTATTGTCTCCTCTTCCAGTTCGCCTACTTCATTTTTCACCATGTGCGTAATCCGCACTTTGACTTTTGCGTGGAGACTAACAATCTCTGTCTCATAAGCACGACGCACTTCATCAACATCAGCGAAGACCATGCCTTCACCTTTTGAGTTGATACGTTCACGTGTCATGTAGTAAAGACCTAGAACGATATCTTGTGATGGCACAATAATTGGCTCGCCGTTTGCTGGCGATAAGATATTATTAGTCGACATCATTAAGGCGCGACTTTCTAACTGCGCCTCAATCGACAACGGTACGTGTACCGCCATCTGATCACCATCAAAGTCAGCGTTGAATGCTGAACAAACGAGTGGGTGTAATTGAATCGCCTTCCCTTCAATTAAGATCGGCTCGAACGCCTGGATGCCCAAACGGTGCAATGTTGGCGCACGGTTCAACATCACTGGATGCTCGCGAATAACGCCGTCTAGAATATCCCAAACTTCTGCGCCTTCACGTTCAACAATCTTTTTACAGGCCTTAATAGTTGGTGCGATACCCCGCAACATGAGCTTGCTAAAAACGAAAGGCTTGAATAATTCAAGCGCCATCTTCTTCGGCAAACCACACTGATGCAGACGCAGTGTCGGACCACAAACAATGACTGAACGACCAGAGTAATCAACACGCTTACCGAGCAAGTTCTGACGGAAACGACCTTGCTTACCCTTAATCATATCTGCCAGTGACTTCAACGGACGCTTATTAGTACCCGTGATAGCACGACCACGACGCCCATTATCTAACAGAGCATCAACAGACTCTTGCAGCATTCGCTTCTCATTACGCACGATGATGTCAGGCGCATTCAGTTCGAGCAGGCGTTTCAAACGATTGTTTCGGTTAATTACACGACGGTATAAATCGTTCAGGTCTGAAGTCGCAAAACGACCGCCATCTAACGGAACTAATGGACGCAAATCAGGCGGCAATACTGGTAGAACTGTAAGAATCATCCACTCTGGCTTGTTACCTGACTCAAGTAGATTTTCAACCAATTTTAGACGCTTAGAATAACGCTTCAGTTTTGCCTCTGACCGCGTAGTGACAATGTCTTCACGCAACTGAACAGCCTGCGACTTCATGTCGACTTGCATCATCAATTCGTAAATAGCTTCAGCACCCATTCCAGCGCGGAATTCATCACCATATTCTTCTATTTTTTCGAGATAAGCTTCTTCTGATAACAGTTGCTTAGTCTCTAACTCAGTCATACCAGGATCAGTGACAACAAAAGCTTCGAAATAGAGAATGCGCTCAATTTCACGCAGGGTCATATCTAACAAGAGACCGATACGCGATGGCAGAGATTTCAAGAACCAAATATGTGCAACTGGACATGCCAATTCAATGTGACCCATACGTTCTCGACGCACTTTAGTTTGAGTCACTTCAACGCCACACTTCTCACATACCACACCGCGGTGTTTTAGACGTTTGTATTTACCACAAAGACATTCGTAATCCTTAATCGGACCAAATATCTTGGCGCAAAAGAGGCCATCACGCTCAGGCTTAAATGTTCGGTAATTGATCGTCTCTGGCTTCTTAACTTCGCCGAACGACCAAGAACGAATCATATCTGGTGAAGCGAGGCCAACTCTAATGGCGTCGAAATCTTCAACCTGTCCTTGTTGCTTGAGTAGATTAAGTAGATCTTTCATCGCGGCTCCTAACGAGTGTACGCAAAAATTTCAATGTGTTGTGCAAAAAGTCTGACAAACAAACTCTTAGTCGTTCTGCTCTAATTCAATATTGATACCCAGAGAACGAATCTCTTTCATCAATACATTGAACGACTCAGGCATGCCAGCTTCCATCTGATGATCATTGTCAACGATGTTCTTATACATCTTGTTTCGACCAGCAACGTCATCCGATTTCACAGTCAGCATCTCCTGTAAGGTATAAGTCGCACCGTAAGCTTCTAGCGCCCAAACCTCCATCTCACCAAATCGCTGGCCACCGAATTGTGCTTTACCACCTAATGGTTGCTGAGTGACTAAACTATATGGTCCAGTCGAACGTGCATGCATCTTGTCATCAACCAAGTGATTCAACTTCAACATGTGCATATAACCAACGGTTACATGGCGTTCAAAGTCTTGGCCAGTACGACCATCGATCAATTGTGCTTGACCACTTTCTGGTAAGTCAGCTAAAGCCAACATACGTTTGATCTCACTCTCATCGGCACCATCAAACACTGGTGTTGCCATTGGCACACCACCTTGCAGGTTGGTAGACAGGTCGATAATTTCATCATCACTGAACTGAGATAAATCGACTGAAGTACCTTCATCTTGGTTATAAACCTGATCCAAGAAATCACGTAATTCAGTGACCGTGCCGTCGTTCTCCATCATGCCTTTGATCTTCAAACCAAGACCTTTAGCCGCCCAACCCAAATGGATCTCTAAAACCTGGCCGACGTTCATACGTGATGGAACACCCAATGGATTCAAAACGATATCGACTGGAGTGCCGTCTTCCGAATGCGGCATGTCTTCAACTGGCACAATCATAGAGACCACACCTTTGTTACCATGACGACCGGCCATCTTGTCACCTGGCTGCATACGACGTTTGACAGCAAGGTAAACCTTAACCATCTTTAACACACCTGGCGCGAGATCATCACCTGCGGTGATTTTTTCTCTCTGCTCAACCAGACGGTTATCACATGCTTCACGTTGCGCCTCTAGACTTTTTGATAACTGCTCGAGCTTTTCATTAACAGTCTCATCGCGCATGCGGATTTCAAACCAACGTTGCCGCGCTAATTCTTGCAAATATTGCGCAGTTACCTTGCTACCTGCAGCCAGCCCTTCTGGGCCACCCTCAGATACCTTGTTGGAAATTAAACGTTGCACACGACTGTAAACATCTTCTTCGTAAATACGGATTTGATCACGCAGATCTTTCTTAACTTGCTCAATTTCTGCTTCTTCAATCTGTAGTGCACGACGATCTTTCTCAACGCCATCACGAGTAAATACACGGACGTCAATTACTGTGCCTTCCATGCCTGACGGCACACGAAGCGAGGTGTCTTTAACGTCTGATGCTTTTTCACCAAAGATTGCTCTCAGTAGCTTTTCTTCCGGTGTTAACTGAGTCTCACCTTTCGGTGTCACCTTGCCAACCAAGATATCACCAGGCTTTACTTCTGCGCCAACATAAACAATGCCAGAATCATCTAGCTTGGCTAGCAAGCTTTCACTGACATTTGGAATATCCGCTGTAATCTCTTCTGCGCCTAATTTGGTATCACGCGCTACACAGCTCATCTCTTCAATATGGATGGTAGTGAAACGATCTTCTTCAACTACACGCTCTGATAAGAGAATTGAATCCTCAAAGTTGTAACCATTCCATGGCATAAATGCGATAAGCATGTTTTGGCCCAAAGCCAGCTCACCCATATCCGTGGATGGGCCATCAGCTAGGACGTCATTCCTTGCTATCTTGTCTCCTGGTCGAACCAGTGGACGTTGATTTATACAGGTATTTTGGTTGGAACGGGTGTACTTGGTCAGGGCGTAAATATCAACACCTGACTCACCACTTTGAGTTTCTTCATCACTAACGCGAACCACAACACGACCCGCATCGACGCTGTCGACAACACCGCCACGCTTAGCAATAACTGAAGCACCAGAGTCAATTGCTAAAGCACGTTCAATACCGGTTCCAACTAATGGCTTTTCTGCACGCAAAGTCGGTACTGCTTGACGTTGCATGTTAGAACCCATCAGGGCTCGGTTCGCATCATCATGCTCCAAAAATGGAATCAAGGCCGCTGCCACTGAAACAATTTGTTTCGGTGAGACATCCATATATTCCACCTTATCTGGTGTAGATAAAGAGAATTCATTGAGGTGACGACAAGAAACTAATTCATCAACTAATGCACCTTTTTCATTCAAGCTGGCATTCGCCTGAGCAATCACAAATTGGCTTTCTTCAATAGCAGATAAATAATCGATCTGATCGGTTACTTTGCCTTTATTAACCTTACGATACGGTGTTTCTAGGAAACCATATTCGTTCGTGCGCGCGTAGATCGCGAGCGAGTTAATGAGACCAATATTTGGACCTTCAGGGGTCTCAATTGGGCATACCCGACCATAATGCGTCGGATGGACGTCACGCACTTCAAAGCCTGCACGCTCACGAGTTAAACCACCCGGGCCTAAAGCTGAGATACGACGCTTATGAGTGACTTCAGATAATGGATTATTCTGGTCCATGAATTGCGATAACTGGCTAGAACCAAAGAATTCTCTGATGGCAGCAGCTACCGGCTTGGCATTAATCATTTCCTGCGGCATTAAACCTTCGGATTCTGCCAGTGTGAGGCGTTCTTTTACTGCACGCTCTACACGTACCAAGCCAACACGGAAAACGTTTTCAGCCATCTCGCCGACACAACGAATACGACGGTTACCTAGGTGATCGATATCATCCACCATGCCATCGCCATTGCGGATGTTAATAAGCACTTTCATGACATCAAGGATGTCATCCTTGCTTAAGGTACCGGTACCTGTTGTCTCTTCACGACCTAAGCGACGGTTAAACTTCATACGCCCTACTGGCGACAAGTCATAACGATCGTCGGAGAAGAACATATTATTAAAGAGTGATTGCGCTGAATCTTTAGTTGGCGGCTCACCCGGACGCATCATGCGATAGATTTCCACCTGTGCTTCTAATTCTGTAGCGGTCGAATCGATAGCAAGGGTTTGAGAAATATAAGGGCCACGGTCGATTTCATTGGTATACAAAATTTCAAAATCTTTAATACCACTGTCAGTTAATTTTGCGACATTTTCTTCAACGAGCTCTTCATTCGCAGCAAAAATTAACTCACCAGTTTCTTGATCGACGATATCTTTTGCGATCACTTTACCAAGCAGATAATCAGCCGGAACGATCAAACTCTTAATCTTAGCTTCAGTCAGGCTACGTACGTGACGCATGGTGATGCGACGACCCGCTTCAACCAGAACCTTACCAGCTACTTCAATATCAAAATGAGCTACTTCACCACGTAGGCGTTCAGGAATAAGCGCTAACTCAAACCCTTTCTTGCTGACTTTGATTTTGTGGGTATCAAAGAACATCGAAAGAATTTCTGGTGTTTCATAGCCCAGAGCACGTAGCAACACAGTCGCAGGTAATTTACGGCGACGGTCGATACGTACAAATAAACAATCTTTTGGATCAAATTCCATATCCAGCCATGATCCGCGGTAAGGGATAATGCGGGCTGAATAGAGTAACTTGCCTGACGAATGGGTTTTACCCTTGTCATGGTCAAAGAATACACCTGGCGAACGATGTAGTTGCGAGACGATGACACGCTCAGTACCGTTAATTACAAAGGTACCAGTGTCCGTCATCAGCGGTAATTCGCCCATGTAGACTTCTTGCTCTTTTATGTCTTTAACTTTTTTCTGACTAGCCGGCGCTTCTTTATCATAAATCACCAAGCGGACAGTTACGCGTAATGGCGCAGAGTAGTTTAAGCCACGTAATTGACACTCTTTAACGTCAAACTTTGGAGTTCCAAGACGGTAGCTAACGTATTCAAGAACAACGTTGCCAGAATAACTGTCAATCGGAAATACAGACTTGAAGGCACTATGAAGCCCAGCTTCTGCACGTTCTTCGATACTAGTATCCAGCTGCAAGAATTGGCGGTATGACGCAATCTGCAGTTGCAGCATGTACGGCACTTCCAAAATCTGTGGACGCTTACCGAAATCTTTACGAACTCTTTTCTTTTCGGTGAAACTATATTGCATCGAGCCTCCCTCGTGTACGGGCAAAAACTAAATATCTAAATTACGAAAACGAGCGAACGCACGCGCAGCTCTCAAGCTGTGCGTGCGTTGCACACGTCTGTCTTTCTAGCACGTGAAACGGTGTGCGATTACTTCAGTTCGATAGAAGCGCCAGCTTCTTCAAGCTGCTTCTTCATATCTTCTGCTTCATCCTTAGTCGCGCCTTCCTTAATTGTAGACGGTGCGCCTTCTACCATTTCTTTCGCTTCTTTCAAGCCTAAACCGGTTGCAGCACGTACTACCTTAATCACTGCCACCTTGTTGCTGCCGAAGCTACTCATAACAACATCAAATTCAGTCTGTTCTGCTGCTGCTTCACCACCGGCTGCTGCCGCTGCTGGAGCTGCTGCTACTGCCGCTGCTGCAGACACACCAAACTTCTCTTCCATCGCAGAAATGAGGTCTACAACCTCCATAACTGACATATTGGAAATCGTTTCTAAAATTTCATCTTGAGATACAGCCATTTTCATAAACTCCTAAATCAATTAACTAGTATGTGTAACTTCTTAAGCTTGCTTTTGGTCGCGTATAGCAGCAACGGTACGAACCATTTTTCCATGTGGTTCCGCCAGTGTTCGAACAAATTTCTCGACTGGTGCCTTCATTACTGCCATCAACATGCTGATTGCCTGATCCTTAGTCGGTAGGCTAGCCAAACGCTCAAGATCACCGGGTTGTAATAACGCCCCGCCAATTGAAAGCATTTTAACTTTTAACAGATCATGTTCTTTACTGAAGTCTTTAATAACGCGTGCCGCAGCACCCGGATCTTCTTGCGAAAACGCAAGCAGTAATGGGCCTACGAAACCGTCACTCATGCACTCGAATTCAGTACCTTCAACCGCACGTCGAGCAAGTGTGTTTTTCACTACTCGCAGATAGACACCGCCTTCACGGGCTTTCTGACGCAATTCGGTTAAGGCATCAACTTCTAGTCCACGATACTCAGCGGCAATCGCCGAGTGAGCTTCAGCAGCAACCGCAGCAACCTCAGAGACAACCTTCTTTTTGTCTTCTAGGTTTAGTGCCACAGTTTAGTTCTCCTAAGTTGACTTAAACATCAGGCTAGGCCCTCTGCTTAAGGTTGCTATAGATCGGACAATTCCGATCCGTATTGCAGTGTTCCAACTCAGGATTATCCTGATATGGAGCCACCGTCTACGCTGGCTAAAGATTTAAACAAGCGTTCACTTGTACCAACGGTCTTTGACGGCCGTTCGGTAAACCGAAACAGCCCAAAGTCTTTCATAGCTGCTTACACTAGCAGCCAAAGCTGGCGCTAAACGCCATAAATTTACTTAGCTTAATGCTGATTGATCAACCTGAATGCCGACACCCATTGTTGAAGAAACAACAACCTTCTTCAAATAGATACCTTTCGCTGCAGACGGCTTAGCCTTAACTAAATCTGCAATCAATGTAGCCAGGTTTTCAACCAATTTTTGTGGTTCAAAATCGACCTTACCAATACTGCAATGAACAATACCGGTTTTATCTGCACGGTAACGCACCTGACCTGCTTTAGCATTGGTGACAGCACCCGCCACATCAGGCGTCACTGTTCCAACTTTCGGATTAGGCATGAGCCCACGCGGGCCCAATATTTGGCCTAATTGACCAACGATACGCATCGCATCTGGTGATGCAATAACCACATCAAAATTCATTTCACCTTTCTTAATGGTTTCTGCTAAGTCTTCAAAACCAACAATATCAGCACCCGCATCTTGCGCTGCTTTTGCTTGATCACCCTGCGCGAATACCGCTACACGAACCACTTTACCGGTACCGTTTGGTAAAACACTAGCGCCACGAACTACTTGATCAGATTTCTTTGGGTCGACACCAAGATTAACGGCAACGTCTACTGACTCTACAAATTTTGCACCAGCATTATCTTTTACAAGCTGCATGGCTTCTTCCGGCGCATACATTTTGTCGATATCGACATTGGCACGTGCCTGCGTAATTTTCTTTCCTGATTTAGCCATTTTCCTATACTCCCTCAACCTCGAGACCCATGCTACGCGCACTACCCGCTATGGTGCGTACTGCTGCATCCATATCGGTAGCGGTTAGATCAGGTTCTTTCGCCTTCGCAATGTCTTCTAACTGTGCACGCGTCACTTTGCCCACTTTATTCGTGTTCGGTGTGCCGCTGCCTTTAGCGATACCGGCTGCTTTCTTTAGTAGAATAGCGGCTGGTGGAGTTTTCATTATGAACGTAAAACTACGATCATTATAAACCGTGATTACGACCGGTACAGGCATGCCCTTTTCAAGACTCTGTGTCTGCGCATTGAACGCTTTACAGAACTCCATGATATTGACACCGTGTTGACCCAACGCTGGACCTACCGGAGGACTTGGGTTGGCTTCATTAGCTGGAACTTGAAGCTTGATATAGGCTTCTATTTTTTTAGCCATGACTATCTCCTACGGGTGCAAACGCGGCCGTTTTAGCGGAACGCTCCCCGTGCTAGTTTTAAATTAGGAAGCGACCTTAGGTCACCCCTGTTACATTACTACTGAACTAGGCCTACGCCCAAGTCCTTATTCACTAGCCTTTCTCGACCTGTCCGAACTCAAGCTCGACCGGTGTAGAACGACCAAAAATTTGCACCGCAACTAACATGCGACTTTTTTCATAGTTAACTTCTTCGACCACGCCGTTAAAGTCATTAAATGGACCATCGGTCACACGCACCACTTCACCTGGCTCAAATAGAACCTTAGGTCGCGGCTTATCAACACCTTCTTGGATACGTTGCAAGATAGCATCTGCTTCGCGATCCTGAATTGGTGCCGGCCGATCTGATGTACCACCAATGAACCCTAAAACTTTCGGCGCGTCTTTCACCAAATGCCAAGATTCATCTTCCATATCCATTTGCACTAACACGTAACCAGGGAAGAACTTACGCTCACTGCGCTTTTTCTGCCCTTCGCGCATTTCGACCACTTCTTCCATCGGCACTAAGATCTCACCGAACTTGTCTTCCATGCCATACCGTTGAATACGCTCTTCTAATGAACGCTTCACTTGGTTCTCGAATCCCGAGTAGGCGTGGACTACATACCATTTGAGTGACATTGCTTTCTTACCCCTGTTAACCGATGACTAGCTGCATGAGCCAGCCCAACAACATATCAAGCAACCACAAAAAAACACCCACTAAAAGCACCACAACAACGACCACACCGGTAGTCTGTATGGTTTCAGCACGTGTCGGCCATACCATCTTACGGACTTCAGTACGTGAAGTGCGCATGAATCCAGTCAGCGCACGCCCCTTTGCAGTCGTTAAAGCGATTGCAGCGGCGCCTATAACCAGTACCAGCAGACCCAGCACACGGTACAACTGCGGCTGATCAGCAAAGTGATAAAACCCTGCTATAGCCGCGATAATTACCAGTGCAGCGACACCTAATTTTACGATGTCTATGCCTGAACCCACTTGTTCAGTTGATTCTGCCATTTAATCTTCCTCGACAACGTTACAGACTGGCAGGCCAGGAGGGACTTGAACCCCCAACCTACGGTTTTGGAGACCGTCGCTCTGCCAATTGAGCTACTGGCCTAGTCCGTACTACGTTACTCGGTTTATGCCTCTATTCAATAATTTTAGCGACGACGCCCGCACCAACGGTACGGCCACCTTCACGAATCGCAAAGCGTAAGCCTTCTTCCATCGCAATCGGAGCGATCATGCTGACTTCCATCTTCACGTTGTCACCCGGCATTACCATCTCAATTCCTGCCGGTAATTCACAAGCGCCGGTTACATCCGTGGTTCTAAAGTAAAACTGTGGACGGTAACCATTAAAAAATGGCGTATGACGGCCACCTTCATCTTTCGACAGAATATAAACTTCTGCTTCAAACTTCGTGTGCGGCGTAATACTGCCCGGCTTACATAATACTTGACCTCGCTCAACTTCATCACGCTTAGTGCCACGCAGCAATACACCTACGTTGTCGCCCGCACGACCTTCGTCAAGTAGCTTGCGGAACATCTCTACACCCGTACACGTCGTCTTCAACGTATCTTTAATACCGACAATCTCAATCTCTTCACCTACTTTGACAATGCCACGCTCAATTCGACCGGTCACTACCGTGCCTCGACCTGAAATTGAAAATACATCTTCCACAGGCATCAAGTAATCACCGTCAATCGCACGCTCCGGCTCTGGAATGTATGAATCCATCTCTTCCAATAGCTTCAGTACTGATGGCACACCAATCTCTGATGCATCGCCTTCTAAGGCTTTTAACGCTGATCCCGTTACAATCGGAGTATCATCTCCCGGGAAATCATAGCTAGACAGCAGATCTCGGATCTCCATCTCAACTAACTCCAGTAATTCTGCGTCATCAACCTGATCAGCCTTATTCATGTAAACCACAATGTAAGGAACACCTACCTGACGAGACAATAAAATGTGCTCACGTGTCTGTGGCATCGGGCCATCTGCTGCCGAACACACTAAAATAGCACCATCCATCTGGGCCGCACCTGTAATCATGTTCTTCACATAATCCGCGTGTCCCGGACAATCAACGTGCGCATAGTGACGGTTACTTGTCTCATACTCAACGTGGGCCGTCGCAATCGTGATACCGCGCTCGCGCTCTTCTGGTGCATTATCAATGTCACCATAGTCCTTGAACTCACCGCCGTTCGCTTCCGCTGACACCTTCGTCAACGCCGCTGTTAACGTCGTCTTACCGTGGTCAACGTGACCAATTGTGCCCACGTTTACGTGGGGCTTCGTTCGTTCGAACTTTTCCTTAGACATCGATCGCTACCTCTGGACTAAATTAATAATGTTTCTTGTTAAAATTAAGGGCCCAAACAAATGGAGCCCATATCCGGACTTGAACCGGAGACCTCTTCCTTACCAAGGAAGTGCTCTACCACTGAGCTATATGGGCAAAGTTGTTACACCGCAGCTAGCCAGCTTTATTACTATCACGGCTGCCACCTTCGGCCTCGCCGATTCCAAAAATACTAGCTATGTGCGACTGCCGCCTAAGCCGTGCACCCTCTATTTGCCCCTGTCTATCTTTTCGGCCTATAGTGGAGCGGGTGATCGGGATCGAACCGACATCATCAGCTTGGAAGGCTGGGGTTCTACCATTGAACTACACCCGCACATTGCTCTAAATTTCTGGTGGAGGGGGTAGGATTCGAACCTACGTAGACATAGTCAGCGGATTTACAATCCGCCCTCGTTGGCCGCTTGAGTACCCCTCCGCACACACAGCCGGCTATTCTCGGTGACATCTGATGCTAGGTCAACATCAGATTCACTAAATATGCATATTTCCTAAGCCCTTATTCACTCTTATCGCCACTTTTTTCTTCGACTGTACGTTTCACCAACAAAATCGGACTAATCTCGTATTTTCTAGCAAACTTCAAAAAGTACATTGTGGACATGTAAAATCTCTGAAACTACACTCTTTTTGAGATGAAAAAGAGTTACATTGCTAATCTAACTATTCTCAACCTGCGAATATCATGAAAATTACAATTTATGGCTCCGGTTACGTCGGTCTAGTAACAGGGGCTTGTCTCGCTCAAGTCGGCAACCAAGTTCTCTGCGTCGATATCGATAGCGAAAAAATCGATATGCTGAACACTGGTCAGATTCCGATTCACGAACCCGGCCTCGACGATATAATCCAAAGTAATATTGCTGCTGGTCGTATTGAATTCACCACTGACCCAGCTAAAGGCGTCGCTCACGGTCTATTCCAGTTTATTGCCGTTGGCACGCCCCCAGATGAAGATGGCTCGGCCGATCTTAGCTATGTTCTCAATGTGGCAGAGACCATTGCTGAACATATGCAGGACTATCGCCTTATCGTGAATAAATCGACTGTGCCTGTCGGTACAGCAGATTTAGTGCGTCAGACCGTCAAACGCAAATGCATTGAACTTAATAAAGACGCTGCTTTTGATATCGCCTCTAACCCAGAATTCTTAAAAGAAGGCGCCGCTATTGAAGACTTCATGAAACCTGACCGCGTAGTAGTGGGCACTGACAGCGAAAAGGCCAGCGAATTAATGCGCGCACTCTATCAACCATTCAATCGCAATCGTGATCGTATTAACGTGATGGACATCCGCTCAGCCGAATTAACTAAATATGCCGCTAACGCCCTGCTTGCAACAAAGATAAGCTTTATCAATGAGCTAGCCAATCTAGCCGAACGTGTAGGTGCTGATATTGAGCAGGTCCGCTTGGGTATAGGCTCGGATCCGCGCATTGGTTACCACTTTATCTATCCAGGCTGTGGTTATGGTGGCTCGTGTTTTCCGAAGGATGTGCAAGCATTACAAAAAATCGGCCTCAAGGCTGACTATGAAACCACTCTAATTGCTGCCGTGGATGCGGTTAACCAAGCGCAAAAAGAAGTCTTATATAGTAAGATTAAAACCTACTTTGGCAACCAGATCAGCACCAAAACCTTTGCCCTATGGGGTCTGGCCTTTAAGCCAAACACTGATGACATGCGCGAAGCTTCTAGCCGCGCGTTAATGCAAAACTTATGGGCTGCAGGAGCCAAAGTTCAAGCATATGACCCAGTAGCCATGGACGAATGCAAGCGTATTTATGGGCAACGTGACGACCTTACTCTATGCAACAATGCAGAACAGGCCTTGCAGGGAGCTGATGCTCTGATCATCGTAACTGAGTGGACTGAATTCAGAAGCCCTAACTTTGCAACGCTGAAAGCGATATTACAAAATCCACTTATTTTTGATGGCCGTAATTTATATGACCCAAGCGACTTAGAAGCGCAAGGTATTGAGTATTACGCAATTGGTCGTGGTCGCTCCGTAAACCAGTTCAACAGTTAGATGTTAAATAATCGAAAAGACATTATCGACGCAAAACTCCCCCTATTATTGCTGGCACCAAATAATAGTTGGGAGTTAATCGTTACGCTTGAGAAAATAGCGGCAGACCAATACAAAGGTCTCTTTATCCGCGTTACGGGCGAGCAACTTGAAGCCCGTGAGTTATCAATCCAGGAAGCGCCCTTCCATGTCGCTGCAGACATCTGGGAATTACAGTATGGCGTGCAAATTATGACTCTAGACCATGACACCTTACGAAATCATCCGGCCAGCGAAGCCTGGCAACGCTGGCAACAACAAAATCAATAATGCAGTAAACATTTAACGACTTGCCGTAATCTCGGAAGCTGAAACTCGCTGCAATTGATAATGAAAGCCATATAAATTATTGAGCGCATCAATATGCACTAACGGTTTTTTTCCCGGTTCAAAATAGGCTAGACCGATGTACTCACCATTAACAGAATCACAGCTACTGACATTCAAGACTACATCGAATAAGTTGTATTGCGGATTAATAATGGCCAGTGTTCCTTGGTAGCCACAACCATCCGAATCAACCCCTACGATTTGCCCATTACTGATACTCATCTTCGTCTCTAATCCGTCTCGATCGATAAACAACCAGTGCCCATCTAGCTCCGCGAGCTCCGGCTTGCGCTCATAGAGCGAATTATAATCC